>ENA-ORDA01000009-ORDA01000009.1-marine-metagenome-genome-assembly--contig:-NODE-9-length-218410-cov-5.062363_pt1 | contig 218410 bp, 155 predicted proteins | sample MGYA00237778_ERZ508506 | MGnify/ENA primary metagenome ERZ508506 (study PRJEB26177, sample SAMN06267891) | marine metagenome | isolation source: Monterey Bay, California, USA | place: Pacific...
CCGTGATCACCGGTCACTATGATCACGCTATTATCATATCGCCCCTGATTCCTGAGCTCCGCAACGAATTCCTTCACTTGAAAATCAACCCAAGCCACTGAGTTGTGATAGCGTCTCTTTATTGAGGCAATATCCTCGTCGCTTGGAAAACCTGGAACACCCGCTTCATCGTGAAAATCAGAATAAGGCGGCTCAAAATCTTCATGCCATCGGTATCCGTAGTGGGTAGAATCGAGAGCAATAAAGTGAAAGTTTCCACCGGAAGGAGCCACCTTCAAAGCTTCCATCGCTGAAGTAAACGCTGCCTTTTCCCGTTGTGGGATCTGATCATAGTAATCTTGCCAATGGATATCTCCCGCAAGCGATTGCTCGTAAACTTCAAATAACCCCTGATTTGTTCCGAAGCTCGTGCTCCCCATATTTCGATATGAGAGGTCACAAACCGTTCGAATTTCCATCCGGTATTTCGCTTGTTGAAGGTCGAGGAACCAGAAAGGCGTCTCCAGTTTGCTTTCGCTTACCGACTTGGCCTTATCTCCCGCCCAAAATACCGGAAGCGCTCCATGAAAAAGACCATACCACGACAAGGCCGTTGAATTCGAAGAAGCCCAAGTCTTCCCAATTTTTTGGCATTCGTTGTCGCGGAAATCTGAGAGGAATGGAGCATGTTCCGGCGCAATCGCATCCTGCCGGGTGCTCTCCACCATGATAATGAAAATGTCGGGAGAGTTCACCTTCCCATCGCCCCCCACGGCAAGCTCTCCTGCCTCGAACATCGCTTTGGGGTGAAATTTAACATTAAACCGAGCCACGCCCAGCGGCGGCTCAAAACCCGCGATGACATGGACATCGTAGACGTTATGCCCCCATCTCTGGGCATTTCGCGATTTCCAACTCGTCCCAACTGCCTTCTCAGCCCAGACGCCCCCCCAGAGTCCGCTAAGAAAAACCAAAAGAAACCAGCGCGGCATTTTGAGGCACGAAACCCAGTTGCGGGCAGCCAGCCAATGGAAGAGAAGATAAAAAATCCAAACCACCAACAGGAAGCCAAACACCACTGCCCATGGAGGAACCGGAACCCCGCTTGAAGCAAGATTCGACCCAAGATCAAAACTTCCCATTTCATCCAACATGTTGAGCAAATTGATGATTGGGTTTTTCCAATAGAGAATCGCCACGAAATCAGCCAACATCACAAATGGTAAAAACGCCGCTACAACCCATGGCCATCGACGCATTTTTTTCGGAGCCAGAGCCCCTGACAAACCGCAAGCTAACCAATAGATTCCAACAATGACCGCACCAGTAAGGACACGTCCAAACATCGTGCTCATCTTCTCAATGGGCGTAAAGCGAAAGCCTTCCAAAAAGAGGTAGTTATGAAACCCAAAAACCCCCACCGACAAAATGAACCACATCCAATGAAACTGGTGACGCTCAGCACACCAGAGTCGAAAACTACCAATCATAGTATGCCCCGAAAGCTTGATCCAAATCAGGCCACCAAGGGCAGAACCACCCAGCCCCCACCAAATCGCAAGGATAACATTATCCCCAAACCTGCCAGCCTCGAGAACCCATGGAGCACGTGGGCCATTGAGGCCAACCGCCACAAAAAATGGCAGTAATGCCAGCGCTGCCCCCACTAACCAAAAGGGTCCATGCCAGCTCTCACTCAGTTTCCGATTCATCATGAATCCGCCGAAGCGGATTCGTGTTTTAACATGCCCACCCGGTCATAGCAACATTCCCGCCATCTTAGAAAACAGCGATTTTTATAAATGCGCAGTCCGTTTGCTGTGTAGCCTACTTTTTGAAGGAGATGATCGCGGTGGCCGCCATTGCAGGATCTAGCCGCTGCTTGAAAGACTGTTGAATCGCCTTCTGCGTCCTTAGCACTTTCCCATTATAAACCTCTTTGCCATCCAGAAAAACTTTTACGGACTCGTCAAGATTCAACAGTTGGTCATTCAAATACAGAGTCAGAGGAGTTTCACCAGCACCCTTGATCGTAATTTCTTGGCCTTTTACCGAAGCAATAACCACATCTTTGGGCTTTCCACCTAGCCAATAAAAACGCTCCGAACGCTTCCCTGACTTTCCCCAAATTACCTTTTGAGGCCAAGCCTTTCGTGTCTTAGTTGCCATCCACGGAACTGCCTCAGCATCCTTTTTTTTCATCCAGTGCCCCATCTCTGGGTAAATGGTGACTTTGTGCTCATAACATCCTCGTTCTTTTTGAAGTTTTGCCAGTTTTTCACCCCATTGTGCTGCGACTTCATTTCGCTTATACGCCGCATCCTTACCCCCCATATAAATTCGGAAAGGTAGATTACAGAGTCCATCCGCTGTCGCGTCATTGGGATGACCCGCCATCATAGTTGCTGCACCAAAACGGTCTGCCAAACGTGGGGCCAGCTGGTATACTCCATCGCCTCCAGCCGAGTAACCCATTAAATAGACCCGATTGGGATCAACCCCCTTCAGAGCCACCATGTCTTCGATGAGCTTCGAAAACAGCTCGTCAATGTGCCACTCGTGCCAAAGATTCCACGTGTCACTCGGTGCGCGCGGCGCAACATACCAACCTTCCTTCGGAACGTAGAGTTGAATTTGATTATTCCACTGTTGGTCATTCACCCGAGTCGGTGCTCCTCCTCCTCCGTGCATCGAAATGTAAAGCGCCCGCTTTCCTGGCTCAACCTCACCATAAAGTTTACCCACGCATTTCATCGTCTTCTTCGCCGCCTTGATTTCGAAATATTGGAACCCACCCTTCACCTCTCTCATCTTAAGCTCACGATTCGCAGCCATTCCCTCAAACGTCTCGGCCACGATCTTGGATGCTGCTTCCTTGGTCAACTCAGCTCGAACCACCCCAAAAAAAGCCCCAACACAGCAAATCAAAATCTTCATAAGAAAAGACTGCCCTCGTAATCAAACCGATGCCAATTTTTTCTGTCATCTGCGCAACATTTCCAAAAGTCTTGCGGAGTAAAATGTTTCCAAAAGGCTTCCATGAATACCGTGACCAGAATCCTCATCTCCATGATGTGGGAATTCAAAATTAGATAGATTCAGAGATCGATGTCTCAGATTACAAATGTTCCACTGCTTGAGATTCCCTACAAAAAAACACCCTTCCGTATCACAACTAAAATGCCAATATTCGGACTACAGAAAGAACGATAATGATACCCAAGCAGAAAATCGGAATCATCGGTAGTGGCTTCATCGTCAATGATTGCCACCTCCCAGCCTACCGAAAAATCGGACTGAATATTACGGCGATCGCATCACGAACAAATGCCAATGCCTGCAAAACTGCAAAACTTCATAATATTCCCAAGGTCCACGAAAACATAGAGTCCCTCCTCGATGATTCCTCTATCGAAATTCTAGATATTGCAGTCCCTCCTCAACATCAACCCGATCTTATTCTTGCCGCCTGCCAGCGAGGAACAGTGAAAGGAATTCTTGCTCAGAAGCCCCTCGCTCTAGACTACGCGACCGCCCGTAACTTGGTCGACACATGTAAAGCAAAAGGAATCATCCTCGCAGTGAACCAAAATATGCGCTTCGACCCTTCAGTGGCCGAGGCATCTTCACTCCTCAGCGAGGGGCGGTTTGGAGATGCGGTCTTCACCACCATCACGATGCGCGGAATCCCCCACTGGCAACCTTGGCAAGCTGAGCTCGAATCCGCTACCCTTAAGGTTATGTCAATCCATCACCTCGACTGCCTTCGCTACTGGCATGGCAGCCCTGAAGCGATCTATTGCAGCACCCGCTCTGACCCACGCACCACCTTCCCACACCACGATGGGATCTGCACCAGTATCCTCGAGTATTCCGATGGCTTCCGCGCAACCATCATCGATGATGTTTGGACCGGGCCTGCTCATGAAGGCTGCCCGTCCGACATTCATATCGAATTTCGCATTGAAGGCACCCAAGGCCTCGCTATCGGAAGTATTGGTTGGTGTCAGGATCCTTATACCAGCCCTTCAACTTTGCGTCATGCAGCCATCGGGGACTCAAAATTCACTGAAGCAAAGCTCAAAGGCAGCTGGTTCCCCGATGCCTTCGGCGGCACCATGCTTGCTCTGCTCCGTGCTCTCCAACTCGAGACCCAGCCAACCATAGGCGGGTCTGATAATTTAAAAACCATTGCTCTAGTCGAAGCCGCCATCCTCAGCTCAACTGAAAAACGACGTGTTCTTCTCGACGAAATTCTCTAAACTTAAGACCTTCAACTCATGAAACTTGGAATCATCAACAGCGCGTTTAGCCAAGCCGGCGTCGACACCGTCACTGGCCTCGAGCATATCGCACGAATCGGATTCGACTCCGTCGATATCTTTACGGAGCCCTCTATGATTTCAACTGACGAAATATCTGCGATTACTAAAACCTGCGAAGCCAACAAACTCCCCATCTTCTCTCTTCCTGTCGTTGCAATAGGCCTAATCGATTTCAATGAACCGGTCCGCGAATACCACATCGCCCGCTGCAAGGAATTCATTGATCTCGCCGCCCATTGGGGTGCCAAAAACATCCTACTAGTTCTTGGCGAATATATTTGGCAGCGCGAAGTCATCCCTCCCGAAGAACAATGGCGATGGGGGCTCGAGTGCTGCCGCATTCTAGGCGACTACGCCGACTGCAAAGGCGTCGACATTGCCCTCGAACTTGAACCCTTCCGCCTTAGCCTGCTCAGCAGCATTGATGAGATGTCCCGCTTCGTTCGCGAATGCGACCACCCGCGCGTCCGGGCCAACATCGACATCTCCCATCTCGTCCTCGCCGACAACGGACCCGAAGAAGTTTCAAAACTGGCCGGCCAAGCCATTCACGTCCACATTAGTGATTGCGATGGCATGGTCCATGGCGATCTCCCACCGGGACGCGGCGTCGTGAAATTCGCTCCTTATCTGCAAGCCATCAAAGAACTCAATATCGATGGTGCCATTTCCATCGAACTCGAATACTCCCCCGACCCAACCCGCATCGTCGAGTGGGTCGAGGAAGCCTACACCCAAACCGCCCGGCTCATGGACCAGGTCGGCCTGCGGCGGTTAACGCCCCGTTCAAGCAATGAGCCCTCCTACCAATAGAGGGAGAACATCGGGTATCCGTCCTTGCGATTGACAGTGTAGATCTTAACCTTGGCCGGTTCCGATCTCCACGACACTGCTGCGGCGTTTGCGCTTCTGGGTCATCGGACCCGGTTGCCGTGTCAAGTTTGCTGGAATTCTTTTTGAAATTCCTGTCGCGGCACCGCCGCGAGCCTTGGATTTCGTTGATCCTGAAACACTTGGGGGAGTGCTCCTAGGAAATGGTCGGGGAGACAGGATTCGAACCTGCGACATCTGCGTCCCAAACGCAGCGCTCTACCAAGCTGAGCTACTCCCCGTCACTTCAAGGGCGGGAAACTGTGTCAGACAGCGACATTTGGCAAGCCGAAATCTCTGACTTTTCTCAGAAAAAGCCTCCACCCTACTTAGCAACAGCACCAAAAGTCCTTCCCTTCTCTAAAACCCACCTCATTAGCCAACTTTCTGACTTCGAATCGCCCCCCTCCGACTCCCACCGCTGCCAATAAAATAGAATCCCGCCAGCGGCGCCCGAACTCCTCCGCGCTCGCGATTGGAGCCCCTTGGCACATTCTTCCTATCCTTTTGGGACTCACCTCAAAATACCCTCGCAAATTGATTCCCCGCAAAATCAACTCACGACCCAATACCCTCCCAGTCGGTCCAGCTCCCGAAATCACCACTCCCTTCTTCTGGATTTCCGGGAGGCGAGCCAAGGCATCGGCTTTTAGCGTCAGCATCGTCTTGTGATCAAATCGTGGATCGCTTCGGGTCAACCGACCCGGTCTATCATACCAATCGTACAGAAAATCCGGCACTTTTCCAAACCGTGCACGATGCTCCAGCAAGCGAAGCCACAAATCGTAATCCTCTGCAAAACCATTTCGCAGATACCCACCAACCTCCTCAAACAAGCTCTTCGTCATCATCACCGAAGGTTGCACTACCGGACTCTCTACGAATCGCTCACGCGAAACCTTCTCCGGAGTGTCCAAACCATTCACCCAATCAACATACCGATGCATTCCATCGCCCATCGCAGCCTTAAGTGAAATTCCGCAACTCACTACCTCACACTCACCTACCTCCAACAAGCCAACCTGCTTCTTGATCCTTGTGGAGTTACAGCGATCATCCGCGTCCATCCGCGCCAACCACCTTCCCCGACTCTCAGAAACCGCTAGGTCTAGCGCGTCCAACAACCTCGGTTTATTCCCCAAATCAATCACCCTAAGTCGTGGATCATCTCGAGACAAAAACTCACCTCTTACCAATTCGGAACAACCATTCAATACCGCCACTATCTCAAGGTTCTCGTAGGTTTGCCTGACCAAATCATTAAGAGCAAGACTCGCATCCGGCACACCGGGACCAACCGGAAAAACGACTGAAACCAAATCGCTCATCTAGTAACCTCCACTCGCGCTTACCCCTCCTTGCTCATCGACCAAGAGCGTCATCGGGCGTCAACACACCTCGCAATCGTAGTCCATCTGGCTTCCGTAATCCTCCGGCGCCACCACCGAAATAGCAAACCACTCACCGCAGGATGGACATTGGACCTCACTGTCATTCATATTTGAAGAATCCACCTGAACAGGTGAGTCGGCAACCGTTTCTTTTGCTATCCTGAAATCGGGATCCTTCCCTCCAAAAACTCTCAATTCTCCTCATCAATTTTGTGACCCCTCGCCTGATAAAGAACGATGAATCCACAAGAATCTTAATCTTACGAAATAACTCACAACATCACTGGATGGCATCCAGTTTCAAATCGAGACTCAGCAATGGTGAGTCCACCCTCAAATCTCTAACCTATCTTAGTCGAAAAATAAAAGGAATGGCTGCTTTCGTTGCAACTCCCTGTCCGGCAGAATCTTTTGCCGGCACGAAACGGTAGAGTCTTGCCGCCTTCAAGGCGGCTGCATCTAGCGATCCACTACCACTGCTTGATGCAACCCTAGCATTTGAAACCCGCCCAGAAGGCGCCACGCCTACCAGAACGACCACCTTACCCTCAATCCCAGACCGTCGAGCTCCACTAGGATAAACGGGCGCACTGCGGAAAACAACCTTCGCAGAACTTGGCTTGCTTGTTGATGTGGGATTACGAACCACCTGAGATTTAGGTTTCACCTCAGGCTTCTTTTTTTCGTCCCAAGGTTCAAAAGCTTCCTCTGACCAAGCCAGATCGTCCATCGTCGGTATTTCTTCGATTTTGGGAATAGGAATGGCATCGGGTGACTGCACCAATTGCAGGTCCAGTGGAACCGATGAAAGCGGAGGAATCGAAATACTCGGCGAAGATTCGTAGTTTTTTGAAACCTTTTCTACTTCCTCGAGTTTCTCGATTTCTTCTGAATACTGAACGACTGGCCCACTTGATTCGACAACGTAAAGAGCTGTCGCGAGAGAGATCGAAATGAGAGCCAAGGCCCCAAAGACACCAAGCACGATAAAAACCGAACCAATTGACGAAAACAAAAGCTCGCGACGACACGGCAATTTTATTTCGAGGGTTGGACGTTCTATGTTCATAACGACGAATCTTATTTTAAAGATCTGAAGCCGACGCGACGAAGGAGTGAGGCTAAATGACTGAAAAGTTGAAACCAGATAGAGCTCAATATTAGCAATGAGAGCAATCGCCAACTGAGCAAACCAAAACACCTGAACGGAGATTTCCTACATGAGCTGCAATTAAGAATACTCCGCCAAGGGTGGTTATGATCGCTGCTGGCGGGATATGCAGCGAAGTTTCTCCGGACTCCGAAACTTGAATACTGGGGCAGCACCCGTCTACGCAAGCTTCTGTATCAGTAGGCTCATCCATAGCCTCGCTAGCACATCCCTCACAACTCGATTCACAAGATTCATCACACGACGATTCACAGGCTTCAACTTTTGCAGGTTCAGCTCCATTCGTTGGCTCATTAACTAACCCCGAAACGGGATTATCAACCTTGGAAAAGGCAGGAAGAGTCGCCCCAAAAAGAACGAAAACAATTCCAACCGAGGCTGAAACAACTATCCAGCGCTTCCGATGTTTCCGATATCCTTTCAGAAGAGAAAAGCCGGCAAGAGGAACAATAAAAATCGCAACGAGGGCATGTGAAGCAGGGTGCGCCCAGATCTTGCCGAAAGTTGGCAGAAAAATAAGCAGTACTGGTGCCAGAGCACAGTGAATCGCACATAAAACTGAGGTCGCAACGCCAATTCGGTCAGCAGTTTTCTCGGTGAGTTGGATTCGGTTCGGATCGGCGGCAGCGGCTATGTTCATAATAAAAATCACAAAAGATTCTCGCCATATTGTCTTAGCGCAGGCGATTCAAGTAGCAGTGTTTGGGCAATAAACAAACCAAAGAAAAGCACCTCGGGACGTGGCAAGAACATCACTTCCGGCTCTCATTCCTATGGATGTTAAACTGATACCCGCTAGAAGTCTTTTCTTATCGCAGTTTACTTGCAATAATAAAATGCGTCTTTTTGGGAATTTTTCTAAAAAAGAATACCGATTCTCTAGTCAAGGACTAGCGAAGGTCGATTTTAGAACAGGGCTCCATAATCCACGTTTCCATCGTATCTTCAGGGGCTAATAAGATAAGATCGCTTATAAAGATCAAGCAAAACACCCTCAGCTGAAAGACTCGCTGCACTTAAGCCATCCTTTCACTGAAACTAAGACAGCCTTATTTTAACCGGTCAACCATCTCAAGCCCCAGTCGGGGAGCATAGATGACACCCTTTGAACCAAGACCATTGATCATCCACCCTTTACCTTCTTGGAATTCCACTACCGGCCTGCTTCGGTTGATAATTGGACGAATACCTGCCACATGATTAACCACTTCGTAATCGCGCGTTGTGAAATTCTTCAGGATGTTTTCGACTTTTCTACGACCTTCGTCTGTTGGCCCACTTTCCAGACGATCCCAATCGTAAGTCGCACCGACTCGGTAGAGGTTCCCACCAATTGGAATGAGCCAGCCGGCTCGATTTAGAATCCGGCTCTCGCCCCAACTCGGAATACGAACGGTAAGGATCTCTCCCTTCGCGCTTCGATGATCGATATCCGAAAAGTCACGACGTATTAGCCCCGAAGCTCCCGTACACCAAATCTGAGAACCTCCCTGCGGAGCATCATGCCACTCTCCTCCTTTATCCAAAAACTCCTCACGAGCCGCTTCCAAAAATCTTGGACAATCCAACCATCCACCTTGTTTCCAAAGAACACCCTCATCCGTAACGTCAGCGATCCATGGTTTAACAAGCTCACGTTTTCGTTCAAACTTTGCTCGGTCAACCTCATCAAACCACAAGCGTAAAATAGGCACGGAATGGAAGAGTCGCTTTCCCAAACTTTGATAAAACGGAAGCGCGATCTCCCAAGCTTTTTGAACCTCCCAACTCGGTTCAAAATTACGACCCGCAACCGGATTGACTAAGCCTGCCGCCACCTGCGAGCTCCCCCCGTGGCCGTCATCGACAACACGCACGCGATACCCGGCGCGCTGCAACTGCAAGGCTACACAAGCTCCTGCCAGACCAAACCCGATAACTTCCACCATCAGTGCCTAGAGCTGGATATTTAAAGCCACTAAAATTAGACGGGCCTTCACTCTCGCCGTTCCAGTGAAGGAAGTTCCAATATTTGCCATGACGACATTAAAAACCATCAGTCTGCATCTGCAAAGCGTGAAGCTTAAAGGCCGTAGACCTAGACTTTTTAAATCTAGGAAAATTATCATCTACACTTCACACCAGAACCCCTGAGATTTTCCTAGCCTGAGCGAATAAATCGGGGACTTGCTCTCGACCAAAGAGATTCTATGATCCCTATAGCTCATGAAACTTATTTTTGCTCTGACCCTCAGCTTCACCTCCTTCGCGGGAGCATTTAAGATTCCAAGAGAGGCGCACAATCTTGCGCAACTCGATGAAGTTCAGGAAAAAGCAACAAAAGCAAAGCAACCGATTGCTTTTGTCATCGCAGAGAAAAAAATGACCGCGACATGAGTGGATTGCCCAGGAGCCGTCAGTGTGTCGGCCAGTAAAGCAGTCCTCGGATTTTCAAAAAGTATTGTCGTCGATGTCTCGGAAACCGCCGGTCTTCCAGCTCTTATTAAAAATGCCTACCGGACTGGAGGCGCATCAATTCCTATCGTCATCTTTACGGATCCGGGTGTGACCCAGATTTTTGGCCGTTACGATCACCCCGCGATGAAAAGCCAGAAGTATGGAACAATTTTTAAACCAGCACGCGATGGCGTCGCCAAAGCTAAAAAAGACGGTAATTTTTCCGGAGGAGGGAAGCCCGTCGTAGTCATCAAAGTTCAGGGTGGAAAAGTTGAAAGTTGGAAAAGTTCTGCCGGAACCGAAATCAGAGCCAAACTCGTGGCTATTGAAGACGAAAAGACCTATCTTTTTGTCACTGAAGCTGGAAAAAAGATCCGTGCGACTGCCGCACAACTCGATGAAACTAGCGTCACAAAGGCGCGCAAGTTGGCAGGATTAAAGTAAAGCCTAAGTCTCTATCCCACATCTGACTTAAACCGTTCAATTATTAACGAAGGTTGCTTGCCAGCAAAAAATAAAAAAGCACGGAAGTTTTCCCTTCCGTGCTTTGAAAATAAGCTAACTCAAAACTACTTCACACTCATGATGCCACGCATCAGGAGAGCATGTCCTGGAAAGGTACAAATGAAATTGTATTCGCCTGCCTCGGTCGGAGCATTAAATTCGAGAGTCTCACTCTGCCCTTTCTCCAGCAACTTAGTCGCATGAAGGATGCTATCGGACTTGGGTAGGAATTGTTTCTTGAAACCATCAGCACCGAGAGCAATTGCTGCCGCCGCAACCGAATCAGCAGTCCCAGGCTTAGTGATCACCAAATTATGAGGCATGAAATCGGGATTCACAAAAGTAAGCTTCACTTTTTTACCCGCCTTCAAGTTGACCTTCTTCACGTCGAATTGGATCTTCTCAACAATCGCATTCACTCGGATCTCAGTCAGTGAGGGCGTGTCCTTGACTCCTCCAGGGATGATCTTCATCTCCTCTTCCTTCTCGATTTCCTGTTTCCCTTTGGTCGGATCGGCAGGTCCCCACCAATGCTTGACGGTCTTAGCCCCCTGAGCAACGTGTGGATCAACTGATTTCAGAACGAGATCAAGAAGATCAGTGTTGCGCACGTTGTGCTGTTGGTGAACCCAAAGTGCTTCGAGCATAGGAATACCATCTTCCTTCTTTGAAGGATTAAACTGCTTCACCCAAGCCTGGGTCGCCTTGATGACCTCGTTGGTGTCGCGCTCACTAATTTCCACGCGAGTACGGTGACGGACATACATGTCCGGGTGTTTAAAATTTTCAAGGAGTTGAGTCATGGAAGCACCATCAATTTTGACAGGCTTTTGAAGTGGCTTCTTCGTATTCACCAAACGATAGATTCGACCGTGCACCTTATCACGATTTGGGTCGCGCACGTTGTGCTGCATGTGCCCGATGATCACATTATGCCAGTCGGCAATGTAAAGCGCTCCATCCTCGCCGAAAATGGCGTCAGTAGGACGGAAATTACCATCGCTACTACGAATAAGTTCAGCAGCTGGAGTTCCCCAGACTTCGCCAGACTTATACTTCTTTTCTTCAAAGCCGTCGCGATGAAGATCATATTGCTTGATACCCAGATAACCAATAGTGTTACAGAGTATGAAATTCTGCTGCATCTCATCTGGGAAGTTTGTGCCTGAAATAATCGCGTCAGCGGCTACCGGACGAACTTCCTTATTCACCAGAGGAAACATTTTGAAGCCATCGTCATTGGAACGGACCTGATACGAACGGCCACCTGTGCCATCATTTGCATAGAGGTAACCCCATTGATCAAAACTGGTGCCATGGGGATTCGGGCTATTGCCAGCGACTAGTGAAACGGTGTAACGGCGTGGATCAAAACGATACATCGCGGATGAACCGGTAGTCAGAGAAGGCCCCCACGGAGTCTCATGATTGTGCTGTAGGAAAATTCCACTTTGCCAGTAGATCCCACCATCGGGTCCAAAGATTAAGTTATTGGCAGCGTGATGAGTATCGGAAGACCCAATTCCCTGCATGATGACATAGCGAACGTCGGCAACGTCATCGCCGTCGGTGTCTTTCAGAAAAATAATATCCGGCTGGCTGGTAACGATCACCCCACCATTCCAGAATTCAAAACCGAGCGGATTATGAACTTTGGCGAATTCCTTCACTTTATCGGCTTTACCATCCTTGTCGGTATCCTCGAAAATTAGAAGCGAATCATTCATCTTCTTAAGCGGTTCCCACTTCGGATAAGTCGCCCAAGCGGCAGCCCAGAGACGACCTTTACCGTCAACTTGAAGCTGAACAGGGTTGGCCAACTCAGGGAACATTTTCTCATCTGCAAAGAGATTCACTTTGAATCCCTCGGGGACATTCATCTTCTTAAGACCCTCTTCTCCACTGAGATATTTCAGGTTCCCTTCCTTGGACTTGCTGGAGCTACGAGATCCGCCGCCGACATTAGAAATTACAGGAATTGCCTTAGGAGTATTGCTATCACTGACTCTATATTTTTCACCTTGAGCCTTTGCCCAGATTTGCGGGTCGCGGTTCGCAGTCATGACATCGAGCATCTTGAGCTCATGCTGAAGCACCTGCGCATTAGTCTGGCCGTCAACAAATTTCAATCCGGAGCGCCCACCCCAAACATCATTCCCGTCGGTCGCACGGTAGCGGTTGTGCCAATGCCAGTTTTTATCAAGGACTGCTTCACGAAGCGGTTGCTGACTGGGAGAGGCCACAATTTCCTTCTTTAAGAGAGCCTTTGCCAACACCTCGCCAATGAGACGGTTCCCATCCTCGTTCAGATGAATCCCATTGAGCGTCAGTAGTGATTTGGCCGTTCCATAGAGCTTAATAGATGGGTGATAGAGATCGACGAAGCTAACTCCATTTTTATCGGCAGCCACGCGAGTTGCTTCGGTCATTGCAAGGAGCCGCTTGTTGTTGGCACGTCCTGTTGGGAGATTACGATCTCGGAGATTTTCATGACCTATCGGACTACAGAGAACGATGCGTGGAAAGCTCTCGCCATTCGGCATAGCCTTACGAAATTCCGCGATCATTTTAGTAAGATTCTCCTCATGATCCTCAGGTTTGGTATCGAAGGATTCGTTATAGCCAAACATCGCGATGATAACGTCAGCACCAACTTGCTGGAGATACTGGGGCATGGAAGTGAATCCGCGCGAACGCGGATATTTGTTCGGGCGATCTCCAGTAAGGCCCATATGCCGAAATTTAAGTTCCATCCCCGGAGTTGCAGACTGGATTAAAGTCTCGGTCCAACCATCATGCTGCATTCGGTCGGCCAGACCATTACCAACGATGGCCACGGTGTCGCCTTTCTGAAACTTAAAGGGAGCAGGATCTCGATGGCCGACTGGCACACTTACTGTTTTCGCAATTTTCCCATCGGCGCCGACGTAGGCCACATCGCCACCCTTTTTGAGATTAAAGACGACGGCTGTCTCGGGAGCTGTGATACTCTTGGATGTGAAAACCTCCTTTTTTTTGGCGTCCAGCAAGCTCAGTGTGAACCCATCGAGACGCTTCCCAAGATCTCCTTCGTTTCGATTCCAAACCGAGATCGAATCAACCTTGGAGGTTTTGCCAAGATCGACCTCCCACCATGCGTCTTTCTTCCCTTCAATCGTGTGAGTTTGACCACCAGAGCTGAAACCGGGATTCTTATTACCATCGATGGCGCGCTCGGCACCGGCATTGTTCGAAGTTGTCGATTGGCTGGCTTTTCCGGAGCGGGCGATGTTCTTCGCACCTGACATTACCTCGACTTCAGCGAGGGTCAGCGTGCGGCCTTTACCAGGGAGCTCAATCCGGACAAAGCGAGCTTCCTTCTGAGCAGAAGCCAAGGAACTTAGGGCGAGTATTGGAAGAAGAAACTTCATAGATCGGACTGCCACCTACGGCAGGAAGGCGGAGCTTATTTCAGGAAAGAACTGAGAGCAATCTACAAAAGCGCCAACTCGTTAACCCACCACGTTCTCCAGAACCCCAAGACCTTCGATCTCAATCGCCACCACATCCCCCGGAGTCAGTGTGAAATCGGATCCCGGCACTAGTCCTGTCCCCGTCATCAACATCGCCCCATTTGGAAAATCGAGCTCCCGATAAAGGAACTCCACTAACTCCTCAAAACTCCGCTTCAGCTGCGTCAGATCCGTGGAATCATCGAAAACCACCTCACCCGCCCGCGTTATCGTAAGCTGAATCGAAGCATCAGACTTCAAAGCGTCACGCCCCAGCAACAAACATGGCCCAACTGCACAACTTCCTCGGTAAACCTTTGCTTGAGGCAAATACAGTGGGTTTTCCCCCTCAATTGAACGGGAACTCACATCATTCCCTACCGCAAATCCAAAGATTTCCCCCCCCGAATTGATTGCCAAAGTCAATTCCGGCTCCGGCACATCCCAAGAAGAATCATCCCTGACCCGGATTTCCCCACCCGCACCAATAGCCCGATAACCCATCGCCTTGAAAAACAACTCAGGTCGCTCCGCATCATAGACCATATCATAAAAAACATCACCACCCGCCTTCTCCGATTCCTCCATTCTAGCCGATTTCGATCGCAAATAGGTCACCCCGGCCGCCCAGATCTCCGTGAGATCAGGGACCGGCGGCAAAATCCCCCCATTCACTTCCATCGGATTAGCAGTCTTCACACCTTCCAAAATGCTCTCCACTTCCCCCGCCTTCGACCGAAAGAGTCGCCTCAGAAGTTCGTTTTCTACCGCGTGGCACTCGCCATCCTTTTCCAGTAAGGTCCCACTCTCAAGACAGTGTAATTTCATATCGGGAGCCTGACCTCCATTCCTCGCCATCGAAAGCCGAAAGTCACCTGACAAGGTCCCTTTTAAGGCTCGCAACTTTTCATCTGCTGATGCCAATTCGACGAAAAGGAGCTTTTCTTGATTTCACGATTCCCCCCGCCGGCTTGGCTCTCTTAAATAGCCAGAGCAATGGCAGGAGAGAAAAAGCTTACCCCAATGATGGCTCAATATATGGCCATGCGCCGGTCCCTGCCCGATGATATTCTTCTCCTCTATCGCCTCGGCGACTTCTACGAAATGTTTTTTGAGGATGCCAAAGTAGCTGCGGGAATTCTCAATGTCGCACTCACCAAGCGAAATGATATCCCCATGTGTGGCGTCCCGCACCACGCAGCGCAAGGTTACATTGCGAAGCTCATCAAAGCCAACAAGCGAGTCGCCATTGCCGAGCAAACCACCGAGCCTCAACCAGGGAAAATTGTCGAACGCGAGATCGCCCAAATCATCTCGGCCTCTACCGTTAATGACCTTTCTCTTCTCGATGATACCCGCCACAATTATCTCGCTGCTGTTTTCCTTGGTGGCACCACCAAGAAACCTTGCCTTGGGCTTGCCTGCGCCGATCACACCACCGGAGAATTTACAGTCTCCGAATTCGCTGACAAACAACAACTCGAAGACGAATTGACACGCCTGTCACCTTCCGAACTCCTCATTCCGGAAGACCAAGCCAAAGAGCTTGGCGGACTCCCAAATTCTCTTCCTTACGATTCCTATGCCTTCTTGTCAGATCAAGCTCTGAACACTCTCAAAGATCAGTTCAAAGTCCAATCGCTCGATGGCTTCGGCTGCTCAGGAATGACCGCCGCCTTATCCGCCGCCGGGGGAGCTTTACATTATCTCACTTTCCAGCTGCGGCGAAATTGCGATCACCTAAAAGCACTCACAGTCAGAAATGTCGCCGACTTCGTCCTCATCGACTCCGCTTCACAACTTAACCTCGACCTTGTTGACTCCCGCTCCGGAAAGCAACACACCTTACTTGGAGTTCTCGACCGGACCTCAACCCCTATGGGCGCTCGTAAGCTTCGCGACTGGATTCTTCATCCGTTGCGCGATCTTTCTGAACTCACTGCCCGTCTCGATCTCGTCGATTCTCTCCTCGCCGAACCATACCTCCTCACCAAGCTTCGCGATTCACTTAAGCGAATCCGTGACATCGAACGCACCACTGGGCGACTCTCCCAAGGATCGGGCAATGCCCGTGATCTCAAATCCCTCCAGGTCTCGCTCGAGCGAATCCCCGACCTTAAAGCCGACCTTTCCTCTCTTCCCTCTGCAGATTCGGATCTCAAATCTCAAATTTTAGATCTCGTCCAAGAATTCCCAGACCTCGTTGAGACTCTTCAACATGCCCTTGTTGATGAGCCGCCCGCCCAACTCCGGGACGGGGGAATCATTCGTGACGGTCATTCTGAAGCCCTCGACGAACTGCGGGACGCATCCCGCTCCGGCAAACAATGGATTGCTGAAATGCAGGCTTCCGAGCGGGCTCGCACTGGAATCGATACCCTTAAAATTAAATTCAACAACGTCTTCGGCTACTTTATTGAAATCACCAAAGCGAAAGCAGATCAGGCTCCCGACGACTACCAACGGAAGCAAACCATGGCTAACGCCGAACGCTTCATCACGCCCGAACTAAAAGAGGTAGAAGGTAAAGTTCTTGGTGCCGACGACCGGGCAAAATCGCTGGAGTATGATGAGTTTATCAAACTCCGTGCCGGAGTCACTGATCATCTCGTTCCCCTTCAAAACACTGCCGACTCTCTTGCGACACTCGATGTCCTTATTTCTTTTGCCGAGACCGCTCAGCTCTACCAACACACCCGCCCAGTTCTTGACGAATCACGTCATCTACAAATCGTCGAGGGCCGCCATCCAGTTCTCGAGCAAACCCTTGTCGAAGAAAATTTTGTTCCCAATGACACCCTCATTGATCCCGAGGAAAGCCTTCTCCAAATTCTCACCGGCCCCAACATGGCCGGAAAATCGACTTATATTCGCCAAATCGCCCTCATCACCCTCATGGCTCAAATCGGTGCGTATGTTCCCGCCGAACACGCCCACATCGGTCTTACCGATCGCATCTTCTGCCGGGTCGGCGCTTCTGATGATCTCGCTAAAGGTCAGTCAACTTTTATGGTCGAGATGAATGAAACCTCACTCATCGTCAACAACGCTACCAAACACTCTCTTGTCATCCTAGATGAAATCGGGCGTGGAACCGCTACCTTCGATGGCCTCTCGATCGCTTGGTCGGTTGCCGAGCACCTTCATGACGAGGTACGATGTCGCACTTTATTTGCGACTCACTACCATGAACTCTGCGCTCTTTCGGACTCTAAGAACGCCGTAGCCAACTTCAATGTCGCGGTTCGCGAATGGAATGATGACATCATTTTTCTTCGCAAGATCCTACCGGGACAAGCCGATAAAAGCTATGGTATCCAGGTCGCCCGTCTGGCCGGTCTACCGAAAAATATTCTCGATCGAGCCAAAGAAATCCTCAGCCATCTTGAGATGAGTTCTGCCAAACCAACCGAAGAGAAACAGAATGCACCCAAAGCCAAGAAAGCTCTTCCTGAGGCCAACTCACCTCAAATGAATCTCTTTGATTGATCGCTCAATTCTCGAAAACTGAGAGAATCTAGCAAACAAGCTCCTCTGATCCGGATGCCCAAGCGAACTAGGAATCACAAAGATTCGGGTGAATTGATCGGCCTCAAAATCATCAAAAATCACCAGTTACAATACCAGTGCTTTTTCTATTGAGACACTGGCGAATCAACCGTGACGTCTTTGACCCATTGCTCAACAAGTAAGCTTAGTCTGCCCACTATTTCAGGATGCTTTGTGGAAAGATTGTTCACCTCATTTCGGTCCTTCGCTAAATTAAAAAGGAGAACTTGCTTCTTTTTTTTCCCAACTGTCACCACCAACTTCCAATCGCCATCTCTAACCGCCAAGCTGCCACCGTGCTTCCAAAAAAGCGGCCTTCGGGTGATGGTCGCTCCCTTCAGAGCTTTTGTCACATCAATCCCGTCCAACTTTCTTTTAGGCTCGATCTCCCCCCCTCCCATCGAAACAAAAGTAGGGAGTAAATCCATCGTCAAAATCGGGGTCTGGCAGACCTCTCCTTTTGGCAATCGCCCAGGCCAGTTGAAGATCCCTGGAACCCTGTGCCCCCCTTCAAAGACTTGCCCTTTTTTTCCACGTAATCCGCCGGAGGAACCATCCGGCGCTGGCCCGTTGTCAGAACAAAATACGATTAAAGTGTTCTTTCTTAAATCAAGCTCTTCAAGCTTCGATACAATACGGCCCACTCCTTCATCCATAATTTCCACCATTTTAGAATAAACAGCCTTCCGGTCCACCTTCTGTTTAGGTTGGTCACGATTACCTTTCCCGATCACCCGGAAGCCAGGAGTCTCCCGATCCTGCAACGGGTAGTGGGGCGCGCCGTGATGCAAAACTAGGAAAAAAGGCTTGTCCTTTTTACGATCGATAAAAGAGAGCGCATCTTCCGTAATCAGATCGGTAATATAACCAGGTTCATCTTCCTTTTTGTCACGCTTCCACCAATCAAAATACCCTTCTTGATCGATGTGGCGATGGTAGTCAACGTTACCCGAAACGAAGCCTTCAAATTCATCAAATCCTTGATGAATGGGATTATATTTCGCCGGATATCCTAGATGCCACTTCCCAAACAAAGCTGTTGCATAACCGAACTCCTTCATGGCCTCCCCCAGCGTCCATTCCTTGAGGGGCAAACCCGTATCACGATGAGACTTTGCCGTAATGACCCCGCCTACGCCACTCCGCTGCTGATAACGTCCTGTCATTAAAGCAGCCCGAGTTGGAGAGCAGACTGCTCCGTTCGAATGGAAATCAAGACACTTCACTCCTGTCGAAGCAAGCTTATCGAGATGTGGAGTCTGGGTCGTTTTACTTCCATAACACGACAAGCCACCGTAGCCGAGATCATCGGCCATAATGAAAACGATATTCGGTTTCTCTGTCTCAGCAAAAGCGACCCAAGGTAAAAGGGCCCAAGACCCAATACGTGTTTGAAGTTTCATCATCCTATTTCTTTTTTGAATTTTTTCTGGAAGCTCCAGGCCCCCATCGCGGTTCCTCCAATTGCTTCTCCCAATCATTAAGCTTTCTCAACATTGTTTCCAGCACCTCACCATTTTCGTTCGCCAGATCTTTAGACTCGCCGATATCCTTGCTCAAATCAAAGAGTGCGGGTTTATCTCCAGACTTGCGATCATGAATAACTTTCCATTTTCCTTCCCTCATAGCCCGAGGACCATCACTCCCACCCTGCCTCCAAAACAACGGCCTAGGCGCTTCCACCACCGCTCTCGTCTTTAGCTTCTCACCAAGTAGCGCCAGAAAACTTCTTCCATCAAGATTCCAATCCAAAGACACCTCACCACCCGCTGCCTCAATCAAGGTCGGCAGAAGATCAAGCGCGATCACCGGCTGATCAATGACTCTTCCAGCTGGAATTTCACCCCTCCACCTCATCACCCAAGGAACCCTCACACCACCTTCCCACAAAGTTCCTTTCTTTCCCTGAAGTGGGGAATTATTAGCTCCATTTGCAGTCTGCCCACCATTGTCATTGGTGAATAAGACAATCGTATCCTCATCCAAACCTTCTGCCTTCAAGCAATCCAACACCTTCCCTACATTATCATCAAGGCTCACGACCAACCCGGCATAGCTTGCTCTCCTCTTCTGATCAATATGAGCCACTCTCTTCACATCTTCTGGCTTGGGCTGAAGAGGCCCGTGGGGTGAAGTGAAAGAGACGAAAAGAAAAAACGGCGCTTCTTTATTCTCACGGATGAAGCGACAAGCCGCATCACCAAAACGATCGGTCACGTAGCCATCTTCTTGAGTAATCCTCCCATTCTCTTGAATCACTCGGTGGGCGCTAGGTTTCGGTATTTCATAATAAGGTCGTGAACCTTGTAGAAGACCATAAAACCAATCAAACCCACGTTTATTGGGGTGATATTCTTCGGGATATCCAAGATGCCACTTACCAACCAGCCCCGTAGTATAGCCCAAGGATTTGAGGTGTTTGACTCCGAATTTCTCCTTCAAATCCAAGCCGCTTTGAAAGCCAGGAGGAAGATTATTATCATACCCAAATCTCTGTTGATAACGTCCGGTCATTAAACCTGCGCGGGAGGGCGAGCACACCGAACCCGCCATATAAGCATTTGTAAACCTTGCACCTTCCTTTGCGATACGATCGATATTGGGCGTTAGTTTCTTCATATCCGCCGCGCAATTGGGCTGAAAACCAAAATCAGCATATCCCGCATCATCAGAGTAGAGGATAATAATGTTTGGCTGCGCCGATCCCACGGACGAGGCCACAAGGAAAGCACTCAGAATTCTCAAAATCATGTTTTCGATCATGACCAAGAATCTGTTTGCGACAATCTCCTAAAAAACAACTTCATCCTCACCAAGGATCTGTATCTCAGTCTCGAGAACCACACCCCTATCTTCCTTTGCCTTCGCTTTGATCTTCTCGATTAACGAAAGGACATCAAAAGCACTGGCCTTCCCTCGATTAACGATAAAATTACCATGCTCCGGCGACACTTCGGCCTTACCTACCCCAGTCTCTTTCAAGCCCATCTCATCAATCAATTGACCCGCGCCACAGACTGCGGGGTTTTTGAATGTGCACCCAGCACTCGCAGCCTTCGGCTGGGTCGTATTGCGATGATGGCGAGATTCATTAAGCTTATCCTGTATCGCTTGTTGATCTGAGAGAACTCCAGCGAAGGTCGCCTTCAGAGCATAATTCCGGCGAAGCTCGGGGACGTTGCGGTAATAGAATTTTATCTCATCACGCTTGCGCGTTCTAATCTCTCCATCCTCATCCAAAAAAGTTACTGCGACAACTTGATCGAAAGTTTCCACACCCATTGCTCCGGCATTCATACGCAGTCCGCCTCCGACATTCCCCGGGATTCCTTCCATCCATTCAAATCCTCCAATGCCGTGCTCACGTGCTATACTGGCAACCTTTTTGAAGCGAACTCCAACACCTGCCGTGATCGTAGTCCCCTCAACAGTGACCGCAGAAAAAGCACCGCCTGCCGGATGAATAACAGCCCCACGAATTCCTCCATCTCGAATCAACAGATTAGATCCACGCCCCACAATTCGCACTGGAATCCCCCGAGCTTTGCAGAAAGAAACAGAATCGGCTAATTGTTCAAATTCCGATGGCTCAATCCAAAACTGAGCCGGGCCTCCAACGCGCATCGTACTATGACGCGACATCGGTTCGTAAAGTTTGATTGCCGAGACTTTCGTTTCATTCCGGATTTCTTCTAAAACTTTAAGATCGCGGATGATCTTATTGCCAGCTTCATGAACATTTCCAGCCCCCAAAGTTAGAAAAAGATCACCCTCCGCTAGAATATTCCCCACCGCGTGATGCGCGGTTGAAAGATCCGGGACGAAGGACGCCTTCGTAGAGCCGTTGGCTAAAATTGCATCAACAATTGTCTGCCCACTCACACCAGGAATAGGATCTTCGCTGGCCGCGTAAATATCAGTCACGAAAACTAGATCGGCAGCTTGTAAGGTCTTACCAAAATCATCAGCTAGCTTATGAGTCCGGCTATAGCGATGAGGCTGGAAGAGCACAATCACGCGGCCCGGCTCGTAACTACGAGCAGTCTGCAAGGTAGCTGCAACCTCCGTCGGATGATGTCCATAATCATCCACAATACGATATCGCTTGCTCAGATGCTTGGTTTCGAATCGTCTCTTAGCACCCGCAAAAGAACTAAGGGCCTGATTCATTTTTGAAAAATCAACCCCACAACTTGAAGCCACTGCGATTGCTCCCAAAGCATTCAATACATTATGTAGACCAGGAATACCAAGTTGAACCCTGCCCAGCTCCTGACCTTTATAGTTGACCGTAAAACTCACTGTTCCGATCTGCCCAGAAAGATCAGTCGCAGTCCAATCGGCCTCCTTCCAACCATACGAAATGGAATTATCTCGTGTTCCGCAAAGCTGAGTCGCTTCTTCACACTCACAGCAATAAAAAATGGAACCCGAAGTCTGGTTCAACAAGTTATTAAAAACCTCACGGATTTGCGCAATCCCTCGCGTGTAGTGGTCAAGATGCTCTTCCTCGACATTCAGCACAATTGCGTGTTTTGGATGATACAGAGCCAACGTGCCATCCGATTCATCACCCTCCGCCACCAAATACTCACCATCTTGGTTCCATTCGGCATTAGAACCCAAAACTGGGATCTCCGCCCCCACATAATGACAAGGCATAAGATCTCCTTGGCGAAGAATATGCGCGATCATTGCCGAAGTAGTTGTCTTCCCATGGGTGCCCGAAACCACTACTCCTGCCTTTGTGTGAAGAATAGCCGCTAGGCATTCTGCTCGCCGAAAGGTCGCAATCTTCTGAGCTAAAGCCTCGGAAAGGGCGGGGTTTGTCGAACGAATCGCTGAGGAATAGATCACCGCATCCGCACCCTTGACGGCTTCCCCTGAATGCGGAGTAGAAAAATCGAGCCCTAACTTACGGAGACGCTCCGTCTCCCCAGAAGTCACTCGATCGGATCCGCTAACCCGATGGCCCATCTGAATCAAGAGCCGAGCTAACCCACTCATACCCGAACCTGCCACGCCGATTAAATGAACCCGGAGTGGTTGTTCCGGATTTAAAATTTTCTCGCTGAATTGCTCAATAGTCATCCTTCAATAACGTTAACGATTTGGGCCGCGGCGGCGGGATTCGTGAGATTCAGCATCGATTCCGACATATTTTTAAGAATTCCATCATCGAGTTCAGACAACATGTCAGTGATCGTTTTAGCCTCGAGATCTTTCTCATGAATTAAGATCGCAGCCCCTGCTTTTTCGAAGACGCGGGCATTAGCTGTTTGATGGTCATCAGCAGCGAAGGGGAACGGCACCAAAAGCGCGGGCAACCCTGCATGGCTCAACTCTGTCAGAGACGAAGCCCCAGATCTCGCCACACAAAAATCACTCACCGCATAGGCTGCCGCCATACCTTCACAAAATGCGAGTACCTTGTAACCATCACGCTTGCCCACCTGTTCAGAAAGACGTTCAAAGTCTGCCTGCCCAGTCAAGTGAAGAACCTGCCATGCCGTGCCCTCCGTTCCTTCGGCAACTAGTTCATTAAGACGTCGCGCACCCTGTGATCCCCCCATCACGAGGAGCGTTTTCTTTAATGGATCAAGACCGAATTTTTCGCATACCGTTTGGCGTGATGGAAGCTTCTCAAGCTCGTCACGAACCGGAGTGCCGGTATGAATCACCTCGATATCAGGAAAGTAAGCTGAAGCTTCCTCCAATCCCACCAAAACCGCAGTACAACGCTTGGCCGTCATACGATTAGAACGCCCAGGAATAGCATTGGAGTCATGCACATAGGTTCGAAGTCCTTTTTTTGACCCAGCGACTACCGGAGGAAAAGAAGTAAACCCTCCCATTCCAAGAACCACATTTGCTTCCTCACGATCAATGATAAGGCCGCACACCTTGATTGTCTTGCGCAGACGCCACAGAAAAGAAACCATTTTGAGCGAAAACGTCGGCGGCTTCGCAATGGCCCTGACAGTCTCAAAACGAAGATCCGAGTATTTTTGGGAAGCCTGAGCATCGACTTTCTTTTCAGAAATCAGAAGCAGGACCTTGTGCCCCCGTGCCTTAAGCTCTTGGGCAACAGCGATTCCAGGAAATAAATGTCCTCCGGTTCCGCCGCAGGCGATTATGATTTTTTGAGAATTAGACACTAGCTACGCCAAAACCTAGGGCCTGAGATCAGTTTTTTGAACTTCGAAATGCAGGAAATATCGCCTTTCTGTCGCAAGCAGCTTATTAACATTTAGCTTCACCCAAAAAATTAGCCAATCAGTGATCCAAAACATTCAGCCAAACTTCCTTCGACAAACAGCGCTCTGATTTGGTTCAGAGTAAATTAAGTATTTCATCTTTTGAGACCGCTCCAGATAACCGCCACGCTAGCGGCGCTTCCTTGGGTATTCTCATTCCGGAAGGTCGTACCTAGCCCTTTTTAAGCCACCCACCCTGATGCTTGATCGTCGCGCTTTCAAATTTACCGAAAAAAAGTATCGTTTCCTCCAATAAACTCATGACCACCACTGAGAAAACAAAACAGTATGTCCTAGAAACCTATGGGAGATTTCCCCTTACCGTAACCCGCGGTGAAGGCACTAGAGTGTGGGATGAGCTTGGTCGTGAATATCTCGACTTCTGCTCAGGTATCGCGGTTTGCTCGCTGGGGCATTGCCACCCCGCCTTGACACAAGCCATCGCGGAACAATCGGAAACTCTGATGCATTGTTCCAATCTCTACTACATCGAGCAACAGGCTGACCTTGCTAAGCTCATTGTGGAAAAGGTCGTCGGACATCCGGGCAAGATCTTCTTCTCCAACTCCGGAGCGGAAGCGAATGATGGGCTCATCAAATTCGCACGGAGATTTGGGCAAGCCACCGGGCGCTACGATGTCATCACCTTCAACAAGTCCTTCCACGGTCGGACTATTGGAGCCATGACTGCGACCGCCCAGGCCAAAATCCACGAAGGCTTCGATCCTCTTCCGACCGGCTTCACTTACGTTGAGCCCAACGACCTTGATGCTGTCCAAGCCGCGCTCACTGACAAGACCATCGCCTTCCTCCTCGAGCCCATCCAGGGCGAAGGGGGGGTGAACCCGATGACCAAGGAATTTCTCGAAGGCCTTGCTGCTCTCGCTCAGAAAAAAGACCTCCTCCTTCTCCTCGATGAAGTACAATGCGGATTCGGTCGAACTGGCGATCTTAACGGCTACGACACGATCGCCCCCGGCCTTGTCCCCGATGGCATCTCGTGGGCCAAAGGCATGGGCGGTGGCTTCCCAATCGGCTCATTCTATGTTGCCGAAAAACACGCCCACCTCCTCGGCCCCGGCAGTCATGGCTCAACCTATGGAGGCAACGCCCTCGCCTGCGCCGCCTCCAAGGCGGTCATCGAAACTATTATCGCGGAGAATCTTACCGAGAACGTCAAAACACGAGAAGCCCAAGTCCGAAAGATCATCGAGAGCTGGAATCATCCTGCCATCACCGAAGTTCGCGGATACGGTCTCCTTCTCGGAATCGCATTAGACTTCGATGCTCTTGTTGTCCCTGAAGGCAGCATACCATCCATTCTCCTGTGCACGGCCCTCATTAAGAAAGGTCTTTTAGTTCCACCGGCTGGCCCCGAAATCGTCAGACTTCTGCCTCCTCTCAATGTCAGCGCCGATGAAATAGACCAAGCACTCAAGTTGATCAAAGAAGCCCTCGACGCTCACCTCAAATCCTAGCCCTCCACTTCCCCATGCCTTCCACCCGACGCCAATTCCTCACTTCAAGTCTTATTATGGGAACCAGTATCCAATCAGTTCGAGCTAAAGCCGCACCCGGTGAACCGCTCATCGTTTCAACCTGGCCCTTTGGGAAAGTAGGTAATGATAAAGCTCTCGACACACTAAAAAACAAAGGCTCTCTTTTGGATGCAGTTGAACAAGGGATTCGCGTGGTGGAATCTGATGAGAAAAATCGCTCGGTTGGAATCACCGGTCTCCCCAATGCTGCCGGAGTGGTCCAACAAGATGCCTGCATCATGAACGGATCAGACCACAACGCCGGGAGCGTAGCCGCCATCGAAGGAATTCTTCATCCCATCACTGCCGCCCGACGGGTCATGGAGAACACTCCTCACGTCATGCTCGTTGGCGACGGAGCTCGAGAATTTGCGATCAGGGAAGGACTGGAATCGATCAAGGTCGATTCTCAAAAACTCCATAAAGAATGGCATCAAAAACAAATCCAACTCATTCCCAACAAACGCCCCAAAGACAACCATGACACCGTCGCCTTACTCGTCCTCGACCGTAAAGGTCACATCGCCGGTGGCTGCTCTACCAGTGGCTGGGGTGGCAAACTCCCAGGCCGCGTTGGCGACTCCCCAATCATAGGAAGTGGGCTCTACGTCGACAATGAAGTTGGAGCCGCCGGTGCCACTGGCTTGGGAGAAAACGTTATGCGTTACTGCGCGTCCTTCATGGTGGTGGAGTATATGCGACAGGGACTTCATCCGGAAGAAGCCTGTGTTAAAACGATTCAACGTATCGCCTCCATTGACCCAAAATCAGCCGAAGATCTTCACCTAAACTTTATTGCCCTCGATAAAAAAGGTCGCTTTGGAGCAGCCGGTTCCGGCTCCGGCTTTCAATATTCGGTTACCACTCCCAATTTTAGCAAGGTCTTCGAAGGTTCCGCCTTGAGCAAAAAAGACGTTGGCCCAGAAGGAGGTAACACCAAATAATTCGAAAAACTAAAATCGAAACCTACCGAGAAAATTGCTCGATCTGATGAAATGAATAAAAAGAAATTCCAGAAAATTGACTTTTGTTATTGCGAAACAGTCTCAATAAGATTTGGTGTTGGTAGCAAATGGCTAAATTAGCGACAGATCTTGAACTCGATTCCGCTCTGACCCTCAGTCAGGCCGCAATCGGTTGTGATTTCCAGATTCGCCAAGTCGAGGGTCCGGCTTGCAGCCAGCTTCGTGACATCGGTTTCTGTGAGCAAATGCGCGTAAAAAAGCTGACGAATGGTCGTAACATGCTCTGCACGGTTTGCGGAACCCGCCTCGCCCTAAGCAAGGATCTGGCAGACCAAATCCAAGTTGTTCCTGCTTAGATCACCCATCTGATGAGCAGCTCATCCATCGAGGCGAGAATTGCGTTGGTCGGAAATCCCAACGCAGGAAAGACCACCCTTTTCAACGCCCTCACCGGGCAAAACCAAAAAGTCGGTAACTACACCGGTGCTACCGTCTCTCGAAAATCCGGAACTTTCTTCACGCCTCACGGGCATAAGTTCGAACTCATCGACCTTCCTGGTGCCTACTCCCTAGATCCCAATTCACCAGACGAAGAAATTACCCGGAATGTCCTCATTGGTGATCAGGAAGATGAGGAAACCCCCAACCTCATCCTCTGTGTTCTCGATGCCACCCACCTCGAACGTCACCTCTACCTGCTCATCCAAGTTATCGATCTTGGCTATCCCATCGTCGTCGCTCTGAACAAAACCGACAGCGCCGAATCCCAAGGACTCCGCCTTGATCCCACCGCGCTCAGTGAAAGATTTGGCGTGCCGTTCGTCGCGATTTCCGCGATGACCGAGCGTGGCATCACACAGCTCAAACAGGCTCTCCGCCATCCTTTCCCCTCTCCTCCAGGCAGACTTTGGAAAGGTCCCGCCGAACTGGAAGAAGCCATTAAAAAATCAACCAAACTCGCCGAAACCAACAGAGAAAATAATCCTGCTGCATCCGGCTTAATGGCAGTGGTGAAAGATAACCCGGAAGCTAAGGAGTTCATTCAGAAGGCCCGCTTTGAATATATCCACCGCGCAGTCGAAGTCGGGCTCCAACGCCCCAATGAAGAATTACTCGCGCTCACAGACCGTATTGACGCCCAGACGCTCCATCCAATCAAAGGTTGGTGTATCTTTACGGCCCTGATGATCACCGTCTTTTGGTCGATCTTCAAGTTTGCCGAAATGCCCATGGGGTTGATCGAAGAAGGGCAGGAAACACTTCAAGGGTGGGTGAGAGATTTTATTGGCGAGGGGGATTTTCAGAGTCTCATCGTCGATGGCATCATAGCCGGAGTCGGGGGGGTCCTCGTCTTTCTTCCACAGATCATTCTCCTCTTTTTCTTCATCAGCCTTCTTGAAAGCACCGGCTACATGGCACGCGCAGCTTACTTGATGGATGGGGTTATGAACAAAGTCGGCCTCAGCGGAAAATCGTTTCTTCCCCTTCTTTCCGGCTACGCCTGCGCTATTCCCGGCATCATGGCCACTCGCACTATTCCGAATAACAAAGAACGCCTCGCTACTATTCTCATTCTCCCGTGGACCTCATGCACAGCACGACTACCAGTTTACACCCTGATTATTCCTTTGATATTTGTAGGAGCCCTTCAGCAAGGTCTCGCGCTCTTCGGCATCTATGCATTAGGCACAATCACGGCTCTTCTCGCAGCAAAAATCCTCAAACCGCGACTCGGTGAAACCGAACCCTCGCAATTCCTTCTCGAGCTCCCTCCCTACCAAAACCCACAATGGAGACACGTCCTGCGACAGGTCAGTGAGCGAGCCTTCGCCTTCATCAAAAAAGCAGGCACCGTTATCCTCGGGCTTAGCATTATTCTTTGGTTTCTCGAGACCTATCCCAAGAGCGACTCTGATGACCCCATCGTTCAGCAGTCCGAATCCTTCAACGGTCAAATCGGCGAGATCATAGAACCCGTAGTCGCTCCACTAGGTTGGGACACCCGCATGGGAACCGCCATGATCGCATCCTTCGCCGCGCGCGAAGTTTTCCGTTCCTCCATCGCCATTTCATACGCTACCGATGAAGAAGATGGGAAAGAATTGCGTGACAAGCTATCTGCCTCAACCCACTCCGATGGAACCGCCCTCTATACTCCTCTTGTGGGACTCTCTGTCATAGTCTTCTTTATCTATGCCCTACAATGCCTCCCCACCACTGTAATTGTCCGACGTGAAACTGGCTCTTGGAAATGGGCTCTTAGCCAACTCGCTGGTATGACAATCTTCGCCTACCTCGCTGCTTTGCTCGTTTATCAAACAGGCAAACTGCTAGGTTATTCCTGACACCATGGATTGGCAAACTCCAGCAGCTCTGGGTATCGTTGCCCTCACCGTCATCCTCTTTTTCGTAAAGCGGAAGAAAAACTCCTGCCGCAACGGAAGTTGCGCCTGCCCCAAAGATCCAAGAAGATAGGGCCTTTTCTTTGTGGCAAACCCAAGATTCGCTCCACATCGTATTCCACTCAATGAAGGTTATTGCTCTCTTCCTCTCCAGCCTTTGCCTCCTCGACGCGAAAGTCTCTTGGAAAAGTGCGCTCAACCAAAAATTAAATTGGTATGGCTCACCTGAAGCACGGGAGCTTGCCAAGAAGGTCATGCTCTATCAGCGCGACAATGGTGGCTGGCCCAAGAATCAGGACTTCTCAAGAAAAATTGATACAGCCGATCTTAAAGAACTCACCCAGCAACGTAGTAACCTTAAGGATACCACCATCGACAACGGGGCAACTTACACCCCACTTAAATATCTGACTCGTGTCTGGCAAGCCCAGGCAAGCCCCGGGCTTGAAGCCTCCCTCCACCGCGGCATAGCCTTTCTCCTTAGGAGCCAATACAACAACGGCGGTTGGCCCCAGCGACCCCATAGTTCCGGCTACGGCCTTCACATCACTTACAACGATGGCGCAATGATTGGCGTCATGTCCTTCCTTAGAGATCTTGAAAAAGATCCCATCACTTTCCTGAGAGAGGATGAAAAATCCTCGATCATGAACGCACTTAATCTTGGCCTTAATTGCATCCTCCAAACCCAAATCTATATCCATAGAAAACCTACCGTTTGGTGTGCCCAGCATGATGCCAAAACCCTTTTGCCTGCTCAAGCCCGCTCATACGAACATCCTTCCTTCAGCGGTGCAGAAAGTGCAGGTATCGTGAAGTATCTCATGGAGATTCAAGAACCCTCTAACGAGGTTCTTGAATCAATCAGCGGAGCAATTACTTGGTTTCGACAGAAGCAGATCAATGGCATCAGGATCATCAAAAAAGATGGAGATAAAACCATCGTTCAAGATGATAATGCGCCGCCTCTTTGGCCACGCTTCTCCGATCTTCAGACCGGAAAACCTATCTTTTCTGGTCGCGACGGAATCATCAAATCTTCAATTACCGAAATAGAAGCCGAACGCCGTAACGGCTACGCTTGGTATGTTGGAAATCCACGATCTATTCTCAACGACCACGATCATGATCGTTAAAACGCACCCAACTCTCTTAAGCAGAGCACAACCCGATTTTCCACGTCCGATTGCGCCCGGTCCAAATCAAGTATAACACTCCAGTCGTTGAGCCCCTCTTCATCGACCAGGATCTGCTCCAAACGATCACCTTCGATACGGAGATACGCCGAGCTTCGCGCCTCAGGGTCCATGCGGATAATCCCATGCTCCTCAAAATACCCCGTCATCATCTCACGAAGCTCGAAAGCCTTGCTCCCCACCAAGTCGGCGGCGGCTTCATAATTCTCACGTGAAATCTCCTTCACAAAATCAAAAACAACTCTTCGAGTCGCTCGCACAAATTCGGCTTTTCGCCTCGTGTAAGGAACCTCCTTGACCGAAGCCTTCTCAACGATTTCCTCGTGATCTCGCAATCTCTCCCACTCATCAATCAAACTGGAGTCAACCCCACGGACTATTTCTTCTAGGAATGACTCAGCCTCCTCAACCTCTTCGGTTTTCAGAGAAGGAGGCACCGTTTGCACAAGAACCTTATAAACCTCAGAAAGGTGGCGAAGCAAAACTGCTTCACTCCTTTCGAGTCCATAGCTTTTTATATAATCCTCGAATGAGAACCACCCCTCGAACATTTCCCGCACGATGGACTTGGGTCTAACTCCCGCCTCCTTGGCCCAAGGATTAATAAGAACGAAATCATTATAAGTCTGATAAATAAAATCCTTACCTGGCTTCGGATGCTCCACTTCCTCAAGAGCCTCCAAACGATCATCGTAATCCACGCCATCTGCCTTCATCTGCGCAACCAGAGCCGTCTTGATTTTATCAACTTGCTTTCGAATCACCACTGTTGGGTCTTCCAAAATAGCCTCGATAAGCGACAGCATATTGGCGACGTAATCAGGCGCCTCACTATCCAATTTTGGGATCGTTTCAATAAGGTAAAGACCAAGAGCCTGATTCATTGTAAAATCATCCTGCAATTCTACGTTTAACTCCACCTTGGCCAAGGTCGTGCGTTTCTCCTTCGGAATGATCGTAAGAACCTTCCCTTCCACCAAACCACGAAAAAGAGCAAAGGCTTGTCTTCGGAGAGTCCTCTTCCTTCCCGGTGGCTCGTGACACACATTGATGATTCTGCGTAGCTCCGCACAGCCATCTTCGCCTCCTCTTGAAAGAATATTGAGCAAAGTGCCATGACGGATACTAAAACTGGAAATCAACTTCTCTGGCGGAGCACTTTGCAGTTTTGCATAGGTCCTCTCATCCCAATTTACAAAACCCTTCTCCGGTGGTTTCTTTTTCTGCGCCTTACTCTTTTTCCCCTTCGCCGCAGCCTTGGCGTCAGCCTTCAAATTCTCAATAAAATATTCAGGAGCCTGAGCCACAACGTAGCCAATATTATCAAATCCCCGCCGCCCCGCTCTACCGCAAATCTGACGGAAGTCGCGAACTGCTAGAATATTCGTAGTTTGTCCTCCGAATTTATAAAGCTGGGTGAAAAGCACAGTACGGATAGGCACATTCACTCCTACCCCTAGCGTATCAGTCCCACAAATCACTTTCATGAGCCCCCGCTGCGCCAGTTTTTCGACAAGAACCCGATACTTAGGTAATAACCCCGCATGGTGAATCCCAAGACCGTGCCGGAGAAGCTTCTTCACCTCTTTCCCATAAGGGCTCTTAAAATCAGCATCCTTAAGAACTTCAGAAATAGCGGCTTTCTCTTCTTTCGAACAAAAGTTCCGACTCATCAAATTTTGCGCCGTGCGAGCACAGGACAACTGCGTGAAATGAACGAGATAAATCGGAGCTTTATCAGAACTAACCAGCTCTTCGACCTGATCCTCAAGAGAGGTTGTGCTGTAAGAAAACTCCAAGGGCACCGGACGCTCTTCCGATTTCACTAAAACTGTCTCTACTCCCGTGAGTTCAGTTAATTCTTTTTGAAATATTTCGGTCTCTCCCAAAGTCGCCGACATTAAAAGAAAGCGAGCCTGAGGGAGGGTCAAGAGAGGGATCTGCCACGCCACCCCTCGTTCATGGTCCGAATAATAATGAAATTCGTCCATAATCACCTCATCCACCTTTGCAAGTGATCCCTCTCTCAAGGCCATATTAGAAAGTATCTCCGCCGTGCAGCAAATTACCGGGGCCTCGGAGTTCACCGTAGCATCTCCAGTAATCATTCCCACTTGCTCCGGACCAAATGTTTCACACAACGCAAGAAACTTTTCGTTAGCAAGCGCCTTAATTGGAACCGTATAAAATGACCTTCGTCCCTGACAAATTGCTCGAAAATGAAGCGCGAGGGCTACCAACGACTTCCCCGATCCTGTTGGAGTATTAAGAATGACATTCTTTCCCTCGTATAGCTCAAGGATAGCCTCTTCTTGATGGTCATAGGGCTCGGTTCCACTTTCGATGAGATACTCGAGAAAAGCATCGAGCACTTCGGAACTCGATGACGCATCATTTACGATTGAAGGATCCAACTGCGGCACGACAAAAAAGTGGCCATCTCACCCCATAAGTAAAGTCCCTCCTAATCACTCCCTGATCGACACCACTCAAATTTCATCTAAACCTTTCCCCATGAAGGCAAAAAACTTGCTTATTATGTTGATTGCCACTGCCGGACTCGCAGTCGCACAAACTGACGCCAAAAACAAAATCGCGGACCAAATTAGCGAACTCATCGAAATCCAAGATGCTGCCGCTAAAAAGTTCATGGACGAAGTTCGGGCCCTTCCTCGTGAAAAACAGCGAGAAGCCTATCAAAAAGGCTATCCAAAATTCGACGACACCATTGAGGCGCTCTACACTCTTGTGGAAGAAAGCCCCGCCGAGGCAGCGAGCCTTAAGGCTATTTCTTGGATCTCCAGTCACAGTCAGGGCAAAGAATTAAAGGCCGAAATTTTTTCCGCCCTTGAAAAGCATCATCTGGATCACAGCGAATTATCAGAAGTCATTCTCTCGCTCTACGGAGCTAAGGGAGAAAACACCCAAGCCTTTCTCTCGACCGTCGTTGAAAAAAGCAAAGCTCAAGACGCTCGAGGATCCGCGCTCTACATGCAAGCCGTCCAGATTGAACGCGACACAGCAAAAACTGCCCGATATAAAGCCCTCGTCGAAAAACTGAATGCCGAGCATGCCGACTTTGAAGTCAGAGGCCGTAAGGTTGGCGCGATGATGAAAGCGACACTTGAAGCGAAAGAAAAATTGGCGATTGGAAAATCAGCCCCTGAAATCATCGGGAAGGATGTCGACGGAAAGGAAATGAAGCTCTCTGATTACAGGGGCAAGATCGTTGTCCTCGATTTTTGGGGTGACTGGTGAGGCCCTTGCCGCGCTATGTATCCTCACGAGCGGTCGCTCGTTGAAAGATTAAAAGACAAGCCCTTCACTATTCTTGGAGTCAACAGCGACTCTTCCAAAAGATACAAGAAGGCGATTGAAGAAAACAATATTACTTGGCCCTCATTCTGGGACGGCGGAAGAACCGGCGGCCCAATCGCCACCGCTTGGGCCGTCCGTGGTTGGCCTACGATTTACATCATCGATGCCAAAGGCGTAATTCGATTCAAAAATACTCGAGGAAAAGCCATGGACGAGGCTGTAGATAAGCTCCTTGAGGAAATGGAAAGTGAGTAAATCACTACGAGTGACCAGCTTAATCAAAAGTCATCTTCGAAATTTGAGCCCCACGCAACGCGTAGGGCTTTTCAGGTTCGGATTCTTTGTCCCACCGAAGGCAATCAAAATTGGAGCTGCCATCATATCACCTCGGTCTTGAACAAGCGGAATCCCCGCTTTTCATAATTTCCAAGTGCATGAGGATGATCCTCACTACAGGTATGCAACCATACCCTCTGAGTCCCTTTGATTTTCCAAGCCTCTCGAATCGCCAGAGAAAGCACCCCTCCTCCAATTCCCTTTCCAATCATCAAAGGCAGCAGCCCAAAATAAACGATTTCTATATTCCCTCCTTCCTGAATTTCCATCTCTACATAGCCTGCTGCTTCAGCTCCAAGGCGAGCTATCCAGGTCCTTAGGTTCTCACGGCTCACCCATTTCTCCCATTGATTGTCTGTCCAATTCAGGCGGTCAACCCATTGCCAATCCCCACCGACCTCCCGATAAAATTGAGTATTGATGGCCGCATCGTCGGTCGGTTCTAAGCTCAAATTTGTGACCACTTCGGAAGGAATGAATTCCTCCTCTTCCGTAATTTCTAGATACCAAACTTTGATTCCCCTCACTCCTTGAGTTGACACAGTAAGACGTGACTCGTCACGCCTTACTTAAAGTAGAAAAGTTCAACCTCAATTCATCGATGCTAGGCTAGCTCAGAATTAAAAAAACCTTGGAAAAATGAGTCTGCAGCAAAGCCCCCTCCCATGAATTACTGAAGCTGTGTGAGTATCTCCATGATAAGATCGCCACTTCGATGATCAAAGATGGACTGTTGACGCAACCACCGGGCAACTTTTAAAAGGTCTGATTCGGAAAGCCCAAGATCACTGAACGATGAACGATCAAAATTCGGCCCCGTGTTTACTGCACGGAAAACCTCAAGATATTTCCTTCCCGGCTGACCCAACCGAGACACTTTGAGATACTCCCCGTAAGTAACCTCGTCGAATTCCTCCCAAAAATCATCGGGCATATTCTCAATTTGTAGCCTTGCCGCTGTTGTCGTATCAAGAAATACACCCATCTCGGCAGCTGCTGCTTGCACTTTCATTGGCAACGGAAAGGCATCCTGAAAGTCTTCAGTTACAATCGCCACCACTTCGAAGCCATCCTTCTTTTCCCAAATTACCAGATGGAAAAATTGATCAAGCTTCTCCGCTAATTGTGACAACTCTAAGATTTTCATTGAGAAGAATCGAACAAGTCACGCACTGAATCCCGCTTCAAAGCAAGCTCCCGCCATTCATTTACTAAACGGCTTTCCTGAATCACTCCGCACCCACTCGGAAGCGCAAAATCATTCCCTTTCCAAGACACCATTCGGATTGCCACCAAGGCTTCAAAATCACCATCCCTCAACAATCCAAAAGGTGCTCCAAATTCTACCGGACAATCCAATCGCTCACGCCAGTCTTTGAGTTGCGCAATAGTTTCTGGAGTCCGAGGCAAAGGACCGAGGGCTGGCGTTGGGTGCAAGCGCTCGATCAAGGTCTTCGTCTCCTGATATTGGTAGAGTTCAACATTGATAAGCGTTTGAAAATGTATCAAACGACCCAAATCGAGGATGTCTCGGACGCGCCTTACCACCATCCCAAGATCTGAGAGCTTTGCAATCAAGGTTTGCGCGACAAACTCATGTTCACGAATTTCTTTATCATCGACCGCAAAAAGTCTCTGCTCCTCGCTTCGCGCCGTCCCAGCTAAGGCCATCGTGTATATCCGGCCGTCAAAATAGCGAAATAAAACCTCTGGAGTTGCTCCCAAAAAACCCTCTTCTTCTCCAATCCAGCCATACGGCCGGAGAGATTTGGGTATTTGAAACAAAGAAGCCAGAAGCGTATCTGGCGAACAATTACCCTTCCCCTTTTCAGTCACAACAGGGACCGACTTTTCGATCATTCCTTGCCCGATCGCTCCAGAAACCTCGCGGAAAACCTCCGCGAATCTTACGGGATCTGGCTCCTCCCATTGAATTCGGCACTCTCCTGAAACGGGCGCCTTGTTTAGGACTTCAACCCGATTCGGAACAAGCCATGGCTTTTTCTTACTCAGCGAAAAATCATTCTTATAGAAGGCGACCCCTCCGGCGGGTGGCTCTGCCAAGGCGGTAAATGGCCCATAGCCGACGAGAATATCGCCAGTCCGGGTCCCAAAAACCGCTCTCTCCATAATCGAACTACTCTACCACACCATTCTTAACCAGCTCCGCAAAACTTGCCGCCTCAAGACTAGCTCCCCCGACGAGGGCCCCATCAATGTCTTTCTGGCCAAGAAGTTCAGCTGCATTATCGGGTTTCACCGAACCACCATACTGGATACGAATTTTTTCCGAGATTGAAATTCCATAAAGGTCCGTCAGCACAGACCGAACAAATTCATGAGCATCTTGAGCTTGCTGGGGTGAAGCTGTGACTCCAGTTCCAATGGCCCAAACGGGCTCGTAAGCAATCACAGTATCAAGAGCCTGCTTCTCGGTCACATTTTTCATACCTTCGGTAAGCTGATTACGAAGGATCTCTTCCAACTTCCCATCCTCACGTTCTAGGAGAGTCTCACCGATACAGAAGATCGGCTTCAACTCAACTTCGTGAGCTTTTAAAATCTTGGAGTTAATCAACTCGTCCGACTCACCATAAATAGCCCGTCGCTCCGAATGTCCAAGAATGACGTAGTTTACAAAAATCTCTTTTAACATGATGGCACTCACTTCTCCGGTGAAAGCGCCATTATCCTTTTCGCTCATATTTTGCGCAGAGACCCGCACTTTGGAGTGAGCCAGCAGCTCCGTAGCCTTCGGGAGCGAAACGAAAGGTGGAGCTATCACGATGTCTACACCTTTGGGGAGATCAGAAAGTCTGCTCTCAAAACTCTTAATAAAGTCTTCGGTGTCGGATGGTCCCTTGTTGAGTTTCCAGTTGGCGGCGATGATCGGCTTCCTCATATCGACAATCGGCGTAACTCACTCGGAAGCTTTACGCAAGACTGTTCACACCGCATAAAATTGTGCCGTCTCGCTATAATTTGGGATTAGCTCCACCAATAAGGCCTTTTCCCCCACCTCCAAAGCGTCGAACCCCTCACGATTCTCAATCCGTAAATAATCCATATCCCACATGAGCGCCCAGCCCTTGAGATCAAACTCTTGCGGCTGTATGATGACATCTTTTTGATTCTTAGTGAGTTGTGAGAACCTCGGCAAATGCTCAAAAATCTGCCCCCCTCCATTATTAATCACAACAATAACACGCCCCTGACATTCGACTTGGGAAAACATGGCTGGGGCAGCCAAATCATAGAGTGTCGTCAAATCCCCAAATACCCCCCACGAATCCGGAGTCTCAGCAGTGGCTCCAAGCCAACTCGAAAGTTGACCATCGATCCCGTTGGCACCCCGGTTTGCAAAAACCCGCGCGTAAGGAGTTTCCCTCTGACCAAACTCATTCCATTCACGAATTGGCAAACTGTTACCAATAAACAAGCTCTCTCCAGTCGTCGCAAAAACCGAAAGCAGGTTCACCAATCCCGGTTCGCTGTCTGGAAACGACTCCAACCTCTCATCGATCTTCGAAAATATTGGCCGCCCGCTTGGGAAATCATCACGCACATCTCCGATGAAATCCACTTCACCCAACCCACGAATTACTCTGCCAACATTCCCTTGAATCACTTGCGATTCTCTCGCTAGCCCCGGAAAACCGTTCCGGCAAATCGAAAGGACTTCGGTCGAAGAATCTAATTCAAGATCCCGCCATAATCTTCCTACCGGAACTTCGCCTAATCGTAAAATTCTTCCCGGCAAATTCCCTGCAAAACTTTTTTCGGGAACTAAAAAATCCTGAAGTAATTCACGAATTCCGCTATTCACGTCAGCCACCACCGGAATTCCTAGATCCCTTAAAAAGTAAAAAACATCTTCTCGGTCCTCTGGCTCCAACCCGCCCACCATTGCGATAATCCCTTTAAAGACTCCATCACCGAGAAAATCGCGGAGACTTTTTACCTCAAAAGAAATTTTCTCGGGAAGAAATCCCTTCACCTCAGCATCCCACCCAGAACAATCGATCACCTCTTCCTCGAGAGAAACATTCAAATGAAGAGGCTTGCGACCATTCCATTGATCAAGATTACTTGCTGCATAGTTTCCAAAAATCCCCTCTTGCTCAATCACTTGTGGAGCCCCGCTTCCTAGGAATCTTTCCGGTCGGTCCGCCGACAACACCACTAATGGCAGACCGCTATAATAGGCCTCAACTACCGCAGGCAAACACTCAGCTACCGCGGTTCCGCTGGTGGTCACCACCGCACAAGGCCGCCCGGTATCCTTGGCCCGTCCCAACGCAAAAAAGGCCGCTCCTCGTTCCTCAAAATGCCGCCAGACCTGTAACCCCTCCGCAGCCTCAAGCAAGGCAACAAACCCAGCGTTCCGAGCCCCTCCACAAACCACAAAATCACCACAACCCGCCTCTAGGAGTCGGTCAACGACCATTTGCTCCATATTCACCACTTAAAACTTCTCTACCAGCAAGGAAGCATTATGCCCACCAAAGCCAAAGGAGTTGCTTAAAGCAGCTCTGATTTCAACCTCACGCGCGGTGTTGGCACAGTAGTCGAGATCACACTCGGGATCCTGATCTTCAAGGTTGATTGTAGGAGGAATTACACCATCACGAATGGCATTGATACAGGCAAGAATTTCAACACCCCCCGCAGCACCTAGGAGGTGCCCGGTCATCGACTTGGTCGAACTGACAACAAGGCCTTCCTTAGACCACTTCCCGAATGACTTCTTAATCGCCTTAGTCTCGCAGATATCACCCTGCGGAGTCGAGGTGCCGTGCGCATTCACATATTGCACATCTTCAGGGTTTAAGCCGGCATGTTTAAGCGCCATATCCATGCAACGAGCCGCCCCCAAACCTTCAGGGTGAGGAGAGGTCAAATGATAGGCATCGGCGCTGAGGCCATACCCGGTGAGTTCGGCAAGGATAGTTGCTCCACGCTTTTTCGCGTGCTCCAGTTCTTCGACCACCACAACTCCTGCACCTTCCCCCATGACAAAACCATCACGACCAGTATCGAAAGGACGGGAAGCGGCAGACGGGTCATCATTGCGGGTGCTGAGAGCCTTCATATTCCCAAACCCAGCAAGGCCCATAGGTAGAATCGCTGCTTCTGAACCTCCGGCAATGAAAGCCTCGGCATCTCCAAACTTGATCATACGCCATGCTTCACCAATGCTATGGTTGGCAGTCGCACAGGCGGTGACAATAGCCATGTTCGGGCCACCAAACCCGTGCTCCATCGAGAAAACTCCACTCGCAATATTGGAAATCATCATCGGAATGGTAAAAGGCGAAACCCGGCTTGGACTGCGGTTGAGAAGAAGGGTATGGTTTTTCTCAAGAGTGCCTAGACCACCGATCCCACTTCCAAGCATCACACCCACGCGGTCACGATCGATTTCACTCTTAGCAAGCCCTGATTCGGTCAGCGCCATTTGGGCTGCCGCAATAGAAAGGTGCGCATAACGATCCATACGGCGGGCATCCTTGGGGTTCGAAAAATATTGGGTGTGATCAAAGTCACGAACCTCGCCACCAATTTTTACTGGATACTCGCTTGTGTCCATGGACTCGATCAAGTTAATCCCACTCCGTCCGGCTTTCATGCTTTCCCAAGTTGAGTTGGCATCATTTCCCAAGGGGCTCACGGCCCCGATCCCTGTCACTACGACGCGTCGGTTTTCCATTGCTACTAGAAGTTTGGTGTGTGATTAGCTTGTGTTCCCTTGAAAAGCAAGGACTGTACGATTTCGGATTTACCCCAGCTTCCGATGTCCACCCCGTATATTTTGGGCCGAACACTCGGGACAAGTGGAAAGTTTAACCCGGTTTTTCTCGGGATAACGCTTACCACATAAGTGACATTCTCTTGTAGATAATCGTAATCTGCGTTCATTCCGCCAGTCCGCAAAAAAGGAAAAAGCCCAGTCCACTAAAACCCAAACGAACGCCAAAAGGACGATCACCACAAGAAGGTCGGTAAACGAAGAAATCATTATTCGGAAGGTCGATTCACAACTTCTGCTTCAAGCCTCCAAGTTCGTAACGATCCTTTTTTAGTGACGGGTTCTATCATTGCGCTTCGCAGCCTCTCCAAAACCGGTTGAGTCCGGACGTCATTCGCTTTTTCCCACCAACTCTCAACTGCGACGACGCTCCCCCGCCAGTCTGCGGTTAAAACAATCGACCAAATTTCGCCCTCGCTCATCAACTTAGGATCCTCTGGCCAATCGAAAGGAAAATCGAAGGGCTTCAACCCAACGGGACCTTCGATGACCTTGACCTCGATCCACCAATTTTCTTTTTCGGTCGCATACCTCACTGAGGCTACAGCATCTGGCCTAGGAAGAGCATCCGGTCCCATCCCAGGAAGGTTTGCCAAAGTCACCTCGGGCTGAGGAAGCGAAATCTGACGCAAAGTTGGTTCATAGCCACGAGGAAAAGTAGCGGCCATCGCCTTCTCGACAACATGGTCAATAACACTGGAATCTTTGACATTCCACCTTTGCTGGAAAAGCGTTTTTCGATCAATCAACTCGGCCAACCAACGATTTTGCTCCGCATCCAAATCTACCACCGCGACATCAATTTCATTTTGCTCAAGCTCCACTGACCCAGCGTCATCTAATTGAAGGAAGCCATAGACCCCACCCCAAAATGCCGCTGAAACCACGCAAGCGATGAGCAAGCGATACGAGGAACCGTGTCCCCGACGCCAGTCAAAAACCATCCCAGCAGCCCGATCACGTAAAACTTTCCGATAACGCCAAAACATTACTCAAGGAGCCTTCTCTACCCCATCCTTCCGGCGATAGCCTTCAAAGATTCGTATTCCGTTTAGCTTAGCAATCGTGTTAATCAAAATTTGACGTTCCGCCATCGTCGCTTCGGAATCCACTTTAATCGCCACCGCCTTAGTTCCCCGCTTCTCGGCAGACTCCAAAACAAGCCCCCCGAGGGAAGCCTGTGGCACTTTAACCCCTTCCACATAATAAACCGGACCCGACGCTGTGCCCTTTAGCATGACTACCACCGGATTTTCATCACCCAGACGGACACCACGAAACTCGGACGGCGGTAGTTTGATTTCAACGTAGCTCTCCTTCGCTACTACCCCGGTGAACATCACCAGTGCGAGGAGCAAAGCGATAAAATCAAAACCCGGAATTACGAAAATCCATCCGGGACGCTCAGGCAATGACATCTTGAGCTGCATGATTCAGGAATCTTTCTTCTTGGTAACCTTTGGCCCCATGGATGGCTTCTTGGACTTAGGGTCTAAGCTTTTAGCCTGCTGCTCCAAACTATCGCGAAACGAAACGATACGATCATGTTCACGGCTGTCGCACACAATATTCACGGTCTCAATTCCAGCTCTTTCAAGACGGTGCAGCATTCTTTGAGCCTTGCCATAAAGATAGAGGTAGACGAGATAGGAGGGAATCGCGAGTGCCAGCCCGACCGCTGTGGAGACCAAGCTCTGAAACATGCCACCCGCTAAAGCCGCCTGAGCCACCGCCGAATCAGCTGCACCCACCTTCATAAAAACTTCAATCAAGCCGAGAACCGTTCCAAACATTCCCAGCATTGGAGCTAGCATCGCCACCCCGAGCAAAACCCTCATATAGCGCTCAATCCGTGGCACTTCCAACTGCCCAGCTTCTTGTGCGATCTCACGCAGGTTTGTCCGGTCCAAATGATGGCGCATTAAAATCGAGTGAATCACGCGCGCCTCCGGACCCCGCGCCCGTGATGCCTCGTGTAAAGCTTCGGCATAGGCTTTTTTACGGACATGATTGGTGATTCCCAATAGCAAATCGGCCACCTTGGTCCGGGCGTGCTGAAAAAAGACCATCCGCTCCACCATGACCAAGAAGCCCACAAAACCGAGAACAACCTGTAACCACAGAATGACTCCGCCAGCTTCGTTTGGAAAGTTCACAAAAGCCAAATACCAGAAAATACGCTAAAGGACCAGCGATTACGCGCCAAGGCTCACATTCTTCCGGTCCGGCGAGATGAATTCTTGCCAAACCTGCTCGCTCGCCTGCTTCCGAAAGCCGAAAAGCGGTCTCCATTTCGGCGCGCGCGGCTCGTTGAGAAGTTGCATTCCAATCTCACGGGGTAGGCGATTAGCTTTCCGTGTGTTACAGGGGATACATGACGTCACGATATTATCCCAAGTCGTTTTTCCACCTTTGTCTCTCGGCATGACATGATCGAGATTCAAGTCCATCTCCGGGAAAATCTCGGCACAATATTGGCAGGTGTATTTGTCACGAAGAAAAACGTTCTGCCGTGTGAACTTTACCTCCTTGCGAGGGACCCGATCATAAAGCGCTAAAACAATAATTTTAGGAACCCGTAAAGCGACCTTAACGGAGTGGACCAATTCAGCCGCTGCCGATTCCCTTTGCTCACCTGAATACTCCACCCAGGATCCGATATCGTGGGTTTGGTAGCGACATTCCCCCTCTGTCTGCACCACTTGGGCATGGCCCAAGCAAAGAAGCTTTAACGCTCGCTTTACCGAGCAAGTGTGCACCGGCTGCCACAGCCGATTCAGGACAAGGACAGGACGCTCTAGCACAAATTCCATAGAGAAATAGCAATTACCAAGCCAAATACAGATTCCTTGAAGATGAAGCAATCTTAAATTGACCTTCAAATCCATTCTTCCACGTCTTTTGACTCGCTCGGTCAATGGGTCATGGTTATCCCCGCCCATGCCCTTTCCCAAATGTCTAATTCCATTCGCCTTCGTTGTCTGCCAAATGGCACCCGCTGATGAATTGAGTGAGACCCTAAATACGCTCACGACCAACCATCCAAAGCTTGAAGGATACCAAGCAACCTACGAACTGAGCTCAAACACAGGCCAAACGGGCACCATCGAAATTGGTGTCGATTTCAAATCGGGATGGTCATATCTCATATCAGAATTCAAGAATGAGAAAGGCAAGTTAACGCAACAAGGCCAGCAATGGACCACCACGGACGGCATCTATTTTCTTCAGTCAGACGATCAGAAAATTGCTTTTGAAGGATTAGGAAAACTAGCAAAACGATGCCGCAAGCTTGTCGAGATCATCAACCCTGACAGGGAACTCGGCATTCCATTGCGGATCAAACCGTATTTGTATTTAGACGAGGCTGACGTTCGCTTGGGCATAGGCTACAGCACCCACGAGAATGAACTTCTGAGTAAAACCAAAAAACTCATCAGCAAAACCGATGATGAAATCGTCGCCGATCTTGGAAAACTTGGCAGGGTCACCTTCGAAACCAAGACTGGCATCATCACTTCACAAGTCATCACATCCGCAGAGAAAACTCGCTCGTTGAAGCGAACAACCTGGGTTAATAACCCTGGCAAAAAGGCGATATCTTCCCGGTTTAACATCGACCTTAAAAAGGTCCGCCCCCAAGACCTTAGAAGTTCCGGAATGAGCCAAGATTTCACACGGCGGGCTTTCCAACAACTCATCGAAAACGCCTCGCGTGACCAAAAACTCGCAAATTCAATGCGCACCCGCCTCTTGTCCATTGCCAATCAATTTGTCGACTTTCTAGATCAGGAACCACTGAATAAAGCTGGGTTTATAAACAACGATTTCTTCTTCAAATTCCTCGATCAAGCCATGGCGAAAACCGCCGAGCGACTGGAACAAGACGGCAAAAAAATCGGAGTAACTGATATTCTTACTACTCCTGAATCCCGTAATGCTTTTATCGCGAACCTCGTTAGATCTTTTCGCCAGCAAGCTCCGCCAAACAAGAAGCAGGAATATCTTGCTGAAGTTCTGAATGGAAAATTGGAGGGCTCCAAAAGCTCAGCTCTCGTTACTCGGGTCCTAATTGAAGACTTTATTGAGAATGCTTACTACCGTGTTCGGATTGGTCGCGCCATCGACGCCTATGTTCAACAGCTGAAAGGGAAATAAGATCCCCTCTTTTTTTGCATCAGAATAAAAAAAGAGCCGCCCTTAAAAAGCGACTCTTATAAAGTAGAGATAAGGACAAGCTAACGGCGTCGGCGTAACAATCCAAGTCCAGCAAATCCGAGAAGCAGGACTGAAGACGGCTCTGGAACAGGAGTGAATCCCGCCGCCGCGAAAACCGCAACGTGCTCCTGCTCGTTCATCCCGTCGAAAGCTCCATTATTAACCGAGTAATTTGCCAGATCGAAGGCCTGTGGCCCACCTCCGAGCCGCTGCGCGAAGCCATCCTTATATTCCCAATCCTCCCCGGACCCATCCGTATTAATATCCCCGAAAACATCAACTACGTTTCCACCGCCGAAAAGCTCAATGGCATCGTCACCATTGATGTTTGCCGCGCCATTGACCAAAAGTGTGAAATCTTGAACAAAATTATTCGTAAAGAAATCTTGGGATACCGAGTTAGGAACAATCACGAAAACGTCTCCAGCTGCCGCAGATCCAGCTGGTAGAGTAAACTCCTGACCATCAGAACCTCCTCCATTGTTAGCAGAGCCAACGCCCCAAGCTGTGAGGTCTGCAACCGGCGCAACCGCTTGAAGCATGATTGATTTTGGATTCCCTCCACTAAGATCGCCATCGGTGACGGCCGTGATCACAAAGGCAGCGTGGCTTGTAGAAGCAAGTAACAGTGGTGCCATAGCCATTGTAGCTAAGTGCTTAGTTCGATTATTTAATTTCATTCTATTACTTTCTGGACGGGGTTTTTCTCTTCTAGAGGGGCGACACGGAATATTTAGAGAAATATCCAACTGGCGTACTGCGTTGGGAGATTGAACACCTCTCCATAAAAGTCAACTGAAAATCGCTCCGGTTCAACCAGCCTTATTCCTTAAATCAAGATTTCTAGCTTTTGATCGCGACCCCGAGGCGGCAGCATCCTCCCAACCCATGGAATTCTCATTAAAAGACCTCTTTTTAAAAGGCGGTGACTTTATGTGGCCCCTCCTCATTCTCGCGTTCATCACGGTTCTAATCGTTCTTGAACGCTCCATTTATTACGCATTTCATCGATATCGGCTCTCGAAAACTATTCGGGCCCTGCACCAAGGAAAAACCTCCCGGTCAAATCCTATTTTCCGAGTAGGCTTTGTCTTCATCAACGCCACCTCCGATGGTGAAGAGCACACCCTCAACGTCAGCGAGCGTGAAGCTTCCCGTGTCATCCGCCAACACGAGCGCGGTTTGCGTATCCTCGCTCTCATCGCGGCTATTTCTCCTCTCATTGGACTTCTTGGAACTGTCTGGGGTATGGTCATTGCCTTCTCAAAAATAGCCAAACTGGGAGAAAGCGTGACCCCGGCTGATTTTGCTGATGGTATTTGGACTGGGCTCCTCACGACTGTCGCCGGCCTCCTCGTAGCCATCCCCGCCATGGCTATGGCCAGAATCTTTGAAGCTCGGGTCGACAAGCTCGTCCACGATCTCAACGAACTCACATCCCACCTTCGGGAACATTTTTTCGCCAAATAGCGCTGCCACTTCACCCGCCTCCTGCAACACAGCACCTCCCTTCCACGATAAAATGATTACCAGAAAACGCCGTATTGATGCCGGGATCGACATGACCCCGCTCATCGACGTCGTTTTCCAACTCCTCATCTTTCTCATGGTGAGCAGCCAATTCATCAAACCAGATCGGCGGGTTGAGCTCCCTGTAGGCCCCATGGAGTCCGCCACTGCAAGTCCTGACGATCTCCATCTCTCACTCGTCATCACTTCCGAAAACATCATTTTCCTGGAAGGCGAGGAAACCGCCAAGGAAGAGCTCGAAAGCAAACTCCGAGACGCAATCAAACATAGCGATATCGACGCCCTCGTCCTTCGGATCGATAAAGCGGCACGCGCCGAAATTATTTTCCCAGTGATGGAAATCGCTAGGAAAAGCGGTATCGTTAACCTCGCATACGATAAGAAAAATGAGCTCACGGAGTAGCCGGCCCCTGATCTGGACTTTCGTCGCCCTTCTCACGGCGGCTCTCTTTGCGAGTGCTCTGAAGTGGGGAAAGATCACCATCGACCTTCCCGAACTCCCGATCCAGCAGTCCCAACTCATCGACCTAAGCTTCATCAAAATCCAGAAACCAGAATCGACCTCCACTCCCCGGCCGGCACCACCCGTCATCCCCCCTACGGAATCTCCCGTCCCAGAACCCATTCCTGAGCCGGAACCCGTTGCTGAGCCCGAACCCGTTGCTGAGCCCGAACCCGAGCCCAAGCCAGATCCCGCCCTTGTAAAGAAACAACGCCAAGCCAAAGCAGCCCAAGAACGAGAACTCGCCCGAAAACGAATCGACGAAAAGCGCCGCCAAAAGCTTACCGCACAAAAGGCTGAGACCGCCCGAATGAGGGCCGCTGCCGCAAAGGCCGCGGCGCGCCAACGCACCGTCAGCAAACCCTCTGGCATCAGCCAGCCAAAACCAAAATACCCTCCCGCCGCGCGTCGCGCCGGCCAACAAGGAACCGTCACCCTTTCCTTCACCATAGGCTCGTCAGGAACAGTTATTTCTGCCCGAATTGCCGAATCTAGCGGTTACACGCTCCTCGACAACGCCGCCCTTTCCGCAATTCGAAGCTGGCGATTCAAACCCGCCCGGAACGCCCTAGGTGAAGCGATTAGCTACAGTTACACACTCCCCGTGCCATTTCGGCTGCGATAAATCCACCCGATAGATTCGGTGGGATGATTCTACCTTTGCCAGACTCGCGGAAATCGGGTAAGCGCCTTGCGGATTCAAAAAGTCCCCTTTTTTACCATGCTCGACATCAAAGTCATCCGCGAAAATCCCGACCTCGTCAAAGAACGCCTCGCAAATCGACACGATGGTTCGGCAGACCTCATCGATGAAGTCCTCGTTTGCGACGAGACCCGTCGCAAAAACGAAACGTCCAAACAGGCCCTTCAGTCCGAGCGGAAAACCACTTCCAAGGAAATCGGAAAACTCCGTGCAAATGGCGAGGACTCCTCAGGCATCGAGGCAGAAGTCAAAAAGATTGGTGAGCAAATCAAAATTTTAGACGACGAAGGAAGCGAAGCTGCAGAACGCCAAACGGAGCTTCTTCTCAACATTCCGAATCTTCCCCACGAAGACTGCCCCATCGGTGCAGACGAAGAGGCCAACCCCATTATCCGAAGCTGGGGCGAAAAACCCGCTTTGGCCGGAGCTCGAGACCACCTAGACCTTGCCGAGGAAAAGGGCATCATAAGCTTTGACGACGGTGCCCGCCTCTCCGGATCAGGTTTCGCAGTTTACCGAGCTAAGGGAGCCAGGCTTCAGCGCTCGCTTATTCAATTTCTCTTGGACATCCAGAGTCGTGAAAACGGATATGAGGAAGTCAATGTCCCTCACATCGTCAAACGTGAGTGCATGGAAGGAACCGGCCAACTTCCAAAATTTGAAGACGATATGTATGGAACGGAGAACAACGAATTCTTTCTCGCTCCGACCGCCGAAGTTCCCGTCACCAACCTTTACCGCGACACTCTCCTCTCCGGAAATGATCTTCCCATCAAACTGACGGCCCACACGCCATGTTTCCGACGAGAAGCAGGTAGTGCCGGACGAGACAACCGCGGCATTATTCGTATGCACCAATTCGACAAAGTTGAGCTCGTGCAAATCGTCGATCCGGCAAATTCGATGGATATGCTGGAAGAACTCACCGGCCATGCCGAAGCTGCCCTCCAAAAGCTTGGCCTCCATTATCAGGTTATCGAACTCTGCACTGGCGACGTCGGCTTTAGCTCCTGTAAGACCTATGACATCGAGGTCTGGGCTCCCGGCCAGGGAAAATATCTCGAAGTCTCAAGCTGCTCTTGCTTTGGTGACTATCAAGCGCGCCGCATGAAACTTCGCTACAAAGATGCCGAGGGAAGAAATAACTTCTGCCACACCTTGAATGGTTCCGGCACCGCCCTTCCCCGTCTTCTCGTAGCCCTTCTCGAGCAATGCCAAGATGCCGACGGCACAATCCAAATTCCGGAAGCGCTACAGCCTTACTACGGTGAGGCAACTCTTTGATGGAATGTCCTACCTTCAGCCGAGGTGAAAGCACCTCTCACTTAAGAACTACTGAAACGAAGGGACGAATCGCGCAAAATACTTGCTTCCCTGAGATTCGTGGCTAAAACCGCCGCCCCGCGTGATCAACTCACTCAAAATAGCCCTTCCGAAGGGAAGCTTGCAGAAACCGACCCTCGATCTTCTCGAGAAGGCCGGCTATAATATTTATACTTCGGATCGTGGCCTCCGCCCGTCTTCTGACGACGATTCTCTGGATATTTACATGATTCGGGCTCAGGAAATTGCCCGTTACATTGATCAGGGATTTATTGATTGCGGAATCACCGGACTTGATTGGGCTTACGGTCACGACGTCGATCTGGTCGATCTCGCCGAACTTCCCTACTCACGCGCCTCAACTCGCCCAACCCGCTGGGTTTTGGTCGTCCCTGAAGACTCCCCCATAAAAACAGTGCAAGACCTTGAAGGAAAGCATATTGCGACCGAGGGAATTGAAATCACCAAGCGCTATCTTGCCGAAAAGGGCGTGAAGGCCAGCGTCGAATTCTCTTGGGGAGCGACAGAGGTCAAAGTCCCTGACCTTGTTGATGCGATTGTGGATGTTACAGAAACGGGATCTTCCCTCCGCGCTAACAAACTCCGCATTGTGGATGAGCTGCTCTCCTCCTTCCCTCATTTCTATTCCAGTAAAACCGCTTTCGATGACGAATGGAAGCGCGGTAAGATGGAGCGTATGGTCATGATGCTCAAAGGCGCTTTGGAAGCCCGCGACAAAGTCGGATTAAAGCTCAACTTGCCCGAGGCGTCGCTTGATGCGGTCCTCGAGCGCCTTCCCTCTCTGCGCCGCCCGACGGTGTCCAAATTAACCGAAAATGGCTGGCTTGCACTCGAGACGATCATCTGCGAGAAAGTGGCGCGCCACATCATCCCAGATTTGAAAGAACTAGGTGCTGAAGGCATCATTGAATACCCTCTCAACAAAATTGTCTCATAACTCATTAACTAATTTAACGGAATTGCGGTTTAAAAAATCCGCAGAACTCAACCCCAACTACAAAAACCATGGGCAACCTTAAGAAGCGTCGGAAGACCAAGATCAGCAAGCACAAGCGCCGCAAGCGCATGAAGGCCAATCGCCACAAGAAGCGCCTCCGCTACAAGTCCTAGGGAGTCTTCCCCGTGCGACTTGCATGATCCGGTTCGGCAGACCGCACACTTCTGCCGTAGACACCGTCGAGTTGATGACTCGGCGGTTTTATTTTGTTAAGCCGTAATATCTAAAAAAAACTGCAAAAAATTCTATCTAACTTCTAGTCAATTCTGGATTGTGTGCCAACTTCCGGTGCCATGAATAAGGATTCTGACAGCATCTTGCGGCTCTACATGAATGAGATTGCAAAAACTCCCCTCCTCACAATCGAAGAAGAGCTTGAGCTCGCGGAAAAAATTAAGGATGGCGACGGGGCGGCCCGTGATCACATGATTCGCGCCAACCTGCGACTCGTCGTGAAAATCGCAAAGGATTATTCAAATTATGGGCTCCCAATTGCAGATCTTATTTCTGAAGGAAACATCGGTCTCATGAAGGCTGTTGAGAAGTATGACCCCGAGAAGGGCGGCAAGCTCTCGACCTATGCCGCCTGGTGGATCAAACAATCAATCAAGCGGGCGCTCTCAAACCAGAGTAAAACGGTCCGGCTTCCAGTTCACATGGTGGACAAGATTGCCCGGCTTCGCAAAATTTCAATATCGCTCACTGAAGAACTTGGGCGTGAGCCAAGTGATGAGGAATTGACAGAGATCCTTGGGATTCCTCGCAAGAAGCTCGCTCTTCTCAAGCAGGCAGCTCAGCGGCCAACTTCGATCGATGCTCCTGTCGGTGAGGACGGCGCCACGACCTTCGGTGAGACTCTAGGTGATTCCAAGGCAGTTGACCCATCGGATGCGCTCACGGCTAAAGAGATGCACAACGAGCTCGGGCCCCTCTTGCATCTTCTCGATCAGAGAGAGACTAAGATTATCGGTGCTCGCTTCGGATTGAACGGCAAGAAACCTTTAACCCTTGAGGAAATAAGCCGAGACTTCGGCGTTACTCGGGAGAGGATCCGTCAGCTCCAAAACATTGCTCTAGATAAAATGCGTCGTGCATTGGGAAAGAAGGAAAACCCAATTCCCAAGCTCTCGAACGAAGCGTAAAATCGTCATCTGTTTCTCGTAGAGTTTGGTTTTCCGTCGGTCCTTCCAGTTGATACGCCGCTAAATTTTCGGCGCGATTGGTGCTTCCAATTTGCGCTGGTCCAAGGGTGGTTCCAACGATTCACTTCGCCCTCAGACCAATTTGCTACCAGGTTCCAGGCCCTGTAGCCTCTCCATTGTCGCCATTACAGCCTCCGGTCATCAGCATCACGAGGGGGCTCCGAATGCCCTTGTCGCTCGGGTTGCCTAGGAGGTTCGCCTGAGCGAAAAGCGGCTCATCTAAGGACACAATGTCATAGTGCTTATTCACTCCAGCAACCTAATCCGGCAATCAAACGAAGTTACAGAGATTGCTCACTTCTGTGCTTAACTCATGGCAAAGAAATCGTTTACCCTACCTACGGAATTATGAGAACACTTGCAATCAGCGATATTCATGGCTGCCTTGACCCCCTCAAGAAGATGATCGAGATCATCAAACCTACCCCGGAAGACCACCTGATTTTCGTCGGCGACTATGTTGATCGAGGCCCCAATTCTAAAGGGGTCATCGATTTTCTCATCGGTATTAAAAATAAATACAATGCTACCTTCCTCCATGGAAATCACGAGGAGAAGTTCCTCCTCTCTCATCTCGACAAGACAGACTTAGCCCATTGGCTCGAGGCTTGGGGCGGTGGAGCTACTCTCGAATCTTATGGGCCTCTGGGCTTCGAAGCTGTTCCCGAATCTCACTGGGACTTTGTCCGTAACACCCAGCCCTACCACGAGACTGATTCACACATCTTTGTCCACGCTAACCTTGAACATGATGTCCCCATTTCAAAGCAACATCCCTTCACCCTCATTCATAAAAAATTCGGTAACCCTCTCCCTCACCAATCCGGCAAGATTATGATCTGCGGTCACACCGCACAGAAGGATCCCCACCTTCCACTTAATCTGGGTCACGCTATCAACATCGATACAGATGTCGGCCGCGGTGGCTGGCTCACTTGCCTACACGTAGAGTCCGGCCATTATTGGCAGACCAATGTTGACGGCGAAGCCCGTGGCAAAGAGCTTATTTCTTAACCGGCATGAGGATCTGAGCTCTTCCAACGATCTCGTTGATCTGAGTTTTTCAATATCGAATGCGAGGCCAAATTAATAAAAGCAAAAGACGATCGACCTTCTTTGGTGAAAGACCCCAAAAAACTACCCCACTAACCCACAATGATAATCCGTCTCCTTCTATTGCTGGTATTTACCATAAGTGCTTCCGCAAAACCCAATATTGTCTTCATCATTGCCGATGACTGCACATTCCGGGACCTCGGCTGCTACGGCGGCCAAGCCCACACACCCAATATTAATAAGCTGGCCGGCCAAGGTATGAGCTTCACTCGCTGCTTCCAAACCGCGCCAATGTGTTCACCCACCCGACACAATATTTACACTGGCATCCCACCTGTTGTCAGTGGTGCCTACCCCAATCATACCTTTGTGGCCCCCGACACAAAAAGCGTAGTACAATATCTCTCCAAGTTGGGCTACGCCGTCGCTCAAAGCGGCAAGACCCATGTCTCACCAAATAAAGTTTTCAGCTGGAAAAAAATCCCTGGCGGCCAAAACCCCCAATTTGAAAAAGTGGATTCTTTCATCAAAGAACAAGCCAAAAAGAAGAACCCCTTCTGCCTCCTCCTTTGCTCCAACGAACCACACAGCCCTTGGAATAAAGGCGATCGTTCCCGCTATCCTGTCGACCAAATAAACCTTCCTCCTTACTTCGTCGACACTCCCGAAACTCGGGATGGTTTTTCACGCTACCTCGCTGAAATCACCTACTTTGACTCCCAGGTCGGCAAAGCCATGGACATTGTCGAAAAAAATGGCCTCACCGATGACACTCTCTTTATCGTTACTTCTGAACAGGGAAACTCTTTCGCTTTTGCGAAGTGGACCTGCTATGATAATGGGCTTCAAACAGCACTCATCGCTCGCTGGCCAGGCCACATCAAACCGGGTTCTAAAAATCCCGCTATGATTCAATATCTCGATCTCCTTCCCACCTTCATCGAAGTTGCTGGCGGAATCCCTCCAGCCGATCTTCGAGGAAAAAGCCTTCTTCCAGTATTCGCAGGAAAGCAATCTCACAAGGAATTTGTCTACGGCATCATGACCACCCGCGGAATCAACGACGGATCACCTCATTATGGAATTCGCTCAATCCGTTCCGAAAACTACAAATTAATCTGGAATCTCACACCCGAGATAAAATTCGTGAACCGCTGCACCACTGCTACCGAATTTAGGAGCTGGCTTGCCCTTGCCGCGAACGGACACGCTGATGCCATCGCAAAGACCTCCCGCTACCAAAATCGACCTGAATTCGAACTCTATGACATCAAGAAAGACCCCCTCGAGATGAACAATCTAGCCAGGAAGCCAGCATTAACCAAAATTCAGAACGACCTCCACCAAGGTCTACGAGCGTGGATGAAATCCTGCAACGACCTTGGTAAAGCCACCGAAATGGCAGCTCTAGAACACATGACTAGGCACCAGAAAAAGAAGAAAAAAACTCCCCATAGCTCTCCAACCCTTAAAAAAGAGTAATCAGACCAATAAATTCATCTCCCATTCATGTTATGCGAAACTTTTTGGGATAAATCGGGTTTCTTTCTATGCCGGGAAAAAGTCATGAAGCCAAACCAACCCACCCACCCACTTCCAGATTTCGACGCAGATCTCGAAGACGACGTCGTCTGGAATCTGCTCGATGATGCTTCCCCGACCGATCCCCCCCCCCGCTTCGTGGACGAAACACTTCGCCGCGTGCGTCTCGAGGAAGATAAACGAAAATCTCGGTGGTGGAAACTGATCTTTGCACCCAAGCCTCTCATTGGAGTTACTGGAGCAGCATTGGCTACGATCGTGATTGTGATCTCGCTACCCTCCGATCCTTCTCCCTCCAAGAGAACAATTGCGGAGACCCCCCAAATCAACGAAGACTTTGATCGACTTGAAGACTCCTTCGCGACCGAACTTCTCTCCGGAGCGGCCGAAGACCCTACCCTTCTTTCCGACGAGGAGATCGTCGCTCTTCTCTACTAAGCTTACATTACCATGAAAATCCTTCTCCCCCTCATCCTAACCATCGCGACCAGCTTCGCGAAGCCGCTCCCCCTAGAAGTGGTGCGTAACACCGCCCGCGAGCTCGACGAAGTTCTGACGGCCGGTCAAAAAGCAGAGGGCATCAAAGCTAATTCGATTGTCGATGATCCCACCTTTATTCGCCGGAGCTACCTCAATATCATTGGCAGACTTCCGACTCATGACGAAGCTCGATCATTCCTCGAATCAACCAACAAAGAAAAGCGTAGTCAGCTCATCGACTCCCTAGTCGAATCTCCCGGCTTTAATTCCCGCCTCTTCAATTTCTGGACCGATCTTCTTCGTGTCAAAACCAACACCGAACACAACGGTCTTGGTTGGCACGTCTGGTTGAAAGATGCCGTCGAGAATAACCTACCCTATAATGAAATGGTTCAGGAGATGCTCGCAGCCGAAGGCCACATCGCCGAAAATCCTGCGGCCGGATATTACCTCCGCGATCGTGGAATGCTTCTCGATAACGTAAGTAACACCGTCCAAGTTTTCCTCGGCCAGCAGATCGGCTGCGCCCAGTGTCATGATCACCCCTTCGATGACACCACCCAGATGGAATATTACCAGCTGGCCGCCTTTCTTGGAGGCACCGACTATCGCTTTGATGGGGGTCGTGAAAAAATCAAGGAAGCCATTGGATTCGATCCAAATAGGCGCCCCAAGAAACCCTTCAAGAAGATGACCAAAGAAGAGCGGCGGAGATTCGCCCTTCAGGCAAAAAAGACGCAAGAGAGAGCTATGGCCAAACGCAATGAAGCCCGTGCCATCGGCCAAGTTTTTCGATACCACAATCGCAACGCTCTCGCTGACAATACTCAAAAGCAACTCAAACTCCCCGCTGACTATCAATACGACGATGGCGATGCGGGCGACGTTGTGAAACCTGGTTTTCTTTTCGGGCTTGATGCCAAGGACGTTAAGCCCGAACAGCGACGCGACTACTTTGCCAAATGGGTCACTTCCCCCAAGAACCCCTACTTCACCAAGGTCATCGCAAACCGCATGTGGGAATATACATTTGGCTACGGCCTTGTCGCCAATCCCGACGATTGGAGCAATTCACCCAAGCCCCATTACCCAGAGCTTGTTGACTATGTCGAAAAGGCGATGCTGGCAACCGACTATGACCTCAAGCAATTTTTGCGTATCCTTTATCACACCGATCTCTTTCAGAGAGAAGTCACGACAGAAGAACCCTCTCAGGGATTTTCTTTCCATTTCCAGGGCCCCATTCTCCGACGTCTCAGCGCCGAAGAGATCCGCGATTCATTTGTCACGCTTGCTTCCGGTAACATCGATTCCAACACCAACAACGGGCTCGAAGAAGCTTGGGATGATTACGTGAAATCCTTCGACTTCCTCATGAGTACTAATGGGAAGCAATTGAAAGAAATTAGCACCGTAGTCATCGAAGGTGAAAAGCAACGCCGTGCGATCCAGAAGAAAATCTCACTCCTCCGCACCAAGGCCGCGAAGGCAAGGGACAACGGAAACATGGCAGCCTTCCGGAATATCTCAGTCGAAATCAAACAAGTCCAACGGACGGCTGGAAAAAGCTACCAAAACCGAAAAGGCATGAGCGAAAACAGCCTAACCGCGAAAGCCGCTCCAGCCCTTGCACGGCGCGCACGCCCCAATCGCCCAGACCAACCTGAATTCCGCATGCGCGCCTCCGAGCTTCCCGTTCCCGCCCGGGGCGGAACCTTTATTGCCGAGTTCGGAGGATCTGATGCTGAGAGCCCCTCTTCCGCGCACACGGAAGCGACCGTTCCCCAAACCCTGCGTCTATTGAATGGACTAGAAACCAGCCTCCTTACCAATAAAAAGAACTCGTTCGCCCGCTCACTCCGAGCCATCAAATCACCATCAAAGCGACTCGATTTCCTCTTCCTTAGCCTATATTCCGCCTTCCCGACCGAAGACGAAAAAATAGCCTTCCTTCCTGAAATGAAAACATCCGAAGCGACCGAAACCTTCGCACGGGCCATTCTTACCTCAAACCGTTTCCTCTTTGTCCAATGAATCCTTTTGACCAACTCGACGAACAATCTCGCAGAACCTTCCTCTCCAACACCGCCCGCACCGCCTTCGGTGTGACCCTAGGTGGAGCTTCCGCCTCGTGGTTTTCCTCGGCCGAAGCGACCGAAGCCATCAAAAAGTCTAACGGAAAAGCCAAAAACGTCATCTATCTCTACATGTCTGGAGGCATGACCCATATTGATACCTTTGACCCCAAGCCTGACGCACCCTCCGAGTATCGCGGCCCTATCAAAGCAATCTCGACCAAGGTTGACGGGATTCAACTTGGTCAGCACTTCGAGCACACCGCCAAGCATACCGATAAGATGGCCATCGTCCGCTCCATGACTTCCACCCAAGGAGCACACGCGCAGGGCAACTACCATGTCCACACTTCGTATACCCAACGAGCCTCTATCACTCACCCTTCACTTGGATCGTGGGCTAACAAGCTTGATGCCGATCGTCTCAAGGGGACCCTTCCCCCTTACGTGACGGTTCACACCGGAAACAACCATCCAGGAGCAGGATTCTTCGAACCTAACGTCGCGCCCCTTCCAGTTGGCGATGCCGAAAAAGGGCTCCAGAATTCCAAACGCCGTAGCAATGTTTCCGAAGCTGACTTCAACCGCCAGATCGCTCTTCGCTCCAAGCTTGATGCCAACTTCGGCGCGCGCTTTAAAAAAGGCCAGCGTAGCGTTCGCGCCTACGATGAAATGTTCAACTCAGCGGTTGGCTTGATGCAATCCAAAGATCTCGAAGCCTTCGATCTCTCCGCGGAGTCCAAAGATGCCCACGCCGCTTATGGCGCTGACAAATTTGGCAAAGGCGTTTTGCTCGCCCGACGTCTCGTCGAGCACGGTGTTCGCTTTGTCGAAGTTCAATTCGGAGGGTTCGACTGGCACTCCGATAACTTCACAAAGGCCGACGAAAAGCTTCCCATCCTTGATCAAGCGTATGCCGCCCTCCTGGCTGACCTCGAACAACGTGGACTTTTGGAAAGCACCCTCGTGGTGATCGCTACCGAATTTGGAAGAACTCCTAAGATTGACGATGACGCCGGACGGAACCACTTCCCAAAAGCCTTCTCGTTCGCTCTTGCCGGTGCCGGAATCAAAGGTGGAACCATTTACGGAGAAACCGACGAAACGGCATCCAACGTCATCACGGAAAAGACTACCGCAGCCGACTTTAATGCTACCATCGCCGCTGCCATGGGGCTACCACACGACCAAGTCGTCTTTTCCCCGACCAAGCGCCCATTTAAGATAGGAGGTAAAACCGGAAAACCCATCAAAGAGATTCTCGCCTGAGAACCGAGAGCCTAAATTCTTCTCAAAACCCAGCGCCTCGAAAAGGGCGCTGGTTTTTCTTTGTCACAGCGATAGCGGAGCTTATTGAAATCAATCGGGCTCAGGGATTATTAGCGATAATTTCTAGATGTTAATGCCGCCCAGTTAATTGAAGATTTTAGCTAAATCGCCCACCACCGAACCTAACTGGAGATGGATATGATCAACCCTTATGATAAAAAACTATATATCTTCTCAGTATTTAAATGAGAATCAGTTAGTATTGGAGTTTTCCTGCCAGTTATCCATAAGAACCACTCTCTTTCTTCGGCATGCTTTTGCGCACTTACATCCTCGTTTTTTTATCGCCCCTTCTTTTACAGGCCGAAATTTCTTTTAATAAGGATGTGCGGCCCATTCTCTCTGCCAAGTGCATTGTGTGCCACGGCCCTGACGATGGGGTCGATGCCAAGGGTAAGGCAAACCGAAAGGCCGGGCTCCGCCTTGACACCCCAGAGGGGGCCTATAGGGAAAAAGACGGCATCACCGCCATTGTTCCAAACTCTCTCGAAGATTCCGAAGCTTGGGTCCGCATCACGAGCAAAGATGATCCTATGCCTCCTGTCGATGGCCACGCCAAGCCTTTGACTTCTGACGAAAAAGAGCTTCTCAAAAATTGGATCCAAGAGGGTGCCGAATACGAAGACTTCTGGGCCTTCGTCCCCGCTAAAAAGCAGGAAGTTCCTGCTATTGCTAATGATAGCTGGCCCCTGTCAGATACCGACAAGTTCGTTCTCGCCAAAATCGAGGCGAAAGGGAAATCACCTAATAAAAAAGCCGATAATCGTACCCTCATTCGCCGGCTTTCACTCGACCTAACAGGCCTCCCCCCGACCCTAGAGGAAATTGGTCAATTCCTTACCGACACCTCACCTAACGCCTACCAAAATCTCGTCGACCGGCTCCTAACCAAGCCCGCTTATGGCGAACATATGGCGAAGTATTGGCTAGATCTGGTACGCGTCGCCGACACTAATGGCAATCACCACGATCACTACCGTGATCACTCCCCTTACCGCGACTGGGTCATTCAGGCCTTCAACAAGAATCTCCCCTACAATCAATTCACCAAATACCAAATTGCTGGCGACCTATACGAAAAACCCACACAAGAACAACTCGTCGCCTCGGGTTTCAACCGCCTCCATCTCATCATTGACCGTGGTACTGCCCTCCCCGAGGAGAGCCACTTCAAAAACGTCGTTGACCGCGTATCCGCGGTTGGCACCGCTTTTATGGGCCTCACTCTCGGGTGCGCGGTCTGCCACGACCACAAATACGACCCTGTCACCCAGAAGGACTTCTACCAAATGTATGCCTTCTTCAATAATTTCGACGGGGCTCCCGAAACCGGCGGGCGGGGGGGGGCCGACTTTTACCGAGGCCTTCAGCCACCCTACCTCGACCTTCCAACCGAGGAGGAGAAATTAAAACTCGTCGACTTCGACCGCCAAATAGAGATTACCCAAGAAAAACTCGCCTCTCTTAAGCAACTACAAGCTGCAACCGGCATACCCGCGGCCCCGGATGAGACTTCGCAACCTAAACTAAACCTCAAACCTCAAATCCCCGTCGCTGAAAAACAAATTTCCGATCTTAAAAAACAACGCTCCAGCTATCTTCGGCAAGTCCGCGGAGCCATGGTGATGCGCGAACGTAGCGAACCTAAAAAGACCCACCTCCGCGTCCGTGGAAACTACGACCAACTCGGCCAAGAAGTGACCCGCGATACCCCACAATTTCTTCCACCTCTCACAAAGTCTGCTGAAGTCCCTTCCCGTATGGACCTTGCAAACTGGCTTGTCGAAAAACAAAATCCCCTCACCGCCCGCGTCGCAGTCAATCGCTTCTGGCAGCAATTACTCGGAACCGGAATTGTCAAAACTTCCGAAGACTTCGGGGTTCAAGGCATGTGGCCTAGCCACCCCAGACTCCTTGACCACCTCACCCTAAAATTCATCGAATCAGGTTGGAACGTCAAAAAACTTATGAAGGATATCGTCCTCACTCAAACCTACCAACAATCCTCCGCCGCCACTTCGGTCGACTTCAAAACCGATCCCGAGAATCGTCTTCTGGCCCGTGGATCCCGCACCAGGCTTGACTCCGAAATTATTCGCGACCAGCTCCTTGCAGTTACTGGAGTTCTGAACCGCGAAATGGGCGGTCGTTCTGTCAAAACGCCACAGCCCGCTGGCATCTGGAAAATGGTCGCACTCCCCTCTTCTTACCCAAACTCCTTTCAGGCAGACCCTGCTCCCGCAGACAAGCGCCGCTCTATCTACACTTTTTGGAAACGAGGCCTCGCGCCACCGCAAATGACCATCTTTGATGCCCCGAGCCGCGATGCTTGTATCGCCCGCCGCGAGCGAACCAACACTCCGCTTCAAGCTCTTCTCCTTATGAACGAGCCCGAGTATTTTAAAGCCGCAGCCCACAAAGCCAAAACCCTGATGGCCGAGGAAGGAAGCGAAGACGAGAAACTGATTCGCCTCCACGAAACCGTGACCACTCACAAGCCCTCGGATCTCTCCCTCAAGGTCCTCAAAGAGGGTCTCACAACTTTCCGTGAAGATGGTGACGATCACTTCGCTTGGACTATGATCGTTCATACCCTACTCAATCGGGATTCCTTTAAAAACAAACAATAGGGAGCGCGAACATCACTCTCCACGCTTTAACCTCAAAATTCCAACCGCATGTTCGACCCACAAACTCGCCGACAATTTCTCAATACGACCGGCATGGGCCTCGGTTCCACAATCCTCGGCAATATTGCAGCCCAGGCCGCTACGCCAAAGGGCGGAGTCGGAGATCCGTATCCCCAGACCTACCATCTACCCAAAGCGCCTGCCAAGCGTGTCATCTTCCTTTTTATGGCCGGCGCTCCCTCTCAGCTCGACCTATTCGACTACAAGCCCGACCTTCATAAACGCTTTAAAGAAGAACTTCCCGAATCTATCCACAAGGGCCAACGCGTTACGGCAATGACCAAAGGCCGCGCCAAAATCGTTGCGCCCTCCATGTTCAAGTTTAACTCCCATGGTCAAAGCGGGATGTACCTTTCCGAGGTTCTTCCTCATCTTGGATCAGTTGCAGATGACCTCGCACTCATCAAGTCCACTTCCACAACCGCTATCAACCACGATCCCGGTAAGACACTTTTCTGCACCGGCACGGAAATTCCTGGTAAAGCTTCCATGGGCGCTTGGCTTTCGTATGGGCTTGGCCGCATGAACGAAAACCTTCCCGACTTTATTGTTCTCAACTCGGCCTTCTGGTCCGGCGATAGCCAAAATGTCCAAGGGCTCTACTCCCGCCTTTGGGGATCCGGATTTCTCCCTTCAAAGCATCAAGGCGTCCCTTTCCAACCCTCTGGCGACCCTGTTCTCTTTCTCTCAAACCCCTCTAGTGTTTCCCCCAAAACCCGAGGTAAGATGCTCGACCTCGTCACTAAACTTAACGAAGAGGAGATGGCCAAATTTGGCGACCCTGAGATCCAGACTACCATCGCCCAACAAGAAATGGCTTTCCGTATGCAAGCCTCTGTTCCAGACCTCACCGACCTCACAAAAGAGAACGAGGTGATTAATGAAAAACTCTACGGTCCAGAAGTCAAAAAATCCGGCTCTTTCGCTCGAAACTGCCTTCTCGCCCGCCGTATGGCAGAACGCGGAGTCCGCTTCATCCAGCTCTTCCACCGCGGTTGGGACCACCACGTCGGACTTCCAAAAAAAGTCCGCGGCCAAGCTTACGACGTCGATCAACCCTGCGCTGGACTCATCAATGACCTCAAGCAAAGAGGCATGCTCGATGATACTCTCGTCGTCTTTGCTGGCGAATTCGGCCGCACTACCTATGGGCAGGGCAAGCTTGCCCGCGACAACTACGGCCGCGACCACCACCCTAAATGCTTCTCCACTTGGATGGCTGGGGGCGGAATCAAGGGCGGAACCACTTATGGCGAAACAGATGACTATTCCTATAATGTTGTTAAAGATGAAGTTCCGGTTCGCGATTTCAGCGCCACAATCCTCCACCAACTCGGCATCGATCATGACCGCCTAACATTCCCCTTTATGGGCCTCGATCAAAAGCTTACTGGTGTTAATCCAGCCAAAGTGGTGAAGGGTATTCTCTCTTGAATTTCAATGAGGTGAACGATAGGGCAAAAGCTCAAAAAAATAGCTCATACCATCGCTGCCCTTGGAAATTAGGAGAGAATAACCTAATGCAAGCAGCTAGCTTCTGATTACGTATCTTTTATTTATGAAATACGGATCCTTGCTCCTCATTCTCACCTCTTTTGCCTCCGCTCTTGAATGGGGGGAAACTTTCAAACCTCAAAAAGGATGGACCACAAGCACCGTGGTCGATGTCGATGGCAAAAACATCAAAATCCAGAGCACCGGGAAGTCTTCCTTTTTTACCAACGCGAGCTCACCTAAAAAGGCAGGCTACCTTCAAACGATCAAAAAATTCGGTGACTGCACCATCGAAACTGAATTCCTTGTCCCTAAAGATTCTAACTCCGGCATCTATCTCATGGGGCGTTACGAGATCCAAATCCTCGATAGCCATGGAAAAGAAAACGTTGGCTATGGCGACATGGGTGGGCTCTACCGCCGCTGGGATAATAACCGTAACCCAAAAGGCTTTGATGGCGTACCTCCCTTAATCAACGCCGCAAACCCAGCCGGAGAATGGCAAAAATTGATCATCAAATTCCGGGCCCCACGCCTAGCCAAAGATGGTAAGGTTCTCGAATACCCTCGCTTCATCTCTGTGTATCTCAACGATCAACTTGTTCAAAAAAATATTACCGCAAAAGGCCCTACTCGAGCCGCCCAACGCGCTGGCTGGGCAAGCAGAGATCCTATTTTTATTCAAGGTGACCACGGTCCAATTGCTTTTCGAAAATTCAAAATCACTCCCGAAGACTTTTCAAAAATCGAAAAGTGACACGCCCTTTTAAATTGGTGTAACCTATGCACCAACCGATATCCATTTTACGGTATTTCTCAAAATCTTAAAAACTCACGAACATGAAAATCCTCCTTATTGCCTTCTCTATCTCAGCACTAGCCTCAACCGCTGCAGACAAATCTAAAACGTGGACTGATCCCGCACTGGCTCTCAAAGAAGACACCGACTTTTCCATTCAGGGTGAATATCATCGCGAAGGCGCAGGATTGGGGGCTCAAATCGTTGCTCTAGGGGATGGCAAGTTTGATCTCTATATTCTAGAAGGAGGACTTCCCGGACTTGGATGGAAGAAAAAAGATTCACGAATTAAGATTTCCGGCAACCTTGAAAAAGGAATCGTCACTTTCACTAAGAGCAAGGAGACATCGGCACTGCTGAAAGATAAAACCCTAACTATTCAACAAGTTGGTAAAACAACAATCAAACTCCCGCGAGTCGCCCGCCAAAGCCCCACGCTAGGAGCTGAAGCACCCAAGGGCGCTACAATACTTTTCGACGGCACAAGTGTTGAACATTGGCAAAATGGCAAAATGAAGGATGGCCTACTTCAGGCTACCGGCACGACGAGCAAGCCAACATTCAAGAACTACAAACTCCACCTTGAGTTCCGCACTCCATACAAACCATTTGCACGTGGTCAGGGCCGTGGGAATAGCGGAGTTTATTTTGGTGGTCGTTGGGAAACTCAAGTCCTCGACTCTTTCGCACTCGAAGGAAAAATGAATGAATGCGGTGGAATCTACTCCATCTCAGAACCTGATGTGAACGCCTGCCTCCCACCTCTAGTCTGGCAAACTTATGATGTCGATTTCACCGCCGCCAAATTTGATAAGGATGGCAGCCGCAAGGCTTGGCCGCGTATGACGGTGAAGCTTAATGGCGTGACGATTCATAAGGACCGCGAGCTCTCCAAGGACAATACAACCGCCGCTCCTGGTAAAGGAGCACTCAAAGACGAGTCCCTCCCTGTCTTTCTCCAAAATCACGGAAACCCCGTTGTCTTCCGAAACATCTGGGTTCTTCCCAAGAAATAGTAAGAAGAGACCGTCAAAGTCGTACCTCGAGCACTTTTTGCTTTAATGCGGGCATCTCGGTGACATCGCCAACATTTGAACGCCGAAGGATACTGAGGAGCACTCCAATCATTGCGAAGCTGAAAATAAGGCTGGAACCACCATAACTCACAAAGGGGAGCGGAAGTCCAGTATTGGGGAGAGAAGCCGTCGTCACACCAAGATTCATCATCGCTGGTATAATCAAAGCCGAAGTGATCCCGATTCCAAGCACCCCGCCAAAGCGGTCAGAAGCTTGCATTGAAATTCCCAGACCAATTAAAAAAATCACCACGAAGCAAAGGACTACCCCCATCGTCACAAAAACACCCAATTCCTCACCAATAATTGGGAAAATAAAATCGGTGTGATGTTCTGGAAGATTCATTTGCTTCACCACACCATTCCCTAAGCCCATTCCGCTAGTTCCGCCATTTCCAAAAGCTTGAGTCGCGAGCCACTGCTGCCAGCCACGACCCTGCTTGTATGACTCAAGGTCCATGAACGCAATGATTCTCTCCCAACGGTTGGGATTGGTCCGCACCATTTGATAGGCCAGCGCTAGAGTGATCACCACCGACGTTCCAAGATAGCGCATGCGGGTCCCGGAAACAAAAAACACGATCAATCCGGCAGCACCCAAGCCAGCGGCCGTTCCCATATCCATTTCAAAGAGAATCAATAGAAGGGGAACTCCCAGAATAAATGAAGGAATCACAAAGCCCTTCCAGAAGCTCTTGGTCTCCGCTTGATGCTTAGCGAACCAAGAAGCAAGGACAACCATCACAATCAACTTGGCCGGTTCCGATGGTTGGACTCGGCCAATTACAGGCAAAATAATCCAACGATTTTCTCCCTTTGCATCGTCGCCGATACCCGGGACGTAGCAAAGAAGTAACGCAATACAGGCACCGATAAAGAGTGGCCAACTCAATTTTTGGAGCATCCGGTAGTCCATTAAAGCCATTAAGGTCATGAGCACGACGCCAACCACCAACCATCTTGCCTGGCGAACCAAAAAGGAATACTGGTCAGTGTCACTATCCCATTTCGCGCTAGCACTCGCCAACATCACCAACCCCAGAGTGATAAGGGCGGCGACCGCAAGACACAAAAAAATAGAAGCTGCTTTACCCATTTGTCTAAACTACGAATTAACGACTAGTTGGAATAACAAGCTTCGCACCAATTTTGAGCGCCTGAGTATTCACGTTGGGGTTCGCACGCTTAAGTTGATCTACCGTGACCTTGTTATTTTTAGCAATTCCCCAAAGAGTATCTCCAGACTTCACAATATGTTGATTACCCCCACTGGCCACGGTATTTGATTGCGCTTGGTCGATACGAACAGGTGAAACCGGACGAATCAAGACTGCTTGTTCGACCTCTCCCGCCTCCGAGCCCCCGACTTTAACCAATTCTCCCGGGCGACTTCCAGGAATGCTCTCATCATTACCAGTCTGAATCAGCGGACGTGATTGAGGAGTGAACTTGAGTGGCTCTTCACCGACGTTATTAACTCCTGCGATGACATTAGCCGGACCAACATCTGTTTTGCGAACCGCTGGAATATTTATTTTCCACCCCGCTTCATATTCTCCAATCCCTTCATTTGCCCTCATCAACGAGTCTTGGGAGACTCCATACTCACGCGCAATTGAGCCAACCGTATCACCACTGCTCACAAGGTGAAAATCAAGACTGGTAATTCTTTGCGGAGGCGCGTCGCCCTTGAGAGCTACCTTCGTTGCTTCAAGGTCCGCGCTTTCAGTCCATTTATCATGGATCCAGATACCGGCTATCGCAGCAACATGAAGAAGTAAAATCACAACCAGCGCGAGAGGAACTCCGACCCCGGAAACTTCACTCAAATCTGCAGGAGCAGCTGTAGTCGAAGCACGTTGCCTTCTTTTTTTGGTGGATCGGGTAGCCGCGTGCATCATACGGAATCCCTTTTTGGGACGGCTTCTTTTGGTTTGTAGTGTTCGTGGGGTCTTCATGGTTAGGAATGGTTCACAGGGGTTTTGTCATTTGGGGCAAAGCGGCTTTGAAAGCGCGACCGCGCTCCTCGTAGCCATTAAATTGATCAAAGGAAGAAGTGCCGGGCGAAAAAAGAATGGTCTCACCCTGCTCGGCCATAACAACGGCCATAGCAACAGCTTCTTCAAGGGTCTCCACCTTTCGGCATTGAACAGTCGTCGTAAAAACGGAGCTTAACTCTTCACCAATCTCACCAAAAGAGATCATCGCTTTTACTTTTTGGGCGAGCAAGGGAGCCAAGGGTCGGTAGTCTAAACCTTTTTGTTTTCCTCCGGCAATTAGGATGGCAGGCCTCGTTTGAGAACGCAGGGCGGACTCCAGAGCATGAAGATTGGTCGCTTTTGAATCATTGAGATATTCAACTCCATCGATAACAGCCACCAGCTCGCATCGATGCTCAGGCGGACTGTATTTTGAGAGAGCCTCACGAGCAACTTCGGACGTTAACCCCTCCACCGCAGCGCATGCAGCCATTAAATTTTCGGCATTGTGCAAACCACGCAACCTTGTTTCAGAGATCGAAACAAACGCTTCACCGAAGCAAAGAATATCATCACCAGACAAAGACCAATCAGCTTCGTCTTCAGTAGAAAATGTCGTCACCCTCCCCCGCTCTGGCACTTGGGAGCCACTCCTTACCACGACCGGGGTATCGGCGTCGATATTATCAAAGATCCGTAACTTGGCCTCCCGATACTCATCGATAGAGGAGTAGCGATCCATGTGATCAGGCGAGAAATTCAACCAAATAACAACGTCTGGGTTAAAATCAATAATCGTCTCAAGTTGGAACGAACTTAATTCCAGAGAGATCACAGAGGGAGGGGAATCATAAAGAACGACCTCAGAGAGAGGCACTCCGTAGTTTCCACAAGCCACACAACTTTCTCCAGTTGCCTCCACCAAATCCCGAACCAATTCAGTCGTGGTCGTTTTACCATTCGTTCCAGTAATTCCGATTGTCTTCCCAGAGTAACAACGCCAGGCCAATTCAATCTCCCCCCAGAGCGCGCCACTTCCTTTGGCAAAAGATTGCACAAATTCACCATTAGTTTCAATACCCGGACTCACCACAACCAAATCAGCATTCACTTCAAGTCCGATTTCTGGATTTGCTAAAACAGCTTCTTCAGCTTCACAGGAATCGTAAATTGTCACCCTAGCGCCACAGTACTCAGCGAGACGGGCAGCGGCACGGCCACTGCGTCCTGCTCCGAGAACGGCTGCTGTTTTTCCAGTGAGATTTAACATTAGATGACTTTCAAAAGGGCGAGACCTCCTAAGCTACAGAGGATAGAAATGATCCAGAAACGAATGATGACTTGATTTTCGTTCCAACCACGAAGCTCAAAATGGTGGTGGATGGGAGCCATCGCAAACAAGCGTTTACGGCGGAGCTTGAAACCACCGACTTGGAGGATGACCGAAACAGCTTCCATCACGAAAACGAAACCAATGATTACGAGGAGAAACTCCTGCTTGGCACAGATTGCGGTCATGCCGATAGCTCCCCCGATTGCAAGCGAACCGGTATCACCCATGAAAACTTTGGCTGGATGACAATTAAACCAGAGAAAACCAAAGCAGGCACCGACCAAGGCCATCATAACAATACAGAGCTCAGATAAGCCCGGATTATGAAAAATGTGGAGGTATTCGGAAGCATCAGCTCGACCTCCTAAGTAAGTAATCACAGCATAGGCGATAGCCACAGTGATAGTCACTCCCGTAGCAAGCCCGTCCAGCCCATCGGTCAGGTTAACCGCATTGGAGGTCCCCATGAGAATGGCCATGAAAAACGGAATAGCGAGCAGACCAAAGGGAATAAAAAAAGTCAAAAGCGGGAAACCAAAATCAGTGACTTTGGCTATCTCAGCCCCTTCTTTTGTTGAATAAAAAACAAAACTCGAAGTTTCAGGATTCAAGTAGAGAAAGAGTCCCGCTCCCAATCCAACCACAGCCTGCCAGGTCAGCTTCAATTTACCACTTACCCCTTCGGAATTATTTTTAGCCACTTTTTGATAATCATCAAGGAAGCCCAGAACCCCCAACGCAAGAGTCACGACTGCTACCACTAGCACAAAGGGATTCAAAATGCGGCCGCAGATCAGAATAGCAACCATCGTCGTACCCAAAATCATAATTCCTCCCATCGTCGGAGTGCCAGCTTTCCCGCCATGAAGTTCAGCCAATTTGTGGACTTCTTCCGCAGTTCTCAATGGTTGCCCAACCTTCATCGAAATAAGTTTTCGGATCACCCTTTCACCGATCAAAAGAGTCAGCACAAATGCAATCAGGGTTGCCAGCCCCGCACGGACCGAGATGTATCCAAGAATTCTCAGGAACGAAAAGGTTCCAGCCCAATCAGCGCCCGATTCCTGAGCTTCTTTCCAGAGTTGGTAAATCCAATAGAGCATGATTTAAGCAGAGTTATTCAGGGAAAGTTAGTTTCATGACCTGATCCATCGCAGCCATCCGACTTCCTTTGAAAAGGACGATATCACCCGGGGATGTCTCGTTAGACAACCAAGTGGCAGCTTCCTCATGATTACGAAAATGGTGATCGTCACCATACTTGTCTGCATCATCGCCGACCGTAATCAAAGTCACTCCCAGATCTCGAGCGATCCTACCAATTCTCGGATAAGCTTCCACGGCGTGCTCGCCAAGCTCGGCCATCATTCCGAGAGCCGCAATTCTCCTGCCACTTCCAGGTAGGCTTGCCAGTGTTTCCAGAGCTGCAATCACCGATTCTGGGTTCGCATTGTAAGTATCATCAATAACGGTCAAACCATGACTTAAATAGCGGCGAAGGCGGCCACTAGTGAGCTTCGCATTGGTAAGACCAGCAGAAATCTCATCAAGGCTCAGTCCAAGGACATATCCGGCGCCAGCAGCGAGCAGAGCATTGCTGATCATGTGCCGACCAACAATAGAAATTGATGTCCTCTTAGTCCCAAGACCATCAATCGTAAGGTCGAAAGCGGATCCAGATTCTCCCGATACAGTATTTTCGGCACGAATTTCACCGTCACCCACCGTGATCACTCTGGCTGGGGTGGAAGCACGAAAATCATACGCCTCATCGCAGTCGCTGGGTAAGAGCAGGGTTCCTTTTTCGCTTAAGACCCGGGCCACGGTTCCCTTCTCAATCGCAATCGCCTTGCGACTTCCCAAATGCTCAATATGGGCAGTCCCAACATTGGTGATAATACTTACGTCCGGTCGTCCGATCTCGCAAAGAGGAGCTAACTCACCGGAATGATTCATTCCCATTTCAAAAACACCAACCTCATCGTCCGCAGCAGTCGCGAGAACTGTGAGCGGAAGACCGATATGGTTGTTCAGATTTCCTAAGGTAGAATTTACGCGGAACTTTTGACTGAGAACACTGTGGGTATAATCCTTAGTCGAGGTTTTACCGTTCGAACCCGTGATAGCGACCACTGGAATCCCCAACTCCCCTCGATACCACTTTGCTAAAGCCTGAAGTGCCTTGAGGGTATCATTTACAAGAATCACTGGGATTCCTTCTGGTAAATCCGAATCATCCTGCAGCACAAGAGCTCCAGCTCCCGCTTCTACCGCCTCAGCCAGAAAATGATGTGCGTCAAAGTTCTCCCCCTTTAGGGCAAAAAACATGGCACCGGCGGGGAGACACCGAGTATCAGTAGAAACACCCGCCGAAATGACACAATCCTCTCCGCCCTGTAAAAGGGAGCCGCTCATCGCATGCGCGAGTTTCTGGAGAGGATAAGATTTCATTCCTGATGAAAATGTCTTTCGCCGTCATCTTCCTTGATGCGTTTACGTTCACGTTCTTCCCGTTCCGCTTGCCGTTTCTCAAACTCAACTTCTTCTTTCTTTTTTCGGATTTCAAGAGCACGACGGGCAACCTCACGATCATCAAAATACTGGCGCTTCCCATTCACTTCTTGATAAGTTTCGTGACCTTTCCCTGCGATCAGAATCAAATCACCAGGTAAGGCATTTTCGATTGTAGAATAAATTGCCTCCCGTCGATCAATCACCACTTCATGACGAGCTGAACCAAGTCCCGGAGTAGTCTCGTCAATAATCGCCTGCGGTTCTTCGCTACGAGGATTATCAGAAGTCACGATACAAAATTGACTATGCCTAGAAGCAGCTTCAGCCATCAACGGTCGCTTGGAGCGATCCCGATCACCACCACACCCAAAGATAGTAATTAGACGATTTGGATGGAGGTCACTCAAGGTTTCACACGCCTTTTCAAGAGCGTCAGGAGTATGCGCATAGTCGACAAAAACCGAAACACGATCTCCACCAACAAATTCCATTCGTCCGGGAGTCTGACGAATTTCGCCAACTGCCTTCACAAGATCCCGCAGTGGCACTCCCGTCGAAGAAACCGAAGCCATAGCCGCTAGAGCATTCAAAACATTAAAACGCCCAACAACAGGAAGCCTGACAAGGAAACTCTTGCCCCGGGCTTCAAGCGCAAAGACCTGCCCACGAATCGAGGGCCTAACTTCGCTCGCACGAAAATCAGCACCTGCACTGAAGCCAAAAGTGATGACCTTTAGGCGACCGGAAAATTCTGCCGCAAGCTTTTCACCAGCAAGATCATCGATATTGATTACGGCAACACCATCGCCGCCATTCTCCACCATTAGCTCAAAAAGAATTTTTTTGGCCGCAAAATAAGCCGCCATTGTCTTATGATAATCGAGATGATCTTGAGTAAGATTTAGAAAAACTCCGACATTAAAAGCAATCCCCCCGCAACGCCCTTGCTCCAAACCATGCGAAGACGTTTCCATCGTTACAGCCTTACAGCGATTCTCTTTCATCGTTTTGAGAATACTCTGCATTTCTACCGCTCCCGGGGTAGTGTGAGTGGCACCTCTTAGGCCACTCCCATCATTAATTTTGATTGTCCCGATCATTCCCGCTTTGATCATGGATTTTTCAAAAAGCGCATGGATGAAATGAGTCACTGTGGTCTTACCATTTGTCCCTGTCACGCCCACAACCACCATCGAATCCGCTGGATCACCAGCAAATCGGGCCGCGAGGCGTCCGAGAACAAGACGGGTATCTGGAACCTGAATCCAAAGTCCCTCATATTCTGCGGGTCCTTTCCTTTGAGCAATAATTGCAGCAGGCTTTTTATTTACGACTTGGTCAAGGTAATCATGACCATCAGCCGAAGCGCCACATACCGCAACAAAGACGGCCCCTTCTTGCACGCGCCCACTATGGTCAGTCACACTAATCACGGGGACATCTTCGACCCGAAGTCCTTTGGCTTCGGGGAGAATTTCGAGGAGTGACGGTAGTGAAATCATTCGGTGGTGCTGTATACAATAGAGGTCTCTTCTTCAGGAATCTCTTCAGTAGGAGGTAAATTCATATAGTGAGCAACCCGCTCGGCGACCTGAGCAAAAATAGGAGCAGCAATAGTTCCTCCGCCAATTGGGAAATCTTCTCCAAGCCCGGAAGGTTCGTCGATACTCACAATACAAACGAATTTGGGATCATGGACGGGCAGGATTCCTGCAAAGGTAAGAATCTTCTCGGATTCATTATAGCGCTTGGTTTTGCTGTCCCATTTTTCGGCAGTGCCCGTTTTGCCACCAGCCCGATAACCAGGGACTGCAGCCCGACGCCCTGTGCCCTTAAGAACCACCTGCTCCAGCGCAAGACACATGTTTTTGGCAACCCTTGAACTGATTACTTGCCGCACTTGGTGAATCGGAGTTTGCTCCAGAACCGCTCCATTGTCGGCGATAAGAGAATCGACTAGCCGAGGCTTCATAAGCTTACCCCCATTCGCAAGAACGGAATAGGCCATCGCCAACTGGAGGGGTGTCACCGAAACGCCATAACCATACGTGGCACTGGCAAAGTTTCGCATATTAGTCTCATTCTGAATAACACCTTTCGCCTCGCCTGGAATTGGAAAACCGGTCGGACTCCCAAAACCAAAATTACGAAGATATCGATAATAAGATTCCCGACCTGCCATATCCGCAAATTGAAAGACTCCCGTGTTACTTGACTTTACCAGGACCCCGTCAAAGGTTAACTCACCGTATGGATGGTGATCATGGATACGGAAACCGTAACGGTTAATGCCACCCCAGCCACAATCAACCACGGTTTCCCGATTCACTCTTCTCAAGTCAAGAGCAGCAGCCATAGGGATGATTTTCATCACAGATCCAGATTCATACTGCGCCGAAACTGCGTAGCTCACCGCATCTTGATATTTCTTTCGGATATTCAGATCAAAATCAGGGCGACTTGCCATTCCAAGAATGTCACCAGTATGAGGGTCCACTACAATGACACTTCCATACTTAGCATTTAAAGCCCCAAACGCCATCCCGAGCTCTTCTTCAACGATAGCTTGAATTCCCATATCAAGGGTCACTCTCACATGCTTACCCTTTTTGGGAGGAACCACCTTTTCGGATTTAGTAAGGTTCACAAGCCCATACTCATCACGTTTCAAAACACGTTCCCCGTCGCGTCCGGACAAGATCTCGTCCATTGATTTCTCAAGGCCCGATAATCCAACAAGTTTACGATTTCTATCGTAGCCGCGAATCCCTATTAAATGGGATGCCAAAGTTGGCATGGGATAATCGCGGCGTAGGGATCTCTCGAAATAAAAGCCTTGGATCCGACGCTCCTGGAGGGCTTTTTCAATACGACGCGCCACACTTTCACTGATCCGCTTTTGGACTACAATGCGAGTCGCCTCACCTTTAAACTTTTCCCGAATTTGATTGGGAGCCGTCCGCAATTCCTGACCAATAATTTCGCAAGCGTAGGTCAGGTGTTTTTCAATCACCTCTTCTTCGCTAAGGTTCCTCTTAACCAGTGTGCGAGCTTCACTTAGAGAGGCCTTCCTTTTGGCCTCATCAAAATCTCTCCAACCTTCTTTCTGGCTAGCGTAAAAATGCGCAACCGCACGGTGGAGAATTGATTCAGATCTGAGATGATTTAAATCCGCAACCAACGTTGCCTCCTGCCGATTCTGGGCAATCACCGTAGAATTCCGATCAACAATAAAACCACGCCGGGCAGGAATCACCTCGTGGGATCTAAATTGCGGGACATCAGAGGTATCGGATAACTTTCGATTCCAAACTTGAAGCGAGATCAGCTTTACTGAAAGCGCACTCAGCCCGAACACAAGAGTCAGGCAGACCAAAAAAGCTCGGTATTTGAAAGTAGCATCCATAATTACTAGCGGCGTGCTACCGAATTCTCGGGTGGCGATTCTTCGTTGGCTTCAAGAAGAGGCTCAACAAAATCGATCTCAGTGAGGGGTGAATTAATTTTTTTGAGCTTCTGACGAAGCTGGAAAATCCCCAGTGCTTCCTCGATCTCAGAGTCATACAATAAAATGGAAATTTGATGGTCTTGTATCCTACTTTGAACTTCGGAGATCTGGCCACGAGTCGAAATCTGCCTATTCTTCATAACGACATATCCAATTCCACTACTCGAAACGATTACGACCGCAATGCCGAGTAGGACAAGAGATGAAAAACCAAGACTTGAGGTGCTTTTTTTACGATTCATTTTTTAATGGGCTAAATTCTGAATTTTCTCAACAACACGAAGTCTTGAGCTTCGAGATCTAGAATTACGGGCTATCTCTTGACCTCCAGGAGCAATACCTTTCCGGGTCAAGAGTCTGTATACATAACCGGGATTGGGTTGGGGAGCCGGCCACTCAGGCCGATCAATCTCCTCCTTTGAAGCATCACGAAAGGTTTGCTTAACAATACGGTCTTCAAGGCTATGAAAGGTGATGATAGCAAGACGTCCGCCCGGTTTTAAAAGATCAGGCGCCACTTTTAAAAACCGGCGGAGCTCTCCCAGTTCGTCATTCACCTCCATCCGAAGCGCTTGAAAAACCTTTGTCGCAGGATGATTACGACCTCGGCGACCTAGTAATTTCTCAATCCCGTCGGCAAGGTGGCTCGTTCTTTCGAATTTTAGTTTCTCGCGCTCCGAAATAATCCAAGCGGCAATCTTACGGGCGAATTTTTCTTCCCCTAGATCCCAAAAAATTTGTCGTAATTCTGCTTCGCTCCAGTTGTTCACAAGATCAGCAGCCGTAGGTCCATCACCCCCCATGCGCATGTCCAGAGGCCCGTCCAAACGAAACGAAAATCCACGATCTCCACAATCGAGCTGGTGGGAAGAAACACCTAAATCAAGTAAGATGCCATCGAGCCTCTCCCATCCTCGAACCTGCGCTAGAGTTGCGATATCTCCAAAGCGACCTTCAACCGCTTCGAAACGATCTCCAAAGCGCGCAAGACGCTCATTGGCATAGGCCCGAGCATCAGCGTCACGATCGATCCCCTTCACCGTTGCGCCCGCTTTTAACAAGGCCTCGGTGTGACCACCACCACCTAAAGTCCCATCAGCCATCAATTTACCGGCTACGGGCTGTAAAAATTGGACCACTTCCTCAAGAAGGATCGATTCATGGTAGAATGGCTGCTCGGGTGATTCACTGGCCGGTTCAACCGCCGCATAAGCAGCCCCCATCTCTCTTCTCCCAAAGAGAGAGCCGATCGAAACATCGTTGAGCCAACCGAAATCGGGAGACGTCTTGACGAGGGAAGCGGTTAACATAATGAAAGTCAGAAAGGGAATTTTTAGAAACCAAGCATGCCAGAAATCATCGCATCGCTTTCGCGGGCGTTTTCCTCAGCAGCCTGAATAGCTTTGCCATTTTCAGGGGTGAAAATTTCAAAGAGTTCTCCTCGGCCCACCAAGCGCACGGCACCAGGAAGAGTGAGACCGTGGTCCTCAGCGAGAGCCTTAGGAATGGTCAATTTGCCCTGCTCGTTGACTTTCGACTCAATCGCCGAACCGAAAAGAATACCTCGTGCTCGGTCGCGCTGAGCCGGAGTGGCATCTGTTGTCGTTTCAATATCAGAGAGTTTTCGATCGAAAGCGGTTTGGGTGAAAACTCTAAGAGCCGGGATCTCCTCGACCCTAACTTTTACGAAATAAACGCTCTCGCCGTGGACCGGGCGCCAGTCAACCGGAAGGGAAAATCTCCCCTTCGGATCAAGCTGGCGGTCCAATTGACCTGAGCGATAATGTTCGCATTTCTTCATAAAAACGCCCTTCCAAGTGTTTTGGAGGTCACCGGAGTACACCAATCATCACCGAAGATCAACCAGAAAGCCTAAATAATCAGTGTTTCCGAATAAATAATGATAATTTCCGACTACAAACCCAAAAAGATCACTAATCTGGAGAGGCTGAATAACTTAACGCTCTAATAATAAACGCTTTAAGTTTTTCATACGGTACTTCCACAGATACTTCTTTCTTCACAAGACTCCCTTTAAGATCACCAACTCACTCCACCCGATAATATTTCCAAGGAAAATGCCCTTGATTGTTGTTTTACGAGCCCTTGCGTTCACGGTCACCGAGATTTTATCGCCAAAAGCTTAGCCTCCTTGAACACGTTTTGCCGCATCGTATCATTGCCTCCACCCAACGAACGAACAATTTTCCTAAGCCTGCTAGAAAAAGAAGCGTAACGCCCCCCAGATCGTAGTCGCTTCAGTGTCAGCATTCCCCCCAGTCAGCGTCTCATGTTCCACTCCGGCCATGAGTTTAAGATTATCTTCACAAAAATAATAATTTAGGCCGGCGTAAAAAGTATGGTTTTCGTCACCCTTGGATATCTTTACTCCGTCGGCCTCAGCAAAAGCTCGAACGGAAGTATGTCCACCTCGTCCTGGTCGAAGCTGTAATTCAGTTGAGGACGCCCACTGATAACGAAATACAGCTTCGAGCCTATCTTCGATAATGAACATCGATGGCATAACAACAACGCCGTAGATGTCACCACGATCGAAGCGCCCATAGGTCCCATTCACAAATAAATTCCAGTTTCCGATATCTTTATCATATGACAAAGAAGTCGCCCATTCGAAGCCAAAGATCTCATCTTCCACTTCAGTTGCATCGACATAGAGAAAATCTGCCCGCGCTTTGCCTTTACCGATCTTGGTCCGGATCGAGGTGAAGTAGGCACGACCACCATCCCAGTCTGCGAGTGCGTAGTTGTGCTCACGAGATGAGAAAAATCCCAAAACAATATCAAAGTCTTCAACTTCCGCTGCAAAGAGAAAACCGGTGGATCGATTTGGAGAATATAGGTTGGAGAGGTTACTTCGCTCCACAGTCTTGATCTCTTTTGAAGTCGCATACCACTCACCACCGAAATCAATTTTAGTGAGACCGTAAGCTATCGAAGGCTCATTGAAAAAAAAGAGATCCTTCGACTCATAACGAATGATCAATTCATCAAAATCATCATGTCTGATTTTGGTGTCATTAAATCCTCCCTCTTCCAAGTTGATTCGTCCGTGTATTTTCCAGCGGTCAAGGAACTCAACTGAGGCACCTATTCGGAATCGACGCAATTCTTGGCCATAGCCACTAAAATCGCGTCCCCGATCAGAGCCGTCAGAATAAGCCCACTGCTGTTGGTAACGGCCAAAAATCTCAACCTTCTGGACATACGGGTTATTTTTTTTCTTCACATCATAGAGAGTCCCGAAATCCTGCAAAGTCTCGCACCAATCGCCTGGGCTCTCCTTTTTCTTTGTCTCAGGATACTCCGCTGAAAATCCCCCTGCCTGAAGAGCTAGAGGCCCCATAGTCAAAGCCGAACCGGCTAGTAATAAAAATCTGTGTATCATTGAGGTAGTTACGATCCTTCGCTCACAGACAAAGATGTCGCGAGGAGGCTATAAAACCACAGGGAATTCTGTTTTCCAAACTCATTTTAACTTTACAGATCTTACCTTTAAGCCCCCACAGCCTTGGTGAGGTTCACCATCTTCTTCCTAGTCAAAATAAAAAAGCCTAAGGGTGACAGCCTCAGACTTTAATACAAAAAACTAATCGAGCAAATCGAGACTACATCAGCCCCGTCCGCAGTAATCCTACTAACACCCCTTGCACCACAAGCTCGCGAGCCGGCATCAAATCAGGGAAATTTTTATTCTCCGCGCGAAGAAAGGGGCGGCCGTTCTCTAACACAAAACGCTTTAAGGTTGTCTCGCCATCAATCAAAGCCGCCACAATGTCCATGTGTCGTGGCTCCCTGAACTCGAGCAACACAGTATCGCCATCACAAATATGGGCGTCGATCATGGACTCCCCACGAACTTTAAGAGCAAAGGTGCGGGCATTCCGTGGGATTCCGAGCGAAGCAATGTCGATGGAAATACAACCTTGTTTCTCCTCCTCCACTGCTTCCGCCATTCCTGCTGCGATCGAACCATATATTGGGATGTCGACGACTTCCTCTCGTTCCAAATCCTCAGGAAAAACCACAGCCCTTGCCTTACCTGGTAGGCGAACGATAACTCCCTTTTTTTCAAGCGCCCGCAGATGACTCATTGCCGCAGTTTGACTTGCAAAACCGAAATGCGCCTGAATTTCGCGAGTCGAGGGCATTAGACCATTCTTGTTTTGAGATAACTTAAGAAAGTCCAACAGCTGTTGTTGGCGCTGAGTGAGTTTGTGAGCCATGTAAGACTATTGTTTCAATGAACACTATTTGTCCAGTCGGAAATATCAGCTTACCCCCCTCATCTAACTAACAGACTGCTGAAACTAGACGGATTTTAAATCGGCACTCTTCAAGGAGAACGCCACCTTGCCCAAACCACTCGGAAAACAAGGCCTCCTTCAGAACAGATTTTTTTGCGCGCCTCAAGCTAGTTTTCACCTTATGACTCGCAGCGTGAAAAAGTGGAACCACCAAGATCGCATCATCGCCCCCTCCCTCCTCGCCGCCGACTTCGGCAGAGTCGCGGCGGAAACCTCCCGTGCTATTAACGCCGGAGCAGATTGGATGCATCTGGATGTCATGGATGGACACTTTGTCGATAACATCTCTTTTGGACCAGCAATGATCCAAGCCGTTCATGAGACAAACGATATCTTCCTTGATGTGCACCTCATGATCGCTCGGCCGGATCACTATTTGCCACGATTTGTGGCGGCTGGAGCCGACCTAATCACAGTTCATGTCGAACCAGAAGCAGGCCACAACGTTCCCTCTACAATTAAAGCGATTCGTGAGGCGAATTGCCTTGCCGGCTTGGCTCTGAACCCAGCAACGCCCTTTGAAGCGGCCCTCCCTTTTTTGGAAGATATTGACCTCCTTCTTGTAATGACAGTAGTGCCTGGGTTCGGGGGCCAGTCGTTCATGGAAGAAGTCATGGTCAAGGTCGAAGCCGGAGTAAAACACCGAACCGAAAACAAGCTGAACTACCATATAGAAGTGGATGGTGGGATCGGCCTAGAGAGCGCCGCAGTAGCGAGAGCAGCAGGTGCCAATGTCTTTGTTGCGGGATCATCCACTTTTGGCGCTCCTGACATGGCCGCCGCAGTTCGAGGTATCCGAGAAGCATAAGCCATGAGCTCTCCTGGCCTTTGACATCGATTCTGAACGACCGTAAGTTAACTCCATGAGGTCTTACCATCGATTCGCGATCCTACTCTTCACAATTTCTTCATATGCAGGGGCGGTCGAGCCGACCAAATTACGGATCTGGAACTCTAAGAGCGGGAGTAAAATTTCCGCCAAAGCGAGCGAAATGACCCAGAACGGTTCCATCCAACTGATCACGAAAGATGACCGTGAGCTCACCTTGGGAATCGACGAATTTTCAGAAGAAGATCAGGCATTTCTCGAGAAACATTTCAGAAAGAAGGAGATTCAATTCGCCGCGAACGCCGGAACTATAGAAGGACCTATTCGAGCAGACGCCAAGACATCTTACTTCGTTTATACTCCAAAAAATCTCGACCCCGGAACTCGCGCTCCGGCGATGATTTGGACCCAATCGGATGGAGCTAAGCAGGAAACCTTGCAACGCTTTACTGAAGCTGCCGATGTTCTTGGCATGATTATCGCAAGCCCGATCGAGGCTCGTCACGAGGGTCAAGTCACACTACTCAACAATTTTGTCCATACCCGAAATGTCCTCTCGGATGTGAGACGTGACTACAAAATCAGCGGCCATGGTATTCATTTTGGCGGCGATAAAAGCGGTGGCGCCGCTGCCTTATATAATTCACTCAAGATCCGAAGCGCCGGCACCTACACGGTCTCGGGATACCTTACTCCAAATATGACCGGAGCTAATCAGGGTCATCACTTTTTGGCAGGCAGCACGAATAGTAGCCATCGCTACATGACCGCTTATGCCGCCGCAAAGTTCGAAGATGATGCGACTCACATGCTCTATTTTGGTTCCCGTGAAATGCCAGATTCCCGGAATATCACGATTGGCATGATCTGGATGTATGCCCAAGGCCTTTATGAAAACGCCTCAAGTAGAGGCGATGAAATCGAAACATTCGAAGAGCGGGTCCTCCCATGGCTTAAAGAGCTTGCCTCGATCTCGAAAGGACAGGCCGCCTACCTGACCCGCATGCTTAACTCAGATTGCAGGCTGAAGGGCCTCTTTAAGCAAGAGATCGGAAAGCTTCACACCCAACTTCTGCAAAACAACGAAGCCGTGGCTCATATTCAAGGAACAGATGCCCTTGATAGTTTTTCCGAAACCCAACTCGCCAAATACGGAAGCCACTTCAAACCACTGACCGAGCATAGCCCAAAAAAATTTGAGCGCATGATAGAGAACCTTGAAAGGACCTTTGCAAAAGCTCAGGAGCTTCAGCCAGTCCTGAAGGCTCTCGCCAAACCGACCCATCGGTAGCCAGAAGGGATCAGCCTAGAGCCCGCGTCCCTTATTGAAGCGAGCGACTTCTCGCTGAGCCTCGCGAAGTTCGGTCTTCTTTTTAAGATCGTGTCGCTGATCGTTGTGCCCTTTACCCTTACCGAGGCCAAGCTGGACCTTCACCCGACGCCCTTTGAAATAAAGCTTAAGGCAAATCAACGTGAAGCCTTTTTGTAAGGTAGCTTGGGAAAGCTTTAAAATCTCGTTCTTATGAAGAAGAAGTTTACGGGGTCGCTTCGCCTCGTGCTGAAAAAAGGTTCCGGCCGTTTGCCACGGCTGAATATCACATCCATAGAGCCAACACTCGCCACGCTCGATCCTTGCGAAAGATTCAGTGATGCTCACCTTTCCCTCCCGGATCGATTTCACCTCAGTGCCACGAAGAACAAGCCCACCTTCAAAGGTATCCGTGATATTGTAATCACGGCGCGCCCTCTTATTAGTGGCTACTTCTTTCGACATGACACCTAGAATTGCGTCTGCCCAGAAAAAAGCAAACTCGCTTTAGGAATTGGATCCTTCAACAAGCTTGATCTTACCTTCAATGATTTCGGTAAGAGCAATATCGGCAAAACCCATGCTGGGAAGCGCCTCGATTAAAGGGGAGCGGCCCTGATTCAATTGAGCCACGCGTTTTGACACGAGGTTGATGAGCACGAGGGGATCGGCGACAATTTCAGCAGCCTGTTCGACAAGATCGTTTTTCATAGGGATCGCACTGGAACGAGGAGGGGTAGGTGCTTCAAACGGAACGATATTGTCTGCATCCATGGCCTCAAAGTTGAACAAGCGAAGGTTCGCCTGCGAGCGGAGTGGAAAACCACAAAACAGCCTCGCTGGCAAGCCCAATCTATCTCTGAATGTTCTTAGAATTCCAAACCGACCCGAACTCCATACATTTCAGGGTCACCAGCAACTCCTGCCGAGATCTGATTATTCATGAAGCTGTAATAATCCTCGTCGAGGAGATTACGGGCAAAAATCGCGGCATTCCAGCTGTCTCCTTGGTAGCCAAGCTGGGCGTCTAAAACCTCGTAAGACCCTTGGCGATAGTCGCTATTGTTTGTCTCATCAAAGAAGGTGGCCCCCACGGCGCGAACACCAGTCTGGGCGAAAAAACCATTCTCAAAGTCATACCTGACAACCATTCCAGCCGTAAACTCCGGTAAAAACGGAACATCATTCCCAGATAAATCTGCTCCGCCCGTCCCAGTGTGTTCCTCAAACTCGATCTGGTTCCAACCTGCACTCGCCTGAACGGTCAATCCACTCACTGGCTTCCAGATAACCTCGCCCTCAACACCAAGAGCCTTCACTCGGTCTGCATTGGCGATGATGAAGTCGGTGGTCATCGGAATACTCTGATTGAGCTGATAGTCGTCTATCTGCTTGAAGTAACCACGCAACTCCCCACCCAATGATTGATCGGGGCTTTGATAACGAACCCCAATTTCGGTTTCCAAGGACTGCTCTTCATCAAAATCCGTAGTGACCGCATTGTCACTGAAAGCCGTAAAGCCCTGAGGTTTGTAGGAAAGTGAGGTTCTCGCAAAGACACTTGTCTCAGAGTTCACAACATAGGTCGCCCCAAGAGAAGGCGAGAAATAAACACCATTGCTTTCGCCAGCGAAAGCTGGAGGGAGAGGAATGAATCCTCCACCTGGCTCGGTTTTACTACGACTAATGGAATTCTCAACAGACTCAAGACGCCCACCCACCTCAATCGTAAGATCCTCAACCGCATCCCACTGAACGTTTCCAAATAAGGCAACACTCTCATCATCAATATCAAAGTTCGTGAATTGATTCGCAAAGATATTGTTACCAATCGGGAAGAATCGATTAGCGACGCCCTGATTGTCTTTGTTCAGGTAGGCCAACCCGCTAAGCCACCTAACGTCGGCTTCCTGATCGGACTGAAGGCGGAATTCTTGACTAAAAAGATTTTGCTCCTGCCTAATCGATGACCTCGAGAGATCGAATGCAGTCAAATCAAGATCAACGATATTCGGTCCAAGCTTCCAATTCGAGAAGGCCGTGATGGACTTTAGATTCACTTTCCCAAAATCTTGATCAAGATGCATCGAAAGTTGAAGACGATCAACTTCGGTCACTCCCGGAACATTGCTGGCCACTTTAAAGGGATCTTTCGCAAGTTGGGAATCAACAAAACTTCCAAAAGCCGAAGTCACACCCGGTAATGCCGAAAGGCGCTGACTTCCATCACGCGTTCGCTCATACATCAAGCGGAACCGCATTTCAAAATCCTCACTTGGATTGTAGTAAAGGCTTCCCAGAGTGCCTAACTGCTCACGAGTATCGGTCTCGCGGCCAAGAGTTACATTATCAACAAAACCGTCACGCTCTTTAAAATACGTCTGAAAACTGTAGGACCAGTCCTTGTCGAGAGGTCCGCTGGAACGGAAACGTAAGTGAGTAAGATCATAGCTGCCATACTCGGCGCTAAACCCATACTCGTGCTCCTCACTGGGGCCTGACGTTCTCAATTCCATGAGTCCACCCACCCCATTTCGAGCAAATCGAGACCCCTGAGGCCCACGGTGAAGTGTGAACGATTCCAGATCAAAAAACTCGGTCGAGTAACCAAAAACATCCCCGTAGGGAACGTCGTCGACAACCATCGCGACACCCGCGCCTCCAAAAAACAGAGTGTTTGTTGAACCACGCATTCCTATCACGTCGCCATATCCTGCCGAGTCAGAGGCAACCGAAGCGAACCCGGGGAGATACCCAAGAAGCTCATTAAGACGCTCTGCATCAAGTGTTTCTACAGAAATATTTCCAACCGCATCGCCCTCTACAACTAAAGGCTTCAAAAGATCCTGAGCGTTTAGAAATCCACCCATTAACAATGCACTGAGGCAAAATCCAAATTGTTTCATACAACCAAAATCCTCTCTACTTTTTATGTGACGTCAACCAAGAAGGCTTGATAGATTTTAGCGACCAGTTAAACAGCGATGTCAGCAACTTTCACAATGATCCGACCCTCCCCTTTTCAAATAGTCACTTTGTCGTTCTTCGTTTTTCTTAGCTCATGCTGCGACCGCGAACTCCATCCTTTTCTTCCAGCAGAAAGATCCGAACCCAAGCTAGAAGCCCCAAAAATCAATGCTGATAGTTTGAACATTATTCCCGGCAAGATGCCCGATAGCGCCGCCGCGTTTCTTCCCGTCTCCGAGAGAATCTTCGCTCAGCTTGAACCCCTCCCTGAAGGTAACCTTAAGGCCTACACTGAAACCGTAACGGGTGCAGAAAACGCCACTTTTGAAATGCTTCCGATCTCGGGTGGTGAATTCACGATCGGAACTCCCGACAGCGAAACCGATCGATCCGACGACGAAGGCCCGCAAAAGAAAATTCAAATCGAGCCTTTTTGGATGGCTTCAACCGAGACCACCTGGGGCCTTTACCGGGCTTTTATGGAGAACGGTAAGAATCGTAACAAGGACGGCACTCTCGACCTTGATGGCAACAAGCTCTCAACCGAAGCCCCCCTTCAAAGTAATCCCAATCTCATCGACGCTATTTCTCAGCCTACTCCACCTTATATGCCTATGCACAACAGTATGGGAGATAACGCAGGCTACGACAGGAAATACCCGGCCGTCGCTGCGACCCAACATTCCGCTTCCAAATTTTGTGAATGGCTAACGGCTCAAACAGGTCACTACTACCGACTCCCCACTGAAGCCGAGTGGGAATATGCCTGCCGCGCCGGAAGCACCACTGCCTATTCCTTTGGAGATGACTCTTCTAAGCTCGACGAATACGCATGGTATTTTGATAACTCTGATGGTTCCTATCAACCCGTCGCTACCAAAAAGCCAAATCCTTGGGGGCTTTTTGATATGCATGGCAACGTGAGCGAGTGGACCATAGACGCCTACCTTCCCGACTACAGCAAACACCCTGAAGGCACCATTAACCCTTTCGCCCTCTCTCCCAAACGCTACCCTCGCGTCACGCGCGGCGGACACTTTGACAGCGACCCTCAAGAGCTACGTTCAGGCCAGCGTCTTCCCTCTGACAAGAGCTGGAAAAACACTGACCCTCAGGACCCAAAATCTATTTGGTATCACACCGATAACTGGGGCCTAGGGTTTCGCGTCATCCGCCCCGCGAAAATTCCCACTCTTGAAGAAATGCACCTCCTTTGGAACACCGGGCCCGGCGAACGTTTTTAAGCGCTCACAAAAACGCCCTTCCGACACCCTTAAAACTCTACAACCAAACCCCAAATGAAAATTATCCTCGTCTTAACCTTCGCCCTCAGCTGCCTCTTCGCAAATGCTGCAAAAAAACCCAACTTCATAATTATCTTCACTGATGATCAAGGTTACGGAGATCTCGGCTGCTTTGGCTCCACCAAAATCAAAACACCCAACATCGACCGCCTCGCAGAAGAAGGCCGCAAATTTACGAACTTTATGGTCGCTTCCCCTGTCTGTTCCCCCTCACGCGCTGCCCTTCTCACCGGCTGCTATCCCAAACGGGTCAGCATGCACCAGCACGTCCTCTTTCCCTCCTCTCAAAAAGGCCTCAACCCCAAAGAACATACCATTGCTGATCACCTGAAAGATCAGGGATACGCCACCGCCTGCTTCGGAAAGTGGCACCTTGGGCACCACCCTGAAACTCTCCCGCAGAGTAATGGCTTCGACACCTATCTCGGCATCCCCTACTCAAACGATATGAATCACCCCGATAACAAGGGGAAACCTAAAGGTGGTTGGGCCGGAATGGATGCCCTTTGGAAAGACCCCGAGTCTACCCTCACTAAATGGAAAACCCCTCTAATGGAGAACGACAAAATTCTCGAAGTGCCAGTCGATCAACGCACCGTCACCCGGCGATATACCAACAAGTCGATCGAGTTCATCAAAAGCAATAAGGACAAACCGTTCTTCCTTTATCTGCCCCACTCGATGCCGCACATCCCACTCTACGTGCCAGATGAAATCCGCGACCCAAATCCGCTCAACGCATACACTAACGTAATTGAGCACATCGACTCTGAAGTCGGCCGTATCGCAAACCTTCTTCGCGAACTGAAGCTCGCCCAAAACACCTACCTGATCTTCACAACAGACAATGGCCCGTGGCTTCAGTTCAAACACCACGGTGGATCAGCCGGTCCTCTCCGCGAGGGCAAAGGCACCACTTTTGAAGGCGGTCAACGCGTTCCCTGTGTCATGTGGGCTCCTGGCCGCATTCCAGCTGGCACCACTTGCGACAAACTCTGCGGCACAATCGATCTTCTTCCCACCATCGCATCCCTCACTGAAGCTCCCCTCCCGAAAGAAAATAAAATCGATGGCCTCGACATCTCGAATCTTCTTACTGGTGACACCAAAAGCCCCCGCAACGAATTCATTTACTACACCTCACGCGGCGATCTTGAAGGCCTTCGTCAGGGTAAATACAAGGTCCTCATTAAAAAAAATCGTCGCCGCAAAAACCAACCCGCGAGCGGCGGGCAAGTCATGCTCTTCGACCTCGACTCTGACCTCGGTGAAAAAACAAACCTCGCGGACAAGCATCCCGAAATCGTCGCCAAACTGGGCACTCGCATGAAAGAACTCGACGCCGAAATCACCGAGAACCAGCGCCAGCCCTGGCTCAAAAAGTAGCCAGAAAAAGACGCCCTCACAAAGAAGCTTAAGGTTTCCCTTTTGAGTCAGGCTCTTCCCCTTTTATTAATCGCACCGCCTGACGTGCGAGACGCTGGCCGAAGAGATCATAGCCTTCTTTGGTGTAATGAAGGTCGTTGTGAGGCTTCCCATTCTTCACCTTGTTGTTGGTGTCATCGGTATCAACCCATGATCCTCGGGAATCGTCTTTGGCAACCTTCACTTGAGCTGCTCTCACAGCTTCCCAATGCTCTGTGGTTGAAAAATCACTGAGCCGGCCAATCACGAAATTCATCTCAGGGGCATTGAGATCCTTGCGCAGGTCTGCAATCAGCGTGTTCATACTTTCCTCGTAAGCAGCCGAAAGCTTTTCCTTGGCATCACGCTCTCCCTGCATCCAAAGAAAAGTGATCGTTCTGGGCGTTTTGGCCATAATGTTGGCACGAGCCGCCTTCAAAGTTTGATCGTAAAAAGCACCCGGATCTTTTCTCGGCAACAGCTTACTTTTAGCAGCAATCGCATCGAAATTTTTCACCCACTTCCGAATCGGCTGCCCACCCTTCGCAAACTTAACGTGCTGGATCTCATCGCCAGGCAGCAGCTTCTTAAGCTCCGGCAAAAAAGAGTTCTCCGGTTTCAGCGCAGCCATATTCGACTGACCGGAAAGAATAAAAAGATGCACATCGCCCGCATACCCAAAGGACGTTAGCCAAAGGAAAAGAAAAAACCGTCTCATAAAACCTCGGATTAAAAGCCCAAAACTATTTTACTTCCCGAACTTTAATATTTTTGAAGGACACGACGTTCCCGTGATCTTGAAGACAAAGGTGGCCTTTCGTTGCCTTCCCGAAATTCTTGAACTTACTAAACTTCGAAGCCGCAACGCGCTTATCCCAGTCCCCGGACCCTTTGACATACTCGACATACTTCGTTCCGTTCATCCACTGGACACACTTCTTCGGCGTGATGAGGACCTTCAAGGTATTCCACTCACCTGCTGGCTTGGTTGCGTCAACGCCCTTTGCCGGACGGTAAAGTTGATAAAGCCAGCCTGCTTTTTGAGCATCATGCCCATCGATATTGTCTTGGATCTGAATCTCAGGGCCGGTGCGCCATGGCGTCGCCTCGGTTTCCTTGACATGAAACATGAGACCAGAATTCCCACCTTTGGAAATCCGGTAATCCACCGTGAACTCGAAGGAATCATATTCCTTCCTCGTGATAATGTCGCCACCACCCTTTCCGGTCAGGGTGAGCACCCCGTCCTTCACTTCCCACTTCGGGGAAACGCTTTCCTTTTTATAGTTTCGGAAGTGCTCAGTCGACTTCCCATCAAACAACAAAGTCCAACCGGCCTTTTTTTCGGCAGCGGTCAGTTCGTTGGATTGATGATGATCGGCAGCAAGCGGAAGAGTCAACAGCAGGAAGGCAAAAGCTTTCATAAAGGGAACAATAGAAAAAGCATCCTCCCATTCCAAGCCTCAAGAAGGCCTCTTTCCCTGCACCTCTTATAACTTCCCCCTTGATGCCCGACCCCCAGATGACAGACTAGGACTCATGTTCGTCCGAGCCCTTCTTTTTTTCTGTCTAGTCGTTCCCAGCCAAGCTGAATGGCCCGCTTTCCGTGGCCCCACAAACGATGGCCTCTATCCACCGGCTGCAGACGGAAAGATTCATGGATTCCCCATCGAGTGGAGCGAGGGCAAGAATATCGTTTGGAAAACCCCAGTCACTGGCCGGGCCTGGTCCACTCCCGTCGTCATGGACAACGAAGTCTGGGTCACCAACGCGACTCCTGATGGCAAAAAGATGTATGCGGTCTGCCTTGATAAGACTACGGGCAAGAAAGTTCACGACATCCTCCTCTTTGAAAACGAGGCCCCGGAGCCGCTCAGCAACCACATTAATGGCTATGGATCCTGCTCACCTGCTATCGATTCAGAGCATGTTTACATCCACTTCGGCAGCTACGGCACCACCGCCCTAGATCGAAAAACTGGCAAAGCAGTCTGGGAACGCCGCGATCTTCCCTGTCAGCACTTTCGCGGTCCCGGCTCATCCGTCGTTCTCCACAAAAATCTGATCATCCTCACGATGGATGGGGTTGATGTGCAATATCTGATTGCACTCGACCGAAAGACCGGGAAGAAGGTGTGGAGAACCGAGCGTAATACCGACTTCGGCGACGTGGAAGCAGATGGCAAGATTCGAGGCGGTGGAGATTTTCGCAAAGCTTACTCCACTCCAAACTTCGTCACCCTGAACGGAGTTAGGCAGCTCGTCTCGCCTGGGGCAAAGGCCTGCTACTCATACGATGCCGATACCGGTAAAGAGCTCTGGAAGATCCTCTATAAAGGCTTTTCCAATGCTGCTGCTCCCGTCTTTGTCGGCAACGATATGGCACTCATCAACACCGGGCTCGGTAAGCCTCACCTCCTCGGAGTCAGATTAGATGCCAAGACTCAAGGTGACATTACCAAAAGCCATATCGAATGGGACATCTTCAAACGTATTCCTGGTCGCTGCTCACCCGTAGTTATCGGTAGCGATGCCTACTTCACCTCCGAATCCGGCATCCTCAGCGTCCTCAACTCTAAGAAAGGACAAATTGAAAAATACATAGCTCTAAAAACCGCATTCTCAGCTTCCGGAGTTTATGCTGACAAGCACCTCTACTTCGCTGACGAGAAAGGAAAAACCTTCGTCGTTAAACCCGGCCCAGAACTGGAAATCGTTGCGACCAATCAACTCGACGACGGCTGTATGGCCTCGCCGGCTCTCAATGAAAAAGCCATTTACCTGCGCACCAAATCGCACGTTTATCGGATCGAGAAAAAATAATACCACAGGGAAAGTTCAGTAAGCTACCATTCCGCATTGCGATTGAGCAAATCAATCACAGCTATTGGATTAGATCCTACATGGCTGGGGGATTAGTCTTCTAATCGTAGAGATTGATTTGACCTTGCTCTGACACGCGGCTCCGACAACCTTCAGCTTATGCGGAATTTACTTTCAGTCTTTTTTGCTCTGCCCCTCCTTGCGGCAGACAAACCCAACATCCTTTTCATCCTCGCGGATGATCTAGGGATCAAGGACCTCTCCTGCGAAGGCTCTGCCTTCTATGAGACGCCTCATATTGACTCTATTGCCCAGAGCGGCATGCGCTTTACCAATGGCTACTCGACCTGCCAAGTCTGCTCCCCCTCTCGTGCCTCAATTATGAGTGGCCAATACCCTGCCCGAATTGGCATCACCGACTGGATTGGCGCCGCCACCGGGATGAAATGGAAGCGAAACGACAAAGTCCTCCCGCCCGAAAATGGATCACGACTTCCTGCAAAAATCACGACCGTTTCAGAAGCGCTAAAGTCGGGTGGTTATCGCACTTTCTTTGCTGGAAAATGGCATATCGGCGGCGAAGGATCCGGCCCCGAAGACCACGGATTCGAAGTGAACAAAGGAGGGTATTACTCGGGATCACCACGCGGCGGCTATTTTGCTCCTTTCAACAACCCAAAACTCAATGATGGTCCTAATGGCGAAGCTCTTCCCATTCGCCTTGCCAGGGAAACCAACAACTTCATTAGCCAAAAGAATTCTAAAAAACCTTTCTTCGCTTTCCTGTCTTTCTACTCCGTTCACGGCCCAATTCAAACCTCACCCGCCCTCTGGGAGAAGTATCGCAAGAAGGCCACTGCTTCGGGACTCGCCAAGGAACGTTTCAAAAACGATCGCACGCTTCCTGTCCGTCAGGTGCAAGACTGCCCGATCTATGGCGGCATGATGGAATCTATGGATAACGCTGTCGGCCTCGTTACCTCTCACCTCAAAAAACTCGGCCTCGATAAAAACACCATTGTAATTTTCACCTCCGACAACGGCGGCGTTTCCTCAGGCGACGCCTTTGCCACCGCCTGCCTCCCCCTTCGCGGAGGAAAAGGCCGTCAATGGGAAGGCGGCATCCGTCAGCCTTACTACATCGTAGCCCCCGGTGTCACCAAACCCGGTTCGACCTCCAGCCAGTTTGCAACCGGAACTGACTTCTACCCCACTCTCCTTGAACTCGCTGGACTCGAACAGCTCCCCGCTCACCACATCGATGGCATCTCGCTTGTCCCCGCACTCAGAGGAGAATGTTCGGAACGCCTTCTCTATTGGCACTACCCGCACTACGGCAACCAAGGCGGCGAACCGTCTAGCATTATTCGCGATGGCGACCACAAGCTCATTCGCTACTACGAAGACGGCCATGAGGAACTTTACAACGTCAAGGAAGACATCAGCGAAGCCAATGACCTCGCTGCAATACACCCGGACCTCGTCAAAAAGCTTTCAACTAAGCTCACCGCTCACCTTACCGAAGTCGGAGCTAAAATCCCCAAGCGTGACCCACGCTTCGACGCGGAAGAAAAAGTTCGGCAAATTAAGACACTTCGCACCAAAAAGAAGGCTCAGCTTGAAAAGCAGCACGCTAATTTTCTAAAGCCTGGCTACCAACCCAATAAGACCTGGTGGGGTTCAGTTCAAACCAAAGACTAATACGAGAGTTCACGGTAGCGATGGCATCTGAAAGACTCCGCAAAAATATAAACCCACTCAAACACAGAACCATGAGTCGTTCACAAAAAAGCCGTGTGTTTCAGAGATCGCGGTTCAATCATTCCAGGATAGAATCACTCCAATGAAGCTCAACTTCCAAAACACCTTTGCTAGGCTACCCGAGAGCTTCTTCAAAAAAAACGAACCCACTCCGGTCATTCAACCTTCCATCATCGCGGTGAATGATGGGCTAGCAGAAGAACTTGGAATTGATCCCGATTTTCTCAGGAGCGACGAAGGACTGGCCTTCCTGTCTGGGAACTCGATTCCTGAAGGAGCCGAACCTCTTGCCATGGCTTATGCCGGTCACCAATTCGGAGGATTCTCTCCGAAACTCGGTGACGGCCGAGCCATTCTGATGGGAGAAATCGGAGGGAAGGATATTCAACTGAAAGGTGCTGGCCCCACCTCTTTTTCCCGTCGTGGCGATGGCCGGTCCGCTCTTGGACCTGTCCTCCGAGAATATCTCGTCTCGGAAGCGATGCATGCGTTGGGCATTCCCACAACCCGCGCTCTCGCCGCAGTTATGAGCGGAGAATTAGTCCTGCGCGAACAGCCTGAAAAAGGGGGGATTCTCACCAGAGTTGCAAGCTCCCACCTTCGAATCGGAACCGCGCAATATTTTGCCGCCCGAGACGATACCGAAAGCCTCAAAGCGCTCGTAGAGTATGCCATCCAGCGCCACAATCTTCAAGCATCGACCGCCTTCGAACTCTTCCAAGATGTCATCCGTAAACAAGCCCAACTTGTCGCTCAGTGGATGGGACTCGGTTTCATTCATGGAGTTATGAATACCGACAACATGAGCCTATCCGGCGAAACTATCGACTACGGCCCCTGCGCCTTTATGGACCAATTTAATCCCACACAAAAATTTAGCTACATCGACCAGAATGGTCGCTACGCTTATTCGAACCAACCCGGTATCGCCCAGTGGAATTTAACCCGCTTCGCCGAAGCCCTCCTCCCACTCTTTAATGAGGATCAGGAAAAAGCAGTCCAAATGGCAAAAGGTGAACTGGAAAAGTTTCCCAACCTTTTTGATGAAGCTCACATTAAAATCTTCTCAAACAAGATCGGACTTCCCCAAAACCACGATCCCGAACTCATTCAGGCCCTGCTTGACCTTATGGCTTCGCAGAAAACCGACTTCACTCTCACCTTTCGCAGCCTTAGCAACGGCCCCGATTCCTTCCTCTTAAATTTTGAAGACAAAAAACCAGCCCAAGATTGGCTGGCAAGATGGAATGTTGCAGGAATACCAGAAACCTCCCTCATGAAGGTCGTGAATCCAGCTTATATTCCGCGTAACCATCAGATCGAAAAAGTGATCGAAGCCGCTAATCAAGACAACTTCGCTCCTTTCTATGAGCTAAATAAAGCGCTTCGAAATCCCTACAACGAACAGGAAGGCTTCGAAAAACTGCAACAGCCTCCAACACCAGAGGAGATTGTCTGTAATACTTTCTGCGGGACTTAAAGAGCACTGAAATCAAACCCCAGAACCGCCAGTAGTCTGACCGAAAGATTTGCGAAAATTTTGCGAAACATTTCCTACGGGAAAATTTCAAATCATCTCACTCGCTAAGACCAAGGAATAACTCGACGAAGGGCCTATCATTAGAAAAGCTCCTCTTCATGAAGAGAGTTTTTCTTTTGATCCTACTTTCATCCGCTTTTTCAAAGGCGCTAGATAAGCCAAACGTGATCTATATCCTCGCCGATGACCTTGGCTTGGGTGACCTATCGATCTACGGACAGACGAAATTCAAGACCCCTAATATTGATAGGATTGGCACCGAAGGTCTAAAGTTCACGGCCCATTATTCCGGCAATACTGTCTGCAGCCCTTCTCGCGCCGTTCTCATGACAGGCCAGCAGCCCGGAACGGTTTATCTCCGCGGCAATGTCACTGAAAACAAAGTCGCGCCTCTTGACCCAAAACTGACCGTCCTTCCCGAAATCTTTAAAGCCGCCGGCTACACTACCGGCGCCTATGGAAAGTGGGGACTCGGACATACCCATGTCGAAGGAAACGCCAATCCCCTCACCCACGGTTTCGATGAATTCGTGGGCTGGAAAAGTCAGACAATTGCTCACACCTACTACCCCACTACTTACGTTCACAACGGGAAAGAGAAGCCGCTCAAAAAGGGGAAATACGTTCACGACATCATCATGAACCACGCCATGCAGTTCATTGAATCGAATGCAAAAAGCAAAAACCCTTTCTTTTGCTACATCCCAACAGCCGTTCCCCACGCTGCCATGCATGCGCCCAAAGAACTCCATTCTAAGTGGCGCAAGAAATACCCGCAGTTTGATAAGATTATTGGGAAATACCGGGTCCACGGTGGTGACGGTATCGAAACAGTTCCTAACGTGGTTAATCCCATTGCAGGATTTGGAGCCATGATCGAGAACCTCGATAACCAAATTGGTGATATCCTAGCGCTCCTCGATCACTATGAAATTGCCGATAACACCCTCGTCATCTTCGCTTCCGACAACGGTGCCCACCGCGAAGGTGGACACGATCCTCGCTTCTGGAATTCCACTGGATCACTTCGTGGCATGAAACGAGATATGCATGAAGGCGGCATTCGCACTCCTATGCTCGTCCGTTGGCCCGCGATCATCGATCCCGGTCACACCACCGATCATATCAGTGCCTTCTGGGATATCCTTCCCACAATGGCCGAACTCACCAAACAACCAATCCCCCAAAACATCGATGGCATCTCCTTCCTTCCTCTTCTAAAGGGGGAGAAACAAAAGAAACACGACTTTCTCTACTTCGAGTTCTGCAAAGGTGACAACCAAACCATCTTTTCCCAAGCGGTTCGCAAAGGAAATTGGAAAGCCTACCGCCAAGCCAAGAAGAGCGGAGGCATGTCTCCGCTTGAAATTTATAATCTTACAGATGACCCCTTCGAGAAGAAAGACCTGGCAAAAGACCAACCGGAAATCGTCAAGGAAATGGTCGCTATCATCGATGAAGCGCACACTCCACTCGCTGGGCAACCCAAAGCCGGCACGATTAAATAAAGATTTACAAGGAACAGAAACCCCGCCCCAGTTCCTTCAAATTTTCAAGTTAGCACGTTCTAAAAAAAGCCACATTTTTCCATCCAGTCTAAAACTTTATTCCGCTGAGCACTTGGCTTCAAAAGCCACCGATCAGTGTGAGGATGAATTCTTGTTTCTGTGGGGTAGATTCCAAAAATCGCTCTCGTATCAACATCCAAAAAAGAAACATTCCCGGGCGAACCTATCACTTTGCGAATCTCGCTGGTCCCACCATTCTGGCAGATTAAAACTGGTCTCCCATTGATTCTTTTAAATCTTTCAGCAGCAGCCTTCCGATAAATCGGAAGCGGAGCTCCCCACTTCGTGCCCCGCCATTCCTTCACTCCGTCATAATGGTCATGCGTCACGAAGCCCGACCACAAAGCTGCTATCTCATCATCATGCAAGCCGATATAGTTGACAGCAATCGCTCCACGTGAAAACCCACAAAGAATTACGCGATCAGGATCGATTCCATACTCTGCCATAATTTTCGGAACAACCTTCTTGGCGTAGGCAGCTGTTGCGGCTTCATCGCCCCACCAATTAGGCTGATTCGCCTGACCTTTCGCATCCACAAATGGCAAATTTAGCCAAACCGCCTCACCACTACTTAAGCCATACCCCAAAACCGAATCTTCAACTCGCCCACTAGAGCCAAGCGAGGGAGCCCGATTCCCAGAATATTCCACGATCAATGGGTAGCTCTTCTTCTTTTCCTTCCAATCCGGATTCCAGTTCTCTGGAAGATAGAGGGTATGGTGGACATTTGTCCCCGAATAGTCAGGAGTCGTGATCGAAACGCGCTTCCCCGAAACAGGATCCCCCGCAACCACCTCGGGGTCGCTGAGAGTTCGGTGACGTCGAACCTGAGCTGGGAAATCTTCTTCATACCGTTTTATGAGCGTCGAAACGTCATTCGCCATTACATAAATGGCACCCCGAATTATCTTCTCTTCACCCACCTCCAAACCACCGATCCGAAAGTCCGAATGCAGACAACGAATCACTCCTTGAAAAAGCTCCTGATAAGGATCCCAAGCCGTGGCCATCAACCATTTTTTATCGGCAGAAATACAGCCAATCAATCCATTTGAAGGTTGGTCCATTGAAAGCGGGCGCGGGTTGAGATCCGTTTTTGGAACGTGACAAGGACACCAAACTTGGCCCGGCACGTAACGCGCACTTGTCGCCCAGTTATCAGTGGGCATGAAGGATTTCTTATCATTGAGAAACACAAATGAGTCCTTGAGGTAAGCATACTTGTTTGCATCCTTGCGGGCCCCCGTAAACTCTCCGACCCGAATACAAGGTTGGCCCCAATGGGCCTCAGATTTCTGACCGGTGGGGTTCTTAGCAATAAGACGAAATGAAACCTTATCTCCCTCAGCTTTAATTAGATGATCAATGATCACGCCATCAGCTAGTTGGCACCTCAATTTAATTTCAGTTTCAGTCGCCGAAAGGAGCTTGGTCTCATGATCGATCACAGTCTCATTCCACTCCCGATCAGTTGATCCAGCACGGCAGTAGGCTTCAAGATACCAAACCTCAAGTGCCCCGCCCGGATTCCGGTCGTCGTTGATCCTTAAAAAGTTCTCCTTCCAGCTGATCGTCAACTTTCCAGAAAGAGCACTGCTGAGAAAAAGCAGCATAAAAACAACGATCCGCATGGCAGAAACTTTAACGATCAACCAAACAAAGCGAAGGTTTTACTTCGACAACTCTGCATGGAGCTTTGGATCGATCACAACAGATCTCCACGAATCTCGCAAGGCAATGGCCTCCCTTCGTCTACTAGGAAATCTCAGCTTTCTGCAGAAGGCCGAACGTTCCTCAAAGATTAACCATTCCCATGTGATTTACTCAATCCCCAGGCGACTCCGAAAGGCCCAAATATCACACAAGTGATTGAGATTACCCAATCGTCCCAAATCTTATTGGCGAAGAAAAAAACTCCGAACGCTCCCGCGAGACCGGCCAGCAAGCCCAGCCACTTGTTCCTTTGATGCTCCTGTATTCGCTTCTGAGCCTCATTGGGAGAGACAAACGGCAAATTAAAATCATACCCAGATCCAATCAGTAGTTTACCACTGCCCTCTTTAGAAAGATCTTCATCAAAATCCACAACATTCATTTTTGGTGGACCGTTGCTCACTTCGCTCCGAAAGGTAGCGAACCCGACGACCTCAACGCCAAAAGCCGCAACCAACAATCCGCAAACTCCAATTAGCCGAAAAATGTTAATGCCGTCCATCCCGTATCCTGAGGTTGTTTCGCATGGATCGCCAAGCGCTACAAGTAGCGAAGCCAAAATAGTCACCAGAAAGATTTCTTTCCTCTTACCTAACCAAGATCTGATCTTTCAGAACTATCCTCTAACCTAGAAATAAAAATAATGATGACGGCATAGATGTTTATGATCTACTCCTCATCAAATTAACCATTTAGCGATCAATAAATGAAAAAAATTATAATCATCTTTTGCAGTCTCTTAGTCTTCACGCCTGCCATCGCCAAAGACCCCATCCGGATTGGCCTGATTGGCCTCGACACCTCTCACGTCACGGCTTTCACGAAGATCATTAATGATGTAACTGCAAAGGACCACATAAAGGGAGCCAAAGTAGTCGCAGCCTTCAAAGGTGGAAGCCCTGACATCAAATCTAGCATCTCACGAGTCGATGGTTACACCAAAACTCTGGAGCAAAAATTTGGGGTAGAAATTTGTCAAACGATTGAAGAACTCTGCGGAAAAGTAGATGCCGTTATGATCGAAAGCGTCGACGGCCGACCCCATCTTGCCCAAGCAAGGCCAGTTATTGCGGCAGGACTGCCCCTCTTCCTAGACAAACCCGTTGCTGGAAGTCTCAGTGACACTCTGAAAATCTACCACCTTGCCAAAAAGGCAGGAGTCCCGATCTTCTCATCATCTTCGCTTAGATACGGGAAAAGCACCCAGGCCGTTCGCGGAGGCTCAATTGGAAAAGTCACTTACGCTCGCTGTTCCAGTCCGGCCAAAATCGAACCTCACCATCCTGATCTATTCTGGTATGGCGTCCATGGCTGCGAGTCACTCTTCACGGTTATGGGGACTGGATGCCAATCAGTGATTCGCCGAACGACCCCCGAGGGGTTGATCGAGGTTGAGGGCACTTGGGAAGGTGGCCGGACTGGTATCTTCAGAGAAGGTAAAGGCTACTCTGGCGTCGCTCGAAACTCGAAGGGTGAAGAGGCCCTTGTCGGAGCCTATGATGGATACGCCCCCTTGGTTGCCGAGGTCATAAGATTTTTCAAGACAAAGCAGCCGCCCGTTTCAGCAGCTGAGACCATTGAATTGTTCGCTTTTATGGAAGCCGCCGATGAAAGTAAACGCCGGGAAGGCAAAGCCGTAACCATCAACGAAGTTCTCGCCAAGGCAGCGCAGAAATAAACATAGTAATTGTTAAGGCTCTTCACCCTAATCCAAAAAATTCCCAGCTTACCTCAGCGAAGAATACCCCCTCTATTTCATTAAAAAATTCACGACTGATTCCCTAATTTAGCACTTCAATGATCCGTCTTCTCATTTTCATCTTTTCAGGTTCCATTCTTCACTCTGAAGAGCTCTCGCTATTTCCCTCTGACTCCCTAGATGATTGGACCGCTAAAGGGAGCGCTAAGTGGTCTTACCAAGATGGCACCCTCTCAGGCGGTCAGGATGGCGACCCCAAGCGCTCTGGCCTCCTGATTTCTAAAGCGAAATATCAAGACTTCGATCTCAGTCTAGACTTCAAAATTGATGAACACGGCAAATATAATAGCGGTATCTATCTCCGCTATCATTCGGAACAAAGAGGTGATCGCCTTCAAGTTAACATCGGGCGAGGTGCGGCTGATGAACCTGTGGGCCTCTATCTCAATGACTGGCTGGACAAGGGCGACGCCAAAGATGAATTTCGGAAGCCCAAAGTCTGGAATTCACTGCGTATAAAAGCTCTCGGCCCTCATATTCAGGTCTGGCTCAATGGGAAAAAAATTGTTGATTTCCAAGATGCTCGACGCCTCGCAAAGCACCTCGCTCCAGGCCACTTCGCCATTCAAACCTATGGCGCCGAAGGCCACGCAGGCTGGGTCAAGTTCCGAAAAATGAGGATCAAAACAGTTAAGTAGAGGAACTAAAAACCGCCTTTAAACGGTAAAGGCCGACCCGTCTATCTCCCTAAAAAATAGCCGCCCGAAAAATCCCGCAGTTTTTCGTTCCCCTACCCCGCTCATAAAGCTCATTGCTAAAATCACTCATTTCATCTCCATGCTAGGCTTCAGCAGGCTTATTATCGCTGATGAGTCCTCCAAAAGTGTTTCTCTCCCTCTAAATCAATCCACAGCTTTAAGGGTGAAATTTCACCCTTAATTTCCACGTCGCTTTTTGATTCTAAATTTCGCCCGACTCGACTAACCCTCCCTCGTGCTCGCTGTCAAAAACCTCCGCGTGGAATTCGGACCCCGTGTGATCTTCAAAGACCTTACCTTCTCTATTGTTGAAAAGGAGCGCATCGCTTTCGCTGGGCACAATGGGGCCGGGAAATCTACCCTCATGAAGTGCATAGGCGGTGTCTTAGAACCCAACGCCGGCAAGATCACCAAGCCAAAACACCACCGGATCGGTTATCTTCCCCAAGAAGGGATCCATATTAAAGGCATCTCACTTTATGATGAAGTTGAATCCGCCTTTGCCGAAACCAAGGCCATTCAAGATGATATCGAGCGCTACTCCGCCGAGCTCGAGAAGCTTGATCCTCGCTCGGCTCCCTTCTCCGATCTTCTCAACAAGATCGGAGAACTAGAACTTCGGCTCGATGGCCATGACCCCTCACGTATGAGGCCTAAGATTCAAGCCGTCCTAACTGGACTCGGCTTTAAGCACGATGACTTTGATCGCGACTGCGGCGAGTTCTCTGGTGGTTGGCAGATGCGCATCGCTATGGCTAAGCTCTTCCTTGCTGAACCTGAAGTCCTTCTTCTTGACGAACCAACCAACCACCTCGATATTAACGCTCAGCGCTTCATGGAGTCCTACCTCCACAGCTACAAGGGCGCAATCATCCTCATCTCTCATGACCGCTCCATGATGGACGGCCTCACCACCCGCACGATCGCATTCCACCACGGCCGTGCCGAGGAATTTACAGGTAATTACTCATCCTACGAAACCCAGCTTAAGGAGCGTCAGGATAACCTCCGCAAACAAAAGGTAAACCAAGATCGCGAGATCGCCAAAACGGAGCAGTTCATCAATCGCTTCCGTGCTCAAGCCAACAAAGCATCGCAAGTCCAATCGCGCATTAAGCAGCTCGCTAAGATCGAGCGTATCGAGATCGACGCTGAAGACTCGGTAATGTCTTTCCGCTTTCCTGATCCCCCCGCCTCCACCCACCTTGTCGCTAAACTCGAAAATGCCGCACAACAATACGGCAATCTCAGCGTCTTCCGAGACCTTGATCTTGAGGTCACGCGGGGGGAGAAAATTGCGATTGTTGGTCCAAACGGTGCTGGGAAATCGACTTTTTGTCGTATGATCACCGGCGAAGAAGCACCCTTCACAGGCGACCAAAACCTCGGGCCTAAAACTCTCCCCTCCTTCTTCAATCAAAACCACGCTGACGAACTCGACCCCACCCTGACCGTTTTAGAAACCGTCGAACAAATTCAAACTCGTGGCTCTAATATGTCTGCTCGTGACGTCCTGGGATGTTTTCTTTTTAAAGGCGACGACGTTTTTAAAAAAATCGGTGTTCTTTCCGGAGGCGAACGTTCACGGGTCGCTCTGGTCCGTATGCTCGTCCGCCCCGCAAACTTCCTGATTCTCGACGAACCTACAAACCATCTCGACATGCAGTCGCAGGACATTCTGCAAAAGGCTCTTATCGATTACCCAGGCACCCTCCTCATCGTATCCCACAACCGAAATTTTCTCGATCCTATCGTTCAAAAAACGATGGAATTCCGCCAAGGTTTCGATCCACGTATGTTTGCGGGAAATCTCACCTACTACCTAGATAAAATCGAAGCTGAGGAGAGTGGCATAACGACTCCCGTTGTAAACTCCTCCGCTAACCCATCTCACTCAACACCAACCCAACCTCAACTTTCCTCAAAAGAGCGCCGTAAGCGTGATGCCTCTATCCGTGAAAGGCGCAACAAAGTTCTCAAGCCTCTGCAGAACGAATTCACGACCGTCGAAAAAACGATTGCCGAACTAGAATCTGCGCAAGCAACACTCACCACCCACCTTGAGTCACCTGAAGTCATGGGTGATCCTGAGAAGCTTCGCGAAACCACCAATGCCTACGAGTGCATTTCCCAGAAGCTCGAAAACGCCTATTCAAAGTGGGAAGATCTAAGCACTCAGATTGAAAAACTAGAAGCAGAACTCGACTCTGTGTGAAGTCAGCTTTCTAGATGGCTCTCGAAAAATCTCAATTCCTCCGATAAGGAGCCTAAGTTTCCGGATTCCAATATCCCGGAGCCCACCGAATTCCTTGCGGAGGAATCCGGTCACTCGCTCTCTTTCCATCCGATAAGCGGAAGACCTGCCCCATCGGGGTCTTTCCAGGTCGAGCACCTTGAGTGTATTTGCTATGCCCCCAATGCTTTCCAAGCACTAAAAAGTCGAACTTGGTCAGCCGCCCGGTATCTACTGAAATCGAACCCTTAATCTTCCCCTCATAGCCTATTTCCCCATCAGACGAGCTGATAAGAAAGTTCCCACTCACTTTTCCTTTTCCGTCCACCTTCAAAGACCATTCTTTAAGTTCATCCTTTTTCCAATCACGAGGTTCTCCCCTCGTGTTGTCACGGAGATGGAACTTCGCGATTCGAAGGGAAAGCCCGTCCGAGATTTGTCCGCCGCCTGAGACAATCAGCTTCCCAAGTTTCTTCACTTCCGAATGCTGTAACCAAAGGTGATCAACCGCTGATAGATTTCCTATTTTATTCTCAGCAAGCTTTTGCAACCGCCCATTTCTTTCCTCCAAACACCGAGTGTAAACTTTCACAATCTGCCCGTCTTTAGGTAATTCACGATAGAACCCCTGATCGTTTTTCCCATGTTCTGGGATATCGACCGGCCTTACGTCTTTTGGAAGCTTATCCAACTTTGATAAAGCATCCTTCATCATCGCTAAACGTTTTTCAGGTCCTCGGTTGTTATTAAAACCCAGCAACTTTCCAGTCGCCGTAAAAATATAATGCCCCTGTTTGGTGTGAACACCTTTTCGTGGACTTTGATCTACCACCTTAGCGAAATATTCCCCCACCTTATCCTTTCGCCTTCTCTGATACCAATCATCAGCAGCTACGGTAATAAAATTTTCCTTAAGAAGCTTCTGCACCTCGGAATTTGCAAAGACCAACAACCTGTCAGCCACCCCGTTGTTTCAAACACAGCCAAGGGGATGCCCGTCCATCTCCCAAAGATAAATAGGCTTACCCGTCCGAGCAGCCTCTTTTCGGGCTTCCCAGAGATCAGTCTTCCAATCAATTTCGAGCCATCTCGACTCTACTTTTGAGGGGGTGATTTCTTTGACCACAACCTCATCTGCTTGAGCCCCCAGAACAGCTAAACCAATCAACATCATCTGAAACAAATTACGCATCTCTAGCTTATAATCTCGAAAGTATCGCCCTTGCCAGCCAATATCGAGGTCACTCTCCTTGCCAGATGGCAACACTCGTCCCAAAGTCATCCCATGTCACACCTCAACGTCCTCGGAGAAGACCTTGCAACCTGTTCGACCAATCCCATGACCGGCTTCTTTCGTGATGGTTGCTGCCGAACTGGTGCAGGCGATCGTGGCCTTCATTGTGTTTGCGCGGTGATGACACAGGAATTTCTAGAATTCAGCCGCAAGCAGGGAAATGATCTCATGACTGCACGACCTGAATTCTCCTTCTCCGGCCTCAAAACTGGCGATCAATGGTGTCTTTGCGTTCTTCGCTGGAAGGAGGCCTTCGACCACGGCTGCGCCCCAAAAGTCGATCTTAATGCCACCTCGGTAGTCGCCCTGGAATTCGTTGATCTTTTGGACCTCAGAAAACACTCGGTCTAATGAAGGAAGAGTATCATCAAACTCAATTTGTCACGGAGCTTGAGCAAGCGATCTCTCCCGATCACTTCTTTATCATCACCGCACACAATCCTTCCGGAGAGGTTACGCCCGATGAAAAAAACGACGAAAACAACACCCTCCTTCTCGAAGCCATCAAAGCTTCAAAATGGAGCTGCTTCCCCGTCACTGGTCGGTGCGAAGACCATGCCGAGGCTGGTTTCGGAGTGAGGTGTTCCCGCGTCGAAGCCATCACGCTGGGTAAGGAATTCCGACAAGACGCCATTTACAAAATCTGCGACGATCAAGTCGTCCTTGTTGACTGCAAGGAAATCGAATCCGATGAAATGGTCGGAAAATGGTCGGAACTCCAAGCACCCACTTCATGAGCAAACATCCCCTTATTACCGCTGCTGATGATCTCCGCAACGACCTGCGTGGCCTGAAATTTCCAGATCCCGTCGCTTACACTTATAACCCACTCGAATATGCTTGGGACCGTCATTGCGACTACTTGAAAAACTTCGGAAGCGGAACCAAGAAGGTTCTTTTCCTAGGCATGAATCCCGGACCTTATGGAATGGCTCAGACCGGCGTCCCCTTTGGCGAGATCTCCCACGTCAGAGATTGGATGGGTATCTCCGGATCGGTTGAAAAACCCGACCTCGAACATCCAAAGCGCCCGATCACCGGCTTCAACTGTGAACGCTCCGAAGTTTCCGGCCGTCGTCTATGGGGACTCTTCTCCGAACTCTTTGATTCAGCCGATGCCTTTTTTGAAAACCACTTCGTCGCAAACTTTTGCCCCCTTGTTTGGATGAAGGAAACCGGAGCTAATCTCACACCGGACAAACTGCCAAACAATTGTATGGAGCCGGTTGAAAAATCCTGCCGTGAATCGCTCGCCCGAATCATTGAAATCCTACAGCCGGAAAAACTTATTGGCGTTGGAGCTTTCGCTGAGAAACAACTTGCCTCTGTCAAAGAGGACCATCAGCAACTCGGAAAGATCCTGCACCCATCCCCAGCTTCTCCAGCTGCAAACCGAGATTTTTCCGGCACCGCTACCCAGCAATTGATCGCCCTGAATATCATCGACGGAGTTTAGCAGAAAACTCAGGGCCTCCTGATCTGTCGATTAAGTAAATTAATCTCAGTAAGCCCGTTTATCCTGCGCTGCTTTACTAGCTCCAATAACAAAAAACTGAAAATGTAACGTCAGCGAAAATAGATCAGAGCGAATGATTCATTTTTCAGGTGAGAGAAGGTATTGGAAAGTCCTTCGAAATTTGGCGATTTTAGGAGAGATCACCGCCTGACAATAACCCTGATTGGGATTACGATTGTAATAGTCATCATGCTCTTCAGGAGCAGGGTAGAACCTATCAAAATCCTTCACTACTGTCACAATGTCAGAATCAAAGGTGTCAGAAATTTCCTCCAAAAGATCCTCAGCGATCTGCCGTTCCTGATTGCTCCGGTAAAGAATAATACTGCGGTATTGGGTTCCCATATCAGCACCCTGTGCGTTTAGCGTAGTCGGGTCGTGGGTTCCCATATGAATACGCAAGAGTTCCCCGTAGCTCACTACCTTGGGATCATAATTAATTTGAATGACTTCGGCGTAACCTGTCTCTCCTGTGCAAACCTCTTTGTAAGTCGGGTCAGCTGCTTCACCGTCACTAAAACCACTTCTAACCGCACTCACGCCTTTCACACTCCGAAAAACGGCTTCAGTACACCAATAGCACCCACCACCAAAAGTCGCGACGGCATCGATCTCTTCGACCTTCTTGAGAGCGACCGCATTCATGCAGTAACGAAGACCACCTGGCGGCGGGCCATCTGGGAAAACATGTCCGAGATGTGCCTCACAGCTATTACACAAAGTTTCGATGCGCGCCATTCCCATCGTATTATCTCCATGATAGGAGATCGCATTTTCCGTCGCAGGTTGCGTAAAAGAAGGCCAACCAGTCCCGCTGTCAAATTTCTCACCAGCATCAAATAATAAGGCATCGCAGCAAACACAGGCATACTTACCCGGCTCAAATAACTCACACATCCCGGAGCTGAAAGGGCGTTCGGTTCCGTGTTGCCGGGTGACGTGAAATTGCTCCGGCGTAAGTTGCTTACGCCATTCGTCTTCCGAATTCCGAACCTCACAATCGGGATCAGCATTTCCATCCGTCGCAAATTTAACGATATCGTTCCAAGTTAACATATTTGTTCTGATTAGATTCTTGGGAAGAAATCCTATTCCCGGGAAAATGCAAGATTAGCGGCGCTTCCGGGCCAGCAAGATACAATGGCGGGATCGCTTTGACTTTTCATGAGGCTTAGAGGCAAACTCCTCGACCTGAAAACCGGCCTTGATTAATAGCTTCTTAAATCGAGGAGCGGGCTCGGACAGCCAATAAGAGAGACATCCTTTCGCGGTGAGAACGTTACGCAACTGATCAAGGAACCCCGGCGAGTAGAGGCGTGAGTTACCAGATGTGATGAGATCATCCGGTGTGTTATCGATATCAAGGAGAAGTGAGTCGTAAAAACCCGGATTTGTGTCGGAAATGATATTGTAAAGATCACCCTGAATAATGTGGGTCCGAGGATCTTCCAAGAGTGGTCCATTGTGCTCCACAAGGTGAGTCCGGTTCCACTCGATAAGCGGAGGCATCAGCTCTGCAACATCAACTGTCGCAGGGCTCCCTATCAGCTCCAAAGTTCGCTTCAAGGTGAAGCCCAAGCCAAGCCCACCAATCAAAATTTTAGGATGAGAGGGCCTCGATCCCTTCCCTTCTTTCAAAGCCTGGCATCCGTAATCAGCCAGCATTTGTTCGGAGTAAGTGAGTGCAGTACTCATCAACTCGAACCCGTTATACTTAAGATAAATTTTCCCGTCGTGCTTGTGGAGCGAATAGATCGTGCCGTCCGGCATGGTGGACTCGGCAAGCTTCACGTAGGGTTTCATTACAAAGACCTTGTCCACTGACGCCAGATGAGCAAGGCAAACCCTAGCGATTCAGCGCTCTGATCATCTCGCGCCCTAAGGCATCACCAATCAAAAAATAACTCTCAGCATTCCCATACCAATGGTGGCCATGGCCAATATTCGGCGAAAGCTCCGGTGGACGTGCAAACTCCTTCGTGCTTACAAACCACGTCTTCTCAATTTTTTTTACCCCTTCATTTTGCGCCTCGCGAAATTTTGCCATACCAGAATTAGGTTTAGCTTCTCCTCCATTTCCAAGTTCACCGACAACGAAAGGTAAATTTCTGAGTGAAAATTCCTTCCTTAGATCTGCGACAAAGTTAACGAGATTTTTGGAATACTCTGCTGTTGCCTCTTGTGAGACCATATCGTTCCAACCCTGCATCCAGACAAATCCTCCAAGCTCATAGGCACCGGGCCCGAAATCAGCAAGACCAGCTCGAATCTCATCAACCATCTTGGTGTAATACTTACCGGTCTCACCCTTCGAACTTGGTGGCCGAAAATCCTTGAACAAACTCTTACCTCCCCACGCGGTTTTGATGAGATGAACTTCACGATCTTTAAAAGATTCCCCAACCACATGGCCAAATTGTAACTCGGGCCCTATATGACTAGATCCACCGTAACCCGTGTATCCGACTGTTAACGGGCCACTCCGGATCTGGTCTTTCTGCTTATATCTGATTCTTACGTTCCGGGGGGCAATCCAATTACCTTGATCATCGCGAAGGTGCTTCATCTTGTTCTTACTCTGCGAATGTTCCATCGACCACACCAAGTTACCCTTTCCGGCATTGTAATGCTTCTCATGGTCCATTGAAACTACCCCCTGGCCCTGCATGTTTGATTGACCTGCAAGAACAAAGACCACGGCCTTTTTTTTCTGAAGCTCTTGTGACAACCAAGGCCCCACTTTATTAGCCCAAGCCCTACCGTGAGCTCGTAAACCCTTCCCACTGAAATGCACTCCGTTCCCATCGTGATCGCGATTCTCTCCCGTCAACGCATCAGTATCTGGACCTTCCAAGGCGAGTCCTGATTTCCAAAGAGCCCTTTGCGCCGCACGAATATCTTCTGACCCGGGGTCTTCGGGTGTATGATAACTTGCCTGAGCCACAAACCAAGGACACTCCCAGCTGAAATCCTTCCGGGTCGCTTTGATCAGTTTACCAAGATACTCCTGATACAATTGACCTGACAAGGTCCGGCGTCCGTCCTTTTGATTGGCATCGGATTCACCCTGATGCCACAGCACTGCTCGAAAACCGTTTCGTCCCAAAGACTGTCCTCTTGAGATCAATTTACGGTAGACTTCACCTTTGCTCATCCAACCACCCCGAGGATGAGAGGCAACCTTATTCATGATGGTGGGAGGATTCGGGAACCGCTCCCCTTCCGGCAACCATTCGCGCACACTCGTCGCCCCAACCCCAGTCGAAACAATCCCCACGGGAACCTTGAATTTTCTCACTAACTCGTTGGCAAATGGTGGAATAAAACTTCCTCCCCGACCACTAGCGCCCGGCTGCGGGTCATCAGCAATCCGCCAAGATTCCCCATCAAAAGTAGAGACCTTTTGACTGTTTACCTTTTGTTTTTCCTCCCCGTGATTCGCCGAGTTTGATTGCCCGGCGATCACGAAGATTTCACCGATTCCAACATGTTCAACAACCACTTGCCCCACGATTGTCGCACCTACCACAGCTTGGACATTCAAGCGATGCCAACCGCCTGCCAAATGCCGTGACGGAAAGCTAAACTGAGATTCACCCTTTTGGACCACCCCTAAAGTAGAAACGCCCCCATCACTCTGGGCCCGTTGAAGAGGTCCAAACTTAACCTGAATTTTCGTTGGCTTGGATGCAGGTTCACTAAGCTGCCCGCTAATAATTAAAACACCTGAGTTTTGATCACTTCGCTGGAAGACCTGATAATCTAAAGGTGAACTCAAAATAAACCCAGCGGCTCCAGCACACAAAGAAGCGACACTGCTCAAAACCCCTAAAAGAATAGCCCCAAATTTCATAATGTGTACCCTCTCAGCAAAGTAACTCCAGATTAAGCTTAAAGGAAAAAAATTGCGGAGATCCTCCTAAAATCAACCCACTAAACTCTCTTACCTTGAATTCACAAAACGGGATTCTCCACCCCAAAGGAAAGTATCTCCTCAATAGTATTAGGGATTTTGGTTCAAAAATCCTCACTGCTTTATTCTTCCTCAATTCGTGACTTGCCGAATCGTGAAAAACTGGTCTAAAGACCTCATCCAATTTGTTCCAAAACCCCAAAAAATGATCAAAATCATTCTCCTCCCCCTCTTTTTCCTCTGCCTCCCAGTTGCTGCAAAGGAAACAAAAATCAAGGCGCTTCCCGTCAGCACTCCTGAGGAAGTTGGCATGTCGCCAGAAGTTCTCGCGAAAATCGATCCAGCGCTCGAAGAACTCATCGAGAAAAAGAAGCTCGCCGGTGGGTCCGTTTTGATTTTGCGCGAGGGAAAAATTGTCTATCAAAAACAATTCGGCCATGCCAACCGGGCCGCCAAAGTTCCGATGAAAAAAGATACTATCTTCCGTATCTACTCGATGACTAAAGCCATCACGTCAGCGGCTGCCCTCATGCTTTATGAAGAAAAAAAACTCAATCTTGACGACCCCATCACGAGATTTCTTCCGGAATTTGCACTTCTAAATGTTTGGCAGAGAAGAGGCGACCCTACCCCTGCAAAACCAATGCCCACGATTCGCGACCTCCTTCGCCACACCGCCGGCTTCTCCTATGGCTGGGGCGGGCACCCTGTAGATCGCTACTACGGGCGTTTCCAGCCGCTTGACCGTGACAAAACACTCGCTGAAATGTCTCGTTCCATTTGTGGCGCCCCCCTCCTCTTTCAACCTGGAACGAGGTGGCACTACGGCATCAATACCGATATCCTCGGTCGCGTCATCGAAGTTGCTTCTGGTCAAACCTTCGACGCATTCCTTCAGCAAAGGTTCTTCGCGCCTCTCGGCATGTCGGACACCGGCTTCTACGTTCCTGCGGAAAAAGCAAACCGTCTCGCTGATGTCTACCAGACAAAAGGATTTTTCCTCACAAACTCCGAACCCGGGAAGGCTTCTCCCTTCCTCAAAAAACCCGCAAACCTCTCTGGCGGTGGGGGTCTAGTCTCTACGATCAACGACTATGCACGCTTTCTTCAGATGATTGCGAATGGCGGTAACTTCCAAGGCAAACGATACCTCAAGGCTGACACCGTCAAGCTCATGACCACCAACCAACTCCCGGACGAGATCGCTTCCATCTCCCTCGGAGAGCAACGTTATGGCACCGGATTCGGCCTCGGGTTTTCCGTTCGTATCGCCCCTGACAAACGCTGGGCCAAAGACGCAGCAATTGGCGAATACGGGTGGGGTGGCATGGCATCTACCCACTACTGGATTTCTCCTAAAGACAAACTCGTGGTCGTCACCATGGAGCAAACCCTTCCCTACAACTGGAATCTCGAACGCCTCCTAAAACCCATCGTCTACCAAGCCATTAAAGAGTAAGTTTTCTTGAAGAAAAATAGCTCTGGGTTGCCTGCCCAGAAATAAGTAATCGCCCACCGAATCAATTCTCCTTCTTCAAATGTTTGGAAGCAAACTGGATAAACTTTTCCCAGTCGCCCCCTTCAATCGAATGCCCGCCGTTCCGAATGTGATACCCTACCTCACCATTCATCACCGCTTTCCCAACCTCTGGCGATTTCTCACTTTCCAGACCTTTTTTTCCAAGTAAGCGATAGACCTCACTCGCATGATAGGCAGATAAATATTCTCCCCGTCCATCAGCCCACGTGTCCTTCACCCCACTGTGCACATAAACCGGGCGCGGTGCGATACATGCCAACAACATATGCTGATCCACCGGGAGGTCATCTTCCTGCTCGACGAACTTTTGAGCATTACGACACAACCAATAAGGAAAACGAGTCACCATTTTCTTCAAGGTCTCGCCTGATTTCCTTCTCCATAAAGCAGCCCCAGCGCATCCCGACTGAGCCGAGATCGCCATCGCAAATCGTTGATCCTGCGCCGCCGTCCACAAGGCCGTTTTCCCCATCTTGGAGTGCCCCATGATTGCCACCCGTTCTGCATCAATCTCAGTATCAGCTTCCAAATAATCTAAGGCACGCATCCCTCCCCAAGCACAGGCCGAAAGCACACCCCACTCATGAGCTTTTGGAAAACTCTGGCCTTCAGAATAAAATAGCCGATGGATACTATCCCTAAATTCCACCTCGTTGTGCCTCACTAAATCTTCGTGATAAACCGCACAAAAGGCAAAACCCGCATCCAAAATCTTCCCCAGCGGCCAACCATTTTTCAGCCGATCGCTTCTCAGGAATCCCACGTCAAAATCACCCGACCGGGTATTGTTGAAGCTGTGCTTCATAATTGCCGGCACCGGTTTCGTCAGCCCATTCGGGACAAAAAGTAAAATCCTCATCGTTTTCGCTCCCTTCTCCGTTTTAATTTGGATTTCGACATCCTTCCGCGTTGCCTTCCCCCTCATAAAAGCCCCGTCCTTTTTCACTTCCCGAAAAGTCAACTTCATCGGTGTTGAAGGCTCTGGAACCCGCCCATAAACCAGATTACTGAAGAGCGACATGATCTGAGGTCTTCTCAAGGAATACCACTCTTCCGCTGTCGTGATTCGCCTCCCCTCTGCAGTCACCAAAAGCTCGGGTAAATCATAAGCCGGAACCTTAGCCTCGTCATAATTGACATCCTTGTCTCCTTCCTTCCCCTCGCGTCCGAAACTCATCACTATCATCACCATCATGAGAATCACCTGAAATTTCATCATCCCAATATGCATTCTCCGCCTACCCCACGTCAATCCGACAACCTCAACTTGTCATTTTTCCTCCAATCTCTAGCGTCTCTCTCATGAAGGTATTCATCGCCCTAGCTCTTTTTTTCTCAATTCCTGCTCTTGCTCAGATCTCGTATGAAGGCACGTCTGGCCCGGGAAAAGGAAAGCACATCGTCTTCATTGCCTCTGATCACGAATACCGCGCCGAGGAAACCTGCCCCGCCCTTGCTCGCATCCTCACTAAATATCACGGCTTTAAAACCACTGTTCTTTTCGGAGTCAACGACAAGGGGGAAATTACCGCCGGAGCTTCCAACATCAAAGGTCTCGAAGTTCTTAAAGAGGCCGACCTCATGTTCATCTTCACACGCTTCCTCGATCTTCCTGACGAGCAAATGGTTCACATTGACGAATACCTCCAGCGCGGTGGCCCTGTCGTTGGACTCCGCACCTCGTCTCATGCCTTCAAGATTCCCAAAGGCCAAAAATATTCCCATTACGATTTTCAATACAAAGGCAAAGACTTCGATCGCGGCTTCGGCCACCAAATTCTGGGCAACACTTGGGTTGGCCATTACGGACGCAATCATAAACAATCTACCCGCCTTCAAATCACCTCAAAAAATAAGGACCATCTGATCCTCACCGGAGTCGGTAACAATGCTCATACGATTGCTGGAGCCTACACCGGCATACCTAATCAAACCTTCACCGTTCTCACCGAGTCCCAGCCCCTCAACGGCATGAACAAAGATTCTCCTGTCGATGAGACTAAAAAACCTTCACCCTCAACTTGGACCCGCCACTACACTAGCAAGAGTGGAAAGAGAGCACGCGTTTTCCACTCAACCCAAGGAGCTTCCCAAGATTTCCTAGACTCCGATTACCGCCGACTTGTCATCAATGGAACCTACTGGGCCATGGGTCTTGAAAAGAAAATCAAAGCCGACTCGAGCGTCGATCTTGTGGGCTCATACAAGCCCACCACCTTCCGGAACGGCGGCCACGTCCGCGGCCTCAAACCAGAAGTTTACCAGGACCTCGATTCCTCAATTCCTGGTAAAAGCACTCCAGCGTCCACCGATGCTCGCCGTAAGAAAAATGCCGCAAAGGCAAAGGACGCTAAAAATTCAAAGACTGACCGTAAAGCGCCATCTAAAGATCCAGAGCTCGCCAAATACTATATCAATCGCAAAACCTCGCCGCGCCCGGAAAGAATCCAACCCGTTAAAACCGAGCTTCCTCTCAAAATTTCCTCCGGCACCCGTATCGCCCTCATCGGAAATCTTCTCCTTGATGCCGAACGCCGCTTCGGTCACCTCGAAACTCTTCTCCACCAGCACCATCCAAAGCATAAGCTCACCATTCGCAACCTTGCGTGGCCAGCTGATGAAGTCGATCTCATGCCCCGTCCCGATAACTTTGGCGACCTTGACCAACACCTCCACTACTTCAAAAGCGACCTCATCATTGCAGCTTACGGCTACAATGAATCCTTCGGTGGAAAAGAAGGCCTCCCCGCTTTCAAGGAACGCCTCAACAAGTTCCTCACCCACCTCAAATCTCAAGCATACAACGGAAAAACCGCCCCCCAGATTATCCTTCTTTCTCCCATAGCCAGTGAGAACATCCCTGCCGTTAATACCGGTGATCGAAACAACCAAAACCTCGCACTTTACACGCAAGCTCTTGCCGAAGGAGCGAAAAAGCACTCCATCGGCTTCTGCAACGTATTTGATGACACCAAGGCCCAGGTCATCGCCGGCAAACTCAATCAACGAACCATTGATGGCCATCAAAATAATATCCATGGGCACCACCAATTCGCTAACATCGCTTTCAAGGCTCTCTTCGAAAAAGACCCCACCGCTCTCAACGAAGGCCTCCGGCAACTCGTCGTCGATAAAGCCACCCAATTTCACTACCGCTACCGCCCTCTCAACACCTTCTACTACACCGGCGGGCGCAACAAATCCTATGGCTACCTCGATTTCCTTCCCGCCATGCGGAACTTTGATCTGATGGTCGCCAATCGCGACACCGCCATCCACAAAACCGTCACCACCGGCAAGCTCGCCGAACCTGACGACTCCAATCTCCCAAAACTCGACGACGTCCTCCTGTCACGCGGAGCCAACAAATTCCTTTCCCCGGCCGAAGAACTGAAGGCCTTCAAAATCGATCCACGTTTCGAAGTCAATTGCTTTGCCTCCGAAGAAGATTTCCCTGAGATGGCCTGCCCCATCCAAATGCGCTGGGACAAACACGGCCGCCTTTGGGTCTCCACCTCCGTCACCTATCCCCACGTTTATCCCGGCCAAAAACCTTGCGATAAAATCATCATCCTGGAGGACACCACCCAAGATGGAAAAGCCGACAAATGCACCACCTGGGCCGATGACCTTCACATCCCCCTCTCCTTCGTCCTTGATGGCAACGGAGGCGTCTTCTGCTCCGAAGAACCACACCTCACCCATCTCACTGATACCGATGGCGACGGCAAAATGGACCATCGTGAAGTCGTCTTCACCGGCTTCGGTTGCGAGGACTCGCACCACGCCCTCCACGATTTCACCTGGACTCCCGGAGGAGACCTTCTCTTCCGCGAATCAATCTTCCACAACTCCCAAACCGAAACCGCTTACGGCCCCATCCGCGCCAAAAACTCCTCCTGGTTCCTCTACCACCCTTCCACAAAAAGGCTCACCGCCTTCGGAGCCTACCCAAACACGAATCCTTGGGGTGTGACCTTCGACCCCTACGGAAATCACGTCGCATCTCACCCCGTCTTCGCCTCCACCTTCCACGCCACTAATCCCGATTACCCCAGCCAACATCCGGGCGCCAGAGGGATGCAGGCCTACTCCGGAGTCTGCGGGCAAGACTTCGTCTCCCACGACTTCTGGCCCAAGGAAATGCAGGGTGGCTTCATCAAAGTTCGCTATAAACCAACCAACCGCGTCGAGTTCCACCAATGGAATGAAGAATCCGCCCACTTTTCCGAAAAGTATCAATTCGACCTTATTTTCTCCACCAATCTCTCCTTCATCCCAGTCGACTTTCGCTTCGGACCGCGCGGGGCGGCCTATGTCTGTGATTGGTATAACCCCGTCAAAGGCCACGCCCAATACTCTCTTCGTGATCCCCGCCGCGACCGCAAAGCCGGCCGTATCTGGCGTATTATCCCCAAGAAAGCCAAGCTCGATTCCGCGCCAAAGATCGCCAAAGCCTCCATCACCGAACTCCTCGACTATCTCAAGTCCCCCCACTACCGAACCCGCTACTGGGCAAAGCGTGAACTCCGGAGTAAGTCTCCTAAAGAAGTGCTCAGCCCGCTTTTGGCTTGGACAAAAAAACAAAAGATCCCCCTGCATCTCCTCGAATCCCTCTGGCTCCACCAAGCCTTTGACCAACCCAGCGTAGAGCTCTTGGAAAAACTGATCCGCTCCGACAACCACCTCGTAGCCGCTTCCGCCTTCGGCCCTCTCCGTTTCTGGGCTCCCAAGCTTCCACCCTCGAAATCACTAGGCCTTCTGAATTACGGCATTTCCCATCCTTCCCAACATGTCCGCCGCGAAGCCGTCCTCTGTGCTTCCTATCTGGTCCCCTCCCACAGCAACCGGATGGATTCTTCAATCACTCCGTCCTCACTCATCAATACCCTTGCACCAATATTCGAACAAGAAGCCGACACCCACCTCGCCTACGCGATCAGCACCGCTCTTAATTCCTCAGCTCTGAAACCTCACTGGCAGGATTCGCGACACGCCCCCACCATCACCAAGGCCCTCGCGGATTTCAAAAAATTAAACAGACTAAAACCTAACACAAAAAACGCTAACGAAGCTTCTTTTGACGCACAAAAGGGCCTTCAAACGATTGATATTTCCTGCATCCCCGAGCGACTCCTCTTCACCAAAGATAAGTTTAATGTGAAAACAGGAAAACCGGTTCGTCTTCACTTCTCAAACCCAGACGTCACGGAGCACAACCTACTCATCCTCGACCAAGGCACCTCCATCCAAGAAATCGGTGAGGCCGCCAATCGTATGGCGGCCGATCCCGAAGCCGCAAAAAAGGGATTCATTCCAAACGACAAACGAATCCTCCACGCCACCAAACTCCTGAAGAAAGATACCATCCAAACCCTTCGCTTCATGGCTCCCAAAAAGCCTGGGGAATATCCTTTTCTCTGCTCTTACCCCGGGCATTGGACTATCATGAAAGGCGTCATGATCGTGAAATAAAGGCCGACCAGATCACCTCAATTCCTTCCGGGCCCACGCCATTGTCTTCTTTGTCATTGGGTCACCGGAGGGTTCCTCTTTCATAATTTTTCGGGTCAACTCGGCCTGAAAAAGATAGGCGAAAATCTCATTCGGGTGATCGTGTCCGGCACGGATTGGGAACTGCTTTTTCCAGCCCCTAATCAGATTTGGATTAACGAGCTGAGGCTTCTTTCCTCCTTTTCTCCAAATCACCCGATAGGTCTCGCCAGTTTTACGAAGAGGCATGATCGCTTCCTGGAAGGAGGCGGGCATCATCGCCGGATCATCCTTCTCATCGAGAATTGTCTTTAGCCAATAATAATTCCCCTCGTAATCCACGATCCAGCGGTTTCCTTCCAGTCCATCGGGATTCTGAATTTCGTTGCGCGCCACCCACTCATCGTGCCCCACCTTTCCGTCAACTAATCCGTAAGCCCCAGTATAAAGACCGGAAAACTTACGAGGGAAACACCGCTGAAGCACATGAATTTGCTCGTGGACAATAATCGTCCCTGCACCCGCCAGCGTCTTACTACTTTTGCCGTCCCGTCGGTAGTCCTTCACCATGCGATCAAGCGCCCCCTTGGCAATTACCACCGACAATCCACGAGTATGGCAAAATCCCCCACAATGATCGCTCTTCACCTTAACCACCTGCCATGGTTGGTTGGCTAGAAGCGGAAAATCTTCCACTAATAGCTTGCGATACTCCCCGACCATCCAGAAAAGAACTTCCCGTTCTTCCGGAGTAAAATCCATCACAGCATTTCCAAACCTCTCCCGCGCTTCTTTTTCCAAAGCCTCACCTTTCAAATCTTTCCCCACCGCATTCCCGGTCATCGCCTCAACTTCGCGCCGGTTTAGTTCCGTATAATAATCTTCAAAACTCTCCCCAAGATATGCTCGCCTTGCCTCCTTTCCCTCTAGGCACTTCACCGTCTCGCGAACCAAGGGGTTCTTTAAAATGGTCGCAGCTTGATGCCTTGTAATTCCATCTTCCCGGATCCGATCCAAAAAGTCCCCATCACCCATCACATTAGGAATGTCTGATGGCACCTCGGCATCATCAACAGTATGAGACAGTCCCAAATTGTGGGTCACCTCGTGTACTACCACAAAGGCATCTTGCCCAAGCGGGGGATCACCACCCTGCGCAATAAAAGTGACCCATCCGGGCTCCTGTCCAAGACCATTTGGAGCTACTCTCCCATTGATCTTGCGTGCGAAAAACATATTTGCAATTCGCCGCGGCTGCCGAAAAACACCCTCTTCCGCGGCCGCCTTCACGATCACGTCGACGTCAATCTCACCATCCCTAAATGCGCGGCGCGACCATTCGACTGGTTCAAGAATCTGAAAATCAAGATCCCATCGACGAAACGGCAAATCAATCAACTCCTCCGGCAGGTTGGCCTTGGCCGCACCATCGCCCGCATCGTCAGTCAACACGATCGGCTGAAGTAAAACAGTGTGCCCAGTCAACTCATGACCAGACACCGTATGAGCTGCCAAAAGCCCAGCGAAAACCAAGCCCCGGATCATACCGGCTTCTTGATATGCATCCAGGCATGAACGTGCGGTTTACCCCGGAAGTAACAAAGCATGTTTGGGCCCTCCAACTGCCAGACATCCCAAATCTCATCCTTCCCGATATTTTCCTCTTTGTAGAAAGCCATGTGAATATTATCCAAACCTCCAGCTTCGACCAACTTCAGCGCCTCCTTGGAATCCTTTTCGCGGAAAGGTGCCATGAGATCGCCAAGCACTTTACGAACGTGCCCTTTTTGATCCCCGCTCATATCGCCAACACGGATACCATCAAGTCCCTTTTTCTTTCCAGTCAACTTCACGGTAGCCCGACCTTTTTCACCGCGACTCTTTCCACAGAGCGCTGATTGACGCTGCTTGCCATCAAGCATTTGATACACCTCGTTCGCACGAACCGCCTGATACCAATAGGCATTATCCTTATGATTCGGCTTCTCATTAAAGCCATCGGCTGCATGCCCGTAAAACAAAGGTCCGCCAAAAGCAGTTCCTTCATTCGAATCTCCATCACAACGACGCGTGCAATGACGCCCAGTCAAAACAAACTCAAATTTTCCAGTCCCCGGCGTCCCAAAGATTGCCACCGATGATCCGCCCTCAAAACCATCAAGGCCACTGTCCCATTCGACCTGATCGTAAACTTTTTCAGCATACTCCTCACTATGAATCCCCATGAAGATCTCCTTGATCATCGCTTGTTGATCTTTGTTATAATGCTCAACGAGTGTCTTCGTGATCAGCCAATTATTTTCAATCTTCAAGCGAAGCTTGTGATCATAAGGAAAGCACATCGCCTTCTTCTGCTCCTCGCTGAGAGAATCATAAAAGGTCTTCACCAAAGTCTCTGCCTCCGGCTTCTTTTTTTCTTTTTCAGCACCGATAATAGGAATCGTTCCGAATCCCAATCCTGCCGCAGCAACAGACGATTGGCGGAGAAAAGAACGACGATCAACAGTGAGGGAGGGAGTTTTTGGCTTCATGAATTTTCTAGATAGTCCTGATAACCTAGCAACTCAGCCCCGCTGATCCATTACTTTCTTTAATTCCCTACCTTCGGACCATCCAGCCAAGAAGAATAGATGGTTGATCCTCCCAAGGAACACTAAACACCTGCTTATCTCTTCTTCCGATTCTCACAAACCCGATCGCAGGAAATTATGTTAGTAAAAAACTATTGAACAAGCTTCACCCGGTAAAATTGGCGCTGTTTTTCAGCATTTGGAAAATCACTGATGGTCATCTCTCCACCGGTTCCCTCAATGGGTACACCTGAGTTTTCCCACCTTTGCAAATCTGCCGATATCTGCGCCTGATAACTAAAACCTACAAAGGACTCAAATCGCAATTCACCACGCGAAAGAAACATCTTGGGCTGAAGCGCCCCGACCAAAAATCCATTGAGACGAATATTCTCCGGTTCTCGCTTCGCTCCTAGATTGGTATTTTGAACTCCAAGGTCGATCCGAATACTTCCTCCCGCCGGAATGCTCCGTAGCCCCGTCACCCGATAACTTCCTCCACCAAGTTCAGCAAGGTTGGGCCCACCCCAAACCACTACTACCCTCTCATCGTCGGGAAAACTAAAGGTAAGAACCGGAGCTTCGAGGGGTTGGGTTCTGTAATTTGTAAGAGTCAGCCAACCATTGAAACCGCTATCCCAATCGTCTCGTAGTTCCCAATCTGCGCTCCCGGGCCCTTTGTTGTCATCATCTTCGACCGTCACCCTCGCAAGCGGAACCCCAATCGAAAGAGCCACTGGGTTGGTTAATGATATCGAGAACACTTCCCGCTCTTCAATCACCGCATCATCGGTGATCGGGATCGTCAAAATCCCACGGTCCTCTCCCGCCCCAAATTCCACTATGCCCACGGCAGAGGTATAATCACTACCCGCTTCCGCAGTAACATTGGAAGTAGCGTAGCTAACCCTGGCGGTCCTTCCAACAGGGACCTCCTTGGAGAGACTAAGATTGAGCGTCGCGCTACCATCACCCTCATTCACTATGACACTTTCGATCGCCACTACCGGATCTGCATCAGGGTCGACCGGGTCGTTTGAAAAAATAATATCAGAAGTAGAAAAGAACACCTCACCAACCGGGTCGATCCGTTGCCAGGCCACGTAGAGGACATGCCTTCCCGATCGCTCAGGTAATGTCACAGGAATGGTATACTCTTTCCCGCTCTTGGTGTGGGCCACCTGTCCAAGAAATTCCATTTTATCCCAGCTCAATGACGCACGGTGATCGTAATCATCTTTGGTAATCCATACCTTAAAATAGGAGGGGTCATGGGTCGCAGTTGCCAACCAGTTAATTTCGAGCGGTCCCGCCGCCACTGCTGTGGCAGGCCAATGCCACTTATCACTGACCAAATCGAGACCTGAAAAATCGAAGCTCGATTGCCCTGTATTCCCCCCACTTGCAAGTTGGCCGTCCGAAATCACCGCGGCATAAGAATCATTAAATACCGCAGCAGCGTAGTTGGGCACATTCTGAGAGATTTGATTCCAAGTGTAATATTGGTTGCTCCCTGCTACTGCGAGGGCCGCCGACGCCGACGGACTGCTCGCCGAATCCGGTCCCTCTTGGAAGATACGATAAACCCGGCTAGCTGGACTGATCACCGTCCCATGACCAAAAGAAATTTCCGGCCATAGCGTCAAAATAGCCCCTAAGATGATGAAACTCCTTTTAGATACAATCGACGAACAGCATTTCATTGGCGATTTCATTGGCGATAAGGACACCATCCCTCCGACCCAATAACAAGGTCCATTCTCTTTGCAAAAAAGAAGTTGAAATTCAGTCTGTCCGATCCCCTAAGACCTATGAGAAGATTACGGAGGTATGCAGAAACTGGTTAACAGACTCGCCTTCATTTTCCTCATTGTCTCCTCTTACGCAGACTCTCTTCCGCCCAACCATGCAGGACGGATGAAGGCCGGAACAGATCTCTTCAAAAAAACGATCCGGCCCACTCTCATTGAAAATTGCCTGAAATGCCATGGGGACGAGAAGGTCCGCTCTGGGCTCGATATTTCAACTCGCGAGCTTCTTCTTGAAGGGGGGGAAACTGAGGCCGCCATCAATCTCGAGAAGCCTGAGAAAAGCTATCTTCTCAGCCTCATTCGCCACGAAGAGGAACCGGAAATGCCTCCCAAAAAAGCCAAGCTCCCCGACTCCATTGTCGCCGACTTTCAAAAATGGATCGCTCTTGGAGCTCCCTACGACAAACCCTTACTTGAGAAGAAAGGCGCCCAATCCACCGCCATGCAGGTCACCCAAAGTGATCGTGATTTTTGGTCATTTAAATCACTCGCAGATCCAAAGCCACCCGTCATTAGCCACTCTCAAATCAAGAACGACCTTGACCACTTCACCTTCTCAAAACTAGCCGAGCAAAATCTTAGCCCAAACCCCCAGGCCTCAGATTCAGTCCGGATTCGCCGTGCTTATTTGTCCGTCATCGGGCTCCCACCTAGCCCGCAACAACTAAAAGACGCCCTCTCAAAACCACACACCGAACTTATCGACGAACTTCTTGCTAGTCCTCATTACGGCGAGCGCTGGGCACGCCACTGGCTCGATGCTGCTCGCTTTGCCGAAAGCCATGGATTCGAGCAAGACTACGACCGTAAGTTTGCCTACCACTACCGCGACTTTGTCATCAAGGCCCTTAACTCCAATATGCCTTGGGATCAATTCATCCGCTGGCAATTGGCCGGCGATGAAATCGCACCATCCAACCCTCTCGCTATGATGGCCACCGGGTTTATGGGCGCCGGAGTCTTTCCGACCCAGCTCACCGAAAAGGAATTCGAGAGTGCTCGCTATGACGAACTCGATGATATGGCCGCTACGACCGGTACCGCCATGCTTGGCCTCACCATTGGTTGCGCAAGATGCCACGATCACAAATTCGATCCAATACCGGTCAAAGACTATTACCAATTCGTATCAGTCTTCACTTCGACAATCCGCAGCGAGGTCGACATCCCGCTCAACTCCGACACTTACGTTGCTTCACTTAAGAAATGGCAATCTTCCCACCAATCCCTCCAAGAAGCTCTCACAACCTACGAAAACCTTCCTGATACAACTAAAGCCTTCCAACAGTGGCTCAAGAGCAAGACACCCGTAAAAGTCGCGACCAGCGACTGGAACACCCTGAACGTCGTCAAAACAACCTCCGATCAAGCTGCCACCACTCTCACCCCGCAGACTGATGGGGCCATTCTAGCTTCAGGAAAAGCTCCGGCGAAAGAAACTTATACCCTCACAACCAAACCTGGCGCTCAAGCTATTCATTCCGTTCGTATCGAAGCACTCACTCATTCCTCCATGAACCGCCAAGGTCCTGGACGCGCTAGTAATGGCAATTTTTCGCTCACCGATCTTAAAATCTTCGCCAGCTCACCTGAAAAGGAGAAGCAAGACATCAAGATCATCTCGGCTCAAACCACTCACGAACAAAACAAGACCAATTTATCCGCAGTTTCTTCCTTCGACTCCGATCCTAATAGCTCCGGTTGGGCCGTTGATGCCGGAGGGATTGGCAAAGACCAAGCCATCGTCTTTAAACTCTCTGAACCTCTCGTGACCAGAGAGCAAACAACGCTCGAGTTTCAACTCAGGTTCCACACCAACACCCAACACAGCCTCGGAAGATTCCGTATCTCAATCAGCGATAAAACCGCTCCACCAGTCGAAGTAGGCGACGGCAAAAATCTCCAAATTGAAAAAGCTCTCAAAGCTCTTCTCACGGGACGTCTCACGGAAGAACGCCGCAAACCTCTCCTCAAACTCTTCAGGCAAAACGACCCCCACTGGAACCAACTTAATGAAGCCGTCAACAAATCGCTGACTTCCAAACCCCAAGCCTTGAACACAAAAGTCCAAGTGACCAGCGAAGGATTCAGTCCGACCAAGCACCATGCTGACGGCCGTGGTTTCCCTCACTTTTATCCCCAGACCCACTTTCTTAGCCGCGGCGATCCTAAGCAAAAGAAGGGAATTGCTGATCCAAACTACCTTCAGGTCCTCATGAGAAACGGTAAATCTGGAGATCATTGGAAAGAAGAACGACCTGTTGACTGGACTCGCACCAGCTATCGCCGGCGTAGTCTCGCTAATTGGATTACCGACCCGGAAAATGGAGCAGGCCACCTTCTCGCCCGTGTCGCTGTTAATAGACTCTGGCACCATCACTTCGGACAAGGGATCGTCGCCACTCCGAATGACTTCGGACTACAAGGAGCACTCCCAACTCATCCCAAACTTCTAGATTTCCTCGCCCAAAGACTCATCACCAGTGGCTGGAACATCAAAGCCATTCATAGGGAGATTCTCCTCAGCGCGACTTGGCTCCAGAGCAGCGAACCCTCCGCAGAAAAAAACGCTATTGATCCCACCAACAAATTTCTCTGGCGCTTTACCCCACGGCGCCTCGAAGCAGAAGTGATCCGTGACTCCATCCTCGCAGCCTCCGGCCAGCTTGACACCACCATGTTTGGACCGGGAACTCTCGATGAAAGTCATCGCCGACGCAGCATCTACTTTATGATCAAACGAAGCCGCCTCATTCCTATCATGCAGGTCTTTGATCAACCCGAGCCCCTTGTCAGTCAGGGCAGCCGACCTAGCACCACCATCGCACCCCAAGCTCTTCTCTTCATGAACAACCCACAGCTTGTCAAATGGGCTCGCGGGCTTGCCGAAAACCTAGACGCCAACCAACCCGACGAGGCTATTCGCCAACTCTATCTTCGAACTCTCACCCGCGAACCAACCCCGACCGACCTCACCAATAGTCGCGCCTTCTTTGACTCCCAATCGACCTCTTACTCCAAAGATAAAAACGCCGTTCAACTCGCACTCGCCGACCTCTGTCAGGTTATGCTTAGCCTTAACGAATTCATCTACCTCCCATGAACCCCACCGATTTTCACACCCGACGTCATTGGTTACAAAAGGCCGGAGCCGGCTTCGGAGGCCTCGGTCTCGCTTCGCTCCTTGCAGACGAAGGACTCCTTGGCACAAACGATCCCCTCGCTCCCAAAGTCGCCCACTTCCCAGGGAAGGCTAAATCTGTCATCTGGCTTTTCATCAACGGAGGGCCCAGCCAGGTAGATACTTGGGACTACAAACCAGAGCTTGAAAAGATGGACGGTAAGGAGCTCAAGGGCTTCGATAAAAACACCGGTTTCTTTGCCAACGCGGTCGGGCCTCTTATGAAGTCACCCTTTGAATTCACCCCACGCGGGCAGTGTGGCAAAATGGTCTCATCCATTTTTCCCAAGCTTGGTGAACACGTTGATAAAATGGCTTTCATCCACTCCGGCTACACCGAGTCGAACAACCACAGCCCGGCCCTCTTCATGATGAACTCCGGCCTCCCTCGGATGGGAAATCCTTGCCTCGGTTCCTGGGTCACTTATGGCCTCGGCAGTGAGAGCCGCGACCTTCCCTCCTTCGTTGTCATGTCCGACCCTCTCAATCGTGGTCTCCCTAAAGGAGCCGCCGCTAACTGGGGAGCAGGCTTCCTTCCCAGCGTTTATCAAGGGACGTGGCTCAAGCCCCAGGGTGATCCAATTGACAATCTCAATCGCCCGGCTCATATGAATGATGCTCAACAAACTCGACAGCTCGCTCTCCTTAAAAAGCTCAACGGTGGACATCTCGAAACCCGGCCTGGAGATGCCGAATTAGAGGCACGCATCAAAAGTTTCGAACTCGCCTACCGAATGCAGACCGCTGCTCCGAAGGCTTTCGACATTGAACAAGAGCCCGAGCACATCAAAAAACTTTATGGAATCGGCGAAAAACGCTGCGACCACGTCGCTCGCCAATGTCTCACTGCCCGCCGCATGGTAGAACGAGGTGTCCGCTTCGTTCAAATCTACTCCGGCGGTATGGCCAACCAGCGGAGTTGGGATGGCCACAACGACATCCAAGGCAACCACAGCCAATTCGCTGGCGAGACCGACACTCCCATTGCCGGGCTTCTCTCCGACCTCGAACAACGCGGTCTCTTAAAAGACACCCTCGTCATCTGGGGCGGCGAGTTCGGCAGACTTCCGCTTTCACAGAAATCGCAAAAACCTGGTCGTGATCATAACCCGCATTGTTTCACGACCTGGATGGCGGGCGGCGGAATTAAAGGAGGCGTCAGTTATGGAGAGTCAGACGACATCGGCCACCACGCCGCCGTCGACCGAGCACATGTCAACGACATCCACGCCACGATCCTTCACCAACTCGGCTTCGACCACGAGAAGCTTACCTATACCCACAATGGCCGCCGCTTTCGCCTCACCGATGTCGGCGGAAACGTTATTAAACCGATTCTAGCCTAAGGATTAGGGCCAGAACTCCACGGGAGATTCTATTTAGTCCTTACCTCGGAACGACGAATACGAAAAATCACCCAGTCAACGTTGCTAATTCTTTGCCCTAGAATTTAGGGCAATTTCACGGTTCCACGACCCGCACAAACTTTCGGCCGTCCCCTCGAGATGTCAAAAATTTGGCGATTCCATCTTCCTCATCTTCAAATTCTGCTTCGGTATCGACGACCCAATTCATCAAATCCACACTTGTCTCAAGTTGATAGTTCCTCCCCACCAAAGTTTTAAATTCGACGGATAACCGATCTAGCGAAAAATCAATTGAGATCACTTTCACCGAAGAATCTTTCGCTGTGGGATCGGTCCCATCCTCAATTTCCTGAGCATTATCCCGGCCGTCGCCATCGAAATCAGCATCTCCTGTCTGATCTAAATTGCCAAAAAACGTAGCCTCAATCGGATCAGGCATTCCGTCTTGGTCAACATCAGGCCGATCATCCGATTCATAATTATCAAAACCAAAAGCAATATTACCATCAGGCTGGCCTGCGGCACCAAAAAGTCCTGCAGGTCCACTTGGGTAGGTGTCATCTTCACCCTCCGCGAAAAAAAGAGGTGTTGTTAGGTTAGTCACGTCAAAGACCTCGGCCAAAAATCGCCCCTCATATCCATGAAAGACAAGCCGGTAATTCTTTTCAGGATCAAGAGGAGAATCAGCTTCACCCAATATGGAGGGCTGCTCTAAATCAATCCTAGCAATATAAATTCGGCTTTCATCAGTATCAATCGTTGCAGCATAACCACTTGTCGTTCCGAGACCCGCAGTTGTGATTCGAGCTAAAAGCCCTACGTCTTGCTCGATTGCGGGGTCAAATGGCGCTAAATCAACCGCGACTCGAAATGCGGAGTAATTGGCGTCCCTTCGCATTGCCCCAATCCGGGCTTGGCCTAGAGCATCTGGGTCGGGCGAAGGTCCAGAACTCATATAATAACTTTCGCCATCGAGAAGATAATTCGTGACCGCAAAGATATCGAGCGGGTTTAGCGGTGCCCAACGTTCATCATCGCCCTCGTTAAAATCATCTGAAATTTGCCCATAGCTCACTATGGGCAAAAGGAAAAGAGACAAGGCAAGTGATTGAGGGACAGAAGGCTGCATAATGGAAAGGTAGGGATTACTGTGACGATTTTCCCACCATGAGTCAAATTCATTTAGCTCTCGACGCTGAGAATCCTATCAAGCTTAGTCAAATCCAACCTTCAAATAAGCTGAGAGCAAAAAGCCTAAAGTCTACCTTCCTGGCAAACCGCTTGATGTAAGATTGCGACTCTAAGCGAAAACGGGTATTAACTCGTAGTGACTTATTCCTCCAGCTCTCATACTTTAAACTAAACAGCTTTCTCATTCAAAATATGAACCTTATAAAATCCACTACAGTCCTTGCTCTCGCGACCATTTTCGTCATCCAGAGCTCTTCTGCTAAGAGGCCGAAGCCACCAGTCCGCGCCTTTGATGCCCCCGGCGCTCCCACCTTTATTCGCCTCGATAATAAAGCTCAGGTCAACCCGCCAGTTGATACCGTAGGTAATTATCTCATCGGCCCAGTTTACAAAGCTGCCCCCGAACGCAAAGCGAACAAAGACGTTCCCAAAGGGAAAGTGAGCCAGTTCAACATTGATTCCGAAACCACAAAACTACTTAACCCAGGAATTGCTCGTAAAGAATTTGGGAAAGTTGATCCCAAGAACTTCAAAACCTTGATCGTCGAGACGCATGAAATCGACTACTCCCGAAAAATCACGGTTTATATCCCAGCTCAGTACAAAGCGGGCAGCGTTGCTCCGTTCATGGTTTGTCATGACGGGCCGAAAGGAAAACCCAACCAAACTTTCTCTAACATCTTCGACAACCTCATCGCTCAGGAGCGTATTCCTCCCATGGTCGTGATCCAAATCGCTAATGGTGGTGGCGACGCTCAGGGACATCAGAGAGGTAAAGAATATGATACGATGTCGGGAGTCTTTGCTGAATACATCGAAACCGAAGTCCTTCCTCGAGTAGAAAAAAACTGTGCTGTTAAACTCACGAAAGATCCCGACGCACGTGCCGTCATGGGAAGCAGCTCAGGTGGATCAGCCGCTCTTATTATGGCGTGGTATCGAACCGATCTCTACCACCGGGTGCTCACCACCTCCGGAACATTTGTGAACCAACAATGGCCCTTTGACCCAAAAACTCCAGGTGGAGCCTGGGACTTCCATGATAAGATCATTCCTAATACTCAAAAGAAGCCCATTCGCCTCTTCCTTGCAGTGGGCGACTATGATCTGCTCAATCCCAATGTGATGCGCGATGATATGCATGACTGGGTTGAGGCCAACCATCGCATGGCCAAAGTTCTAAAAGCTAAAGGCTATGATTACCAATATCTCTTCTGCCAAAATTCAGGCCATGGGATTGGCAACGCCAAGACCCAGTTTCTCCCACATGCCATCGAGTGGGTTTGGCACGGTTACCAAAAGAAGAAATAGAAAAAGTCTACTGACTCACATCGAAGCAGAAGACCAAATCCTGATCCCTCAAATAAAGCTTTCCATCCAACACAACTGGATGGGTCCAGACCTTACCATTTGTTCCTTCTCGGAGCTTCGTGACTTTGGGCATCGGGAAACGCCCCTTTTCACTAAACCCATCCGGAGTCGCGACCGCGAGAAAGACCGAACCGTCAGATTCATTCACACAATAGAGCATTCCATCTGCGTAGTGGACTGCGCCTTTTTGAATCCCTTCACCGCTCTTGTTCCACTTTCTTTCCCCCGTCTTAAAATCCTGACAAATCAATCCTCTTCCGTCCGAAAAGCCATACAGATAACCATCCACTAAAACGACTCCGCCGTGGTGGTTCTTCATCTCTTTGTTTTCCCAAATATCCTTAGCCTCGGCACCAGAGATATCCACCAATTTACAGCCAGCTCCGTAACCGGACGTCATGTAAACTTTCCCATCCTGATAAATCGGAGTGGGGATCACAGCGGTCCTTCCCTTTGGCCACTTGGAAGTCCAGAGCAACTTTCCGGTTCCAGCATCGACCCCCGCCAAAGTCTTCATGAAGAGCTGAACGTATTGTTTCTTCCCATTCACCTCCGCGATGATCACAGAAGAATACTCGGCTCGATCCGTGAGTTCCTTACTCCGCCAAATCGTCTTCCCGGTTTTTTTATCGAGAGCTGCAATCGCACCATCTTTCCCTCCGGGAGTGATAATGAGACGATCGCCATCCACAAGAGCAGACTCGGAGTAACCCCATGGCGGGACTTTACCCCCAAAATCGCCAACCAGCTCTTTGCTCCAGACCTTCTTCCCATCAGCCGCATCGACCGCCATCAAACTCCCGTTGGCACTAATTGCATAAACCACCCCATCACTTACGGTCGGAGTTCCTCGCGGACCACTCCCCCAACCGGTTGAGTAACCTTTCGCGGGATCTTCACCTAGATCCGAAGTCCAGAGTTCTTCCCCATCTTCTTCGTTCAAACAAATGATCTTAGCCTGTCCCTCAAATGATCCCGTGTAGTAGACCTTCCCGCCAACGATTGCTGGACCACTATATCCCTTCCCACAATCCCGGTACTCCCAAAGAAGCTCTGGGCCTTCTTTGGGCCATGTTTCCAGCAATCCCTCGTCAGGCGAATGGTCAGTTCTTGATTCCCCTCGAAAAGTCGTCCAGCTCGCTTTTCCTCCGGCCTTTCCTTGAGCTGCGACAAAATCCTGATCCGCTTTCGACAAGAGTTTCAGATCAATTTGGATCACCGTCCTATTAGAGCGCCTCACCGAAACCTTACCCTCACTCGTCTTAACAAAAGCACCCTCTAAAGTGCGCCCAGTTTTGACATCGGTCCATGTGCGCCCTGAAGCAGGTAAGATCCCAAAAAGAAGGATAAAAGTGCTCAGGACCGCAAACGGGAGATATTTTGACTTCATGACTCGGCAAAGTAAGCCGAAGGAGCTCCTTTGTAAAAGTCGTAAATAAGACGCGACGGTTTTAAATTATTACGCTCAAGCCAGTCGCCGGATCAGGAGATCACCTGACCATTAGCTTCCGGATCAAGATCACCGGACAGCCTTAACAGTGAGGCCAAAAAATCCAGACAATCAGTCCTTAAGAGGGCGCACCCAAATGTTACGGAAACGGACAGGATTCCCATGGTCCTGCATTGAAATAGGCATCTTGTCAGGATGAGCTTGATAATCGGAAGCGGCATGCGGCCCACGCCATCCAGTTCCACCACTCAATACGGTGTGATCTTGGATGAGAACCCCGTTATGTAACACGGTGAAGGTAGCACGACGCGTGACCTTGCCCTCTTTATCAAAAAGTGGGCGATGATAAATGATATCGTAACTCTGCCACTCACCGGGCTTGCGGGAAGCATTCACGAGTGGCTTGGATCGACCATAAAGCGCTCCGGCTTGCCCATCAGCGTAGGTCTGGTTTTGGTAGCTATCAAGAACCTGAATCTCGTAAGTTCCCATCAAGAAAACTCCGCTGTTGCCACGCCCTTGGCCACTGCCCTGCACTTTTGAAGGAGAAGCCCACTCGATATGAAATTGGCATGAACCAAACTTTTTCTTCGATTGCACATATCCGGCGCGACGAACTGACTCCATAGCGCCATCCGCGACCTTCCATTTACTGGTGTCACCTTTCGTATCAGTCCAATTGGCACTGAAAGACTCCGCGCTTCCATCGAAAAGCACGACCGCGTCTGATGGAGGAGCCCCAAGCACGTTGCCTGGCGAAACAACCGGAGGAAGCGGCTGTTTCGTCGTATCAGTTTCATGAACCTTGACCCCGTCGATATACATATAAACGGCCTCTCTCCCATCCGCGTCCTTCTTTTTCTCAACCTTAATCTCAGGCTTGGTCATATCCTCCTCAGCATGAAGCGAAGGGGTAACCGCAGTAAGCGCGAGCACTGCCGCAGGAGTTGCGATTCGAAATAGATCTGTCAGGGAAGATTTGCTTTTTGGCATGGCCTGCATCTTATGATTTCAATCCCCAAAGGGTCAACTTTAGATCCTACTTCGAATCACTTAGGGGATTTATTAACCACTCAAAAGAGATCCCAAACCCACTCGACAGATTTTGAGCGAATTAGCCGTATCCTCCAGCTATCAAAACGTCAGGGTTTTGTGACTCTCGAATTTGACGAGAATGGAGAACTGCAAAACACTCCTAAAACCCTCTCCACTCTTCGCACATATTTATAACCCCCTTTAACTCCATGAAGTTCTTTTTTATCGCTATTCCATTTCTCGTTTCTCCTCTCTGGAGCCAAGTTGAGGTCGCCGAACTCCCCGAAGACCTTGCCAAGAAAACCACCTCTCTAAATCCACAATTTCTGATTTTTGGTAAGAGCCAAGCTACGGAGGATAAAAAGATCCCTCTCCTCATCTACCTCCACGGGGCTGGAGGAGTCGGAGATGAAATTCGTAAGGTGGAGCGACAGCCACGTCGACTTCTTGAAACCGTCAAAAAGGCGGGCCACAAGTGTCTCTGCGTCGTGCCTCAAGCCATGAAGAGGGCGCGCGATCAGAAAAAAAGAGGAGGCTGGATTCCAGCCGATCTTAACCTTTTTCTTGAGCATCTGAAAAAAATCCTCCCGGTCGACGAAAAGCGGATCTACCTGACCGGCAACAGCATGGGTGGATATGGCACCTTCGTCTGGGCCGCTAATTCACCCGATCATTTTGCAGCGATCGCTCCGATGGTCGGAGGCCTAGGATCAGGGGGACCAAAAGATGTGACTCCGAAACTTGATGAATGGGGAAAGAACCTCGCCAAAATTCCCATGAAAGCCTATTACGGAAAAAAAGACCGCGTCGTCCCAGCCGACCGAGGGGAAATGGTCATGAAAGCCATTAAAAAAGCAGGCGGAACAAAAGCCCAGCTCATCATTCTCCCCGAAGAAGGTCACGGTGCGGGGCGGGTCCCTGCTGCCGATCCTAAATTCGCCGATTGGATGTTCTCGCAGCAAAAAAAGTAAATCACTCCGACTTCTCAATTTTTCTTAAATTAAAAGATGTTTCTAGCCATCAAGCACTGCGGCTTGCAGGGTCGGATCTCATGAACGTTTATCTCTTTCTCGCTCTTTCTCTTTTCATGCTCAACCCGGTCCTCCGGGCCCAGAAAATCGATATCGAGAAGCTCGATCCAAACATGACTTTGGAAAAGGCCGACTCGCAAGGGATCGCTTGGTTCGACCCACGCGCCGCGCCCTTCCGTCTCGTTGGTTTCCCGTGGATTGACGAAGACAAGGTCTACCGTAGATTACCCCTGAAACCGAAATGGCCGATCCGCACAGCCGTCAACGACCTCGCCAATTCAACCGCAGGCGGTCAGATCCAGTTCCAGTCGAACAGCGCAAAAATTCTTCTCCGGGTTAAACTGAGGCAGCCTTCCGGGATGTACCACATGCCCGCGACCGGACAAAGCGGGTTCGATCTCTATGTTGGGGGGCCGTTCAAACAACGCTACCTCGCCACCTCGAGATTCAGCGCGACGGCCAAGGACTATGAAGTCACTCTCTTTAATGCCTCAAAAGGGAACCGTCACTTCACCTTGAACTTCCCCCTCTACAACGGAGTCGAATCAGTCGAAATCGGAGTAATGGCGGGCGCAACCATTGCCCCTCCCCTTCCCTATGCCAACAATGGACGAGTCGTCGTTTACGGAACCTCCATCACCCAGGGTGGATGTGCCTCACGCCCCGGCATGGCATACCCCAATATTCTCAGCCGACAGATCAATCAGGAATTCGTCAATCTCGGTTTCTCCGGAAACGGAAAAGGCGAGCCGGCCCTCGCCAAACTCATCAATCAAATTGATCATAAAAAGCTTATCATTCTCGACTACGAGGCGAACGCCGGAGAGGCGATCCAAAAAACGCTCGCCCCTTTTGTTGATCTTCTTCGCGCGCACGACAAAGACGTCCCCATTCTAATCATATCCAAAATCCGTTACGCAGGCGAATTAAACAGCCGCTCCCAACTTGAAACGGTCAGGGCCAGAGCAAAATTCCAGGCCGATTTTGTGAGAACCCGGCAAGCCGCCGGTGACAAGAACATCCATTTCCTCAACGGTGGCTCCCTCCTCGGTAAACATGCCCACGAATGCACCGTCGACGGCGTCCACCCAACCGATCTCGGCTTCATGAAAATGGCCGAAGCGATCCAGCCTATGATTAAAACGATCCTCGAATAGAATCACGGGACTACCGATGGAATCGAAAAAGCAGACGATGAAATTTCTTTCTCCATATTCCATTAGACTCCGTCTTCTGATCACTGGTCCGCTCTCACCCTGGAGCCAATCCAATGCGAGATCGACCTTTGCGAAAAAATCTCTATGATCTCGAAAATGCGAATGAAAAATAGAACGACCATGAGGTTCGCAAGCGATATCGATCTTGAACGGGGCCTCTACAAAGAAGGTGGCATTGAAATTGAAACCAGAGACAAGACTGACTCACTCGGATCCACAAGGAAGCCCTTAGACTTAATATCTACGATGCGCCCCTCCTCCTCTGCGAGATAGACCTCCAGGCGGAGAAATTCTCATCTATCGATTATTGAATCAGACTAACAACACCACCCACCCATATGAAGCTCATCCAAACCCTCATCATCACATTTTTAGCCCTCGGGTCCTGGCTCCTGGCAGGAGACGAAACAAACAATGGTTTCACTTCAATTTTCGATGGGAAGTCACTGAACGGCTGGCGAGAAGCTCCAAAGGGCAAAGCGCTCGCCTGGTCGATCAAGGACGGGGTGATTCGGGGAGAAGGTAAGGAGAACCGCCAAGTCTACCTGATCTACTCAGGCGATGAATCCCTAAAGGACTTCGAGTTGAAATTCAACTACCGGCTTCCAACCAAGGGAAATACGGGCGTGGAAACACGGGCGCGGGTGGACAAGACCGGAAAACGTGACTTTGAAGGATACCACGCCGACCTCGGTCATGTTGGGATTGGTGATGAGATTCTGGGCGCATGGGATTTCCACTTTGGAAAAGGCACGAGGAAAGAGTTTCCCTGCCCAAGGGGGACTAGCCTCACGATCGATGAGAATGGCAAAGGGCATCATGAAAAAATTGAAAATTCCGTAGCTATAGCTGAGATCAAAAAAGGCGGCTGGAACTCCTGCCGAATCGTCGCAAAAGGAAATCACTTCCAATTCTTCATCAACGGGAAACTATCTTCAGAATTCACCGACAAGCTTGAAGGTCAGCAACTCAAGGAAGGGTTCATCGGCCTCCAACTCCACGACAAGGGAATGATCGTAGAGTTTAAAGATCTCTTCCTGAAGAAAGGGTAATACCTACTTTCTTTTGTCTTCCTTGAACTTAAAAGCTTCTCCGCCCACCAGATCCCCACTTGTAAATGAGGGACACCAATGTTGCTCGATGTGTTGGATGACGAGGTCCGTTCCGGTAAAGTGATCGACGCCCGGTGGACGCTCTGGGTTGTACATTGCATCTGTCATGTCACGCATCAGAGCGACATTTCCCACGAGCTTCACCATTTGCCGAATCCCAACGGGCCAGCCCAAAACACACATGTTAAAGTACACTCCACACAGGATGACATTCTCAATTTTTCGCTCGGCCAAAAGGTTCCAAGTTTCCTGACCATTGTCGGTAATGGTATCAGCCAGACAAGTATCGATGAACCCGATTGGGTCACCAAGCAATATCGCATCTCGCAACCCATTCCGGCAGGCCAACGGCAATTCCTCCGTTTCCGTTTCCATGTGGAAAAATGCTAAGCTAGGCTTTTACCTGGCACGATTTCCCAATCCAAGATCACGAATCTCACCCTTGCTGGTCACGCTATTTGCACGTGATAAATTCCCCAGAACGACTGGGTTGACCGTATCGTTCACAAGATTGATTCCCGCGGCTTTGTATGATTCAGGGGAATGCTTCGCGAAGAGCTTTTCATGCCCCTTCGGCACGTTCGGATAGTCGACACAGAGGAAATCGAACCTCATAAAATATCCCACAATGATGGGCCGTGGCCTTGTCTCTTTATGATCGCCCACACCAGTCAAACGGATCTTATGGTCACCTCCCTTAAGGGCGGCTAGCGGATGATCTCCCAAGCTGTGAGGTGATGGAAGAACCTTGAGATCGATTTGCTGCCTCGAATGATTGTCGGAGTGAACGTAAAGCAAGGGACCATAAGCTGCGTTCCCGCTGCTATTCTGAATCACTCCCCGGCTCGGAAGAGAATATCCCTGCACAACACAGTCCAGAACCTGGCAATTGGTGACCTTTGCCCCCTTGGCCATGTAGAGTTTGATCCCGCCTCGACATTTTCGAACGGTGCAGTTTTCAACGATCATCTCGCCTGCGCCTTTGTATGCCCGGATTCCATCTTCGGTACAATTGATCATATGGTCCCGGGGAATAGGGAGACCTCGGACCGAGTCCGGCCACTGAAGCTGATAGTTGAATCTCCTCGCTAAATCACCCCTCTCTTTTTCCTCATAGCAATCATTGCTGGGACGGACAGTTCCCTCCACCACCGTATTTCGCACAGTGGTGCGATCACCACCCTGCACATAAATAGCATGACCAAAGGCTTCCATCTTAAGCTCACAACCATCGATAAGGGCCCGATCTCCGGTGATCTGAATTCCACAATGTTTATCGAGCCCAATCACCGCGCCCCCGCCAATCCCGTACATGTTTCCATAACCATAGGGAAATGATCCTCTTACCGTCATTTTCATTCCAATAACGCGGTTGTCATCGCCATGAATTCGCATTTCATTCATCCCCCCAAATTTGCGGCCCTGGTTGTATGCTCCAAAATCAGTGACCTTGGTCATTCCATTGGGATAGGTGTCTTCAATCGTTCCTCCCCGAAGACTAATCCGATCACCCGACAGCTGAAAGAGAGTTCGCCCTGATGCCACGCCCAGAGGAACGTTAATCGAAGCTCCAAAAAGATTAACGTCATTGTTCGAGCCACCGAGGCGAAAGCCCCGGCGGTCCGAAACAGAGTAACTCCCCGGCTTCAAGACAATCTGCTGATTACTGCCAGCCACTGCTTCCCGAAGCCCTTCGAGCGAATCAACATGAACAACGATTCGGGATTTCCCGTCCGGTTCAGGGTCCAAGGCATAAACCTTAAAGTTGGAGTAAATGTGATGAGTCCCCACCATACGAAATCCAAAGTATCCTTCCTTGTATGTGGGAAAGCGCTCCACCGCATAAGCACCTTCTACCGAACGCCCCTTGCCATCTTCAATCGAAATTCGATCGTCATATTTCATCTGATAGACCAACTTTCCATCGACGATGTACTGCACGAGATCATCGTAAGCCACCAATTGAATCTTCATTACCTGGTCGGGATTGATGAGATATCCGAGACGACCATCCTTGTTTTTGAGCGCGATATGCCGGGACGGCTTCCCATCGACTTCACGTGGATAACGCCGCATCCGGGTTGTCGGGCTACTGACTTTCCCTCCTCCCGTGCTGGCATAGTAGCCATGCATTTTGCCGTAGGTCTTGAAAGAGCCAGTGTATTTTTTTGAATCGAAAAGCCCTTGATTAGGATCCTCCGGGTCGGAACACATCCAGAAGTTATTGATATCCCGCGGTCGCAGCCCCCCAATTTCCGGATCAGAAGTAGGGCACAAAACATCATAGGTGATTGTCACCCGCGTCTTAAACTTCTTCTTAAACCAGATCGTGCACCCTCTTCCCGGAACAAAGCAATCCAGCTTACGATCCTTCACGCCAATCTTGGCCAGAGCTGCCCCCGAACGATCCTCCTTTTGGACCACCCAGTTTTCTAGGGTCTCAAAATTTTCTTCAGCGATTACCTCTCCGGCCGTAAACAGCCCAACCCCATGGCCCAAAACATGAGGACCCTCATCTCCGTCAACTCGGGCTGCACTGGCATGGCTCACTAAAAGCAAGGCCCCTACCACGGTTATTAACATGCGGGGAAAAACGATTCTTCTCATCATTCAATCTTTGGCTGGCTTCTCTACTCTTCAGCAGGAGTGAACATTACGGTTTCAGCCACAATTTCTCGATAGAAGCAGGACCAACTCAAAATCGTGTTTCCAAAGCATTTATATTTACGTTACCCCATTCTCCTGCCAACGCGCTATCCTGCCTTCCATGAAAACAATCATTTTGACTGTCTCTCTCATTACCTCCCTCATTCAGTTCTCATTGGCCGGAGGCAATACCTCGGTTGTCGATCTCGACAAAGTGACCTCGATTAAAGTCGAAGGAAATACGATCACCATCGTGGGATCAGGGATGATCCGCAAGCGGGTTGCCAGTGATGCCAAGCACGGAGATGCCTCCGTCTTTGGCCAACCCGCCCAAATGCTCCATGCCAAGGCTGTCGATTGCACATTTGTCATCGTCCCTTACCACGTGAACGAAAAGCTCAAAGGAGTCCCCGGACCATCACCAAGAAATATGACTGACGAAATGAAGACACAAAGCATGAAATGGTGGAAGGGAACCCTCGAAGTTGCCAAAAAAATTAAAGAAGGCGAAGCTCTAACCATCGGTTACCAGCGTGAGCAAATGACGTTCACCAGCTATTTTGTTTCCCAAATCATAGGATCGGGCAGCTTGATTCTCCCCAAGAAAGACGAACAAAAATAATTGCTACCAGTTGACTCATGTCGCCTTTCATTGACGATGGAAGGCATGAAGACGAAACGAATGATAGGGCCGCTTTTCTTCTCGGCCCTCCCCGTCATCTCCGTCACCGCAACCGAACCCTGGAAAATCAGCTCAAACGATGACTGGACGGCCGCAAGCGCTTCGCATACCGGCTTGACCCTGATTGACGGGGCAATTTCCCCCAAAGAGGAGGCCGGGACGTTTCAGAGCAATCTCAGGAAGTTCGACCAAAAGCGTTCGGTTACTTCAATCACGCTGAACCAATCTCCCATCTGGCAAAACTGGAATCCCATTGGGAATCTGGGACCGGCCAACCTCGCCGATGCACCGGTGCTGCTCACGATGGGGCCGGACAATTATTGGATGTTTGGGCGTTACGGTGGAGCCAGGCCGAAGAAAAATAAGACGAGCCAAAAGCAGGCCTCGTTTACTCCCGAGGGTGCCACCTTGGAAGGATTTGATATTCCTCTCAAGACGACACGGTTTGAAAACCAATTCGATGCACCGGGCGGTTTAAAACCCAAGCTCGGCGGCTACCACGCTTGGCAAAGCAAGGACATGGTCAATTGGGTTCACCATGGTCCGGTCACCGAGAGGTTTTCAAAATGGGTTACAAGTGCCGAGCATGTCGATGGCAAGACCTACATCTACTACGACTTCCCCAACGATCAGGATCCCCACGGATACGTAGATTCAGATCTCACCGACGGTTTGCCGGGAAAAAATAAGGGTAAGGTGCTAAGCGATCCATCCCACGGGTCGGACAGTGGATTTATCCGTGACCTTGAAGGCAACTTCCACGTCATCTTTGAGAACTGGAATCCCATCAACGCCAGCAAAAGGGCCTGGGACTCGCCTCTGGCCGGACATGCCGTCAGCCCGGATGGCGTCTCCCCCTTTAAGATTCAGAAGGTCGCTCCCGTTGATGTTCGAACAAAGCCAACCGGCGAAATCAAAACCTACAAGCACCCTCACTGGACCAAGGAGGATCCAAAAAACTATCCCTCAAGCATCGCGGAATACGAAGTTCACAGCCCCAACCAGGAAGCCTTCGGTGACTGGGCCCCGATTTGTATCGGTGGCCAATACTACCTCTTTGGCGACTATGATTCGGAACACGGAAAGCCCATGCAAGCGGCTTGGTTCACCTCCTCCGACATCGGAAAACAATTCACTTTTTGCGGTAGTATCGGCAAAGGTCACCCTGACCCCGACATCTGCTTTGCTGAAGGTCAGTTCTATCTCGCGACCCAGCAAAAGACGGATTACACCAGCCCGGGACCATGGGTCGAAACCGTGGAGATTCGAGTCGGAGTGGACACTGACAAAGACAGCAAGATCGACAAGTGGACCGATTGGCAGGAGATCAAGGAAACCTACGACCATACACCCGGCTTCTCGAAGCAGATCAGTAAGTCTCCAGCTTCACTTGACCTGTCTTCTCTGCCAGAGGGATTCGGATTTCAGTTTGAGATCAAACTCACTGATTCAACAGAAAACGACTCCAAGCCAATCCTCGAAGAGGTCCTCGTAGAGTTTAAAGATCTCTTCCTGAAGAAAAGATAAGCCCTACTTTCGCTTGTCTTCCTTAAAGCGGAAGGGCTCTCCCCCCACCAGATCGGCGCTCGTGAAAGACGGGCACCAATGTTGCTCAACATGGTTGATGACCAGGTCTGTTCCCGTAAAGTGATCGACTCCAGGCGGGCGTTCCGGATTATACATGGTGTCGGTCATGTCCCGCATGAGAGCAACTTTCTTGCCCATCTTGACCATCTGGCGAATGCCGAAGGGACGCCCCAGAACGCACATGTTGAGATGGACGCCACACAGAATAACGTTCTCAATTTTTCGTTCGGCCAAAAGATTCCAGGTCTCCTGACCATTATCGGTAATGGCATCACCTTTCATGATCTCAATCGTCTTGATTTGACGCGCCCAAGCCTCCCTGATTTCGCACTTCTCCCCGTGGCAACTGCAACCCATATCCGAATCATCAATCGGCAGCACGCCCTCGAATTTTGGATCGGGCCAACACCAATTGGTGCCCCAACGTTCTTTCACGCTAAGCGGGAAGGGTGTTTTTGAAAAGGGTGCGGCTTTCGCGAGCTTCCGCTGCGGAGTGTCATCGTAAAAAGAAACAACACTACTGGGGGCATGAATGATAAAGATCCCCTTTTCACGAGCGGCCTTCACCATCTTGTTCATCGGCCCTGCCAACTCCCCCACCCGCCTCGCTGCAGATTCACACCAATGATCGTCCCACATATCGCAGATGATCAGGGCCGTCTTTCCGGTCTCCCACTCAGCGTTCGCTTCAGCCGCTCTCTTTGGCGCTTCTTTCGATCGTGACCGAAGAGTCAGACCCAGTTTGTTATCTTCTGCCATAAGATTGGTAGTAACCCCCATCAAGACTACAAAGAGCCCAGACACTTGTTTGAACAAAGATTTCACTCCGAGATTCTAGAGAGCACCCACTCACCTCACAAGATCAAACCACCCGCTCCCGGCATTCCGTTTGTTGCATCATTCAGAGTGCGGCTTGTTTCCCCTCTCTTTTTCAAGACTTTTCAAACTCGATATCTGATCTATGCAGATTCCACGTTCATGGGCTCACTCTAAGTGCTCTTCTTACCAAAAATGCATTCAGGGATATGAGAATTAAAAAGTTTGGAGTCGGCCAATTGGCCGAGGTGACAAGGTGGCGCGGCCGTGAAAAGAGGAATCATTCAATTGGACTGACCCTCACGGTAAATAATCAATCGGGGCTGCCGATGCAGATCAGTTCCTTCATCGTCCGCGCGTAGATCCTTCCATTGCTGAAAGACAAACTCGACAGGGACCAGGTCTTGCCCGCCGGCCCGAGGTCGCTGATTGAGACGAGGGCTTTTTCATCGAGAATCGGCGCGTTCCACTTCACGACGTAGACGATGCCGATCATCGTGGGCATGTAGAGGTGGTCGCCAACGACGATCGGACTGGATGCTGAACAATGTCCCCAGCCGCTGCCGGCATTGCGTTTGTCGTTGGTGGCAAGATTTCCCGCAGCATTGCGCATGTCGTTGGGAAGGGCCTTGTTCCAGAGCAGTTTGTCTTGGGCGTTTTTTACCCGCACGACTTGCACCGGCACTTCGAGGTATTCGACCTTCTCGGTTTTGAGATGAACGCGGCCGATAAAGAATCCCTTGTGCGTGCGGAAGTAGTGGTAGTCGCCAACGATGAGATTGGTTTGATAAGTGATGGGTTTTTTCCCGAAGGCCAACTCTTGATCAGATTGAGTGAGGTATTTCCCGTCAACCTGGCGACAGACTTGCACTCCTTCGCTGAGAGAAGAGGTCTTGCGAATCTTGCCGGATTTGAGATCGACGATGTGATGGGTCTTGCCCGCGATGAGAGCAGAGATATCGGAATTGGACACGCCGTTTTGGTGTGACGCGTAGTCTTTGACCGGAAGGTCCCAGATTGTTTTTCCATCGACCGCATTGAGCAGGGAAATGCCGTAAGGTTCTTCCGGCGGTTGGTGTCCTCCGCCGCGCGCCGTGACAATTCTAGAGGTCTCTTTGTTGAGAAGCGGCGTAGCGTGAATGCCGGTGCCTGATTCTCCGGTCCACGCGAGCTCGCCGGTTTTCATATCGTAGGCATGCAACCAGGTCCAGTAAGCACGGTCCCGGCCGAGTGGTTTGGCCCCCGCCTTGGTAGTGACTTTGGGATCGAGATCGGATGGCTTGACGCGAACCACGATGACTTTTCCGTCGTGAAGAATAGGCTCGTGCTGGCGGGAATGATGTCTCCCAAAGGGAACCCAGGTTCGCGACCAGAGTTCCTTGCCGTCGAAGTCGAAGCACTTCATCGACCCTCCGACATTGGTGAAGCATACCCGCTCGCCGTCGCTCACCGGTGAAGCAGCGGTGTTATCGCTGAAGAGACTGGAGAGATCGGTCACGCGCGAGCCGGGGAGCTCCCTGCGCCAGAGTTCTTTGCCGGTCGCGGCATCGAAACATTGTCCGATGATCAGCGAACCGGTTTCGGCATCGCCGTCCGTGGGAGCATGTGAGGCAACAAAGACTCGTCCGTTTGAAATCACGACGCTTCCCTGCCCCGTGTTCGGGAGAGGAACCCGCCACACAACACCCCTATCTTGCGATACGCTGAAATTCGAAAAAGCGTTCCCCTCAACAATAAAATTGCCATTCGGACCAGCAGCTTGCCCCCAGTCATCACATCGGGCGGTCCCAGCCAGCAAATGAGCCGCAAGAAAACTAGCGAGAATTTTTGAAAACTTCATAGCAAAGTTCTTTTACTTAAAACTCGAGATTTCTCCTATCAGATCAATTCACTTCAAACTCATAATCCAAGCCGAGATGTCTGCCACATCTTGCCCGCTCAGGGTATTCGAGAAACTGGCGGGCATAATAGAATTCTTGGCATCAACGCGCTTCTTGACTTCGTCGGGCTTCACCACAATTTGCTCTCCGGTCAGCAGAACAAGCTTCATACTCAGCGCGGTCTCCTCGCCAATCATGCCGAACAAAACGCGTCCGTCCTTCATTTCCAGACTCGTTTGCTGGAAACCTTCCACGATGTAGGCATCGGGCTCAAGCGTTGATTGGATGACATAATCCATATCGCGCCGTTTTCCGATCCCCATCAAATCGGGTCCAATAGCGACACCCCGATTTCCCACCTTGTGACAGGCGAAACAAGTTCCCCTTCCAAAAAATAGCTCCTTCCCATGCTTCAGGTCGGCTTTGGGAAGCGCTTCCTTTGCCCCAGCGATAGTCGTTTTCTTGGCCTCTGCTTTGGAGAGGAAGACCTGATACATTGATTCACCCCCAGAACCTCCGACCTTGTTCCCGCCGAGAACTACCTCTCCAGCCTTAACTGATCGCCGATAAACCGGAAACGATTCGCCATTACTAATCTTTAGCATCATGTCGGTTTTCTCCATCCCTGCGACAAGAGCCTTTGGCGGGGCCGTTCGTCCATCGTATGCAAGATAAAGAACGGCCGGCAGATTGGTTTGAAAGCGAAGAAAATCCGCATCACGATTGGCCTTATCGTCGTTGTGGGTGCGGAGATGGGTTGCTCCCGCGAGAGCGTCCGGAATCCCGGTAAAAGTGTACTGACGGTCGGCATACACTAGGACACCGCGCTGCAAGCCATCAAGATTTGCCCGATACGATTTCGCGGACCCTTTCCCACCGATCCCCTCGACGAACAAACGATCCTTCCATTCCGATTCGGTAATCTTGTAGACCGTAATCGATTCAATCTCTGAGACCCTTCGCTTCCCATCAAAAATGGCCGCCTTGATGGTCATCTCATCCGATACCGTGATCTCTTTGGGCGCCTTGGGTGACGCGTTGGTCGGACTGGAACCATCCGAGGTGAAACGGATTTGGAACGGGGTCTTGGTTTCAAAGATCACCTTTGTGGAGTCCCGGAAATTGCGCTGAGACGCTGAAATCGCCAGCCCCGCCCCAAATCCTGCCTCCGAACCCTCCAAAAATAACAATGCCCTTTGCTGCAAATCCCGGTCACCTTCCTCCATCAGACCCAGTGCCGCCATACGGCGAATGCCCTCTCGTTCGTCTGCGAGCATTTCGCGACGTTCATTCTCAGACAATTGCCGACGCATCACCTGCCAATCGGTGTAGAACGCGATCCGCTCGCTTTCCGGTGCAATGGCATCAACAATGGCCTTGCTGTGCCCACCCCAGCCAATGCGATCGAGCGACTGCATCGCAGCAGTTCGAATGCGCGACTCATCGTCAGTGAGAAGTTTGATTAAAACCGGCACCGCTTTGATCACTTTATTCTCGCCGAGCACTCGCGTGGCTTGGATGCGTAAGTTGAGATCACCACTTTCAAGCGCAATCCTTAGGATCTCAGCATGATTAGCATTCCGACCATTCTCGATGTGGCCAAGAGCCCATAGACTCCAAGTCGCTTGGGTTTCGGTCAGAGTGTTGGATTCAATCGTTTTAATCAGTTCCGAGCTCACCGAACCTCCACGCCGAACCAACTCGTCCTGCGCGTTGACTCGCCAGACGTGCACTTGGTGACCAATGTCCTCTATCAGCTCTTCAAAGCTCCATGTCTTAATCTCTTTTTTACGTTTTGCAGTGTTCCATTTCGACTGCGCAATCAATGGCCTCTCATGACGCAAACGGAACACCCGTCCCTGATACTTTGCGCTCTCTTCCGCAGTCCACTTTTCCTTGGGAACATACTCGGTGCCGTAAACTGAACCCCAACCCGCGATATACAGCGCTCCATCAGGACCGACTTCGATATCAGTCGGACGAAACAAGCTCCGACCTTTCGCCCCCTTGTAGCCCAAATCCCCAGCTTGGGTCACCCCACCATCAATGATTTTCCTCTTTTCCTCGGCAGGAACTTGCAAGGCCCCCTTCCATTTCGGTTTGTAGAGAAAGATACAGTTATTCGTCCAATCAGCGATCAGATGGCGGTTACGATATTCCTCTGGAAAGTGCTCTGAAGTGTAGAACACAACGCCAGTCCCCGAACCACTAACACTGGGAAAAAGATCAGATGATGGGGCAACAGCTGGATGCTTGCCCATCCAGTCAAACTTCCATGGATGACGCATTGAGTAATGGCCGTGACGAATCGGCATAAAAATACGGTCGGCCGGAGGCCCCGGATCGTTGTCGGTGGCGAGCCAGTTGAACCCACTGTCCATGCACATGTCCCATGGATTGCGCATCCCCCGCGCATAGAGTTCGAGGTCGTGGCCACCGGCCCGGCACCGGAAAACCCCACCCTCTTTTTCATCCTTATTGATGGGATGGTAGCTCTTCTTGTAGGTGTCTTTGGTGTAAATCTTAGTAAGCGGATACGCCGTCTTGTCATCGGACTTAATTCCCATCAGGTCGCGGATTGGTTTAGGCGCGTTCGGCTTCACCCAAGTGTTACCCATCGTAAAATAAAGCCAACCATCGGGCCCCCAGTTCAGCCCATGCACGCTATGTCGGAGATTATTGAGACCAGTGAAAATGATCCGGTATTCGTCGGCAACATCGTCCCCGTCGGTGTCACGCAACACTGTAATCTCGGGCGCATTAGCAACCCATAATTCGTCACCCTTCCAAGCCATCGACTGGACACAATTCAGCCCCTCAGCAAAGGTCTTCACTTTTTCCGCGACACCATCGCCATCCTCATCAATAAGGATTTTGATATAGTCGGTTGGAGAATCTTCCTTGGGCTGCCGGTATTGTGGGCCAGCACCCACATAGAGTCGTCCGTGTTTGTCAAAACACAGAGAAGAGGGATTGATGATGTGGGGTTCTCGGACGAAAAAATCGACTTCGAATCCATCTTCCACATCGGGAAGCGCATCTTTATCGACTTCGGCGAAGAGAGCTGTCGCCAAAAAAATGGGGAGAATAAAAAAGAACGATTTCATCTGGATAAAAGGACTACGATTGGAAACAGGCATTTTACTCATCAACATAAAAAACATCGGAATCATCAATATCCGGGATTCCGACCACAAGCACCCGCATTTTTCCAACAGCCCCATGCACCACGCCCGGAGGGATATGGACCATCGTCCCTGGCCTTACTTCCTGTTCCTTCCCATCAAGCAAGCCTTTACCCTCGCCCTCGAGGACGTAGTAAAGCTCGGTTGAAATTTTGTGGTAGTGAGTTTTAGCTCCGTCAATATCAACCGCGTGAGCCCAAGCTGCCACGCCCTCATCACCCTCACTAAGGAGGCGATAGCGATGTCCACAAGCACTCCGCTCCTTGGTCGCCTCGTCTTGGTGACGGATAATGAGACTGTTAGGGTTCTTTGCCATTTCGAATACTATACTCAGCGAGCCAAGTATAATCTTCAAGCTAGGCGATCTTTTCTTGAGAGATTGAAAACCGAACCTCTAATTCCTGCCTATACATTCCAGGAGCGCCCTAGAACGCTACTCTAAGAGTTTTAGAGCCTAGAATAGCTGAAAAATGGACATAAAAGGTCATATCTGACATCTGAGGTTGGCCTTTTGCATTTTTTCAAAGGTTCTTTTTGATCGCCTGGAGCTTCTTTTCGATTAGGAAGCTTTCCTCTTTCTTAGCGAGGAGCATCGCAACACCGAGGCAACGCTCTGATGTTGCCAGTCTCAGTATTTAAGCCGCCGCTACCTTGATGAAAATAAAGGGTGAAAAACTTGATATTGAGGACGAGGAGTTTGCGAAAGGTTGGGACCCCGGCGAGAGATGGCGTACTCAACAGGCTTCCTGCGTTTTGGCCTTCGCCCTTCACTCCGGAAGCCTGTTGACATCTAGTCCTAAGAACTTATTTAAAGGGCTCCCTGACCTCATTTTGAGTGAGGCCATAAACTGAAAAATAGGTAAACCTATGAACCCAAAAAAAATCACGCTTGTCACCACATTTCTGGTAGGGAGCACCCTCGCGAACGAGCGCCCCAACATCATTCTTATGATGGCCGATGACATGGGCTGGGGTGACCCATCCTACAATTCCGGCTCGATCAACACCCCTGCACTGGATGCCATGGCGGCGCAAGGCTTGCGGTTTGATCGCTTCTACTCGGCCAGTGCCGTTTGTTCCCCAACTCGCGGAAGTTGTCTTACCGGTCGTCATCCACTGAGGCTGGGAATTCCCACCGCCAACCAGGGCCGCCTTGAGGCTGATGAAACTCCTCTCTCCGAAGTGCTTGATAGTGCCGGGTATGCCACCGGTCATTTTGGGAAGTGGCATCTGGGGACAATGACCACCCTGCGTTCGGACTCCAACCGGGGCTCAGCGGGAAACACTTCGGTTTACTCTCCGCCGTGGCAGCATCAATATGATTTTATCTTTGCCACCGAAGCCAAGGTTCCCACCTTCCACCCGATGCGGCGCACCGTGAATGGACTGCCGGAGCCCACCAGTTTCAGTGATCCCAATTTCTACGGAACCTATTATTGGACTCCGCCCGCGAACCCCGTCAATTGGCCATCGGCTGCCGAGGGCACGATTGTTCAGCTCGATGATAACCTAAGTGGGGATGATTCACGGGTCATTATGGATCGGGTGATTCCCTTTGTACAGGACGCCGTTGCGGCAGGAGATCCCTTTTTTACCGTGGTTTGGTTTCACACTCCACATAAGCCACTTCCTGACCCCGATGGAATCACGGGTGTTGATTCAGATGCGTCATATACCGATGCGATCGTTGGGATGGATACGCAAATTGCGCGTCTCCGGGCGGAGCTCGACACTCTCGGAGTGACGGACAATACCATGTTTTGGTTTTGTTCCGACAATGGTCCTGAAAACGGGGTTGGCAGCTCCGGCCCCTATCGTGCCCGTAAGCGCAGTCTTCATGAAGGCGGAGTACGAGTGCCGGGACTTCTTGTTTGGCCCGACAAGATTTCAACCCCGATGACCAGCGATTTTCCTGCAGTCACCAGCGACTACTATCCCACCATTCTCGATTATCTCTGCATTGATGTTCCTGGCCAGAAGCCTCTCGACGGAGTCTCATTGCGCGGTGTCATTGAGAAAAACATGACCGAACGTGAAGTGCCGATTGGATTTAATTTCGGAAGCGAGCGATCCTGGGTTGATCAGCGCTACAAGTTGATCTCAAAAAACAACGGAAGCACCTTTGAACTCTACGACCTCATTGCGGATGAAGGAGAAAGCACAAATATCGCGGCTGCCAATCCCTTAATCGTGACACGCATGACCCAAGAATTTCAAACGTGGCAAACAGCGGTCAATAATGACACTGAATATCTTCCGCCGGTAGATGCTCCCACATCGGTGCTATCGACTGCAGCCGGTTTCGTACAAGGACCATTTGATGTTGAGGTGCTTTTTAGTGAAAGCATTATTGATCTCGTTGCTGAAGACTTTGATATCACCAATGGAACGGCAACCAGCCTGACAGGGAGTGGCGACACATATTCGCTTTCAATAACCCCGATTGCGGAAGGGATTGTCACTCTTTTTCTACCTGCGGGAAGCGTGGAAGATTCAGAAATGAATCCAAACCAGGCTTCGAACACCCTCGATGTTTTCTTTGGCATTCAGTCAGGCAACTTTCTGGTCGACGATCATTTCGATGGAGAAACGGTCAGCGGCTGGATCGGGCAGGGAAATGGGGCAGCTTTCTCTGCGCAAAAAATCACGCAGACTAATTCGGTGATCACATCGGAGGTGACCGCAACAGCGGGAAACGTTAATCGCGGGATTGTCAGCGAGGCTTCATTTGACCCCTCTGCCAGCGGAGGTTTCACCATGACCTTTGAAGTCGACTCGGTGAGTGCGACCCCGGGGGCCAATGGATATTTCATCGGCTTGGTGCGCGACAATGACGTTTTCTATCGCGATGCCGCGACGCGGAACTTTGGACTCGCCTTCTTTGGGGTAGACAGCAGGACAAATAGCTTTGGTGGCTTTGGCTTGGTCTACGGTGACAATCAAGGTCCGATAGGAGCAGAATTCCGGCTTGGAAATAGCGATGAACAGGGAGATGTTGACTTAAACTCATTCTCCGATGGATTCACCGCCGTAGTTAGAGTCGATCCAGACGGTTGGTCCTACGAGATCACGGATTTACAGAATGCTGCGGGGGTCGAGACGTTCTTTACTGGCAGCGGTAGGTGGGCTGACTCTGGAACAGATTTTGACGCTTTATTTGCTCCCGGCGATAATTGGTTCGCAACGGGATCTCTTCAGGTCGTTCCGGTCACGACTTTCAGTATTGGCTTTGATCGTATTTCCGTGGAGGGAGCGGGGACAGTTTCGGAGCTTGCGATTTCATCAATCGCTCCCAGCTTTGGAAATGAAGATCCCAAAGTGACGATCACCTGGATTTCGCAGCCGGATCGATCCTATGCGGTGGATTACTCGACTGATTTAGCCAACTGGGTTGAGCTCAATGATGACGTCCCCTCAGGTGGAGATTCGACGGAATTCACTCATTCATTCCTGCCGAAGTTTCCAGAACTGGAAAATCAATCAACGCTTTTCTATCGCGTTCGAGAAATTGACTAAACTATCTTGAAAAAAGCCCCAGCTGATGACGGAGCTTTTCAAATAAATTGAATTGAGAAAAAGGACGGCCTCCGACGACGGGTCAACGTGGGGAGGTTCATTCCGCAGAGGAGAGCACTTCCGGTTCCGGTCTGCTATGGTCATGGTTGCCAGAGTCCCTGACATCTTGAACCGACTGCGGCGATCTCCGTCGCCGGCCGTATAGTTGGTTAAAACCGAAACTGACCCAGCAAAGCTCTCCCAGATCCTAAAGCAGAACCGAGTCCTTCCCCCACCATACATGAAAAAGCTCGCAAATGGAGAACTGCGAGCTTGATGGTTTTGTCTGTCGAAAAGCGAGTCTAGACGCTCGCTTCCAGATCTCGGCTATCGACGCTTGCGTCGTATCACCAGTCCGCCGAATACCAGCGCGCATAATAAAGCCGAAGATGGCTCAGGCACTTCGGAAGTCGTGATGATTGCGTTGTTGAAGTAGGCGGATTGAGCAATTAAAGGACCAGTAAAAGTAAGTCCGTTGTTTGCGATGGAACCGTCTGCCCACCCTTGAACCAAAGTGGTAATATCTACTTCAATTCCTTCAATCGCGCCTGGCTCTCCCTCTACAGCTGCGACCAGGTTTCCAAGCGACGTTGAACCTCGAGACAAAGCGCGAGTTGGATCATTGCCACCTGAAGTGTCCCAAGCACCATTAACCTGTCCCAAATCGACGCTCCAAGCATTGTTTGGGTTCAAATGTCCGACATAATCGATCGAGAAAATGGCAGAGAAGCCCGGCTGGGTTGAAGCAGCAGATAGGCTAGAAACATCGAATTTAAAGAAACTATAACCAGCACGGTCTGGCTGCGTAGCTTGCTGAGAGGCGTATCTTTCTCGAATAGCGTATTGAAAACTGCTCGCGCTAGTAGGACCAACGATTCCCAGTGGAGCAACAGAAGGAACAAGGTTTCCAGATCCGTCATTGGCAACGACTGTCCCGTCGGCAAGAACCGTCCGGGTGACATCTACTTGCAAAGTAGCAGCGGTGGCATGGGCGGACAGGCACAACAAGGCAACTGAACTAATCAAAATTGTTTTCATAAGGAATAGCTCTCGAAGTTATAAGATTGGGTCTTGTAGTTTAGGCTAGAAGAAATGGCCAACTCGACCAGAAATTGTTGTTATTATGCGGAGCCTAATCGATTTGTCCACCTACAAAAAATGCATGCTTAGACCTTCAAGGGGCGATCTAGGACGATACCATAAGGGTTTCAGAGTCTAAAAACGCTCTATTGCGCTCTATCAAGGTTCCAAATCCTACGGTCCAACTCGACCATAACGGACACGAAAGCTTTGCTTTCTCGGCGAGCTTCCCAACGGGCGATAAAACAGATTTAGTTTAGGCCGATTCTCAATATTTGGGTTTTCGGCCGCCGTGATTGCATAGCGCTGATCATTCACACCAATATCGGCAGTAGAATTTACCCGCAGGAAAAGATATTTTCCACCCGCATAGCTCGAGTTTTCTTCATAAAAATTTTGCAAGTATTGGGTGATACCACTCAGCGGATTTGAGGTCACGGTCTCACCGCTATTACTTGTCGAGTAATCGAAGATTGCATCTTCCAATTTCAAAACAGCTGGATTGCCCGTCGGAGTCTCGCTGTATTCAAGAATGGGAGTTGTATCATCCTTAACCCCAAGCACCCACAAATCAGCATCCCACTGGGCGAAAGTGCGCACGACATGTAATTCTAGTTCAGCCAGTGCAATCTCCATCCCATTTTCAAGAACCGGTAATTCAAAGATCAGCACTGCATCTCTTCCACCAGCAGAGGGAATTGAACCCACTCTTAAAGCTTCAAAGCCTCGAATCGCTGTGACCGGAGAGCCTTCGGCGAGGACATAGTCAGCGGCATTACCCTCAATCACATCACTACTGGAAAACCCAGGAACGGGGAGGCTCAACCTCGTCGGCGTCCCCCCTCCTTCAAAGGTTCCTACAACTTGCCAATCGATTAGGTCCGAAGAAGTCTCAATCTTAAAAGGTGAAGCGTCAGCACCTTGAACACTCCAAGATGCACCCTGCGGTTTCATCGAAAATCCAGATGCTTTCATGAAGCCCAACCGCTCCGTCGTTTGCACCAGCTCTTTCTTCATAGCTGCCAAATCATCTGCTCGCTCCGGCGAAGAATAGAGATTATTGATCTCATAAGGATCTCCATCACGACTCGCATCATAAAGCTCATTCCAACTAGTATCGTCGGAATAATTGACCAACTTGAGCCCGTCGGCCCGTCGCAATCCAAGATGAGGGACAACCGCCGCAGCCGGAAACTCCGGATCGATATTGTATGAAAAGATAAAAGAATCCCGCCAATCATTCGGTGTGGATCCAGCTATAAGGGGGAGCAGACTACGACCCTGCATACTCTCAGGAACCGGCACCCCAGCCAACTCGAGAATTGTCGGTGCAATATCAACATTCAGGGCAATTGGATCCACTTTGAGAGGTTTCGATTGACCAGCAGGATAACGAATCATCAGGGGAATCCTTAAACTTTCCTCATAAGCCGATCGCTTGTCACCTAAGCGATGCTCACCTCTAAAAAAACCATTATCGCTGATGAAGATTACAGCCGTATTATCCGCAATTTCCAGATCATCGAGGAGCGCCAGAATATCACCGACATTTTGATCAATCCCCACTACGGTTCGCATGTAATCACGAAGTTGAGTCTGACTGGACCCACCGTTCGCTCTTGGGGCAAATGGCGGGGGAACCGAGAGATTCGGAACCGCTACCGCCGTATCAGAGGAAAACAGTCCACGATTACGTTCCGGCGGGGCCCAAGGTTGATGAGGCGTCTTAAAGCCTAGAACCGTCAGCGACGGACGTCCTGCAGCATGTTGGGCCGTAATAAATTTTTTGGCCTGCTCCGTCGAAACATCGTCAACCCAATCACTTTCCGATGAAGTGAAAAGCGAGCGCCCCGACTCATCGAAGAACTCTGTATTAAAGTAGGTTCCTTGACCCTCGAATGACACGGCAGTGTCGAACCCCGGACGATCTTTTTGAGTGCCCATATGCCATTTACCAAAATATCCCGTGGCATAACCAGTCTCCTGCAACAAGGTGGCATAAGTAGTCGCAGTCGCCGGAAAATGAGTGTGATTATCGGTGACGCGATGAAGATGAGGGTATTGCCCTGTCAACATTGTTGCCCGTGAGGGTGAGCAAATTGAATAGACCACAAATGCGTTATTGAAGTGGATCCCCTCACTCGAAAGCCGATCCATGTTCGGTGTTTGTTTTACCGGGTTAGACAACCAAGGAAACCGAGCAACCCTTCCCCTAGATTCAATAGAATCCTGCATGAAACTCGTCGCGTCCCATCGCTGGTCGTCAGGAATCATCACGATGATATTTGGCCCCTTTGGGATAGGCCGCGGATCAGCTGTCGGGTCTATTGAAACAAAACCGTTATTCTGATCTTTGAAAACACCCGAGAAAGCAACGTTGTCGATCTGCACATTTCCTCCCCCTGCGTTTCCCGACCAAACGAAGCGAAACGAAGCCTTCTCACCCGGAGGAATTCGACTTACTGAACCAATTACCGGCTCTAAGACCAAAGAAACATTTTCAACTCCTCGAGCAATCCAAGTGTTGGTGTAAAGCAAGGTCAGATCAGCTACCTCAGAGTCGCTTGTCGCATTGATCAACTCACCAGGCTCTGCCAAATAACGGAGCTCTAATTTATCTGGAGAAGTCGCAGGATTAGCAAGTCCACGTGCATCGAAATGAATCACGCCCAACTCAAAATGATAATCACTATGATTCGTAATCGAGAAATCTCCTTTTAATTGGTTCACATTACCGGAGTCCGCAAACTTCCAAGAACTCGTACCCTTATTGACTTCGCCATTAGGCGGCGGATTCCCAAAAGGACCAATCCGAACTCCAGGAGATCCATCCGCCAGAGTGGCGCTAGTAATAGCCAGAGCTGCTCCAAATGTCCCTCCATTCAAAAAGTCTTTATTCGTCGCCTGGCCTAGTCCACCCCATCCCTCTGCCGAGGCATTTCTTCCGATACTCCCTGTTAAGTAAAGATTCCCCAAACTCGACCCCATCGGGGTGGGATCGTAAGTGGAGTTCGAATCAGGGGTATCGTCTTGAATTCCGGAATTATTATTTCCAGACCTACTGTTTTCAAAGGTCTGCCACCCGATGATATGCTGCTGCGCGATCGAATTTTGGACACTCAACAAACCAATGAGCCCGAGGGTGTAAATCTTAAAGAGGTGGCTCTTTTGACAAATGGCAAACATGGGATTGATAACGTGTGATTTTTTAATACCTCCAACCTAAGAAGATCTTAGAGGAGATTAAGGGATCAAGATGAATCCCAAATGAATGAACCATTTCTCAATCATAAAACTGGCCTTGGATAAGTCAAAAAGGACGCCTTCGTCGAATCCGTATTTTTGAGCGACTTTCTAATCTTCTAATCAACAAAGCAGCTCATCCCGCCCTATTGAGGGCTCTTCGGTCACGCAATCAGGTCGTGGACCACGTTGCCATGAACGTCGGTGAGGCGATAGTCACGCCCAGAATAGCGGTAGGTAAGCTTCTTGTGATCGAGGCCCATGAGATGGAGAATCGTCGCGTTCATGTCGTGGACATGGACGCGGTCCTCGACCGCTGACAAGCCAAATTCATCGGTTGCACCGTAGCTAAAGCCTTTCTTAACTCCCCCGCCCGCCATCCAGGTGGTGTAGCCGTAATGGTCGTGGTCGCGGCCTTTTTTTCCTTCGGAAGTGGGCGCACGCCCAAATTCTCCACCCCAGACGACAAGCGTCTCATCGAGTAAGCCACGTCCTTCTAGATCTTTCAGCAAGGCCGCGATTCCCTGATCGCATGCTTTGGCAAGCTTCGCATGCCCACCAACAATATCACCGTGGCCGGTGTCCCAAGCAATATCGTATCCATCGATAGAATGTGAGAGCTGAACGACGCGCACGCCCTCCTCGACTAGGCGTCGAGCGATGAGGCAGCCTTTGGCAAATTCGCTCTCCCCATAAAGTTTCCGGGTTTCCTCACTCTCCTTTGCAACGTCGAAGACTTCCGGCACTGAGAACTGCATCCGGAAAGCCATCTCCATAGCCTGGATCCCAGCCTCAAGGTTTTGATCCTGCTCGAGCCGCTCAAGGTGCAGCTTGTTAATCTTCGTCAAGAGATCAGCCTGCTTACGCTGCTCCTCTCGCGAGAGATTCGAGTTTTTCAAATCACGAATCACGGCATCCGGCTTCATATTCTGAATATTGACGTATGAACCTGCGTAAGCCCCTGGCAAGAAGGCATTCCCCCAATTGGCGAGCTTCCCCCGCGGCTGGGCCCGCGGCGACATCGCCACAAATCCTGGAAGATTTTCGGTTTCCGCACCCAGTCCATAGGTCAGCCAAGATCCCATGCTCGGGCGGTTAGGCTGCAGGGCCCCAAGATTGGTCATCAGGATCCCCCCGGCATGCTCGGGAATATCAGTATGCATCGAATGGACAAAGGTGATGTCGTCGACACACTTCGCGACCTCCGGAAAAATGTCGCTGACCCACTTGCCGCTCTCACCGTATTGTTTAAATCCAAACGGAGAGGGCATGAGGCCCATTTTGGTATTACGCAGAGATTTTCGATCGACACTTTCGGGACGTTGCCCAGCATGTTTCGCAAGCAACGGCTTGTAGTCAAAAGTATCAACCTGCGACGGTCCACCTGGCATGAAAAGCTGGATGAGCCGCTTTGCCTTTGGCGCGAAATGAGGTTTCTTTGGCGCGAGTGGATTCGCGGAACTTTCAGCGCCAAAAGCAGTGTTTCCAAACATGCTCGCTAATCCGATACTTCCAATCCCCGCCCCCATTTTTGCGAGCGCATCCCGCCGGGTGATTTGAGATTGCATCGCCCGGCGATACGCCAGTTCGTGTTCGAAGAATTTCATAGTACTACTGGATTTGGATGAGTTCGTGGGCGCTTAACAAAACTTGTGCATATTGATGCCAACTTTTGGGACTTGGCTTATCGCCGAGCCATTGCTTCCCAAGCTCAGTTTCGGCAGGATCTGGGTAGCGAGAATAAAGCTGCTGATAGGCTCTTTTAATTCGGTCGGAAACTGGCTCCTTCAGTCCGTTCATATGGTCGCCCAAGGTTCTCGCTCGCTCGTTCATAAAAGGACTATTCATCATAAAGAGATATTGCTGAGGCACGGTGCTGGTAGGGCGGGATGCGCTTGTCGAAACCGCCGCAGGAAAATCGAAAAGGCGCAGGAAGGCATCGGACTCAAAACGATCGCCGGTGCGACTGATGGTAGCGTAGAGGGTGCGTCGCTTACTTCGCAAAATCTCCCCATCGGGTTTCCCCCCGACTCTTTGATCAAGTTCGCCAGTAACAGCGAGCAAGGAATCACGCCACGCTTCAACTTCGAGCCGGCGCGGGTTCATTCGCCACAGGAAATTATTATCACCATCCACCGTGAATTTTTCTTTGTCAAAGCGGCTACTCATTTGCCATGTCGACGAAAGCATAATCTGGCGATGAAGCCGTTTCAGCGACCACCCATGTTCGACAAAATCGTGGGCGAGCCAGTCGAGTAGTTGGGGATGTGTTGGCTTCTCACCCAGAACCCCAAAGTTACTGGGAGTTCTCACAAGAGCTTTGCCAAAATGCCATTGCCAGACCCGGTTGACGATGACCCGGGCGGTAAGGGGATTGTCTGGAGCGGTGACGGATTGGGCCAGTTCGCGGCGACCACTCCCCTCGGTATAGGGTGGTGGCGATTCTCCAGCGAGGATTTGAATGAATCGGCGAGGAACCAATTCCCCCTTCTTTCGCAAATCCCCCCTCAGGGCAACATGCATGTTGTTCTTACCAGCCTCTTGAAGAACATGAGCCGTCTCATATTTTTTTGGAGCGATTTTCTTCAAACGATCCAACTCGGCACGCATCGTAGACACCTTCTTCTTCGCCTCTTCACCCATCGATTTCTCGATGTCTTTCCGCTCGATCTTAAGCCGTTTACTTTCGTCATTAAGGAACTGATTGACGGCATTATTCTGGTTTTTGATTGCATCCTGACCTTGCCTGTAGGCGTCAACAATAGCTTGAGGAACGAGAGGGTGCTCGCCAATCCGGGTGTTTTTGAAAATGCCAGCGATCGCGTAGTAGTCCTGCGTCGTGATAGGATCGAACTTATGATCATGACATCTCGCGCAAGCGGTAGTTAAACCAAGGAAAGCCCGGGAAAAGGTGTCAACTCGGTCCGAAAGAGTCTCTGCTTGAGCCTGTGCTTTAGCCTCGGGGTCACCCCCATCAGAGGTGTAACTAGGGCCAACTACGAAGAACCCCGTCGCAACTGGGTCCGGATGATCATCAATGACATCCCCAGAAATCTGACGGGAAACAAACTCGTTATACGGCATGTCAGAATTCAGGGCATTGACAACCCAGTCACGATATCGCCAGGCATCTGGCAGAGCCCTATTATCACCAAATCCACCCAAGCCATCGCTGTAACGCGCAACGTCGAGCCAATGTCTCGCCCAACGTTCGCCGTAATGATCCGAGGCTAAAAGTCGGTCCACAATCTTCTCGAAAGCATTAACCACCGCGTCCTCGAGAAACTCCTCGACTTGTTCCGGTGTCGGCGGCAGCCCCGTCAAATCAAGATAGGCCCGGCGGATGAGAATCCGCTTTTCAGCCGCCGCATTCGGCTCGAGGTTCTTTGCTTCAAGTTTTGAAAGTGTGTAGTAATCAATCGGTGACCGTGGCCACGAGCGGTTTTCCACTGGCGGCAAATCGGATTTCACAACTGGTTTGAATGACCAATGCTCCCGACGGAAACGATCCCAATCGTAGGCTTCTTTAGGTTGAGCTTGGGCGATTGCGGAAGTCGTGTCCGCCCCGGGCCAAGGAGCACCCATTTTCACCCAGTCGGTCAGGATTTTGATTTGTTCCACCTTTAATTTTCCCTTCGGCGGCATCTCCATGTCTTCGTTGCGGTAATTCACCGCTTCGATGAGAAAGCTCTTCGAGGGATCTCCCGGTGTGAGAGCGGATCCTGAATCACCACCCTTAAGGAGCCCAGCCCGTGAATCGAGCAAAAGCCCTGCTTTCAATTTTCCTTTTTCCTCTGCCTTGGCAGAGTGGCACCGATAACACTTGTCGGCGAGAAGCGGCCGCACTTTATTCTCGAAGAATTCGAGTTGTTCGGCGTTCGGCGTTGCCGTGTCGACCGCAACTGCCAAAAAAACCCCAAAAAAGTTGGCGATTAAAACGATCGGACCCACTTTCATGCTAAAAATTTACGCTTAGAGACCCACAATCTTTCCTAAAGGAATATTTTTTAGAGCCAATTTCTCTATTTGGAGGGGGTAGAGCCCGAAGTTCGAGGAGATAAGGAAATTCAAACAGCATCCACCTATCCTGCCTACTAAGGGGTAAGCATAAAGCAGATTTTCCTTAATTACTTATTGTCAAATTTTATTTGGAATGTTTTTCTAACAGAACCCCTCAAGGAAATTCGTTTTCAGACGAACTAATAAACAAAGAACCTTCCATTAGTAATGAATAATAAAAAATCTGCTTTTTTTGCCCTTAGCGCCCTCGGACTCATGACTAACGCCAACGCTGCTACAATTGGATTTGGCACTGATTTGCCAAGTCCAGCTCAGGATACACAATCAAATGGCACGAACAACCAGATGCGCCAAAATATCAATACCACTGACACCGTGGTCCTCGGCGCGGGAACCTATCAAGCAGTGTCTTGGTCCTATCTTGCCGCTCCTGATGCGACAAATGGAGCAACTCAGCCCGTTTTTCCATTTCTCACAATCGTCAATGGGGTCGCAAATCACACTGTAGTGGCATATGGCCTCACAATCGACACCGAACCTGGTGTTAACACTGACGTTCCCTTCGGTGGAGCCAACAATACCTTCACTATCGGAGAAGGCGGCGCAACGATCGCCGCTGGGATGCAAAACCCAAGTGGCGACGGCCACCAAAATAGCATCATGACCGATACCTCCTTTGGAATTACAGATCATGCGAACGGATTAAATTTCGATGACGCTGGCAGCCTCGGCGCGGAACTAGACAGCTTTGGTCACGGCAATCTTCCCCGAACCTACGGGTTCTCGATCGAAGTGGTGGCTGTGCCCGAGCCATCGACTTCCCTTCTCTCATTGATCGCGGTCGTCGGATTCTGCGGAATGCGCCGCCGCTAAGATTCCAATCTTTAATTTTCAAGCAGAGCGCAGGTTCGGTTAATCCCAATCCTGCGTTTTTTTCGCCCACTAAAACGATATAAAAAGATTCAAATAGATTCATTGATATGAGCATACCCACCCGCACCAAAAATTTACTGGCCGCGTCCATCAGTTTCGCTCTGATGACAGGAGCAAGTGCTGTCACGATCGGCTTTGGGCCGGACCTATTCGGAGTTCAAGACACCCAATCCAATGGCACGAACAACCAGATGCGGCAGAACATCAACATCACCGATACCGTATTCCTCGCTGCCGGAACCTACCGAGCGACGACCTGGGACTATCAAGCCGGAGAAGATGCTTCAAATGGTGCTACCCAGCCAGTATTCCCTTTCCTTACGCTCGTCAATGGACCTGGGAACCACACCGTCCTCGCCTTCGGGGCCACTATCGACACTGAACCAGGAATCCAGAACCTAGTTCCCTTCGGCGGAACAGACGACACTTTCGTTGTTCCCGAAGGAGGTGCTACCATCGCCGCGGGGATTCAAAACACGAATGCTGATGGGGTCCAGAACAGCATCCTGACCGATACAAGCTTTGGCACAACCGACCACGCGAACGGATTAAATTTTGACGAGGCAGGCACCGTCGGCGCCTCACTCACTTCGTTCGGGCATGCAAACCTTCCCCGCACCTATGCCTTCTCGATTGAAGTGGAACCGGCCGAACTCTCTAACCCAACACCACCGGTCGTCACCGCTCTAAAACCTAGCCTCAACTCAACCGAAGTGGAGATTACCAGTAACCTGGTAGCGAAATTCGACGAGGTGATCGTAGCCGGTAACGGCAACATCACCATCAAGAACCTGACCGATTCGACTCAAATCGTGATTCCGGTTAGCGACGCCCAAGTCACGATAAAGGGCATTTCCTTGACCATCAACCCAACTGAATCTCTCGAAGGAGGCAAGGCCTACGCCATCCAGATCGATGAGACCGCGATTGATGACACGACAGGAGATGACTTTACCGGAATCGAAGATGACGTGACGTGGGCCTTCACTACCGATGCTCCCGACTTTGACGCCCCAGAAATAGAAACCCTCAATCCCGCGAGTGGCGGAATAGATATCCCCCTCGTAAGTGATCTCGAAGCGACTTTTGACGAACGCATCGCGATCGGCAGTGGTGACATCGTTTTAAAGAATCTCACCGACGGAACAGAGATTGCAATCCCGGTGGGCGATGCCCAAGTTTCAATCTCAGGTAGTGTCATGACAATCGACCCGACGGACGATCTCGAGCTTGGAAAAAACTATGCTGTCCAGATTGCTCCTACCGCGATCGACGACTTGGCAGGCAACAGCTTTGTGGGAATTAGCGATAACACAACGTGGAATTTCGCGACCCGGATTCCGGTGATTGGCGGTAGTATTATCGGTCCAGGTGCCGACATCACAGAAGCGATACAAAATGACATTGTCGATCAAGAGCGCCTCAATATTGATCGCACCTTCACCACCCTGAATGCGGGCACCTACAACGTGACCGACTGGCAGCTCAACGTTGCTAGGAGCAATGACGGTACTGGCGACGTTACCCCAATGCTCCTCACCGGAACACCGCCATCCTATTCGATCCTGTGGCTCGGATCAGCATTCGATCCAGATGTCGATGGCATTCAGATCGTGCCAGAGACGGGAGATTTCACCCTAGATGCTCCAACAGATATTTATGCTGGGTTCTTCACGACCAACCTAGGTTCCGAGATCATAGCGACGGACGCCGACAACTCCGGCACAGGATTCAGTTCAACTGATCACACCAACAGTTTTATTGCGCCCACCGAGGTTGGCGAAACGATTGACAGTTTCAGCCATGCCGGACTCGGTAGAACCTACGCTTTTGAGATTAACGTGGTAGAAGGCTCACAAAGAGATCTTAAAATCACTAGCATCAAATACCTCGATGAAGAAACCCCAAGAGTAGAATTCATTTTCAATTCAATCCCCGGACGCATCTACTTGATTGAGGCTTCTACCTCCCTGAAGCCAAATGGAGAACCCGGAGGTTGGATCGAGCTCGACGACGGTTTTGAAGCCGAAGGGGACGAGAGCACCTACGTCGACTTACTTTCATTCGTAACCGGGCCGCGCGTCTTCTACCGCGTTAAATTGATGCCGCGTTAATCTGGCCAACTGAGCTTAAACCATAACGAGAAGTCATCAGAACTATTCGAGCCAGTGAGAAACAATCGCCTGAACATCAGAGTCTTGCGCTATCAAATAGTCGCCAAGAACTTCTAACCTGCGATGTCGCCTTGAGGAAACTTCGTGACGGGAATCCCTCTACTAGAAATCAAAGAAGCGGGTTCAATTAAGCGCGAATCATACTTGGAATTTTTCTCATTCGTGTGTGAATAAATAGAGAATGACACTTTGTAAAACTCCTATTGCTTTGGCGCTAGTCCTGAGCTTCCTCGGATTGGCAAACCATCCGGTCTCGGCATCTCCTGATGGCGTTGTCGTATTCAATGAGGTGCAATACAATCCGGCGGGGTCTGACGAAAGTGGTGAGTGGATCGAGTTGTTTAATCAAATGGGGATCATCACCGACATCTCGGGGTGGCGGATCGATGGCATTGGGTATACTTTCCCGACCGGCACCCTAGTGAATCCAGGCAGTTATATTGTGATCGCCAAGACGCCGAGCGCTGGGGAGTTTGGCCCATTCACCGGGAGTATCGATAATGGTGGTGAGCGATTGAGACTTTATAATCAGAGCGACCGCCTCATGGACGAGCTCGACTTTGGCGATGATGCTCGATGGCCGGCCGCGGCAGACGGATCAGGAGCGACACTCGCCAAGCGGAAGGAGTACACCGCGAGTGGTAAATCAGGCCTGTGGACTTATTCGGAGCAACTCGGAGGGACACGCCTCGCGGCCAACTTTCCTGATGCTGGAGGCCCTCCGCCCACGACGACCGTAGGCTTGATCACTCTCGCTGATGTTTGGAGATACAAAGACACTTCAGCTGATCCAGGCGCAGGCTGGGCTGCGAGCGCACATCCAATTGGCGGCGATTGGAAGTCAGGAGCAGGCGGGATCGGTTTCGAAAGCGGCACCACCATTTCTCTGGGGACAGTGCTGAGCCACCCCAATGCCAACCCAAACTATGTGTCCACTTATTACTATGAACGCGAGTTCGACTTAAGTGCCGCACAGTTGGCGGGGTTGCAGTCGCTCAAATTGCGGCACGGCTTTGATGACGGCGCGGTGGTCTATCTCAACGGAACGGAAGTTTTGCGGGTGAATATGCCTGCCGGAGTCATCGACGCTAGCACCACAGCTCTCCGTGGCGTGGAAATCGATAACCTTTCAGCTGATATGACACTCCCGACTAGCACACTGGTTTCAGGGAGTAATCGGATTTCAGTTGAAGTCCATCAGGAAAGAATCGGCAGCAGCGACACCGTGTTCGGGGTCGAACTAGATGTGGAATTCGCTGGCGTGAATCCAGGTTCCATTCCGATGCTTTCATTCAATGAAGTGCCGCCCGCGACTGAGACCAGCTTTTGGGTAGAGTTAATCAACAATGGTCCAGCTAATATCGAGCTCACGGGAATCGTTATCTCGGCTGGTAATGATCCATTGCGCCAATATCAGCTTGAGGCCGGGCAGCTCGCCCCGGGGGCCCTTCTTTTGATTGATGAGGCTACTCTCGGCTTCAAGCCTGCTGATGGTGAGAAACTTTTTCTTTTTGATGCCAACGAGACGGTGGTCCTCGACGCCCGCGAGGTGACTGGGAGGCTCCGCGGCCGTGCCAAAGAAAGGAAGGGAACTTGGTGCTATCCGAACATTGCCACGCCAGGTTTGCCGAATATTTTTGTGTTCAATCAAGACATCGTGATTAGTGAAATCGCATACAGCCCACCAGGCCTTGGCGGCAGTCCGGGGGTGCCACCGACATTCGATGTTATGCCACTAGTAGTGATGGGAGACAGCTGGAGGTATAATAGTGCCGATGTCGATTTGGCTCCTGATTGGGCGACCGAAGAACATCCGTCTGTCGGTAATTGGAAAACCGCGACAGGGCCAATTGGTTTTGAGACCGGTGCGTTACCGGTCTCACTTTCGACAGTCCTTCGCAACTATACTTCGTCGACCGTGACTTACTACTATGAGACGGATTTCATTGTCTCAGCGGAGATTTTTAACACCGCCGAATCACTGGTAATAAGCCATCAAATCGATGACGGAGCCGCGTTCTATATCAACGGGGTACGGGTTGGCGAATTCAACTTGTCTTCGGGTGCGCTCAACCCAGAAACCCTTGCAAGTCCAAGCGTTGGCAACGCGGCTATTGAGACCTTGCAGATCCCAGTGTCGAGTCTCATGATCGGCGCAAACCGGCTTTCGGTGGAGGTGCATCAGAGTAGCACGGGGAGCAGCGACACGGTATTCGGGGTTGGGCTCGATGCGCGTGTGCAAACTTCTCCCGGCATCGCGGCGTTGCCGTTTCGCAATTCAGATAACCAGTGGATCGAGATTGCCAACCGTGGAGCAAGCGCGGTCGACCTTGGCGGCTGGGACTTCGACCGTGGGATCGCCTTCAGTTTCCCTGCAGGCACGATACTTGCACCGGGGGAGCATGCTTGCGTTGCACGTGATTCGGCTCTTTTTACCGCCGCGTTTCCCGGCGCCCGACTTCTTGGTGAGTTCTCGGGCTCTCTGTCACGAACCAGCGAATACATCTTGCTACGTGATGCTCACCGCAACCCGGTGGACGAACTCAGATACTTCGACGGAGGGCGCTGGCCTAAGGCTGCTGATGGCGGTGGTTCGACTTTGGAGTTACGCGATTTGAATGCAGACAACGGCGATGCAGTGGCGTGGGCAGCGAGCGATGAGTCCAGCCGAACGGAGTGGAAGACTTACACTTATCGAGAGAGGGCAGCGAGTAGTCGTGGGCCGGACAATCAATGGCGCGAGTTCAATATGGGACTGCTTTCCGACGGCGAAATGCTGATCGATGATATCAGCGTGATCGAAAACCCCGACGGGGGTGCGGTGCAGAAGCTGAGCGATACGACCTTCAATAATGCGGCCGCTTGGAAACTTGTTGGCAATCATCGGCATGGAGAAATCATCGATGATCCGGATACCCCAGGAAATAAGGTTTTGCGGATCGTTGCCACGGGCGCGACCGAGCACATGCACAATCAGATTTTCACGAAACTCTCTTCGGCCATCTCAAATGGCACCGAGTATGAAATTTCGTTCCGCGCTCGCTGGGTTTCGGGGTCTCGACAGCTGCACACGCGGCTCTATTTTAACCGCTGTGCCAACGTGAACCTGATCGATCGCCCCCAAGATGTCGGCACCCCATCTGCTCCTAATTCGCGTGCTGAGGTGAACATCGGGCCAACCTATTCGGGGATGAAGCACTCTCCGGTAGTACCCTCGGCGGGCGAACCCACCACTGTTTCAGTGGTGGCAAATGATCCGGATGGTATTTCAAGCCTCACTTTATTCTACTCGGTCAACGGTGGGGTATTTCAGACTGTCGGAATGGGTGGCGGCGCGGGTGGATTATACAGCGGTCAGGTTCCCGGGCAGTCAGCCGGGGCACGCGTCCAGTTTTACCTGACTGGTGCCGACTCGACCGGAGCCACCCAGACATTTCCACAAGCGGGTCCGGACTCACGAGCCATGTTTCAAGTAAGTGACGGGTTGGCAGCCACCAACGGTTGGCGAAATTTTCGCATTATTATGACTGCGGCGGATTCCAGCTTCCAGCACCGGTCCATTGAAGTGATGAGCAATGACCGTCTCGGTGCCACCATCATCGATCGTGAGGGAGATATCTACTATGGCTGCGGCGTGCGATTGAAAAGCAGCCAGCGTGGACGCGCCAATCTCAACCGCGTCGGCTACAGCGTGCGTTTCCCATCGGATGGGCTCTATCGCGGCGCGCTCGACTCGGTCGCGATAGACCGATCGGAAAGCCAGAGGCCGGGGCAAAGGGAATTGCTCTTCGACATCATGATTGCCAATTCCAGCGGCGTCATCAGCCGCTACTATGACTTCGTCAAAGTGCTTGCTCCAAATTCATCGCTGACCGGCGGCGGACTCTTGCAGATGGCTCGCTACGGTGACGTCTTCCTTGATTCGCAATTTGACAATGGTGGTGATGGGCAGCTCTACGAGTATGAACTCATTTATTATCCGACAAGTGAGGACGGCAACGGTTTCAAGCGTCCACAACCTGACAGTGTGACCGGATCGAGCGTCTCGAATGCTAGTGACGATCCAGAACTTTATCGCTGGTTCTTTCTCAACAAGAACAACCGGGAGGCCGACAATTTTGCGCCAATCATCGCCTACAATCAACATTTTCGAAATTCGGGAGCCTCCTTTGATGCTGGGCTTGAGGATGTCGTCGATGTTGACAGTTGGTTCCGAGGTATGGCTTACGCTGTCTTGAGCGGAGCGGGAGACAACGCCGGGTCTGGTAGCCAGCATAATGGGATGTATTACGCGCGCCCCGACGGACGGATCATGTTCCTACCGCACGACATGGACTTCGGTGCTGCCGGAGGGAATCCTACAGCATCGATCTTCGCCAACCGAGAATGTAGCAAGCTGGCAAATTCGAGTTCGACGCCTGGCAATGCGCAGCGCCGACGTATCTACTTCGGCATTCTTCACGACATTGTCACGACGACGTGGAACAGCGCTTATATGTCGGACTTCACCACCCATCTGGCATCGCTCGACTCGAGTCAGAACTGGGCTGGCAAGCTCGGTTCTTTTGATCAACGCCGCAATTATGTGCTTAGCCAAATCAATAACTCCATCGCTCCCACCAATTTTTCAATCACCACGCCTTCGCCATTGACGGTGGCTTCGAGCACCGCAACGATTTCTGGCAAAGGATGGGTGAACGTTCGGGAGATCCGCCTAGCTGGCAGTTCTGATCCGCGGGCGGTAGAATGGACGAACGGTAATTCTTGGGCGGTGAATATCCCGGTTGCACCTGGCTCAAACGCTTACCGAATTGAAGCGTATGATTTTTCTGGGGAGCTCATCGACACTGATACGATTATGGTCGATAATAATGGGACGGTTGAACCGGCTTCTACCTTGAATCTCGCCGTCTCCGAGTTGATGTACAATCCATCCGCCCCTACGGCAGCAGAGGTGAATTCTGGATTCGCTGATGCGGACCTTTTTGAATTTATCGAGCTGACCAATATCGGAACTTTGGATGTCGATCTTACAGGGGTGAGCTTTACCGCTGGCATCAATTACGATCTACCAGCAATAGTTATCCCATCGGGTGAGCGAGTCATCCTCGCCCGAAACCGTGCTGCTTTCCTCTCACGCCATCCGGGGATGGCCCCATTTTTGCTTACCGGCGAATACGGGATTGGTGACACAAACAAGCTCGCCAATGGCGGTGAGCTTGTTGTAATTCAAGATGGATTGGGTGGCGATATCCATCGTTTCACCTACGACGACAAATTTCCCTGGCCCAATGTTTCTGACGGTGATGGGCCGAGCTTAGTGTTGATCGCGCCCGATACAAATCCTGATCATGCCCTCCCATCGAATTGGCGGGCTAGTGCTATTTCCGGCGGTAACCCGGGCTCTTCAGACGCCAAGTCCTTCGTTGGGGATCCCAATGCTGATCTCGACAAGAACGGCGTCCGCGACCTCGTCGATCACGCTTTGCTTGGCGATGGCCTACAGAGGCTGACCTTCAGTGGCTCGACGGTTGGTTTCGAATTTAATCGTGACCTCGCGGCAGACGACGTGGTAGTCGGACTTCAAGTCTCAACTGATTTGTTAAATTGGACGGATGGCTCTGAATTGTTCTCGTTGTTAGATCCGATCTATCTTGGAACAGGGGGACAGCGAATACGTTATGAAGCTCAGAGCTCAGAATTGCCGGCAGAGCGCTTTTTCATCAGACTGCAGGTGGTGCTGACCAAGTAAAGGGAGAGCTCGGCCACTCAAAACCTTTCAATCCTATTGGATTTTTGACAAAACCAAAAGTGCGAGAGACCATGAAACAACCAATTCTCAAGATTTTCATGCTCGGCCTAGGCCTCGCCGGGCTAGCTGGCACAGTTTGGGTCATCACATCCATGATCAAAGAAGATCCGGATCGTTCTGGCTCAGGTCTTGCGCGCGGACCATTCAAGACGCGCCACGCAAAGGATTATCAACGACCAACTCAGGTTGCAGTGGACGGAGACTCGACCAGTATTGATTTTTCCAGCGTAGGAGCGAAAACGGCTGCCGATTTACAATTAGAAAATCTTGATCCAGGCAAGGCCGGGTGGGACACCGAATTGCAGAGCGACGCTGCGGCCCGCGCACTCACTCTCATTTTCGATAAAGATGGTGGCGACAAGCCGATCAATGAGGACTTTCGGGGGACTCCGCTCAGGCCTGATTTGGTTGAAATTTATTCCAGTGATGGGATCCAAGTTCGGCGCCTGCAAGGCAGACAGCCTGGTGACGAAGTCCGCACATTAGACAAGATTGGCTTTCTCAAGGCACTCCCAAAGCAACATGGCACTAGAAAGATCATTCGCATTGCCCAGGAGGGAGACGAGGGAGATTTTTCCACTCGCGTCATCGCTTCCACCCACGATGAGTCCCTCGTGGGACAATGGCATCAAACAACTAGTGTGTGGGATTGCAACTGGGCATTCTCAGCTCTCGAACCTGACGAACTGCCACTGCTAAAACGACTCACACTACTTTCCCACGAAGAGGTCATACGCACCGGGAAAAAGCCGTTATTTGAAGATGTCGCTGGTAATGTGCTCCCCGAAAAAATCGGTCCGCACGATTCGCCAGTAACAGATTGGGCTCGCACTTTAACCAAAATCGATGACATGCATTTTGCAGGGCACCACGGAATCGCGATCGGCGATGCAAATGGTGATGGACTGGACGATCTGTATGTTTGCGACTGCGGTGGTTTACCCAATCGTCTTTATTTGCAGAACCCGGAAGGCACCACCCGCGACATTTCGGCGCAGGCCGGAGTCGATTGGCTCGAGTCTTCCAAATCGGCGCTGTTTCTTGATCTCGACAATGATGGGGATCAGGATCTGGTTGTCGCGACAGTGGCGCTGGTTCTTGTTTTGGAAAACGATGGGCAAGCAAGTTTTTCGCTGCGCAGCGGAATCCCCGGCATGTCAAACCCGCATTCATTGTCCGCGGCTGACTACGATAGCGATGGTGATCTCGATCTTTTCGTCTGCAATTACGGCGCCGATTCAGTCACTGGGGGGCTCAGTGGATCAATCGCCGGACCACCACTGCCGTTTAACGATGCCGAAAACGGTGGTCGTAATGCGCTGCTGAGAAATGACGGGAACCTACAATTTTTAGATGTTACGAGCGCCGCTGGAATTGCAGGGGGTGGCGACCGTTGGAGCTTCGCCGCCTCATGGGAAGACTACGACAATGACGGCGACCAAGACCTCTATGTTGCTAACGACTTCGGCCGTAATAATCTATTTCGCAATGACGCCGGTCGGTTCACGGATGTTGCGGCCGCGGCCGGTGTGGAGGACATTTCATCCGGGATGTCAGTGGCGTGGAGCGATGCCAATCGCGATGGGAGGATGGATGTCTACGTCAGCAATATGTTCTCGTCTGCCGGGGGGCGCGTTGCTTTCCAGCGACAGTTCGGCAAGGGCAATCCGGGGGCGACCGCCGATTTCCAACGGATGGCACGCGGCAACACTCTTTTCCTTGGGGGCGACAGCGGAAAATTTGATGATGCGAGCGTGTCTGCCGGGGTCAATGTTGGCCTCTGGGCATGGAGTTCTCAGTTTGCAGATCTCAATAACGATGGGTGGCAGGACCTAGTCGTGGCGAATGGTTACCTGACCAACCAGATTGGTGGTCCCGACTTGTGAAGTTTCTACTGGCGACAGGTCGTGTCGCCATCACCGACAAACTTCACCGACAAACAGGCGGTCAATATTTATAAAAATTCTTGGGCAGCAATCATGAAATCGGCTCGCTCTGGAAGCTCGTGGAGCGGCTCGGAGACAAACCGTACTTTCCTGAATACGGGTGGGGGTCAATTTTCGGACGCCTCTTATATCTCGGGATTTGGGTTTGATGATGACGGGAGGGCCTTGGCCATCACTGACTGGGATGGCGATGGGGATCTGGACCTTTGGGCGCACAATCGCACCGCACCTCGCTTACGTCTGCTGCGCAATAGCTCGCCAAAGGCGAATCGCTCGGTGGCGTTTCGACTGGAGGGTGGCAATAATTCGAATCGCGATGCGATTGGGGCCCGGCTAAAGCTGACGCTCTCCAATGGTAGCGAACTTCTGCAGACGCTGCGTGCAGGTAGTGGATTTCTTTCTCAATCATCAAAATGGATCCACTTTGGAATCGATCCTGGGGCGTCACCATCTTCGCTCCATGTGATTTGGCCGGATGGGGTTGAAGAGTCGTTTCCCGGGATCGCGGCAGGTGAGCGCTACCGCCTTACGGAAGGGGGAGGGCTGCGGAGGGCTGCTCCGCGTGCCGCTGTTCACCTAGGGCTAGCTCGGCAACGAACGATCGCACCACAGCCTCCTGGGCAGATGGTTTTACCAGGGAGAATTCCGCTTCCGGAGTTCCGCTACATCCCAGCGGGGAAATTGGAACCCGCCGGACTTCTCCGAGGTGAGAAGCCGCTCCTCATAACTCTTTTCTCAGGAACCTGTGAGTCCTGCACCGAGGAGTTGCACGAGTTCGCACAGGGGGAGGAGCGCATCAAGGCTGCCGGTCTCGAGGTGCTCGCTCTCTCGGTTGACAAGTTGGTGGTCGGGTCCGATCATCTTGCAGCAGACAAGCTAGTTATGGCGAGCAAGTTTCCTTTTCCAACCGGGACGATCACGCCTCTCAGCGCGGATCACCTGCGCTTCTTACTCAAGTCGCTTTACGATTTCCCGGCATCGTTCTCAGTCCCCATCAGCCTCCTATTAGATGAGGAACGACGCCTATTCGCAATATATCGAGGTCGAGTTTCGACTGATCTGATCCTCCACGATGTCGCTTTCTCGAAAGCGAGTGACAAGCAGCTTCGTGATCTTTCGGTGCCCTTCCCCGGCAGTTGGTTCACGACTCCGATTGCTTCATCCGAGCTTGCAGAGTTGATTGCGAGCCCGTTCCACCGCACCTTTCCTGATCAAGGGTTGCGTTATCTTGAGCACGCGTTGACGAGCCCGAACTCGAAAACTCGTAACGCACGGCTAAAACGAAGAGTGAGTGGAGGCTATTACCGGCTCGCATGGCAGGAAGATTCCAAGGGCAGTAAGAGCAAGGCGGTCGCCTATTACAAAAAAACGCTCGCGATAAATCCTAGTAATTCCAAAGCGCGCACCGACTTCGGTGCACTGCTTGGAAAGCAAGGGAAACTCAACGAGGCTGAAGCGCAATTCCGCATGGCCTTGGAGCTCGACCCTGACAACCAAGTTGCCAAGAAAAACCTAGAACTGGTGATTCAGAAGCGACGTTAGCTGGATGGCTGAGGCCTCCTCTACTTACTTGTAAGCCCCTTGATGACGGTCTCAATCATGAGGAGTGATTTGCCAAAATTTCTATCCTTAATCGTTAGTTCTGATTCGCGAATGAAGTTTCCTTTGGGGTCATAGCTTCGGACGGCACATTCGTGCAGCACACCGACGGCCTCACTTTCGTCGGCGCGCGTGAGCCTGAGAAAGATTTTACCTTCGCCATCTTCTGCTGGGCCCAATTTGTCGATGAGAGGAGTAAGATCAATTCCGACCTCGATCGGTGTTTTGTCTTCCGGGCCAGCAATAGGAACATGTCCCGCGTTCCCCCTGCGGAAGAGAGGCCAGCCATTGAAGGCTTCCGGTGCAAATTCGTGCTCAGGAGCGCTGGCATCTTTATCACTGGCGATACCAATGGTCATTCGGAGATCCGTCCGATCGCTACAAGCGAGCTTCAACCTAAGAGTTCTGCTGGGAAGATAGCGAGTCACTTCTGCCCGGCCAAGGTAGTTCCCACGTTTCCACGTGGAATCAATCATCGCGCTGTAGAGAAGGAAGATCTTTCCATCCTTCGACCAATTCTCTCCCCATGAATTAACGACGATATAGGCTCCCCGTTCCCAGTCAGCGAGAGTCACTTTACCATCATCATTAAGGTCAAGGTCATTGGTAATCTTGCCATCACCGTTCACATCATAACCGACTTGATCATCGTATCCCACACAGGTGATTCCGTGCCCGTAGCCACTCGGCCCCCAGCGGACCCACACATCATCTCCAGCCCCATACTCGCCTTCCGGGATCGTTTTAGTGACCTTTTTCAATTCCCCCATTCGTCCATCTAGGGCAAAGATTCCACCAATCGTTTTCTTTCCTACCTTCTGTTGATTTCGATCAAACATCCATCCCCGTGCCTCATTCAACTGATCCACAGTATTAGCAGGCGAGTAGCGATAACCCGACACGCGATACTCCATAGCCTCGCGCCAGATCTGATAACCGTTTGGCCAGACCCCGATTTTATTCAAGCGAACGCCACCGTAAGATTTGGCAGTGGGAATACCGATCCGCTTAGCGACCTCCCAACCATGATAGGCCTCGGATCCCACGTTCTCCGCTCGATTCATCATATTCCACGAAAAGTGAGCCGGAAAGCGGGTTGCATCAGAGTCTGCCGCAGTCCCATTTAAAACATTCATCTCATAGGTAAAGATAGATCCTATCGCTGCGAACTGACCGCACGTCCCCCACCTCTGTTTGTAAATCGGAGGGAACTGCTCGCGGATAGAATTATCGACCTGAGAAGGCAGACGTTCCAGGTCAATTTTCCCCACTCCCACATCCGGGCCCTGAGCATCCTTCCAAGTATTGTAGTCCTTCCCCTGCGAAGGGGGCCGCGAAAATCCACCCGGATATTCGGCCCGCGCTTGCTTGACTTCGTCCGCGACCAGCAGCCCCATGAAATTAGCGAACAAAAGGCTTCCAGCAGCGAGAAATCGTTTTGAAAAAGTAATCATAAGTAAAATCGTGGAGTAATACTTTACCTTGAAGCAAATACTATCGTGAGATTGCGTATTATCGCTCTAGCAAAAGCCCCTTCTCTCACCACCCTTAAAAATAAACATTCACCCTCTTATCAAATTTGGCCGATAGATCACAGCATGAGCCAGCAGTAGATAACGTCATGGCCCTCTTTGCATAGGCATAGAAGCTACAATGAATATATTCCCCACTCTTTCCAAAACCCGGCTTGGCAGCACTGTCTTTTGCCTCTTGGCATCAACCGTTTTTTGTAACGCCCAGAAATCATCGCCATCGGAAAACCCTCCCTCCTTGGAAGAAACCCGGACCATCGGGCGCGCGAACTCAGCACTCTTGGAAAAAAAACAAGCGATCAAAGCGGCGAACGGAAAACCATCTGCCAATCTCGCAGACTTCAAGAAGCATATTTCACCAATTCTCACCAAGACCTGTGTTCAGTGCCATGGTCCCAAAAAAGCCAAAGGAAAATTTCGGATCGATACCCTCGATCCCAATCTCATCGAGGGAGGTGACATCGATTGGTGGCTAGAGGTTCTCGATGCCCTAAGCAATGACGAGATGCCTCCTGAAGATGCCGAGGTAAAACTGACTGGCCGAGAAACTAGCAAGGTCACAGAATGGTTAAGTTCTGAAATTCAGAAAGCTTCAACGGAGCGACGTCATGAGGGTGGTCATTCATCGTTCCGTCGTATGGCGCGATACGAATACGATTACGCGTTGCAAGATCTACTTGGACTCTCCTACTCACTCTCTGAAAACCTGCCTCCTGAAGCTGATTCGGAAAATGGATTCAAAAACAGCTCAGAAACGCTGCAAATGTCTGCAATGCAGTTTGAGACTTATCGTGAGATAGCGCTCAATGCGCTTGAACACACCACCGTGGTGGGTGAGCAACCTAAGGTCACCGTTTATCAGCTTCCAAATTCAGACGAGGCTTCATCGACCCTTGATCGCGACCAGGTTAGCAAAACTCACATCCTCACCCAAAAAACAAAAAAAGGTCAGGCTCCTCCAGAAACCGTCATTTTTGACCAGAGGAATCGATCCGTGAAATTTAATCTGAGCAATCACCTGCCCGACCAAGGCACGATGCGCATCACTCTCCGGGCTGGACGCTCAACGATGAAGACTGATGAATTTGCGAGCCTCCGTTTTATTTTTAGCGCTCATACAAGTAACAATGCCAACTTTTCCGAGGTCATCAGCAAACGCGCGATTCCGGTGACAGGCTCGCTGACTGAGCCACAATTAATCCACCTAGATATTCCTCTCAGCGAAATCCAGCGAAACCCATTCCGAAACAACAAGGAAACATTCCCGAGACGCGATGAATTTCTAACCATTGAATGCCAGTCAAAAACTCGGGGCAAGGAACCGCTCAGTATCACTCTTGATTTTATCGAAATTTGCGCACCCTTTTTCGAACAATGGCCGCCCCAAACCCATCGTGATATTTTCTTTGCAAGCCCGAATAAAAACGAAGAGGTAGAATATGCTCGTGAGGTCTTAACTCGATTCATGAAACGAGCGTGGCGGCGCCCCGTAAGCTTAAATGAAGTGGCGCCCTTCGTCACGTTGTTCATGAAATATCGACCTGAGTTTTCGACGATGGAGGAAGCGATGATTGAGGTGCTGGCAACGGTCCTTGCAACACCGGAGTTTCTTTATCTAACACAGGAGGATTCTTCGACAATTAGCGAAACCGAATTAGCCAGCCGGCTTTCCTTTTTTCTTTGGTCCAGCATACCAGACAAAGAGCTTAGAGGGCTCGCGAAGAAAGGAAGACTGAGGGATCCCAGAGTTCTTGGGGCTCAGATCACACGTATGTTGGCCGATCCTCGATCCGCAAGATTCTCGAAACACTTCGTTCAACAATGGCTCGGTTTGGATGGACTTAAAAGCGTAGTCCATGTGACCGACAACGCACTAATGGAAGCCATGCAAGAAGAGCCCATCGCCTTTTTTAAATACGTCCTTAACAACAACCAGAGCCTAATGGACTTCCTTCACTCGGACTATGCTATGTTGAATGAACGGATGGCTGCACATTACCAAATTCGCGATATTTATGGCCCTCAATTTCGCAAAGTTTCAATTGAACCCAACACCAATCGCGGCGGAATTCTGACAAATGCCGCAATCCTCACTATGAATTCTGACGGCAAGGATTCTCACCCACTCAAACGCGGAATCTGGATGCTTGAACGAATTCTCGATGACCCGCCGCCGCCCGCGCCACCAAATGTTCCGGAAGTCGATTTGACCAATCCAAAAATCCTCGAGATGACGCTCAAGGAGCGTATCGAGGATCACCGCAACAAACCAGCCTGCATTTCATGCCATGCTAAAATCGACCCTTGGGGAATTGCCTTCGAAAACTATGACGCCTTGGGCGTCTATCGGACCAAAATCAAAAATAAACCAATTGATGCGACCTCAGCCTTGTTCAACAAACAGGAATTAGCTGGGATGGAAGGCCTGAAGCGCTATCTGCTGGCGGAGCGTCAGGACCAATTTGCGAGAGCAATGGTTCACAAAATGACTTCTTATGCCCTTGGCCGTCCACTAACTTTTAGTGACCATGCTGAAATCGAAGCCCTGACAGTTCAATTTCGAAAAAAGGAAGATCGTCTACGCGATTTGATACACTTGATCATTTTTAGTAGTATCTTTAATTCTAAGTAGTAACCAAAAGCCGGATGATGACCAAACCCGCTGACATGAATCGCCGAAATTTTCTTCGAGGAACAGGCATTGCCCTTGGCTTGCCGTGGCTAGAGACCTTTGCGGCAGATGACTCAAATCCGAACCCTGCTCCCAAGCGCTTTCTCAGTGTTTATCATCCCGATGGGGTAGGTCTTCCAGTCAAAGAAGATCCAGCCTGGAAGGATTGGAGTTGGTTTCCCCGGGGTGGCGAAAGAAATTTCAAGCTCACCAAAGTGCTCGATGTGCTCGAGCCCTTGCGGAAGGAAATCACGATCTACTCGGGACTCTCCCATCCGGCAGCTAGGACGGTTCACGGTCATTCCAATGCCGACCAATATCTGACCGGCGCAGACATAGGCGGACATGGACCCTACAAAAACTCGATCTCAATTGACCAAGTTTATGCCGAACAAATAGGACGATTCACACGTCATTCCTCGTTGGTAATGTCGACTAACGGAGGAGTTGGCGGCCCAAGAGGAGCCCAGACCCAATCCTACAATCGGAGCGGACGGCCCATCCCTGCCTTAAATCACCCCAAGCAGATTTTTGACATGCTCTTTGTCACAAGCGGCAAAGAAGCAGCAGCAAAATTGGCCCGAAGTAAAAGCGCCCTAGATCTTCTTATCGCTAACACCCGTTCGTTGGGACGGAAACTTTCTCGACACGATCAAGGGACCCTAGAGCAGTATCTTGATGCGGTTCGCGATACTGAAGTGAAGTTAGAGAAAGCCCGACAATGGATCGACAACCCGATTCCCAAGGTGGACACCAGCAACCTAACTCTGGAAGCTGGACCAAAGGAGGCGCAGCTTTACTTCGAGACGATGTATGAGCTGATTTATCTCTCCTTCTTGAGTGATTCGACCCGCGTTGCGACCTTCCAGCTGGGTCGCGAAAATGGCGGTGGCCCTCATAACCTTCTCTCAACGGCCGTTGGTTTGGGAAATGCTCATGCCCTAACGCACGCCGTTAAAAAACCCAAAGGCTGGGAGAATCTGGGAACCTACAACCGCTACCAAGCAGAAGAATTTGGCCGTTTTATCCAGAAGCTGAAGGACACAAAAGAGCCAAACGGGCAAGGAAACATCCTCGACAACACCTTTGCAATGCATGGTTCCGCGTCCAGCAGTTTCCACCTCTCCCGCAACTACCCCATCATATCTGCCGGCGGAAAAAACCTAGGCTTCGAGAATGGTCGTTATCTCAAATTCGGCAAAGGCAATGAGGACAACCAAGCCGGCGCCGGAATTGTGAGCGACAGCGGGTGGCGGGGTAAGGTGGAGATTGAAGAGCTCCCACTCTCCAAACTCTTTACCACCATCTTGCAGAGACTCGGGGTAGAGGCGAATTCCTTCGCAGGAATTACCGGCACCCTAGAGCGAGTGTAAAACCGGAATCCATTCTCCACCTCGAAATTCTCGGCTAAGCCAGCTTGTAATGGTCAGTCCATTCCTTTCTTGGAGCAGGGCCAGAAAGGAGCATATTAGCCACCTTGTTACCGATGAACTTTTGGGTCTTGCGATCAAAATTCAGGTCGGTGTTAAGATATTCCGCAATCATGCCTAGATTCAAAACTTGAGTAAGTGCTCCTGACACACTGAAAGGAGATTCAGTTTTACCATGACCCATACATGCTTGGGTAAAGGACTCCATATGATCGTTTGCGGGCCCTTTATTGTTCAGAGCTTTCTTGAGATCATCATGCTTGTTAGCCGAGATCAATTTGGACGATCCACTGTGGGAATTCCGATGGACTAGATAGTCCTCTTGCTTGCGATGAAGGAGAGTCCCAGCCCCGCCAAGCCCTGGAGCTTTCTTTCCTCCGAGATATTTTTTATCGATTGATGATGCGTGATCGCCTCCGGCCTTCCAAACAACATGTACCGCCGGCTTATTCTTACCACGAGAAGGGAAGTCCAACTCAATATGCGAGCTTAGCGGAAAGCTGATCTTGTTATAGTCACCAAGTGCCTTGGGCGAGATTTTAGTAGGAAGCCCAAGATCAAGGTAGTGGTGGATAAAGTCGATAATATGGCATCCCCAATCTCCGAACATACCGCCACCATAAAGATGGAACCCACGCCAATCGAAAGGATGAAACATCGAGCTGAATTCCTTCATTTCTTGCGGCCCGCACCAGAGATCCCACGACTTTAGCGATTCTGGAATGGGTTGGGCTTTAGGGTAACCCTTGATTCGCTTTTTCTTGTCCATGAACCAAAGCGAAGCACTTTTCCAAGCCTCAACCTTCACGATATCGTTGACCACTCCACCTGTAAGCATGCGCTTGAATTGCTCCGATCCACTGGAGGTATGGCCCTGGTTTCCCATCTGGGTCACCACTTTAAATTTCTTCTCACCTCGCATGAGTATTGCTGCCTCCTCAAAGGTATGAGTCAGCGGCTTCTCAACATAAACGTGCTTACCCAATGACATCGCTTGAATGGCCGCCGTAAAGTGAGTATGGTCAGGAGTTGCCACAGAAACTGCGTCAATATCTCCACCCATCTGATCGAACATCTCACGGAAGTCGTGGAAAAGCTTGGCTTTCGGGTTTCCCCTGATGATTCCAGCCGCCCGATTGTGGTCAACATCACAAATCGCAACCGGGGTCGCATTACCTTTCCGGCATATTCCTGAGACTACGCTGGCCCCTCTTCCTCCTGCTCCAATACAGCCTAAGTTGATTCGCTGACTCGGAGGACGTTGGGGGTTATTCTGGGCTCGTGCGCTCGTGAGGTAAGCAGGAATGAAAGTAAATCCGAAAGCGGACGATGTCGCCTGAGTAAGGAATTTACGTCGAGTGGACTTAGAATGTATTTGATGGGTACTCATGGTATTGTTTGGGAAGTGTCTTAAAGATTTTCTGGGTCAAGGATGACATGCTTAACACCTTTGCGATGGAAAGTGTAGCTGATGTGAATCTTTCCATCTTTGGTCTGAATCACTGCAGGATACGAATACTCGACCGAACGATCGGAATTTTCAGCTTGTGAAGTTTTTTCAAGAGTTACCACGGGCGCCCAAATCGTTCCATCTTCAGAAATTGCGACGTTAAGCATACGCCGGCCAGGCACTGGAGATTTTCGCGTAGTGTGATTATAGACAATGAGATGTCTGCCATCGGCAAGAGTCAATGCGTCCGTTCCTGCATTAGGATTTGGCAAAGAACTCGCCACCATCGGGCCCCACGTTTTGCCACCGTCTGAAGACCTGCTCTGAGTAACCACATTTTGGCGGCTTCGACATAAGATTTGAAGACTCTTATTTTTCTGGATGAGAAGACTAGGTTGGATGGCATCGAACTCGATTCCATCGTTGATCGGCCCGATAACTTTCCATGTTTTTCCGAGGTCACGAGTAATCTCAAAGTGCACTCGCCACTTGTCTCCCTTTTCGCTGCTGGAAGGGCAGAGAATCGATCCATCTTTAAGCTCAAGCGGCTTGTTTTTCACCGGGCCTAGGAGGTGCCCGATCGACGGGTTTTTCCCAAGTTTAGTAGGCCACGACCAGGTTTTACCGTGATCGGTTGAAGTCGTCATCATCCCCCACCAAGAACTAGGACTAGGGCCAACTTTATAAAAAAGGACAAGAGGGCCATTCTCAGGCTGAAAAAGCACCGGATTCCAGCAGGGATATCGTTTCGTGCGGCTTTGCACCCCGTTCACAACCTCTACAGGAACACTCCACTTTCCGCTTCTATATCGGGAGATCCAAATCCCAACATCTCGATGGCCCTCATGGGGGCCCCCAAACCAAGCCGCCACCAAACCTCCAGGTGTCTCGACAATTGTGGAAGCATGGCAGGATGAAGTTGGTTTTTTAGAGAGAGAAAAAATCTGACGCGCCTCTACTAATGGGCCCTCTCCCACTTTCGAAACAGGTGGAATCAATTCTTGAGAAATCGCCAGCGGGCTAAGAAGGATCGCTAGGAAAAGAAAGAAAGTTTGGCGCGCCCTCATACGATTTTGGCAGCTTGCCTTTTTACATTCTAACCAACAAGTCAGAATCATGATCTTTGAATATAAGCTCATCAGGATTCTGATTTTCAGCAAAATCCATCGCTCGTTTTCCAAATACAAAAACACCACGCAGTGGATAGGCCCCTATCCACTTTCTAACCCAGCCAATTCACCAACAACCCTGCTAAAAGAAAAAATTTTTTCTTCGCTTTCGCTTAGCCGAACAGTGTTTAGTCCAAGTCTTACCCATGCTCAGATTTTTTCTCCTATCTCTATTTTCACTGCTTCAGGTTGAGGGTTCTAAAAGGCCAAACGTTGTCCTCATTATCTGCGATGATCTCAACGATTACGTAGAAACGCTTGGAGGCCATCCTCAGGCGAAAACACCCCATATGAGGCGTCTTATGGAGCGCGGAGTCTCGTTTACTCAAGCGCACTGCAACATTCCAATCTGCAACCCTTCAAGAGCCAGTTTTATCACGGGCCTATATCCTCACACCTCACAGCTCTACGGCTTTGAAAAGTGGCGAGATAACGAGATCACCAAGAACTCGAGAACCTTGATGGACCACTTCCGGAAGAATGGCTACCACACCCTCGGAACTGGGAAAATCATGCACAATGGCGAACGCCAAGAGTGGATTCACTACCAGAATGATGCGGACTACAGCCCCCTCGCCCACCGTGAGGGAAAAAATATTGCGCACCCTGATATCCCTGCTCCATTCCGCGACGAGTTCGAAGCCATCGATGGTTCATTTGGACCACTCCGAAAGGTGAAGGCTCCCTTTTCTTGGAAATCCGGAAACTGGAAGCGCATGAAAGATTTTCGCTACGAATCAGAGGACGATCGCGATCTCACTGCCGATGAACTCAATGGAAAATGGGCTGTCGAAAATCTTAAAAAACTTGCCACCACGGATAAGCCCTTCCTCATGGGAGTTGGATTCATTCGTCCACACACTCCACTCATTGTCCCCCAAAAATATTTTGACCTCTTCCCACTCGAATCCATCGAGCTTCCCGTCATAAAAAGAGGAGACGTTGAGGACACCTTTAAACAAACCGTCAGTTCTGTGGAAGATGATCGAAGTGGTGATCGAGGATCAAAGATTTATGACACCCTGATTGCTTCTTTTGGCGGAAAGCGCGAACTCGCTCTCAAGAAATTCATCCAAGCCTACCTCGCCTCAGTTGCCTCTGTCGATGACCTCATTGGCGATATTCTTGATACGATTGAAGACTCACCCCTTAACGATAATACCATCATTCTTTTGACTTCAGACCACGGCTGGGGGATGGGTGAAAAAGATTACCTCTACAAAAACTCTCTCTGGCAAGAAAGCACACGGGTGCCTCTTGTCATAGCAGGCCCGAATTTAGCTCAGGCTAAAACGTGCCAAAAACCAGTCAGCCTCATCGACCTTTACCCAACCCTCATTGATCTTTGCGGCCTTTCAAAAGAAACAAAAAAATCCACGGAAGGTCGGCCACTCGATGGATATTCGCTCAAACCTCTTTTGCTGAATCCCGCTGGGAAATGGTCTGGGCCAGATGCCGTCCTCACAGCCATGTATAAATGGGCAAACTACTACGACCCCGCAAAGCAAAACTATGCTCTACGCGATCAAAATTGGCGCTATATCCGATACGAAAATGGCAAAGAAGAGCTTTATCACGTCAAAAATGACCCCCATGAATGGTATAATCTTGCCCTTAATCCCGATCACCAAAAAACTCTAAAATCATACCGGAAAGCGATGCTCGCAAGAATACCTGCCTCCATTCCTCCGCCCAAGCCCACCAAGAAAGATGCCGAGATTTGGAAAGATCGTTATTTCAAAAAGCATCCAAGTGCTGATGCCAATCAAGATGGGAAACTCACTTGGTCCGAACTGCAAGCCCACAAAAAAACTCAACTTATAAAGTAGATTATCTATGAAGGTCTTCTTCGCCCTCTTCTCTCTAACCGTGGCTGTTATAGGCCAAGATAAACCCAACTTGATTGTCATCATGACAGACGACATGGGTTATGCTGACGTGGGATTTAATGGGTGCAAGGATATCCCTACACCACACATCGACTCGATTGCCTCCAATGGGGTCAGGTTCACCTCAGGCTATGTTGCCTATTCGGTTTGTGGTCCGAGCCGTGCCGCTTTCATAACCGGCCGATACGGACAACGATTCGGCTTCGAGCGAAACCCACAGTATCGCACTCAGGACGAAAATATGGGACTCCCATTGGATGAAGATACGATCGCTTCAGCCCTTCGGAAAGTGGGCTATTATTCCGGGGTGATTGGGAAATGGCATCTTGGTGCTACAAAAAAACACCACCCTCTCAAGCGGGGTTTTCAAGAGTTTTACGGGCACCTTGGAGGGGGGCATCAATACATGCCCGAAATGCTTAATATCGAAGATAGCTATGCGGCGAAGGATGAACCCCAGAGCTACCGCACCTGGATTCTCAGAGATTACAAGCCGGTGCCCCCTCGCAAGTATCTTACTGATGATTTTTCCGACGAAGCGGTCAGCTTTATCGAGCGGAATCATAACAAGCCCTTCTTCTTATTTCTCTCCTACAACGCGCCACACACCCCGCTCCAAGCACCGCAGAAGTATCTCGATCGCTTTCTTAACCTTAAAGATAAGAAACGCAGAATCTATGCCGCTATGGTCAGTGCTGTCGATGATGGCGTAGGGCGCGTCCTTAACTCTTTAAAAAAGAACCAGATTAATCAAAACACCATCATCTTTTTCCTTTCGGACAATGGAGGCCCCACTACCAAAAATGGCTCTAACAATGCCCCCCTTCGAGGAAACAAAGGCGATGCCTGGGAAGGGGGTTGGAGAGTCCCTTTTGCAGTTCAATGGCCACTTGGACTTCCAAAAGGAAAAGAATATGATCACCCTGTCGTTTCGCTCGATATCATGGCCACGATCGCAGCGAGAGCAGAAGCACCAATCTCCACTGATCGACCGCTCGACGGCGTGAATCTCATCCCTTTCTTAACCGGAAAAAAAGAGGGGGCACCTCATCAAGGGATTTTTCTTCGCAAGTTTGACTCAGGATCAACGGCCATTCGTAGTGGCAACCACAAGCTGGTGACCTATGAAAAAAAAGCCTTCACCGGCGTGTATGACCTTCACGAGGATATCGGAGAATCCAAAAACATCCGCGATCAATCCCCGGAGGAAATCTCCCAATTGAAGATGCTTTGGAAGAATTGGAACAAGTCTAATATCGACCCAGTGTTCAAAGGTCTTATCCACACCCCCGCTTGGCAAAAGAAGCGGAATCAAGCCACTCGTAAGAAAGCTAAAACAGATCACAAGTAATCCCACTCCTCTGATGAAGATAAAAATTCTTACGACCCTTTTCGCGCTCTTCTCGACTGCACTCAGCGATGATAAGAAGCCAAATATCATTTACCTCATGCTTGATGAATGGGGATACTTCGAGTCCGGTCATATGGGACATCCAGAATTACTGACTCCAAACATTGATCGTTTCGCAAGTGAAGGAATGCGTTTCACCAATGCCTACGCAGGAGCCCCGGTATGCGGCCCAACTCGTTGTGTCCTTCTCACCGGACTCCATTCGGGTCACACCTCGATGCGATCCAACAATGGATTTGCTCCTATCCGCGCGAATGAGCCCACCCTAGCAAGCATGCTTAAACCACAGGGCTATGCCACCGGAGGCTTTGGCAAGTGGGGGATTGGTGGTCGTGGAACCAGTGGAGTCCCTGAAAATCATGGGTTTGACGAATTCTTTGGATACTATGATCAGGTTCATGCTCACACTTTTTACCCGCAATACCTCATTAGAAATAGTGTGGAAGTGCCATTGCAAGGCAATGACAGCACAAGCTTCTACGAAGGAAAAACCCACGCTCAGACCGAAATCTTCAAGGAGTCGTTAGGCTTCATCGAAAAGCACCACGACAGGCCCTTCTTCTGCTACCTCCCATGGACCCCGCCGCACGGGCTCTGGGGGATCGATGAGGACCATCCTTCTTGGCAACTCTTCAAGGACAAACCCTGGAAGGCTGGCCAGCGAACGAAGCGCGATGCACGGGTCTATGCAGCCTTCATGCACATGGTCGACCGACAGCTGGGAGAGATCATCTCCCTCCTTAAAGAACTCAAAATTGATGACAACACTCTCATTTTCCTCTGCGGAGACAATGGAGGACAAGCCTACTTTAAAACCCCAGATCGGCCGCATGGATTCTTCGGCCCCAACTTCAATCGTAAAACTGGCAAACGCTTTCGCGCCGGTAAGGGATCCCTTTATGAAGGAGGCCTCAAAGTCCCCTTCCTCGCTCGTTGGCCTCATAAGATCAAGGCAGGCGACGTGACCGATCACCTGTGTTACTTCCCAGATATTATGCCGACGTTAGCCGAGCTCTCCGGCGCAGAGTGCCCTGAAACTGATGGAGTCTCTTTCGTTCCCACTCTCAAGGCTCAAGCCCCACAAAAACCTCACGACTCCCTTTATTGGGAATATCTCGGTCAAAAAGCGGTCCGCATGAAAAACTGGAAAGCCTACCAAGCAAAAAAGGGAGAGTGGAAACTCTTTGACCTGTCCAAGGATATTGAAGAAAAAAACGACCTCTCGAAATCCCAACCAGATATTCTCAATCGACTCATCGCAATCGCAAAATCGTCACACAAACCGATTCATCCCGGAAAGATCTTCAACCGTGAACTGATTGATAAAGACCGGAAGCAAGCTCCGCATGGAAAGAAACAAAAAAAGCAATAGGCTCACTTTTTTTGAAGATTCAGCGGCTGTGGACTTCGCAGATATGCAAAGAAATCACTTAATTCCTGTTCACTGAGACCATTCAAAAGTCCGGGTGGCATCAAGCTTGTTCTCGTTGGTTCCAAAGATAGCACCTGGTCCGCAGCAATCGTCAAGGGAGCCCCGCCCGCAGGCTGTAAGATGACAACACGTTTATTTTTCGTCTTAAGAAAACCCATTAGCTTACGATCATCCCCAACCTCCAGAATATAATTTTCGAAGCCTTCCCGAATTTCCCGGCTAGGTTCTAAAATTGAGGGGAGCAGAGTCTTAAGGTCCTCCCGCTGATATGAAGTCAGGGAAGGCCCTATGTCTCCGCCATCTGCATGAAGAACATGGCAAGCCGCACAACGAGCTTTGAAAAGAGCATGCCCATTTCGAATGTTTGGCTTTATCGATTTCGCTAGAATGGCCTGAACCTTTTGGATCTCAACCTCGGAAGCCTTCTCAGGATCAGTTGCTTTGGGAAAGAGTATTTCTAATTTTTGAAGATGTTCAGGGTGAGCTCTCGATACGATCTGCTTTTGCAAAGCCGGTGTTAAAAGCCCCTTTAAAACTTTGTCCTTTGTAGCCATGCCAAGCCATTGGCTGACCCAAGATGCACGAGAAAGCAGCAAGATTTCAGCAGCCTTAATTTCCTCTGGTCGGAGAGTGGGTAGGCGCTTCAGGACTGCCCTTGCAATTTTGGGGGATTCAATGCCCTGAAGGCTTGCAAAGATTTGGATAAGAATCCTAGCATCTTTAACATCCAAAAGCCCTAATAACTTGGATGTCGCATCAGGGTGAGGGTTTTCACCAAAGTATTCAATGAGCCGAAGAAGCGTTTCACGATTTTTTTTAAGCCCCTCTAATTGCCTGAGCGCCTCATTTAGAACGGAACGATTCTGGGGGAACAAACGTAATTCGAGATGCAGAGGCAAGTCGGTCCTTCCAGCTAAAGCTAGAATCATCTCGTCCGGAATCGTCGCAAACGAGCGACCTTTAAAAGCCTCATCAAAATGAAACCAAAGTTCTCGTTGCTCATCCTTAGTGAATTCACCGATCGCAGAAAGCATCTCGGCAGATAACTTTAAATTTGTGAGATCCCCACTGGCAGCAAGCCATCGATTAAGCCTAACAAAAACCTTGGGAGCCATCACTTCTTTGCGCAAAAGGAGTGCCACACATTCCCTCGAAAAATTTTCACAGTGTGGCTCAATTGCCCACCAAGTTAGAAGCGAAAGCTGCGTGTTATTGCGAATGCTTTTGTTACCCAGTAATGGCCGCAAAAAAGAAAAGGCCTCTTGTATCGGGAGACGGGCTGCCGAAGAGGCGGTTTGCGCCAACACCTCAAGGTCTTCCTCAGCCACCAAAACTTTACTCACTTCGGCAAGATGAGCGGGGGTCAGATCGCCATTATCAACCGCGAGACGAATGGCCCAACGGCGAACATGAGGGTTAGCGCTTCTCATCGCTTTCCGAAAAATTGGGATCGCCAAACCATCAATCAAGCTCCAGCACCAGAGACCCTCAAGAGCAAGTTGCCCTTCCTCATGAGCAATCCACTTTTCTATTGTAGGCAGTGCATCCTCCCGGTCTTTGTGTCGCCAGAGCGCGTGGCGAGCCTCTTCCCTCCACCATCGATTAGAACCCTTCAGGTGCTCTAGCAACTCAAAGAGAGTGAGCTTTGATAAATCAAATTTATTCAGGACCTTATTTTCCCGTGCCCGGATCCGAAAGAGTCGTCCATCATTGGCATGCAATTGCCCTTCTGAATGCTTGAGGTGATTACACTGCTCATCATACCAATCGCAAACGTAGAGAGCACCATCCGGGCCGGTATCCACGTAGACCGGACAAAACCACTTGTCGTCCTTCCGAACATCCACAATCCCATTTGGAACTACCGAAAAATTAAGCCCATCCAACTTTGGACGGTATGACCCAACCCCCAGCGTCAGAGGATTTGCAAAAACCATTGCGCCCTCAAAGCGGGCCGGAAGCTCTCCTCCCTCGTAGATCGTGATCGAATTTGTCACTCGGGCATACTTCTGATGAAGGATCCCAGGAAGATACCCATAAGTGTGCGGATTAGAAAGCTCGCCATGCTTCCCAAAAGTCTTCTGATAATAGGCCCCTTGGTGGTAATAGAATGCCACATGGGCGGTATTACTTCCAGAGTAGAGACGCCCCACCGAATCGAATTCGCAGCTTAGATTATTCCCTCCGCCCTCGGCGAAGATCTCAAAAATCTTTTTCTTCGGATGATATCGCCAAATCAACTGCCCCGCTCGCACTACCGGGGGATCCTTCTTGCCCTCCACTGTGACCCGCAACGAAGTCGTAGAACCATTGGCCCCATAAAGCCAACCATCGGGCCCCCAAGTCAGCGAGTTCGCGAGTGAATGTGAGTCTTCAATTCCGAAGCCACGAAGATGAACCTGCGGTGGACCATCTGGCTTATCGTCACGATCCTTATCCTCATAAAATAAAAGATACGGTGGTTGGAGAACCCATAGGCCGCCGTGATCATGCGCAAAACTCGTGCAGAAATTCAGCCCCTCCAAAAATGAAGAGACCTTGTCGAAAGACCCATCGCGATTGGTATCCTCGTGGATGCTTATGAGATCTTTCCCGGGTACATATTCGGGATGCCCAGGAGGACTTGGCAGCTTATCGTATTCGCTCCGCCAAAACCGATCCTTTCCCACCACCTTCGATCCAGCAGGAAATGGGTACTGACGATACTGCGCCACCCACATTCGCCCTCGATGATCGAAATTCAGGAAGATCGGCTGCTCAACCACAGGGTGGGATGCCACTAAATCAATCGCAAGATCATCGCCGGATAGCCAAGAAGACTCCTCGGCAAGCACGGTAGAAATGAGGGAAATGGCAAAGAGGCTGGTCGTTCTTATCATCGTATTTGAGCGCTGCATCCCATCAAGTCATCAGTCAGAGTCACGAGCTATCGATCGAATCACGTCTTCTTAATACCTTAGGTTAACTATCTAATCTATCGAAGAAGACGGACTATGCTTCAATCAAAGCCTTTAACGGAGAAGCGCGTCTCTTATTGCCAGATGAGGGACAATTATATTGCTCCAATCATTTCTCTAAAATTAGAAGGGGGGTGATTTTTTTAATCATGAGCCATTCATCGAGACTCACCGGGCGATAGCCTCTGGGAAATTCGTGCCATCCAAATCCCCAACGCCAAGGGGTTGGCAGCCACGGAGTGCCCCCCACTCTCACTCCCACATACGCCAACTGAGCGATCACGGGCTTCCCTTTGCAACGAATCCCATCTCGCAGCTTCCGGTCTGCATCCCTCCGCTCCTTCCAAGTTCCCCCCTTCCAATAGGCATAATCATGAAGCACGCAATCTTCACGCCAGAGGACCGGCTCACTGGCAGTGCCATCAGGAAAAGAACTACATCCATCTGACTCGAATGGATGCAATTGGGGGGTGATCTTAGTCCCGCAACCAGTCACACAAACGAACAACATCAAAAGTGGACCTATTGCCACGGGAATTCTAATCAGTGGAATTTTCATCTTATCATCAGCTATCGAAATGAATCCTTTAACATCACCTTCTAAAAATGATTGAAATCAGAAATGGCTGGGGGCTAAAGCCTATTATTTCCTCGTAATACTCCCCTAGAACGATTCGTATCCCAAAAATAGCTTTATGAAATTCCTCCCAATCCTTCTCACCCTCCCATTTTGGAGTGCTCACGCCGAGCTTCTCACCCTGCCACTCTGGACCGGCGAGGTCCCCGGCGAAAAAGACCAAAAAGTGGGTGCAGAAAAGGTCGAAGATCGCAACAATGATGGGATCACCCGCACTTCGAATGTCAGCAAACCTACCATCACACTTTACCCAGCACCCATAGACAAGGCCACCGGAGCTGCTGTCATTGTAGCCCCAGGAGGAGGCTATGGCATTCTCGCCTCGAAACACGAAGGGACCGACGTTTGTAATTGGCTCAACGAGATCGGCGTCACCGCGGTCCTACTGAAGTATCGCGTTCCTCGTCGCAAGAATCTCGAAAAACACCATGCTCCCATGCAGGATGCCCAACGCGCCGTAAGCCTTGTTCGCTCAAAGGCTTCTGAATGGAAGATCAACCCTAAGCGCATTGGCCTGCTTGGCTTCTCCGCCGGAGGTCACCTCACCGCAACCGTTCTCACCTCGGATGGCTCTGTGAGTTTCCCGAAGGAAGAGGTCGACAAACACTCTCCTATTCCAAATTTCGGCCTCCTCATCTATCCCGCTTATCTCAAAAACGAAGAAGACCCTAACAAGTTGGTTTCCGAAGTCTCCATCGATAAAAACACCCCTCCATCTTTCATTGTTATCGCACATGGTGATTCACGCTTCGTTGAAGGAGCTGCTCTTTACTACCTCGCCATGCATCGAGCCAAACGTGACTGCGAACTCCACATTTACGGGAAAGGCGGCCACGGATACGGGATGAAAAAAATCCCACAACGAGTTGGCGAATGGACTACCCAAGCCGGCGGATGGATGAAGGAGATGGGATACCTAGATTAATGCGTGATCAAAAGAAATGGGATGCTGAATTCCCATTCATGAATCGCCCGATTTCAGCGCAACTCCTGCGTCGCCTGTTGCTACAGCTGCTGTAAAAGTGGTATCGAAAGTGAATACGGTGACGCCTTGAGGTCTTTTACCCTGAGTCTTTTAGATCGCCTCATATCCTCTTCGAAGACACGCCGCCGAAGCTCCTGGGCACTTTTTTTGTGGGAGTAAGCTATATTTAGCTCCCCATTGATTCGCATACTTAAGCCATCAAGATTGGCCGAACCCAGGCAGACCCAATCGTCCACCATGACCGCCTTTACATGCGAAAACTTCGGGTAAGCATAAATCCGGCACCCATGTTCCAAGAGAGTTGCGGCGAATCGGCGATTCGCAGAATCGAGTAGTTTGGAATCATTTTGAACGGGGTAGATGAAATTCACCTCTACTCCCCGTTTACGGGCCGAGATCAACTCCCTGAGAAGCAACTCGGAAGTGACATAGGAATTCTGCAAGAAAATTTCGCGACGGCTCATTCGGATCGCCACCAAAATCGCCTCTTCAACCTCCGTCCTCTCAGGCTTGGTTCGTAAGATTCGGATCGGAAAATGCGCCGCCTCGGTTGAAGCTAAATCCGGTTTTTTATCACGATACAAAAAAGAACGGAAATCTCCCAAAAAGCTCTGAAGCTTCCAAGAATGCTCAAACCGATTCTGCAACTCGGTAGTGATCGGACCCGTGACCCTGACCATGAGGTCATGCCAGGTGTATCGATACTCTCTTCCAATATTCATCCCTCCGAGATAGGCCTCTTTCCGATCGATCATAATTAGCTTAGAATGATCGGCCACTAGCCACGGATTTTGAGACATTCTCGCTTTAACCTGACTATTCTTTTTTAGGTAATGGGGCATCGACGAAGGAGGGATAAACCCATCTGGGAGAGGCTCAGAAGGCGGCGTCCACCACGCCCCAATTGATCCAAGCCGATCCATCAAAACCCGGCATTTCACATCTTCGCTTCGCTTGCGTAATCGGTTGGCAAAATCGGTTGCGACGTCATCGTTATCAAAAATAAAAACCTGACTATCAATCTGCTCTTTCGCGCCATCGACAGATCGGTAGAGTGCCGGAAAAAACTCAGCACCATCCACTAAAAGATCTACTTTTCCGGGAAGGGGCTTGGGTAAGCCGACCAAGTCAAGACCCTCTTCAATATTCGCCCCCCTGGCATAGGCCGGATTCAGCAAAGCCTGCTCATTGAGGAAATTTTCGCCAAGAAGACGCGACCTTTCATACCACATGGAGACGCCTTTTGTGGTTCCGGTCACCGGGTTGCTTACCAATGATTTCATTGATCCATGGACAACTGCTTTTGCGATCAGCTCAGTTGGCATGCCTACTACGGAGCCCGGTTCTCGCTCATTCCACAGGGGGGTATCCGGAAGGGAACAGGAGGCCATCGCAACCAAGAATAGAACTGCTATTAAGCGTGATCTCATCAGTCATGGTTCTAATCCAACCACCAAGGATCAAAAGATGAAAATAGCGGGATGCAATTGCCCTACATCACCTTTGGTCGATCCTATAGTCAAAAAAAATAGAGAACTACTCCATTCCCAATTTTGGTTTGCGATCGATTCTATAGATCCCCCAGTGTTTTTCAGCTCCGAGGGGATCGTTGGGGTCACCTTTCCAATCCTCGTCAAAGGCTTCAAAGAAAAAAGTGGTGATATTGTGCTTCGCTGCCCACGTTTTCATCTCGCGGTAATATCGGGCTTGCGCTTTTTCACTAGCACGCTTCCCAAATTCGGAAGCCACGGTGGCCCACCCCGCTTCGGTAATTACTAACCTCGCATCAGGCAGGGCCTTACGAACCGCTTCCATATTGGCAACGCCAAATGACATTCCTTCATCAATCATTTTCCCTTCCCAAACCGGATAAATATGGACAGAGACAAAATCGACTTCTTTGGCCAAGGCCTTTCCAAATCGAGCCCACCAATCGTAATTGTCGGCAACTGTAACGGGTTGCTCAATCTCACTTTTCACTTTTCTAACATAATTCATTACGGAACTCACCGGAACCATGTGATCGTTCCACTCGACTAATGCTTCATTTCCCACTGCAACGGCCGCCACAACTTTAGGATACTGATTGGCAAGTTTAATGAGGCGCTTCACTTCCTTTTCATTTCCGACCTTCTGAGACGACAATTCTTCTGGCGTAAAGGGCTGTGGTTTCCATGGGCATTTTGGATTATTAACTTCTGCCGAAAGCCACGCTCCCAAGAGGACCCTAATCGGAAGTTTATGAGTTTTGATCAACTTCAAGATTGCCGCAGAATTTTCGCGAGAATCGTAGAGCCGAATGAGCCTGAATCCGTCCTTTGAGAGAATCTTGAGATCCTGAAGCATCTCGGCATCACTTGGATTCTTGGCTCCTTCTCCACGGTCCGGATGTTGACCACTCCGGAAACCCGAATAACAGATCGCCCATGACTCCCCCACGACCAAATCCTCCCGCTTTTGCCGCAAATCCATCTCTTTTTCCTCCGCTCCTAGATTGAAAAGAAGACAAAATGAAACCGTTTGGTAAATCCGACGAAAAAAGAAACAAGATTCCATAACAGAAGATTATGATGAATGCAACTTGATGCAACACCAAAGGTGGGTATCGCTTCCTAAATGAAAGGTCAGCCCCCCTCCTCAGGTATCATTTTGAGTGAAACTCACTCTCTTTTTGTCTCTTGCCGCGACCGTCTTTCTACAGGGGAAATCCTACGTTCTCATTCTCGTTGATGACCTCGGCTACATGGACATCGGAGCCTACAATCCCAAAAGCTTTTACGAGACTCCCAACATCGATCGTCTTGCTAAATCAGGTCTAAAGTTTACCGACGGCTACGCCGCCAACCCGGTCTGCTCACCTACCCGCTTCGGAATCCAAACCGGCCGCTACCCCACCCGCAAGGATTGCACCAACTTCTTCAGTGGTCGACGTGGTGGAAAATTCGCGTGCGCCCCGCTTCACGATCGCCTCGACCACGATGAAACAACCCTTGCCGAAGCACTCAAGACAAGAGGCTACTCCACCTTCTTCGCCGGGAAATGGCACCTTGGTCCAAGCGAAGAATTCTGGCCGACCAAGCACGGATATGATGTCAATGCGGGAGGCTTCAAAGCAGGTGGCCCCTATGGTGGAAAGAAATACTTTTCTCCTTATGGTAATCCCCGTCTGAGCGACGGTCCAGATGGCGAACATCTCCCTGACCGCCTTGCCACCGACACCTGCAAGTTCATGGAGGCCAACAAGGAGAAACCTTTCTTTGCCATGCTTTCCTTTTACTCGGTTCACACGCCCCTCATCGGAAGGCCCGACCTCGTCGCTAAATACAAAAAGAAGGCCGCGAAAATCAATGGGCAGGAGTTTGGTGACGAAGAACAAATCTTTGGCACGCGACCCCGTAAGGTTCGCATTCTCCAAAAGCATGCCGTTTATGCCGCAATGGTTGAAGCTATGGATCAAGCGGTCGGCAAGGTCATGAAAAAAGTCAATGATCTCGGTCTCGAAGATGAGGTCGTCATTTGCTTCACCTCAGATAATGGAGGATTATCAACCTCAGAAGGATCTCCGACTTCGAATCTTCCACTGCGTGGTGGAAAAGGTTGGATCTATGAGGGGGGCATCCGCGAACCTTTCATCGTAAAATGGCCGGGAGTGACGAGGCCTAGTTCAACCTCTTCGGTTCCCGTGATGAGCACCGATTTCTTTCCAACCTTTGTGAAAGCTGCCGGTGGCGAGAGCAAAACTGCCCTAGATGGCGTCGACCTCCTTCCCCTTCTCAAGGGGGGAAACCTCAATCGTGACGCCCTTTACTGGCACTATCCCCACTACAGCAATCAAGGCGGCTTCCCCTCGGGCGCTATTCGAATGGGCGACTGGAAATTGGTGGAACGATACGAAGACGGGCGAGTTCATCTCTATAATCTCAAAAACGACCTCAGCGAAAAAAACGACGTGAAAGAGGGTAACGAAGAACGCGTGAAGGAAATGCGCGCCAAGCTTCACGCTTGGTATAAAGATACCGACGCCAAATTCCTGCAGAAGAAAAAGGGGCAGGAGGAAGAGCCTTGGCGGCCATAGCTGCTAACTTTCGGCTACTTCTTTCCAATCACTCGCGCCCGGATCCCGGGAGTAACCGCTCCTTCGGGCTCACGTTTGAGCCCCAATTCTTTGGGGCTTTTCCCCACCCACTGGGTTACCCTTTTCTCAACAATAATCTGTCGATCCTTCGGCTCGAAAGTCAAAGTTGTGAAAAGAGCCTCTCGGTAGGGACTTGTATATTTTAAAGCTGAGTGCTTTGCATGCACTTCAGCCGGGTAGCTTTCATGGGCATACTTTGGTCCCAGCCAGTGATACGACGCCGAGTTAATGTGGAGATATTGAACTCCACCAATTTCGGTAAGTAAATCAATGTGGGTGTGACCATTCATGGCCAGGACCACTTTGTCAGAATGCTTTGAGAGAATTTTTTGAATCTCTACTGCGTTATCGATCGCATAGGGCCCCGCGATCGGTTGATGGGAAATAATCACGACCGGGCCTATGAGTCCACTGAGAGTTTTATCAAGCCATGTCACCTGGGCTTTTCCAATAAATTGCGGATAGCCGCCTTTGTGCTTGGGCGATCCTTTCTCGTTCGCATCAAGAACGATGAGTTTAAGACCTTCGATATCATAGCGATAATAGGGCGCTTTCATCCCCCATGATTCGAGACACTGCTTTTTACTCAATCCGCCATCTGTATCATGATTTCCAATCACATGAAGAGTTGTCGCGTGAGCTCTATTAAAGCGATCAACAATCTTCTGGTTTGCCTTTTTAGCGAAAGCAAAATCTCCCATCTGAACGAGAGCATTTGGTCTCGTTCTGGCCATCTCTTCAAGAAACGAGTCAAGCCGCGCTGCACCATCAGGAATAAGATCGACGTGAAGATCCGCAATCACCCCCAAGCAGATTGGCTTGGAAAGAATATGAAGCGCATCGGAAGCCATGCCTGAAAGCGGCATACTCGCACCTCCAAGCGCAAGATTTCGGGAGAAATGTCGACGCTTCATCATCACTAGGTAACAAATATCACATTTACCTGGGAAGCTCCAGATTTTGGTCCCTTCAACAATAATCGGAAAGAAGAAACCCTCCGACTACTTCTTTAAAAAGTCATACTCGGGATTGGCAACCTTTCCCTTGGCCTGTTTGTAAACTGCCTCCAGCTCATCCCTTGAAGCAGGCACACGCCCCATATCACCGGTTTCGTTCTCCCAACCTTCGAGAAGCTTACGGTGTCTTTCAAGCTCGTCAGCAACGGAAGGATCAGCCGCAAGATTCTTAACCTGATAAGGGTCACTGCGAAGGTCGTAAAGTTCCTCCCGAGGCCGTTGGGTCGCATCATGATACCAAGCCTGCACCGGAGACAACCCCCCTTGGGCATACAACTTTCGGAGTTCCTTTAGAGTGGCATACTTTTCGCGATACTGCAGCTGATAGACTGGCCGATCGGCGTGGTAGTTTCGGATATAGCGAAAATGATCGGTTCTCACCGTGCGCACCCGGTCAATCGCCACGCCCAAACGGTCCCTTGCTCCGATCACGAACTCACGTAGCTTGTATTCCTTATCGAAGAGGTCACCTCCCTCAAAGTTTTTCGGCAGGCGCAGATTAAGAAAAGAAAGAGAAGTTGAGGAAATATCTATTCCACTCACAAGATCCTTGCGGACCTTTCCTGGAGGTATCCCGGGGCCACGAAAAATGAGGGGAACCTTGAGCCCAGCCTCATAAAGATTCTGTTTTTCCCGGGGAAGCGGGCTCCCATGGTCGGTAAAAAAAACCACAATTGTACTTTCAAATAAATCGTTCTTTTTGAGTGCGGCGATGATCGCTCCAACCTCGGCATCAACTACTGCAACCTGCTCATAGTGTCGCGCGATGGCATCACGAAACACCTTGGTATTAGGATAAAACGGAGGAACGTCCACCGTGGCGGGATCAACCCGACTCTGCGACGGAAACTTTGCTCCGGTCTCCCCTCCCAACTTTCCGCCTTTCAACTGAATTTGTCCGAAAAACGGCTTCTCCTTAAGCTCTGAAATCCACTCAAGATCACCGGAAAAATGGGACTTCGTTCCGAACTCATGCGAGTAAAGATGAAGTCTTGGCTCATCAAAATTATAGTCATCCTTCGCCTCATTAAAGGTCACGTATCCCGCTCTACGAAAATGCGCCGGAAGAGTGCGGATCTCCTTCGGAAGCGGCTTCTTGATCATGGTGCGGTGGTGATGCAAGCCAAGCGAAGTTTGCATCATTCCAGTGATTAAAGCCGAACGCGTTGCCGAACAAACAGGAGCCGGCATGTAAGCCCTGTCGAATCGCGTTCCTTCGGCCGCAAGAGCATCAATATTCGGAGTCGGCACCGCCGTGTGTCCGTAACACCCCAACCAATCCGACATGTCGTCGACATAAATCCAAAGGACATTCGGCCTGGAAGCTCCCAGCAATGGCAGGGCAGCGAGAAGGAAAAGTATAAATCGCATTTACTAGGAAAGTATCGTCACGGGGAGAGCGGCCAAGACCAAAAGCCGGAGCTTTCGACTACTTTACTTTTGAAGAGACCACCTTCCCATCGATAATAACCCCGGTAGTGTGCGTGGTCATTTCAAGAGGATCACCATCAAAGAGCGCAAGATCAGCATGCTTTCCTTTCGCAAGAGACCCGATCTTTTTTTCCAGTCCCAAAATCTTGGCCGGCTGGATGGTGCAGGCAGCGAGTGCCACCTCCTGCGGGAGACCATAAGCGGCAGCCATCGCGGCCTCGAAATGAACGACGCGAGTTTTGGGAACGTAGGTTTCATATCCGGACTGGAAGGCGAATAGAATGCCGGCTTTGTGAAGTTGGGCTGCCAGGGTGAAGGTCATATTCTCGAGGTCGCCGAAGGGACGCCCCATGGTAGGATGAACAATAACTGGAACCCCAGCCGCCTTGATCTCGTCAAGGAGAAGATAGGCTTCGGCAGCGCCATCCAGAATCAAATTGAAGCCAAATTCCTCCTGCAAGCGGAGGGCCGAAGCAAGGTCCTGATGACGCTGGGCGTTGATGAGCAGCGGGGTCTTTTTATTGAGAATATCAACGAGGACATCGAGCTTGAGATTTGAAGCCGGGGCGTCCTTTTCTTCATCATTTTTTGCCTCTTCAATTTTAAGAAGGCGGGTTTGCGCTTTCATGAGTTCGGCCCGCAGCATTGCGATCGCTTTCGAGCGCGTCCCGGGTGATTTACTGAGAGCCTTGGCTCCCAAGGTCGATGCGACTGCCGAGGTAGCAATAAGAGTATCCTTCATCGAAGTGATCGACGGGACATTGGTCTTCAGCACCATGAGCTGCCCCGACATCAACGTGCCAGGAGCATGACCGGTGTGGACCGTCGTGACCCCAAGGTCACGAAGCCATTTCACGAGGGGGTCGCGGCCGTTATAGGCATCGACTGCACGGAGTTCCGGCTGGATAGGCGACGACTTCTCGAGCTGCTCCTGATCGTGCTTGGGCGAATTCAAAATCCCGGACAGCCCGACAGTTGAGTGTGCGTCAATAATTCCAGGGGTCACAACCTTGGCGGTAAGAGTTTTGTAGCCTTTGGGGATTTTAACTTGGGAGGCTGGACCAACCGCGCGGATCTTCCCCTTTTCCCCACAGAGGACGATCCCATTTTTGATCGGTTTTAAATCACCAGTCATGGTGAAGAGGAGGTCGGCTTTGACTGCAAGTTGACCGTGGGCAACCGCAGTAAGAGCGAGAGCGAAAATTACTTTAAACATTGTATGAATTAGTGGAAAATTAACGGTAGAAGCAACACCCGGAGGCTTCGCGATTGTGGCCCGCACCGTAGCCTCCTTCGGCAAAGAGTCGGTCGGTTGGATTTTCAAGATCAAAGACCTGCTCGCCTTCGATGTGGGTTTCAAGAACACGGGTATAAATTGAAAATGGATCCCCCGAGAGCATCACAAAATCAGCTTGCTTTCCAGGGTCGAGAGAGCCAATCGACTTATCAAGATCGAGCATCTTCGCCCCGGCAAGGGTGAGACCTTCAAGAGCCTTTTGACGACTCATCCCCGCCCGCACCCCAACGGCGGCATTGCGAAGAAACCAGCGAGAATCGTTGATTGGATCATCCGTATGGAAAGCGGTCACTACTCCACGTTTGGAAAGTTCAGCGCCGTTTTTCCACTCGAAATCGCGCGCCTCTAATTTCCCCCCAGGTGAATCAAGGAAGATAATGGAGCAAGGCACGTCTGCTTCGGCAATCTCATCAGCCACCTTCCACGCTTCTGAGACGTGGTGCAAAACGACTTTGAAGCCAAACTCCTCCTTGAGGCGAAGAACCGTAAGGATGTCATCGTGGCGATGGGTATGATGATGGACAGTTCTCTTCCCCTCGAGAATGTCAGCCAGAGTCTCGAGGGCGAGGTCACGCTCGAAGGCTTCCTCTGGCTTCTCCTCCTGATGTTTCTCGCGCTTCTTAAGATAGGCTTGGGCATCAATAAATTTTTGCCGAACGAGGGCCACAGACTTACCACGAGTTCCTGGAAAGGGACCACTATCGCGGATCGAATTAGTTCCATTCGCCATCTTAACTCCATACGCCAAAGAACCGTCCGCGAGCTTGATCGTAAGATCATCAACGATGTTTCCTTTACGAAGTTTCAGGTAAATCGTTTGACCGGAGAGCAAGTGTCCAGAGCCGGACATGAGATTGGCCGTGGTAATGCCTCCGGCACGGGCCTTATTGATCGAAGTATTACGGACATCAATGGAATCAAAGACACGAACCTCAGGCTGAATCGGTGATGAAGAATCAGCTCCAGCCACCGAACCAATGTGAGAATGGGTACAAATAAGACCAGGAATGATGGTCTTGCCAATCGCGTCGATCACCTCGGCTTCAGCCGGTATCTTTACATCCTCCGAAGTTCCAACCGCCAGAATCGTATCACCTTTAATGAGCAAAGTTCCCTTCTCAATCTTTGGAGATGAAACCGGATAAATAGTGGCATTGGTATAAGCTAGGACCTTAACTTCGGATTTGCGTGATTCCTGAGCAGAGGAAAAGAAAAAAGGCAATAAAAGGAATGGAGCCATAGCAATGGCGATGAGCTTGCGGGAACGCATGGTGGTGGGAAGCTAGCAGAGCCGACCCATCCGGGGAAAGCGTGGAATCCGGGATTGCTCTCTCGCAGGAACGTTTTTTAACCTCCAGACTGACATCAGCATGAAAGGCATCCAGTTTATTAGAAATAGCAGTGAGGAAGGCTCAGCTACAGATATCGAACTTCCCCGCCCCAAGGCTACCGGTCGCGATATCCTCGTGCAAATCGAAGCGATTGCTATGAACCCCGTTGATTACAAGGTCCGGCCAGCTGAAAGCGAGCCCCCAAAAGTTGTTGGCTTCGATGCGGCCGGGGCAGTTGTCGAAACAGGTGAGGACGTCACTCTTTTTCAAAAGGGCGATCTAGTTTACTATGCCGGAGATGTCACGAGATCCGGCACCAATGCCGAATTTCAGCTGGTTGATGAACGTCTTGTTGCAAAGCGCCCGACTTCACTCGATGCCGCCAGCAGCGCCTCCCTTCCCCTCACTTCGCTTACCGCTTGGGAGGCCCTCTTTGATCAGCTTGGCATCAACCCAGAGACGCCTAATGACAATAAGAATAAGAGGATTTTAATCATCGGAGGCGCGGGCGGAGTGGGTTCTATTGCGATCCAACTCGCCAAGCTCGCGGGGCTCATCGTGGTGGCCACAGCCTCACGGAAGGACAGCTCTGATTGGTGCCAAAATCTTGGAGCCGACCACATTATCAATCACCACGAAGATCTACCACTCCAACTAAAACTCCTAGGGTTTGAAACGGTCGATTACATCGCTAACTTCAATGAGATCGATGGCGTTTGGGAAGCTATGGCAGAAATGATTGCACCCCAAGGTGGGATCGTCCTCATCACCGGGCATCAAACTCAACTCGACTTCGGTGGCGCCTTCAAACTCAAGAGCGCCAAAATCTGTTGGGAGTTTATGTTCACGCGCTCGATGTTTCAAACCGATGACATGATCGCTCAGCATCATATTCTTGAGACTGTCGCCCAATTAGTCGATCGCGGGAAACTCATCGCGACCACAAACAGTTCCATGAACCCTATCAACGCCAAAAACATTCTTGAAGGTCATCGCCGTCTTGAATCCGGTGCAACGATTGGCAAACTCGTCCTCTCCGGATGGGAGTAACCAGCAACACAGCATCACCTCGTTTCAAAAATTCGAGTGGAGTTTGGTTGTGCTTCTTGTGAAACCTACGATCCTCAACGCCCATGGTTCGATCATTTATTCTCGCGTCACTCGCCCTGATTTTTTCTGGAGGCTCTGCTCATTCGAAAGAACAAGCTCAACCCATTGTTGGTCCGAAAAATGGCTCCTTGGTCATCATGGGCGGGGGAGGAAAAGACAGAACCTTCCCCCAAATCTTTGCCCACTTCATTAAACTGGCCGGAGGGAAGGATGCTAGGATCGTTATCGTTCCAACCGCTGCATCCAGTTCCCCTGATCACAACTACCAGCGCTCTTGGTCGCTTGATCTTGCAAAATCAATGGGGGTGAAGAGGGCCACGATTCTGCACTCCCACAGTCGTAAAACTGCTGACACCGAAGGATTCGCCGAACCATTGAAAACCGCAACCGGAGTCTGGTTCGGCGGGGGGCGCCAGTGGAGGTTCACCAAAGCTTATGGCGGGACCCTGACTGAGAAGGAATTTCACAAAGTGCTCGAACGAGGTGGAGTTATTGGAGGGTCATCGGCTGGCGCGAGCATACAAGGATCCTTTCTCGCCCGCGGTGACACTAGCGGAAACACCATCATGGTCGGTGACGTTCAGCAAGGATTCGGCTTCATGCGAAACACTGCCATCGATCAGCACCTCGTTGCTCGCGGACGGCAAAAAGACCTCCTAAAGGTCCTAGAGGATCCCAGAAAGAAAATGCGAAAGGAATTCAATCGAGCAGAACTCTTAGGGATCGGAATCGACGAAGACGTGGCCATCGTGGTGAAAGGCGACCAATTCAGCATCATCGGAAAAGACCAAGGCATGGTGCTAGTTTACGACCCCAAATCTTGGAAGAAAGATACGCCCGACACCAAAAAGTGGGTGACTTTAAAAAAGGGAGATCAGTATGATCTGGCTCAACGAGCAATCATTCCAGCTCCAGCCACAAAAAAATAATCCGGCTTAATGCACAACTTCATCGATTGCCTTCCGTAACCTTACGCTATGAATCTTCACCCTTCTCGACGCGATATTATCCAAACGGGCGCAGCCGCTGGCGCTCTAGGTTTCCTCTCAAGAATTCCCTTACTTGGTAAAGAGGATGTCCAAGTTGACCCTAGCCAAGTTCAGTTTCGCCCGGAAATTGAACCACTTGTTAGACTTCTCGAAGAGACTCCCCGCGAGAGGCTTCTCGAAGAAGTCGCCTCCCGAATCAAAAAGGGCACGACTTATCGGGAAATCCTGAGTTCACTTCTACTCGCCGGCGTTCGTAATATTCAACCTCGTCCGGTTGGCTTCAAATTCCATGCCGTTTTAGTCGTCAACTCTGCTCACCTCGCGAGCTTACGTTCCCCCGACTCAGATCGCTGGCTCCCCATCTTCTGGGCGCTCGATTACTTTAAATCTTCGCAAGCGCGCGACATCAAGGAAGGCGACTGGACAATGACAGCCGTGAAAGAGAGGGAAGTTCCTTCGGCGAGCAAAGCCCGCGACTTGTTCCGCGAAGGGCTGAATCAGTGGGATGAAGAAAAAGTCGATGCCGCAACTGCTGGGCTGGCACGCACGGTTGGAGCTCAGGAAACCTTCGACCTTTTCGCGCGCTTTGGAGCCCGCGACTTTCGCGACATTGGCCATAAGGCGATCTACGTGGCCAACAGCTGGCGCACCTTACAAACGGTAGGATGGAGGCACTCGGAGCCCGTCCTTCGTTCACTCGGCTACGCCCTTCTGCAACACCATGGGAGCAATCCCGCACAAAGTGATCACGAGGCCGATCGTCCAGGTCGGCTTAACGAGAAGCTTATCCACGAAATTCGTGAAGACTGGCAAAGGGGCGAATTAAAGAAGGAGGCCACCAGCGAAATGCTGGATGTGCTGCGCGGTGGAACTTGGGAGGCCGCAAGTCACAAAGTCGTGGAATTACTCAACAAAGGTTCATCGCCCCAGTCCATCTGGGACGGACTTTTCCAACACGCTTCAGAAATGCTCATGCGGCTTCCAGGAATCATTTCCCTCCATGCCAGCACCACTACAAATGCGCTCCATTACGCCCATCAGCACACTTCGAATGATGAGACCCGACGTTTTCTCCTTCTCCAAAATGCCGCGTTCTTAACGATGTTTCGAGAGCGAGGTGGAATCAAAGACGGGATCAAAGTCGACCAGTTCGAGCCAGCCGATGGCACCCCCAGTATTGACGAGATCTTCGCCGATGTTACCGACAACAAAGAGAAGGCGGCACGCAAAGCTCTCGCTTACCTCAAGTCGGCCAAAGACCCAAAACACTTCATGCGCGAAGCCCAACGTTTGATTTACCTTAAGGGGAATGGATCTCACGATTATAAATTTAGTTCTGCCATCCTTGAAGATTACCACCACATCTCGCCAAAGATGCGTGACCGCTTTCTCGCCGCTAGTGTCTTTTGGCTTCAGGGCTCGGGTAAAAAAGACACCGATCTCGTGGCTCGAACCCGCGCAGCAATAAGCTGAAATTTTCTTACAACCTTCATTCATTGTTCGGGTTTCTTTTCTTGTGAAACCCTTTGTCTTTATCGCCTTTTTTCTCTCAACACTTAGCCAGATCTCAGAAGCGCAGCGCCGAGGAGGCGGAGGCCGTTTTGCCGAGATGGAAAAAAAAGCCATCGCCGAACCCTTCAGAGGGGTCACGGCCGATGGCAAAGTTGAGAAAGGACTCTTCAAAATTCGGTCGACCGGAGTCAAAACCACCGCCGTGAGAGAAGCTGCGCAAACCTTTCTTGCGGGGCTGACTGCTGATCAAAGGGCCAAGACTAAATTTCCCGTCGATGACGATGAGTGGCGTCGTTGGGCAAACCAACACAGCCTTCCTCGACAGGGCGTCTCGTTTGGAGAAATGAACGAGACCCAACGTGACCTTGCTTTCAAGATGATCGGAGCTGGCCTCAGCGCAAAGGGCCTCAAAACGACTCAAGACATCATGAAGCTCAATCACACGATTGCTGAGCTTAGCGGGCGCGAGGGTGCATACGGTTACGGCCGCTGGGCCTACTTCATCACCATTATGGGTGACCCCTCGGACACCAAACCGTGGGGATTCCAGTTTGATGGACACCATTGCATCATTAACTATTTCATTCTAAAAGATCAGGTTGTCATGACCCCTCTCTTCCTTGGGTCCGAGCCAGTTTGGGCTGAGAAAGGGAAATACAAGGGCACAATCGTCCTCCAAGAAGAGCAAAATCAGGCCCTCGCCTTAATCCGTAGCCTGAACGAAAAACAGAAAAAGAAAGCGGTTCTCAAAAGTGAAAAAGACGGAACCAACACCAATACCGAAGCTTTTCATGACAATGCCATTATCCCTTATCAGGGAATCCTGATCTCTGAACTCACACCAGATCAGAAGGCCGCATTTCTGAGGCTCACTGGCCTCTGGATCGGAAATCTCAAGGAAGGCCACGCCAAAGTGAAGATGGCGGAAATCGAAAAACACCTCGACCGCACCCGCTTTGCATGGATCGGCAAGATGGATGAAGATTCAGTCTTCTACTATCGCATTCACAGCCCGGTCGTCCTCATCGAATTTGATCACCAACGCCCCATCGCGCTAGGCCGTAGCCGCACTGCGACCCGCCAGCATATTCACGCCACGGTGCGCACCCCCAACGGGAATGACTATGGCAAGGACCTGTTAAAACAGCACTTGCACGACCACCATCATCCCAAAAAATGAAGGCCGTGGTAGGAGCGATTGAGAAAAGCCTATTATGATCTCGAAGAACCCAAGGTGATCTGAGATTTCTTTAAAAACTCTTCGAAGAAGAAGAGTCTTGGCGGAACTAGAGCCCTTTAAGATACGCCACGCTTTCTTTTATACTTGCGATTGGATCAGGCGATTGATCCTGCTCCACATGACAATGGGCCACTCCCGCGGCTTTAGCCGCCTCAATGATCGGCTCCATGGGAATCATACCGTTCCCCAATTCCTTAAACGCTTCCTTGGGAAGCCCGCCATACATTGGAAGCTTCAACCCCTTCTTGATATCCTTAAGGTGAAGTTGCGAGACACGCCCGCTCAACCCTTTGATCAGACTTACCGGATCAAGGTCTGCTGCCTTCACCCAAAAAACATCCACCTCAAACATCATCTCGTCGCCGAACTCTTGAACAAAGATATCATAACCCGTCGACTCTTCCATCGGCTGAAATTCGAATGAATGATTATGATACGCAAGTTGGATTTCGGCCTCCTGCGCGATTACGGCAGCTTTATTGAGATTCCCCGAGACCCGCTTGTAATCATCAAGGTTTTTCCGATCTTTGTTGTGAAGATAAGGAACTACCAAATGTGAAAGCCCGGTATCTTTGGCCTTCTCAATAATTTTTTTGAAGTCGGAGAAGCCAGCATCGGTTGGATTCACGGCAGCCTCCCAATCAAAGTGGATGGAATTCACTCCCAGCCCCAAATCCTTTGCAATCTTGATCATTTCCAGGCCACCGGGAAAACCATAGGGCTCGACCTGCTGATACCCGGCATCGGCCACCGCTTTGAGTGTCCCTTTTAAATCTGCCTTAAGCTGATCCCGAAGAGTATAAATCTGCAGACCGATATTCTTGCGGTAGACATTGTCATCACCCAGGGCCGACAGGCTCTGGGTGGTTCCCGCTAAAATAGATGCGGAAGCGGAGGTGCGGAGGAAGTTTCTGCGGTTCATGTGTGACCAAAGAAACCACAGCTCGCTTTCTCAATCCAACGAAAAGATCCACCAAACCTTTCAGGACAATCAAGGCGCTTTTTAAGGCTCAATAGTGCTTCCGATCCCAACCTTTAAGATTGAAGCGCCTTCGGTTGCGAATAATCTCTCGACCGTCGCCAGATAACGGGACGCAGATCGCATATCAACATGACTTTTCTACGAGCATTTATCCTCGGCGGGCTTCTCTCCCAGATTCCCACAATCGCCAACGCCTCCACACGAGCCGAGATCACCCAGAAAAAAGTCGCCGCGAATCCAAAGCTCAGCTGGTGGGACGCGATGGACACCGGTCCCTTCATCAGCGACACCTTCCTTGGCTTCGGCCCCAAAGGCGAAGTCGCAGCACTTAAGGGAATCGCCATCAAGCTTGGAGGAAAGAAAGACCATACCGTTGTCTTCGACACCGAAACTCTCCGCATGGTCGCGGGCTTCAAAGGAAATGTCATGCTCGAAGGCACACCTTGGAGCGGAAAGCACAATGACAACTCCTACCTTCCCGAATCCCGTAAAGACTACTTCTTTGCCACCAACAAGGGGCCGGGAGTGGCCGTAAATGAAAATTGGGACGACCTTCGCAACACCAAAAACGGGCCACTCCCTGATGCTCGGGGCGAGTATCACGGTCTCTACCGGCATGAAGCCGGCACTGTCCTAAGCTACTCAGTCGGAGGAGCCAAATTCCTCGAAATGCCAAAACTTTACGAGAAAACCCTCGTTCGCTCTTTTGAGTTTGAGCCCCTCAAGACCGATGTCGAAATTCTGGTTCTCGACCCACTGGAGGGAGGTCGAGAAATTGACGTGGCTCTCTCCAATGTTCCCAAAGGTGTCGCGCTCAAAACCCTGCCCTCGGGCCGGGTCGTCGTCTCCCTCGCCACAGGTGCATCCGGATCCTTCGAACTCGCCTACCTTGCCAAGGGCACACGCATTTTGATCGAGAAACGCGGTTCCATTAAAAATTTCACCAAAGGCGGACCCTCACTCTTCCCGGAGGTCATCAAAACCAAGGGACGCACCAGCAAGGACGCCAAAGGCTACGCCGTCGATGACATCCCTCTCCCCAAGGACAACCCGTGGGAATCCAACATTCGATTCGGAGCCTTCGACTTTTTCTCCGATGGCAAGCGCGCCGCCTGCTCGACCTGGAACGGTGACGTTTGGATCGCCGAGGGTATCGACGGTGACCTCACCGGGATCACCTGGCGTCGATTCGCCAGCGGACTTTTCCAAACTCTTGGTCTTAAGATTGTCGACGACGTCATTTACACCCACGGACGCGACCAACTCACCCGCCTCCACGATCTCAACAACGATGGCGAAGCAGATTTTTACGAGTGCTTTAATAACGACGTCCTCATCACTTCCGGCTTCCACGAGTTCGCCTTCGACCTCCAAACCGACAAGGAAGGCAACTTCTACTTCAGCAAAGGCGCACCCGTCCTCTCGGGCGGACGAGGATTTTCTGACCTCACCGAGCACAATGGCGCCATCCTGAAAGTTAGTGCGGACGGAAAAACACTCACTCGCATGGCCTGGGGACTACGTGCTCCCGGCGGACTTGGCCTCGGACCAAACGGAGAACTCACTACCGGCGAAAATGAAGGAAGCTACGTCCCTCGTTGTAAAATCACTTGGAGCAAGCCAGATGGCAGCAGCTTCCACGGCGTCGTCCCCAGCGAATGGGACAACAAGAAGTTCGTCCGTAATCTCCCCGCCACGCCCACCGACTATGAGCGCCCCCTTTGCTGGCTCCCCTACTACGTCGACAACTCCAGCGGCAGCCAGTTCTGGGTTCCAAAAGACAGCTCTTGGAAAAACCACGCCGGAAACATGATCCACCTTTCCTATGGTAAGAGCTCGGTTTACCGCACCCTCATTGACGAGGTCGACGGTCAGGTTCAAGGAGGCGTTTACCGTCTCCCCATCGAGCTCACCACCGCCAACATGCGCGGTCGCTTCCATCCACAATCAGGCCACCTTTACAACATCGGCTTCCGCGGTTGGCAGACCAATGGTGGCACCGGATTCCAGCGAATCCGTTTCGTCTCGGATGAGAAGCCCGTCCCACTGAAGCTGGAAGCATTTAAAAACGGCCTCCGTGTTGAATTCAGCTCCAGCCTTGATCCCGAAATCGCAAAAGACCCCCGACGCTACAGCATTAGTAAATGGGACTACATCTGGGGGCCCCAATATGGTTCGGGCCGTTTTTCCATCGATGAACAAGATGCCGCCGCACGGGAGCTCGCCCGCGCCGAACCCTCGAAAGGCTCCGTCAACCAAGTCGATTCCGTCGAGATCCGTGCAGCCCAACTTCTCGAAGACGGGAAATCGGTTTTCCTCTACATTCCTAAAATGACTCCTGCCATGCAAATGGAAATCCGCATGGACCTCGCCGACGCTGGCAAGAAGGAGTTCAAAGAAACCATCTGGAACACGATTCACAATCTGCGTCCGGCCTTCGGTGATCATGGCCTCGATCTCGCCAATCTCCCTGTTATTAAGAAAGAAGCCCGAGGCGAACCAGGTCTCCTCTTGAGCACTTCGAAAGGCAGCGCCGACGACGCCACCGTGGTGGACCGTCTCGCCCTCACCATCGAGGAACGTAAAGCCGTCTCCGTCTTTATCGGAACCAATCAGGCGGTCTTCGAAGGCCAACTCATTGTCGACGCCCGCGACCAACGTGCCTTCCGGCTCGAAGGCAAGGGCTGGGCCAGCCTCAAGATCAACGGCAAGCAAGTGATGGAAGGCGATCTCCCCCTCGAATGCCCGCCGATCGCTCTTGAATCCGGCCCGCAAGCCATCTTCTGCCACTTCAAGGGAGCCGAAAAAGGAACCAGCAGCATTCGACTTCTCTGGAGCGGATTAGACTTCGTCTGGGAGCCGGTCAAGCCTTCCGCTTACCGCTACGCGGCGAACTCCATGCTAGGCAAAAAAGACAAAGCCCGCACCGGACGGAATCTCTTCGCTGCTGCCAACTGCGTCAAATGCCACACCGCAGACAAGAACCACTTCAAGTCCGAAAGGATGCCTGAGCTGTTCGAACGCCTCCCCGACTTCAAGAACGCGGGAAATCGTTTCCATCAGGCCTGGCTCGAGCAGTGGGTAAAGAAACCCGGAGATCATTGCCCGAGTGTTGCTCCCAACGAAGCCAACGACATCGCAGCCTATCTCGTCAGCCTCCGTGACGAGAAGATTCCAACCTTGAAAGGTGAAGCAACAAACGGAGCAAAACTTATCGAAGAGCTTCACTTTACCCCTTGGGCCGAGCAGCTCGCAAAGACTGCCAAACACACCATCGGTGGACTTCAGCTTCTGCTGCTTCACCCTCAGCAGCACGCCAAGCACAGCACCTTTCCAAACCTTCGTCTCTCAGCGCAGGAAGCAGCAGACATCGCGGCCTCGGTTCAAGCCAAGACACCAAGGGCGATCAAAGCAACTCCCGGAGATGCCGTGAAAGGCAAAACCATCGTCGCCCAACGATGCGCCAGCTGTCATGCCCCCGGTAAAGGTGTGAAATATGAGTTCGCCGCTTCCGGCCTGAAGGACATGTGGAACACCGAGTGGCTTGAAAAAGGCTGTCTTTCCGAAGAAGAAGGAAACGCCCCTGAACTCGGTCTCAGTATCGATCAAAAACAGGCCCTCTTCGCCTTCAAGAACATTGATGGCAATAAAAACTACACCTCGCTTCGCCGCTTCGTTCCTCACGAATATGCCAGCCGCGCCGTCGAGCGATTCCAATGCGCCAGCTGCCACTCCGGAGAGAACAAGCTTCCCGGGATTTCCCTGGCTGGAGAGAAATTCCACAGCGACTGGCTCAACACCCTCCTCAAAGGTGAAGGCCTCAAAGTGCGACCCTGGCTCCAGGCCCGCATGCCTGGCTTCCCGGCTCATGCCAATGCCTTGAGCAAGGGTCTGGCTTTCCGCGCCGGAATGGAGCTCTCATCCTCGGACTTCAAGACCAAACCCGACCTCGTGAAAATCGGTAACCAAATTACCGGAACGACGGGATACGCCTGCATGGCGTGCCATGCCTTTGGAGAAACGCCCGCCCTGCAAGTCTTCGAAGGACAAGGCCCCAATCTCCAAATCGCCAGTGACCGCCTCCGCCCGGACTACTACCGCACCTGGATGTTCTGGCCACAGCGCCACGCCCCGCTCACCATCATGCCAAAGTATACCGTCGACAAAAAGAAGGCTCTCAACGCGACTTTCTACAAAGGCGATGCCGGAAAACAATTCGAAGCCATTCGCCACTACATCCAAACCTTGGACGGAGCGGAAAGGGCTCCCAAGTCACCGAAAGAATAGCCCAGGATTTGGATCAAAAAAATCCCTCGCCGGCTTCAATCAGCGAGGAATGATTCAATCTTTGGAGTGAGCTAGCGAAGAGATTCTTCCAGCTGCTCGAGGCGGCTTTCGATTTGCTTCATGCTCTCGCGAATCGCCTTGATGGCTTCCAGAGTTTCTTTCTTCGAAGGAGCTCGTTTCGCGGCCACCTTTGACTCTGGTTTTGGAGCCGCTTTCATATTGAGAAGTTCGACAATCTCATCAGCCGGGATGGCGTAGGTTTTGGTGCGTCCGGCACGGGAAACATTCACGCCAATACACCTTCCCTTGAGGTTGAAGAGCGGGCCACCGCACAACTCGGGAGGAAGCGGAATGTCATGCTGGATAACATCGGGGTATCCTCCGGTCTTTTCGGAGAGTCGCCCGAGTGAGAGCTTCATGCGTGGATCGTCTTGGACACTATCGCGTATTTTTCGCTCCTTCAGAGTCACCTTAAGTTCCCCGGGCTCACCCTCCCGAAGATAACCAACGCGGACTTCTTCACCAGCTTTTCGCCCACGAATCAATCCACCAAACGAAATTGGATCGTCCACCTTTTCGTTATCCAAACTCGTAATGATGTCGTTCTCGTTTAGTCCGGCTTGTTCGGCTGCTCCACCAGACACAAGTCGAGCAATCAACACTCCACCGTCGCCCTCAGCCGCTTGAATTCCGATGAATCCAATCTTCGACATGGCGCGACCGGGAACGCTGAGAAGCCCAATCCCGAGCGGCTCATTTTCTGCCCCACTGGCAGTCAAAATAGATCCAAGTGCAGGTTCCTCGATTTGAAAACGAACCGAGCGCAAATTTTTGGCATCAATTTTCAGCAGAGCCAGATCACGCTGTGGAAAGCGCTTTAACACCTTCGCTTCATACTCTTCTCCTCCTAACTTAACCGCCAACTCTCCTTCATCAGTTTCGGCATTTTTAGTCAGAATCCGGCCATTAGCTGATATGACCGTTCCAAGGGCCGCAAGTTTTCCATCGACCGTGACCAAAGCAGTCACTCCGGGATTCTTTTTCATCACCGGCTCCAAAGCTTGCAGGGATGACGCAAAAAACTCGTCACCGCCGCCGCCCATCGCCCCTGGAGCAAGTTGACCTCCACGTTTCTGAAGTTCCTCCATTAATTTCTCCATCCCACCCATCTTCTCTACCAAGCCTGGGGTCAGCTCCATGCGACCATTATTCTTGGCGGCATCCTTAAGCAGGTTATCGAGTAAACCCTCGAGCGAAGGTTTCCTATCTTCTTCGACTTTGGCTTCCTCTTTTTCCGGGGCCGGTTTCGCAGGCTCTGCCTCTTCACTTGGCTCCTCTTTTTCCGCCGGAGCCTTTTCCTCTGACGAATCCTCTGGAGCGCTTTTCGGCTCCATCAGGTCCCTCAACCTAATCAAGGTGGCTTTCCCAGATTTCTCCGCGCCATTGCGCCTGAAGACAAAGCTGATTTCATCTCCCGCCTTAAATTCACCCACCAATCGGATTAGGCCATCAGGCTCTGAAACATCTTTCCCATTCACCTTAATGATGAGGTCGCCACCCTTCAGGCCAGCTTTTTCGGCAGGAGAATTTGGAACAACTTCCGTCACCAATACTCCACCTTCGCCGGCACCTAACTGCACTCCAAGCATCGGGCGATCGGGCGACTGAACGGGCTGAGGATTACTATTGAAACGCCTCCCACTCGTTTTCCCTCCCTTCAACTTCTCCCACTGACTGAGATACACTTCAATGGGAACGTGGCGGTTCTCACTCAAGGTCATCCCAATATTGGAGTGAATTCCGATAACACGCCCCTCCACATCAAACAATGGGCCACCTGAATCACCACCCACCACGGCGGTATCAGTGACTACAAAATCAGTATTGGCCAGGACACGACCCAAACGAACTGGCGGCTTACGCGTTGGGTCAAATCCACCCGAATGGCCCAGCGCCACCGTCCACTGATTTCGCTGCAAGCCATTGCTTTGACCAGTCGAAACGAAGGGATATTTTCCTTCGTCCGTAATTTGAACCATTGAGGCATCGCGATCATAATCTGCGCCCAAGATCTCTCCTGCCTTTCTTGTCCCATCAGGAAAAATCACAATCACCCCATTCGGCATGCTGGAAGTCACGTGCGCAGCAGTCAAAATTAAGCCATCTTCGCTGACCACAACCCCACTTCCTGATCCCCGTCCATCCATAGAAACGAGGCAAACCGTCGCGGGCTGCGCCCGCTTCGACATATCCACGATTTGACGGTCCAGCTTCTGAAGCTCCTTAAAATTTTTAACATTCGGAGCTAATTCAAACTCGGCCCCCGCATCCGGCCCCTGCGCTAATATTGGCAAGACGGCCAAGGACAACGAAGCGAGGAGAACGCCTTTGAGTTGGGTCAATTTCTTCATTTCTTAGAGAGACTTACTCTCGAAAAGCGATCTTGGCGCATGATTTGTGTGCCTAAATACAAATCAACTCACCTCCATCCCTAGCTCTCTCACCTTGCAAAGCCCTCGTATCGCCTGCAAATAATCCTTAAATTTGCAGAAATTAGGGGTATCTCACGCCTCACTTTTCCACCAGAGTTTCCCCGCTTTTCGCAGCCTCCACCAACATCGACAAAAAAAAGGAGGTTTCCTCTGACAAGATTATAGGCATTAAGGCTGGATGAAACCGAAATAATTAAGGTTAGAAGAACGTTAAAAAGACCTCGTTAATTAAAAAACCGATACCCCCCTGACCAATCTGACCAGTCCAAATCTCAGATAAACCTGCCCATCACTCATCAAGCGAAACTCAACCTTTGAAAGCTTAAGACCTTCGCCCTATCTTCTTGCCACCAATTTCTTGATATCCTAGTTTATCCGAACCTTCAGACCATGCGTTTGCTCCTCACTCTATCGCTCATCTCTCTTATTACCTCTTCTGGCAAGGCCGCCGAGGAATCGCCAAAGCCTGTCAGCTTTTATGAGGACATTCGTCCTATTTTTCAGGCGAACTGTGTCGGGTGCCACCAGCCCTCAAAGAATAATGGTGACTATGTCATGACCGACTTCCAACGCCTCTTGGCCGGAGGGGAAGAGGCCATCGCGATTGTTCCGGGCAAACCAGACGAAAGCCACCTGATCACAGAGATCACTCCTGATGGTGATGGCGACGCGGAAATGCCAAAAAAAGACGATCCACTTCACGAAGTTGAGATCGCGTTGATCCGTCGTTGGATCCAGGAAGGCGCAAAAGATGACACCCCCGAAAACGCGCGACAACGATATGATCAGGAGCACCCGCCAGTCTACACTAAGCCACCCGTTATCACTTCCCTCGACCACTCACCCGACGGATCTCTCATAGCAATTTCCGGTTTCCACGAGGTCCTTCTTCAAAAAGCCGATGGCTCCGGCGAAGTTGCTCGATTGGTGGGCCTCTCCGAACGCATCGAATCCGTCCGCTTCTCTCCCGACGGAACGAAACTCGCCGTGACTGGAGGACTTCCCGGTCGCATGGGCGAGGTGCAGGTCTGGGACGTCTCAAAGAAAAAACTAACTCTCTCAGCCCCTGTCACTTTTGACACAATCTATGGTGCCGCTTGGTCGCCCGATGGTTCAAAAATCTCTTTTGGCTGCTCCGACAACAGCGTTCGCGCCATCGATGCCAAGACTGGAAAACAAGTCCTCTTTCAGGGCGGCCACAATGGATGGGTTTTTGACACAGCCTTCAACCCTAAAGGTGATCACGTCGTCTCAGTCAGTCGCGATATGACCGCTAAGCTCACCGAGCTAGCGACTCAACGCTTTATCGATAACATCACCTCCATCACCCCAAATGCCCTCAAGGGAGGAATGGCCGCCGTGGTAATGCATCCCACTCGCGACGAAATTGTTGTCGGTGGTTCCGACGGGGTTCCCAAACTTTACCGCATCTTCCGAAATACCGCGCGCAAGATCGGCGACGACGCGAACCTCCTCCTTGAATTCCCTCCACTGGAAGGTCGTATCTTCGCCCTCGATATCTCAAAAGATGCCCGCCGCATCGCCGCAGGTAGCAGCCTCAATGGCAAAGGAGCGATTCACATTTACGAGGTTGATCCTGAGGCCCAAATCCCCAAGGAAATCGCCGAAATTATCAAGAAACCAACCCACGAGCGAAATGCCGACATGAAGGCCAAGCTCCAAAAGCATTTTAATAACAGCATCAAAACCCTCGCAACCATTCCGGTTCCCGAATGCGGAATATTTGCTGTCTCCTTCAATTCTGATGGCTCAACGCTCGCTGCTTCCGGACCCGATGGCCTCGTCCGCCTTGTCGATGTTTCCACCGGAAAAATTTCAAAATCATTTCTCCCTGTCACGATCTCTGCGCCGGCCAAAATTGCAGTGACGAATGCCAAAACGAAAGAAACCCAAGACGAGCGACCCCTCCTCGACTCCGAGCAAATCCCCAAAGGTCGCTCGATTGTTAAACTGAGTGTCGTTCCAGCTGGAGTCATCAAGATCGACAATCCCTACCGCTATGCCCAAGTCGTGATTTCAGCCCAACTTGATTCCGGCGACATCATCGACGTCACTCGTATTGCAAAGAAAGCGACAAGCGGCAATCAGGCCAAGATCTCGAATACCGGGATCGTCCGCGGGGTCTCTAATGGAAGAACTCAACTCGAATTCAGCCTCGCTGGGCAGAAGACCACGATCCCAGTTGAAGTGACTGGGATGAATCTAAATTACATCCCGGCTTGGACCAAGGACGTAAACCCCGTCGTAGCCCGTATGGGCTGTAATGCCGGAACCTGCCACGGAGCCAAAGATGGCAAAAACGGCTTCAAACTTTCCCTGCGCGGATACGATCCGATTTATGATGTCCGAGCTTTCACCGACGACATCTCTTCCCGCCGCGTCAATCTGGCCTCACCCGATGACAGTCTCATGCTTTTAAAAGCGACCTCGGCCGTGCCTCACGAAGGAGGACAACTCACCAAACCCGGTGACGATTATTATAAGATCATTCGAGCTTGGATTGCCCAGGGAGCGAAGCTCGAAGAGAAACAAACCAAAGTTGAAAAAATCGAAGTGTTCCCACTCAATCCGGTCGTCCAAAATATTGGAGCGATGCAACAAATACGTGTGATCGCGACCTATCCCGGCGGCGAAACTCGTGATGTCACCTCGGAAGCCGTCATCACCAGCGGTAACGGTGAGGTTGCAGAAACCGTCGACGGTTATCCCGCGCTAGTAAAGGTCATCCGCCGTGGCGAAGCGCCCATTTTAGTTCGCTATGAAGGTGCCTATGCTGCCACCACGGTCACCGCAATGGGCGATCGTAGCGGGTTTGAGTGGATTGACCCCCCAGCTTTCAATCCTATCGATTCACTCGTCGCAGAGAAATGGAAGCGTATGAAGATTCTCCCCTCGGAGATTTCAACTGATCTTGATTTCGCACGCCGTATCCATCTCGATCTGACAGGACTTCCTCCCACGGTCGAAAAAGTAAAATCATTTCTCGCCGACCCTCGCCACTCCCAAGTCAAGCGAAACGAGCTAATCGACTCACTCATCGGAAATCCCGAGTTCGTCGAGTTCTGGACCAACAAATGGTCGGACCTACTGCAAGTGAATCGTAAGTTCCTCGCGCCCGAGGGAGCCAAGCTGTTCCGCGAATGGATTCGCAAGGAAGTCGCCGAGAACACTCCTTACGATAAATTCGCCCAAAAAATCATTACCGCCACCGGCTCCAACAAGGACAACCCGCCCGCCTCTTACTATAAGATCCTTCGTACTCCGGAGGACACGATGGAAAACACGACCCACCTTTTCTTAGCCACTCGCTTCAATTGCAACAAATGCCATGACCACCCCTTCGAGCGATGGACCCAAGACAATTACTATGAAATGGCCGCCTTTTTTGCGCAGGTAGGACTCAAGGCTGACCCAGCAAGCGGTAAGAGTAAGATTGGCGGCACCGCCGTCGAGGGAGCCAAGCCACTTTATGAAGTCGTCTTCCAGAAAAACGATGCCGAGGTCATTCACGAGCGCACCGGCGAGGTCACTCCACCCAGCTTTCCTTACGAAGCCGAGCACTCCGACAAAAAGGAGGCGACCCGACGAGATCGGCTTGCCGAGTGGACGACCTCCCCGGACAACCAATACTTCGCCTCTAGTTACGCCAACCGAGTCTGGGGTTACATGATGGGCACTGGAATCATCGAACCTCTCGACGATATCCGCGCCGGCAACCCTCCTTCAAATCCCGAGCTCCTTAAATGGTTGACCCAATATTTCATTGAGCATGATTTCGACGTTCGGGAACTCATGCGCGTTATCGTGAAATCCCGCACCTACCAACTCTCAATCGAGAGCCATCAATGGAACGAGGATGACAAGATCAACTTCTCGCACGCCAAGGCCCGACGCCTTCCTGCCGAAGTTCTTTACGACACAATCCATGCCGTCACGGGAGCCAGCAGCCGCTTTCCCGGAGTTCCGAAGGGCACGCGCGCCGCTTCACTTCCCGATGTCGGGGTCAAACTACCAGACGGATTCCTCGCAAACTTTGGTCGCCCAGTGCGCGAGAGTTCCTGTGAATGTGAACGTAATAGCGATATGCAATTGGGACCTGTGATGGCTCTTCTGAGCGGGCCCACCGTGGGAGATGCCATTGCGGATCCTAGTAATGCCATCGCGCAACTTGTCGAAAACACCAAAGATGACCCGTTCCTAATTGAGAGTATCTTTTATCGAATTCTCAGCCGACCTCCGAATCAAATTGAGATTGATACCGCTCTCAAAGTCTTCAATTCGGGAATTGACGCTGACCATGCCAAACTTGAGCAGTCTCTTGCCGAACACCTCAAGAATCGTGATCCCGCTCTCGATGCTGCTGAGAAGAAGCAAGCTGCCGATACCGAAGCAATGCGCGCTGCGGTCGCAACACACGAAAAGGCCATTAAGCCTAAGATTGATGCTGCAGAACAAAAGAGAAAGGGCCAGATCACACAACTTGAAGGAGAGAAAAAACTCTATGAAGCCGCCCTTCCCAAGGCGATCGCCACATGGGAGAAGGGTCTTGCTGGAGGCACCCCATGGATCGCCCTTGAGCCAAAAACTTTGAACTCAACCAACGGAGCCACTCTCAAAGTTGAGCCCGATCAGGCAATCTTTGTAAGCGGCACCAATGGCAAGACCACCTATACGCTTCAAGGAAATACAGAGTTGAGTGGCATTACTGGTGTCAGACTTGAAATGCTTGCCGACGACCGCCTGCCAGGCAAAGGCCCGGGTCTCGGAAACGGTAACTTCGTTTTAGGTGAGATTGAGTTGGAAATCGCTCCAGCTCGCGATCCTCAAAAATTTGCACGAGTCAAATTCTCCACTGCCCAAGCAACCTTCAGCCAACAAAATTATGAGGTCGCCAAAGCTATCGACGGTAACCCGGGCGGGCCTAATGCCGGCTGGGCGATTTCACCGCAGTTAGGTAAGAATCAGACCGCCATCTTCACCATTGCGGACCCAATCCAACTTGAAGGCGGAAGCATTCTTAGGTTCACGCTTAAGCAACCTTACGACGACACCCACACTCTTGGGAAATTCCGCCTTTCCCTTACCACTCAGAAATCCCCCCTTCCCTTCGCTCTCCCCGCGGACGTTAAGAAGGCTCTTGCCGCTCAAAAAGAGGGACGCAGTAAGCCACAACTCGATACAATCACGAAATACTTCCGTGAAAATGATGCTAGACTCAAAGGCCTCGACCAAAAGCTTGCCGAGGCGCGCAAGCCTCTTCCTATCGATCCTAAGCTCGTTGAACTCAGAGGACTTCTCACGGCACTCGAGAAAAAGCCTAGCGTCGACCTTCGCCATGACCGTTGGCTTAACGATCTCGCCTTGAGTAAAAAACAACTCGCGCAACGCCGCCTCACCGGCGCTCAGGATCTCACTTGGGCTCTCATCAACACCTCCGCCTTCCTCTTCAATCATTAACGCCAAACCGACCCAAAACCATGTTTAGAATTCCAGGACAAGCCGCTAAAGACATGTGTGACCCCGATGCAGGAGTCACTCGCCGCGATGTATTACGAGTCGGAGGAGCAGGAATGCTCGGGATGTCACTTGGCACCATGTTTCAGGCCAAAGCACTGGCCGAAGAGAAAAAGAAATCCGGCGCTCCTGGTTGGGGAAAAGCCAAGAGTATTATCATGGTCTATCTCCAGGGCGGACCGAGTCATCTCGACCTATGGGACCCAAAGGAAAATGTGCCCGACAATGTTCGCAGCACCTTTAAGTCCATCCCCACCAAGATCCCTGGAGTCAACTTCACCGAGGCCCTTCCTAAGCTCGCTAAGATTAACGACAAGTTCACCATGATCCGGTCGATGAGCTACACGCCCAACGGCCTCTTCAACCACACCGCCGCGATTTACCAAATGATGACGGGCTACACCACCGACAAGGTCAGCCCTTCCGGCCAGCTCGAGCCACCTAGCCCGAAGGATTTTCCCAACTTTGGCTCTAACATCACAAAGATGCGACCCATGGAAGATCCGATGCTTCCCTTTGTGATGCTCCCACGGCCACTTCAGGAAAGTAACGTCGTCGGGAAAGGCGGCAGCGCCGGGTTCCTTGGGAAATCCTATGATCCCTATACCCTCTACCCCGGTGGTGGCGACATGGACATGTCCAAAATGGCCCGTATTAAAATCGACGATCTCCAGCTCAGACCTGACGTCTTTTCGCTTCGCCTAAAACGCCGCGCCAGCCTTCGAAATGCCATCAACGCACAGATGCCCACCATCGACAAAGCCGTCGAGGAGTATTCACTTGATGAAAACTACGACCGCGCCCTCAACCTCATCGTCAGCGGCCGTGCTCGTGAAGCCTTCGCTCTTGAACAGGAAAGTGACAAGACCCGTGAAGCCTACGGTAAGAATACTTTTGGGGATAGCTGCCTCCTCGCACGCCGCCTTGTCGAAGCCGGGACGCGGGTCGTAGAAGTCATTTGGCCCAAGGTCGCCAACTCCGACAATCATTCCTGGGACACCCACAAGGACCTCACCAAGCGAATCAAAACCCAAGGCGGCCCTATGCTCGATAATGGCCTTTCCACTCTCATTTCAGATCTCGAAGATCGAGGCCTCCTCGACGAGACCCTCGTCGTCGCGGTCGGAGAATTCGGGCGTAGCCCACAAAAAGGCGTCAGCACTTCCGGGAATAGCAACAGCGCCGACGGCCGTGATCATTGGCCCTACTGCTACACTAGCGTGGTCGCCGGAGCAGGCATCAAACAAGGCTACGTTCATGGCAAATCTGACAAAACCGGCTCCGCACCTGTGGAAGACCCAGTCCACCCGGGCGAACTCCTCGCCACGATCTACCACGCCTTCGGAATCGATCCTGAGACCATGGTCATGAATCACCTCAATCAACCCCGCGAACTGGTCAAGGAAAAGCCAGTCCTCAAACTATTCAGCTAGCCTGAATTGTTTGCTTGAAACTCAAAGTTTTCCATCGCCCAGCGAAAGAAGACTTTCTATTTGGAGAGGATCTGTTAGAAGATCGCCTTTCCTTTACTATTCTTCAGCCTCAGCTGATCATTCCAACCCCATCATGAAAACCCCAAAACCTCTTCTCTCTTTTCCCTTGAGGCCTTCCCTCCTCATTTTAGCCCTCAGCGCGGCTGCCAATGCTGGGGAGATTCCCATATCCGGTATCGAAGGCTTTCATCAGGGAGACAGCTTGGATGGTAATGGATCGGTTTTAAAAGCGATCGATGGCAGCGGCATGGATAAGGTCGATTTTGACGACCCCTCCACCTGGACGGTTGCGAGCACGGCTTGGGCCGATGATTGGCAGGGGTTTTCCTCGGACAACTCTGGAGATAACACTTGGGCCGTGATCGATCTTGGCGCTCCAGCAACCAGCCTGAGCACAATGTATTTGTGGAATGTCCAAGAGGGCAATGCTCTCGATCGGGGGGTGAAGGAATTTGAGGTGTTTCATGCGACAAACCCGACTCTTCCAGCGCCGACCACAAGCGGCGCCGTCACTCCCTACAGCTTCACCAGTGGGGGGTGGACTGCAATTGGTGGGTCTGAACTCAAAATGGGAATCCAAGTTGGTGACGCGGGACAGGCTTACGATCTCTCGGATGCCGCCGGCGCCCGTTACATTGGCCTCAAGTTCACAAGCAACCACGGTGGATTTCGAACCGGATTTGCTGAAGTTGCCTTTAGCGATGTTGTAGATCCAGACGCTCTCACCCTAGGGGAGCCAGTTCCTCCAGATCCCCCTGTTGATCCCCCGGTTGGTCCCATCGATGGGAATGTTGTCCCCATTGCTAAAGTCTCGGCTTTTCATCAAGGAGATAGCCTCAATGCGAATGGATCAGTTTTGAAAATTGCTGACGGGAGCGGGATGGCAAAAGGCGACGCCAACGATCCTTCCACTTGGACGATCAGCAGCACTGCTTGGGCTGATGACTGGCAGGGTTTTTCTTCAGACAATTCGGGGAACAACACTTGGGTGGTCCTCGATTTGGGAGCCCAAACCGCTGGCCTTGACAAAATGTATCTCTGGAACGTCCAAGAGACAAATGCTCTCGATCGGGGAACAAGCACTTTTGATGTCTACTACGCCTCCTCTCCTAGCGAAGCTGCACCAGACACGAGCGGAGCTGTCACTCCCTATGATTTTGGAGGCGGTGGATGGACTCAGCTCAGCACCGGAAATAATCTCGCACAGGGAATTCAAATTGGTGATTCCGGTGAAGATTTTGACATCTCGGGAGCTTCGGGTGCTCGGTATATCGGACTTCACCTCACCGCTAACCACGGCGGTTTCCGCACTGGTCTCGCCGAGGTTGCCATCACGGTAGACTCGTCAGGAAATGGCCTTGAGATCCTCAGCGTCGATACTTCTGAGATCCAAGAAAACAGGCTCGGGCTCACTTGGTATTCCAGACCGGGGAGGATCTATGGGATTAATTATTCAGATGATTTGATCGAATGGATCGAACTGACCGACAGTTACCCAGCAAACGCTGACGGCGAAACAACCACTTTTTCCTATGAAGGACCTGATGTTTTTGCTGCCAAGAAGCGATTCTACCAAGTTTTCGAGGTTCAATAATGCCGAAACTCTATGTTATCAGGCCAATTTTTTAAAAAAAAACTAGACGAAAGCACTGAAAAACAGTTTCCTACGCGAGTTAAAGATCTAACAGTTTAAACAATCATATGAATGCACTAACAAAATTACCCCTATTTCTGGGAGTTACTATTGGCACCGCATCGGCTGCCGTCGTAGTTCCTGCGGGGATTACAGCCTTCCACCAGGGCGATAGCCTCAATGGAAATGGCTCCATCCTGAAAGCCGCTGATGGAAGCGGAATGGCCAAAGGTGACGCCGACGATCCTTCCACTTGGACAGTCAGCAGCACTGCTTGGGCTGATGACTGGCAGGGTTTCTCTTCAGACAACTCTGGGAACAACACTTGGGCTGTCGTCGATCTCGGATCCGCAACCGCTGGTCTTGACAAGATGTATCTCTGGAACGTCCAAGAGGGTAATGCTCTCGATCGGGGAACAAGCGCTTTTGACATCTACTATTCCAACTCTCCTACGCTGGCAGCACCTGCCGCAGGCGGAACAGTCACTTCCTACGACTTTGGAAGCGGTGGTTGGACCCAGCTCAGTGCCGGAAATAATCTTGCACAAGGAACTCAGGTAGGTGATGCCGGTGAGAGCTTTGATATCTCGGGCGCTTCCGGTGCTCAGTATATCGGACTTCACCTCACCGCAAACCACGGCGGTTTCCGCACCGGTCTCGGTGAGATTGCGATCACAACGGGCGCTGTTCCCGAGCCAAGTTCACTTGGACTTCTCCTTCTTGGAGGCATCCTTGGACTTCGTCGCCGTCGCTAAGTCACCACTTGGTGAACGAGCCCAACAAGGACTTTAAACCTTTTCAGAAAGCCCGCTCATAGCGGGCTTTCTTTGCGTATGCGAAGACCTCTTCAATCCTCATTTTTAGCAATCGCCTTTTTTGGTGCGGTCTCTTGTCGTAGTGATCGTGACTCCTCCGGAAACGGCGAAGACCCTGACTCTCTCCCCGTCCGCTATGCCGACCGAGACGAGTTGGTCATTACCGATCTGAAACGCTTTGCAGGACAAGGCCGGGATACTGGGACCCTATTTCAGACTGTCGAGGCGACTCCAGCCGGAATGGACTTTGTTCACCGGTGGGAACTCAACGCACAGACCGTTAGATTATTCGACCGAATTGAAGCGGGAGGTGGCGTAACGGTAGGTGACGTCGATTCTGATGGCTTACCTGATGTCTTCCTCACTGCCCCCCAAGGCGGCTCGCGTTTGTATCGAAATCTAGGAAATTTCCGTTTTGAAGACATCACAGAGCGCTCTGGTTTATCAACTGATGCTCTTGAGATGCGGACGGGAGCGTCCTTTGCAGATATCGATAACGATGGAGATTTAGATTTGGCAGTGTGTGGCTTCGATTGCCCCACCCGATTGTATGTCAACGATGGGAAAGGGTCCTTTGTTGATCAGGCCACGGCGCTGGGCTTCAACTTTAAGGGGTCGGGAATCATGGTTTCCTTCTCAGATTACGATCGAGATGGAGACCTTGACGCTTTTATCGCGACCCATCGCTATGCCGTCGATCTCGACAATCCAAATTACGATAATGGAAGGTTTGCGGTGAGTCAGATGCAGCGCGGGAGCGATGGTAAAATGGGAATGCCACCGTGGCTTGACGAGCTTTGGGGAACCGTCGATCGCCCCGGAAAAGGTCCTTTTATTATCCGTGCAGGTCAACGTGGACGCCTTCTTCGTAATGACGGGAGTCAGTTTGCAGAAGTTGGTCTTAAGGCAGGGATCGATGATCGAGGTATGTCCCTATCCGCCACATGGTGGGACCATAACGGTGACGGCTGGCCTGATCTTTATCTCGCCAACGATTTCTTAGGGTCAGACCGCCTTTACGAAAATCAAAAAGACGGCACCTTTCGGGATGTGGCACCCGAGGTTTTGCCGCAGGTGCCGTGGTATTCAATGGGGAGCGATGTCGGAGATATCAACAACGATGGGCGGGAAGATTTCATTGCAACTGATATGGCCGGCTCGACTCACTATAAAGCAAAGCTTGCGATGGGTGATATGAGCAAATTTGCATGGTTTCTGCAGAGCGGAACACCCCGTCAATACATGCGTAATGCTATTTATCTCAACACCGGACGAGGGCGTAAAATGGAAGTTGCACAGCAACTTGGGCTCGATGCCTCAGACTGGACCTGGTCCCCCAAATTTGGCGACCTCGATTGTGACGGGTGGCTTGATATCTTTATCACGAATGGAATGACCGCGGATTGGTTTAATAGCGATTCGCGTCGCCAGTCTTCACTCGGGTCAAGTACCCCTTACACTGAACTTGAAGCAAAGCGGGACTTCAACATGGCACTACGAAACAGGAAAGGCGGAATGTCCTTTGAGCCAGTAGGAGAAAAGTGGGGTTTAGCAGAAGCCAACGCAAGCTTCGGGGCAGCACTGGCAGACCTCGATCTCGATGGCGATCTTGATATCATCGTCAACCGATTTAAGGAACCCGTCGCCCTTTACCGGAATAGAAGCACGAAAGAACGGATCCGGGTTAAATTATTTGGCCGTGCGAGTAACTCCAAAGGGGTCGGTGCGACCGTGACCGTCAAAGCAGGCGATATGCGCCAAATGCGAACCCTCACCCTAGCCCGTGGTGTCGTTTCAACCAATGAAGCTTTAGCTCAGTTTGGGCTTGGGGAACTTAATAAAATCGATGAACTCATTGTGAACTGGCCAAGTGGGCATACCCAAAGCTTCACCAACTTGGAATCTGGTAAGACTTATGAAGTCACCGAGCCGATTGGACTCCCAGCAAAGAAAACAGCTCCTGAGGCGACTCCTGATCCTTTTTTCATAAAAGATCAAAGCCTCCCGGACATTGCACATCAAGAACTCGAATTTGATGACTTTGGAACGCAACCACTTCTTCCAAATCAGATGTCACGCTTGGGACCAGGGCTTGCGGTAGGTGACATCGATGGCGATGGCGATGAAGATGCTTACCTCGGAGGAGCCCTGGGCTCGGACGGAGTAATTATAGAAAACAACGGGGAAAGCTGGAAAGCAGACACCCGAATCAGCGGAGGGAGCGATCATGAAGATATGGGGGCGCTTTTCTTCGATGCCGAGGGTGACGGAGACCTTGACCTTTACGTTGTAAGCGGCGGCGTTGAATCTGAGAAAGCTTCTTCGAACTATCGTGACCGGCTCTACTTGAATGACGGGAAAGGAAAATTTGGGCTAAGTGATGGGGGGGCTCTTCCCGAAGTGATGGAAAGCGGATCTTGTGTGGTCGCTGCTGATTATGATGGAGATGGCGACCTTGATCTCTTCGTGGGTGGCAGAGTCATTCCAGGAGAATATCCAATGGCCCCTCCAAGCCATTTACTTCGAAACGACTCGAAGGAAGGTCGGGTTCAATTCGTAGATGTGACCTCAGAGGCCGCTCCCGCTCTTCAGAAATTAGGGATGGTGACCTCGGCATTATGGTCAGACGTTGACGGCGACGGTGATTCAGATCTTTTGATAACCGCTGAGTGGGGGCCAGTACGTTGGTTCCGTAACAACGATGGTAAGTTCACCGAGAACGAGGACTCGGGAATTTCCAGTCTCTCGGGATGGTGGAATGGAATTGTAGGGGGCGATCTCGATCATGATGGTGATATTGATTACGTCGTCAGTAATTTTGGGCTCAATACGAAATATCATCCTTCAACCAAGAAGCCGGCCATCCTTTATTATGGGGATTTCTCCGGGAATGGGGAGAGGCGAATTGTTGAAGCCAAAGCTACCCTAAAGGGCACCCTTCCAGTCCGAGGATTTAGCTGCTCAAGTTCAGCGATTCCAAGTGTCTTAGAAAAAATGGGAAGTAAGAAACCTTTCCATAACTTTGCAATTAAGGCTCTCGATGAAATCTATACTGAGGCGCGCCTCGAAAAAGCTCAGCGCTTTGAAGTCAATGAACTACGCAGCGGTGCGTTCATCAATGATGGTGAGGGGAAGTTTACTTTTCGTGCTCTTCCCGCCCTAGCACAAACTGCACCTGGTTTTGGGATGTCGCTAGGTGATATCAATGGAGACGCTCATCTTGACCTGTATATGGTCCAAAACTTCTTCAGCCCACAACCTGAAACCGGACGGATGCACGGAGCAATGAGTATCCTCATGACTGGTCGAGGGGATGGGATGTTCGATTCAGTGTGGCCTGAAACCAGTGGTCTGATTGTCCCGGGAGACGCAAAGGGTCTCGTGCAATTTTCAAAGGGCCGTTTTCTCATCAGTCAGAATAATGGAGAAACACTTTTATTCCGTCCTAATTATGACCGTTCGCAGCAGTGCCATATTCGATTGATCGGTCAGTCTAAAAACCGGCGAGCGATTGGAGCTCGAATTTCTTGCTCATTAGAAGGTGTGCTGCTTGGGAGCTTTGAAGTTTATGGAGGCAGTGGCTACCTCAGTTCCGGAACCTCGATAATATCAATACCTCATGAAGGTGAGGGCATGATCGAGGTTAAGGTTGAATGGCCTGATGGTTCAAAGAGTAACCACCAAATTCCCGCAAAAGAAGGCGGAGAGATTAGAAAACCGTGATACGCCACTCAAAGCTCGTGTGGGACTTCTCGATCAGTTGCAAGAACTCTTTACTCTCAAGCCGAGAGTGTTCGAAAGACTTGGCTCCTCGCCCCCCTTTTCCCCTCTCCATAATCGTGCCTCAAGATGAGGCAGATTTCTACAGACCGACTCGGGGGAATATGGAGTAACTTAATTGACGCGGATACGGAAGTAGCGGCCCAACTGCGCACCTACAGAATTTTCATCACGAGCGGTTAGGGTAGAGGTCCCATCCCCGTTATCGAGATCACTCTGAATCGTGAAGTTCCCATCAGCATTCCTCCATTCAGCAAGATCAGATGAGGCTTCGATCCGAATCCTGAATCCAGTCAGTCCCTGACGCAGCCGGTAACTTAACTCAGCGTATGTCTCTCCGCCATCACTAACGATCGCAACCGAAGGAAGATCAATAGAAGAGGCATCCCGTGGATCCGTTCCAAAAACATGCTCAAGCAAATTACTGACTCCGTCGGAGTCTGCATCTGCTAGCGACCCGGAGATCGTCGCATCAAGCAGCTCTGCTTCTGAAAAATAATCGGCACGCCAGTCGATTGGCGGCACTGAATTGACAACTCCTGGGGTTCCTCCTGGATTGAGAGAGGCTAGCCAGCTATTGGGGTCACTTCCATAAAGCGCAGGAAGAATTCTCACTAAAGTGGTTCCTGTTCCATCTGGAGAAGTAGGCCACGGGCTACTATCATTGTATTCTGTGATATCAACTGCAGGCATCAAGTCGGGTTCTAAGGCGATCGGATTTGCCTCTGGGAGTTTTAGACTCACCTTTTCACCACCATTGGAAAGCCTTCCCGAGTAGGGCCCAAAGACGCCCACTGAAGCTGGGGGATTGAAGGTCGAACGGAAAGTCGCGGGATCGTTTTCAACAACGAGAACGACTTCCCCGGGAATAAGCTCAGGAGCGGTCGGGCCAAATACGAATCCGATCCCAGCAATTTGGACGCCTGCCAAAGGAACCCGAGAACCCGAAATATTCTGGATCTCGATAAATTCAACGCTGCCATTAGCTGGGTGATACATCATCTCGGTGATCACCAAAGGACCGGCTCGTGGAGAATCATTGGAGGCATTGAAGGAAGTGGCCTCAAGAGGGGGATAAGAAATTTTACCAATCGAGTTTACGTGCCGCCCAAAACTAAAGCCTGCCGCGCTATCTCCAAAGGTGAAACCATGAACATAATCGGTTCGCTCTCCACTAGGGGTCGCAGAAAGAAGGAACACTTCCTCTCCTCCGGAACTCAGCCCAAAACTTGTCGTTTCGGTTGTATCCTCATCTGGCTCAGGAGGGTCCCCATCAGGCTTAGGATCCTGACTTGTGATCAAGTTGACATTATCGATGTCCAAGATCATGGCTGCTCCACCAGTCCGGCCACCAATCTGGATGCGGAAGTCATCA
>ENA-ORDA01000010-ORDA01000010.1-marine-metagenome-genome-assembly--contig:-NODE-10-length-177971-cov-7.417046_pt1 | contig 177971 bp, 158 predicted proteins | sample MGYA00237778_ERZ508506 | MGnify/ENA primary metagenome ERZ508506 (study PRJEB26177, sample SAMN06267891) | marine metagenome | isolation source: Monterey Bay, California, USA | place: Pacific...
CCAAATGAACATACCATCAAAATCCCAGTCCCAAAGTCGGATTTAACGGACGGATGGGTCATGATATTGACTGTCTTTTCTCTGCCATTTGTTTCAAGTGGAAGTGTGACCTTTTGCCCAACAAGATGACTGTACCGTTCATCCTCTGGGTGGACGACGACAACACCACATGCGCAAATCATTTCTGGGCGTGTTGTTGATATGACTAATTCAGTTCCGTCTTCACACGTCCATCGTACATCTACAAGTTTGGTTTTTCTTGGAAGTCGTTCTACTTCTGCGTCTGCGATGGTAGTTCCTTCTACCGGGTCGTAAATATTCGGACGCAGGTCCTCAATAACATCACCTTTCTTGAACAGTTCAACGAAAATCGACTGGGTGACGCTCCGGTAATCAGGGGCATCGGTGAGGTATTCACGGTCATAATCGCATGAAAGGCCAACTCTCTTTCCGGTGTGCCTCATTGCCTCTGTGAATTCTTCAATCGTAGTGCGGCAAAGTTCCAAAAATTCAGCCCGATCATAGGTTTTCATCTTTCTTTTTGTATTCTTTTCTACCACGAATTCGATATTGATTCCATTACGGTCGACTCCCCAGGGGAAATACACCTCTTTGCCAAGAAGTCGTTGACTTCTAGCGATGACATCAATCATTGAGTATTGTGCAACGGCACCAATATGCCATGTGCCGGATGGGTAAGGTGGAGGTGTGTCAATGACGAAGAGTTCCTTTCCTGATTCGGGATTGAATGCATAACGTTGCGTGTACAACGCCTTGTCAGCATAGTGGGCCTCTTGGATGCTTTTTTCAAGGTCAATTGACCATCGTTTTTCTGGTAGTGCTGGAGATGGCATGTGCCTCACCTGGCCCCGTCTCGGTGAATAAGTGGGTCCATTCGGCGCTGTGGTGACCCTCATTTGAACCCCTCGCATCGTTTTCAAAGAAGATATAATGGTTGAAGTACCATCAATTGAAGGTTAAGGCTTTCAATGAAGGGCGCTTCGGGTAACCGAGGGGTGAATCGTATGGTAAAGAAAGACGAATCTACTCCTCCCTCTGATGGGCGTAAATCCAGCGGGGAAAAGATGCGAAATTTGCGCAATCAAGTCGTCGGCCAACTCAAAACCATGGATTCCAAACGTGGGATGGACGCCGTCCTTGACGCACCAAAAAGGATGAAACGTGAATGGCAGAAGTCAGGAGCAACGGGTGCTATTACTCGATTCCCAATACCAACTGTTCTCGTATTTTTACTATTGACTGTCTATTTCGTTACGCAATCGGGATTCCTCGATGATACACGCTTTGATGATGACCCCAATAACCCTGCTTTGAATGTCAACGGTGATATGGAAGTTTACCTACCGGAAGGAAGTCAAGTTGCTGAATTACTGGGCAAGGTGGAAGAAGATTGGTCTACCAATGTCATGGTGGTTTACATCGAGTCGGATAATCAAAACATCACCGATCAAAGAATTTTACAAGAAATAAGTTATGTTGAAAATATCCTGAACCCGTACCTTTCAGATGACTCAGATGACGTCATTTACATTCTGTCGCTTTCAACCGTTCTAAAGGAAGTCAATTCCAGTGCTCCGAGAATCCGTGAAGCGCTGGTAACCGAAGCCGGGAACTTAGGCTGTGCAACTGGGCAAGAGGACTGTGCAACGGCTGGGTTGGCGGAACAACTCAATGATGCTCTTGAACTCACTGACGAACAATTAGGTGGCTCTTACGAAATACCAAGTCAAACCACGATTGACCTTGTTGTTGAAGAGATGTATGAGGAAGATGGTTCTCCAAGTTCAGGATTAAACAAACTGGCTCGAGATATTACCGGTGGAGCGAATGGAACACAGGATGGATTGCTTGATAGGGCCATTATGGCGATTGCAGTGACTGAGGAGCGGCCAGCAAAGGACATTATCGCTGATACTCAATTTATCCTTGATAATATTTCATCAAAGGACCGTCCTTGTTTGTTTGCAGATGATGGAACTCCAGCAGATAACAGCCTTTGCAATTGGGATGACCTCGGCCTTTCCATGGTATTGACCGGTCCAGTTCCTATCACCAATGCCGTGACGGAATTTTCGTTCCGCTTGTTTTGGGAAATTTTCCCAATGGCAGTAGTTTTGGTAGCGATTGGTTTGTTTCTTTTCCACTCTGACTTGTTGCAAGCAGGCTTGACGGGTATGCGTCCGATACAGGGATTAAAAGTTCTCATCATTGCAGGCCTGCCGACGTTATGTGCTGTCTTTTGGACGTTAGGAGTGATTGGGGCGACGAATTATGAAGTTACGATGACGGTGATTATTGTCGGTCCGATTTTACTCGCGTTGGGGGTCTCTTACGGTCTCCACATTACCAACCGATATGCAGAGGAGGAGGGTACTCGTTCCGAGAAAATGAGGGCGTCACTAAGTTCAACTGGAAAGGCTGTGTTTTTATCAGCGGTCACGACAGTGATAGGATTCATTTCGCTTGTATTCACGCCAATGGCTCCAATCCAAACTGTTGGTATTGCTCTTTCATTAGGAATTGTTATCGTGTACATTTTGACCATGTTTATGGTTCCTAATCTCACACTTATTCTCGACCTCAAGAAACCTAAACATCCTCCTTTGAGAGCATTTGACGTTCTCGTTGAAGTTCCAGTGAAGTACAACAAAGGTGTCATTGGAGTTTTCCTCTTGCTCATGCTTCTTTCAGCAACTGTTGGCCGAGCCAATGTCGAGGAGAACATTGACCTCCTTGGAATGGCCCCTGAAGGCGAATCTTCTGTCGTTAAGATGAAACAATACAGTAAGGAGTTTGAAGCAGGTCAAGTTGGAATGGTGCTCATCAACGCCAACGTTAGCGGTGACATTAGGGACGGTGATCCGTCTAACGATGACCCTGCAGCGATGCTGAAGAAAATTGATAATCTTGAATCAAAACTAAACGGGATTGAAAATACTACCGCAGTATCCGTTGTGTTTTTGATGAAATCCTCCGGTGTGAAAGCAAGTGTTTCAGGTGAACAGGCGAACGCGTTCATTCAAGAAACACCGTGCATTATTGCCCAGGAGCAATGCGATGATTTCAAGGATTTGTCCGAGGTCCTTCTCGGTAACAGTTTGGCGATTAATACCTCGTTCTGGGACCTCTTAACGGACCCCAGTGAATACGGTCTCCCTGGTTCTCGCCAGTCACAAATTTTCCTCCTTGATGTATTCTATGCATCGCTTACCAAAGAAACGCGTGAGATTTTCGTGAGTGATGATTTCAGCCGTTCCCTTATCTACGTAGATATGCCGTTTATTCCTGTAGCAGACACAGCTCGTAGCGTTGAAGTTGTTAATCAAAACACAGATTCCTTCAGAGGTGATTTTGGTGAAACTGCAGAAGACCTTACGGGTGTTGCAGCAACTGCGATTGAAGTGAATAGATTAATTGTAGGCTCTCAATGGACATCTCTTGGCTTTGCTATCATTCTCACCCTCATTACACTCGCTATTGTCTTCCGTGATGTGAGATATTCCATATGGACGACATCGCCCGTTATCGCCACTGTAGCATTGCAATGGCTCGTCATGTGGCGCATGGATGTTCCGTTATCGCTTGTAACGGTAATGATCGGTTCAATTCTTGTCGGCGTTGGTGTTGACTTTTCAATTCACATTGCGAATCGAATACGTGAACTGGGCGGTGGTATTCAAGCCATACGTAGTGCTGCAGTAGGGACTGGAATGTCCCTCTTTGAAGCAGCAGTGGTCACCTCGTTGGGGATGTTTGCGGCCTATGACATACCCATCCCTGAAATCCGACCGTTTATCACCGTCATTTTGATACTTCTCTGGGTCGCTGCGGCGAGCGCTCTTATCCTCTTGCCGGCGATCTTTGTAACTCTTGAAAAGATGGGTATCGGAGCGGTTGGTGGAGCCAACGGTATGGCGAGACGCCTCGGTTTAGTTGAAGATAAGAAATACGTATTAGACGATGTTATGGACGCATCGCTTGTCGATGATATTGTTGATGTTTGGTGAGCGAGCAATCCATAGACCTCCGGTTCCACGGGAAGGTATGAACTACTGGCTGATGAAGTCTGAGCCTGATGTTTACCCGTATGAGCAACTTGTCGCTGACGGGAAAACCCATTGGGATGGTGTCCGTAATTATCAAGCACGAAACATGATGAGGGATGCAATGAAAACTGATGATTTGGTTCTCTTCTATCATTCGAATACCAAACCTCCGCATGTGGCTGGAGTCGCCAAAATCGTGAACGAAGGGTATCCTGATTTCACTTCATGGGATGCTGATGGGCATTATTTTGATCCGAAGTCTACTCCAGAGAATCCCCGATGGTTTATGGTGGATCTCGCACCTGTTCATGGGTTTGAAACAATTGTAAGTCTGCCCGATATGAAAGCCAATCCAAGGCTAGAGGGCATGCCACTTCTACGAAAAGGGCAGCGATTATCGGTTCAGCCTGTTGATGAGCCTTATTTTGATGAAGTTCTCACCATGGCAGGATTATCTCGGTCCGAACTCAAAGAATGAACACTGAAAGTTGAAAGAACGGAATCGTTTAGCAAGGTTGAGTCCCATGTCCAACCAAGTGCCTGTATCAAAGCGAGCGGCCAATATTGAATATGCCATTCGCGACGTTGTGGTACCCGCAACAAAACTTGAACAGGAAGGACATAGCATTCTAAAATTGAACATAGGTGATCCGATTGCATATCCAGGGCTGCCTACACCTCAACATATGGTGGATGCATATGCCCAAGCACTTCACGATGGTAGAAATGGATATTCTCCATCATATGGACTTCCTGAACTACGAGATGCGATTGCAATAGATGAGCAAAAGAAGGGCTGGGATGCTCGTGCTGATGACGTATATGTCTGTCATGGTGTGACTGAGGCTCTACAGATTATTTTTGCAGCAGTCTTGGAAGAAGGGACAAAAGTGCTTGCTCCTGGTCCACATTACCCTCCTTACATGGCCTACCCCCAAATGTATGGGGCGACCACCGTTGAATACAAATTACAACACACAAACGGGTGGAATTTGGATTTTGATGATATCGAATCTAAAATGGATGATGATGTCCGATTGTTGGTCCTCATCAACCCCAACAATCCATGTGGAACGGTATCGGGTGCTGAGGACATTGACCGCCTGATGTCAATTGCTGTAAATTATCCAAACTGCGTTATTGTCGCAGATGAAATTTACGATGGCTTAGATTTCACTGGACAACACGTCTCTGTGGCAAGCAGAAACACCGACCTTCCCGTTATCGTTCTCAACGGCGTCTCCAAAGTATACTACGCTCCAGGGTGGCGTATTGGGTATATGGCCCTCCACGACCCCAAAGGACGAATGAACGACCTTCGTGATGGCTTAGAACGACTTCTTCGCTCTCGGCTGTGCGCCTCAACACCAGCCCAAATGGGGTATTTGGCTGGATTGACCGGTGATAAATCTTGGATGCTGAATTACCGCTTAAAGGTCGAGGCCCAGCGAGATTACTGCATCAAGCGGATTGAATCAATTCAAGGTCTAGAAGTAGAGTCACCCGGTGGCGCATTTTACATGTTTGTTCGTCTTACTGACCCGAAGTGGTCGGCTTCAGACAAAGACTTCGTCCTTGATTTATTGCACGAAGAACATGTTCTTCTCGTTCATGGGAGTGGTTTTTCACCAAAACTAGGAAAAGGTCACTTCAGATTGGTTTATTTGCCTGAGATTGATGTACTGCGCGAAGCTTTTGACCGTATTGATCGTTTTTTACAAAACTCACGAAATTAGGTACTCGTAGCGGAAGAGTTGATGAGGCAACTCTCAACCCGTTAATTATGGGAGGGCGCAGTATTCGGATGATATGGATCTTTTCGGCGTGGCTTGCTTTTCTATTAATCCCACACGCCTCTGCAGTTTCTGTGACTCAAAGTGAAGGGTTTTCCACTGGGATGATTTGGCCCCTTTTGGTTGCTCTTTCTGTTGCTTTTCTTGTCCGAAGATGGTTCATTCCACAACAACTCAAAAATCTTCAAGTCGCATTTGAGATTGATGATGACTTGTATGAAGTACACCGAATTACGCGTACGTTGAAGGATTCACGACGCCTCCTCAAAGAAGGACTCGTTGGATATGGTGTTCTTCTGTATATGATGGGTTTGACGGGTGTGCTGCTCCTTATTGCCGAACTCTTGTTTGACCCTTCTAATTTTTACAAGGTAAATCTCTATGTTATCGGAGTTCTCATTCTCATTCCAGTATTTATTTCCCCTTGGGAAACCCTAAACGGACAAATTCTTGGTAGAAGGACGAGGGAAGTAAAATCTTCGAAAACAAATGACTTGATACGCAGAATCTTCACGATGGCCCTCTTGGTTATTGTTACTCTTATCGTAGTGGTCTACGGATACAGTATCAACGGCTCCATCACACCAACATGGCTTGCATTTGCAATGTTGACTTTCATGGCTCCCACTATTTTTGCATACGGCAGGATTATGGGAGCCTCTTGGAACATGCTTCTCATCAGTAAATGGAGAACATTTAGGGGCAGGGCGAATCCGATTGACCCAATTATTCCATCCTTTGTGGGGCGTACATTTTCACTCATACTTGTCTTGTTCTTGCTTACCATGCCGGTCACCGCTCTCAATGGAATTGTTACGGTACTTCATATTATGATCAACAAGCCTGCAAACGCCGAAGAGGTATTGAATTATGGTGGTATCATTGGGCATTCAATATTCGTACGGATCGACTTGATTTCAGAAATTCTATTCCATTGGGAATTTATCAAAGCCCTCCCTCAATTCTTATCGCTTTACCTCACCATGAATATTGCAATTGTTGGGCTCGCCTTCATCTTTGAACTCACCCGTAACCTGATTCTTGGTGGGCAAACTTTCGGTGGTCTGTTTGGGGTTACTTTGGATACTCCTCGCGAAATCCGAACCGAAAAATCAGCACAAGCTCGTCAATTGATATTCGCTTTCGCCGGTTTTTCAGGATATACAGTCCTGTTACTTGTCCTTGTATGTTACAAAGAATTTGGTTCCCTGATGCCCATGACAACTTGGCTTGAAGGGAGAGGCTTTGATGAAGAAATGCGTCTCCTCACCGTTTGGTTGTTTATTGCAGTCGGTCAAGCAGTCTTTATGTTGACATGGATTTTATCGATTATTCGCTTCGGCGCCCTACGAAAACTTCGTTTTGACCTCAATCCCGATGAACGTCGTGAAGGTGCAGTGAAAGTTGAAGGTGGAGACCGACTACAGTTGATGGTTGAAACTGCAGCCTACAACGAGGATATTGATTTATTGATTCGCGTTCAGACTCACGATTTCCCCGGTGACCAAGCATTGATTCGACAGGAGCAATCAAGAGCATCAATGTGGGAAAAAGCTCTACGTGGCCTCTGGCCACAAGCCATTGAAGAGAGCCGTAAACTTCTCGCTCAGGCCGGTGGAGATGATGATGAGGCGAGAATGATCATCGCGACTGGTTACATGGCGCTGAGGCGACTTGATGCTGCACGTGAAGCCCTTCATGGTCTTCAACAGCCAGAAGGCTACGACGAACCAGAGCTCCTTTCATTCGTTTGTGAATGGCTCGATCCATGGAACGGAACGGTGACCGAGGATGACTTATGGGACTGGGAAAATAATTCTGTCATTGACCACCTGCAAATGTTGCAGAATATGATGCGTTATTGGAATCCTCAACCAAAGGAACTGAGTATGCACAAAGACCGTGTGTCCCTCGTCGGTCAATTGTCAATGGTTGCCTTGTTACGTGCTCAAAGGAAATATGACGAAGCACTAGAATTGTCCTTGAGCCTTGTTCGACAAGACCCGATTGGTGTGCGTCCTCGTATCGCAGTTTCGTTATGTCTTTTGGATACAGGGGAGTGGCACGATGCCAAATCTGTCCTAGATGAACTCATCAAAAGCGACGCTAAAGACCCGAGGGTCATGGCCTTAGCAGTAATTTTTGGATACGGAAAGAAAGGAAGAGAACATCTTGAAGTCTCTCTCCTTCTTGATGATGAAAAGAATAAGAGGCGATGGGTTGATGCTGCTCCAGTCAATGCTTTCGCTGGCTTGGCTGTCAAGGGTGGTTTGGATGAAGCGATTACTGCAAACGTGATGATTGCAGCACACGAGGCTACACGACACGTAATGCCGGCTCGATATTCTTCAAGCCCCCTTTCAATTATCTTCACCTTCTTTGTACTGGTTCCGCTTTGGTTCGTTCTCAGTATTCTTGCTTACCAAGAGGTCGGAAAGAACGAAGGTTCAGCACTCCTCGTAGTACTGCTCTTTTTGCACTTCAGTTACAGGAGATTCATGAAGCAACAAGAGCATCTGATAAAGCATCGTGATCAGCGAGGGATGATGAAATATGTCCGTAGAATGAAACGATTCAAGGCTACACCAAATCAAAGTAACATTCCCATTGGAAATCACCTGCTCATGTCTGGTATTCTCGTATCCGTAAACGGAGTTGTATTGGACATTGGAATGCCTGCATGGTTGCAAGATAGGCTGCCAAAAGAATCTGAAAAGAAAGTTAAGGGGCGATTGAAACGCAGAGCAGTTTCAATGGCCAAAGGCCGCCCACCTCGAGTCCAACCTCTTGGTAAGGCTTGGTGGCTTAAGCGTCCGAAAGAACATGACGAATCTGGTCCACTGCTGGAACGATTTATCGGTCCAGTCGCTTACCGTGGCCGTACGAATTACATCAAGAAAAAGGGAGGCCCATACCTCAATGCCGTCGCACAAGGTAAAGAGCAGGATTCCATCAGTGACAGGATCATTCCAAGGAACACCATTCGTAGCGAACCCCGTCCCGGTGGCCCTCCAAACCGACGGCCAGGGCAAATGTGAGCGAGATATTTTCTAATGTTCTTGTAGCAATCAATTCAAAGACCGTATTTACTGTGTCTTCATTATGGGCAAATCTCAGGGTGCATGGACTCCTTCTGAAGAAAACTGGGCCAACGGGAAAACCGTCATGGACGCTGTAAAGTCGAGCGGGCGATTATACCGAGATGGGTTGGGCATGATCGCCTCTGAAAATATTGTATCCCCTATGGTTCAGGATATTGTTTCAAGTGACCTTCACGGCCGATATGCAGAAGGGCTTCCTGGGAAGCGTTACTATCAGGGTTGTGACGATTTTGACACCATTGAATCATTAGGTATTCGCTTGGCCAAGTCCGTTTTTAATGCCCCATTTGCGAACATTCAATCCGTTTCCGGAACAGTAAGCAACATTGGCGCACTCAAAGCATTAGCTAAGCCTGGTGATGCAATTACTGCCGTTTCAACAGCCGACGGTGGCCACATTTCCCATGCGCGAATGGGTGCAGTTGGGTTGCGGGATTTGAATTTAACAACATATCCATGGGATGAAGAGCGTATGGAGCCAGATGTTGATGCTGCATGTAAGGTGATTCGCGAGGTAAAACCGAAAATCGCTTTGTTTGGCCAGTCGGTTTTCCTTTTCCCAACCCCGCTGAAGGAGATGTCGGATGCTGCCAAAGAAGTTGATGCCAAAGTAATGTACGACGGTGCACACGTGCTTGGCCTGATTGCAGGGGGTGAATTCCAAGACCCACTGCGAGAAGGTGCAGACGTCATGACTGGATCAAGTCACAAGACATTCCCGGGCCCTCAAGGGGGATTCTTGCTCTCGTCTTCAGAAGATGAAGTATTTCAGAAACGACTTAACAATGCTATGTTTCCAGGTGTTTGCTCATCGTATCACCTCCACCATGTTGCTGGTAAAGTCATGGCTCTTTCTGAGTTCCAAGAATATGGGGCAGCATACGCAAAAGATACCGTTCGAAACGCGAAAGCATTTGCACAAGCACTTGCCGCTGAAGGATTTGATGTCTTGGCTGAAAGTCGCGGCTATACTGCATCACACCAAGTCCTGACGCGTCATGGAGATACCGACTCTGGAGCCGGTGCTAAGGCGGCTCAGTTGCTAGAAGACGGTGGAATCGTGACAAACATGAACATGTTGCCAGGGGATACCAAAGCATTGACTCCCTCTGGATTGCGATTAGGGGTTCAAGAACTTACACGAGTTGGTTTTACTCCTGATGAAATGCAAGATGTGGCCCAGTTGTATGCCAGAATTCTCATTCACGGCGAGGATCCATCGAAGGTCCGAATCGACGTAAAAGAATTAAAATCTCAATTTCAAACCATTCGTTATTGCTATAATGAGGAAGGACGAAGCGGTTATCCACTTTGAGGTGTAATTGAATGATTGACGAAGCATCTTCTCGTCATTCTGAATTTCTTCAAACTCAATTCGGAACAATCATTGAACCGAGTGGTGCTAAAGTTATCCTCTTCGGGGTCAATGAATTCAATGAATGGTGGAGTTCCTTTGAATCGTATTATGAGGCTCCAATAGGTAGAAAATTGATTTATGCAGCGAGCGATGACGAGGAACATCATTTGGGGACAGACACAAGCTACGAGATTCCGAAGTGGTTTGGTAAAAAAACGGTTTTTCGAAGAATGAACACGCGTTGGATTACCATGGGTTGGGGCGTAAACGCTCCTCTTGATGCTCGGATTCAATCGCCTTGTCACGATTTATTGGGTGCTGGTTTTGCATTGGCACATTATGAGCACCAAAACGGCAAGCGGTACCAAATGGAATGGAGACAACTTAATTCTGAATTCATTAAACTTGATTTCACAGAAAAGTTGGATGAGATTCCCCTTGCCCCCAAGGCTGTCATGCCTGCTTGGGTGCTCAATCGAGAACATTCAGACGTCACTACGACCAGCCTAGAACACGAAATTGACCTTCGTTCATTTGGGTTCTTCAAGGGTCAAGAACGGGCAATGTTTCTACCAGTTTCTGTATTTTATCGCCTGTATTATAGCGTATTAGGCAGACCATTTCAAGCGGGATTAAAATGGTCCAACACCTTACATATTGAGGGTCTAGACCACTCCTCTACGTCCTTGGTGGAGGCACTTAGTGAATCATCTGCACTAATGTTCAAATCCTCTGATTATACGATATTCGTTCAAACTCAATCCGATTGGGAGGCTCACATAAAAACGCGGATATCGTCTCGCGGATTCGGCACCGTAACTGTTGAAGAATTCGTCGCAGGCTCATCCCCCTCTGTTCGAATGAGCCTTAATTCTCCACTACCTGGTTTAGCCCTTGGTTTACTTATTTCAATGTGGGAAAGAGCGCATGGGGCACCCTGTTCTTCCGAAGTAATTTTTAATACTGAATCTGCGTTGATATACTTACATCCTCGCAAGGTAGAATATATCTAGAAAACCTAACGCACAGTCCTTTCAGCATCCATTTATCTGCCCATCTTTGGTCAAGGACTATAACCGATACAGCGACTCGGAAGAGTTGCACAGATGTGCGGGGTATGTCAAATGAGCTTATCACACAATCAAATGGCCTATGTTGCAATTGTATCAACATTGATTTTCGGTTCACTTTTTGTTGGTGTTTCCGGTTTCTTTCAAACAAGTGAGGATATTGGTGGATTTGAATCCGCAGTTGAAGATGATTTGCGCGGGGAAACCGACGCCATCGCAGATTCAAAGGACTCGGATGAAGATGGACTCTCTGACCGACTTGAGGAGACTCAATACGGTACCGACCCTCTAGATAAGGATACGGATAACGACGGTATGGAAGACGGTTGGGAAGTACAGCACGGCCTCAACCCCCTAGATAATGGAGATTCAGAGGATCTAGAAGTGGATCCGACTCAAAGCGATGAAACAGAAGATGCTTCCATCGAAAACGAAAGCGATTCGTGGCCTGACCCTAACCAAGGACCGAATGGAGACCCTGACCAAGACGGATTGACAAATCAAGCAGAACAAGATTTGGGGACAGACCCGCAACGTGCAGATACAGACAATGATGGTTTGAACGACCGATGGGAGTCCCGATACACCATGGTTGTGCAATCTCCTGCCGGTGAAGTCACACTGTTCGATCCACTTGATGGAAACTGGGATTGTGTCCTCCTTGACCAAGCAATGCAAGATGTTTTGGAGAGTCGTTTCAATGGTGAAAATGGATTGCCAGAGTGGGACTCACTCGCTTCTAATGGCCGCCATTCTTGTGATATGGTTCTTGACAGCGACGATGATGGACTTGCCAACTTTGAGGAAGAATCCTACGGAACGAATCCAACAGAAAGAGATTCAGATATGGACCTCATTGATGATATCATTGAGGTGGAAAACGCGACCATTCTAATGTTCACCGACCTTGGTGAGAACTGCAACGCTGGGCTTGAAGTTGCAAACGAGCATGTAGGCCCATTCTTTGGAAAAGAACGCAGTTGGTTCCTGTTGGATATGGATGGAGATGGATTGCTAAACGGACCCTCTGATTGGGATACTGACGGAGACGGCATGCCCGATGGTTTCGAATTTTGTTATTCTGACCCATTGATGGGTGCTCCAAATCCTGGATATGTAATGGACCCTGCCAACGCCTCAGACGGTTACCATGACTGGGACGAAGACGGTATGAACAACGTTGAAGAATACGAAGTGGCACAAATTTTTGGACCGACAAACTTCACCTCGCCTTGGAGACTTGATACCGACCTTGACGACATGCCCGATGGATGGGAGGCAACTAACGGCCTCAATCCCAGAGACGGTAACAACAGAGACAACGACCCAGACCGAGATGGATGGGACGTTGACCAAGACGGGAATGTTGTATTTGCAACCCTGGAAAACACGGCTGTCGTTCACGCCATTGATGTTGAACTCAATGAACAAGTACTCGCAAATCAAACCGTAATCCGCGCTCGTATCACACTCGGCGGTGGAAACCAACAGATCGTCTCACTAGACGCTCCAGTCGATGGATACGTCTACTCAATTAACGTTGAAGTTGGCCAGTCCATTGATTCAAGAATCTTCGCATGGGCATCAATCGTTGAGGAAGAGGAACGGTTTACCAACGTAATGGAATATATGGCCAATGACCGTGATGGTGATGGTATCATTGACGGGCGCAGTACTGACCCTCTCAATTCCGACACTGACGCTGATGGTCTTATTGATGGAATTGAAGTGATGGGATGGGAAATTCTTGTCGTTAATCGTGGAGTTCAGCCCACCTGGGTTACTTCAGACCCTGGCTTGTATGACACGGATGCTGACGGTTTGAGTGACTTTGCTGAATTCTCGTCCGTATGTAACGGTGGTGGATCGAATGCATCCAATCCGGATACGGATTCCGACGGACTTAGCGATCTCCAAGAAGCTGGAGACAACTTCATGTGGGATGGAGAATACTACTCCACAAGCCCTTGCATGTTTGATACCGATAACGATGGTCTAGAAGATGGAGAAGAAGTCATCGCTGGCGAAGATAATTTCCTCACCCACGCTAATAATTCTGACACAGATAACGATGGATTGATCGACGGACATGAAGTACTCTTCGTACCTCGTCCGTTCCAGAACCCAACCAACCCACTTCTCAACGATACAGATTCCGATGGAATGCTTGATGGATGGGAAATGCAAGTGAAATCTGCGGAAGATAATACAAACTCTCACAGTCTTTGGGTTGCCACTTCACCATGGGAGCGTCCGGGATGCGATGCGTCTCAAAGTAATTCTTGCACCATGCAGCCAGGCGGCTATGTCTGGCAGAATTGGCTTGGTGGATTTGCTTTGGAGCCTAAATTCCAAGTTAATGAGATGAACATCACAGGATTCCTCATGCCTGGGAATTCTCTCTGTGACGGCTGCAATGGACGATGGGCCCTTGACCCGTCACTTGATTCGCTCAAGGATGATACCTTTGATATCGACAATGATACGCTAGCAAATGCCCAAGAAGCACCTGACCGATGGAATACAAATCCTGTTGATGATGATTCTGACGGCGATCGACTTCCCGATGGATGGGAGGTTTACTACTCACGACTCGCCCTAGAACTTGGCCTGGTGGACAATGAAACGATTGGAGCCTTTGGTGCACGTGGTGTAATGGATCCTTCTATGCCAGACAGTGACCTTGACGGAATTGATGACGGTTTTGAAGACCCCGATATGGATGGTTTGAACCGGTCTGGACTCATCAAACGATATTGTCCTGGATACAACGATACTACTAACTCTGAATGTAATATCGACCCCGATTCTCCAGACGGACAGCGTTTCTACGATAATCTAGAGAACTACACCAATTTCGAAGAAATGCAAAACGGTACAAACCCAATCACTAACGATACGGATGGAGATGACTGGAATGATGGTCCTGAGGTTTACTATCAAGACCATGACGATGATGGTATGGCTACTGGCTGGGAATATCACTTCCAATTTGATCCGTTTGATGGTAATGACAGAATGGTAGACACCGACGGTGATGGCCACGTAAACTTCTGTGAGTACAAGTGGGACTCCAACCCAAGAAACCCTGTGTCATATCCTGGACAGGGTGAGTTGTGTGACCCGTTCTCTGATTGAACCACTTAAGGAGAATGCATGATTCGAACATCCAAACATGCCTTGCAAACACAATGTTGTTTGATGTTTGTACTGCTGTTCTGTGTTCCCATTGCACCACTTTCTTCAGCAGGTCACGGTCACAATCACGGAACCAACAGCGACGCTAATTTCCCGTTTTCTTTTGATCAAGAACAAGGAATTAACATTTTGGGGATGCTTGAACTTTCAGGCGAATCTCAATTTCAACTACGTGATGCAACGTGGTCCCTGTCTGATATCACCCGAATCAATGAACCATTGCTCCAAGGCGATTACCTCAGCGCTGTATTCCCTATGTCTGAAGGATATTTTTGGGAATTATCAGTAAACGTGTCCGATTATGAATGCACATGTGTGATTGAAATATCGTTCCCCGGGCCAAATGAAGCGTTGCATGTTCATCCATTGTTTGTGTACATTGGTTCAAACAACCATCAACCCATACTTCTTCCAACTGACTTTGAGCATAACTTTGGTCATATGAGAAATGGTTCATCTCAAGATAACGGACAAGCTGGCGTTATGATTCAAGAAGATGATCAATGGGATTTACAACTGAATCCTCTCATCGGCAGACTTGTTGAATTCAATTTCATTACTCCAAACGGTGACCTTAACGGCTCAATGCTGAAAGCAGATGTTTGTCAAGCACCATACGGAGTTTGCTTGGACGAGGGAATAACCATTACTTTGAATTCTGAATTGCAAGAAAATATCCTCTCCGTTCAATTGAATTCATCACTCGTGAACGATGAAGAGGGCATCTGGAAATTTTCATTTTTCGCCCAAGATAGTCTTTTACGAACCTCTTTTCAACAAGATATGTTGTTTATTTATGACACAACTTCTCCATCTCTCGTGATTAATATGGATTCTTCGGCTGGAGAGCATGAACAACTATCCGTCTTTTCAGAGGTAATGGACGGATATACAGGTTCCTTCGTTCAAGAAACTTGGAAAATAACCCTCCCAAATGGTTCCGTCCGGGCACCTCTTTCCAGTGAATTGATTGATGCTAGCCACCTCGTCTTTAATTTCAGCCAATCTGGGCAATACACCCTTGAGTTGATAGGAAGAGATAAAGTCGGTAATATGAATTCTACCAGTGTTCAATTCAACATCATCAATCAGAATCCAGTTGCAGTTATTTCCATCGACGGTTTGACCACCAAGAATGACCAAACCGTTCAAATGAATGTGGGTGGGAATTGGAGTATTCTAGCAACGGATAGTTATGATAATGAGGCAATTGATTACTTGTGGATCATCGGTTCATCAACTTCTATCCGAGGTGTTGAGTCGCTAACTTTTGATGATTTCAAATCAGCAGGTACCTATTCTGTTGAACTTATTGTTTTCGATGATGATGGTTCAACAAATTCAACGAGCATACAATTAGAAATTCAAGTCAACGATGAAGTTGGTTCATCAGGACCAAATATCGGTGTGGTGACATTTGTTGGGCTTGTACTATTTGTGGCAATTTCCTCAATTTCTTATCTCATATTTAACAAAAAAGATACGGTTTCACTGCCAAAATGGTCTGCTACTAATCCACTGGTTTCTCCGCCTTCGGAATCGGTTGATGAAGATTTGAATGATGCAACGATTGAAGAAGCCTCGGCTCTTGGATGAGTTATGTTCGCTGATGCCATGGCTCGGTTGCCCCCTCAGCCCGCTCCAACTCCCGTTGTTGAATACAAGCAACGGCAAGACCGCTTGACATCACAATTCAAGAAAGACGACTTGTTTATTCTAGCGGCGCCAGGGGAGGCAGTACACTCGAATGATGTTCACTACAGATTCCGAACTTCAAGTGATATTCTCTACCTTACCGGATGGTCAGATCCAGAAGCATCCGTCGTCCTTCGATTTGATGAAGGGTGCTGGAAAACATGTCTGTTCGTGCAACCCAAAGACACATTGAAGGAAATTTGGGAAGGACGCCGTCCCGGTGTAGAGGGTGCGCTCGCAGATTATGCTGTGGACGAGGCATACCCCAGTTCTGAGTTAGAAGAATGCCTCGATGAATGGTTTCCAAAATGCAAACGTGTATTTCACCGAGGAGGAGTAAATGTTCACCTTGATGGGATGGTGGATTCTGCAGTTCTTCGAAGAGACCGTCCTCGTCAGCATTTTGGAACCGGTCCTTTTGTCGTCCAAGACCCTACATCACTTCTTGCTGAATTACGACTGCGAAAATCAGCATCTGAGATTGAGCAGATGAAATATGCAAGCGATGTTGCAAGCCTCGCTCATGAACTTGCAATGCGCCACAGCAAAGACGGTGTTAACGAAGGGCAATTGCAGGCTATCATAGAAGGATTCTTTTCCTATGCAGGGGCTTCAGGATGGTCGTATCCATCCATCGTTGGATGTGGCGAAAATGCAACAATTCTTCATTACACTGTCAATAATGAAGATTGTCATGACGGAGAGGTTATTCTCATTGATGCAGGCGCAGAATACCGTGGATATGCTAGTGATATTACCCGTTCATGGCCGATTTCAGGGAAGTTTACAGAGGCTCAACAAGAAATATACAGCCTTGTATTAAAGTCCCAAGAAGCAGCCATAGCAGCGTGTAAGGTTGGAAACCCATACACTGCACCTCACGATGAAGCACGCCGGGTACTTGCTGAGGGATTGATTGAACTTGGGATCATTTCTCAAACACTTGATGATGCGCTGGATCCGATGAATGGTGAACTTAGAAACTGGTACATGCATAACACAAGTCATTGGATTGGGTTGGACGTTCACGATGTTGGAGTCTACAAGCCAGGTGGGGCGCCTAGAATGCTTGAATCCGGTATGTGTCTAACAGTTGAACCCGGATTGTATTTTGGGGCCTGGAGGCCAGATGTTGATTGTCCAGAACGCTATGCAAATATTGGTATTCGTATCGAAGACGATGTATTGGTGACCGAGAATGGTCCCGTCGTGTTGACAAGCGCCTGCCCAAAAACAGTAGACGATATACAATCCATCGTCGGTCAACCTTTGTCTTGAGGGAGTTCTATGAGTTGGTCAAAGGTCTTGGAGCGTCAGCGGGAATGGAATTCTAAAAACGCCTCACAACTGCGCTTAACCGAAGAAGAAGCAACGTTGCTTTACAATGATGCTCCACTTCACGCCCTCATGCAGGCAGCTCACGCTAGAAGGCTAGCAATGCATCCTGACGGTAAGGTGACGTATCTCATTGACCGAAACATCAACTACACAAATGTCTGCACCATCAACTGTCAGTTTTGTTCATTCTATCGTCCTCCTGGACACGCAGAGACGTATACTCAAACATTTGAAGAAATCTCAAACCGAATCATTGAACTCGAAGCCATTGGCGGCGTTCGCATATTGATGCAAGGAGGGGTAAACCCCGAATTGCCCATTGAATGGTACACCGATTTGATTGCCCATTTATGCAAACAACACCCCACCATTCATTTGGATTGCTTTAGCCCGATTGAAATTGAAGGAATCGCCGAGGTTTCGGGCTTGTCAACACTTGAGGTTCTCTCACTCTTCCAAAAGGCAGGCATGCACGGACTTCCTGGAGGAGGCGCTGAGATGCTTGTTGAGGATGTGCGCACCGATGTCTCGCCCAAGAAAGGTCATCCTTCAAACTGGCTAAGAGTTATGGAAGAAGCTCAATCTTTGGGTCTCACAACGAGCGCAACCAACGTGATCGGATTTGGAGAGTCAATGGCGCAACGAGTTGAACATATGGCTCGCATAAGAGAACTACAGGATGCATCATTACAACAGCACGGTAAAGGATTCACATCGTTTATTGCATGGCCTGTTCAATTGGAAACAAACACCTTTGGTAAACGAAACAAAGGACAAAATAAACACACTCTAGGCGCTGGGTCCTCTGAATATCTCCGTCATATTGCAATTTCTCGGCTCTACTTAGACAGTATTGAGCACATACAAGCATCATGGCCAACAATGGGCCTTGCAATCTCGCAGATGGCCCTCTTGGGAGGGGCAGATGACGCAGGGTCAACAATGATGGAAGAAAATGTTGTATCCGCATCAGGTACGAAGAAATTGGAAGCCTCTGAGATAGAACTTCAGGATTCGATTCGAAGAGCAGGTTTCACACCACAGAGAAGAAACAGCGACTACGATGAATTAGACACACCTCTCGTTGCGCAAGACCCCAGTCAGATGGCTGCTCCAACACCGAACGCGTCTAAGATGTCGTAGGGCCGTAGTAAACGACCCATATCACTGCCCGAATATTTCGTTGGCCGTTTCCAACACCGTCCGAAGGAACATATTCCTGACCGTTGTAATAACCGCGGTAGACCATGTGATTGTTGTTATTGGTGCCATTGTCAACCCAGTCTGTGATATCGTAAGTCCATTGCTTCACATCCTGACCAGCACACCATCCTGCCCTTCCAAATGGCCATGAACCAAATTGGTTAGCCACAACGCCGTTACGAACTTCATTTTCACAACCCTCGTTATTGTATACGATTGGATGCCATTCGTAAATTTGGTTAGAACCCATAGTGTAGTAATGTTGGTGATCGCAGAATTCAGCGCAATTTGCATTATCCTTCCCAAATCCATGGCCGGTAATAGTTGCTACAATTTCGACCTTAGTTGCCCATGATGGTGTCGTGAAATTGAGTTGTCTGTTGTATAATGATTCGTTGTTATAGGTGCCATCAAACTGGCCTCCACTGAACGCATACGTTGCATCAATGGCTCGTTCGCCACTGCCCCAATTACTGAACAGGAAGGTGACGGTTAAGTCCCCCTTGTTTGCTCCGCCGTACTTGAAGCGCCGCTCTTCACCATCGTCAAGCATAAACAAATATGGAGAGATATCAGTGAGCCACTGGCCTTCTCGACCATAGGTTGTGATCCAACGCATAATCTCAGTACTACACTTTGAAGAATCATTTGAATCACAAATGTAGAGGTTGGCTAAATAATCCCATTCGTGACATCCCCCATAACTCTGGTCAGAGTTTTGATATCTGTTTTTACGCTCGTAACAAGCATGTTCATGGTACACTTCTAAGGTGTCATATGTAGAAAGGTCATTTGGTAAATCAAATGTGGAATTTGCGAATGATGAGAATCCTCCACCCCAACCTCCAGTATGGCGCTGGAAATCAAGAATATCAATTGCATGAACACCTGGGTCTTGTTCACGAATTTTTACTGGAAATTCTGCAACCCATTGATTTGGCTCATGTGATAAATGGTACGGATCATTTGATTGAGTGGTCCATGCGTACAATGAACCTGTTTCTCGGGATAGTTGAAATCTGTCGATTCCCATAAAGAATGGATTATTGAAGGAAGAAATCATTGAACCAAGGCCGCCCCCAAGGTTACTTGCGTCAACATCAATGTAGTGGATTCGGCTTTCCCATTTCGTTTCTTCAGAGGTGGTTAAACCCGCAAGGACACTGTTACGTTGCTGAATGACATCGTTGTGATATGAATTATCAAATGAACCATAGAATACGTGCATGTTTTCAGGAAGGTTACGAATAAATTTACCTGGATTTTGCCCCCAAGTTGCTGAATTTGAAGAACCACTAGAATCGGTATACTTGAACATAAACATGTAAACATCATTCCCTGTCCACTCGTTCTGGAAATTATATGTCCCACTTAGAGTGGGGAATGAAAAGTTGGGGACAGTTTGCATTGGTCCATTCAAGGTTGAGGCACTCGTCCAATTCACAGGAACTTGAACAACAGCACATCCTACAGCATCAACGGTCCATCGTTCTGGGGATTCTGGGCATAAATCCACATTGGCGAATACTCCATCTCCATCAAGGTCAGCGCATCCAACTGTGTTAACGGTAAGGCCCGCAGGAGTTCCCTCGCACTGGTCGAGTGAATCGTTAATGCCGTCTTGGTCTGTATCACGTTGGACCGCAGAACATCCTACATCGTTGACAGTTGTAGAATTGAGTGGGGTTTGCGGGCACAAATCCAATGGCGCACCCGTTGAATTGACATCATTCACACCGTCGTTATCGTCATCATCATCTTCAGTAGAATCCTTGCACCCATCTTGGTCCCAATCTGTTGTAGAATTGGTCTGCCAGAGGATAGAACCTTTTGGGCACTGGTCACTTAAATCATCAAAATCATCATTGTCATCATTGTCATCTTCGTCAAGATCAGAACAACCGTCGCTATCCCAATCGCTGTAATCATTAGAACTCCAACCGAGTTGGCCTACTGGACACAAATCATCAACATCCAAAACCCCATCACCATCATCATCGTTATCTTCGTCCGTGTCATGGCATCCATCAGAATCATAATCAGCGGATGGAGTACTCACCCATCCGTAGGAACCAGGGCATAGGTCAAGAGCGTCAGTAATGCCATCATTGTCGTCGTCATTGTCTTCACTGCTGTCTTTACAACCATCTCTATCACCATCGGTAGCCTCATTTGAAACCCATCCTTCTGCTTTTCCAATTCCTTGAGGACAAGCATCGTCAACAGTCGGTATTCCATCTCCATCCTCGTCTTGACCTGCGCCTTCTATCACAATTTGAGTTACAAATGTGTCACTTAATTGATTGAATTGACCACAGATAGCATGGGTTGTGAGGGAGAGTGTGTCAGTTGAATCTGTAAAATCAATGAGTTTCCTCCATGTAAATTCAGGGGTCAACCCTAGAGTTCCGGATGTTCCATCGCTGATCGTGTAAGTCAGTGAACAAGTCGTAGGGCTCGCATGCTCAACTGAACCTTCAAACCAAATCACACCGGGTTGTTCTAATGTGATACGAGATGGCGCAGTAATAATTGGTGCATCTTCTACGGGCTCAACGACTTCAATAAGATGGATCAACGGCTCTAACGATGGCTCCATTATGCTCGAACCTGCGTTGGTAAACGTCAAGCGAACAATATATTCTCCAATCAATTCTGTGGAAAACGACAATTTGTATCCATCTGTTTGCTTCACCCAAGTGAGTTCCTGCAACGATGAAAACGTGGGCGTTAGAACGGATGGGGTGACATCATATTCACCGACACCAATTTGTTCAACATTTACAAGAAGAATTGCCTCCTCTCCCATGATAATAGCATTCGGTGCAAGAGCCCAGGATGCTTTGATTTCGTAAGTTTTGATAGCCTCTTCCTCAATGATAGGTTCGGGCTCGGCACCACTAAGACAACCCGAAATCAGCATGAGCGATACAAAAAAGAGAGCGGATAGACGATGCTTGTCCATGACACTTGGAGTACCTTTCCGTCCATCAATGTGTTGATGGAATGACATCCGACTCAGAACGACCATCGTGCAATGGAAGGGTCTCTAAATTTAGTTCAGTTGAGGAGTGGTGAGCGACTTTTAGTGGTTGCACCCATAACAATGCTCCACCCTTTTCTCGTTCAATTCGAACGATACATTCCCAATGTATCCTCAGCAGCGGACTACTGACAGTACCTGGCCAGTATGGTTCAGGGGGGGCTAATTCTATTGACTCTCCCGAGTTCCAACGTTGAACACTTCCTTGAGCCATTATCCGCATAGGTCGCAAGTAAAGGCCACCTTTGACTTGTTGTAACTCCATAGGTGCATCTTCTCCACCAGCTGTACCATCATCCAATCCAGCCTCCCAATGATGGGGGAGTTCCGTAGAAAGCCCAGGTGGTGGTTGTCGGTGTGTGGTGCGTCCAAGCGTTTCAAGCAACGATTCCCTGGCAGGCGGGAGAATCCCTACCCGCCATGTAACATCTGCATGTTTCCATCCCTCGTCCCATTCTGGGAACTGCAGGTCAATGGAGAGATGTTCATTGGAAACACTATCTTTCATGAAATTGATATTGGGAGGTTCTAGATTACGTTGGAGAAATATATTCTGCCTACGAAGTTCGATCAAATTTGCAAAGACACGGATCAGGAGTGGAGCAAAAATCAGAGGTACAACAACGGTGGCGAGGATTGGATAATCAAGAAGTCCCCAGCGAACACTATCTAATCCATAGACCGGTATTCCAAGGAATGTTAAGATTGGGGATAGAGCAAGATAGGCCAGACTGATGAGAAGAACAATCACAACACCGTTGATGAATTTCCTCAAAATGTTGTGAATTGGATTTGGAATCAAATACCATCCTCTTCTTTGACGATTTACGACTCGAGGGAATTTATTGGATTCAAGCCAATTGTCTTGTTCTTCCGGACTAAGAATCTCATCATTATACCTATAACGTCGCTCAATCATCCAAGAATTCTCTCCACCCAGTTTGAAAGGTGGACAGTGTGATTGAAGTTGTTTTAACGCAAGGTCCTTTGATTCATAAGAACCGATTTCCACATGATTTTCCGCAATTGGAAGGGCTTCAGGCCTCCAACGATTGGGTTCAAACGGAGGGTACCTAATACGTTGCTCTTCGATCAATTTCGACACAACATCACCTCAAGAGAGCAATAATTTGACACCAGCACGCAGAGCTAATTTGCGAAATGCAGGTACATTTTTCAGAAGAGCCATTCCAAGGGGCACAGGTTTTTCGATATCCCCTATCTCATTGATGAGTTGTAGTGTATCAGGGTGCGAAAAGTTAGCAAAGTGCTTGTCTAATGCAGTATCAGTGCAATCGCTTACCAACAGATTACGAAGGGCCCTGGCGCGGTCTTGCTCTTTTTTCATAGCATCCCAGGATTTCTTTGTAATGCTTCTAAGATTAGCCTGTGAGAGATTATCCTCACGTATTGCATTCGTGAGGGGCTCAAGTATGGATTGTATTTGATGAAATCCTGGGCCAATACCCCCACCAGTTGTTGGTTTTGCCATGCCTGCTGCATCGCCGAGAAGCATCACTCGGTCTTTAATCGGCTTCTTTACCATTCCAGAAGGGACTGGACCGCAGTATCTCGCTACCTCTTTTACATGTTCAAACCGGTTCCTCCACAAGGGGTGATGGAGTAAATCATCATAGCATGATTCAATACTACGACCTGCAAGGTGTTTAGCAGTTGACCATACGCCAATTCGGTGGGTTCCAAATCCTGAAGGGATGACCCATGCAAAAAATCCCGGGGCGATTTCTGAACCGCTGTACATTTCTAACCATCGGTCGCGCCCTTGATAGCCGACAACTTCAGTTTGGAAACCTATCATCAATTCTTTTGGATGCCCCATCTTGAATGTTCTACGGGTCCAACTATGGGCACCGTCTGCGCCAATCAGCAATTTTGTTTGAATCTGATGAAGTGTCCCATTTCTCCTAACTTGAAGCGTGCAGTGGGATGGAAGAACCTCCACATCAGTTGGAACAGTATTGACCCAAATATGTGCTCCGGCTTCAATTCCTTGCTGAACAACGGCTTGATCGAATCGTTTTCGGCATACAACATAGGTTCGCAGGGTTCCTTCAGTACCGACTGGGACCAATGTACCACTCGGACCGTGGATTAACGCCCCATCAACCTCTTCAAGTACGGTTTCATGGACTCCAACTGCATCCATAGCGGACGGAGTTACAAGGCCGGCACATTGGAACGGTCGTCCGATTTCATTATGCTCTTCAATCATTAGAACATCTAATCCTTCACGAGCAAGTAGGGTTGCTGCTCTTCCCCCAATTGGCCCAGCACCAACGATGACAACATCGTACTGGTGTTCTTCCATGGTTAATTGTCACCGCGCCCCTCGCTTGAATCTTACCACCTTATTGGGTGGAATAACTCACTTTTTAGCGAATTTGTACGCAACGGTTTCATTTTTTCTCAGATAGAGGATGGACGTGAATGGGTTCCCGGTTTTCTTTGAAATAAAATCCTCAAAGGGCCCTACCTCTTTCGATTCAACAAGTGTTTTTGCTTCTTCTCGTGAGATGTCTCGTTTAGACATTGCCCGAAGGATGTGAATTTTGCACTGGGTACTCGAATCTTCAGTGGTATAGTGAGTTTCAGTTTCAATGATGTTGGCTTTGTGTTTTGGACATATACCAACCACGCCGGGTACAACTTCAAACTTCTTCGCATCAGCAGGAGCGCCTCGAGGAGGGAAATCAAACGCCACTCTATTCTTTTGTAGAACCAAGAAGGCACTGAATGGACGGTTGCGCTTCGATGTGAAGTCATCCAGGAGTTCCGATTTACCGTTTTTGAATATTGAAAGCGCTTCTTCTTGAGAGATCGGGCGCTTGCACATTTCTTTTTGAAGCCCTCTAAAGGAGCATTCATCATGGTCACATGCATAGTTAAGTTCAGTCACACGTATGGTCCCATGGTCACATACAGGGCAAGCACAAAGTTCAGCATCGTCAGAACTGGAAGTAGATTCTCCACTGCCTTTGGACGCTACCTTTCCATCATCTTTGAGCTCAACGGTTGTATCGTATCCCTCTCCTCTTTGGCTGAAAAAGCCGTGCAGGTCTTCCAATTTTCGCTCAGAAATGAGTCTTGACGCTGTTGTTCTGTCAAACCAACGACCCGACGTGTCCTTCCAAAATACAAACGGACATCCCTTGTCTCGACCTTCATTCTTTTCACATTGGTACGCTAGGGTATTTTCCAAAACATTGCTCTGACATGCAGGGCATGAACCAACCGGTTCATCACTGAGGTAAAGTGTTGAGCGATCGTGGTCCCGTATCTTTTCAACCATTTCTCGGGTTCGGTCAACGATTTTATCCATGTAAATTGTCATTGGTTCCTGTCCTCGTTGAACTGCAATGAGTGAGGCTTCCATTTCTCCAGTTAGTTCCGGCGAGGTAATCCATTCAACGGGTATTCTTCTCAAGACATCAATCATACGAATTCCATGTGATGTTGCACTGATGGTTCCGTTACGAGAGCGACGAATGTAATTTCTATCAATCAGCTTCTCAATTGTATCTGCCCGAGTTGCAGGCGTCCCTAGTCCCTTTTCTTTCATTGCATCAGCGAGTTCATCATCTTCAATATGCTTCCCTGCATGCTCCATTAGTTGGAGTAGGCTTGCTTCCTTGAGTCTATTTTTGGGCTTAGATTTTTCTTCAGAAAATTCGTGGGAATCCAGTGAAGATACACACGGATTACTCGGGAGGTTACCCCATCCATCCGGCACGTTATTCTTCTTTGAAACAACATTTCTCCATCCTGGGACTTCAAGTGTCTCAACTTCCTTATGGAATAAATGTCCTGCAAGGTCTGCTGTACGCTTGGTAACCTTCCATTCTGATGGAGGGTGCCATGAAGCGAGGAAGTTCCTCACGATTAAATCGTACAGTTTTTGATGGTCCCCCGACAACGATGATGAGGGTTCTTGGCCCGTTGGTATGATGGCGTAGTGGTCGCTTACCTTGCTATTGTTGAAGTTTCTAGCAGCATTCTTCAGTCCATCTTTTGCGAGTCGCTTGGTATGAGGAGCGTACGCTGATTGGACCGAAAGTTTGTCCAGAGTTTTGGCAACTGTTTCATGCATGTCTTCTGGAAGGTAACGAGAGTCTGTTCTCGGGTACGTCGTCAATTTGAACTTGTCATACAAATCTTGGGCTACGCCTAATGTGCGTTTTGCCGACCAAGACCAGAGGCCATTGGCCCGCTTTTGCAGGTTCGTCAGGTCAAAGTTGAGAGGAGGTTGTTCCTTCTTCGTTCGGTCCTTTTCAGAAGTGTTTACAGGAGCCCCAGATGCTAGTACTGCTTCTATTTCGGCCTTTTCGGATGCTTCTGTGATTCGATGTGCTTTCTTTTCGGGTTGGAGCGGGTCATCTTTGTGGCCGTTACGCTCCCATCGGGCAGTCCATGTTGCATCACCAGCACTGAACGTTCCGCTAAGTTGCCAGAACGGCATGGGGATGTGCGATAGTACCTTGAGTTCATGGTCGACGATAAGGGCGAGTGTTGCAGTTTGAACACGCCCAAGAGAGTTAGGCGCTTTCTCGCTTTTCTTTCGTGGAAGATAGGTATTAGCGACACGGGATCCGTTCATTCCAATGATCCAATCTGCATAACTGCGAGAATATGCTGCGTCACTGAGTGCTTGGTATTCAGCACCTGGTTTTCGGTTTTCAAACGCCGTATGCATGGCATCATAGGTCATCGATTGCATCCACATTCGGGACACTGGAGTCTTAACTTTGGAATGCTGTACAATGGTTCGGAAAATCAATTCGCCTTCTCGTGCAGCGTCACATGCATTCACAATTTCTGTGACCGACTTGTTTTTGATGAGTTTCATAATTGCTGAAAGCTGAGATCGGCTTCTTCCACCGATTGGTTTGTATTCAAACGATTCTGGAACATATGGGAGTCTATCAATGGTTTTTCGCCAATCTTTGAATGCGGCATCATAGTCATCCATGTACTTGAGTTGAAGAAGATGACCAATGGCCCACGTGATAATGATGTCGTCACTTTCCCAGTGGGTGTCTGTCTTTTTCCCAACACCGAGAACGTTAGCGAGGTCTTGTGCAACACTGGGCTTCTCGGCAATGATGACAATAGACATATGGAATAGGGCCGCCGACGACCATACTTGAACCCTCCTTTACCTTTTCAATGATGCTTTCGTGCGTATGAAATGTTACATTTCATAATAGAATTGCGATTATGATTTGAGATTCATTCGCCTTCTGCTAGCGCTTTCATCCCATTCTTCTTCTGCACCGGGGCCGCCACATCCAAGGCAACCTGGATATCCTGCTTCCAATAGATCATCCATGGATTGAAGCAAGAGTTCCATGAATTCACTCGCAGCATATGGTATCCACAATGTGCTTGGATGGTTTACCAATATCTCAGAGCCACAATACAACATGAGTTCTGCCCCATGAGCAGAGTCGCCATTGAGAATTATGACATCCCCATCTGCATCGACGACCATTGGGAACTGCAGGCGTGCTGGCATTGTATCTCCCATTTTGAGTACAAGTGCATGCAATTTATCATGAAATTTCTCGGGGGCCATGATTGAAGTTGCTCCTTCCCTCAATATCATCCGGGATGCTTCCTGTACAGCAGGCCATGCAGGGTCAGTGATTCGCATGATTTGGTCCAACATGAGGCAAGTCTTGAAAGATGGTGTCCTAGAGTCCCTAACATGGGCGTGTTCTATCGTTGGTTTGGGCGACCACTGCTCAAATTTCAAGATTCAGAACGCGCTCACCTTAGAAGCCTCAAGATGTTGCGGCTCTTTTCCAATAACCCCCTCACCCGTTCTGCGCTCAAATGGACTTACAAACCCCGTAAATCCATACCTGTTGAGGTGTTTGGGAATGTCTACTCCCACCCCTTTGGGTTGGCAGCAGGCATGGATAAGAATGCCATTGCACTACGTGGTTGGGAGGCTACAGGGCTTTCATTTATCGAGATTGGAGGTGTAACACAACACCGGCAAGACGGAAATCCCAAACCCAGAATGTTTCGGGCGGATTCAACTCAAGCCCTTGTTAACAGAATGGGCTTTAACAACGAGGGTTCAGAGCAGATTTCTGAAAATTTGGCCAAACACTTTTCTAAATATGGCGCTCCAAATGTCCCCCTTTGGGTTAACTTGGGCAAGTCCAAAATCACACCCTTAGAGGACGCACATGAAGACTACGGAGCGACAATGCGTGCTCTTTGGAAATTTACCGACGTCTTTGTTGTCAACGTGTCTTCCCCTAATACTCCAAATCTACGTGAACTTCAAAACGATGAGGGGCTAATCCGTATTTTAGAGAAATGCCACACTGTAAATAGCGAACTTGCTCTTGGTGGCGAAGGGAAGCCGATCCTCGTCAAAGTTGCACCTGATTTGACTGACCAACAACTCGAACATGTCGTCAATACCGCTCGTTCAAGTGGAGCCTCCGGAATTGTCCTTTCAAATACTACACTCGTCCGACCTGATTCGACTTCATCCAAAGAAGAGAAGATATTCGCAGAACAAGGGGGTCTGAGCGGACGTCCTTTGTTGAACCGTTCTACTGAAATGATACGGATTGTTAGTAAAATGACAAACGGAGAGTGGCCCATTGTTGGGGTCGGAGGCGTCATGTCTGCTGAGGATGCGTGGGCGAAAATAGTTGCTGGAGCCTCTTTGGTTCAAGCATACAGTGGATTTGTTTTTGAGGGTCCTTCGTTAACAAAAGCAGTGGTTCATGGGATTCATAAGCATCTCAATGCTCAAGGTTATTCGATGCTGGTTGATGCGATAGGAACAGAATCAGAATCCAGTTGAAAGGGTTTCTAAGGGAGAGAGGGGTGACAAATACATGTGGTCAAGGCGAACACGAGTGATGGTTGTCGGAGCCATCGTGTCGCTAGGTTTGCTCGCTACGGTGCTTGTTCAGGCCCCTGTACCTACACGAACAGTTGACGAACTCATGCTTGACCCAGAGTCGCATATCGGAAATGAAGTTGCGGTTAGAGGGGAGGTACTTGATGGTAGCATCGATAACGGTACCATGATGTTTACTCTTGAAGGTGAATCGTATACTCTTGAGATCAGATACTCCGATGCGGCAGTATCAAACGGATTAGGGGACAACCGTACGGTATACGCTGAAGGTGTGCTGTTGTTTGAAGATGGGACTTACATCTTGGACGCCAGTACGATAAAGACATCTTGCCCTTCAAAGTATGAAGAAGAAGCAGATTTGGAATAATGTTCATTGACGCTGATTTCATATAGGCTGGGCAGCAGGGCCCGATGGGATAGGTGGGGAGCCCGGCGTACCCTGTACCACAAAGCGTCGTTATGGTGGACTGAACGCCTTGGGGCGGCGAGAGCGGCTTTGAGGTTCCCGTAGGCGGACGTTGATGTCTCGCCCCCACATGACTCGGGTGTCATGAACCGTATCCGGAAGGAAACGGGAACTGAATAACCGGGGGATTAGGTCAGGCCGGGAACGGAGCAGCCCTACCTGGAGCCATGGGTGCTGTGGGGTGTCGGGATGGAGGAAGCTTGCGGATTTGGCCTCGTTGAACGAGCGTCCACCCTTGGCACTCCCACTCAAATATCGAACACGACATCGCAATACCACCCTGGACCTTGAAATTCTGGTACGTCTGGGTCAGGTGGTGGGAGATTGATCCCTGCTGCGATTTGCTCTACTGCAAGTTTGTGAGTTGTAACTGCTTTTATCTCCAACTCTCGCTCGATTTCTTCCGCCTTTACCCAAGTGACTTGAACGACTGCAGTGAGGCCGGTATCATGATTCTCAATTTTTACAGCGCCGTCAAGAAACCATTGATTATGAATTTCTTGTCGGTAGAGTACCTCTTCTAGCCACGTTACTAACAACATACTTTTGTCATGAGGAGAATGCTGGCATTGAATTCGCCATTCACCGTAGTGGCGGATTTGTTTTGGTGCAGCAATGTTGCCAGAAGGTGAAGCCAACAATGTCTGTACTCCCAATGCCGACTCAATAAGAAGAGATTCATACGAGGGGGCGAAGGCTCTCAGTGCAACGTCAGCAGTTGTTGGCCAGGGCCATGCACTCACGAAATCACCTCACCGTTTGGACACTTGAAGATTCCAAACTTGTTCGCCAATACGATGAATCAAATCTTCTCGGCTTAACACAAATGAATCTGTTCGTTCAGCGGCAAGGATGCATTCACACGCAGCATTCGCAAGCAAGGCAGTGGATTGAACATCCAGGTTCCTTGATAGTGAAAACGCAATAGCAACAGCAGCGGCATCAATGAGCCCAATCATTTGTCTTAGGTCTACAAGTCCGCACGGAGCATGGACTGTATCATAATCTGCCGAGTAGATAGTAACTCCAGCCTCTCCTGACAAGACCACTACATGGCTCCATTTGTATTGTTGAATTAATTTTTCGGCAGCCTCAGCACCAGTTGATGCGCCAACTCTGCGTCGCATAAGTTCCAATCCTTGGTGTTGAAATAAAATCCAATCTACACCTTCTGTTCGATGTAATCCCGTCAATTTAGGATCTGCAATGACGGGTAGGTCCATCTCTTTGGCTTTGGAAAACAAGATTTCTGAGCCTTGGTCGGTGATAACTCCCTGTCCATAATCGGATACGATTAAGGCAGACGCACCTTGTAAATCTTTGACGGCTTGTTCATAAAGTGCTTCTGATGCAACGAGTGGGACAGGAGCATCCTCTTCAATATCCCAACGAAGCAGTAGTTGTTCTTCCTGAATCAGGCTTTCACGGGATGCAAGCATGCGTGTCTTAACGGTTGTAATTCGGTCTTCAATAATGGCGATTCCATCTGTGGAAACACCTTCAGCTTCAAGTGATTCAATGATGCTCAATCCTGCTGAATCATCACCCACGACGCCGAAGAGATGGCTTGTCATTCCCATTGATTTCAATCCACGCGCAACGTGTGCTGCTGCCCCAACATCTTCTTCTCTTGATGTCTCTCTCAGTACTGGAACAGGGGCCCTTGAATTGAGGTTATTTGCATATCCGTGGATATAGCAGTCCATCATGACATCGCCAATAAGTACAATTTTAGACTCATCTTGAGAACGCAAGTGCCCTTTGAGGTCAGAGAGTACATCATGGAGCATTGCTTCTTCATCTGTCATTCCCATGTTGTTCACTCCAAGCGGTTATTGTTCTTTCAAATCCTTCATGATTTGGTCGTGTTCGGATTCCGATATATTCAACTGATTTCTCAATGTCAGTAGAATCGCGTGTTCATCCATTGTTATGATCCTGTCTTTATATGCAGTTTTTACTGCCTCTGCGTATGTAGGATAATGCTCCGATACGACGGGCATGTTCCTCGCCTTGTCCAACAGTGTATTATGCGTTACAGAATCAATACCAAATGCAACGCGGAAGGTATCGAGTAATGCGACTTCTTCTTGCATAATTTCTCCATCATCGAGAGCTTGTAGAATCATATCAAAGTAAACTTCTTCCGGGGGTGGAATTTTGAGTTCTTTTCTTGCTTCGTTTGAGAGTCTACGAGCACGTTCAGGATGCATTCCTAGGAATTCCACAACTTCATTGAGGAGTGATTGCTCATCTCTCGTAATTTTCCCGTCTTCCCAGGCCCTTGCAAACATTCTCCGGACCAATTCCTCACCATATTGAGCATCGAGTGAGGCCATTCCTTCTGGATTTGAGACTGGGGATACAAGTGCTTCTTGAAAGAAGTTCATCCCTTCATCAAGATGCGAGAGTAACTCCAGGATTGGTGATGTAGTGTCCCATAATGTGCCGAGCTTAACGTGTTGCGAATCGTGAGTCACCATTTTGTTTAGAAATTGTTCCTTAAGTTCCTCTGCCCGTTGAGTTCCAACTTCTGTAAGAGTGTAGACTCGCTTTCGCTGTTTTCCACCTGGGATATGCCGCTGTTCAACATTGAGTAGTCCATTTTTTTCCATACGTTTCAAGGTTCTAGGGATATGTTTTCGCTGGACATGTACTGCTGCAGAAATTCCTGCTTGGGTCAGAACTGCGGGTGCTTCCCAGCCTCCACTTGGCAGTCTTTGGTTCAGTAAATGCAAGAGAGAGCGTTGCTCTGTGGTAAGCGTCCCCAAGTACCCGTCAACCATCTCCTCACCCCGCTTGTTTTTGCTCAAGCAGTTGTAGCACATAGGACAATCGGTTCAAGGCGACGAAATCAAATGGAGGCAGCCAGTGGGATTATCATGGGGCGTGGAGAAAGGACCTATACCCCGAGGGTTCGAACAACTCGCCCCCTTGGCTCTTCGCTGTCGGCAAATGCACCGCCTGCTAAACCTCATCCACGTCCAGTTGCGATGGATGGATTATGGTACATTCCATCTCCCCTTGCCCAACGCCTGCATCAAAAAAGTGCCCTCGGTCAATTGACTAAAGACGGAGGCATCCTCCTAACTGTTGAAGAAGTGATGTTTTCTCATTGGTACCGACATGTTCCCCTTCCGCATGATGGCGATTGGTTGGGTGAGCAAATCGACACGGATTCCTCAGTTTTATCCCGTATAATCGTCATGGATGTCATGCGGAATGGTGGGGAGCTGGTTGTTCCAGTGACTCATCTCAAGGAACGTTTTTCTCATCTTCACGGAGCGACATGGGCTGTTCGTTGGCAGCGTCATGAATCCTGGAAAAAACATGATGGATTTAGTCAAATTCGATTTCAGAGGACACATGATTTGATCGATTGGGATGAACTTCAAGATTGGGTAGAAACCGTCGTTTCCCAAGGACATCGTCCAGAATTGTGTGTCATGGATGATGAATTGGATCTTACAATCTACATGCTCTCACATGAATTACCGGCTGGAGACCAGCGTGTTCCAGATGATTTGTCAGAAAATGAATCCGCCGAACTCATTGATTCTCTCAATCAAGGTGTTGCTCTTGAAGGAGGCTACTTCATCTCTGATGATTTGAAATGGGCGTTGCCAGCATTTGGAATACCCCATCTTTCGGGAAGGTATCTACGTGAGGAGGAATACAGGTATCTCGTACATGACAATAACGCTGATTCACTTTATCAACACCTTGCTGCTCAACGTTTACTCCTCCGACCTGGCTTCAAATATGGATGTAAATGGAGAGTTTATGAGACCGAGATTAACGCCGAACACGCTCCATGGCTCGTCCAACCGGTTGTTATGGCTGCTGAGACATGGGAAGGAGTATGTCTTTCCGTTCGTCTTGCTGAAGGTGTGAATAAACGATGGCTGTGCGCAATCCCTGACGAAGATTCTTGGAGATTCCTGAGTATTCGCCGTTCAATCGGTGTATGAATCGTTCATCCGGTCCACGGGCCTGCCCCATGGGTCAACATTGTCTGATGGAATCTCTTCCTGCTCAATTTGGTTGGTAGGTTTAGGCTGATCGTCTTTTGATGCTCTAGGGGGTTTATTTTGGCGTAATCCCAATACGAGGTAGATTCCGATGAGCATACCCGCAATCCCAAGGACACGGCCCGGTGTTCGCCATTCTGACAACAACATATCATCCTCGTCCGAAGCGCTTAATTCAACTAGAATCACCCATTCCCCACCTTCTTCAGTTGATAGTATGAGTTCTCCACGAACAAGCATATTATCGCTCAAGAGACCGTTTGGTTGAATGTTAAGTTCATATGACCCGTTTGTGCTGAGGAGAACAAAATCATCCGCTTCAGCGATTCGTGAAAGTGGTCCTTCAATTTCAACTGAAATACGTTGGATATTTTCTCCGAGCGAAGCAATTGGGACAGAAATTTTTGAGGGTTCTACCGAAGAAATATCTGCTTTGAATGATGCCTCAATTGGTATTCTGTTTAGAGTGAGCACTGGATATATTATGTGGTATGATCCATCATTGTCACATTGAATATTTCCTTCAACTATTGTGAGAGAGTTCGCCATACCTCCTTGGGTGAATTGGAGATAAAATTCATTACTATCCAATGAATTCTGAACTATGGAAATTCCCCTTCCATCTGATGAGGTGAGATTACTTGTGCACGGTCCAGGGTGATTTAGGTCAACTGGTATTGTGGCATTTGGTAATAGAGTGGCGCTGTAATCTGGTAAATCCAATTCAAATGAAGGGGAGCAATTTGTCGATGTAAAGGTGATATTTTGACTGTCATCGCCACTTATGGATGCCGTCCAGCCAACTAAAACACCATCATGAGTTCGGATTTGAATCCCTTCTGCTCCGAAATTTGAACCATTACTGAAAAGGTCAGATTGTTCTCCCTCATTGCTTCCGCTTACGAGGTCTTGTTGACCATCAGCTTCTATGACCATTAGAAATGGAAAATTCGGGTTTGTGTTGACTTCATTCCTGTCAATGTTTCCAGCCGAGCTGTCGCTATAGGTCACGAGAATACCCGATCCAGGCAGCCGGGTATCGTAACCTGAATCGCTTCGTCGTTCAATGTAGATGGATTCATCTTCCCCAATAGGGACCTTGAGAACATCACCCGAATCACTTGTCCCATCAAGTGTTATTGTCGGTCCGATGCATGGTGAAACACTATCGCTCGGCCAGGTTAAGTCGAGTTCAACGGTGCGATTAGCACCAATCATATCGAGAATTCCACCGCTCGGAAGGGCAGGCCACAAGCCTCCACCATTCCAATTTCCACTCGCCATAACGTCCCAGTCTCCCAATCCCTTCCAGGTTTGGAATGATGAATCATCATGTACTGGATAAAGGTCAACAGCCCCCATTTGGTGCATCATTTCATGCATTATGGTCCCGATTCCACTCGTTCCTGTTTGTAGGCTTGCCATCGTATAATGCTCAACAGTATGACCTTCTGCAACATTTATGGGTGAGTCGAAATGAGTGAAATGGCTCCAAATCCGATTCTTTACTCCAGGGTTTTCTTCCTGTCCCTTTGAAGTGTGTAAGATGAGGAGTCTGTCAATTGTTCCATCACCATCGAGGTCAAACGGGTCCCAGTCAACTGGTGTTGATATTCCTTCAACCGCTTCCTGAGCAAGTTCCTCGGGCATGAATGTTCCATCTGCGTCTACATCACGGTTTGATGTATCCCCTCCGTAGTAGGCCAAATCGTTACTTGCCCGTATGACCTCTGGGTAAACAGTGAGGTTCACGTTCGTCAAATTTCCCGACACCTGATAGAAGTAATCAGAGGCGCGATTGGCCAACAAACTGCGTGCTTCGTCTGCCCCCCAAACTCCATTTGATGGGTTTGATTCAAAATCCACGATGAGAACCAACCATGTTTCGTTAGTTTGTAGACCAACGAGATCATCAGTATCATGCGTTTCAATAAAATTTCTTTCAAGGATCCACGTGTCAACAATTTCTTGATTGAGGAAACTCCATCCGCCAACCGAGATAAACGCAAGAGCAGCGAGGAGTGTGAGCAATCGCTGCATGGATATCCCATGGGGAACTCATGTTTCAACGTTCGTTGATGGTGAGTGGGGCTGTAGCGGTTAAGCAGGGTCCGAGATGAGGTTGGCTATGGGGTTCCATTGACTTGATTCACGACCAATACGAATCAGGAGCATTTCATCTCGTTGAAATGTCGACCAACCTAATGGTCCATCTTCACACAGCAAAATTTCGTCTGGTATGAGTGACTTTTCGTTCATGAGATGGATTAGTCGTTGGGGCATTCCGTGCTCTGGAAACGGATTGTTTAGAGCAACAAGACTCACATCAAGGTCCAATTGAGGTCTCTTGGGCAATCCGGGACGATGGTTCTGTAAACCCATGAGGTCAAAGCCACGGAGTGACGTACCGAGTTGAGTGAAATTTTCTCTCAATCTTTTGGGGCATGGTGAACCGTCACAACCTGTGATGACCACGTCAGAAATGTTGTTGTTGAGAACATGTTCCATCAGACGATTTCTATCGGATTTAGATGCACAAATTCCCGAGAATCTCATCATGCTGTATCCCTCAATGGGTTGTGTTCCATAATGTGCATTCGCTCCCAAACACGAGCAATCCGCAATAAGTATTCGGCGTTTTCTCCCTTCATGGTCCAAACGAGTTTTAGAAATTCCAAAGTGATTGGGAATCAATGTGAACCATCTTGAACCGATGGTTTCGGAACTAAACCAGTAGATGAGGAGCAATAGCAATCCGAATCCAGTACTCCTCTCGGGTACTGAAAGCAATAGCAGTACCGTTCCAAAGCCATAAATTCGCCATCGCCAAAACCCTGCAGTTTGTTGATTGAGCATACCGCCTTTACCCAAAAAGATCAGTGACATCCATGTAAAGGTGAAAATCATGAGCATCCAAACACTCAATACCGCATAGAGCAAAATATCTACGGCATTGTATTGTGCGACCAGATTCACAGAGAGATGATGCTGATGACCTGCATCATACGCCCATGGAAACAGCCATCCCAACATTCCCGCCGAAAGTAGGGTGAGGCCGAAGGTTCCTCCCAATGTCCACCTTCGAAGTGCACGAAATTCACCCGGGAGAAGCCCAGGTTTAGCAAATTGTAGGAAATGATGTACCGATAGGGGCAATGCGCTCAAAATTCCGAGAATAATTGCAGTGAGCCAACGTACTACACTCCATTCAGCAGGTTCATAGACATTTAAACAGGCATCTGGGCATGGTTGCAGATGATTGAGCAATCCTGCAAGGACACTGTCAATAATCAATAACCATCCAAACGAGAGGAGCACGACGCTCAAAAAAACGATTGTTGTACGAAACGTTAGTTCATCAAAATGTGATTGTACTGGTGTATTTGCGTCCGATTCAAGGAGAATGGACATTGTTCCAACTCATACAAGGTCCGTATATTGCTTGGGTGCTCGAGATTGAGCAATTGTCCTGTACACACCAAAGATGGCCCAAAGCGTGAGCATTCCAACAACGAGTGAATAGCCCCATGGTTCTGAATTATCAACGAGATATGCGAAGAGCAAGCCAAGGCCAGCAGCTAGTGCTCCCCGACGAACTCCTTGAGGGACTGCTAGGCTGCGGTCAAGGTGGGGCGGTCCGCCAGAGAATTTACGTTCGTAGAATTCTCCTTGAATGACTGCTGCAATGATGATCAAGGATAGTGTAGTCCAATAGTAGAGGTTTCCGTTAGTGAAGAATTCATCTGCAATACCTTCCTGTCGTTCTGCTTCGATGGCTTCAGGATTTTCTTCAGCAACAAATAGTGCATCATAATCTCCGACGCTAATGGTTCGGAGCGCTACATCTTCGTTCGTTGCTACTGGTGCAGCACTTGGTTCGCTAATGATAAACGAAAGAATGTTCCATTTGTCTCCTTCATCAAAATTCCCGTTTCCATTGACTGCGTTACCGACAAGTTGGAAGTTGACAGAGCCGATATCTTCTGCAGGAGCAGTCCAAGTTACGACCCAGTCGTTTCCAGGCTCTGCTTGAGAAAGTGCACCTGGTTCATCTGGATCCTGTTGGCTGCCTTCTCCCGCAGTGAGCGTTCCAGCATTGTAATCGTAAAGGACAAATCCACCTAATTCATTGGATGCGTGCTGAAGATTGATGGTAAATTCGTATGTTTGACTTAGGTTGTAAGCACGAGGGACTCCGGAGATGGAAACCACAACTTCAGTTGATGGGGCTCCGCCTCCGTGGCATGTACAACCGGTTTCAACAATGATTCCGTCACCGTTTTCCCACGGAGGTCCGTTGGGGTTGCCGAGGACAGGTGCGGCAAGCATGAGAGCCATAATTACCATGATGGAGAAGTTGCGCACCGGTCGTTGCATGTACTCACCTGTTTTTTTCCACTCGGCCCCGCTCTTTGAATGTTGCTTCCTAACCGTAAGCCAAAGAAGGGTTCAGATATCCTTGATGGCGTTGTTGAGACCGGTCATCATGGCCTTTCCATCGCCGAAGAGCATCATGGTTTTGTCCATGTAAAAGAGGTCGTTGTCAACGCCTGCATATCCAACGGACAATGAGCGCTTGATGATGACAACCGTACGCGCTGCATCTGCATCAATAATAGGCATACCAGCCAACGGCCCTTCTCCACTTCGTGCAGCGGGGTTGGTGGTATCGTTTGCTCCAATAATCACGGCTACATCACAATCAGGGAATTCTGGATTGATTTCATCCATCTCGATGAGTTGCTCGTATGGGACATTGGCTTCTGCAAGAAGGACGTTCATGTGCCCGGGCATGCGGCCTGCAACCGGGTGAATGGCGTACTTGACCTCTGTGCCGAATTTCTCAGCGATAAGGTCAGCAAATTCCTTCACTTGATGTTGGCATTGTGAAACAGCCATTCCGTAACCTGGTACGATGATGACTTTCTGAGCGCCGTCCACCATCATGGCGACTTCATCAGCGTCTGAGCCAACTTTCGTTCGGGTTAATTCAGCCTTTTCTCCGCTTCCACCAAAGGATTTGAAGAGAACATCAGGCAAGGTACGATTCATTGCTTTGCACATAATGAAGGTCAAAATCAGTCCGGATGCACCAACGAGGGAACCAGCAACGATGAGGACCGAGTTTCCTACAATGAAGCCGGTAAAGGCAGCTGCAATACCAGAGAGTGAGTTGAGCAGAGATACAACAACAGGCATATCTGCGCCACCGATCGGAAGAACCAACACAATTCCGAGGATACAGGATATGGCGATAATGGCCCAAAGGTAGTCTGTATTTCGTGGGTCATCAATACTGAGGTAAATGAGTGCAAAAACAGAGAGCACTAACAATACTTTGACCGGATTGAGCCATGTTGGACCCCATGTTGGTGTTTTGAACCACTTCCCAAAGACAGAAATTCCACCTTTGAGTTTGAACATTGCAAGAATTGAACCTGTGAGTGTCATCCATCCAACAAGAGCTGAAAGGCCAGCAGCGATCATAATGACTTGAATCTCAAGACCACTGGGTACGGTTAGCGTAGTGTCCTCAATATACTTCCATGATTCTGACAAAGCAACCAATGCTGATGCTGCTCCGCCAAATCCGTTGAACAGTGCAACGAGTTCAGGCATTCCTGTCATTTCAACACGAATAGCCATGATGATTCCGATTACGGAACCAACGACAAGACCGGCAATGATGAGCGTCCATTTTGCATCTCCGGCGGCTTCCATCTTGATGACTGTAGTAATCACAGCAACGAGCATACCTAGGGCACCGTATTGGTTACCTCGAGGAGCCGTTCTTGGGTGTCCAAGTTTCTTTAATCCGAAGATAAAGAGAGCAGCAGAGAGAAGATAGCCAATAGGAATCCATTCTTCCATTTCAAGCCCTCCTTTTCTTTCCGGCGATCATATTGAGCATCCTATTGGTCACGGCAAATCCACCAACGACGTTGATCATTGCCAGAACAATGGCCACGAATGCTAAGAGTCCTGAAACACGAGTATCACCTTGCTCAAAGGCTACATTGGCAGCAAATAAAGCCCCAACCACACTGATTCCTGAAATTGCATTAGCCCCGCTCATCAAAGGAGTGTGGAGCGTAGCAGGAACTTTTGTAATCAATTCAAATCCAAGGAAGATGGCGAGTAAAAAGAGCGTAAGGTCTGCAATAAGTGTAGCTTCTGTAATCATTCAACCACCCCGGCTAAGCGAGTTTGTTTTGGATGGATAATTCCATCCTTGCAGATGAGCACGCCACCCATACCGCCTACATAGAAATCTGAGCCTTCGGGGGCTCCAACCAAGATGTCGTCTTCTTCAGAGATCACAACATTGTTCTCGTTCACTAAGGATGTGAAGAAGGTGGTCAAGTTGTTTGAGTACAACATACTTGCTGTATTTGCTAGGGTCCCCGGTAAGTTCGAAGTTCCAACGATGATGACGCCGTTGTCTGTGGTTGTGACTTCACCCTGAACAGTACTTTCACAATTCCCACCAACATCAGCGTTCATATCTACAACTACTGCTCCTGATTTGAATGTAGAGACAGCACTTGAGGGCACGGTGATGGGTGCAGGTCGTCCAAAGATACGTGCCGTGGTAACAATAATATCTGCGTCCGCAGCAACGCCACAGACGGTATCGTTGACCTTCTGGATAAACTCAGGCGTCAATGGTTTAGCATATCCGGATTCGTCTTCAAAATCGTCCATTCCATCAACCTCAATGAATCGTCCACCTACAGATTCTATTTGTTCAGCAGCTGATTTGCGAACGTCGGATGCATACACAACAGCCCCTAGGCGCTTAGCGGTAGCAATCGCTTGCAGTCCAGCAACTCCACTGCCCATTATGACCACTTTGGCAGGGCGAATGGTTCCGGCGGATGTAGTCATCATGGGAATTCCGCGGGGCACATGTGCGGCTCCTAGCAGAACAGCTTTGTAACCTGCCAAGTTGTCTTGGCTCGAATTAACATCCATCGATTGAGCCCTAGAAAGACGTCGAGGAATCATATCCATGGAAAGAAGGGTGATTTTGGAATCCATGCATGCTTTGACGTATTCTGGATTACGGAACGGGTCCGATACACATGCGAGATTGGTTCCTGCACCAATGCCGTCAACGCCCGGGAACCGAATACAGACAAGATTTTCACAAGCCAGTACAACTTCACGAGTGGAAATTTTTGCCCCGGCTGCTTCATAATCAGCGTCGCTGTAATTTGCTGACATTCCGGCCCCTTTTTCAATAAAAACTTCGAAGCCAGCCTTTGTGAGTTTCTTCATACTGGTGGGGACAATCCCGACTCGAGTTTCGCCTTCAGGTTCTTTGGGGACGCCAAGTTTCATGCCTATGCCTCACGGATATCACCCACCATATTGGTGAGTGATGACTTTCCCACTGAAAGGGGGTTTTTAGAGAAGTCGCTCCGAACCTATGAAGCGGTGACAGAGATAATTATACGATTTACTCGCAGTGTGTCGTTTAGATGAAGGTCTTCCAATTGCCGCCACCATTGTCCTTATGGACTGAAAACCGTTGGTTCTAATCAAGCGGTGAAACCATGGTAGCAGGTCGTAGAAAAATTGCAGTAATTGGAGCAGGAAACGTTGGAGCAACATGTGCATTCGTACTTGCTCAAATGAAAGTTGCCGACATCGTTCTCTTGGACATTTACGAAGGATTTGCAAAAGGAAAGGCGTTGGACATGTCTCAAAACGCAAATGTTCTGAATTATGATGGCCGAATCACAGGGACGGCCGATTACAACGATATCTCAGGCGCTGATGTTGTCGTCGTTACATCTGGATTCCCTCGACAACCTGGTATGACCCGAGAAGACCTTATTGGGAAGAATGCAGACATCGTCTCCCAAGTCGGTGAAGGCATCAAAAATCATGCCCCTGACAGTGTTGTTATCGTTGTAACAAACCCTCTTGACTTGATGACGTATCACATGCAAAAAGTCACTGGATTCCCTTCGGAGCGGGTCATTGGTCAAGCCGGTGTCCTCGACAGTGCTAGAATGGCACATTTTATCGCTCTAGAACTCGGATGTGCTGAAGAAGATGTTTCTCCAATGGTTCTTGGTGGTCATGGAGATACTATGGTCCCACTTCCTCGATACACGACCGTTGGTGGAATACCTATCACGCAATTAATGTCTGAAGATCGTATTGAAGCAATCAGCAAGCGAACCGCTGGCGGTGGCGGAGAAATCGTCAAGCTCCTTGAACGTGGTTCTGCTTTCTATGCACCTGGTTCAGCCGCAGCAGTGATGGCAGAGTCCGTGCTTAACGACCGAAAGAGATTGATTCCTGCTTCATGTCTGATGACTGGGGAATACGGCCTAGAAAATGTCTACATCGGAGTTCCATGTATCATTGGTGCCTCGGGTGTAGAGCGAATCTTTGAACTTGAGTTGACAGATGAAGAAATGTCATCGTTGCAAGGGTCGGGTAATTTTTACAAGGGCCAACTCAAAGATATTCTTGGCTATTGAATACGCTCAATGCATAGGCTGTGAGTTTTTCCGACCGTCGTTGGGTTTTCAACAGGGTTGAGTTTTCTTACCATTACCTTGCCCGTTTTACCTCTGCTACGCATGCGAGTTAGGATTTCTTGTCCGATATAACACCCCTTATCGGGATGTACCAAGTGTTCTAATCCACACGAAAAGGGATGTACATTCGGTGTAATTTCATTGCCATGGAATGGAATATTGTTCATCACTCGATGTTCATCCCATTGTTGCTGACTCCATGACGGTTGATGGTTGTGGGATTTTGCTAAAACCATCATCCAACCCATATTACTTTGGTGAGTTGTGGCCCCATCTGGTACGGATTCGGGTTCAATACCAACGAATACATCGTTGAGATGAGATATATCGGTAATTGAAATATTTCTTCCGAGTATTCGACTCATAAGATGCTGAACAAGTTGGTCTTTATGGTCCGCATATCCGACTAACACGACACGTTCACCGACAAGAAGTACGTCGCATACATCGATGATTTTTGCATTGCCGTTCGTAAATGGGGCCGTGCATGAGCCATTGACGAGGTTTGTCGATAACCCATCAAGAAAGGAGAGGATACCGTCTCCGGACAAAAGTAAAACAGATGAATTAAACCGGTAAAGGCTCATGAATTACCCTCAGGAGAAGGATTCGCCACAGCCACAAGATGATTCGGCATTTGGATTGTTGATTTTGAATCCTCCACCCATAAGGCGGTCGACATAATCGATTTCAATGCCGTCAAGAAGATGACTTGATGCAGACGGTACGAGTACTCTGAATCCACCAATCTCTAACTCTTGGACTGACTGTTCCGTGGATTCAACGATTTGGAGGTCGTACATGTATCCGGAGCATCCACCGCTGAGAACTCCGACGAGAAGTGCATGACTGCGATCATCTCCAAAGGCATCTTCTAGCATTGCAATGGCCTTATCGGTCATGGTTAGGTTCACATCAACCTCTTCAGGTTTAACCATCATAACGGGTGATGCTGAATCGCAAGTTCCACAGTCCATGATACCCCCAAGCAGTGGACGTTTTTGAAGTTGACCTAATCTCATGAGTCATTAGACCCAAGTTTGCGTGAGGTTTTCAGCGCTTTCTCCGTTTCTTTTCAACGGCTTTTTGTAGGATATTGCACCGACGAATTTGGTCCTTTGCACGCTTTGTTGCTGCAATGTCAAGTCCCCTTGGTATGGCTTGCTGGAAGCATTTGACAGCGTCATTATAACGTTCCATTTCAGCATAAGCAGTTCCCATATTGTAGAGTGTTTCGCCTCGGACTTCTGTTGGTCGTATAAGCATGGCTTGGTGGTATGATTCCACACACTTCGGGTATTCCTCAAGGAAATAGTATGCATTGCCTCGATTGTTGAGAATACGGATAATCATTGCATCATCTCCAGCAAAATTTGGCAGTGCTTTGTCAAAACAAGAAAGTGCTTCTCGGTATTTCCCATCATCAATAAGTTGGACTCCTTGATTAAACCAAGCAACATCTTGGTTTGAAATGGCATTTGATGTTGTATTTTGAGGAATATTTTGTGCAGCGGCACTGGTTGCATCAAGCGCTGCTTTAGCCAGATCTACTTGTTGAGTGTATTCCGATGGTTGAGCAATCATTTGTGGCTCCCTTGGCGTGAGGAGCAACTCGTTTGCAGCTGTTGGTTGTTGTACTACCTCAGGGGCAGTTTGGACGGGTGTCATTTCAATAGCTGGAGCAGAGTAATTGCTTTCCATTAGCGGGCTGGCCTCTGAGGGTGCTGGTGTTGGTGCTGGTGCTGGTGCTGGTGCTGGTGCTGGTGCTGGTGCTGGTGCTGGTGCTGGTGCTGGTGCTGGTGCTGGTGCGGCGACCATTGTTGGTTGTTCCACGATCCCATCAAGCCCGTTTGCCTTAGCATGACACTTTTGCGCAGTTTCAAGATCACCTGCTTGTTCTAGAGCGCGAGCGAGACCACGCCAATTTGAACCGTTTTGGCTGTCCTTCTGAATCATAGATTTCCAAACTAAGACTGCGTCCCCGTGTTGAAGGTTGAGAGATAATGCAAGAGCACGGTGGGCGGATGGTTCCTCCGACATATGAGTCAATGCTTCCCTAGCCATTTCTGGTCCTGCAGGGAGCGTAGGTGGAAGTCCTGTGACTTGGTCCAAAACTTCATTTTCCCCTACTGCTAGTTGGATGAGCATATCTACAAATTCATCCCTGATTGGGTGACTTGGTTCCATTGAAAGCAAGGTTCGGGAACTTTCTAAGAATGTTTCAATGAAACCGTTGTCTTTAGACAAGGTGTTCAATTTTTCAGCAGCTTTCAGATATGTTGGGTCTGCTTCCAATGCCCTTCGATACGAGGCCATAGCATCATTGAGGAGGTTCGAGCGTTGTTGTACAGAACCAAGATTAAACCATCCTGGGGCATGGCTGGGCTCAAGATTTTGTGAATGTGTCATAGCCGCGATGGCGTGGTTGTCAAGTTCCATTCGGGCCATTGCACCGCCTGCGATTCTCCACGCACCTGGATGTCGGGCGCCAATGGTCTTTAGGTGAGGTTTGAGGAGACTGAGAGCCCCTTTTGCGTCACCCGATTTGAGCATCTCAGTTGCTTGTTCTACGAAAACTTCGATATTCTCCTCAGGTTCTTCTTGGACAGGTTCTGGAACAATCGGTGTTGCGACAGGTTCTGGAACTACTTCTTTGACAATTTCTTGCTGGGCAACGATAACGTCTGCTGCACTCTCAAGTTCTTGAATAGAGAGTTGGTCGTCATCATCATGGTCGTGATGGACTGCTTCTTGAAGAAGGTCTTCTGGGTTTTCAATTCCGGCTTTTTCCGCAATCGCTTGAACGGCCTCCATATCAAAATCTTGCTTGACCTCAATCGAGGGTTCCATAACTTCCATTGGAACAGATAATCCACTGTCCTTTGACCGCTGACTGAGTTCTACGAGTGCGGGATGTCCCGGGAAAAACACGAGTGCTTTTTGGGCCATAGAATATGCCCCTTCCAAGTCTCCAATTCGTTCCAGCAGTATGGCCATGTTTGCCGTTGCTGGAGCATGTTTTTCATTCAAATCCAAGCATATTTGGAAGGATTGTCGTGCTCCTCTTGCATCTTGTTGGGCTTCCAACAGGACGCCCCGATTAAACCACGCCATATCGCAGGATGGATCAAGTGCGATTGCTTTGTTGAAGGCTGCGAGGGCTCCTTTGATGTCATCTCTCCGTGAACGCTCTTCCCCCACTGTGAGGAGAATATTGACCATTTCTTCAGGGTCTTCAACATCGTCTATTTCTGGGATGATATTGCTTGGCTTTTTCACGGGTTTCTCGACAACAATTTCGTCGGGCTGCTCGTCATTTTCAACCGCATGTATGGCGTCCTCTACTGAGGACAAAACGGCATCCGCAAGGTCATCCTCTTCCGAAACATCGTGTGTTTTCTCCGATGCATCTTCGTCAGTCACGGTTTCACCGGTTTACGACCAATACAATACTCCGCATAAGGGTTACTTCTTTCCGAGCAGACAATTATCCTTACATTCAAAGACTATGCCCTTCTGCGAAGGTTATGTCATACAATGGATTGAAAGTTCTCGGGCTTGCAGGAGAATATCGGAGCACCTCAAAATCGGGAATGCTCGTTAATGAAGCATTGAAAATCGCCGAATCAAAAGGTGCCGAAGTGATCTTCTGGGACCTCAACGAGAAACCATTACCCTTTGTCGGCGAGGATGGTTGCTGGAATCATGCTACCGTGCAAGAATTTCAAACTTTACTGCTAGATTCCGATGCATTTCTCGTCGCGTCTCCTGAGTACCACGGGACAATGTCGGGCGTCATGAAGAACACATTTGATTGGATGTACGACAAACACGTGGGAGGAAAGGTGTTTGGTTTAATGTCAACACTTGGCGGTGTGACAAATGCAAACACGTTGAACCACATGAGAATTTCTTTGCGCTGGCTTCATGCATGGCCTGTACCTGAACAACTCGCAGTAGGCCATGTTAAGGAAGCGTTCAACGAAGAAGGACATCTTAATGACGAAGCATTGCAAGGACGCTTAGAATCTCTTGTGGAATCTGTCTTATCTACTTCAATGAAGCTCCAATCTTGAGAGGATTACAATGGACGGAGAGCGGCCGGCATTTACGGACTCGTGGGGAGGAGTCTACCGCTTAATTGAACCCGGTGACTTCATTCTTGGAGATTCTTCAGGTGTTGGCGCAAGAAACGAATCTCCTCCGCATGCTGTATCAATTACTGAACCCTTTTTCCTCGGTGAACGAGTCATTACACAAGCCCAATGGGTGGACTTGATGGGGTCAAACCCTTCTAAATTTCATGAAGGATGGAGTTCTGGTTTGAGGCCGGTTGAGTCTATTTCTTACCATGATGCAATCGAATTTCTAGCCCGTATGAACGAGCGAGATGCTGGCTCAGAGCGTCTTGGGATGATTGGAATCTGGCGTCTTCCCTCAGAAGTCGAGTGGGAATATTCTGCACGTTGTGGGACAAACGGCAGATGGTGGTTTGGCCAACGAGATGTTGAATTGAATGATTATGGTTGGCATGCAGGCAATGCTGGTAGCACCACCAAAGAAGTTGGACTGAAAAAACCCAATCCTTGGGGTATTTTCGACATGAATGGCCTTGTTGCTGAATGGTGCGAGGATCAGTGGGAACCAGATTATAATACTCCAAGAACACAACAACCTTACCGTAGCCAATTGTCTAAGCGTCGTGTGACTCGGGGGGGTTCATGGTTCACTGAAAGCGATTCAACTCGCTCAACTGCACGGTCTTCATCACTTGAATCCAAGACCAGCGATGGCATAGGACTCAGATTGGTTTGGGAACCTCAATCAACCTCTCAGGGGTCGGTGGTAACATGACATTTGTGTACCTCTATCATTACAATCGGTGCAGTAAATCACGACAGGCACTTCAATTTTTGAGTGACCAATCTGTATCATTTGAGCTGATTGATTATCATGCCAGCCCACCGTCAGTTGAAACAATTTGTGACTTGATTGCCCGTTCTAACCACGAACCAATCGAGTTTGTACGGAAGAGCAGTGACCTTGAATTCAAACCGAGTGGAACTCTGACCGATATAGCTACATTCCTCTATACTAATCCTCAACATTTACAACGGCCTATTATCGATGTTGGAACCCATGTCATCATTGCACGACCGCTCAAATTATTGGCTGTGATTCCCCGATTTTCAAGCATGTTCACCGACCAGTAATTCAACGTCATACGGATGTTCATCTCCCAAATCTGATAGTTCTTGATGGTCGGGGATAGTCCCCGGGCCAACGCTCCACCTTCCTGAGAGAGGTTCTTCCAAAATGAGAAGGATATTGTGTTGTTGAAACTGAGCCAGCGCAACCGCAGTACGTGCTATTACCGGTGCGATTTCCTCTTTGAAGAGATGATTCATCTCATTGCATATTTCATCAAAAGTTCTTGAACCATCACAGAGTTCCCACAGAACACTATTCATTCTATCAAGTGGTTTTCTAAGTTCCTTGGGCGCCCGTAATATCTTAGCCAGCCACCGCTCATATCGCTTGAAGTTTTTAGCAATTCTTAGGGTGACAAGTCGTCCGCTTACGCCATTTAATTCAGAGTCTTTCTCAACAGACCCATGGCGCGCCCACCATACTGGAACTCGACAGGGATAGTGTTGTGCGAGTGGATGATTTTCAATTCCGGCAAGTTCGCTCATTGAATCACCTCAAAAATCAGTCCAAGTCCAAGCCAGTAACGTGATCATCGACGCTGTACCCAGAAGAGCAGAAATTTTGGTCGCTTGAAAGCGCTCTGTGAAATTTCTCAAGTACCACGTAGTGACACCGCAAAGAGCGACCATAAACCACAACCCGTACCATGCAGGTGGATAGGCTGTCATGGTGTTGCGTCCCTAAAGGGTTCCATCAAGGTATTGCTGACCGTAGTACGACCATTGTTCTTCACTCCATCCCTGAGGGAGGCCTGAATCTGGTATTGGTGGAGGGCCGGGTTGAACCGTTGATTCGTCGCTGGACTGATGGTTTAATTCCGGTGAATGATTGGATTGTGCCGTTGGTTGGATTTCGCTTGTAGGAGGTCCGTTAATCGGTGGCCCCTTTATTGGAACGACCTCCTTTTCTCCTTCAAATTCTTCTGAAAATCCAAATTCCTCGCCCCTTCTTCGCATTAAGAACAAAAGAGATACAATAAATATCAAACCACCAGAACCACCAGCAATGAGTTGTGTGTTGGAAAATAATTGCTCCTCATCTGTAGACTCGTATTCCAAGGCTATGGATTCAGTAAATGTATGATGCCCATCAATGCTGCTTAGCGTGAAGGAAACATCCCCTTTTAGAGTTCCACTCAACCTCAAAATTTCACAAGTAGACTGTGTCCCTTGGGGGGTGACGTGACCGGGTGGCGATAGAAATTGTAGCCCTTGTTCCGGAATCAATATTTTATTGCAAGAGATTTGCCAACCCTTTGGGCCAAACGCCGTTAGAACCATTGTTTCATTGAGTGTGGATGTCGATGTGTGGTTAACCCATACATTAGCGGCAGTTCCCTCCATAATTGCGTTTGTTGATTCTTTTGCGATAGTGGCTTCCACTGATCGTTGTTGGTCAAGGATAATGAGGTGTTCAACAGAGAGTACAACTGGAAATCCATTTTCATCCAAGGAGCCTAGTATCTCAAAAAGTACAACAAACCTTGTGTTCAATGTAGAATTTTCATGAACCATGACATCCAAGTTTAGGGATATCATCTCACCAGGCTGAAGTATCAATGGAATTTCATCGCCAACATCATGGGACACCCCATCGACACTCAGAAAACTCTTGCCGTTCAACAGTGCTGGCGTAGAAAATACCGTCGTTTTTAGCCGAAGATTATCGTCCCGCGCATTCCCTTGATTTTCCAACGAGGCTACAGCCGAAAATATACCACCAGCAATCGTTGAAGTGCTTCCTGAAATCAACTTGAGTACCGGTGAGTGTACTGAATCAGTGATTGAAGTAAATTCAACAATATTATCCAATAGATTGCTATCTTCATTTCCACTTGCAGGCTGAACACCAATTCGGATAGTATGCCGTTCACCAGCGGTTTCTTCCATCGGAAGGAGGAGCCAAATTTCAATTTCTACTGTATGCTCCAAATCATACGAGACGGACAAACTGATTGGTCCGGAGTGGTTTTCTCCATCAATCACCATCCACCATTCCCAGGTCGATGGAAGGTCAATGATATCAACTTGAACTTCGGTATCCCCGTTTCCGTGATTTGTTATCAAAAATGTGGCCGGATTTGGCTGACTGGGCGTCAATTTCAAAGGAGTATCAATGGCCTCAATTCCTACGTTTTCAGTGGTAGTCACGCGGAATGAGTCAAATTCGGGACCTTGCACGGTCATGAAACTTCGTTGTGATTCTAACACGGGAATTATCCGAGGTCCTCGGTCATTAGCCTGTGCATTGCTCGGGACTGTAATGTACACATCAAAACTCGTGCTTCCTCCTGCGTTAAGAACAACAGGCGGTCCGGTCGGTTGTTCGATAACCCATTGTCCTTGTTCTTCAACGATGATGCTTATTTCAAAGATGTCTTGCCTTGTGGCGTTATTCCAAATGTTATATGTCAATTTTACTTCGTCACCAGCATCAACAAACATTCGGTCCATCTTCATTGACTCTACCAAATCCACTGAAGCGTCGCTTACCATCGATGCTGCTATGTCTATTGTCTCTGTTACCGTTCTTGTTGTGTCGTTTTGTGCACGCATAGTGAAATCAAAAGAAACGACAGTATCCGGAGCAACACCTGGTGGAACCGTCATGGTCATCAAGGCCGAAGTGGGTTCATTTGGACGAATTTGGATTGATGTTGGTTGTGACCATGTAAAACCAACATCCCATCCACTGGGTAGAGTCGATACATCATAACTAAGGTCAAACACATCGGTTGCATCGCCGATGTTATCCAATTCAACTTCAAACGTGCATGAATATGACGGAGGGCAACTTGGCCGCACGTCAGGTGGCGTTACGATCGGAATGCGGTCAGCCATCACCAAGAATTGAACGGGTAATACTGTACCAACAGAACTGTACTGTTGAGAGGATATAGCAACCGCCATTTGCTGGAGGCCTATACTTGCGTTCTCATCTGGTTGAAGCATGATTCTGAATTCGACGGGTGTTCCTGGTGTCGCAGTTAGCCCTTGTGCTGGATTGAAGCTTGTTCCGGATAATCTGGAATAATATGCGTTCCAACCAACCGGAAGACCTTGAAGCGTTGGAATGAAGGTTTCTGAGATATTGCCGTCGTTGACAATTTCCAGGTTTATGCTCCCCCAGTTCCCCGGAGTAGCACCGTTTGTTGCGATGCCTCGGGCGGAAACTTGATATTCATTTTCACGGACCTTTTGGTCGTAAACAAAAACAATATCATCGATCCAATATCCAATATCTGTACCTGATGCGTCCGAAGTGAATTCAAACTTTATCTGAGAAGAAGAATGAAAATACGAAGAATCCATGGGGATAAGGGGTGAAGCCGCACCTTTATGTGACACTGAAAATGTCTGCCAGTTAACACCATCAAGGAACGACCCGTCAACTGTATTTGATATCGTAGCGACTTCTGTCCATCCGCCGAAGTTTGTCTTGGCATAAATTTTCAAAACATCGTTTGCAGCAGCACTTCCAGTGTAAAAGAATGAAAACCCATTCGTCCGCAGTGGACTATTTACAGCATCAGACATGTCCATTTGAGGAGAGACCATGGTTGTGATGATACTGTTGCTGTAAGATGAGGTGGAACCCTTCCCAATATGGCAACTTGTCCCTTTCGAAATGGAGGTGTCTGTACTCATTCCCCATTCATTCCCAGTGTTCCATCCACTCAATGTGTCACAGTTGAAGTAAGCAGATCCAACGGTGAACGCCCTTGACGTTCCGTCATTTCCAGGTACGTCGTCTGCGACTGTTGATGTTGCGGTTACAACAAGCGTATGATTTCCTGCATAACTTGGGGATATTGCAACGTTGATACTATTTGACTGCCCTCCAGCCAGAGATGACATTTGTACAGTCGTATTGTTTAGTTCAAAAAATTCGTATTCATTATGGTTCAATGAAACGGTAACATCAATCACTCCAGATAATGCACTACCAAAGTTTTCTACTTCAATGGTCAGCGAGGATGATACGTTGACCATTCCATCAATTACGTAGAGGGATGCCGGCCGATTAAATCCTAGAATTGGATGATTTGAAGAAAACATCTTGAAATTGCCTTCATCTGCACTGTTTGTATATTTTACAGCAATGCTGGTCACACCGACATCAACACCTGTTTGATTCCGTGGGCTACGGTCGACCCCGTTTGTGCTGAGTTCGGTGAATGCCGGACCTGTTGTAGATAACAAGAGAATCGTCGTCAAAAAAAGTACGCGTCTCATCAGCATGCGGGTCATCTTGATGACATACCCTTAATCTATATGAGAGCAGTGGAGAATGAATAGTGTCATTCTACGGCATCTATGGCGTCATTTACAACTTTGCTCTTGGCTAATTCAACTTTAGCCTCATCCCTCTTCTCCTTGGCTTGGGCCGCAAAATATACCGTGAAGGAGGGTATCAATACAATGGAAAAACATCCCACGACAGCTGCCAGTGCCCAAACAAACTCCGTTGCAGCATCTACTGAAAATACCTTGACTTCTCGTAATTCCTCGTTTACGGTTTCAACTTCAATAAAAGGTTGAGTTGTTCGGTTTCCCAATTCAATAACCTCAATCCGTATGAGAGATGGAGAATGGAGATAATTGACACTTTTATTCGCTTCTTCCCATGCTCCGTCTATATCCTTCGCAAATACTGAACCGTTCGAACGGCGAGCAGGGTCGACTGAGGTGAGTGCAAAGAATGAGATATCTTCCCCATCTTCAGAAGTTCGTTCGTGGGTGACGTTGTGGAAACACCTGTCTGCGCAGGAGAATTCTTCCTCAAGTGGATTCTCTAGCGTGTACACGGCACCAAGTAACGGGTGACTGTACAATTTTGCGCCATTCATGACCTTCAACACAGACCCGTCTGAAAGGTAGGTTGCTGATACGTTGACCCAAGTAAGGTTCTGCCCGTTAGCGGGGACGCTCCACGCCCAGGTCGTCGTGTTGGAATCGCCGTCATAGATGCGAACGATATCGTCGGAATCCTCCAAACTGTCTGCAACTGTAACGGTTGGTTCTGTGGTGTAAATGTAGGCAGAGGGGGATACTGTGGCCCCATAAACGGCATATGAAAGTAAAAATATCAGGGTCAATGACAAGCCAATGAGGGTCCTAAGCAAGTTAGGATTCTGAGCCAATGCTTTCTTCATCAGCCTTACCCAGCCGAGGGGCCTTCATCAAGGCTTGTATGGCTTGCCGTGAATGAGGTGTTGTGCAATGATTTACTGTATGCTTGACCCGTTCTTTTCATATAGGGGCGGGCGGTCGCCAAGTTGCTTGGTGTTTTGTTATGACGACCGTGTATGATATTCCTGCTGACATTCTAATGCCTGCTTTGGCCGATGCAATGGCTGAACAAGACGCCATTTCACCCCCTGATTGGTCTGAATACGTCAAAACAGCAGTAGACCGAGAACGCCCACCCACTCAAGATAACTGGTGGTTCCTCCGAACTGCAGCTATTCTCCGCAAGGTTGCTCGTAACGGCCCTGTTGGTGTCACCCACCTCGCACAGGCCTTTGGTGGAAAGAAGGATAACGGCGTTATGCCCAACACCCCTGGGGTTGCTTCCCGCCACATTATTCGAACAGCACTTCAACAACTTGAAGAAGCTGGCCTCGTTGAGAAAGTACCAACAAAGGTGGTCGGTGGAGATGAGCCTGTTCAGCTGTACGCTGGCCGTCAAATCACCCCCGCTGGTCAAAAACTAGTGGACAACATCGCCCATTCAATGCGTGCTGCAGCAGATGAGCAGTACCCTGGTCTTAACAAATATTGATCGGAGTGAGAGGATTGAGCGTTATGGTATCGACACAGGATGATGAATTGTCCGCCATTCGTGCTCAACGGCTCAAAGCAATCCAAGAACAAGCCCAACAACAGGCAGTTTCTCAAATCGAAGCAGAGGAGAAGGCCCAACAAGCCGCCCAAACAGCAGCCCAAGTTGATTCAACACTCCGTGTCGCCATGACACCCGATGCTCGTTCTCGTGTCGCTCGCATCGCCATGGTCGACCCAACCCGAGCAATGGCCATCAAAACAACCGTTGCTTCAATGTACCAATCTGGTCAACTCGACCAACCTATGAGTGATGCTTCGTTGAAGCAAATGCTCGCATCCCAATCGAAGAGCCGCAACAATGCGTCCATCCGAAGAATCTGAGAAGGTGCTCGATATGTCCAAAAATAAGCCAGCAGCAAAAAAAATACGCCTCTTGAAGGCAGGAAAACAGAACCGACGTGTCCCCGTTTGGGTCATGTTAAAGACCGACCGAAATACGGTATCGCACGCAAAGCGACACCACTGGAGACGAAGTAAGCTCCAACGATGAGGTGATTATTATGGCAAGACCTAACGAATCCGAACTTATCGTTCCCTTGAGGAACGCATGGAACATCACTCGCTACAAGCGTGCTCCCCGAGCAATGCAAATCATCCGCGAGCAAGTCATCCGTCATCTCAAGGTGACCGAAGAAGAAGAACTCTACATTGACCCTGAGGTCAATGAACACATCTGGAAGCGAGGAATTGAAAACCCTCCACGTAAGATCCGACTTCTCGTGACACGTCACGATGAACCAGGCATCCCAGTTGAAGTCAAACTAATGAAGGAGTGATCATAATGGGAAATATTCGACCAAGTTTCATCAAAATCCGAGCAATTCGTCTGTGCGAAGAACACGGTGAGAAATTCACGAACGACTTTGACCACAACAAAATCATTGTTTCACAATTGACCGATGTTGAGTCAAAGAAACTTCGCAACTGGATTGCGGGTTACGTGACACGATACCGTCAACGCCGTACCGATTGAAGCGGTGATTTGCTTGCCGGTCCGAGTCAAATGGGACCGAATGCCTGTTAGTGTACACAGCGATAATCGCGAAGAGCTTGAATCCTTGATTCATTACCTAAAGCATCAGCATAACCTGCGTAAGCGATCCTTGGTCATGGATGATCGAGAAGAGGGAGGGTATCTTTTCTTCCTCTACCAAATTTGTGACCCTCGTTGGATTTCAAGTTATATCGAATCAAAAAATGGTAGTGATTGAATTGGGCGAGCGAATGGATATACCGCTTCCCCAAGGAACTTTCTCAATATCCGTCGTCTTGGTAGGCGTTAGTCATCCGGGAAATCTCGGAGCCATTTGCAGAACCATGCTCAATTACGGATTTGAGGATTTACGGCTTGTCAATCCCAAATGTGACAAAGATGACGGAGAAACGAGAGCCAGAGCTAAGCATTCCAAAAGAGTGTTAGAGCAAGCAACAATTCATGCTGAACTAAGCGAGGCGACGCAGGATTGTTCATTGATTCTCGGCACATCTGGAAAGCGAGAAATCGGAGCTAAAACGCTCTTTCGTCACTTCATGTATCCATGGGAAATGGTTGAGAGGTTGGAAGGAACAAACATGAGCGTGGCACTTGTATTTGGGGAAGAAGGAAAAGGATTGTCTACGGAGGATTTGGCTGCTTGCGACGCCTTCGTGACGTTACCTACCTGGGAAGGATATCCAATCGCTAATCTCAGTCATGCGGTCAATGCCCTTCTCTATGAAGTGCAACGCCATCGGGTGAAAACCACTCAGGGTGTTGATGAGGGTCTGCCGGATATTGTTCCTCTTGAGCGCTATATTTCACCAGCATTAAGGAGCACTCTCGTTGAATCAATTGAACAGTTTGCAAACGAGTTACCAGGTAAAGATGAACGAATTGATTCGGTGAATCAGACACTCAAGAGAACGTTGCTTCGTAGCACACCTACAGAAGATGAGGCGACGAGGATCATTGGTGGTTTGGTCGATGGAACAACCGCTCTCCAATATGTCAATGACAAACCGGATTGGCTCAATAAACGAAGACGCAAAATAGAGTAGTCAAGCACGCCACGAAGCAATACTTTTGGGTGTTTCTCGACAATGCATAGCCACTAAACGTAACTGATTCCCATAGGTCGATTTGATATGTGGTTCAAGAGTTTCAAAAGCCCACCTTGCTAAATTCTCAGCAGTTGGAATGAACGGGACTACAACAGTGCGATGGTCATCTCCCATGAGTTCACATGCTGCTTTCGCAGTTTCATCACCCTCATATACAACAAAAGCATGGTCGATGACATCGTGAATATGAACCGTTAGTAGATGGCTTATATCTGAAAAATCCATCAGCATTCCTTCATCTGAGACACCTTGCTGTGTAACAACATCTCCTTCGATTTCTGCTTCAAAACGGTATCTATGACCATGCATATGCTTGCATTTAGACTTATGATTTGGGACCCGATGGCCGGTGTCAGTCTCAATATATCTCCGAATGGTTGTTGTCATTGGTCTTCCTCCTCGTCAAATTTCAACGATGCCGAATTGATACAGTAGCGCTCTCCTCCGTACTGTTTTGGTCCGTCTGGGAACACGTGACCGAGGTGAGCATCGCATGCATCACACCGTACTTCTATTCTGAGCATTCCATGAGTGCGGTCTTCTATTCTAAGAATTCCTGCATCATGATGTTCGGTATGGAATGAAGGCCATCCACAACCTGAATCAAACTTCATAGAAGATGTGAACAGTAATTTGTCACAGCAAATGCAGAAATAATCACCTGCTCTTTTTTCGTCATAGTATTCCCCGGTAAACGCACGTTCTGTACCGGACTCACGTGTAACATGAAATTGTATTGCAGTGAGGCGTTCTTTGTATTCTGTTTCTTTATGAGTCCGTTCGGTAGCAAGGGCTGCTTGAAGAACAACCTCCCAACGATCAACGTAGTCAATTGGGTCCTCACGGCCGATGGAATGAAAGGCCAATATTCGTTCAACATCGGAACCTGTTTTACCACTACTCCTTCCGTCTGGATCAGGAGAATACGATGTAATCGTTCTCGAAAAAACCTCTTCGAAATTTAATTCCAAGGCCCCTATTGCGGTTTCAGCGTCCCTAAGAATTCCAGCCTTGTCCGATTCAAGATATGGTAGATAGAAACTAATCGAGTCACTTCCCCAGTTCCCAATAGCAAACGCGTGGTCTAATGCATTGTAAAATTCCGGTCTACAATCTGGATAAATGGCATGGTCTCCGCTATGCACCCCGAGGGCAACAACACAACTACTACCGGTCTTTTCGCTGAGGGAAAGGGCAGTTCCATAAAGAAGAGAGGCGAAAATCGCATTACGATTCGGTACAACAGTGGCTTTCATGGAATCTTCTTCATAATGGCCTTCTGGAACATCTCCTCCGTTGACGAGTAAGTCACTTTCAAACAGACTAAAAGCGCTTTTCAGGTCAACGAACTTGTGTTCAACCTCATATCCGTGTTGGCTTAGATATTCGACAAGGGATTTGGCTCGCTCTAATTCAACATGATGCTTCTGGCCATAATCAAACGAAAGACAAGTTACGTTGTAACCCAGATGCAAAAGGTGAAGCAAGAGGGATGAAGAATCCATACCTCCGCTTAGGGCCATTACTGCATTCTTTTTGTTCATCAAATCACCTACAATATGCCCATCCACTTGTGCGTTTGAAGAGAGAGCCTCCACTCAGGATGGTCTTTGACAACTTGTTCAGTTTGGGCGAAATTCTTCCCGTTCCATTCAACACTTTCAGACTCATGATAACATGGCTGCAAGAAATGGTGATTAAACCCTGTTTTGATTTCTTCATACATTTCCAAGGGCTGACCGACATATACGCATTTTAGCTCATCACCCGTTCGCTGTCGGAGAACTGAATTTGGATACAGTTGATCTTTTGGAGAAATACATACCCAGTCCAACAACCCTTCGGGAATTTCAATTGTCCCGTTAGACTCTACTGATAAATGATATCCTCTTGCCTTCAATAATCGGTTTAGCGGCCAAAGGTCGTTTAGCATCGGTTCTCCTCCAGTAAAAATAATGTTCTTAGTTGGGTACTTGAGAACTTCACTAATGATGTCGAGAGCAGTCATTTGTGTAAATTCATCAAAATTCGTATCACACCACTCACATCGCAAATTACAGAGCCCAAAGCGAATGAAAACGTGAGGGATTCCTGCCCGAAAACCCTCTCCTTGAACCGAATGAAATATTTCCACAATATTGTAATGGGTTGCAAGATCACTTGGATTGTCGACAACTTCAGTGCCAGCGATTCCGCAATTATTGGTATCCATGGATATCGCTCACAATGGTGGTTGTTGAATGAGTTTCATGAGTTCATTCCTTGCTTCACTACGCTCAAAAAATACCCCGTTCATGGCCGACGTTGTCATGATTGCTTGTTGCTTAGCGACACCTCTGCATTGCATACATCCGTGTGCTGCCTCAAGGATCACGGCAGAACCTAGAGGTTTTAATTCACGTTCCAGGTCATCAGCAATTCCTTTAGTAATACGTTCTTGATTCTGAAGCCGTCGCGCATGGAGTTCAAGTATACGAGCGAGCTTACTAATCCCAACAATTCGTTCCACGGGTATGTACGCAATGTGAGCCCTTCCATTGAAGGGCTGCAAATGATGCTCGCATGTTGATGTGAATTCGATGTTTCTTAACAAAACAATTCCTTCGTAACCCTCGGCGTTAAACGTTGCATCAAGGAGTTCTCCAGCGTCCATGTTGTATCCAGCGAAAATTTCGTCCCAAGATTCAACGACCCTCTTCGGGGTGTTTTTCAAACCCTCTCGGTCGCTGTTCTCTTCTCCCTCAATGTAGGACAGTAGAGTCCTAACTGCATTCATGGCTTCGTCTTTTGTCGTCATGGTATCACCTCATCTCCCCTGTCGCCGGTCAATTTCATCCAATTGGTCAAGCAATTTACGGCATGCTGAGCGAACTGCATCTGCAAGACTTACAAACTTCTTGTCTTCGCCAATGTGATGTTTCAAATCCTCTACCAATTCTTTGGGCATGTCAAGCGATATCTTGGGCACATTTTGCTGTGGTTGACTTTACAATATAAGTATTCTCATAGTATTACTGCAGTAATACCTTGGTAATATATTGGGTTTAAACAAAGAATACGGGTGCGAATGTTCAAAGAAGGGCTTCACTGACATAATACCATGGAAGCCGTGATAACATCCAACCCAATCAAACTTCTTCACGAGATGCGAAGCAAGGTTGGCGAACCCACTACTACAGGATTGGATGATTCTGAACTTTCATTTTTCCTTGAACGTGACAACAAACTTGCTCAAGCCATTGAAGATGCGCATGCGGCCCTTCACGGTATCGAACGAGAATTTGGTTCAAACTACATTGCAAGGGCAGAACTTGATTTGATCACAGACCTTCAAAGCGGCTTCGTGAATTTTTACAATCCTGCAACTGTGAATCCTTATGTTGCCTTGTCTGCCCGCGGACCTTGGATTGTGACATCACATGGAGCGGTTGTACACGATAACGGTGGTTATGGAATGCTTGGAAGTGGCCATGGACCAAGTGAAATAATCGACGCAATGTCTGACAACTGGGTCATGGCAAACGTGATGACTCCTTCCTTCTCTCAAAAGCGACTTGAGCAGAGACTCCGGTCTGAACTTGGCCATACTCGGGGGCATTGTCCGTTTGACAAGTTCATCTGCATGAACAGCGGGTCTGAATCGGTGACAGTAAGTTTGCGAATTGCTGACGTCAATGCAATGCTCATGACAGGAAAGGGTGGTAAGCATGAAGGAGCAACCATCAAGATGTTAGCCATTGAACAGGGATTCCACGGGCGTACAGATCGCCCTGCTCAGATATCCCATTCTTGCAAAGGAAAGTATGATCAATATCTTGCAAGTTTCCAAGACCGAGACAACCTCATTCTAACACCTGCCAACGACATTCCATCACTTCAGGCCGTGTTTGCCCAAGCAGTAGCAGACAATGTATTCATTGAGTTGATGGCTATTGAGCCCGTGCAAGGTGAAGGCAACCCTGGACAATGTGTTGACCGTGATTTTTACGATGAAGCAAGAAAACTTACTCTTGAACACGGTTCGATGCTCCTCGTGGATTCTATCCAAGCAGGAATCCGAGGACAAGGTACACTATCCGTTGTGGATTATCGTGGCTTCCAAGATTGCGAAGCACCCGATTTGGAAACTTGGTCGAAAGCAATGAATGCCGGTCAGTATCCCCTCTCAGTTCTTGGAATGAATAAGCGAGCTGCAGACCTTTACCGAACCGGAATTTATGGAAATACAATGACCACAAATCCACGGGCACTTGAGACTGCAGTCGCCGTTCTTGACAACATCACTCCTGAATTGCGTGAAAATATCTGCAACCGTGGAATTGAATTTGTTGAAAAGTTCACGCTTCTCCAGAAGGAATTCCCAGAAGTCATCACAAAGGTCCAAGGAACAGGATTGCTGTGCAGTGCTGAACTTGAACCCAGTAAGTTCCCTGTTGTTGGCATGGATGCTGTGGAACCTTGGTGCAGGAAACGAGGTCTCGGCGTGATTCACGGTGGAGAAAATGCACTCCGCTTCACACCGCACTTCGCCATTACTACTGAAGAAGTGGACCTTATCGTTAAGATCGTGCGTGAATCACTTATCGCCTTTGGCGCTTAAGAGAGACTCGTAACAATATCTTCTCGCTTGAATTGACGAGCAGCATAGAGCGCTGCAGCCATTGCGTAAATTCCTGAACTGATAATCCAAGTTACAATATGTTCGACAACAAATCGGTCCATCAGTAGTTCTCGCAGTGCAAGAAGAACATTGACCACAGGAATTGAGAACCAAAATGTCTCGATTCCATCTAAATTGATTACCTGTGTGAAGAGTGCTGGGAAGAGAATGAGCAACAACGCTGGTCCAAGAATTGAACCAGCCTCTTTCACACTGTGTGCTCGCATAGCCAAAGCAAGTTCAAATGCGACAACCATGATTGCAAAGAGAAGAACTGCAATCCCGATGAACACAATCGAAGCAATAGATAGAGTCGGCACGGTAAGGAAATCCGTTGTAGCGAGATAACCTATTGCAAACAGTAATCCAACCAGTTGCAGCAACACACCAATTCCGGTGATTGTTGCAACGGCGAGCCATTTGCCGAAAAGGAGTTCATTACGAGAACATGGTAGCCCGAGAAGTGCCTCTAAGGTCCCCCGTTCCCGCTCACCTGCAGTCATGTCAATGGAGGGTTGAATCGCGGAGGAGAATGTCCAAACAGAAAGGACCAACGGTATGAATAATGACAAAACCATTCCTGCTTGTTCACCACTCGTTGCAACGTCACTATCGCTGAATTCACCATCCCAATTCAATGGGCGTAGTGTCTCATCTGGATCTAAGCCTGCATCAACGAGCCTACGCTCAGTTTCATTCTCTTCCCAATCAAATAAGACCGTCAGAGTTCGCGTTCGAGCCTCCTGACTTCGTTCGGATGTTGACATGTAAAGGAGGGCATAATCCCAAACTGAACCGTTTTCTTTCATCCGAAGGACTGCATCAATACTCCCGTTTCTTAAGCGGTCTCCATCCTCAAGCGGGGATGAAAGATTGTTTTCAATGGACAACGGCTCATAGTTCAATTCAATTCCTGAACCATTCAGTTGTTCAGCAAGGTCACTTGGAAAATCATTGCTTTGAATCACGACATTGACTTCAATCGCATCCAATTCAGCGGCTTCAGATGCAAGAAGAAGTGGGAATATGATGAACAAAAGAGGGAACATCAACAAGGGAATGATGAGTAAAGCAAAGATGGTTCGCCAGTCCCTAGCGAACTCAACCAACTCTTTTTTCGAGATGGTTGTGATCCTACGAAATGAACTACTCACTCTCATCACCTCCGGGAATCTTAGGAGTAGACAATTTCTGCCACCATTTTGCTATTTTTGATAGTGGCTTATCTGATACCACGCGAGTTCTCGCTTTATCGGTCGTGAGAGAGACGTAGGCTTCTTCCAAATTTCGTGATTCTGTTTGTTCTAACAATCCAGCAGGTGTTCCATCTGCCCGAACTTCTCCATTGTGAATAATAATTATTCGGCTGCAAACGGCTTCAGCCTCTGCAAGTTGGTGCGTTGAATAGACCACTGTACCACCTGTTTCACCAAGCTGATGGACGAGTGAGCGGACCGTTCGAGCACTTGTAACATCAAGCCCCGCTGTGGGTTCATCCAAAAGAAGAATGTCGGGTGCATGTGCTAGTGCCCTGAGCAGTGCCGTTTTTTGCCGCATTCCTCTTGAGAAGCCCTTAGTATGGCGACCAAGGGATTCTTTCATATCCAAACGGTCCGCAAAAAATACCGTCCTATTCCAAGATTCTTCATCAGATGTTCCGTAAAGCCGGCTGTGATAACGAATGTTTTCCCATGCGGTCAACCTTGAATAAAGCCCGGTAGATTCTGGGACAACGCCAAGACGGTGTCGAGCATCCTCAACCTTACTTCCATCAGATAGGACCACAGCCCCATCGGTTGGAGTATAGACGCCTGCTAAAAGCCGGAGTAACGTTGTTTTACCTGCTCCATTTGAGCCAACGAGACCTACAATTTCGCCTTCATTGATGGTCAAACTAACATTGGTTAGAGCCTCAATGTGTCCGAATGATTTCGTAACACCTTCGACTCGTAAGAGTTCCACGGTCATTCAAACGTCAACTCGCACGGCCAGATTCCACTGCCCAGTTGAGGCCTGGGTGCTTTGATTCAAGTCGTTGGGCTCGGTCCAACTGTTCACGTAGTTGGCCTTGGACTTCAATTTGCGGCACACCCATGTCAACCATATTTGCTATCATTTCTATTGCACCTTGTACTGCACCAGCGTCAAGGTATGCTTCGTTACTGATAGAACGCTGCAGACGTAATTGTTCAAGACGACCAGCGAGGTAATGCACCTCACCTTTCATTCTTGGAGCGTCAATATGGGGCAGGGCCAAAAGTAGGTCAATACAGGTCCGCATCATATGTTGGATGAAAAAGACCGGCTATAGGTATTGCCATTCAGGCTCATGAATTACGTTGAGTAAGTTCCACTAAAACACCGCCAGTTGAGCCTGGATGAACGAACGCAATATGATGCCCTCCGGCTCCGATGCGAGGAACTTCATCGATCAGTCGGATGCCGTTTTCTTTCAGGTAGGAGAGCAGTCCAACCAAATCCCCTACGCTAAAGCATAATTGTTGTATTCCAGGTCCGCGTTTTTCTAAAAAGCGACCAATGGGGGTCTGTTCTCCAGTCGGTTCCAGTAACTCCACCTTTGCAGGTTCATCTGCAATCTCATTCAACGTTGACGTTGAGAAAAATCGAGTAGTGACACCTTGGTCTTCGACCTTTTCATCATGGTCACCCTCTATCAGTCCAAGAAGCCTCCAGAAAGCACTCGCTTCGTTGAGCTGATGGGTTGCAATTCCAATGTGATCAATTCGTATAGGTCCAAAATCCATGTTCATCCCTCAAAATCCACTTGGCGCCATATATGTACCAAATTCATCCTTCAACACACTCATGATTTCGCCTAGAGTTGCCCTTACACGAACGGCATTAATGACGAATGGAAATAGATTATCTCCATTCGATGCAGCTTTGGAAATATCAGCGAGCAACGCGTCAACCTTCTCTTGATTTCGATGTGATCTCAGAGATGTTAAACGCTTGACTTGCTCTTCCCCTATTTTTGGGTTGAGTTTCATTGCAGGGAACGTAGATTGTTCTTCCATTACGCCATGATTCACGCCAACAATAAGTCGTTCATTGGATTCAATTTCATTCATATGTTGATATGCAGATTGATGAATTTCTTGTTGCTGCCATCCCTGCTCTATTGCCGCCATTGCCCCGCCCTTCGACTCTATGATTTCTATCAAATTCTTAGCTTTTTGATAGATGGTTTCTGTGAGTGATTCAACATACCAAGAGCCTCCAAGAGGGTCAACTACATCCGCCACACCGGATTCCTCGGCTATAATTTGCTGAGTCCGAAGTGCGACTGTTGCTGAAGTTTCAGTAGGTAGGCCAAGAGCCTCATCGTAAGAATTGGTGTGCAAACTTTGAGTTCCACCAAGAACCGCCGCTAAGGCTTGTATCGTAACTCGCGCTACATTGTTCAACGGTTGTTGTGCTGTGAGGCTTACACCAGCAACTTGAGTGTGAAATCTTAGCATGGATGATTTTGGATGTTGGGGTGAATACCGGTCTTGCATTAAATCATACCAGAGTTTTCTTGCTGCTCTAAATTTAGCGGCTTCTTCAAAAAAGTCATTATGGCAGTTGAAGAAAAAGGACAGTTGTGGAGCAAATTCGTCAATATCCATTCCCGATTCTAGAGCAGCATCAACATACGCTAGTGCATTGGCAACTGTGAATCCTAATTCTTGAACCGCTGTGGAACCTGCCTCACGAATGTGATATCCTGATATTGAGATGGTATTCCATCGTGGTATATGGGTAGAGCAGTATTGGAAAATGTCAGTGATCAATCGCATGCTAGGGTCGGGTGGGAAAACATATGTGCCCCGTGCAATGTATTCCTTGAGAATATCATTCTGTATCGTCCCTCGGAGTTCATCCATTGATGCCCCTTGTTCCTCACCTGCAACCACATACATCGCCAATAGGACCATCGCGGGGGCATTAATTGTCATGGAAGTACTAACTTTGTCGAGAGGAATTCCATCAAAAAGTGCGATCATGTCTTCTACTGAAGAAATTGACACACCTACTTTCCCAACTTCACCATATGAAAGCTCATCATCTGCATCCAATCCCAATTGAGTCGGGAGGTCAAAAGCAACGGACAATCCCATTTGACCTCTCTCAAGAAGAAGCTTAAATCTCTTATTTGTCTCGGTTGCGCTGGAAAATCCAGCATATTGACGCATGGTCCACAGCCGAGACCTGTACATTGTTGAGTGAATCCCCCGTGTGAAGGGGGGCGTACCTGCATCTGGAAGGGAAAAAGGTCCGTTTGGGATTCCAGTAAGTGGTAAATCAATTCCACTGAGTGTTTTCCATGTGTCTTTCCGCATGGGGGCCATAATCCCTAGACGGGACGGGACTTCATCAAGCCTCGCTTGATAATCAGTGGTCGTGTCCGCCAGGGCCATGAACATGACCGTGTGCGAGTTCTTCTTCTGATGCATCACGTAGTTCAACAACTTCTACAGAAAATGTAAGTGATTTTCCTGCAAGGGCATGGTTGAAATCGCCAGTCACGAGTTCTTCTGTGAGTTCTACAATGGTAAATGGAGATGGTCCATGGGGCATTTGAGCCACCAATTGCATGCCAACTTCGAGTTTTGCTTCTTGCTCCAAGGGTGCAAAGTTTTCTCGGGGAATTTGCAATACAGCCTGATCATCACGATCACCATATGCTCGTTCAGGAGTGAGTGTGAATTCTCTACGCTCGCCAACACTTGCGCCCATCATTTCTTCTTCAAAACCGGGGATCATCTGACGGTGACCAACGAGGAACGTCAAAGGGTCTCGCCCTTCACTTGAGTCAAATACTTCACCTGAATCAGGGAGTGTTCCGGTATAATGCACGCTTGCTACTGAGTTTTCTTTAAGTGTATTTTCAGACATAATATCATCTCTTTGTTGTCATTCTTTTGACGAGGTCTCGCAATTTAAGTGCCACATCAGAGGGTAAAATTAATTCGAGTTCTTTTTGTTCAATGAAGGAAACAGATTCTTCAATTCCAATTCGCTCACCTTTTGCCCAAACTTGCCCAAGAACGTTAGAGCGGTGCTCTTCTGGGACATTTGGATTGTCCAGAATGTCCTTAGCAGCATATTTGTATTCAAGATACTTCTGACGGTTCAATTTGCGTTCTTGCTTTTGCCTACCGCCACCTTTCTTGTCAAACCTACGCTTACCACGGCGACGGTCGTTTGTTGGTATGGCGACCTTAGTCTCGATTTTCTTGAAGATATTTTTGACCTGAACCGTCGTTTCTACAACACTTGGTTGTACGGTAGGCTCAACTGCTCCATCAAGAGGAGCTACCGATGATTGAGGCTTAACTTCTGTAACAACTTCTGTTGCGATGGGAATGACTGTTGTATCAGCCTTGAGTGCTGCCCCTGCTTTCTTCAGTTCCTCTGATTTACGTCGCATGTCTGCAAGACGTTCTTCTCGGGTTTGATTTAACGAGGATTTTGCTTGTTGTTTTTGAGGCGCAGTAGGTATCGCTGCTGGCTTGATAACGGGAGCTGAAACATCTCCTTTTTGAACGAGTTTTTGCTTTGCCTCACGCTGCTTTCGTTCAAGGTCTGCCTTGATATCAACGGGTTTGGCCACAGGTTCAGGTGTGGCTTCGGGGCGTCGGGCAGGCTGTCGCGCTTGTTCATTCCTGCGCTTTTGGTGCTGTTGTGAAGCATCTTTAGCGAATGGATTGAACGGTTCATTGCGACGTGGCCTGCGGTTAATGTGTTATTCCCCCAACCATTGGCCGGACTCCACCCGTTAAAACCGTATGGATTGAAATCGCTTCATGGCCAAACAATTGGGGTTTGGTCTGTACGAAGATATTGGTCAATTGCACTGTCAACAAGGTGGGTGGTGCGCTTTGTTGCTTCAAGCCAGCCGAGCCGGGCAATCATGGTCCCATTATCGATGCAATACATCTTTGGAGGTGCATGCGAACTTCCATCGCGGTCCGAAGCCATCTCCTTGCTCATTGTTCGGATTCTTTCGTTACATGCCACCCCACCACCAAGAAGAAGTTCCTTCTTACCTGTGTGGGCCATTGCCCGTTCTGCCACCTCAACACAAGCAGCAAATGCATGCTCTTGTAGAGACCAACATACAGATTCCAATGAGGCACCTCCCTCTATCAATCGCTGGGCGGCTGTCATCAATCCAGAGAAAGCCAAGTCCATTCCGCGGACAGCATAAGGCAGACGCAATCCCTCCATCGATGGTTGAGGGTTCAATTTTAGATATTCATTCGCCTTTTGTTCAATAACTGGACCACCAGGGAAAGGTATGCCCTGAGTGCGTGCAAACTTATCCAACATATTTCCAATTCCTATGTCTAGGGTTTCACCCAATACACGATAACGTCCATTGAGACGGGCAATAACTTGAGTATTCCCTCCTGAGACATACAACAAAACCGGATCGTCGCAACCGCACTGTTGCCGCCCAATCTCGATGTGGGCTACACAATGATTGACACCAATAAGTGGTACATCAAGTCGGGTTGAAATCCCCCTTGCTATTGCAGCACCAACTCGAAGGCATGGGCCCAATCCTGGACCCTGCGAATAGGCTACAGTTTGGATATCAGATGGTGACAGTGCTTGTTGTTCAAGAACTTGCTGGAAAAGACGACCTGCAACGTCTTTGTGGTGATCTGCAGCCTCCCGGGGATGAATCCCACCTTGATCTGGCCTTAGCGTATCCGAGGCAGATGGATATGGAATGCCGTCGGCGTCAACCAATCCAAAGGATAAGGTGTGGGCGGTGGTCTCAATGCCCAGTGTCCAGCCCGACATGATGGGAACAAGAAGCCATTGTTCTTCAACCCTCTTCGCCTAGCGAAGCATGTGCGGACGTTACTCGTTGATGCTGGTCCTATGGTCCACTTCACTCACTCATTTGCGAATCCAGGTTCACCTCGGATTGAAGATTCAATTTATGCTGCTGGAAAAGGAATTCTTATTGACAACGGTTGCATCGTGAAAATTGAAGATTCATACGTTCTTCGAGAAGAGTATTCCTACCATGGAGATGAACCTGCTGTCATTGATGACCTTAGGATGAGGTCACTTGGTGGTAATGCTGTCATTCCTGGACTTATTGACGCACACACCCATTTGGTCTGGTCAGGAGACCGTTCTCAAGAAGTCCGTTGGCGCCAAGAAGGCAAAACCTATGCTGAAATCTCACAATTGGGCGGTGGTATATCGCACACAACCACGGCCACCAGAGGCGCCACAAACGATGATCTGTATCGTTCAGGATATTCGCGAATGCGGACAGCTCTTACGAGTGGAACGACTCACATGGAAGTGAAAAGTGGTTATGGCTTGGATGTAGAAACTGAATTGAAACTCATAGAGGTAGGCCATCAACTTGGCCAGGTCAACCATCTTCCAACAACTGATTGCACATGGCTTGGGGCACATGACGTACCCTCTCAAATGAAAATGGAAGATTATGTTGATGAACTGTTAAGCCAACAACTTCCTGCAGTTATTGAACAAGGATTGGCTCGTTCCGCAGATGTATTTTGCGAACCCGGATGGTTTTCTGTCGAGCACAGTGAGCGGATCCTAAAGGAATCGCAGTCTGAAGGGCTTGCACTTCGAATGCATATCGATGAATTTTCCAACGGCGGCGGTGGGGAACTTGCCGCCGAACTGGCTGTCCAAACCGCAGACCATTCGTATCACACGCCCATGGATGTGCGCCAAGACATGCAAGAAGCAGGTGTCCTCACTGGATTTTTACCAGGGACGCCATACGCAATGGGTGACGCTTGGCCTTCCATGAACTCCATAGTTGAACATGGAATCGATTTTACCCTCGCTACAGATTTTAATCCAAATTGTCAAACACTTAGTTTGCCGTTCATGGGTTCACTTATGGTTCAACGGTGCGGAATGAATCCTCTTGATTCACTTTATGCAGTAACTGCGCAAGCAGCAAGGTCGAGCCCGCATCCATCGGGAAATCCCCACGGACGTCTTTCAGTCGGTTCTGTTGCAAACATCAACATCCTCGACAGTCCACATTGGGAGTCTTGGGCATTGAAGCCAAGTCATACTCCAATCCATTCTACTGTTCTTCAGGGAGAATTCTTCACGCACTGAAGTTGCTTTATTTAGATTAAGAGTGGCGCATGCAGGTAATAGCAATTGAAAGGTAATTAGGTGAATTTCATGTATTGGGTTGAAACTATTGTTTGTTCGGGTGCTAAAGGCAAAGATGCCAAGTTACGTAGGAAATTGCAATCTCGGCAAGAATACAAACGGCGCCAACCAGGTTGTGTTGCAGCTTGGCTTGGTCGGGGCCCTGATGACAAAACAATGTTACTCGTTCAATCCGTATTCAAGAGCCAAAAAGATTGGAAGCGCATATCGCAAGAGATCCAAACGAAACTCGACACGAAGGATGGAGGAATTGAAGGGCTCATGCTTGGCCCTCCACTTGTTGGAGTGTTCGAATTGTCTCCAGATGAATTTATTTTGAATACATCTGAATCATAACGAATTTTGTGTACCCCTTCGCGTCGCATAATGTGAGTTATGCGACATTATCGGCCCAATGGTGCCGACCACTAAACGGCATTGTCATGGAAATAGCACGCAGTGTCGTGTTTAGAGCACAATCAAAAAACAAATTTTGCAAAAACCTTGGGATTTCCTGCTCCAAACCTAGGCTTGAGGGGATAAATTGGAGATTTTTGGGAATTCATGACGAAGCGTTCAAATTGAATGTGGATTTCGGAAGAGTTGAACATCATGTCAGGCGTGGATGGATATTGTTTGAAGTGTAAAACCTATGGTCCAATTAAGGACGGTGAACTCATCAAGATGAAGAACGGTCGAACGCGAATGGCCGGTACCTGCTCTCAGGCAGGATGTACGGGCAAGATCTCCAAAATAGTGAGTTGACCTTTCTCAAGCCTCCACCGAATTGGTTTAATACCGAGGTACGGTGGCTCAATCTACCTAGGGCTCGTGGTCTAGGGGTTTATGACGTTGCCTTGACATGGCAAAGATCGAGAGTTCGATTCTCTCCGAGCCCACCAATGAATTGATACTAGTTGTTATTGAACTAGCAATTCCGATAAATCCCGTACAAAATGTAATTAATCAATCTTCATCGCCGAGATGTTCTGGTTCAGGCAACTCTAGACTTTTCGTTTCGATATTGATGGGTGCGTCATCGTCTTCAAACAAAAAATCACTACTGCCACCATCCCAGGCTTTGACATCCTCAGATTGTTCAAATGATTCCTCCGGGCCTGCTTGGTTTGGTCCTAATGAGTAATTTCTTGGATCTAAATCTGGCTTATCATCGTCAATTTCTTGATTCGGTGGCGGCGCTTCACGTTCCTCCATGATGGAGCCCGCATGAAACGTTCCGCATTCTGGGCAACGGTATGCACCTCTGCGTTCTAAGCAACCACAAACAGGACAGGATGCGATCCCCAAAAATTGATTCAAACTGTCTTCAGACATTCGTTATCACTCGACAAACATGTCATCCTGGTAACCTGTGACTTCATCCCCAGTTCCATCTTCTTTGATGGTTACTGTACCTTCGTCATCATCAAATTCTATGATGGTTCCAAAGACCTCTTCATCGTCAAAAGTTAGTCCAACGTGGGAGCCTATATCGATAGCGTCGTCAGCTTCATCATCGTCTTCTGAATCTTCTTTATCTTCATACTCAACATCGTCTTCTGATTCAGATTCGTCAAAGGATTCTTCATCCTCTTCTTCATCAGAATCAACTTCTTCAGAATCAGTTTGTCCCGCTTCATCTTTGTCCTCATTAACTTCCTTCATGGCACGGGCTCGTGCTCTCCATGAGGGCACTACTGCAAGATGTGCAATGAGGCTTCCAATGATGCCCGCGATTGAGAGGGTAAGGAGGATGATGCCATCCAAATAAAATCCTTTAGGCATTGAGGATGCATCTCCTGAAAATGGTGTTAATGAATTCGCACATTCACCCTCTTGATACATAGGGTCACAAGCATAAACCATGCCTTCAGTAACTTGAACATTATCTTCATTCATGAAAATTGTATTGGAGTCCTTGGGTGAGTATTCAACCATCCCACCGCTACCATCAACTGGGCCGAACAATGCATTTACGAGCAGCAGAACCACCATGATTCCAAATGCTGTGTGAATGAGAGGCCATACTGCATCATTCCATGATTTCGACATCATGCGTCGTTGCATTGGACTTGGGAATTCTTTGGGCACGGTTTCCATGACGTAATCCTCTTCATCCACTGATTCCATTGATTCTGTAAATTCAATGAGGTCAATCATACCGTCACCGTCTTCATCCATCTTGTTCATCAGTTCCTCGACATCGTTAATGTCGATGATATCACTGTATTTTTCTTCTATGACCGCAATGAGTTCCGCAAGAGATATTTGTCCGTTCCCATCCTTATCCAGGTCGTTAAACAGGCGTTGAGCGGAGATGTCGTGTTCGTCCATCATCGTGGCAAGAGCAAGAAGTGGCGACTCGGATTCAAGTTCTTCAACTTCTCCGATGTCTTCAGATTCCTCATCAAGTTCAAAGTCTTCATCATCCATTTCGGATTCAAGTGTTTCGTCAAGTTCTTCCTCCTCAAACGAATGTTCCTCATCTTCCGATTCATCTATTTCATCCTCGGCTAACTCTTCCTCAACTTCATCTTCGGATTCTTCAACATCAGGCTCTTCATGAACTTCTACTTCATCGGACTCCTCGGATTCTTCTTCATCAGACGTTGATTCTTTCTGTTCGCCATGTAGAATCATCTCAAACTCGTCAAGGTCGATTAATCCGTTTTCGTCTCTGTCTATTTCCTTGACCAGCCGATCAATTTGAGACAGAGGTAAATCAGCCAAATTTAGGCTTAGGAGACCACGTTTCAACTCGCCAGAGTCAATCATGCCGTCTGAGTTCTCATCGAATCGGTCAAACAGTTTTCGGATATCTACACCGGTATCATTGACCCATTTCCTAAGAATATCAACAACATCATCTGCGACAAAAACAACACCACATTCAGGGCAACGTGTTGAATCTAGAGGTACAAGTTTGTTACATGCCCCACACTCACCAAGGGCTTCTTCAGAAACACCTGAAAACTTCGTCTTACATTCAGGACATTCTTTGGAATCAAGAGGAATTACAGTCCTACATGCGCCACATTCCGCCATTTGCACGGACTCGTTTTCATCATCGCTCATGATTCCACCTATTAGTCGGACGACGGGGACGGATATAATCATTCACGGCATATTTGTTCCATATGGGATAAAATTCCTTATGGCGCCTCGGTTGTGGCTGTGATTAGGTGAGATGATGTTGGCCGGTATTTACTCATTGGAAATCACAAATCATGATGATTTGTTTTCGGAAGTAGAGCGGCTTGCTGAAGGGTATCAAGGGAAGCGATTCTGCATCAGCAGACTGCCACAACGCACATTATTACGCCATTTGTCGTTAGAAGAATACGAGTGTTATTGGCTATCTGAACAAGATACAGCGCGTTCGGTACCCCCTACGATTGAAGCGATGCATCATCTTCTAAATGCGTTCATTCAAGAAAACACCCTCGGGCTATCAGTTATTGAAGGACTCAACTGGTTTGTTCAGAGAGAAGGCATTGATTCTGTGATGAATCTCCTCCAGAGAATTGAAACAATAACCGCTAATACCAATCACACGCTTCTTTTCCCAATGGATGCCCTTGCCTTTGACGCTATTGATTGGGCGAGAATACGGTCAATAGCCCCCGCCATGGAACAACCCCCAACGACCGAAGTAATTCCACATCCAGAGCAAAAAACTGAATCCATAGAACATGGCCCCCAACAGGAGTCACAACTGTTGGCGCAACTCACATCTTTACCCTCCCTCGGATTCAATAAGACGCAACTCTCCAAGAGAATGTTGCAGTGGAAGCGTATGGGCTTTGATGTCTCTGATTTGGAACCAGCTTTGTCACTCAGCGATTCCGATGAAATTCATGGCATCTACCTTTCAGTTGAAGAAAAAATTAGAACAGCAGTAGAATTGGCCCGCTTGTTGACATTGAATAGAGAGAATTACGACGTAACCACCTTCGAAGTAACCATGTTTCGCATCATGCAATTAACGGGTTTAGACGAAATTGAATCCATGCTCCATGCACGTTCATGATGGAAGGCGACCGTATTCGGATTCGAGCCGAGCCAACCATGAACCTTCCAGTAAGGTGCTGGATAATGTGCGCAATTCTTTCGAAGTGGAGCGATCTTCAACGAGCGGGGGAATTATGCTCCGAACAAGTTGGTAAAACCCGTGAATATGAGGAGCAGGATTGAGAGGTTCGAATTCCAATGCTTGACAGGCCACCATTGCCTCGCAAGCGAGAACTTCTGCAATGCGTTCTGTGGCTTGGTAAAGGTTCCAAGTTGCCGTTGCCCCCATGCTTACATGGTCTTCTTGGCCTGCTGAAGTTGAAGTGGAAAACGCTGAACGGGGAGATGCATGACCACGCAATTCACCTAGGGATGCCCCAGCCACATATTGTACAATCATCACCCCTGATTCCAAGCCTGAGTTTTGAGCAAGGAATGCCGGTAATTCGCTTCGGGCGGGGTCAACCATTTGGTCGATTCTTCGTTCACTGATTGAGCCCAACTCAAATAATGCCAGAGATACAAAATCTGCAGTTAAGGCTAGTATTTCACCATGGAAATTTCCCTGAGATACGACCTCGTGGACACCCGGGGCCTCTGGCGTTGGGAATATGAGTGGATTGTCAGTTGCACTATTGAGTTCTGTATTGATCATTTCATCTAGCCGATGATAGGCCTCTAGAACTGCCCCGTGAACTTGAGGGGCACACCGAAACGAATATGCATCTTGTACGCGGTCACATTCAGCATGACTGTTTACAATCGGTGAATTGTTCAATAAAGTACGGATTCTATGTGCGACCATGGTTTGCCCTGGGTGCGGACGTGCTTTGTGGACGAGCTCATTTGAGGGAGTAAGGCTGCATTTTCTAGCCTCCATTGACGTACATAGAATGATATCTGCAAATGGCAGGAGATGTTTCAGGCGTTGATGGGCTAATGTTGTATACGCAGCCATTTGACTGGTCCCATTAATCAGGGACAAACCATCTTTTGCGGTAAGTTGGACAGGTAAAATCCCCATATCGAACAGAACTTCAGCAGTCGGAATGACACTGCCGTCGTCTTTTATCAGATCCCCTTCTCCAATGAGAGAGAGTGCTAAGTGAGAAAGAGGGGCTAAATCACCGCTCGCTCCTAGGCTCCCGATTCTTGGAACAGCAGGGTGGATATTCGAATTCAAAAAAAGGACAAGTTGTTCAATGCAGTGAGGATGGATTCCAGAATGACCTTTGCACAATGAATTGAGCCGTATTACCATCATTGCTCTTACTTCTTTTACGCTCATCAAAGGACCAAGTGCCGTGGCATGCGACCGAATAAGATTAACTTGAAGTTGGGCCAAATCATCAGAAGATATTCGTTGATTGACCAATGCACCAAATCCAGTATTGATGCCATAGACAGTTTCATCGTTTTGAACAATACGCTCAACAACTGCTCGAGATGCATGGATTCCGGGCCATGCATCAGGTGAGACTTCTACCACCGATTTCCCTTCTGCAACCATAATCACTTCACTCGGTGACAGCGTAGCCCCGTCAACAAATACTGTATGTTCTGCTGTCATCAAATTCACTCCAGCATACCATTGATTAAATCATCATCTGCGTGATTTGGAAGGGTGACTTCCAAAAGGGGTTCCAAATCCATGGCTCGTTCAATTGCAAATTCAGCACCGCTATTACGTGCCCATGCACGACGTGCTACGCCGTTGTTAACGTCCCAGTGAAGCATTGAATTCAATTTGTTTTCCGCTTCTTCAGAACCATCCAAAAGAAGACCGAATCCTCCATTGATCACTTCACCCCATCCGACACCTCCACCGTTGTGTATGCTCACCCAAGTAGCGCCTCGGAAGGAATCTCCTATCACGTTTTGAATGGCCATATCGGCTGTAAACATGGACCCATCCTGAATGTTCGCAGTTTCTCTGTAAGGGCTATCTGTCCCTGACACATCATGATGGTCCCTTCCGAGTACAATTGGGGCGGATATTCGACCGTCTGCAATCGCTTTGTTCATTGCAATAGCAATATTCCGGCGCCCTATATCATCTGCGTACAGTATTCGCGCTTGACTACCAACAACAAGATGATTTGAGCCAGCCTGTTGTATCCACCGGATGTTATCGTCTATTTGTTGGCGGATTTCATCTGGCGCATGGTTCAACATTTCTGTGAGCACATCCTCAGCAATTTTGTCTGTGATTGACAAATCTTCAGGTTTTCCACTCGTGCAGACCCAACGGTACGGGCCAAACCCATAATCAAAACAAATAGGCCCCATGATGTCTTCAACATAGGAGGGGTAGCGAAAACTACCGTCATCGTTCAATACATCTGCTCCAGCACGGGATGCTTCAAGCAAGAACGCATTCCCATAATCCCAAAAATACATTCCGTTCTTGCTGAGAGTATTGATTGCATTTGCATGCCGGCGAAGCGTTTTTTGAACTTCATTCACAAATTGTTCTGGACGCTCTGATAGCATGATCGCACTTTCCTCATATGAGAAATCAGCAGGAAAGTATCCACCTTGGAAGGGATTGTGAAGGCTGGTTTGGTCACTCCCCAGGTCAATGCTGACGTCTCGCTCTATGCAGCGCTCCCACAATTCAACGATATTGCCGATGAGGCCTACAGAAATTGGCTTTTTCTTTGATGCGGCAGACACCATCAAATCAATGGCCTCGTCGATATTGTCTGTAACATCTGTCAACCATCCTTGGGTGTGTCGTTTGCGTGCTGCATGTTCATTTGTTTCAGCTACGATACATGCTGCCCCTGCTATGGTTGCCGCTTTTGCCTGAGCGCCTGACATCCCTCCCAAACCACTGGTGATGAAGGTCACGCCGCCAAGTCCTTCTGACGCAGATAAACCGAGGTGCATCCTTGCTGCATTCAGCAACGTAATGGTAGTCCCGTGAACGATTCCTTGAGGGCCGATATACATGTAAGAACCAGCGGTCATTTGACCATACTGGCTCACACCCATAGCATTCATTTTCTCATACTCGTCTGGCGTGGAGTGGTTCGGAATGACCATGCCGTTGGTCACAACGACACGTGGCGCAGAGGGTGACGATGGAAAGAGTCCGAGAGGATGACCAGAATACATGACGAGTGTTTGTTCTCGCGTCATTTTACTCAAATATTGCATCACCAGTCTGTATTGTGCCCAATTCTGAAAAACGGAGCCGTTTCCACCATAGGTGATGAGTTCGTGAGGGAACTGAGCTACTGCTGGGTCTAGGTTATTTTGAATCATCAGCATGATCGCAGCCGCTTCTTGGCATTGGGCAGGATAGGCATCTAAGGGGTGTGCTTTCATGTCGTATTCAGTTGGCCTGAACCGGTTCATGATGATGCGCCCAAATGTGTTCAACTCATGGAGGAATTCCACAGCTAATTCAGCATGATGGTCCTTGTCGAAATACCTTAACGAATTGCGTAGAGCCAATTTCTTCTCTTGAGAGGTCAAGATTTGCCTTCTAGCAGGCGCATGGTCCACTGTAGAGTCAATGGGTTTGGACTGTGGGAGATTAGTGAGGATGCCCTCTCCAATATGCTTCCGAAGCGCGTCCCATTGCGAGTCCATGGCATCGGGTCGAACTGGTTGTCTTTGAGCATTGTTCTTCTTCACCGTCTAAACGATTCTTCGGCAACCTCAAAAAACCCCTTTGGTTGGGATTCTACGGAGGCGGTTTTCTGGACGGTAAGGACGACGACATGGCGACTGTAAATGTCAAGCGCGAATTCAATATTGTTTTTGGCGCAACAATCGCATTTTCGCTTGCGTTTTTATTCGCAGGTGCCCTGTTTGTTGAAACCGTAATGGAAAGTTTGGTAGAGGATGATTCAGCCTACAACGGGCGAGTCCCCGTATGGGAACGTGAACTTCTTGAATTTGAGACTACTGGAGATTTTGGAGTAGCTATTGAAACTGGCCCATATTCCCTTCTGCCCACTGAAAATGAATGGAATTCAACACATCATTTCGTCGAGTATACTCTGCCCATTGAGGAGGGGGGGGCGGCTCCAAATGCACTCATTAGTCTCGCTGTATGGCGACCAAACGTACCTGAAGGCACATTAGTGCCGGTTATTGCAGAATTTGGACCTTATTTTCAAGAACAGAGTGTTGAAACACCTACGATTGAAGTCCCTGGATCTTGGCTCGGTCAAATGATTATTGACCAAATTCTACCCCACGGCTATGCCTTTGCTCAAGTATCCGTTGCTGGGACTGGACGATCAAATCACTGCATGGACCTAATGGGCAATGCTGAACAACTTGGCAACGATGCAGCAGTACGTTGGCTGGGAGAACAATCATGGTCAAATGGCGCAGTAGGAATGATTGGAAAATCATATGATGGAAGCACACCATGGCAGGCTGCTATGTTTGGTTCGGAACATGATTATCTGAAAACTATCGTGCCTATCTCGGGGCTCATTGGTGTAAAAGAACTCATGTGGCGAAACGGTTCTGCAGAAGCAAGAGCCCCAATTATGCATAATGGTGTTTATGGTTCATACGGGCTTGACGGCGACGAGGAAGATTATCAAAACCTATGTCCAGATTACATCATCGGACCAGGTACAGGGGTTTCCGCATATTTGTTAGGGTCTGAGGTCGCAGGAGACTATTGGGCTGAACGGTATTTCCTTGACCGTGTCCTTGAACACTATACCGGTAGTGTCTATCTCATCCAAGGCATGCATGACTGGAACGTAGACCCTCACATGGCTGTTCCAACAATCAATGCTCTCAAAGATGCTGGAATTGACGCAAAAGGCCTCTTTGGTCAATGGGACCACGATTATCCAGACCGTCCCGTTCAACTTGACGACAGATCCGATTTAGGTGGTCGCGGTGGAGAAGCTTTCCCCGAGATGGTAAGGTATGATTGGATGCAAGACCTGTTGGAATGGTTTGATTTCTATCTCCGTGATGTCGGAGACCAACCTGGGCTTTGGATAGAGATACAATCAAATCAAGGCTCATGGAGATTGGAAGACCGATACCCTCCTGCAGATGTTGAAATTCTGGAGTGGGATTTGGGTGGTGTGATGGAGAATGTAGGCGGTACGACCACTGTGACACCTGGATTGAACAATGGACCCGTTTGGGAGTCCCAACCTCTCAACAGCACACTTTACATCGCGGGCGTACCAAGGCTCCATGTTGACGTAACTACTGCAACCCTAGGTGGACAGTTGTATGCTCTCTTAGAGGACTGTAATCCAGATGATAATTGCATCCATATTGGACATGCAATTATGGATTTAAGATACCACGCAGGTGGAGACGAAATTCAGACATGGACGCCTATCATTGAAACAATCAATGCCAAAATGGAGTTCTTCCCGTTAGATGTGGAAGTAGAAGAAGGTCATCGCATTAGGGTTTCACTTCAATCAACTGGAGAGGACTATTTGCCAGCAAGCACAACATCTGTGGTATTCATACAAGAGGGAGCATCATCAACCCTTCAGTTGGATACATTTTCCCCAGATGAACGCCAATATTTTACTCCACCAGCTTGCATGCACGAATTGTGTATTCAAGCAACCAGTTCTTGATTCGACGTCTTTTCTGTATCCCATAGCGTAAACACAATGCCGGAAAGCATCATCAATCCGGCGAAGAGTATTACGCCGTATCGAATTGATAGTTCGGTATATTCCATCATATATCCGGCAACGCTGGTTGATACAGAAAAGGCCAATGATAAAATCAACATGTCCGTGGAAAATACACGGCCTCGGATTTCATCTTCGACCCATTGTTGAGTGAGAATGGTAGATAGCACCCAATTTGCTCCACTGGCACTATGCGCAATAACAACGAGGACAACAGTAAGCCACAGTGTGATGTCAAGTGTAAGGCCAACGAGCAGGTAGAAGAATCCAGACGCTATGATCAATTGACCAACAAGGGAAGGCCAACGGTTTGGGTTTGTGAATACATTCCGAGCCAATATTGGACCGAGGCCCGTCCCCAAACCGCGGGCAAAAAAGAACAATCCGAATCCAAATGCTGCTCCAAACCCGGTTAGGTCTGCTCCCATTAGGACCAAGTAGACGCCAGCCAGTCCACCGCCAGCAATGTTCCATGATGCTTTAGCAAACACAATTCTAAACAATCTCGGTTCGCTACGAATTCGTTTCCAACCTTTGACAATATTCGCAAATGCGGTGGAGATGAGTGGGCCGTCCATATCGACATCCCGTTCTTGTGGAAGTTTAAGTCGTATCAAGAATAGAGTACCGACAAGGAAGGTGATCGAATCAATAATGAACGCTGCGTCTACTCCCCACACAGACACGACTATTCCACCAAGCATTGCACCAATACACAATGCTGTTGACCACGATGCGGCATCAAGTGCATTGGCTGTTGCGAGGTCTTCTTCATCCACAACGTTTGGTAGAGCCGCCCGTTCAGCAGTCATGTAAGCACCATGGAGCATCATCATCAACCCAGATAAACCAAGCATCCAAACCATATCTTCTGGCCCATCAACCATCAAGAAGCCCAACGCAAGAACACTTTGTGCTAGATTTGATACCACCATGAGTGTTTTTCGATTAAATCGATCTGCAAGCAGGCCAATGATGGGCTGTAAAAGGGCAAAACTAAGCATGCGTACTGTGAATAATACCCCTAGTAGAAATTCACTATCCGTATATTCTAGGATTAAGAAGAAGAGTGCAATTGTATTGAACCATTCTCCTAGCATGGAGATGACTGCAGCGATCCACAAACGTCGAAAATCTTTGTTTCGGGATACGAGTTCAACATAGGATTTGCCAGTCAAGGTTCATTCCTCCTCGCCACCTATGGAAGTTGAACTGACCATTGAACATACAATCCATTTTGAAGTAGGTGTATTGGATTGTTCAGCCGTAGAATGCAATGGGACGAGACTGTTGGCCTCTGGGAAATATGTCGCAATATTTCCCGATGGTATAGGATAAGGAACAATGAGCCAATGATCCGAATGGCGTTTTTCACCAAGGAAATGGCTTGTTATGTTGACTTCTGTACGAGCCTTCCAGCCTCGCTCAACCATGTCATTAGCGTTCATAAAGACAATGCGGCGGTTCCCTTTTACGCCTCGGTACCTGTCGGAAAGGCCGTAAATTGTTGTATTGTATTGGTCGTGACTTCGGAGTGTCATCATCACATACTGATCATCTTCAACCTGAAGGTTAGGTAAATCATGAACGGTAAAATGGGCTTTCCCGTCAGGTGTAGAGAAGGATTGGGAATCTCTTGGAGGATTAGGTAATTCAAACCCATTGGGTCCGCTGACACGGTCATTGTAGTTGTCAAAACCAACTAAAGATGCCTCCATGAGGTCGCGTATCTTACTGTAATCTTGACCGAGTGCTCTCCATTCCAGGTGCTTTACTCCTAGAGTAGATTCTGCAAGTTCTGCAACAATCCAGGGTTCGCTCTTAAGTGAGGTAGAGGCTGGTTTTAGTCCTCCTTGAGAACGATGAACAACACCCATAGAATTTTCAACAGTCACAAATTGTTTGGTTCCATTTTGAATGTCAAGCTCAGTTCTCCCAAGGCATGGGAGGATAATCGCAGTTTCTCCCGTGACGAGGTGAGACCTGTTGAGTTTTGTTGAAACCTGCACGGTCATTGGAATATTCTGTAGGCCCCGTGAAGTAACATCTGTATCTGGTGTAGCAGATAGGAAATTTCCACCCATGCAGAAGAAGAAGTCTATTTTCCCCTTGTCCATCGCATCAATGGCTCGTACAACATCGTAGCCGTGCTCTCTCGGAACCTCAAACTCTAATCCTTTTTCGAGCCGGTCAAGGAAAGCATCGGATGGTGCTTCCCAAATTCCTACTGTACGGTCGCCTTGAACATTTGAATGGCCCCTGACAGGGCAGAATCCTGCGCCCTGTCTGCCTACGTGTCCACCCATTAACAACAGGTTGACGACTTCCTGAATCACTGCTACGCCATTTCGATGTTGAGTTAATCCCATCGCCCAACAAGCAATGGTTGCATTAGACTTGGCCAACATCAGCCCTGCAGTCTCAATTTCCTTTCTTGTAAGTCCTGAATCTTTAGTAATTTGCTCCCAGGTTGTGGATGCGGTTTTTGCAATCATCTCATCCATGCCTTTTGTCTTTGAAGATACAAACTCATGGTCAATGGCGTCTTGGTCAATTTGAATTTTTAGCAGACCTTTGATCAATGCAGCATCACCACCAATACGAACACCTAGGTGCAAATCCGCCAATGTTGTAGATTTCAAATTCCCCTTCATGTAATCTTGAGGATGCTTGAATTGCATAAGTCCGGCCTCGGGCAATGGATTCACGTGGATGATCTTGGCGCCTCTATGTTTTGCATCCCTCAATGCCGTTAACATTCGTGGATGGTTCGTCCCTGGATTTTGGCCAATTACCATGATGACGTCTGCGTGATTGAAGTCATCCAAAGATACAGTCCCCTTCCCGATTCCAATTGTTTGCCCAAGACCTTTTCCACTGGATTCATGACACATGTTTGAACAATCGGGGAGGTTGTTTGTACCGTATGCCCGCACAAATGCTTGGTAGAGAAATGCCGCTTCGTTGCTGGTTCTTCCCGAGGTGTAAAAGGCGGTTCGATTGGGGTCTGTAATCGAATTCAGATGGTCAGAGATTCGCGTGAAGGCATCCTCCCACGATATTTCGGCATAATGTGAAGATCCTTTTTCGAGGATGACCGGGTGGGAGATTCTACCTTTCCGATTGAGTTCATAATCGCTTAGTGATGAGAGTTCCTTAACCGAGTGCTTAGAAAAAAAATGAGGCGTGACATGGGCTTTCATTGCTTCATCTGCAACCGCCTTTGCTCCATTTTCACAGAACTCGAATGTAGTTCTATGCTCTGGGTCAGGCCAAGCACAACCTGGGCAATCAAACCCTTCTTTTTGGTTGACCATTGTGAGATTCTTAATGGTCTTAGCAACTCCCATTTTAGAAATCCCGTGTTTCGCGGAAGAAAGAACTGCTGGAATCCCAGCCGCTTTTGTTTTGGGCTTTTTCAAATGGAGCGCATTTGTGTCAATTGGTGTTCGTGCCTTTACCTGACGTTCCATTGACATACCTCAAACCGACCGAGATGACATCCCTTCTCAATCCTTTGTATGAAATCTCCCGTCAACCGGTCCTATTACGACTGATTTTCCATTGCGCACAAACGATACGAGCGTGATGTTCGCGGCCCGAGCTGTTTTTGCAGCAAGGGATGATGCAGCCCCCACGGAAACAATTACTGGTATGTTGGATTTTGCAGCCTTCATGACTATATCCCACCCACATCTTCCAGAAAGGAACATTGCTCGGATCGACTGGGTAGTGCCGGAAAGGAATGTTGCTCCAATGACTTTGTCTACTGCATTATGTCGCCCAATATCTTCCTTTACATCTAGCGCTCCGTCATTGAATAATAGACCGGCACCGTGAACCCCGCCGTTTTTTGAAAATTCAACTTGTTCAGCCCTCATTTTGTCTAGTAGCAATATGAGTTCGTGCATTGAATACAACTCAGATGGATTCGAAACAGTAGGGGTTCTGTCAATCAAATCTGACAAATCATTTTGATCGCAGGCACCACAGGAACTTACGACGATATTGTTTCTCTTGGTATTCAGTTCCACTTTTTCATTCAAAAGATTCACACTGATTCCAGTGGAATTTTGGTCTATGGAAATATTTGGCTTTGTCGTTGGAGTCACGAGGTCATATTCAGTGTAATAATGACCGCAGAGTAATTCTTCAAGGTCACGATTAGATGCGAGTAAGGAAGTTATTTTTTCCCCGTTAAGACAAAGATGAATGAGGGATTCATCGCCTAGGAACTCCTTCTCTAGACTCATTTTACCATCATTCCATCGGTGAACGACGGTGGAGAGGGAATCTTCGATGTTCATTCCTCCTTCGAAGGGTCGATATCTACGTCAAAGAATTCAAATTGCGTTGCAACGAGTTCCTCGCTCGTTTTTGCTTCAGCATAAGCATCTAGAGGCTCTTGGTTGAGTTGGAAGAATCGTTCACCCCAACGAAATGCGCCCAAAACCTCGCTTGCCTGTTCCTTTCGCCCTATGAGGTAGAGTATGGTCGCCAATGCTTCGGCAGTGGTCAATCGGCCAGGTTTACCCCAATTTACAGGATTGGCAGCAAGGAGTAGCGGTAACATTCTTGGCTGGAGTCGTGTCTTTTTCATCACTTGTTGGACACTTGTTTCAATATGAGCCCAACTGCAATCAAGGCCAACGATTGCCCCATGCTGCTCGAGCAAAACATGGTGGTCTTCTGGACCGAATACTTTCCCGCATAAGGGTTCCAAAATGAATCCGCGCTTAGGCAGTGTTCTCAAATTCTTATGAAGCCTCAAGTTGCCTCTTTTTCCGGCTAGGACTGCCGTATTTTTTTTGGGATCGTCTTGGGCAAGCCAAATTGCATGCACCGGTATTGAGTCCATCGCAGTCACCGGGCATCGTTGAAGTAGTCACCAAATGTCATTCCACGAGAAGGGCCAGAATCCAATCGACGAGTTTCAGATGATGTATGTTCAACCATCAATGTGATATTGAGAATACGCTCAAATTTTCGAATCAATGAATCAGTAGGCATTTTACCCGATTCCGCCGCCTTGATGACATTGACGGTCTCAGCCATCTTTTTGCCGAGTTGTTGGTGAGATAGGTTCATTTTTTTGCGTGCGGTTGAAATACGCTTTCCGAAGTCTTCTGCAAGTTCTTTTTCACCTCGTGACATCAGGTCATTTTTCTTTCGTGGAGCAGAAGGCCGAGGATGAGCCGCCATGGACCGTGCTTTTGCAAGGCCGGGTGCTACGGTCTTTGGAATCAAGTTCATCTTGTCAACGCATCGGCCACAGGCTGTGACCTCCGTCTTACCGGTTTTAACGCTCCTAACGCTCACTTTCATCGCCCCGCAAAGTTCACAATCACCCAATGCAATTCCTCCTCATACACTTACTGATGGTGACAACCTTTGAACCCTTTGACACGGCTGTTTTCGCAAAATACAATCGCTGAGTTCATACAGTGTGGGCATTTGGATTATACTGAATAACATGGGGACCGATGTTGATAGGAACGACAGAAGCATGCCTAATACTCAGGATGACGACATCCGAGAGTTGGAGGAAGCTTACGCTAAATTACGAGACGAATCTCAACAATTGATTAACGAGCGCACATCTCTTGAATCTGAGGTGCGTACGCTTCGTAAAAAGGTCGAGCGTTTGGATGAAAATGTCAATCTCCTGAAGATGCCACCACATATAATCGGCCACCTTCAAGATGTATTGGATCATGAACGAGCCATCGTACGTTCATCCAACGGAACGGTGTTCCAAGTATCTCTCAATCAGCGTCTCGATCCTGATAAACTCAAACCCGGAACCCGTGTGGCCCTTAACCAAGACAGTTTGTCCGTGATTGAAGTGCTTCATGAGGCATGGGATCCAATGGTCAGTGGAGCGGAAATGGTGGACAAACCGGACATTACTTACGCTGAAGTTGCAGGTCTTGCTGAACAAGTGGAATCTGTGCGAGAAGCCATTGAACTACCGCTTGTGAAGCCTGAACTGTTTGAAAAAGTAGGGATCGTTCCACCAAAAGGAGTTCTCCTTGTCGGCCCACCTGGGTGTGGGAAAACTCTCCTCGCAAAAGCGGTAGCAAACCATACAGATGCGACATTTATTCGCATGGTTGGAAGTGAACTTGCACAGAAATACATAGGTGAAGGTGGCCGCATGGTTCGCGAACTATTTTCTCTCGCTAAAGAAAAGGCACCGAGTATAATTTTCTTAGATGAAATAGATGCAATCGGTGCTAAGCGATTGGATGGTTCAACAAGCGGAGACCGTGAAGTTCAGAGAACATTAATGCAATTACTTGCAGAATTGGATGGTTTTGATGCACTCAACGATGTTAAAATTATTGCAGCTACAAACCGCCCCGATATTCTTGATGACGCGCTATTGCGACCCGGTCGGTTTGACAGGGTGATAGAAATCCCAATTCCAGATGAGGATTCAAGAAAAGCTATTCTCGAAGTACACATTAAGGGAATGAATACCCAACGCATTCAAATGAAAAGAATTGTAGAAAAAACCCAAGGATATTCTGGTGCAGAACTCAAAGCAACTTGCGTGGAGGCAGGAATGATTGCAATTCGAGATAACCGTTCTACTGTTACCAACGCAGATATGCTCGCAGCAGTTAGCCGACTTGACCGGAAAAAGTCACAAGGCGCTGGCCAATCATCCCCTGAAGCATTGTATTCTTGATGAATTAATTACAAACAACATTCAAAGGCCCCATGAGCAGGCAACACGGCATGGGCAAGCGATTGATCGAATGCGTACCCAATATTTCAGAGGGCCGTGATACGAACCTCATCGATGAAATTGTTGCTTCGGCACGGGCGATAGACGGATGTCATGTTCTTGGTGTTGAGCCCGATCAAGATTACAACAGAACCGTCATCACACTTGCTGGCGAACCGGAGCCGGTCATGGCTGGAGCCATTGCATTGATTGAACACAGCGTGAGGGTTCTTGACATGAGGACACATTCTGGGGAACATCCAAGATTAGGGGTCGTTGACGTGTGTCCATTTGTTCCATTGAAAGGCGTCTCGATGGATGAATGTTCTCAGATGGCTCGTGATGTTGTAGAACATCTGGCAGAGAGTACCGGGGCACCAATGTTCCTCTATGGCGGAGCGGCTACGCATCCGGAACGTGAACTCCTTTCGACCTTAAGGAAAGACCAATATGAAGGTCTTGAGGCAAGGCTATCGGGGCAAGAACATCGTCATTCAGAATTCACCCAATATCCCGATGCCGGGGCCACTCAATGGAATGATGTGGCCGCTCGTGCCGGAGGAATCACAGTTGGTTCACGTCCAATCCTAGTGGCTTACAACGTCAATGTGGAAGAAAAGGATGCACGTGTATCAAAGAAAATAGGTTCGCTGGTGCGCTCAAGTGGAAGGTTACTCAAATCAAGCAATGGCTCATCAGTACGCGTGAAAGGTATGTTACCAATGGTACAAGGAATGGGAGTTACCCTTGAGGAATTGAATATTTCTCAGGTCTCAATGAATTTGAGAGATGTTGAATTGTGCCCGCTTCACATGGCATTCAAAGCTTGTGAGTCATTAGCGAGCGACCATGACACCCGCCTCCTAGGTAGCGAAATCGTGGGCTTGGTCCCTCTCAAGGCAATGCTAGAGGCCGGAGCGTATTTTGACCCTGAAGCTGAGGATGAAACCGACTTGGTGGCTGGTGCGATTAAAGGCCTAGGATTGAATCAATTGCATTCTTTTGACCCATCGAAAGGAATAATTGAATGGGCAATAGAAAAGGAGCTGATGGAATGAATTGGATGGATATGACACAACGAGAATTTCAAGCCGCACTTGCATCTTCATCACCAACGCCTGGTGGTGGGACTGCATCGGCCATCGCCTTGGGACAAGCTGCATCCTTGGCTTGTATGGTGGCAGACCTTACTCTCGGAAGTGAAAAATGGTCTGCTGGTTGGCCGGCAGCTGAGCACGTTCAAGAGATAGCAATTCCAATGATGACTCGTTCTGGAATTCTTGCAGAAGAAGACAGTGACGCGTTTGATGAAGTCATGGCGGCATTCAAAATGCCTAAAAGTTCGGATTCAGAAAAGACACACAGAAGAACTGCGATAAAAAGTGGGACCTTACAGGCAGCAAAGGTCCCATTTGAAACTGCGGAGGTAGCACTTGCACTCCTCAAAGCGCTAACTGAACTGGCAGTGCACGGTAATGCAAACGCAGTAACTGATGTTGGTGTTGCAGGACTTCTTGCGAGTGCAGCAGCAAAAGGTGCTCTCTTTAACGTGGAAATTAACCTTCAGTCGTTGCCAGACGATATGGGTGTGGCTCTACGAGAAATGATGCCAGGAATGCTGCAACAAGCAAAATTGGATTCACGCAGTGTTATGGAAGCCGTTCGCACTCGTATGTCAAATTGATTAACGAACTTGAGAGCCTTGTGAGATGTCACCATCAATGGTGATGAGTTTTACATTACCCTCACCATCGTCAGCCGCTAACATCATGCCTTCCGAGGTAATACCTCTCAATGAACGAGGTGCGAGGTTGGCAACGAACACAATCGATTTACCAACCATTTCGTCAGGCTTGTAGTATTCCTTCAACCCAGCACAAATTGTTCTGCCTTCCTCGGTTCCATCATTAATTTTGACGACATAGAGGCGGTCCGCGTTCGGGTGATCATCAACAGAATCTATTGTCCCAGTTCTCAAATCAACACTCATAAACGATTCAAAATCGAGGTATGCTATCCCTTCTACTTCTTTCACTTTCTTACCACCTTTCTTCTTTTTCTTGCCACCTTTGACACCATGAACAGTATCATCTTCTGCAGGTTTTTCTTCGACTAGGCCTTGTTCAACAGATAAAATTTCATCCAAATCAAGGCGTGCAAATAACGGCGCAGGGGTTTCGGTGAGCCACCCGAGCGTTGCCGACCAATTCGTGGCTTCAGACCATCCTATGTCAGCCACATTCCCATCTAACCCGAGATTATCCCAAAGGCGTTGCGCCGATGTTGGCATGAACGGCTGAGTTGTGATAGCCAAGAAACGTGAAATTTTCCAACAAAATGCGAGGGTTGCTAGACTTTCTTCGTGCCCATCTTGTGGTTCTTTGAGATGCTTCCAAGGTGCTGCTCGCTGTAAAATTTGATTCCCGTATTGTGCAACGTTCATGACTTGTCTTAGCGCTTCTTTGTATCGGTGGCGTTCAAGAGATTCAGTAATAGAGCCAAGAGCCCGTTCTAATTCTTGCTCGTGTTCTCGGACGCAATCATGATTTTCATGTGGTGTGAAGGGTGAACAACCAGGTTCTGTTGGTAGCCGAGCCCCCAATGTCAAGACTCTATGTACGAAATTGCCGTACGCCGCAATCAGTTCAGAATTGACCTTCTCAACGAAATCAGGCCAATTGAAATCAGTATCATGATTTTCGGGCATGTTAATGCTAAGGTAATATCGGAGGGTGTCCGGGTCGTAACGTTCCAAAAATGATGGAAGCCAGACTGCATGCTTACGTGATTTTGAGAATTGTCCACCGGCCAACATAAGATACTCCATGGCCGGGACATTTGCCTCCAATGCGAAGTCCCCTGGTCCGGGCATTTCAATCGGGTCCGCAGATGATTTACCATTGGCAGCGTGATTGAGACCCAAAATTAGAGCAGGCCAAATGACCGTATGGAATGGAATGTTGTCCTTTCCTAAGAAATAGAGGTGGCGAGGTGTTGTTCCTTCATCTGATACGGACCACCATCGTTTCCAAGCATGAGCCCCGTCTGGATGGGCATTTGCTGCCGCAATATCTTCAGACCAAATTCTGGCACACGTTGAATATCCTTGCACGGCTTCAAACCAAACATAAACGCATTTTCCTTGCCATTCATCGCCATCGAGGGGAACTGGAATCCCCCAAGATAAATCTCGTGTCACAGCTCGTGGCCGCAAGCCCATATCTAGCCATTGTTTTGTCATGGCTTTCACGTTAGATTTCCAGACCGATTGACGCTCAGAAGCGTGTGCTGTAAGGGCATCTTGAAAGAGATCAAGTCGGTAAAAAAGATGTTCGGTATCACGAATTTCAACTTTTGAATCAGGATTCATTTTAGAAATTGGATTTTTCAATTCCACGGACTCATATGTCGCACCACATGCGTCACATTGATCGCCACGTGCGCCTTCTTCACCGCAAGCTGGACAATTCCCCTCCACATACCTGTCAGGAAGGAAGCGCCCGGAACCATCGTCGTGAAGTTCGTAGTACTGCTCCATTGTTTTTCGCTCAAACAATCCTGCTTTTTCCAGGGCTAGAAAATTATCCTGCACCATGGTCTTATGCTTTGGGTCGGACGTTCGATTAAACAAAGCACCACCGTATTCTATGCCTCTGCTATCAATTTCGGGGTTCCATGAACAACCTAAATCGAGGAGTGCTTTGCTATTTATTGCATGATATTCATCTACAACTTCCTGGGGAGAAATTCCCTTCTGTTCAGCAGAGACTGTGATTGGTGTACCGTGCTCGTCAGAACCTGATACCATTAACACACGATTTCCTTTGGCGCGCTCAAAGCGATACTGGATGTCTGGGGGGAGATAACATCCTGCAACGTGACCCAAATGAAGTGGTCCATTCGCATATGGCCATGCGACGCAAATGAGAACATATTCCCCATCCATTTGACTCCCTCATTCAACGCAAAGGCTGAGGCTTCTTGAGGTTCACCCATGGATATTTACAGCAAAGGACTCCTTCAAGACAGCCGTCATTTTGAATAACCCTTCTCTCATGGGACTAACTACCCCCCCTCCGGGGAGGAGACCTAGAAACCCCATGGCTGACTACACCTTGCTCATTTTCTACTCCACCCTCGCCCTTGGCGTTTCGTTCTTATGTTCTATTCTTGAAGCAGTGGTACTTTCAATCCCACAAACCTATGTTTCAGTTCTTGAGAAGGATAAGAAGCGTACTGCAGCAATGTGGTCATATCTGAAAGATGATGATTCCGTACGACCGCTCACAGCAATACTAACGCTGAACACTGTGGCTCACACAATGGGGGCAGCAGGAGTAGGTAGTGAGGTCGCTAAACAATTCGGAGATAGTGCATTAACCGTAGCCTCAGTGATTCTGACTCTTGCTGTTTTATTCTTCTCAGAGATCATCCCGAAGACACTGGGTGCTGCATATTGGAAACGCCTGTCGACGCCATCGGCTTATGTCCTTACTTGGTTGACAAAAATGCTCGTCATCTTGATAGGGCCTATCCAAATGCTGAAATCTATTCTGCCAAAGGGGAATCAATCAATTGTTACCCGAGATGATTTGGTTGCTATGGCTGACCTTGGAGAAATTGAAGGCGCTTTGGAGGAATCCGAAGAAACAGTCATACACAATCTCTTGAGATTGCGAGAAATTCATGTCGAAGATGAAATGACTCCACGTGTGGTTGTCACCGCATATGATGTTGATGCTACAATTAAAGAAATCCTTGATGAGAACAGCATACTTCGATTTTCTCGTATCCCTGTGTACCACGAGGGGATTGACAATGTCATCGGACTTGTGATTCGGTCTGAAATCCTCATGGCTGCAAGCCGTGATGAGTGGGATACTACCTTGAGGCAAATGATGAAACCAATTTTGTCTGTAGAATTGGGAAGCACCATAGAAGAGGCACTGGATATGTTCCTATCCAACAGACAGCAGTTTGCTCTCGTGAAGGACGAATTCGGTGGTACATCAGGCATTCTAACAATGGAAGACGTCATGGAGACGCTGTTGGGCAAGGAAATTATTGATGAATTGGATGAGGTTGATGACATGCGCGAACTTGCAAGGAATCAAGCTGCTCAATCCGATGAGGATTGAAAACCACAATCATCCAACCATTGATTGACAACGACATCTCTGTCTGCATGTACTGCGCACCCTGAATGGCGAAGACTTTCCATTATACGAGAGGTGAGGAGTCCCTTCGTACCTGCATCATCGTGACACTTCTGTAGTCGCAGGTAATGTGTATCTCCCAATCGTTCATCGTTTGCTGCCTGAACAAGGAGAGTCGGTTCTTGTGTCAAACCCCAAATCGGAGCGTCAGTCTCGTTTAGTTCTGAGAAATTTGGCCTCTCATGGTTTATTGAGTTGAATTGACCCATCATACGCCACAAAACTATCGGTTGAATGGTTTTTGGAATTTTAAGAATGTTGCATGTCTCTTGAAATATTTCTGTGTAGCCCGTCATTGGAGATTCCAAAATCCATCCCAAGATATCCGGTATGGGTTTCAGTTCGTTCCTACGAGAGCTGAGGCGCAATCCAATAAATCCACCCATGCTATGACCGTAATAGCAAATTCCTCGTGAAAACAAAAATGGGTGGGAGGTGGAGATGTGATTTAATGATTCAATTACCGTTGTTGTTGCTTGTTCTGCCGTCCATTTAGAAACGGAATCTGAGCCTCCGTGACTTGGTAGATCTACCGCTACAACACCCCAGCCGCGTTCGATGAATTGCCGTGCCCGTCCAACCATCCGAGATGATGCAGAAGTCCAGCCATGAATGATGACCAAGGTTGGTACATCCGATGATGTTGCCTCATGTATGTAGGAATTTACCATGCCAATTTGGGTTTGTTGAGAGATTGATTTCCATTCAATGCCCTCCAAGATAGGTTTTCGCCGTTTTGGCGCCCGAAAAGAAAGTTGGGTTACAGTTTCGAGATAGCAGATGGATGAAAACAGAATGATGCCAATAATTGCCAAATCATACCCCTGGGCCATTATGTATGCTGAAACAGAGGCGAGAAGTAGAAAAATTAACGGCAATACGTTGTTCCTTGTTTGCGAATAACGCCAGAACAAGGAAATCACTTGTCTTCTTTCTCAGTCGTTGGTTCTTCTTCTGAGGAACTTTCCGCTTTCGTAACTTTCTTAGCCTTTCTCTCTTCAGTTTTCTTGACAAGTTGGTCTCCAAAGTTACCCATATTTTCTAGCCTTGCCCAAATACCTGTAGCCTTTTCGTCATCGGCTGGGACGTACTTAACCAAGAATGCTCCAAACATCAAATCGAATAGACCTTGTCGCATTTCACTGCCGTTCTTGAGATATCGGTCTACAAACCAAACAATAACGAAAATTGTACCAAGCGAAAACATGATGATTGGGGTGGTGTTATCTGCTTCTTTTAACGCCTGGAATTGTATAAAAATCATGATGATTCCAACGAGAGCCAAAATTCCAACAGAGTTAACCAATAATCCATGGAGTTTGTTGGGATTAGAACCGTCACCACGGACGAACTTCGTACGAGATACGAATTGCCCGATATTTCGGCTGAATTTTGTTGGTATGATGCCGACGTTGATGATGATGACGAGCATACCCGCTGCGAACAAGATAGTGGTGATAATTCCTGTGTCGCTGAGTGAAATGAATATAGCCGCAAACAGAACACCGAAATTTACGATGAAGTTCACTAGCCAAGAGATACGTCGGTTCATATCGGTGGATAACTCATAATCCTCTGAAAGTCCAATAGGGCGTGCTTTCTTTACTCTGGCGGTCTTTTCCTTCTTAGGTCGAGCTGCTTTTGCAACTTTTGCGGCCTTTACTGGAGCGGCTTTGGCGACTGCCTTTGCAACTGGTTTTGCTTTGGCTACTGCCTTTGCAACTGGCTTCTTAACGTCCTCTGATGCTCCACCCGCTTTGTCCAATAGTCCCATTTGTGTCACGCTTCCTTGTATTGATTGCTGATTGCAAGGTAAACTGCAAAGTCCGACGTTTCAGTAAACGCATTAATCGACTCTTCGGGCATATTGCCAAGTTGGTCGTCTACCATGTTATAGAAAATTGAACGTGTGTCGTCGTCTGTGACGGCTGGGCCAGCGAGTACTTCTTTGTAAATTTCAAAGTCATCACTTTCAACAAATGCATTGACAATCGCTTCGGGGAGATGGTCACCAAGCAAGTCATCAACAATTGAGACAAATTGAACGAAGAGGTCGTCATTATCAGACGAGGATGTTGCGACTGATGCTTGTTGTCCATCGGTACCTTCAGAGTCAATGGTTCGCTTGAGTGCTTTCCGTTGAGACATTAAGGCTTGAAGGGTTGGTGTTAATTCAGCAAGAGTTGCACTGTCACCGATGGTTTTTGCTTCCTTGTAGAGTGGTTTGAGTGATCGCAGTTCTGCTTCTACCTGCTTGAGTTCTTCTTCAACCGTGGCAGGTTGGGCTACTTCATCCTCAATGAGTTCAACAACAGGTGCATCTCGTACTTCAGCCACTTTTTCATCCAATTCAGCTTTTCTCATTACGATAATTTCTCGGTCGAGTGAGTGCCCGAAACGGTCAGCATATCGGTCGAGGAGTGACCCTGCCTCTTTGTTGGCAATCCGGTCGATATGGCCGTAAATTTGAGGAAGGGGTTTGTCGGAACGCTTTGCCCACAAATCATTGTAACCTTTTTCATCAGCCAGGCCAGATAATGTTGTGTTAGGGTCGTTAACAGTTGGGATTGGTTGAGGGAGTGGTGCGACAGGCAAAGGGGCGGGAATAGGTTCAGCAACTGGCAGCGGTGGAAGAGGGGCTACGGGCAAAGGCGCAGGTGCTGGCTGTAAGCCAGGCAATGGCGGCAATGGAGCTGCCCCCGTAGGTAGCGGGAGTGGTGGTAATCCGCCTTGAGGCATGGGCAATCCTGGTACTGGAAGAGGAGCATCTTGTTTCTTAGATTTCTTACCTCTCCGCAGACCCAAAGGACTCACCCCGTATGAAGGGATGGCGAACCACCCTTGAACCTTACCTCAAAACGCTAAGGGAAATTCGTGTTTAGAAAACGAATGATGCTCAACCAAATTAGACCAGTTTAGCCCATCCTTTTAGAACCAAGAATGTAGCCCCAGTCTCATGTATGGATATTCTGTCCCCCATTTTGGACTCCAATCTACGGTCTCCAAATTGAGCAATGGCGTCATCAACAGTGTATTCTACCTCTATTGATTCATCCATACCGAGTGCAAGAGCCTCATGAAGCGGATTGTACGGATTTGAACCGTCAGGATCTAACCTGCTTAGAGGGAATTCCGAAACTCTCATTCCAGACTTCCCATGAAGTGATGTTGGCCAACGAATTTGCCTCCTCACGTCAATTGTCACAACCTCATCCGTTTCTCCTGCTGACCCCAATACGACTGAGGTATCTGATTTGAGAAGATTTAGGAATAAGGATTGATACTTCCCCAAAAGTTCGAATCTACCGGCCTTGAGCCTCTGAACCCTATCGTGATGGTTAACTACATCTGCTAGTTTCCGTATGGAATCGGCGGTTCTCTGCGAGGTCTGCCCCTCACGGTCAAGAAGGGACTGGAGTCCTGTCTCAAGCCGTTTGAGGTCTTCAGAAGAGGAACCAGTTTTGTTCGAGATGCCTGTTAATGTATGAATCATATCATCCATACCGTTCCGAATCCGTTTGGTCCAGCCCTGTGCTCCATCATCGTGATAGCGAGCAAGACCACCTTTTACGTCAACTCCTTCTCCACGAATATGGGATACAAGTTCTCTGCGAGCTTCCGAATCTAAATGAAACAATGCAGGGTCCCGATAATGAAGATGGAAGCCGCGATGCCCAGAGAATGTAACTTGGAGATGTTCTTCTTTGAAACCAAATTCAGGTTCTAAAAAATCGTTCCATAATGACCACGCTTGTTCATGAATCACTTCCAACATCCCTGGGAAATCTTTGTCTGTAACGCCAGGTAGGTGATCTCCATCCAAATCAAAAATTAAATCTGCTCCCTGCCACAATTTATCAGCCATTTTCATTTCAAAAGGACGTTTCCAATAGGCAGTTGAATAAAAAACGGAATGCATAGCCCGCTCAGAGAGAAACGTTCTGACCTGCTCTACCCCGGAAAAAGATTTGTGACGAAGCGGAGGCGCTCCACCGAATGGAATGAACATCCACTCCCGAGATTTTACCCGTGGCGGAGACCACAGTGGGGATGTGCGGTAATATTGCCCAAATCTATGCGCAAAGCGAGCCCAGCCTTGTGACATAAAAATCGCCCCTCATCATTGTAGTGAGGCCGAGGGTTCTTGAAGGAATCCTTCAAGATTCATTCTTCATCCAGAATCGTTCATCAGCTTCTGAAATCTTTGTTTCTGAGCCAGCACCTGTTGCATCAACATAGTGTTCCCAGCACATGTAGTAATTGTCAAGAACCATAGCGTTGCCAAACGTGAGGCGAATGCCACATTCATGGCAGCGTGGTCCGAGTTCTCCATTAGGGGCCTGTGCGAGTCGGATATGTTCATGGGGCATTGTAATCCTTCCAAATTGTGCTAATTCATTCTAGTCTTTGAACTTGAGGGATGAAATTCTACCATTCTGCGTTTTCGAACTCGGAACCGCTGACCCAAGCCAGCAAATCCAAAGCAACAACACAAGATTCTGAAACTTCCGGCAGTGGGTCGTTTGTAAATTGCTCAAGGATGGGGATAATACTCCTGTCCCCAATTGCCCCCATTGCTTCTGCTGCTTCATGCCGAACCATTACATGCTCTTCTGGATCAATAAGGCGCTCTGTGAGTGTTGGGAGGCAAACTGGATTTTGCATTTGTCCAAGTACATATGCGAGTTCATGACGCAGTAGCGCACTGGAAGAATGAAAGCCTGCACACAATGCTAGACATGCCTCGTCACTTCGTTCATTTCGGAGAGAGAACACGGCTCTCATCCTTTGAAACATTGGTAAAGATTCATTTTGAACCGCATCACGCCATAGCGAAACATTCCCTGAAGAAGTTGGTGGAGCAGGGTCTACAGAACCGTATTGGCTCTGCCGCGGAACGCGCTCATCTTGGACCATGAGGATAACCTCAAGCAGCACCGATGAAGTCAATGTCTTGAACGTCAAAGTCGGCTTGTATCAACCCGAGTTCCTGGCCTTCAACAATAAATCGTCGCACAGAGGCTCTGCCCTCGTCTTCGTAGTCAATTGTCCGGTCGTTAACATACATCCCAACAAATTCTTTGTTGGTGTCATCATCAATACCGCGACCCCATTCCTTTGCAAATTCTAATGCATCTTCTGGAGATTTCAAGGCATACTCAATGCTCATTTTAGTGTAGAGAGTGATGTCTTCCATGACCGATTGCCCGAGGTCCCTTCGAACAACGTTGCCGCCAAGAGGCATTGGCCAATTTTCTGTCCTTCCATTCCACCATTTTCCAAGGTCAATCAACACATCAAGGTCGTGGTCGACATAGGTCAGTTGCCCTTCGTGAATGATGAGCCCACTTTTGTACGTTCCATCAAGAATTCTTGGAATGATTTCGTCAAACGGGACTACAGCGACTTGACAATCGCCCCAAGCAAGACGGAGTCCAAGGTAGGCACTGGTTTTCAAACCGGGCACTGCAATCACATTCGAGCGAGCATCTTCTTCCGAAACCCCAGACATGGTGACGACCATTGGACCGTATCCTTCGCCCATAGACGCACCGCAATTCATGAGCGCATAGTGTTCTGCAATCTCCGGATACGCATGGATTGATACAGCAGACACTTCCAAATCTTGATTCATTGCCCGATGATTCAGTGTTTCAATATCTTGTAGTTCATGAACAAACCGATAGCCTGGTGTGGGGAAGGCTCCTGTTGTCATGGCGTGGAACATGAATGCATCGTCAGGGTCAGGGCTATGTCCGATTCTAACGATTTTATTTCCGTCTTCGTCCAGTGGCAGTACTACGTCCATAGACCTGCCAATCTCCAGCCCTTCAAGAACCAACCGTTCAAAAAAATAAACAACAATTTGGAATTATTCCGTCACCAAGCAAATTCGAGTGGTTCGGGAAGGCCACATGCTTCGCTCAAAAAACGATGAAGGCCGTCCATGTGATGGGAGTCTAGGCGGTTGAAAACCTCTCCAAAGTATTGGTCTAAACGTTCATGCGATAAATCTGAACGGCCCATTGCCCATTGAATCACTGATTCTCGCTTTTCATCTGATTGTTCAAACTCCACTAACCCTGAAAGTAAGGCTTCATGAGCTTCTTTCAGCACTTCCAATGGCGTATCATTACGGGCGACAAATACTCCAAATATCATCGGTAAGCCAAAGAGTTCTAGCCATGCCTGACCCAAGTCGAGTTGAACCATTTCGGGGAATTCCTTTGCAGCCTCAAGTGCTCTATCTCCGATGAGGAGGCAACCATCTGCGCGAGCAAGCATTGATTCATAATCCGGACCGGTTGTGAAATATTCCATTTCCCGTCCCGACTGACTGATAAGATACTTGAGCAAGGCTACAGAGGTCGCAGAATCAGTGGGTAGTGCGATAGTTTTCATTGAATCAAGAGGAACTGCTCCAAACAAAAGGACGCTACCGACTTCCCCTTGCGAACCTATACCGATGTCTGGAAGCAATACGAGTTCGTCCGCGTGCTTAGCATAATCAGCAGCAGGAATAGGTGCGAGGACACAATCTTTCCGAAGGACATGGCCAGTGAGCCATGCTGGAGGGGCAGAAAGTACATTCCACTTATCTGCTAGATTGTGGAAAAGTGGGTCACAGTTGAGGAATGCCACGCGGCCAATAGTAGACTTCCATGTATCTGTCATCACACTCACCTACTGCGCCATTTTGAGATTTCGTTTTGGGACTATTTTGGGAGGGACATAAATGCTGAATGATTCGTATGTTGTATTCCTCTGAACGGGTTGGCAGCCTGCATCGGTGATGATGCGGGCCAGTCTTGCTCGATCGTGATCTAATGGTGCGGTAGAACCGGCCAGATGCATAATCGATTCTTTTTGGACCGTCCCATCAATATCGTCGGCTCCAAATTGGAGAGCGAGTTCAGCGACATGGTCGCCAATGTTCATTCTGTATGCCTTGATGTGAGGCACATTAGAAATCACGAGTCTTGAGACTGCAATTGTACGTAGAACTTCTGAACCCGTTGCAAGTTGTGCCTGCGGTAGACGGGATGAATCGGGGAGGAACGGATAGGGTACAAAGCATTGGAAACCTGAGGTTTGGGACTGAAGGTCTCTGATTGAAATCATGTGCTGAACGCGTTGTTCAAGTGATTCAATTGTTCCAAACAGCATGGTACAGTTTGAAGGAATACCGAGTTCATGAGCCTCCTTATGAATTCGAAGATATTCTTCCGAACTTTCCTTACCGTTACAGATTATTGCGCGAACTTCATCATCTAGAATTTCTGCACCACCGCCTGGTAAAGATGTAAGGCCTGCAGCATGCAAACGAGAAAGTACTTCTTTGGTAGGAATTGATGAAAGTTGCCCGAGATGTTTGATTTCTACTGCTGTTAGTGCCTTGATTGCAACGTGAGGGAACTCCTCTCGGACTCGCTTGAATAGAGATTCATAGTGAGATACATCCCAATCAGGATGTAACCCACCAACGGAGTGTACCTCGTCAACATGGGGAGCATAACGCTCTAAATCGCTGATGTATTCCTGAATGCCCATGGAATAAGCATCAGTTGCTTTTGGACCGCGGCGAAAGGCACAGAATCGGCAAGCGAGAACACAAACATTGGTTTGATTGATGTGTACGTTGCTGTTAAAGTAGGCATGAGTCCCAAACCGAGCGGTTCGAACGTGGTGGGCAAGACGGCCAACTTCATGGAGATCCGGGTGCTCATACAGCCTCACACCATCGTCAAGACTGAGTTGAGTTCCGTCCATGACTTTCTTCACAATGTCATGAAGTGCGTTTGACCAATCCGATAATGGCTTGAGTGTATCTGCCAATCGCACCTGCCAGTCCGCATGGGAGCCTGCCAATTTCCGGTTCGATGACCAGTTCTCCATGGAACGCCCTAGCGCAACGCCTTCATGAAGATGTGCTTCTCATCACTGTGTTCGAATTGCAAAGAATTTCGATTTAACCAATAATTTTCTAAATTCTTCAATCACGAAAACGCTAGAGGATACAAGAACAATAACAATCCAATCGTTTTGGGTCAATGTTGTCGTTGACAGAAGCTGTCCAATCTCAATTCCAATTAATGGAATCTCTGCGTTTGCGAGTTGAACAAAGAAGAGCAGCAATCCTGAAGAGATTACTAATGCTAAATTGATCGCACGGTTGGAAAAGAGACCAAGTTCCATAACGCTTTGTTCATTTGAGCGGCAGTTCATCACATTGAACAACTGGAATACAATAAACACTGCAAATGTCATGGTTTGTGCATGTTCAAAGTGACCATCGGCGTAAATCTCCCAATCATCAATATCCGCTTGATTTCCAAGAAGGCATCCCTCTCTCATAGCAAGAGAATCCGCAGATGAATCTGTAGAAAGGAGTTCACATTGTGCCAGTCCACCACCTGCAAGGAAGAAGATGGCGAGTGTACCCGTAACCATAACAGCGCCTAAGTAGAAAATCAAGGATATATCACCCATATTCGGGAGTCCTTCGTCAACGGGACGCGGTGGACGACTCATGACGTTTCCGTGCTTCTTTTCAACGCCAAGAGCAACCGCAGGGGGCCCGTCCATGAGAATATTGATGACCAGGATTTGTGTGGCCGTAAGCGGTAAATTCCAGCCAAAGATGAACGTTGATACGATAATTAAAGCGACGGCAGCGACATTGGTTGATACTTGGTAGCGAACGAAATTTCGAATGTTCTGGTAAATTTTCCTACCTTCTTCAACCGCATGAACAATATTTGCAAAGTTATCATCTTGCAATACCATGTCTGCGGCATCCTTAGCAACATCGGTACCAGCAATGCCCATTGCAATACCAATGTTTGCCCTTGACAGGGCAGGCGCATCGTTAACGCCGTCACCGGTCATGGCAACGATTTCCCCTTGCTCTTGAAGCGAGGATACAATCCGCATCTTTTGGTCGGGCGTAACCCTTGAAAAAATGGAAATGTTTTGAGACACTTCTAACAAGTCTTCATCAGACATTTCTTGAAGGTCTTTTCCATCAACAGGAGGGAGTGTTCCGGTGGTAATAGCAAGTTCCTTGCCAATTGCTGCAGCAGTAACATGCTGATCCCCTGTAATCATTTTGACTTTGATTCCTGCTCTCTGGCAGGTTTCAATCGCATCCCTAACTTCTGGCCGAGGTGGGTCCATTATTCCAACGAGACCAAGGAATGTCAAATTATTCTCCATCGACATCACATTGGTGATGTCTTCACCCTCTTCGACCTTTCTAGCAAATAATGCGATAACACGCATTGCTTGTGAGCCCATATCCCGATTCAATTCTTTAACTCTCAACCGGTCTTCGTCGGTAAGAGGAACAATTTGGTTGTCAACAATTTTTGAACTGGTGAGTGGTGAAAATCCGCCACCGCTTCCTTTGGAAAAGACCCAATGTTCTCCTTCATATTCGTGGATTACACTCATCCTCTTACGATTTGAATCAAAGAAGAATTCATTTTGACGAGGGTGACGGTGAGAGAATTTCTTGACATCACCATTAATTTTCCAACCTGCCACAGCGCATGCTGAATCTGTTGGGTCTCCTATAGCCTGCCATAGTCCATCGGACTTCACCAAATTAGAATTATGGCAAAGGGAGAGACAAGCAGCTGTGAGACGGAAATTAAGGTCAGAGTGTTGTTTCATCAAGTCTTCATCGTTGAGTTCATCCCCATCGATAACAACCGAGCCAGAAGGTTTGAAACCCTCTCCAGTGAAACCGTATTCTTGAGTGAGGGTTGATAATCTACGTACGGTCATTTGATTTTTTGTTAGCGTTCCTGTTTTATCAGAACAAATTACCGTGGTCGAACCAAGGGTTTCAACTGCCTTCATTCGGCGAATAATCGCTTTGTGCCGAGCCATATTACGCATACCAAGCGAAAGGGTGATCACAAGAATAATCGGCAAGCCTTCAGGGACAATCGCCACGAATATTGCAATGGCTACTGTGAAACTTTCTAGAGCGGCTTGCTTCAAATCGGGATTGGGTTGGCCGTATTCAACTATCATTTGCAATGAAACCAACAGAACTGCTACGATAAGCGCAATGAATCCAAGGAATCGGCCTAAACTTTCAAGTTTAAGCTCAAGTGGCGTTTTAGGAGTTTGTGCATCGGCTATGTCTCTAGCAATTTTACCAAGCTCAGTCTTCATCCCAGTGGAGACAACCATCCCTAGTCCGCGACCTGAGGAAACAGTTGTTCCCATGTATGCCATGTTTCTACGGTCGGCGAGCAAAGCGTCTACAGACAATTTATCTGATTTCTTTTCGATGGTATCGGATTCGCCTGTAAGCGCAGATTCATCAATTTTACACTGTTGAGACCATAGTATTCTGACATCCGCTGGAACATTGAGCCCCTGTTCCAAGCGTACAACGTCTCCAGGGACAAGTTCTGACGTCGGAATTTCGTTTTCATAATCTCCGCGAATAACAACACAATTTGAAATTGACATTTCCTTGAGAGAATCCATTGCTTGTTCTGCTTGACCTTCCTGCCAGAATCCGAAAAATGCATTAGCGGTTAGGACCAAGAAGATGAAAATCGCATCACCGGGTGCGTCCGGGTGTATCGCAAGAGCAACGAGTGCAGCACCGATGAGGAGATAATTCAACGGATCGTTATACTGTGAGATAAACCGCATGAAAGCAGAAGATTTTTCGGCCTCATCTAGTTTATTGAAACCGAACTGTTTTTGTCGCTTAGTTACTTCATCAGGATGGATTCCTTCCATAGAGGAATCCAAACTCGTAATACAGTCATCAAGGGCTAATGTATGCCACTTCTCTTCTTGCAAATTAAACACCCACGCAAGAATGAAAAAAACCAATGGTTAATCTCATCTACCAGCCTAACGGAGCAAATGCTTGCTTAATATCTTGATGTAGAAAACCCCTGCGCTTTACGGGGCAGAATATACTTACCCACACCGTCTCGGACATGTATGGCGGCAGGACATGAACCCTACATTTCTGCGAATGAAAGCCCCAAAGAATTGACCCTCCGAGTTATTCTTGTTGGAATCGTTCTAGGTGTGTTGATGACTGCAGCCAATGCATACCTTGGTTTGTATGCCGGCATGACTGTTTCAGCGAGTATTCCTGCAGCGGTAATGTCGATGATTATTCTCCGTACGATGTTCAAAGACGTATCAATTTTAGAAAACAATGCAGTACAAACCATGGCTTCAGCAGGTGAATCGCTCGCTGCTGGAGTAATTTTCACTGTCCCTGCATTACTTGTCATGAACCTTTGGACCTCTATTCAGTGGATGGAGACTCTGATCATTGCCACACTGGGAGGCTTGCTCGGCACCATGTTTACGATTGCCTTGCGGCGTCTCTTCATTGTTGAGGAGGCACTTCCTTATCCTGAAGGTGTTGCTTGCAGAGAGGTCCTGGTCGCTGGCGAGGAAGGTGGCGATGGGGCATTAGCAATTCTTTACGCTCTTGGAATCGGTGGAATCTACGGACTCATGGTCAAGGGATTCCAAGTTACACACCATACAGTAGAAGGCGCATTCACATTCCTCACAACACGGATGTACGCCGGGATGGACTTATCAGTGGCCCTTTTGTCTGTTGGATTCATCGTCGGAATTCGAATTGCGTCGTTCATCTTTTTTGGGGGCGTACTTGGATTTGGGCTGCTTGTTCCCATGTATGGGCTCATCTACGGATGGCCGGAAACAGACAGTCTCGTGGACGGATTTTATGCCATCTGGTCATCTCAAATTCGTTACGTTGGAGTCGGAGCCATGGTAGTTGGCGGCGTGCATACTCTATGGTCGATGAGGAAGACCATCGTTACTGGATTATCAAAGGCTTTCATCAAGTCCGACGATGACGTTGGAGAATTGCCCAGAACAGAACAAGATTTACCGATGCCATACGTCTTTATGACCTGTGGAGTACTTATTGTGCTCACGTTCTTTTTCTATTGGTGGTCAACTCAATCGTTTGTTTTAGCCCTCGCAGGTGCGCTTTTCTTGGCTTTTGTAGCCTTCTTCTTCGCCGCGGTGGCTGGATACATAGCAGGAGTCGTAGGGTCCTCAAATTCTCCCGTTTCGGGGATGACGATTGCTACGCTATTGTTCACCGTTGGGCTTGTATGGGTTGTTGGCGACCTCATGCTCAATATGGGGACTCAGGATTTGATGATGGCAACCTTGCTTATTGCAGCAATCGTTGCCACCAGCGCGGCCATTGCAGGGGATGTAATGCAGGACCTCAAAACAGGCCACATGCTTGGTGCAACACCAAAGCGTCAACAAGTTGCTGAAATTATAGGAGTCCTAACTGGCGCTATCGTAATTGGGCCAGTCCTTTCGCTTCTGCATGATGCATTCCGAATTTCCCAGACTGCCTGCCAGTTGAACCCACTTCCGAGCGACCCGACATGTTCTAACGCATTGTTTGCCCCACAAGCGGAATTGATTGGAGCAATTGTCCAGGGTGCTTTTGGTGGGGACCTGAACATCCAGATGGTATTACTGGGAGCCGTGATTGCTGTTGCCCTCATTATGCTCAAGATGCCTGTTATGAGTGTAGCGATTGGAATTTATCTTCCTCTCGGCCTTTCAGTCCCAATTATGGCGGGTGGAATTATTTCCCACTTTTTGCTGAAGAGCGCACATCTACGAGTTGATGGAATTCTTCATGATGAGCCATCGCCACAAGCACAGAAAGCTGCGAAAGAAGTAGAAAGTCGAGGTGTACTTATCGGTGCTGGATTCATTGCTGGAGAATCCATCATGGGTGTTTTCATCGCAGTGCTAATTGTCGCTAAAATCAACTTGCCTGAACTCTTCAATGTCGGCACACTCAATAATATGTTTTCATTGATCTTCTTTGGTTGGTTTGTTGGTGTCTTTATCTGGTTAGCAACTCGGGCACTTCCAAAGGGTGGGTCACTGTTCGGAGATGTTGTCGTTATTCTAGCCGAAACCATTGGTGATTTGCTCAATTCACTCAAGCCAAAGCAACGTTGAATGAGTGAAAATCATCAGCGTCAAAGTCCACAAGGATGAAAGGCCATCCATGCCCGCAAACTGTTGTTGGTGGAACCATGACGACGGCTGATGAACTACGAGAAGTTGCACGAAAATGTCGGGTCCATATTGTGGACATGGTCTACAGAGCCCAAGCAGGCCATCCTGGAGGGTCGCTATCTGAAATCGATTTGCTAACCGCACTGTACAAAACCCAACTCAATGTTCGTCCTTCCGAGCCTAAGTGGGAAGATCGTGACCGATTCATCCTATCAAAGGGACACGCGTCGCCTGGAATGTACGCAATCCTCGCCGAAATGGGGTTCATCAGCGTAGACGACTTGGAATCATACCGAGTACTCGGTGGAATCTGTCAGGGTCACGTCGACATGAAATGGTGCCCAGGTGTTGACTTCTCAGCCGGTTCTTTAGGTATGGGTCTGTCGTTTGGAATGGGAACTGCAATTGCAGCACGCCTCGACGGTAGTAACCGTCAGACATACGTGATGCTTGGAGATGGAGAAATTCAAGAAGGAAGTGTTTGGGAAGCAGCCATGGCATCTGCCCACCATGAACTCGGAAATTTGAATGTTATTTTGGACCGAAACAGAATCCAGAACGATGATTTTTGTGAAACTCAGATGCGTATGTTTGACATCCCTGCAAAGTGGAAGGCCTTTGGCTGGAATGTAATGGAAATTGATGGACATAGCATGGAAAGTATTGTCGAAGGATTGGAGTTCCTCGCTCAATCAAACGATGGACCGTCTATCCTGATTGCTCAGACCGTAAAAGGAAAGGGAATTTCCTACATGGAGGATAACCCATCATTCCACGGTGCTGCTCCGAATGATGAACAGTACGCTCAGGCCATGAAAGAATTGGGGGTGTCTGCATGACCAAGATGGAAGCAACACGAGATGGCTACGGTCAAGCATTGCTTGAACTGGCGGACAACGAAAAAATTGTCGTCCTTGAAGCAGATTTGGGGAAGTCAACCAAATCCCTTCACTTTAGAAAAGCACATCCTGAACGTACTGTTTCATGCGGAATAGGAGAGCAAAACATGGTCCTCGTAGCAGCTGGAATGGCTGCAAGTGGGTACATTCCTTTTGCATCAACATTCGCAATATTCACGGAAAGGGCCTTTGAACAAATGCGAAATGGTGTTGCTCGTCCAAATCTCCCAGTCCATCTTTGTGGGTCCCATGGCGGTACGCACACAGGCACCGACGGTTCATCAGCACAGTCGATTGAGGATTTGGCTATATACCGAACATTGCCGAATGTAACGGTGATTCACCCCAGCGATAGTGTAAGTACACGAGTTCTAACCAAGCAACTTGCCTCATCACCATCGCCATCTTACATGCGAACTGCTAGGAATAAAACGCCAGTTTTGTACGATGATGTCGGTGAAGATGTCATCCAAATCGGAAAAGGGATTGAACTCAAAAACGGTTCTGATGTTGCAATCATTGCGTGCGGAGTGCTTGTATCTGAGGCGTTAAAGGCTGCTGATTTACTCGCAGAAGAAGGAATCCACGCAACCGTCGTAGACATGCACACGATTAAGCCGCTGGATTCGAAACTGATAGATGCTGTATCAGAGCGATGTGGCTCCCTCGTTACTGCAGAAGACCATTCCATCATCGGTGGCCTGGGCGGTGCGGTCGCCGAGCACCTCTCCACAACCGATGGAACTCCCTTGGAGCGAGTCGGTGTGAACGATCGATTTGGTGAATCCGGACAAGCTCACGAGATGCTTGAATTGATGGGACTCAACGCTGCCCACATTGTCCTAGCGGCAAAGAAATCCATCTCTCGTAAGTGAAACCTGCTGAACAACCATTAGTCGCATCCTTCACGGCCTTCTATGCAAGGACGAGATTCGCTGATCAATGTAATGAACATCATAGATGAATTCACGCAGGAAAGAGATTGGGAGCAATTTCACAGCGTCAAAAATGTAATGGCTTCAATTTCTATTGAATCCGCTGAACTCAACGAAACAATTCAATGGTCAAATCCCACGAAAGACGAGGTTTTGTCCGACCCTAAGTTAGCAGGATGCATAGAAGATGAACTTGCAGACGTGATGGTGTATTGCCTCCGCTTGTGTTCAATTCTTGACATAAATCCGATTGAAGCGATGAATCAAAAGATTGTGAAAAACCGAGCAAAGTATCCAATCGACAAATCAAAAGGAAAATCTGCGAAATACACAACGTTCGAAAATTAATGCTAATTATTGCAACCAATAGTTGAAAGAGTGCCTCTCATGTCTTCGGTTCATGGAGTTCTTTTTGGACACAGCCGACGTAGATGAAATTCGTGAAATTGCCGCATGGGGTATTTTGGATGGAGTAACCACCAATCCATCTCTGATCAAAAAATCAGGCCGAGATTTCAAGGAAGTTGTAGCTGAAATCGCATCGATTTGTGACGGCCCAATATCTGCCGAGGTAACCGCAATGGATACGGCTGGAATGATTGAACAAGGCTTGGCCCTCAAAGCAGAGCTACCCGAAAACGTCATTATCAAAATTCCATGCACACCTGAAGGTCTTGCCGCCACAAAGGTTCTGTCCGATGAGGGGATTAAGACAAACGTCACTCTCATTTTCTCAGCGTCTCAAGCCTTAATGGCAGCAAAAGCAGGGGCTACTTACGTCTCTCCATTTATCGGACGAATTGACGACACAGGACATGATGGAATGGAACTTATCGCAGAAATCATGAACACCTGGGCAAACTACGATATTGACACCAAGGTCTTAGCTGCCTCAATCCGTCATCCAACCCACGTATTGCAATGCATCCAACTCGGCGCCCACACTGCTACCATGCCCGCCAAAACATTCCGCCAGTTGATGTCTCACCCGCTAACCGATAAAGGGCTTGAAGGGTTCATGCGCGACTGGGCAGAGGTAGAAGCTGCTGGTAACGCCTGATGTTCACAGGCGTTCAATAGACCAAGTTCGCACATCAACTCCACTTGAGAGATGGACGTGTTCGGGATGGAGAGGATTCTGAATTCCCAAATCATAGGATTCTGTCAATGAGTTTTCCTCAAGGGTAGCCTTGGCAATGCGGTATACCCAAGGATTGTGCTGAGTATATGCGCGATGGAGAATGCCCTTGTGAACCGTATACAAGCAATATCTCTCAAAGAGAAAATATTCTAGCGTGCCGAGTTTTGCCGAAGTAGCATCTCCAACTCCTTTGCATGAACCAATCAATGAAACACCATCGGCACGTCGTTTTGAAGACCATGAGTAGGTATCCTGTGTCGTACTGATTGAACATTTTGCATATCTATACGGTAGTCCATAAGAGCGTGGTGCATGAAAACAAGTGATTCGGCTTTGAGCATCCAATGTTAGAAAAAATACACCTGGTTTCCCATCACGGGTCACATAGGTCCTGATGTTAAACTCGGGGAAATTGGACACACCAGGAACGGAGAAAAACCATCGTGGGCGCACATGTGTCATCTCAAATGGAATCGTACCAACATAGGCTTTACCTTCGAAGAGATCCAATTCAAGGTCGTCGGGTAAATGAGGAAGAAGAAGCTCCGGCTTCACTTCCCAGTGCATGAAGGATAGATGTTCCCATGATTGAGATAAAGTGTGTTTCCGATTGGGCATTGGAAACGGAAGATGGTCCTCACGGAATTCGTTCGCCATGATGTGAGCACAACCACCTTTCGCTTGAAGATAACCTTGGAGACGTTGAACGTCTGGAGAAGACGGTACCTCGTCCAAAGACAAAAGCACTTGAAAGAAACTTGAATCTCAGCGACTTGCCAAGGTAAGGTTCTTCCACATTTCTTCTGGGACTTCCATGGCCAAACGTAGACCACCCATTGCTCCTAAACGGACAGGGTCGTCGACAACGTGAACGTTAACGTCGCCCATATCAGAAAGGCGGCGTTCAATGAGTGCGCCAAGCCCACGGATGGATGAACCTCCGCCAGCAAGAACCATATTCTTACGGAATTCGTCATGGTATTCTGGGTTGGATTCTGCAATCAATACTTTCACATTTTCAACGATAGGGTCAACAATGGATTCACAGGCTCGCTGAATACAATCAGTGATATCGAGTGTCATGGCTTTCCCATCGATGGAGAAATCAACCAAAACAGGTTCTTCTGGAGCACCTGTTGAAACGAATGAATGCTGCTCCTTCCATCGGCGAGCCATATCCTTGGTGATTTGAGCACCGTTATATTTGGATTGAACTTCCTTGATGATTTGATTATCAACATAGTCACCAGCATATCCTGTGTGCATTTGGTCACCTGGACCGGGGATTGTACCGTAAACACGGCAAAGGTCAGTTGTACCAGCGCCAATGTCAATCACAAGAGTATGGTTGATCATGTCAAGAGCGTATGCAACTGCAAAGGGTTCAGAGATAATCATTGCTGAATTCACTGAACCTGCAGCGGCATCAAAAATCGCTGTTTTGTCCACGTGGCTTGCTTCAGCAGGCGCACCGATGACGGCGACGACACGGTCGTACTCTTCTGGGTCGGATAGACCGATGAGGTGAGTGATAAAGTGTGCAATGAATTCCCTGTCTTCAGGAGTATCCTTGATAACACCGAGTTCCAATGGACGAAATAGGTTCAATGCAAGGCGGTTCTTGAGGGCCTCTTCGCCAAAAAGAACATCTCGCTTCAAGAAGTTTCGAGCGATTGGGTCCTTTGGTGTCCCAATAACTGTCAATTCCTCAACTTCATGACTGTCCGAGGAGACCATCACAGAGCGGAAGGTTCCCAAATCAATTCCAATATACAATACATCTTTTGCCATAGGCTCACTGACTTATCCATAACGGTGGAGTTTATGAAGAGTCCCACCGTTAAAATAGAGATTTCTCAAGAGGACCCTGGAAATCTTTGAGGTTTGCATCCTATAGAACAGGACCAAGGGATGCTTTTTCTGTTCAGCACCAAGCTTCACAAGATTGACAATACCATGCGGCGTATTCTTGGTGTAAATCAGCCATAGAACCACAAGTTGTACATTCTTTTACGGCATTTTCACCACAAATATCCATGACCATTTGAACGTGATACATGTCATCAATATTTAATTGCTCACGCATTGCCCAGAGAAGTTGATCTTCGCTGGGTGAAATGATTCCATCTTCTAACACCAATTCCACTACGGTCCTGTAGTCCTGTAGTGTAACTGGGTCTCGTGAATCCAAAACAACTCCACCTTTTTCTGCGATAATGTCTGTACCACCTGGGTCATCAACAAAAAGTACGAACGAGGCCCGCTTTAGGGAATCGTCTCGTAGTTCAAAACCAACGCGATTACCAGTAATATTGGCATAGACTAATTTCGATGAACGATTGATTACATTTGCAATTGAGCGAGCGGTTGCCTCAGCAGAGGGCCCACGCTTCCATCCAGTTGGGCTACGCTCATTATATGCATAAAACTCGGTACCTTTCCCGGGATATTCTAAACGAATTTCTTCACCGCCATCAAAACCATTGTCAACTAATGTAATAGAACCTACTTCTGTTGATACGATATTATCGTCATCATCAAAACTAATCATGAGTGGTTTACGCTCTTCAACTGCCGCATTAAAATGGCCTTGCATTCCAGTCATCCACTTGTCCTCTAGACGTTTAAGAGATTGCTCTTGTTCCCCAGTTAGTTCTTCCTTAACGCCTAATACATCTGCAAGTTCACCGGTCTGCATGTCTTGTCGGAACTGTCGAATCAGTTCTTCGTCTCGTTTGTATGATGGCGGTTCAATCGCTTTTTTCTCTTCAACATAATCTGGGTCAGCCCATTCATGTCCACACGAACCGCATTGAAGGTAGCCTTTCATGGTTGAATCTTGAGCGTTACCGCCACACCGAGGACAATCGCCTTCCTCGTTATAGCCGAGGTTATCAACTGCTTCATTCCTTCCTTTCCGCATGCCGCCGAAGCCTGCCATGCGCTTCGGTAAACCTGCCTTTCTAAGAAGCCTTTGCTATAATCAAATGATTCGACCTCTTAGGCCGTAACGAATCATGCCTTCTTGGGCATATATACGACGAACTACAAGTTCCACTGCATCACCGATATTGACATCATTTTCTTCATCATCCACCATTAAAAAGACACCTTTAGGGCCATCGTCAAGGTCCAAAAATACTGTCGTCAAGCCACCGAGTAAGGGCGCCCTGAGAGAGAATTCCGAAGGGGCACCTGCTGCAGAAAGTTTGGTCCAGCTCGCTACATTTCCAGTTGGCGTGAGAGAAACTCTCCCATCTTCCCGGTCTCCTTTTTCATTCAACTGTCGGGGAGGCCAAACCAAAAGTTCTCCAAATTGTTGGCCGGATAAAGCCATCCGAGCAACTCCGCCTTCGTTGTACTGTGAACTTGAAACATAAGCCCCTTGACTCACATGGGCTTCTTGGAGTTCCTTTTCCCAAGCACCAGCAATGGCCAGTTGGAAGTCCTCATCCACCTCAACAAAAGTTTCGAGTTCAGGAAGTTCGATTTGAACATCACGTTGGACAAGAACAACCGTCGCATCATCTCCAATGAGCAGATCCCATTTGCAAGAATCATACGTGCTTTCATCGGCCACATCTACATCTGTTGCCATGGTGAAGATTGAACCATTTACACCTTCAGCCAATGAGATACATTCAATCGTGTCACCGAGTGAAACTCGGTGTTGAAGGGCAGCGATTGCTAGTGTAGTGTAATCACTATCTGCCCCAAAAACACGGTCGTCACCTTTGGAAAACGGAGATTGGATCAAAGTATATGTTTCATCCCAAGCAAGGAGATATCCCTTCCAGACATCGGTACCCGAAGTCATTGGCGCTCCCTCCCCAAGACATGGACTGCACAGGTTGCTCCCGAGCCGCCCACGTTGTGCGTTAGCGCGGTTTCAGCATCTCGGACTTGTCGTCCATCGGCCACTTGCCCCCTCAATTGCTTGAAAACCTCAACGATTTGACCGGTGCCAGTAGCCCCTAGAGGATGTCCTTTGGATTTCAGACCACCGCTAGAATTGATGGTCACATCACCTTGATTTAGCATGCCTCTGCCTTCTCTAGCGAATGCACCACCTTGTCCCCGTTGGGCGAAACCTAAGTCTTCCGTAGCCATAAGCTCCGCAATAGTAAAACAGTCATGAACCTCAGCGAGGTCAATATCTCTGGGCGTGATTCCACTCTGTTGATACGCTCGCTTTGATGCTTCTGCTGTTGCTTTAAGTTGCGTTATTGAAGGGCGGTCATGAAGGGCAAGGCGGTCTGATGAAGCACCAGAGCCACGAACCCAAACCGGCGTGTCTGTAAACTGCTTAACAACATGGTCTGCAGCCAATATCACACAAGATGCCCCATCAGATGTAGGGCAACAGTCGTACAGGGTCAATGGGTCCGCAACCATGAATCCGCCTGCAGCCTTTTCAAACGATACCTGTTTTTGGATGTGGGCAAGTGGATTCATTGCGCCATGGGCATGATTTTTCACACTGATGTGAACCAAATCATCGTGGTTTGAATCAAATTCATGGAAATACCGGCGTGCCATCAATGCGTACGTGCCAGGGAATGTGAGACCAGCAAGACGTTCCCATTCGGTATCTCCCGAAACGCCAAGCCAAAACCGCTTTCGTTCGGGGGTCAAATCATTCATTTTTTCAATTCCACCTGCTACAACAACATCGGCTTGCCCGGATTTGATGGCCATCCAAGCGTCACGAAATGCGAACCCAGATGAGGCGCAAGCATTCTCTACGCGACGAACAGGAACACCGTCCATTGCCGAGTGCTCGGTGAGTAGAGCAGCAGTATTTCCGAGTTGAGAACCGCCAAAAGCAATGCTTCCAATAAAGGCCTCATCGATTTGTGAAGGAGAAAAATCTCCGTCAACGCTTTCAAAGGCGTTCAATGCAGCCTCAGCCCACATTCCTTTGAGCCCGAGTGCGTGATTTCCATATTTTGTCTGACCCGCACCGACTACCGCAACATCAACCATAAACGGGGCGAAAGGGTGGCGGCATTTCATACACTCGCTGGAAGTTAACGATATTTCCAAGTTGTGTATTTGAGTTGGTTCCCTGCCCGCAGGGTTCTTGAACAGGTCTCACCCGCATGTACAATATGCTACGCCAATGCCGAACCCATGGACACTTCTCCGGAACCAACTGCGCCGTTTGTAACGAAGAGGGTAAATTCATCATGAGCGACAAAGAAGCCAACTCACTCGGTCGCATCCTTGCCCTCGTTTTGCGCCATGCTCCTGAAAAATTCAATGTTGAGATGGACATCAACGGATGGGTTAACGCTCGAGAACTTTCCGAAGCAATCGGTAAGCAACGACGTCATTACCACTGGCTGCGAGCCTGGCATTTTGAAGCAATTTCAAACGCTGATGACAAAGGACGCTACCAAGTTGAAAACGGTATGATCCGAGCAACATATGCACACTCGATTGAAATTGACCTTGACCTTCCAACAGATGATATCCCTGAAGGACTATACTTCCCATGTTCACCAGACGATGTCGCAACCTTGCTCGAGTTCGGCCTGACCGCTGGCGACCGAAAGAACGTCCATTTGTCCCGAACGATCCCAAATGCAATGGAAGCAGGACACGTTCATATTCACCGCCCAGCAATTCTTGAAGTTGATACTTCCCGAGCAATTGCAGATGGACACACCATTTACCGTGCTGGAAAAACTGTATTCCTAACCGATGAAGTCCCCGGCGAATACCTTTACCAGGTAGAAGCAGATGACCCATTGCTCCTTGAGATTGTTGCTCAATGGGAGCAAGAAGAAGCAGAAGAGGAATGAATCACTTCTTTTCTTGACCGCAAGCCGGACAGAAATCCAGGTCGTTCTCGAGGATTGTATTGCATGAACTGCAATGGGAATGCCCTGTCATCAATGCCTCAACCTTGAATGGTGCTGGTGTTTTTTGCTCCACCGCTTCCTTCTCAACAAGAAGGATTGGATCAATACCGTGACGTTGGAGTTCTGCAACTCTATTTTTGTAAATGATTGCTTCTTGTAATGCGGATTCCAACTGCCAGAGCCTATTTTCTCGCTCCTCTCCATCTGCAATTGTGCGAGCCTCTTCAATGCAGACTTGCAAGTGTCGCATGAATTCGTCAACATTCGGTTCGTCCGCCATGTCAACGGCTCGTCCGCCTTGCCTCATGAATGCTTGGAATCATCTGCAAACATGCGGTACGCTCATGGCGCAAGCAATCCTCCACCGTCTATGCGAGAGCGTGTGGTCATCAAGTGGGGCGGTGGACTCATCACAAAGAAAGATGTCCTCAAGCAACCTCATTTGGAAATCATCGGGAGTTTGGCAGATCAAATTCTCGAGTGTAATCTACTTGGAATTGATGTTATTCTCGTCCATGGAGCAGGTTCATTTGGCCATTTGAAAGCAAAGAAATACCGCCTGGCAGATGGACGACTCGATTTACACGATGCACGCATCTTGGGGGCGATGACACAAGATGAAGCTATTTTGGAGGTTCGAAACGACATGCTAGAACTCAACCAGCACATCATGGAGGCACTAACATTACGGGATATTTCAGCGGTGTCTCTACCACCGCACCAATGGGCCAACGGAACAGGTGCCGAATTCAAGGGTTCCCTAGAGCACTTTATTCAGGCACCAAAAGGAATCACAATGGTCACTTTTGGTGATGTGGTTGCATGTCAAGGTGAGAAAGAATTTGGAATTTTATCGGGGGATGACTTAGTTGCGCGACTTGCCATAGAAGTGCCTCATGTATCACGCCTTATCTTTGCAATAGGTGGAGTAGATGGAGTCTTGGCAGTGCCACCAATACTTGCTGGACCGGAAGATCTCATTGAGGTACTTACTCCAGACCACGTGTTTGACGGAGAACATGAATCTGCAATTGATGTAACAGGTGGAATCGGACTCAAGGTCGAAAGAGGATTCTATGTGGCCGAACACGGGATTGACGTCATTATGGTTAATGGTGGATTCCCGTCACGTGTTTTGGATGCTTGTGCTGGCCGTTTAGTAAGAGGCACGAAATTATCTCCCTCCAACTCAAATTCCAAACATCAGTAGAGAACTCTTCATGTAGCGACCGCGCTCACCATGGATGAGGACTGAACATGGCGGGCTACGGTATTGATGACGTCCCCACTCTTACCTTGGATGAGGGCCAAAGGAAAAACTTGGTTTCCGAAGATCAAACCCAAGCTGAATTGATGGCTGAGGCAGTGATTCAAGTCTCTGAAAACGATCAGGTCATCGGGCCCATTTCCAAATTGGATTCACATTCTGGCGCCGGTGAATATCATCGGGCATTTAGCGTTCTTCTCTTCAACTCAAACAACGAACTGTTGCTCCAAAGGCGTTCCATGGACAAAGTAACGTTTCCGGGAGTATGGGCAAATTCATGTTGCTCTCACCCTCTTCACAGCGAAGAGGAACTTGACGAAACGAACGCAATGGGTGTCAAGCGTGCAGCAGTACGCAAATTGGAACAAGAATTAGGTATCTCACCAGATTCCATCTCAATCGATGATTTTGTGTTTATGACGAAGATGAGATATTCATCCCGAATGAATCAAGAATGGATTGAGCGTGAATTGGACCATATTTTGGTGATACAAGCAGATGTAGATGTTAACCCCAACACCAATGAGGTGTCTGAAGTGATGTGGGTGAACAGAGACCAGCTTGAAATGATGCTCCTTGAAGAGCGTGCCGCAGAAGAAGCAGTAGCGCCGTGGTTCCGTTGTATTGCAGCGCGAGTTATGAACCCCAATTGGTGGGCCGCAATTGGAAATGTAGCCGAACTAGAAGCAATGAGCGACGATGAAATTCACGACATGGGTGATGTAAGCCACATGCTGCCAAATGCGATTGGAGCTGACCTCATTACATCAATTAGGGAAGTTAAACCTCTCGTTGAACAACGTATAGAGTCCAGTTTGCGTGCATCACGCCACCCACGCCTTGCAGATGCAATGATGCACCTCATTGAAGGCGGTGGAAAGAGAATGCGAGCCACATTGCCATGGTTGGTAGCAAAAGCAGTGGGAGACACTCATTCAGGGCTCCTTGATATTGGTGCAGCCATTGAAACAGTCCACAACTTTACCCTTGTCCACGACGATATCATGGATGATGACGAAGTGCGACGTGGCCGAAATGCTGTTCACATTGAATATGATATGCCCACGGCAATCAATGCAGGAGATGCAATGCTTGCTATTGCGTTTGAGCGATTGGTACAAGCAGAAAATTTGGACCCACATGATGTTGCTCCACTCGTAAACAGAATTGCTTGGATGGTCCGACGTGTAAGCGAGGGTCAACAACTGGACATTGAATTTGAAGACCGGCTTAACGTTTCAGAAGAAGATTACTTGGAAATGATTGAAGGGAAAACCGCTGTGATGTTCCTCACCTGTGCAGAGATCGGCGCTCGTGTTTCTGGTGCTGATGATGAGGTCATTCAATTGATGGCACAATGGGGGCTAGCAGTGGGATTATGCTTCCAATTGATGGATGACTTAATCGATGTACTCTCTGATTCTGCCACATTAGGGAAACCAGCAGGCTCAGATGTTGCTCAAGGTAAGCGAACACTGATGGTGATTCACGCCCTTCAACAACCTGATTCTGAGGCGAAAGAAATTTTGCTGAAGGTCTTGGGTAAAGGTGAAGATGTTGCCCCTGAGGATTTACAGGCAGGACTTAACGCTCTGGAGGATTTGGGCTCAATTGCCTATGCTCGTGAAAAAGCGGTAGCATACCATGCTGAGGCACACGCATGCCTTGACCGCTTAGGAGATGGACCTGCCATGGTCGCACTAAGAGAGCTTACGGATTTCCAACTTGCTCGGATTCATTGAGAATTGAAACCAGTTGACCGACATTGACCGTACCCGCCTTGATAACAGATGCGTACCATCGGGTTTGGCTAGCATCTCGCTTGTGGCTGAGTGCGGTAAATCCTTCATTGAGAAATGATGCTTTGATGGTCTTACATGGTGGGGCTGGGCCCGTAATCTCTAACGTAACAGTTTCAAAATCCAAAATCACACCGGTCTTGAGTGAATTCGCCTCTAAACCATGGATGAGAATATTTTCACCAGTAGAACCAGGACCAATAGGGTGGCCCTCTGAACGTAGTCTTGTCAATACAGAGTCGAGTAACAAACACACTGCTCTTGTTGGCCCACCATGATGCTTGAGATCGTTTTGGCGATCCCCGACACAACCTGTACGAGAAACGACTAGCGTGTCCACTGCAAGTTTTGGAACTCCTCCGTTGGGGTTGACAAATAACCCAAGAATTCTGGGTTCCATGGAGTCAACCTCAGTCAGAATAGTAAGATTCAGGGTTAGGTTCAGGCTTGAGGCCCTTTCGCTGACGGATCTCTCCGACGACCTTGTCGAAGAGTTGTGGCGGTAGAATCTCAAATCCTAGATTTTCTGTGTTCCAGACTGCTCGTCCTTGGGATGCAGCACGAATATCGTTTGAGAAACCGAAGGTTTCTGCAATCGGGATGACACCGACAACTGTAGTTACGTTACCTTCAGAAGGCATGTCTTCGATGATTCCACGTCGGGTTGTTACTTCACGGGTCACTTGACCGAGCCAGTCGTTTGGTACGGAGATGAATGCCTTTTGCATGGGTTCAAGAATGACCGTACGAGCTCGCATCATAGCGCCCTTGATTCCGTTACGGACCGCAGGGATGGTTTGGGCTGGGCCACGGTGAATCGCGTCTTCGTGGAGTTTAGCGTCAACCAAGCGAACATACATTCCTTGGACAGGTTCATCAGCAATAGGTCCCTTGACACAAACCTCATTGAATGCTTCAATGATAAGTTCACGGGTTTCGTGAAGGTTCTGGATACCCTTGGTATCGTTTACAAGGACGTTCGTTCCCTTGATGGCGTAAATCTTTCGCATTGTATCTCGGTCCATTCCAAGTTCACCGAATTTGTTTCCGGTTTCCTTAGCATCTCCAGAGCGGACAGGTCCATCTCCTAGGTCGCCGGCACGAAGGGCTGCGACGACGTCTTCAGGAAGGGCTTCAATTTCAAAGAAGAAGCGGTTGTGGCGGTTTGGGGATTTGCCTTCAAACGAATGACCACGGCTGCTACCTTGGATACCTTCTCGGTATACAACAATAGGTGGACTAACCTTGACCTTGATGTTTTGTTCTTCTTCAATACGGTACACGGTGATTTCCAAGTGGAGTTCTCCCATTCCAGCGAGAAGAGCCTCACCGGTTTCTTGGTTGGTTGTGACCTGAAGAGATGCGTCAGCCTTGGCTAATGAACGCAGTGCATCAATGAACTTTGGAAGGTCCTTCATGCTCTTTGGTTCAACAGCGACGGTGACAACAGGGTCAGAGTAGTGACGGATTGCTTCGAAAGGAACGAAATCCTTGTCTCGGGACAATGTCACACCAGCGGCGGCTGAGCGTATTCCTGTAACTGCTGCAATGTTTCCAGCAACGACCTTAGGAACTGTGATACGGTCGCCTCCGACCATCATTGAAACTTGTTGAACACGTTCAGGCTTTGCAGCACCGATTGCAAATACGGATTCACCTTGGTTAATGGAACCGGAGTAAATTCGTCCTACTGCTACTTCTCCTGCGTGAGGATCCATCCAGATCTTGGTGATCATCATTGCAAGTTCTGCATCAGGGTCACATGAGACCATGGCCTTTCCAATCTCGGAATCAAGGTCACCGTTCCAGATGTTAGGAATACGGTATGGTTGTGCTTCAACAGGACCAGGTAGTTTAGTTACTGCCATGTCCAGAAGAACTTCATGGACAGGGGCTTTCTGAGCGAGTGTTTTCTGATCTTCGTTGTTACAAAACTCAAAGATTTCAGTCATGGATACTCCTGATTTCTTCATGTATGGAATGGTAATACCCCAGTTGTGGTAAGCGGAACCAAAGGCAACAGTTCCGTCCATTACACTGACTTGCCACTCTTTCTTCTTCTCCTCTGGAGCGAATTGTCGAATGAGTTTGTTGACCTTGATGATCGTTTCTTCGAAACGCTTCAACATGTCTTCGGGAGTTACCTTCAGTTCGTTAATAAGTCGGTCAACTTTGTTAATGAAGAGAACAGGCTTCACCTTCTCCTTCAGGGCTTGGCGAACAACAGTTTCTGTTTGAGGCATTGGCCCTTCAACTGCACAAGCTAGGATGAAACATCCGTCAACAGCTCGCATAGCACGGGTAACGTCTCCTCCAAAGTCAACGTGGCCTGGTGTATCAATGAGGTTGATGAGAAAGTCAGTTCCATCTACACTGTGAACCATTGAAGCGGAAGCTGCGTTGATGGTAATTCCACGAGCAGATTCTTGCTCGTCAAAGTCCAAAACACGGGCAGCGCCAGCGAGTTCGTTTGACATCATACCGGCACCGGCAATGAGGTTATCTGAAAGTGTTGTCTTCCCGTGGTCGATGTGTGCTGCAATGCACAAGTTTCGAATTTGAGGAAGGATATGCATGACCTCTGTGGCCTTCTTGATGTTGTCTTCTTTTCGTCCCATGGTTACCACCGTGTTCTCGTTGCTTCGTCCCACCGAAAAGGGGTTCTTAAGTGACTCGCAGTGTTTGCCATCAAGATGACCTTTGAAGTGGGTCGGATCTTGGCGTAATTATCTTTCATCAATCTCTTTGGACGGGGGTCGGATTCGTGAAACGAGTAGAAAAAATAAGAAAGAGAATGATAAAAGTCGTCCCAACAAAAAAGTTCCCTAAGCGTAAATAGAGTGCAAAAACCCCCAAAGAAAAACTAAGCGCGCAAACAATAACGAGGCCAATTAATAGAAACGGAGCATTCGTTGGCCTGGTATCGATGAACTCATAGACATAATACCCTCCACCACGAGTAGCCCAAAATTCTGCAAAAATGAGGTATATGCTGCCGTATAGAAATCCAAACGCCACCATAGCCAGCGGTAATTGAACCCAACCAAAGATCATTTCAATCGAAAGGAAAATCAGGGAAAAATTGTGCATCATCTGTTCGTGTTTTAGGAACATATGGTCCATTTCCATCTTCTTGTTCACCATATCAGGTAAAATCACATACCGGACAATAATGGCGGTAAGTGCCGCTGAACTGAAAGCGATACCGAACAAAGCACCCCCTACAACCACCAACCATTCTGGAAGAGGTTGCCCTAACCAGGAATACAGAGTGATGACCCCGTTTACCAGCATGGACACGCAAAATGCAATCAGGGTCCAAGAACTGAAGGGGACCAAGCGTTCGAAACCAAATGTTGGATGTTTCTGAAGTTGATTTGATTCCCGAAATAGCGGAGTCATCTGCCCGGGTACTGGATTTCTGACAATCCAAAACGCTATGGCATGAAAACCGAGATAACCGCACAATAACCGATACGTAATTCGAAGGGCCTTTTGGACATCAGTGGAACCATAAATCAGATCCACATCGAGCGAAAATAGACTACGGTCAAGCAAGATAAGAGATGCGAAGGAACCGCAAAACATTCCAGCAATGAGAAGACGCGACACGGTTGTCATGTTTGATGAATCTTGATGACCTGGTTCACCCACAGAATCTCACCTTGTCTCAAGAACCATTACACGCGCTGGTGTTTAAAGAATAATGCCTCAAACAAAACCATCGAGATTGGTTAGGATGCATCAACTTGGCCCGAACCCCAAAGGGACGGAAGAAAGAGAATTTTACTCAACGAGCAGAGGCTGCGATGCGCTCAAGTTCTTCCTTCTTACCAACGGCGTAGGAAGTGACATCACCGGCTGAAGCCTTGTTCAACTCGTTAATGATGCAACTCTTGAGGGTACGCTTTGACTTGTGAGTACCTTGTTGTGCACCACGTGCGAGGTTTGCAAGGGCGACATCCAAGCGACGGGAAGGTGATGAATCTACAGCCTTAGGCTGAGATACTGCGCCGAATTTGATTCGGGTAATCTCTTCCATTGGAGCAGCGTTGCAAATAGCGTCTACAAAGACTTGAAGAGGGTTGTTTCCAGACTTGTCCGCAATGGTATCAAGAGCACCTTCGAATGCTTTCATAGCACCCATTTTCTTACCGGTGTAGTTTCCGGTTCGCATGAGTTTGTTGATGTATCGCTCAACTACGGATAGCTTGGCTTTTCCAAACCATGCATTAGCGTGTCGTCCTCCGGTATGAGGGACACCGACGGTTGTAAGATTGATGTATGGGGCGAGACCTGGATCCTTGCAGGTCACTTCTGAAGCATCCCACTTACCGAAAACTTGAGTTCCGATTCCTGCGATTGGCTTGACGACTTCTTCGACTTCTGATTCTGTATCACTCATCATCATCACCTCAGCGGACTGGCTTCTCCTTTCGTCCACGGACCATTTCGTCAAGGGAAACTCCGTTGACTTGAATGACCTTGTAGCGGACACCAGGAATATCTCCGTACGAACGACCCATGCGTCCGCCGATACCTTCAACCATGACTTCATCGTGTTCATCAATGAAGTTGATTGCACCATCGCCGGGAGCGAAAGCAGTGAGTTTGTTTCCGTTCTTAATCAAAGAAATTTTGACAGCCTTACGGATACCTGAGTTAGGTTGTTTGGCTTCGATACCGACCTTTTCGATAACGATACCCTTGGCTTGAGTGGACCCAGCAAGCGGGTCGTGCTTTGCTCGAGACTTGAGCATACGCTTCTTATATCGACGATCTGACCAACGGAATTTTTGTCGGTCCTTGGCCATTTTGGCACCTGCAAAGAGTCCTCTACCCATAATCATCACCCATTGAGCAGTTCGCCGACTTGCCGCCCCTATTTAATCAAATCCCTTATTCACGACGCTTTCATGGCGGCGTCATTCGTTTTTTTACTTCGCAATCCTTTGATTTTTTGAACAACATTCAAGCGACTCCGCCCGCTGGCAAGACTATGGCATTCAGAGACCACCTCGGCGCTGCTTCAATCGAGGACGAAGAAATAAGCCTTAGCCACGGCATGTTAAACCATTCTCAAGCCAGTGGCCATGCCATGACCGTGTTCACCAATATTTCCGAATGCCCCGGACACAGAGCCGCCGTGAATATGTTGACGAGGGACCGATTATGCCAAGCCATTGGAATTGAGCCCGAAGAATACATCGACACGCTAGGTTGGGCCATGTCCAACCCAGGCACTCCTGAAATGGTTCAACCTGAGGACGCCCCTTGTATGGAAAACCAACAAGCCGAGGTCAACCTTGAACAGTTACCTATCCCTCACCATTGGCCAGCAGACCGTGGACGTTATTCCTCCGCCAGCATCATTATTGCTGAAGACAACGGAATACGAAATGTATCGTTTCACCGTCAATTTTTGAGGGATAAAAATCACCTCGTAGTTCGGCTTGTACCGCGTCATTTACGGACGATGGTTATGGATGCCAGGAAAGAGGGGCGAGAAGTAAGCATAGCTGTTGTCAACGGACCTGACCCGGTCGTGCTGCTTGCTGCTGCTATGTCGTTTAACGAAAATATAGACGAATTGACAATTGCCGCTACATTGCATGAAAAATTATACAACAAGCCCCTCAAATTGGTTGCTCTTCCAAACGGAATCCATGCCCCTTCTGACGCCGAATATGTCATGTGGGGAAGAATTACCTCCGAGGATGATGATGAAGGGCCGTATGTGGACATTACAGGAACTGTTGACGATATTCGTCAAGAACCAGTCATTGAAATCGAAGGAGTAAGTCACAGAGATAATCCTATTTTCCATGCCCTGATACCAGGCGAGGCTGAACACAAGACGTTGATGGGTCTTCCACGAGCCCCAACTATCAAGGCTGCTGTCAATAAGGTCGTAGAGTGTGTTGATGTACACATGACCGAAGGTGGATGTGGTTGGCTCGGTGCCGTGTTGAAAATTAAGAAAGTCAATGCAGACGACGGAATGAAAGCGATAGAGGCTGCTTTTGCAGGTCATAAAAGCATGAAGATTGTCACCGTAGTTGATGAAGATATAGACATCACCGATCCAGTTCGTGTAGAATGGGCAATGATGACCCGATGGCAACCAGACAAGGATACACTAATTCTCTCAAATCAAAGAGGAAGTTCGCTTGACCCGTCCCGCTATGAAGACGGCAATACATCCAAAATCGGATACGACGCTACCATTGATTTTGGTGTAGACCGCAAAGGTTTCATGTCCGTCCAATAAGGTGATGACATGGTTGACAGCCAAGACCTGCTTCAGCACCCAAGACGAAACCTTGGAAATCGCTACAGGTCATCTGCACAGAAGTTTGCAAATCTTGCTCAGAAAGACCCAGACCGGGCTCGGGAAAACTATGCTTGGGCGGAACAAAATGCACGGCAGGCTATTCTTCATGATTTCACAGATGAACGTAATTGGCGTTGTCTTGCAGAACTTAAAGTTGCAAACAACGACGGAGAAGGGTTGCATGCGGTCATGGAAGATGTCTTCTCAATTTTGGGAAGAGACCCTGAACATCTTGACCAATTGAAGGGCATTGATTTCTTAGCAGTCGGAAGAGAACTCTTGGAAGCGGCATTTTCTCGTGACCCACTGGATCCCGATTCTTGGTGGTCCCTCATTACAGCGAGTGAAGATAAACAAGAAGGTTCCTCGGCGTTTTCAATTACTCTATCGGAATTCTCGGAACGTTGTAAGCGACTTGATTTTAGAGACCAAAGAGCCAATATTGTATTTGGTAGGAGATTGGAGCGTATTCGTAATTCCGGCGATGAAAATTTGTTCATTGAACTTGCCCGACATCTACTTGCCCACAGACCCAATAACCACGAACTTTGGATGGAAATGGGGAGGCTACACGAACGGAGAGAAGAAGTTGATGATGCATGGTCTTGTTATGACCACGTTCAACAATTACGGCCGCATCTTGAAGTGCGCGACCAGTTCCTCACCAGATTGAAAGGGAATATGGATGGTGAAGATTCAACACCTTGGTCGGGACCATCGGTTACACATCGTAATTCATTTTTGGAGGGTATGGTTGCTCTTACAAAACGCGTTTCAACTCCGGAACCTATTGTTGACGAAAAGGCGGAAGAAGAGGAGGTTGTCGTACACCTCGACAAGGTGCGACTTGATGCTCTAATCGATGCTGAAGATTATCAACAGGCCTTCTTTATGGCTCGGCGATTGGTTGCAAATGGAGAAGATTGGGCCGAGGAAATTCTCCGGGAAATCCAACTAAAGATGTGAGATTTAATGGATTCCGAGCTACCAGTTTTTGCCCTTGCTTGGGTAACATGTGAAGGTGAACCCCTCACGCCGATGGGTCAAGGCGGAAGGATTCTCTTCGTAGAACATCCCCAAAGAGGTTGGGAGATACCTGGTGGTCATTTGGAAGAACATGAGCAACCGGAGGATGCCTTGCTAAGGGAATTAAAGGAAGAAACCGGAATGATAGGCAGGTTGGTTTCTTGGAACAAAACCTACTACCCAAAGGGTTGGGTTGGTCATGTTGTGGTTCCACCAACAGAGAAGAGTTCATGGACGGTTCGTGATGAAAAGGTTGCAGCGGTTAAGTGGTGGGAACGAACACCACCAGTAGTTGAATGGACGGAAGAAGAGTTCGAAGAACTCGCGAATTACTTCTCAATTGTGAAATCAGAGTAAGGTCAAGGCTGAAAGGCGACTTGCCCAAGCCAACCTTGCTGTCTCGTCATTGTCATCACAGCATGCCTGAGCAACAGCAGCGAGCATTGGATCCTGTACATCTTCAGGGTTGGTCATCAACGCTTCAAACACTTCCATGCGATCCAGTTTGTGAGCAATCAAAAGCATGGCTCTCACATCTGGGCGCTCTGGACCACTGTATCCTTCCTCCATGTGTTCTATACACCATTCAAAGATGCTTGTGACATCATTCATTTGTACGGCCAAAAGAGGACGCTCCTCATCAAGATCAACGGGTTTTGCGCTTTCAACTTGAACACTCATGGGTGGGGCAGAATCATCAATGTGTTCCAATGCAAGTTCAATGAACATTGAGCCGCCCTCAATTGCCATATGGTGTTGGTGTGCGAGAATTGCGTGTTTGTGTGCATTCCAAGCATGGCGGCCCGCATCAAAAAGATGCCCGATGGCGTAACGAATCCTACTTGCACCTAATCGAGAAATAGCAACGGTTTCGTGAGCATGACCACCGGTCCTCGAAATGTCGCCATAGACTTGCAGGGCCATCAGATTTTCACCCTGTGCAAGATGATAAGCGGCCTTGTTCAGCAGGGATAGGTCGTGGTCACGGCTTGCACGAGCCACTGATTTTAGCCGAGTTTCTGCCCAAGTCAAATCTTCATCGGCGCCTTCAATGTCTCCTGCTTCATAACGAACAAGACCACGTTCCATCCTAAGACGACCTTCTAGGGCAAGGTCACGAGTCTCGGGATTACGTGTTATTTCTAACGCTGTTTCAATCGGTTCAAGAAGATGAGTATCACCAAGCCATCTTCGGCGAACCAACCCCAGAACTGACCGTTCAGCAGGACTGAGAAGTGAATCCATTGTATCCAGCAGTTCCGGAGCGTCCAAAAAGAGGGCTGCCTCAGCAAGCGGAAGCCATGAAGGCCATTCCATCTCATTCTTCCAGAGTTCCAAAGTGTTGCTGTCAACAGGTCCCTCAGACCGCCACTTGGACACGAAGTGACCAGGGCCCTGTGGTGTTTCAATAATCGTCATGATATTCACTCCTTACGTTTCGTTCGTGCTAGTGCATCGATAAAAGCCGATTCTGCAGCCACTGGATCTGCTGAACCTGACCAGCCAGCAGCCCCATCATGACCGCCACCATCTCCACCAATATTGTTTGCGACTTCGGCCATAATATCCCCGAGGTGTAAGCCATGGTTGACGCTGGAGCGAGGCGCTCTAACTGTGAGACGGGTTTGTCCATCCCTTTGTCGAGTGACCACAACTGCGTCAGCACCTATGGATGAAAGAAGCGATGCCACCTTGCCCTCAAGTGTTCCACAACGAGTGCGAACAAGAGACCATGGGCCAGCTTCTGTTAATTCAGTCCGATTCATCCCACGAATAATTGCACCCCGTTCACTCGGAGAAATGGTTTCTTCTTCTATGAATTGAATGAAGGTTTGATAGTCAATATTGCTATGTCGAATCAAGGCGCCTGCAGTCGTAAATGACCCATGATTTGCATGGCGGAAACGACCAGTATCGGTGATGAGTCCGGCGAGCAAAAATTCACAAACTTGAGGTGTAAGAGTTGCTAGAGAGTGGTTGAACAAGTAATCAGCAACCAACTCCGTTGTTGCTTTGACTTCCCAACGCAATGCAAGATCAGTGTCCCCGAGGTTCCAATCATTGGTTGCATGATGATCCAAAATGCACTTCGGGACATCGGGCAATGTTAGCCCCGTTTGACTTTCAGCGGCTGCATCAACGACGATGAGGCCAGCGAGGTCTGATGGCCAAGCACGATGGTTTGGAGTCAATTTCCTAAATGGAGCTCGGTGGTGCTCGACCATTCTCTTTGCGACACGGCCCAGATGCAGGCCACAAGCCATGAGATGGGGGTGAGATGAAGCAAGAGCAACTGCTGAGCCAACCGTATCCATATCACCATTTTTACCGGTAATCACAGCAACGGGGCCACGTTCAACTGCTTTCATGAGCCAAGCGTGAAATGTATTGAGGTCCTCAACACGTCCCTCATCAAGCAAACTCATTCCTGGGCCCCTTGAAGTGATTTCTTGAGTTCATCATACGTTTGAACCAATTGAAGTTCACGTTCTGTGAATCGTTCCAAATGAATATTCAGTGCAGAAAGAGTTTCTTGCAACTCCGAGAGAAGGAGGTCACGGTCAGCAACTTCAACCAAAACGCCACCGAGTTGTCGATGGAGTGCGAGGTGAGGCGGTTGATTTTGAACCGCAGTAATTGTTCCTTGAAGCTCTTGAACTTGAGCACGAACACTGCTGACTTGTTGACGGGCAGCCTGAACCTCTCCGACTACCAATTGAAGTTGTTCTAGGTTTTCCATGCTCTCACCTGTTTGTTGGACCGTGCGATGGTTCAAGAATGCTTTGCGAAGACCTTCAACACTTCATCGGTGGCAATCAGGCCCCTCATCCTTGTGTTCCACATGGCGCGAAGGTCTTTGCATTTTGATTCTGTGAGGTTAAATTCAAATGACTCAGGGTTAACCCAAGTCGTTTCACAATCAGTAGCAAGTGCTGCACACAGTGATTGAGTGTCAACATTGGACCTTGAGCTGACGATTAAGGAGAGGTGCCACATTTCGACACCACCAAGTGATGCTCACTCTTCTTCTTCGCTGGCGTGCTTGCCTTCTGCGAGCTCTCGCTCGTAGTTCATTGCAGCTTCCTGTGCGATGAAGGCCATGTCAGCGGTGGTTGCACCGTCAACGGACCGTCGTAGAATTCTGTTGTTGGCTTCGGATGCCCGAGTGAACGGTTCCCATGCGCCACCGGCGAAGGTATGGTCGCACTTCTTGCAGACCCAGATACCAACAGATTGACGCTCAACCTTCTGATATTGACAAACAGGACAGGTGTATTTACGGGAACGCTTTGCCATTGCTGAACCTGCGTTTCGACGTACTGAGACACCATATCGTGCACCAAATCGTGCTGTTGCTCCGGCTTTCTGTGTTCGCTTTGCCAATCAGTTCCCCTCCTCTTTTGCTACGAGTTTTCGAAGTACAACACAGTGCTTCTGAGCCTCATCGAATATCTCAGCAAACTCAGCGGGAGTGAATACCCCTTTTAGCCCCTTCTGTAAAGAGTGGAGGTGCCCTTCATCTCCGAGAGTAATGTGAATGCGCTCGTCGCCTCCCAATTCCTCTTCTTCTGATGGGTCGTAAACGAATCGGCCGCCTGCTCGTGTGAAGGACGCCATAATCGGAGTACTGCTCACTTGGAGTTTGTGATCTTCACCGACGTCAAAACGTTCCGCAGGAACGACCGCAGTGCGCAACGCAGCGATAGCGGCTAGGCCGCATGCATCGAAGATGTTACCTTGGTCGGAAAGGACATGGATATCAATCATGACACCCCAGACTTTCTCACCGGGTACGATGCACAGACTTTCCATGTCAATACATCCGGATTCACGGATTCCTCGGTCAACTACACGGCTGAGCTCAATGGATTGAGGCGATGGAGGACCTGGTTCGTACTTTCGTCCAGCAACAGGACGGAGTTCTGCTCCACACATGAGCGAGCCCTGTGTGGGTCGGTCTGGCCAAGGAGTGCGAAGTTCGAACTTGACTCCTGCGTAAACGATGGTTCCTCCCATGGTGACCTTTGCAGAGCCTTCTGCATTGTAGAGGCAATCGGTTTCTAGAGTGATCTCACGAGCTTCCCAACGGCCACGGCCATCAAGACGAGCATCTTCTTCAGCAAGGCGAGCAAGTTCCTGTCGTAGCAAACTAGGGACGAGTTCTGGCATCAGACGTCACCTCCTTGGTACCGTCGTTGCAAGGCATCCACCATGACTTCATGGATTTCCTTTGCAGCCTTGAAATTGTATTCCATAGCGAGGTTGTATTCATCAGGTGAAAGGTCGCCGTCCATTTGGAGGAACGCAATTTCACCGGTGTTGGGCAAAATTCCAACCGGTAGGTCTGCTTGACCGTAGTTGTCTTCTGCTTTGTCCAAGTCAAGAACAACAGTGTCCTCGATTTTTCCCGAAGCAACTCCAACAATCAAATCGCGCATTGGAATTCCAGCGTCGGCAAGAGCGACAGCAGCCGCAGTGATTCCAGCGCAACGGGTACCTGCTTCTGCGGCGAGAATCTCGATTTCAACTCGAATCTTTGACCGAGGATATCGTTCAACCAAAACTACCGATTCAAGTGCTTCGGCAGTGACCTTAGAGATTTCACGAGAGCGTCGGTTAAATCCAGGTCGGATTCGGTCAGAGGTTGAGAAAGGAGCCATGTTGTAACGAACATCAATTACTGCTCGGTCTTGGCGCTGAATCTTTCTTGGATGTGCTTCCATTGGGCCGTAAACGGCTGCAACAGCAACATTGAGTCCGTGGGTGACCATGGCTGAGCCATCTGCAGCGGGTAGAATACCTGCTTCAATTTTCACCGGTCGCATTTCATCCAGTTTTCGCCCGTCTAGGCGTGAACCATCTTCTCGTAGTAGTTGTACATCTCCGTATCCACCCATTAAGCATCACCTTTCTTTTCTTGTTCCATCTCTGCGAGAATCGCTTCGAATTCAGTTGTGTGGCCTTTGTTTGCCACCATTTTGAGAGCCTTTCGAGCCCATGCGATTCCGTTTGAATCGCCGTCAATCCATACACGACCATTTTCGCCGACCATAATTCGGCAGTCACTGGCGTCTCGCAAACGTTGGAGGAGGCTGTTGCCATCTCCACGGACTCGATCCACATGTTGGACAGGAATATTTTCCACAGCACCTTGGTTCAGGCGGCGAAGACCGACGCCTTTCATAGTGAGGACAACGTTGTGGCATTCATCCACTTCTTGAACACGCGCCAAGACCACATTGCCAACATCCATATGTTGACGTGCAGCTCCAAATTCAACCTTCCATGGGGCCAATGACATCGGGAGCAATCCTTGGAAGGCTCCGTTGATGTCCATGAACCACAAATTGTTTCGAACTTCTGCAACATTGGCAACGATGAGGTCGCCGGAACGGGGCATGTAAGCCGAGTGAATGGGATGAACAGACATGGTGTTGTTCTTTTCTTGAAGCCATCCGAGTTGGGTGGCAATCATTGTATCTTGTTCGGTAATAATACCGCTTCCTGCGCGCTTCCCGGCGGATGGCCCGATGGCCATACCCGGGGTCACGAGGCGCTGCTCGGCGCCGGTTTGACCTTGGGACATTCTTTTCTCTCCATTCACGGCGAAACGACATCCCATGATAAAGGCCACCCTATGGCCAACAGGTTGCCCGCTTACAATTCTTTGATTTCTGCGTCGGATGAGCGACGCATCACTTGCCCGATTAAATCAGGTTTCATTCCCGCAGGGCATTCAATGACGCACGCCCATGAACCATCTTCCAGCCATCCTTGCTTCTGTTGGTATGGACGTAGAATTTGATTAACGCCACCATAGGCAGAGCCGGGTACTTTGATCGCAAGACGAATAGATTCGAATGAAAGCGGAATGAGTGGTTTGAGTTTGGCAATGGCGTCCTTAACTTGCTCATCAAGGCGCTTGAACGGGTCAACGGAATATCTTGATTCGTCTAAAGCGAGTTCAAGTCGAGTCTTAGGGTGTGGCGACTTCGTCTTTGGGTCAACAGCCTGAGTGTGAATTTGATGAATGATCTGTTGACGCATTGTTTCGACCATGGCTTTTCGTTGAGCAGTGGTGAGTTGAAGACTTCCTTTTTGGAAAATTGTTTGTGCAATCACAACAATGTCTTGCGTTCCAAATACAGCCTCAATGGATTCTTCAGTGGGGCGCTCCCCTCCTCTAGCATCATGAAACACTTCATCCATTGCAAAAAAATCGTCTGGATTGACTGACAATGGGTTCGCCTTGAACTCATCAACGAGGTAGGGGTCAACAAGAATCTCGTATCTCTTACCGCCTTTTTCCATTCGGGCTAGAACCGCTGCATCAAGACTTACCATAGTGTTCCCTCACGTGAGGACAATCCGTGAGAAGGCATCAATGTGCCGACTTAATTTCAGTTATCAAGAGGCTTGAGACGGTCGATTTGCTTGTTCACAGCAGCTCGGTCCAGAACTCGGTAACCTTCAGAATCAACAACAGTGACTTCTACGGCCTCTCGGTTGAGTTCCGCATCGTTGGCAGTGCGCAGGGCTTCCAAACCAAGTTTCATAGCGGCATTGAGCGTCATGTTATCCTTCCAGTTGTCTTCAAAGAATTCAATCACAGTGTTTCGGCCACTGCCAATCGCACCTGCATGGTAGGATTGGTATGCGCCTGACGGGTCTGTCTCGTAGAGATGGATGCCGTTATCGTCAACTCCGCCAATAAGGAGGGCTGTACCGAAGGGGCGAGATCCACCGTATTGGGTGAAGGATTGCTTAAAGTCACAAATTTTCTTGACAAGTACATCCACAGGAACGGTTGCGCCGTAGGTGATTCGGTTAACTTGTGCTTCAACTCGGGCTCGGGCAACGAGTTGTCGAGCATCTGCAACAAGTCCCGAGGTGGCAATTCCAACATGGTTGTCCACTTTGAACATCTTCTCGATGGACTCTGGAATGATAAGTCGGCTGATGATACGCTTGTCACAAACAAGGACAACGCCGTCTTTGAATTTCAATCCGGCAGTGGTAGTTCCACGCTTTACTGATTCTCGTGCATATTCTACTTGGAACAACCGTCCGTCTGGGCTAAACGTTGTAATTCCATGGTCGTATCCTCTTCCGCTTGGTTGCATATTCATGACCTCTGTTCCTTTCGTTCGGTTGACACTTTATGAGGATGCGGGTGAATTGAGATGACCCGCCGCTCCATCAACAGGTCTTTCAAACACTCCCCCCATATCAACCCTCAGTTTGAGAACCATACTCATGAAGGTGGACAGCGTGGGGGTGTCATGCGAGTTGCAGTCCTTTCGTCGGGTGGAAAAGATTCTGCAGCCGCATGGTGGTGGGCTCGTTGTAAAGGCTGGACCATCGATTGTCTTGTCACGGTTTCTGTTACGGGAGACGATTCCCCAATGTTTCAAATCCCAGGGACAGAACTTGTGAAGCAGCAAGCAGAACTTGCTGATGTTGAATGGGTCAACGTCAACACATCAGGAGAAACGCCCCAAGATATTGAAGATTTAGAATCGGCATTAAGAGAGCGAGAGATCGATGGAATTGTCAGTGGAGCACTCAGGTCCGACTATCAAAAATCTAGGCTTGAGCGAATGGCGGAGCGTCTTAATGTCGTAAGTTGGACCCCTTTGTGGCATCAAGATGGCGACCATCATCTTTCCAGCATGGTGGCCAACGGATTTGAAATTATGATCACAGGCGTGAGTTGTGAAGGATTGGATGAATCATGGCTCGGAGTTTTGTTGAATGAGGCGAAACTTACAGAATTGCGCCACCTAGCAAACAAATACCGTTTCCACATTGAAGGAGAGGGAGGAGAATACGAAACCCTAGTAATTTCGGGACCACACATGGACAACTCTCTCGAGGTCAACTACACGACCCACTGGGACGGTGTTCGTGGCCATCTTGAATTTCATTGAATAGCAGCACGAGCAAGAGCTACACATTCGTCAACGAGTTCGCCTGAAACACCGATATGATTGGCTGGGTCAAACATTGCTTCCAGTTCTTCTGCTGAAAATGCAGCAGATATAGCAGGAGTTCGGCTACAAACATCGATCAATTCTTCCTTGTTCGCTACAGCAGTGAAGGATGCTTCCCGAAGGATTTCATGTGCTTCATCACGGGCAATACCATGGTCTACAAGGTCAATCATGACTTTCTCGGCCATCACAAGGCCCCGTTGAGACTTGATATTTTCAAGACAACGGTCAGCGTCAACCCACATATTGGTTAACACATCTCGAGTTTTTGCGATGACGTCTTCGCACAGTGCGGAGCCGTGTGAGAGAGTAAACCGTTCACTGCTTGAATTGGCTAAATCTCGCTCATGCCACAACAACGCATTCTCGTATGTTGGTATGATCATCGAACGAACGATACGAGCAAGACCTGAAGCATTCTCGGATTTGATGGGGTTCTTCTTGTGAGCCATCGTTGACGAACCCACTTGCTTTTCAACATCAAAACCTTCACCTGCTTCTTGAATTTCAGAGCGTTGCAAGTTGCGTATTTCCTGGAGAATTTTCTCACATGTTGCTGCGATATTTGCCAACCATGAGACATATTCGATATATCGGTCACGCCCAACAACTTGTGTGGTTGCGAGAGGGACACCTAGGCCAAGATGTGTCAGAATAAGTCGTTGAAGTTCACGTGCATTAACACCTTGAGCAGCACCGGTTCCGACTGCGCCCAGGAATTTGCCTACTGCGATTCGGGGAGTGGCTTCATCCAAACGAATGAGTTGACGACGCAGTTCATCAAGCCAAACGGCGGCTTTCAGACCAAATGTAATTGGAACAGCGGCTTGTCCGTGTGTCCGGCCAAGCATAACGGTGTCACGTTCGCGCTCAGCAACATCAGCACAGACGCCGATGAGGAGGCAAAGTTGCTCTCGAAGCATAACGATACTATCACGAAGTTGAAGGGCGACAGCGGTATCAACAATGTCATTCGATGTAGCGCCGAGATGAATGCACCAACCAGCCTCGCCTGCGGCTTCGGCCATGGCTTTTGTAAGAGCCATGATGTCGTGTCGTGTTTCTGCTTCAATTTCAGAAACACGTTCTTTGGTTACCGAGGTAGGGTTTGCGATCGAGGCAACTATGTCATAATCGGACTGCGTGACACGTCCGAGTTGCATGTGCGCCCATATGAGAGCGCGTTCAACCTCGAGCTGACGTTCATGACGCCCAACTTCTGACCAAATGTGTTTGAACTCTTGACAGCCGTAGCGATAATCCAGTGGACAGAATGCCATGGTTATCGTCCGTCCGACTCCATTCATCAATATTCCCGTTCACCTTGATGGGAATCACATCGGGAGTTCATGTACTATTGAGCAGAATCCGCAACCACTGGACTCATGACCGAACGAATCAAAATTATGGCTAATCCTGTTGAAATCACAAAGAAAACTCCTACATAATTCGAGATGTTATACCACATCATTGCAACCCCGATTAAGGAACTGTAGGCGACGATTTGACACACTGCAGAGGCATATTGAAGACGGTTTTTACGAGCCTCACTCAATTGAGATTCGTGCTCCAGAACAAAGGTGTAAATCAAGAAATAAACCGATTGGAACGGTAGGGCTGCGGCAATGATCGTCAAAGCAACTTCCCGGATTGCGGTTGGATGATTTTCTTGTTCCATTCCCTGGAATAACATGAAGGCAGTATTTGTACCGAGGAGGGCCGCCATAATGGTCCAACGCTTATCCTGTGAAGATGTACGTGCTTCTACATTTACAGAACTATCTTCCATGCGCTGGGTCCAGTGAGACAGGGTTTGATGTTATCCCTACAATCGGGGAACTTTTAGCGTTCTTTGAACGTATCAAAGATTACGGAGCAATCGGAGAATCGTTCCGGTAATAGCGGCCACAATGAGCAACAGAACCATCATAGCGACGGGCCCATATTGATTTTTATCACCGAGTGCGGTCCCCATGAAACCATCGCGCTTCAATGCTTCAGCAAAACTTGCGGCTTCTTCAAACTCAGGAAGAGGTCTTCGGGGGATTCGCTCTCCGTCTCGGACTTCACCGGCCATGCACCTCGCTCATCTGCATAGGTCATAGCCCTTGCTGAACCGTGTTGACACTACGCAAGACTCATTCACCATTGGCGCGTGTCTCAATGCATGGAGCGTCATGTATTCGGAGTGGAAGGAAAAAACATTCACTTTGCAGTTGAAGGAAGTACAGGTGGCACGAGTTTTGGCCTTCACCTTGCCGCAGATACGATTTCTAACAACGGTCGAGTATTATGGGCATCAAGTGACCTTCCCGACGGTTCAAGATTTTCTCAGTTATTCTCTCACCTCTCGTTGGTTGAATCATCCCGATTTCATGCAATGAATTTCGGAGGTAAATTTGAACGGGCAATCGATGCCATGATTGATGCGATAAACGGTCTACCCAGCGTTGGTTTGGTTGTCCTTGACGATTGGTGCGACAACACGGGAAGAATACCTACAAACTTGGTCGCAGAAGTCGGTCGGTTGGCTCAAGAAACTAAAGGGAACATTACACTCTTATTGATCTCAAAGGGGAGTGCTGATGCAAGCGGAAAGGGCCAGGACCCCATTGTTGCAAGAGGCGAAAAGGCGATGTCTGAAGCAGGATTTGAAACTTGGAAAATGTGGAGGCGAAAGGAAGGCGGTTCCAGAACAATCATTGCTGGAAAGGAAAGGCTTGAGATTGAAATTAAGGATTCAGGATTCCATCTCTGAGTCTTCATCGTCACCCAAAAGTTCAGCCATCTCATTCAATGCATCTTCATCGGGTTCATCAAATTGTTGTGGATTGCGAGCACCGCCCTCAAGTTCATCTTCGCCAGCCACTTTAGGAGCGTTACTTTCTAGCATCTCTGTTCGGTTTTCCATAGCTCTGCGAGAAATGAAGTACACCATTACAGCCAACGTTAAGACTCCAAGTAGATATGCAATATTCCGACTCGTATCTGGGTCCATGATAATTCGGAGTTCATTGTGTCTTTTCATCTTTCCGAAGAAAAAAGGATCAAAATATTACTTTTTAATCAAAATCAAGAGGCCGAGCAAGGTGCCTGCGGGATGACGCAGGAGGTTCTACCCAATCAAGAAATGGTGGTTCTGAGGGGACATCATCCCAAGTATCATCTTGTCGCAACTTGCATTTCGGGCATCGTACACCTTGGTCACGACCCATACTTTTCATGCGCACATTACACACCGAACAAAGAGGGCGCTGTTTGTTCCTTGCATTCCATGAAACAACTCGAAGTTGCTCTAAGTGGAAGGTTCCGTCATCCGACTTAAGGCCCTTCATTTCTACAAGATCTCCTTTGTTTAACCAGCGGGATAATTGGTTAACAGGCCCGCCTTCTCCAAATGAAACCCAAATACCATCTGATGTCTGAATCCTTGCATGCTTTCGCTGAGAATGAACCTCAATCTCTTCGACCACCGCCCGAGTTGCAGGTTGAAGATGGTCCCCTGTGGCTTGATTTGTCATGAACGTGCGGGAGCCGGCTGAACGCTCTGTATGTTGGGAAGAAAGAACATGGGCCAATGCTTTACTTGCCTCTAATTCGGTTTTCGCACGAACTCCACAAAGGACAGGTGAGTGCCCACGAGGGGCAATGAGAGAAGTTCCGCTACGAGGATCACGTGACATGAAGGTACCCGGCCAAGAATCAATTTCTTCGAGTGATTCCAAACATACGCTTCTTGGCTTGCTACCGTCAGATGTATGCCTCCACGCTATGGCTTCCCATGTTGAAGTTCGACCTGGCCACGCAACCGCTGCTGTTGCTCCGATAACCCCCGCCCCACCCCACGATTTGGTTGCTGGTGGAACATCATCAATGGCCACATGATGTTGAACTGCAGACCAGTAATGAAGTTCGTCAGGCTGAGAATCAAACCACACCATGCCTGGGTCGGACGGAACCTGAGGGCGGTCCGAATGATGTGATGGAGAAATGAGGCCTTTGAGAGGCGATAATTCATTCATCCACCAACTGTTAAGATGTGCAATAAGAAATTCTTCATCTTCGCATTGGAGTTCTACAGCCAATGCAGCATTGCCCCTTGTCCGCCCGGAAGCAAAGGGCCACAGACGAACCAAACGAACAGTTCCCACCTGGACGTTTTTGGGTAAATTTAGAATCAATTCCTCCATCGTTTTTGTGGTGCAACCACCAGCAAGAGAATCCGTATCGTCCAATCCAAGCCAACCCATAGATACACCTCAGGGTTGGAATGCATCCCCAATATCATTCTCGTTCAACAATCGAGAACTCGCGGCCTGAATGCCTTCATGTGCACTCACTCTGAACAATCGAGCACCGTATGCCCAACCAGCACCCATATCTGAGCGACGGTCGCCAACCATGAGGTCCAGCGGATGAAACGGCTCTGGTTTTTCGCCCCACCAATTGACGGTTCGGTTTGAGATTGGGTGAGTCTTCGAAGAGAAATACATCTGTTCTTTTTGACCGCTCATTCTGAGAAGTTGATGACCCAAATACAACATTTCAGGTGATGGTTTTCTACATCCACAGGCATCCTCATACCGGTGGGGGCAAGTGAGGAACAAATCAATACCAGCATGTTCATTTCTTGAGAGAAGTTGTTGTTGTAGTTCCTGATGAATCACCTCAAGTTGCCCTGTGTCCCACAGGCCACGGCTTATCGCAGATTGGTTCGTAACAACACAAATCAAAAAATCTAACTCTTTCAATTGAGCAATGACGTCTGCAACACCTGGCAGCAATTCAACCTCAGAAGGGCGATTGACGTAGCCTTGGCGCCCTACGTTAAGCACACCGTCACGGTCAAGAAATGCAATCGGACGAGCAGCATCAGCATCGGCGGATGAATGAAAACCCCAATGAGCAATCATACCCGACATAACCATTCCACATCACGGAGCCTCATTGCCTTTACCAATTCTTGGTGACCTTCATAGGAAACCACCCCTTGGGATAACATGTGCTGATGGAACCTTCCACTGCGACATTGATTGGGGCCACAGGGATGCTTGCCCTGGCCATCTCGTGGTTCTTTCGAAAGAAACCGAGTGTTCGACTTGCACAATTTGGCTGGATTGCAGTTGGACTGTTCTTTTTCAATCAATCTTGGACATATTTTGACCACAATGACATGGTCTTAACCGTGATGTGTGCCCTCACTCTCCCTCTATGCATTGGAATTGCACTTTGGGAGCAGAACTGCACCAAGCCACAACGAGAAGCCTTGGATTGGGCGAGAGGAACCGTTGCTTTTGCTGGAGGGCCGTATCTTCTCATTGCCTATGTTCCCTATCTCAGCGTTCTTGCGATTCTGTTTGTGGCGACTCAATCTGCATGGTTTCTCGGATTCGCTGGTGGTCAGGAAATTGAGGTTGGAACTACTTGGGTCAATGCACCGAGTGGACGAGTATCTTGGGAAGAATGGGATGGCAACCGTTGGTTTTCAACAGATTTCACCGGAGAATACGCATTCCAATCTGAATTGATGCTTGCAGATGGAGGGTTAATTGGAATCAACTTCGTCCTCGCATGTACTGCATTGCAGTCAATGGTTCTCTTTATTGGAGCAATATCGGTACTCAACCTCCATTGGAAGCAACGTGTTCGTGCCCTGCTCCTCATTGTCCCCCTCATTCACCTGCTCAATGTATTTCGAAACGCTGGGCTCATTTGGATGCACATGACATACACTCAATGGGACCTTTGGGGCATCTCAGTATTTGAGTTCGGCCACACCTATATTGCCCGAATTGTGAGTTTATTCGCTATGTTCCTCATGGCCCTCATCATGTTCGAGATCCTCCCAAGCATGCACAGAAATATTCTCGCCCTTACTGAACCCTTTAACCGTTCAAAACCACGAACAAAACAGGACAGTTGATTTACGGTGATGCAATGAACGATGTATTGTCTGAGTTTACATTTCCCAGAACAGGATTGACCGTTCGAAACAGGACCGTTCTTGCTGCTCTAACAAATAAACAGAGCCATGATGATGGTGTTCTATCGGACGAGGAACATCACTGGCTCACCCTTCGCAGCAAAGGTGGTTTTGGAATCGTAACCACGGCGGCGGCCAATGTCACCGAACACGGCCGTGGATGGGAAGGTGAACTTGGAGTATGGTCTGACCATCAGTTGCCCGGCCTCACTCGCCTCGCATCTGAATTGTCAGTGCATGGCGCAGTGAGCTTAGCACAATTGTTTCATGGGGGGATGAGAGCACCGATTGAACTTACAGGAGTTCAACCTGTTTCAGCCTCTGAAAATACCGATTCAAGCATGAAAGGGGTGACGTCTAGGGAACTCACCCATGCCGAAATTGAATCCATTATCATTTCATTTGGTGATGCTGCTGTCCGTTGTGAAGAAGCTGGATTTAGTGGTATAGAATTGCATGGTGCGCATAGTTATCTCATCTCTCAATTTCTGGGAATGAAAACAAACCGAAGAAACGACCAGTGGGGTGGAGACCTTCTTGGCCGCTCAATGTTGTTGAAACACATCATCCAAAATGTTCGTGCTCGAACCTCTGAAAATTTTGTCGTTGGTGTGCGACTTTCTCCCACCATACGGGATTTAGGTATTGAACTGCATGAAACCCTTCAGATTGCTCAATGGTGTGTCGAGTGGGGTCTGGATTTTATTCACGTTTCATGTTGGGATGTGTACCAAACGAAAACCGACCAAAACGGACAAGAAATGTCACTTACAAGATGGTTCAGCCAACATCTGAACGGCCGGATACCAATCATCACCACCGGTAAAATTTGGGATCAAGAAGATGTTAAGTTTGCTTTTGAGGAAGGAGCAGATTTGGTCGGAGTTGGAAGAGCAGGAATCGCCCATTATGACTGGCCACGCCAATTGGAGGGAGAACATTCATCTCCAACGAAGCCTCCATTTTCTGTTAAACACCTGAAAAAGGCAGGACTAAGCGATACCTTCGTGACCTACATGTCGAGATGGGATGGATTTGTTCTTCCGTGAATGGTATTTCACGACTTTTGTTGCCATGCGTGCTCGGGTTCATCACGAATCCATAGAACACCACTACCAGAAGGATACTCAATCGTTTCTTGCCCGTCGAGTACCATACCCATGAGGGTAGCATCCGGTGCATCAACGAAGGAATCCATTGGAAGGTCAAGTGCAGATGGGACCTCGGGAGAATCCGAACTTCCGGGAAGAGTCATTGGTGGTACCGAATCATGCTGTTCGCTTGCTGAATCTACGAATGAAGGATTCACTCCTTGGTTCATGTCAAAAATAGCGGCATCCATCCGTTGTTCATCTCCCCAATCCTTGGTGCTTGTTTGTTCACGATTATTCCTCATGAAGGCGAAGAGCAAACCTGCGAGAATGACGAAGACCAATGCGGCTGAAGAATAAATCACATCGTTGGCAACGCTAGGGGCTAAGTCTGCATTATCACCGACTCCGTCACCGTCCGTATCAACCGATTCGTCAGGGTCCTCAGGGAAAGCATCATCTTCATCGGGGACGCCATCTCCATCTTTGTCAAAGGCAGTGAATGTCGTTTCACACAATACTATGAGGATTTCAAGTTCATCAGGGTCGATGAATCCATCTTTATTTGCATCTACAGATGTGAAATTATAATCGTTTTGAGTCTTTTGATTTTCAAGATTTTCTATGGAGACCTTCCCACCTAATTGAGACATCTCGTCGTAAAGGACCATCATTTCATTATCGCAAGAACACGTTACCTGAAGATATTCACGGTATTCAATTTCTTCATCTCCATTTGCATCAAAAATCATCAAAATTCTAGGGCCTGCCGAGGTAATCATATCACCGTCTCCCATTCCAATCTCATCCAGTTCAAGTACCCCTGAGCCGTCTTCGTCCGATGAGGCAAAGTCTTCTTTGGCACGATCTACACATGAAGTGACCTCTACAGGTTTCGAAGGGTCAACAGGGTCTACTGGGTCAACCGGGAAATCAGATTCGTCCCAGAAGGCAACAATAGATACTTCTTCTGCGTCACTAATTCCAATGAGCTCAACATCCATTCTGCCGTTCATTGGGAAGTACAAAGTAACCATGTGATTCGTACCGGACTTGCCGCTTCTAAGAGTGACTTCTTCGGTCTCAGTTTCAAGTCCAAAGTCGTCACCTGGGCGACCACCTCCTCCACCGAAAATTATCTCATATTGAACCCCATTGACCACAATTTGAACATCTCCGCTGCCACCATTGGTTTCAACAACAAATACGCCCCCTGGCTCTTCAATAATCGCATACAAATCAATCGATTGCCCCTTGGGGATGCTGATTCCTTCCAATTGTTCGTCATTGAAAATTTGAATTGGCGTTCCGTCATAATCCCAAACATACCGGTCAGCGAAATCAGCGAGAATGTTTACACCGGTAAACGCAGATTCGGAATTAAGAAGAATGTACCAAGTACCTGGAGTCGGGTCATTAAATGCAATTCGGTCACCGGCACCATCGCTTGTTGAATGGTAATCATAGGTTGAAGAGGTCGGGGCTTGATCAAGACGCATAAAGAGTCCAGCTTCACCGTCACCGTCAGACAAATCCACGATGAGTCGTTCTGTCCCCTGAGGAACGTCGACCTTGAAATACTGAGAGAGTCCATCGTATCCACTTAGCAAACCGTACTCAATTCCAGGTGTCAAGGTGATAGCATCATCAGGGTCTACATTTTCGGGAGGGTATACAAAGTCTGCAACAATGGTGTACCCTCTCGCCATACGAGTTGTATAAGCAGTAATGTAATACAGTCCAGGTTCAACATCAAAAAGATGGACTTCTTCATCGTTTCCTGGTTCTGTTGACCATGTCTCCCTTAGTTCAACCGATGTGGAACCGGGTTTTTCATCATCGCCTGGCTCGAAAAAGTCATCCTCCCATATCCAGAAATAATCTGGTTGAGGAGGACTGTAGTACGACATTCCCAAATCAACATCTCCACGACCGCCGTAGGTACGCACGCGCAAATCTGCAAGTGGCTCTGTGACATTGATGTAGTAGTAATTCATTCCAAACTCATCGAAATTTCCAGGTGAGTCGATTTCTTGGTTCGTCACTGCAATGCTTTGCTTGAGCTCCGTCATTTCATCCAAAGTTGGCGGAGGGTCTGCAATATCTGCATCAAGTGTAATCTGTAAGTCCTCAAGGTCATCATCCGGGATGAGTACAAACCATACGACGCCTTCGGTTGGCCATGACCATTCTTCGTACCCCCAGCCAAAATCAGCCGTGAAGGAACCGTCGTTGTTCCAAGCATCTGGAATTGCTCCATAGCCGATGTAAACCTCATAGTTCACTGGGTCTTCAAAGTAATCAAATTTGAAGGAAGAAGAAAACCACGATAGAGAACGAGTGTATTCCTCAACCTCTGTGAAGAAAAGAAGAGTATCACCAGCACTCGCCTCGTCAATTTCATACTCTTCTCCAATGAAGAGTTCAACTGCCTGAGCGACGATGCTTCCATCCGGCATGACCCAATCTGCTCCAACAATACTGCCTTGTCGGGCCGACGTCATACCATCTGTTGTTTGACTGCCTTCACCTTCAGGGAAGGCCCATTCAGAGATAAGAATTGAATCGTTCGAATCATTTCCATTTGCTGAAATTGAAATGTTGTCAACCATTCCTTCAAAGTAATTACAATCGCAACCTGCTCCCATCCGACCGATGTAAAATTCATCACAGTCTTCACCGGATGTAAAACAATCATTAGAGCCAAAATCCCCGAGTGGAATTAAGGCATTCTCTGGTTCAATAAGTCCTGCCGATTCATCGTTGATGAAAAATTCGCCACCGACATCCGCTTGAATATCAACTCGGACATGGTTCCATTGGTTAACCTCAATGGTTTGATTTGAAACAGGGTGCTGAGATAGGCTGTATTGCGATGAATAGGCAAGTGTATCTCCATTTAGGTAAAGCCCCCAACCGTAATCGCCTTTCATCATGATGAATTGTAATCCATCATCATTGAAGGGATAAATCCATGCTTCAAGAGAGAGGCTTGTTGAGTTTGAAAAATCCATTCCTTCATCATGGTTCACAACAACATGGTCTCCATCTCCATTGAATCTCAACGAGAAATCTGCCCCGGGACCGATTTCAACAACGCCATACACTGGGAAATATTGTGGATCGTTTTCTAAGTCATTCCATGTTCCTGGCATGATGTTTCCCATGTTTGTGCTTGCAATGTGAACGTAATCTTCGTCCCCGCCAGCAGAAGGTTGTGAATCACCCCAATCTCGGTAGAGGAACGGTGTTCCATCGTGCCAGCGGTAATTTCCTTCGTCGTTGGAATCAGAAAGGCCCGTCCACAAGTGTCGAGATTGATTGTCCCATGAAGCAAAAGTGTCAAACAGCCACGTGTTTTCTGCTTCATCATCAACAGTCGTCAAGAAGCCCCCCAATGACTGAGCGTAGGAAGCAGAATCCTCCCAAGATGCAGCGGAGAGAAGGTGGTATGTGTTGTTGTTCGCAGGATTAACCACTGTATGCAACACTTCCATGGATGCTGGTGTTTCCGATTGTGATGTTCCTACCATGGGAGTTGCCAGACTGGCAAGGAACAAAATGACAAGTGCAAGAGACTTCTTCATGTATTATGTGATACATTCTTCCCTTATCAAAAAATTGGTATGATGTTTTGACAAAAACGTAACACATCGCTGGATGGATGATGAATTCTGCGATTCAAGGGGCTCACATCATTGCAACTTTTTGCCACCAATTCTAAGGTCGGTTTGCAATGGCATTTGATGCTCCCAAGCAAATTCTTTGACGATACGCCATGCTTTTTCTGAACCTTCGTAATCCTTGACATCAATAATTTTGTTGCGAGTATTCGCTTTGAAAGCGGCCACTGGCTCTGCATTTCTGAACACCAAATATGCAGATCCAAAACCAAATCGTTCCTTCATAATATCTGCAAAGTACGGTGCTATCGGGTCGGAGGGCGGGAGGACAAAGTCACGTATTGAGGGAATTGAGCGAGCCTCCTCTAACAATTCCTTTCTACCCCAACACACTTGGTGGAAATCTTCTATCAGGAACCCTTTGATGAGTGTTTCATCTTCCTCAAAGACGTTCAACACAGCCTTGAGTTCCTCGGGCTTGAATGATGTACCCGCAAGTTGAGTAAGTTGCCTCAAGGTAATGACTGGATACTGTTCAACGAGTTTACGAATAAATTCTCGACGAAGTTCAACGCGGTCAACATTCGGCCTGAGTTGAACGGTTCTAAAGCCACCGCGGAAGTCTTGGACGATGTGACCGCTGCGAATCAGAGGTTGGACTAACTTTCTAAATTCGGCTTGACTGAGTGCGTGACGTTCTTTGAACAGGTTCGGGTCTGAATTGGTACTGAAGAATTCTACAATATCCCATAACTCATCATCTGCAGGCTCATTACGAATTGCGAGGATGTCTTGGAAATGTTCGTATGATGCCCACACTTGATGGCCTCGGAGATTGATTCCTTGATGAAGTCGGTGGGCACTTGCCATGCTTTTGAGATTCACACGGTACAATTCACAACGCCCACGAAGTGCAAAGTCATCACGAATCTCTGTGACTTTCTTTAGTGCAAGAATTTCGTTTTCATGACGGGTCGCTTGATGAAGGTGGTGTTTATGGAACAATGCCCGCTCTGCAATTTCTCGTGGTTGCGGATCAACGATAGCACCCCGAATCATTCGTTCCCCAGTTGCCTTGAAGCCGATTGATTCCAAAGCGCTTCGAGTTGTTTCGTCAAGAGCGGTGATGGGCTCGCTGTTGAAGTTTGACAATACAGCTACATCCACGAGTTGGGCGGCGTGGTTGTCGAGGAGGATTTCGAATGCACGGCAGAATTCATCCAAGTACGCTGTTGGGACATGGAGGTCTTTTATTTCGAGATAATCGTTTACCTTGAACATGAGAACCTTACCGATGGGGTCAACTCCCTTGAAGATTGGAAGGTACCATCCACGGTCCAGAACGCTTCGCACTTCCCAAATAAATCGAGAGACGTACGGGTCGGATTGGGTGAGAATGCGAACGGTTCGGTCTTCTCTTCTTGGGCGAAGAAGTAATTCCACTTCATCGGGTGCACAAAAGAAGGCTTCTGGTTCGGGCACCAAAGCAACGACCTTGGATATTCGACCTTCCTTCTCAAGGTTCATCAAAGCAATGGTGAGGTCTTCGTAACTCCGGGACACATAGAAGCGAAGTGTGTTCGCTTTTACAGGACCCATTCGACGAATAATTTCTTCCAATGCGTCCTCAAAACTCAATGGTTCGTAAACTCCGTGAACCCTGTGGAATAAAGAGAGACGACGCCTTCTACCGGAGACTTCTTCAAATTGTTTGACGACTAGCATTTGTCGTTCAAGGTTTGAAAGAGCATTCTTGAGGTCACGTTGTAACGCTTTGTGTTCATCACCCTTTGGATAATTGGCCATGATCTCTTGGCGAGTTACATTTTCCCCAGGTGGGATTTTACTTAGAATTTCATCTTCCATTGGCCCAATCCAAGGCTCCGGTTTCAGCCCGAGCAGGACGCCAATGTTGCGCTTTGTAGTATATCCGATACGATTGTGGAGCAATCGCCCCATGATCACGTCCGAATCCAATTGTACATCTTTCCAGTCACTGAATTTAAATTCATTAATTCGGTAAAGGAGTTCTTGTTGTTTCTGGAAGAGAACATGTTCATTGAATGCTGAGAATCCATCGTCATATTGTTTGAATGACTTTTCAAGAACCATATTCTGAATCCATCGGTATTCAACAACTTCTTCTTTACCGCCGGTCAAACGATGTTCATCGACTTTGAGAATGTATTCGGCATCGTCAGTTTGACGGAAGAAGCCAACTGAAATTACATTGCGAGTTTCAAGGTTGTGTAAAACTCGCTCGATGAGAGCAAGGGGGAAGGGAAGACGGAGGTCAAGTTCATCGGAAGTCTTTGGCCCTTCAGAACCTAACATTTCAATGATTTTTACGCGCATTGCTTCTTGAGGATCGCTAAGGATTTGTTCCTCCCACACCGTTGGCGTAGTACCGTCAAATTCGGTTGCAGTTTTGTAGGTAATTCCACGAGTATGAAGTTCGCGTAGGTCTTCTACTTCCTTACCCCCATTAACAGCAAGGCATCCGAGTGTACCGTGAATTTCTGCCATGTATGGAGAGAACCACTTTCCATCAAGCTCTTCTTGACCAGTACCGTCTACCTTTGTGATTTCACCGGACTGTATCAGTTCTTCAACCCATCCGGCAATGGTTGGAATCGCGATGTTAGCAAGTTTCTCTTTGTAGAGTGGGTTCTGAAATCCTCGGTCAAGGCCACCACCGTGACTCATAAGGCGGAACAGTTCCTTTGAATTCGTCGGAACAGGCGCCTTATTAGCATAAAACTCGGTCAATTGCTCGGCTGTTAACTCCGTTGCTAAGGAACGGGTCCCCAGTAAGCGTTGAAGGATGGCTGGGTCGATATCTTTGACCAAAAACGCCCTTGTTTTCATTGACATCAAGTCTTCAAAGGCCGACATGAAGAGCGACATACCCAATCGAGAAGGAACGACAACCTTGGTGTGGACAATCCGAGCATCACCGTTCATACAGGCTTGTAAAAAGGCCTCAAGGCCAATCATATCAATATCGCCAAACATGATTTCGTTCTTCGCCTCACGCATTAACAAACTACCATCTGTTGTCCGATGTTTGTTGAGTAAGGCTTCAGCTCTCTGTTGGAATTGTTGCGGACTGATTTCCTCTGCTCCCATTCGCTTTGGAATGATCAACGACCGTCCTGAAACCTCTCTAAATCTCTTTGCAAAGATTTGGGTATTAATGATGTAACGTTCAATGACTTCAATGTGGTTGTTGTTACGGAATGCAGTATACATCTCACCGGGGTCGACTTCCCGAGAGGTTCGGAGCAGCAGTCCGTTTTCATCAAAGGACATCTCAATAACTGAAATGTTGTTTGCTTCAGCCAATCCGGCCATAAAATATCCAAGTGCTGTATTGAACCCGCGGCCACGACAAGTGGTAATCATGTAGGTGGGATGGGCTCCAGTGATAACCTGCTCAACGAGAATTCTATCGGGGTCCGGCACTTGGAACGAGTCAATTGAATGCTCTTCAAGATGACGAGCAATGGCGCTGGCTACTTCCTTGGAAAGACCATAGGCATCACGCAATAAGACCCGAGGGTCTTGTTCACGACGAAGAGCAACGATACAGTGTCCAATGAGGTCAAGGAGGGCCTTTGACAATTCGCGACTCCTAGAACGTGCTTCTCCCGACCATGATGGAATGGTCGGACGATGACCTGTGACTGATGTAACATTGACCCTCGTACCTTGTATGTTGGTCACTCTATAGGTGGAACCGCCGAGAAGAATGACATCACCACCTCGTAGATTTGAGACGAAGGAACCGGACAATTGTCCAAGAATTGACCCCTCGGCATTGAAAACAAGATAGGAATTATCTGGTGCAATGGTTCCGATGTTCGTATAGTAAATCATGCGAGAATATCCACGTTTACCGTAAATGTTCTCTTCCCAATCAACCCAAACCCTTCGTTCCTCTTCTAGCATGTCTAATACTTCAATGAAGTCGTCATATTGGAAATTTCGGTATGACCATGAATTTACTATGATTTCATAGGCCTCATCGATGTCAAGTTGATTGATAATAACAAGACCAATCATGAATTGTGCTACAACATCCAGACAATTTTGTGGGAAATCAAGTCGGTCCATATCCCCTGTTTGGATTGCGGCTTGGAGAGCAGCCAGTTCAATCAAATCGTCAACACTTGAAGGAAGGAATCTCGCACGCGGTATTCCCCCAACATGGTGACCTGCTCGTCCAATACGCTGTAAAGCGGTGGCAATATCCCCGGGGCTGCCTACCTGCAAAACGAGGTCAACCGACCCGATGTCTATTCCCATTTCAAGGGACGATGAAGTTACGACTGCTCGCAGATGCCCTAGTTTGAGTTTACGTTCAACATCCAATCGGATGTTCTTGTCCATAGAACCGTGATGCCCTGCTACCAAATCTCCCAAGAACGGACGCAGACGTTGAACGATTGTTTCAGTCATTTTCCTCGTATTGGCAAATACAAGAGTGGTCGTATGGGCGCTGATGAGGTCTGCAATGGCTTCTATATTGTATTCAAGAATTTTCATCACTGGTAAATCACTAAACTTTGGATGCGTGATGAGAATATCCAAATCCAGTTCTCTGGAACCTGAAATTTTAGCGATCGATACTTTGGTGACTTGGCCTCTTGCCTCTCTATCATCGCTGCTCACAAGATATTCAGCAACGGTCTCCAAGGGTTCCATGGTGGCTGAAATTCCAATACGTTGTACAGGATTTTTCAAAAGCGTATCCAGCAAAGAAAGTGTTAACGAAAGATGAACACCTCGCTTGGTGGAAACCATCGAGTGCAATTCGTCAATGATCATGTATTCCACTTCGCTAACAATAGGCTGGAAGCGCGGTGAGGTGATGGCAATTGCCAAACTTTCAGGTGTCGTAATAAGAATATGCGGGGGTTTTCTAAGCATCTTCTGTCGGTCCGATTGGGAGGTGTCTCCGGTTCGCAAGCCGACACGAATTTCCTGGGCACGATCAGGGAGATAATTCTCGGTTATTTCCTTGAGAGGACCTATGAGGTTGCGTTGGATATCGTTGGCGAGGGCTTTGATCGGAGAAATATAAATTGCGTGAACCTTTTTCTCTAACTTCTGGTCCAACGAAAGTCGAACCAAATTGTCAATGATAGACAGAAATGCCGTCAAGGTCTTACCCGAACCAGTTGGTGAACAAAGAAGGAGATGTTCCTTGTTCATGATGGATGGAATTGCAAGTTTTTGAGGGGCAGTGAAATCCGGAAACTTGTCTCTAAACCATCGACGAACAGGTGGACAAAGCTGTTCGTAAAGAGGTTCGGATTCCATAGGGGAATCCAAGTAGACTATTTCTGCCATTTTATTTTCAGCACCCTTGTGTCGCGAAGCGTGTGCAAGCGTCTTAAAGAACTATCGCTTAAACCCGTAAATTTAGGCCCAACGAGTCTCTCTCTTCTTCCAACGGTTGAAGGGTTCTGTTTCGGGTCGCTTGGAGGGGTCCAAAAGAGGCGACTCAAGGGAAATTGGTGGTAGGATTACTTCATGGAGAGCATCAGTTGGACAAGAGCCAATACAAGAAAGACATCCAACACAATTCTCTTCAATGACGACGACTGGCCGTTTCGGCCTTTTGCGCCCTTCAGGATTGTGTTTTAGCGGCAAAAGGGCTTCAAAGGGACAATGGGTAATGCATAGATCACACCCCGTGCAGTCGTCTTGGACAATGGCAACCATTGCTTGGCCCATAGATGTGGCAATGGACGGCCCGATTTAACAATGTGTATCTCAGAATCTTTTTGCATGACCTGCTTAACTCGGTGAAGTTCATAGGCAACCCTCCTCAGCATACAACAGGTGAAGTCGTGACTGATGAAGGGGACGGCCGTTTAGAACGTTTGAACGAGATGCTCAAGCGAAGAGGATTCCTCCTTCCTGCGTTTGGAATCTATGGAGGGGCAAAAGGTCTCTACGATTTCGGCCCAGTGGGAGGAAGGCTACGGTCCCGTGTCAACCAAGCCTGGCTTGACCATTGGCTCCAACTCGGCAACATTGTAGAGTTATCATGTCCCACTGTCACGCCTTACGAGGTGTTGGAAGCGAGTGGACACGTCGGGGAGTTTTCCGATTTTATGACCACCTGCAAAGCCTGCGGAGAAGCGAGCCGGGCTGATACACTTCTCGAACCCCATCACCCGAATCCTGACGCACTTAAGCGAGATGAATTACAAACACTACTTCTTTCGGTAAATCCTGAATGCCCAGCCTGTAATGCATCGGATTGGAGCGATGTTGTCGCTCAAAATCTAATGTTTAACACAACCATTGGGTCTGGTAGTTCAGGCCGTGCTGGATTCATTCGACCAGAAACAGCTCAAGGTATGTTCACATCATTCCCGTCTATCTACCGCCACTTTAGAGAACGTTTACCATTCGGAGCCGTCCAAGTTGGAAAGGGATACAGAAATGAGATTGCTCCCCGGCAAGGCATGATCCGATTGAGAGAATTCAACATGGCTGAGTTGGAATATTTCATTGACCCTGAAGCACCCGTCCAGGTTGATTTATCACCATGGCAAGACCAAAACATTACCTTCATATCCCAAGATACTCCAGAATTTACATCGACAATAGCCAAGGCACATGACGATGGAATCATTCATCACCCAACTGTCGCTCAATTTCTAGGAATGACCTATGATTTTTTAGCAAACATGGGAATTAAGACTTCCAAGATTCGATTCCGACAGCATGAGAAAGATGAAATGGCACACTATGCACAAGACTGTTGGGATATTGAAATCCTCGGTTCATACGGCTGGATCGAGTGCGTCGGTGTTGCTCATCGGGGATGTTACGACCTTGAATCACATCACAAAGCAACCGGGAAGTCCTTGCATGCTCGCCGTGAATATGCTGAACCAAGAATGACAACCATCGATGCGTGGACCATTAATGGAGCAACCGTTGGACCAACATTCAAAGCCCTCGCTGGTGCGGTTAAAGTTGCAGTTGAAGAACTTCCCAAGGAGACAGAATTCCCATCGCAAGTTACCCTATCAACTGGAGACATTGTAACACTTGAACCTCAACATGTCAAACCGAATCAAATGGTCATCAAAGAAACCGGAGAGTGGTTTATTCCTCATGTCATAGAACCAGCCTTCGGCATTGACCGTATTATCTGGCATATGATCGACCATGCATACCATGAGAGCGATAAGGATGGAGATGTTTACACCACAATGAAACTACAACAATCAATTGTACCCGTAGATTATGCAGTATTCCCACTCTTTGAAAAAGATGGAATGGATGAGTTAGCAATGGAATTGCATCGTTCGTTCTGCACCACTTCAGGGGTCGTATCCATGTACGACGGTAGTGGTTCTATAGGAAGAAGATACGCCCGTGCTGATGAAATTGGCGTGCCAAAGTGCATCACCATTGACCACCAATCGTTGGAGGACCGAACCGTTACCGTTCGTAACAGAGATAGCGGTGAACAAACTCGGGTCAGCATCGACAGTTTACTCCAGTAGATTGAAGCCATACAGGGCTGAAATCAGCGAAGATGAACGAATCTGCGTGTGAAGATTGATGAACCCTCGCCACCATGTTAAAAACATGGGTAGCGCAAGCGATTGGACTGAGCGCTACCGACCAAAAAGTGAACAGCACTTGGAAGGGAACGAAGTTCAGCGAAGGAAAATCAGAACTTGGCTTGATGATTGGAAAGCAGGGGTCCCAAAGAAGAAAGCATTGCTTCTTGTTGGACCGCCTGGGGTTGGAAAAACAACTGTTGCAAGGGCCATCGCAGAAGATATGGGGTGGAATGTGATTGAACTCAATGCGAGCGATGCGAGAAATGCTGCAGCAATTCGAAAGGCAGCAACCAATGGTGCGACTCATCGCTCACTCTTCCACGACCCAAATGCTCCCCCTTCACGAACTCTAATTCTCCTTGATGAAGTGGACCACCTATCCGGTGGACTACGGGAAGTGAGTCAGTCACGTATTGCAAAAGCAATGGAATCAAATGAGGTTAACGAGCAAAAAATCGTATTGTCTGGAGACTCAGGTGGAAAGGCAGAATTGCTCAATCTCCTTTCCCAAACCAAGCAACCTGTCATACTCGCTTGCAATGAAGAAATGGGACTTTGGGGTAAGAATTCATCGTGGCGTTCAACCCGTGACCGATTTGGAAAACATCTACAGAAAATCATATTTGACCGTGCCAATAACGAGGCCTTGCGCAGAATTGCAAGGCGAGTACTTCGTGAGGAGGACATTCCATTCGATGATTCTGCCATTACTGCGCTTGTTGACTCCAACCACGGTGACTTGCGCGCTCTTGTTCGTGATTTACAAGTTATGTCAAGCGGACTCAACGGACCACTTACATCTGAAATTGTCAAGAATCATTCAGACACAAGCCAAAGAGATGTATCGGTTGAAATATTCCCAGGTCTTGACTCCCTTTATCGCTCACGTTCAGCTGAGGATGCACTAACGATTGCAAGGACCATTGACAAAGACCCGAGTGAGTTCCTAAATTGGATTCACTGGAACAATGCCTCTCTTTTTGCAAATAATGGTGGAGTTCAGCGTGGAGCAAAAAGCATGAAGCAAGCAGATAAAATGTTGATGGGGCGTTATCTAAACACCGCACATCGCTCTACATATTGGACTCAACATCTTACATCGCTTGCAGCTTCAATCGCCAACCCCGAAAGTATCCAAGGGCGGATATTCCCTTCATATCCAAATTTTCTTCGTCGGGGAGGTTCGTTGAGTCGTCCAGCAATTATTGAGAAATTAAGTGCCTTAAGCGGGACAAGTAAGGCAACATCTCGGGAAGAATTCCTCCCTGCTCTCATGCTTCTTGGACGAGAAGATTCACCTCTTGGCGATCCAGAGAATTTTGATACCTCACTTCAAATTGGATTTTCAGCAGAAGAACATGCAGCCTTGTGTGGCCTTGCGGCATCGAGGAGGTCAACCAAAGAGTTGGTAAAAACTTACAAGGAGAGCCAGGAGAATTATATGGCAAAGAAGGCCGAGGAAATATCGTCAACTCAAACCCCTGAAACCATAACAGCGTCTGCTCCAATACCCCATCAAGAACATCATCAAGAGTCAACCAACGACGAAGAGGACACTTCACCTGCTCCCGGGCAAATGAAGTTATTTTGACTCGGATTCCTCTTTTTCTTGTAACATCCGTTTAACGACAGCTACACCCTTCACTTCACCATCGGATTTGTCCTCTCTCCTCCATGTGTGTGGGTGGAGAACAATTACGGCTGTTAGAAGTTCAAGCCGACCAAACCACATTAAAATTGATGTTAGAATCAATTCACTTTTATCCATACCAACCCAAGTGTTTGATGGGCCGTATTCGCCTAAAGCCGGACCAGTATTTCCGAGAGAAGATGCAACAAGACTGACAATCGATTCAAAGGATGCATCAGGCATCATAATCGCCAGGAGGATACTTGCTCCACCAAAGAGGATGACCCAAACAAAGAGCATGCCCACAATAAGGCCAATTTGTCGGTCCTCAACCACTTCATTATTCATCCGAATTCTGTCAATTTTACGCGGTTGGGCTATTCTTCTCAACTCGCGCATTGCGATTTTGAACGCGAGACTCACACGTAGTAATTTCAAACCACCACCAGTTGACCCTGCAGAGGCCCCAACGATCATGAGAATGAACAGGGCAACATGCGTCACGACTGGCCAAGCCATGTAATCTTCCGTGGCATAGCCCGTTGATGTTGCAATTGAGATTACATTGAAAATACCGTCTCGAATTGATTCACCATACCCGTGACCTGTGTTCATCAGCGTCAATGAAATAAGTGTAATGGCGAGGAGGAGATAAAACGCATAATACCTAAACTCCTCATCCTTCCAAACAAGAAAAATATTTCCTTTCCTACATAACCACAGCAATGTAAAGTTGACTCCTCCCAAAAACATAAATGCGATGATAATAGCCTCTACTTTTATTGAATCATAATACCCTATACTTGCATCATGAGTTGAAAAACCACCGGTTGGCAGTGTCGTCAAGGCATGGTTGAATGCATCAAACCACCCTATTTGACCGACAAAGAACAAGAGAAGAAACTCCAGAATCGTAAGGGTTACATAAAGACCCCAGAGAGCGGTTGCAGTTTGACGAAGCTTAGGTTTCAAACGCGATAAAGAGGGGCCCGTCAGTTCAGCACGAGCCAGAGCCATTCCACCACCGAGAACGCGAGAAAGGATCATCATTCCCAACATGATGATACCCATTCCACCAAACCACTGAGTTAGCGATCTCCAAATAAGGAGCCCTCGATGTTGAGAATTAATACAATCCAATGTCGTTGAATCACACATCGGACTTGAAGACGCATGAATCACAGTAGCGCCCGTGGTCGTAAAACCTGACATTGATTCAAACCAAGAATAAACGAAACCTGTTAACATATCTGAGAGTTCTGCACCCGATGTGAAAGGGCCAACAAACACTCCACCCAGCCAAAAAGGAAGGGAGCCGATCAGTACTGAAATCGGCCAAACCAACCCTACCCCTACAAATGCCTCAACGTCACGTAATCGCTCGCTGGAGTCTGTACGAGTGAAGAAGAAAACCATGGCCCCACCGAGACTCAAACTGATGACAGCGGCTGGCCCAAAGGCCCGAAGACCGATGGATATGTCATCCAAGATACACGTGATGATTCCACATATAACCAGAGGAATGGTGAACGCAATCAACGTCCAACCGAGAATCAGGTTGAGTACATCGCCTCGCATGACTACACCCTAAAGCGCTTCTCTGCGTCTGATATCTTATCTTGATGACAGAATAGAATCACAAGGTCGTTTTCTAGGAGCAGGTGGTCGTCGGTTGGTTTTGTTGTATCCCAAGTACCGGAGAGGTTCTGTCGTTTGATAAATGCTAATTTTAGAAAATCAGGGAACTGTGCTTCTGCAACCGTTTTCCCGGCAAATTTGGCCTTTTCAGTCACTTCAAAGGTCATTCCGACAATGTTTGGAATGCCCGAAAGAAGCGCAAAGTGCCCTGACAATTTATCGTGAATGTGCGTCAACATATTATCGACTGCGACTCTACGGCGGTCAACGGCAAATGAGATACCCATTCGCTGTGTAACTTTGACCAAATCAGCATCGTACAACATTAATCCGGTTCTTGAGACACCCATATCGCTTGCAAGTAGGACTGCAGCAATATTTTCATGGTCGTTGTCCAATGCACTCACCGCAACATCATGAGTCTCAATACCGATCTCGGTAAGAATCTCTCTATCAAGATGATCTCCATGAATGATTTCCAACATTGGATGTGCCCCAATACGAGACCCTGCAATTTCGTTTGCTAAACTTAAATCACGCTCCAATACAGTAACTCGACCGCCAAAATTCAACCATTCCTCCGCCATTTGTGTTCCAATAGCTGTTGCACCAATGACTGCAACCTTAGGAACCTCAGGGAAGTATGTGATTTCATGACCAAACATGATTAAGGCCGGGTTGAAACTTTCAAGACCAATGGTAGCAACAGCGATTTTATCACCTTTCTCAAGCGTTGTTTCACCAGTAGGGATGATGCTGCGTACTGAGTTTCGTTTCAAACCAACAACAGCAGGCATTCCATGGACCATATCCTCAGTAAGTTCTGCTAAGGTTCGATTTGTTGCTGTGTGGGCGGTTTCCCCAATCTCCAATTCAATGACATACGCATCATCACCAAAGGGAATGACCTCCTCAATATCGGTTGAACGCAAACCTGCATTCAAACGCTCAATGGCCCCAGCAAGAGGATTAACAACGTAATCCACCTTTGACCAATCTTTCAAATTCCCAGATTTGTATTCATTGATATAATCCGGGTTTCGTAGACGACAAATGCTTGTAATCGGGTGCTTTGATTCGCCCGAAGAATGTGCATGTGAAGCGAGAGAACAGGCGATGAGATTGTGCTCATCTGATGGCGTTGCAGCAACGAATACAGAGGCTTCAACAATACCTGCCTCAATCAGTTTCTCTCGCGAGGTCATGTCGCCATGTATGACAAGACAGTCAAGACCTTGAGCGTTTGATACAGCACGAGAATCTTGGTCCATAATGACCACGTCATATTCTTCATCTCTAAGGGCTCGAGCAAGCTCAATACCAACCCGACCTGCTCCACCGATGATAATCCTCATACTATTCACCACCCTCACTTAAAGGATTCAGCGTACTTCTTCACTTGATATGAACCACCTGCGATATTTACATCATCGGTTGTAAGGTAACTTCGTGTCCGGTCAATTTGCCCGCCTTCTCCTGTGTGAAGCGTCTTAACAGGGTGATAATAGTCGAAAATGAGTTGACCCGACGGATCTGCGGTCTCAACCCAATCCATGTATGCAGTAGGTGTAGAAAGCAACCATTTATTGTTCACTACATCCACTGGTGCTTCAACAAAGCAAGTTTCAAGCGTAATGGAACGGTCTTCACACCAAGAATCTTTGAGGGGTAATTGGATGTAGCCCCATGCGTGAGCTTCCCATCCCTCGTTAGTAAAGTGGGGGTCGCCGAGAATTCCAAACGCATACCAACCGGGTACGCCCTTTGTCCTTAAGATGCTAAAGTAGGCGTTGGTCTGTTCATCACAATCACCTAAATTACCAGCCAAACATGCAGGTCCGCTCCTAGCCGTAACTGGAGCTTCTCTATCGTATTCCACATAGGCGTGCAGGTAATCAAATGCTGCCCTTGCAAATGCATATACATTATCTGATTTACCCTCAGGAAGCGATGAAGAAATTTGGTCTGCTGCACTTTTTACAATCGCATCTTGTCCGTTGATTGCATAACTTGCAGAGCCGCCACGGTCATACCAAAGTTTTGCTCCAAAGTCAGATGCTTTCTGACTGTTTCGAAGTTGATAATCTTCAAAACTTCCAGAATTTTCTATATTGATTCCGTCAGATTTACCAGGAACGATTGATTTTACCCGAGCATCGTTCCACCAGGAGTACGAGTATGAGGTCACCTGAATATCAAACGAATATGAACTCGCTTCATTAGGATCAAGGTTCATCTTCACTTTGACGCACTTACCTATGGGACACTGATTATCATCAGTACCGACGCTTGGCCACCAGATTTCATGCCCTTCCGATGTTGTAATTCTATCCCCATGCTCTTTGGAGGGCATACCATCAACGGGAACATTCACGGATTGTGAACCTAAATTCACAGTGATCAATTCGGTTTTCTGAATCGTCATTGGTTCCATAGATGCGTCTCCATTAGTGTAATCAAATTGACTTACACTTCCCATCGCAGAAGTTATTGTAGGCGGAATAAGAATGGATTCAGTAATGTAGCCGTCAACAGCGTTGTTTTGCACCTCAGCAACCTTAGAAAGGGTGTAGGATGCCTCAACCGGGTAAATGTGGTAACCAGCCATTGCAGCCTGAATCATTTCGTCAATTCCGCTAAATTCTCCGAGCACATGTTCCCTTGCTTGTGGTGAAAGCATAACAAACGCAACTAAGAAAAGCATGACCACGCTTCGAAATCTATTCTTACGCCGTTTCATGATGTTTCGCTTTCGCCCTGTGTGAGTTTGAACTTGACCACGCTTTGACGGTTTTTTTGCCATTTTGTACGTTGTGTCTTTGGAACCACGAGAAAATTGCTGCTCAAGACGGTACGAAGAGCGGTCACCTTTCGGCAGGACTCTTCCACACGAATAGCAAATCGTGTCGCTGGGCAGCGTAGTGCTGCGGCAATAAGGGCAACTACCCATGTTGTTTTGGCTTCGCTGACGCCGTATAACGATTCCTCCTAAGGACCCAAACCTGTTTTTTGATAATATATGGTGATTTTAAGAAGTTAAAATCAAACATGTGTCGCCAAGTAAGCAAGTAATTACTCTTCGCCATTACCGACTGATTCAACAACTTCTTCCTGCCTGCCCGCGTTGACTGAGCCAGAGGTTTTCTCACGGGCTTGGTCGGCCCAAATCCTTCGCAGACGACGACGTCCTTCTCTTGGTATAGATTCCCAAATCCACGTCTCAGATGCTGGCGTGGCGAGGAAGATGAACGGGAGGATAAACACCCAAATGAGAGGGATGAATGCCGCAGAGTATACTGAAACGAGTAGTGCCGAGCGCCAAAAAGTAGATCGAAGAATTGCACCCCAACGCTTGTCTTGAAGCATCATGTAACCGTGTTTTGCCGTAATTAATGCTTCAGCCCTTGGTGTGAAAACAGAAATCAAAGCAATGTTAAGGAGACCAAAAGGTGAAAAAATACCTTCAAACTCAAACATACGATACATGAGTACCATTGCAATCATCCCGCCAACTGCAAGTCCGAGAGCCCAGCCACTCGTTGGCTGTGAACCTCCCTTTCGAACCCGTTTCCTGCGCAAGAGAAAATGGCTTCCAATCGATGCTAGGAGCGTCACGAGAACCAATGAGACAATGTTGAGTCCAGTGTACACGTCATCATTTGTGGCTTGATTGTAGTAGGGAACAAACAACGCTCCGTCTGCCGCAACAGCATAGAGTCCTCCAAGGACAATTCCCCAAAAGACTTGACTCCAAGCTGTAGGAAGGTCGTAAAACCCCGAGAAGCGAGTCATGACACCCCTCCACCCCAAGGTCATACCCATGAGAGCGCAAAAACTGGACAACTGAAACAAGATGAGTTCAGAAACCATGTCCAGCGGTTCACCTCCCCCTTCATCAAAGCGTTGTTCCTACAGGAGCGAGGCGAGGCATTCAAACACCCCTAGCGTCTCAGCGGATTATGGCCAGACTTCTTTTGTTCGGTGGAAAGGGTGGAGTTGGAAAAACAACGACTTCTGCCTCCACAGCGATATGGCTCGCAGATGCTGGCTTACGAGTTCTTCTTGTTTCAAGTGACCCCGCCCACTCAACATCGGATTCCCTCGGAGTCAAACTCGGCCCAGTGCCAACAGAAGTAGAAGGCGTCCCTGGTCTCTATGGATTGGAAATGGACCCCGAAGCAAAATTATCGACGCTTCTTCCAAAATTCGGTGAAGCCATGAACAATATGGGCGGTTCTGGACTTGGTGGAATGAGTATGATGTTTGACACCGGTGCAAAAGATGAGTTGGATGACATTAAGTCCGATGTAAAGACCTCGGACATGATTTTACCAGGTCTTGACGAAGCGCTAGCTTTTGATGAATTATTGAAACACATGGAGAATCCAACCTGGGATGTGGTTGTTTTTGATACTGCACCAACCGGACATACACTTCGCTTCCTATCCCTTCCGGAACTGATTGAATCATGGTCGGGCCGACTTCTTCGCCTCATGCGGGTCTCCGGCGGTATACGCTCAATGCTATTTGGCCGGAAAGAAAGCGATTCTATGAAAGAAGAATTAGAACGCTTTCGACGTCGTGTACTTCATGTTCGTAGGGTAATGAGCGACCCCGCCACCACATCGTTCACTCTCGTCACCATTCCGGAACGTATGGGCGTCAATGAAACGGTTCGCGCATATGACTCACTCATGGAATTTCAACTCCCTGTTGGAGGCTGTTTGGTCAACAGAGTAACACCAGAATTTGAACATCCATTCCTTGCCAAGCGCCGTGGACAGGAACTTGAACGCATTGAGGAATTGAAATCTACTCTGAAGGATGTAAACGTTGGTTCGATTGAACTCGCAGACCAAGAAGTGGTTGGTATTGAATCACTGCGTCGCATTGGAACCTTGCTCTATGGAGAAACACATTCGATACCAGAAACAATCGGTCCACATCACATAGGCTCAGTCCTCAAACACGAAGTGCATCGGGGAATGATTTCAGAACTTGAGGATGACATTGAGAAAGTACACCTTCACTTTCCAGGACTCAACCGAGAAGAGATGAGCCTACGAAGCGAACAAGGAACACTCTTTGTTGGCCTTAATGGACGTGAGCAGGAGATTCCAACCCAAAGTTATGTCAAATCCAGTAAAGTAAAAGCATCACTCAAGGATGATGTCCTTTCACTTGACATTCCTCGTTCAGATTCACCTGCTTGAAGCAGTGGGTTGAAATGGGGTAACCTCAACGCCCAAACATGGCTCTTGAAGGCTTATCCCGAGGCATCTTCCGCTCCTTAGGTTTCCTCAAGAATAAAAGAAAACTCGATGAGGAAGAATTGCGTGAAATGACACGCAGTTTACGAAGGGCTTTGCAAGAAGCAGATTTCAACATTCGGCAGACCAAAGAGATCGTAGACAGGCTTGAGTCTCGCCTACGGGAAGAAGAACCACGCGTTGGTTTGACCATGCAAACCCACGCCATGAATATTCTTTATACTGAACTCGTAAGAATACTCGGCCCTGCTCCTGATTTCCAACCAAGAGGAGCAACACTTCTGTTGGTCGGCCTCTACGGGCAAGGGAAAACAACAACCACTGCTAAACTTGCAGAATGGTACCGGAAAAAACACGGCCTACGCGTTGCTGTAATAGAGGCGGACGTTCACCGCCCAGGAGCATACGCTCAACTCTCACAACTCCTTGAGGACTCAACGGTTCAAGTGTACGGAGAGCCCGACACAAAAGATGCAGTTACTATTGTGCGCAATGGATTGAAGGAATGTGCTTCTGCAGACCTCGTTATCGTTGACACTGCGGGTCGTCACCAACTCGATGACGAATTGGTTGTTGAACTGGAAAACATTGCATCACTCACCAGGGCTACAGACCGTTGGCTTGTCATTGATGCACAAGTTGGTCAAGCAGCAGGACCTGTTGCTGCATCGTTTCACAATCTTGCCGGAGTCACAGGTATTGTCATTACCAAACTTGACGGTACTGCCCGTGGCGGTGGCGCACTTTCTGCAGTCGCTGCAACAGGCGCACCCATTGTCCATATCGGTGTAGGTGAGCGGATTCAGGATTTGGAGAAGTTTGAGTCCGACCGTTTCATTTCTCGATTGCTTGGGATGGGTGATATTCAGGGATTGATTGACCTTGCTCCAGAAGACATGGACCAGGAAGAAGCCATGCGCCTCACTCAACGATTGATGAGCGGTCGTTTCACACTCAATGACATGTACAAGCAAATGGAGATGATGTCAAAAGTTGGAACCATTGACAAATTAATGTCGTTCCTTCCAGGGAGTATGCTTGGCGGAATGGGCGCCATGTCAAAAGGTCAAAAAGAAGCCATGCAGGGGAATCTTGACCGCTATAGAACCATCATGGATTCGATGACGGCTTGGGAAAAGAACGAACCAGCGAAAATAAAATCTGACCGGATTCGAAGAATTGCACGCGGCTCTGGAGTTCGGGAAAAGGATGTTCGTGAACTGATCGGTCAGTGGAATCGTTCCCGTAAGATGATGAAAGGAATGGGCGGCAACCGCAAACTCAACAAGCAGATGCGGAAGATGATGAAAGACGGTGAGATGGATATTGACCCGTCATCATTCGGAATGTGAGACAACCACCGATTAAATGTGGAAATTCATCATCTCTGGTCGTATTGATTGGGATGGGCTTGGGATGGTAACACGGCAAAAATTAACAAAACCAGCGACCCGATGTATGGAATAATCACAAGAAGGATCCACCATCCGGAATTGCCGGTATCCTGAATGCGACGAACCATAAGGCTGATGAGAGGTATCAAAAATACAAACATTCCACAACCAATTGAAATCAATATGTCCTCATCAATTCCGTTCGTCTGAAAAAGCACCATACTCGCACCAATAGATAGCCCAAATAGCAGGTAGAAGGATAACATACCAAACCAAAATTCACTGCGTTGTGCTCTTCCTCTACCGGACCAATTCGAAATGGTGTTGACAAAAGCTTGTATTGGATTTATTATTCTCTGGTTCAGATATGGGTTGTACCCGTTCATTTGCCCCATGCCCATTGGATTTTGGGGGTCAACAAACACTTGGGAACCAGTATGAAACGGTACTTGTTGACGTACTGAACCAATGATCTGAGGTTGCGGTGGTTGTGCTTGAGAGGAGGTTGTATTCGTGTCTCGAAGAACTGCATTTACAATCGCACCTACTGAAGGGGGTGGAGGTATTTCGGTCGAATTATTCGCTTCACCGATGTGGTCTGCACAGTATGGTTTTTCACCAGCCTTTCTTGATTCCCGGAAGAACGATTCGCAATTGGTGCAAAACAGTGTACCACAATTATCCTTGAAGCAGAACAATCCAGGATTATTGACCGCATCAATCGGAGTTTTACACATACTACAGATTTCATGGTTCGAACCTGAATTGATGATGATATCACCGGTTGTTGGTCCAATGGCGTTATGACCAACCTGAACTGAATCCGTGAGGTTTACTCCGGTTCCATCATTCAGTGACATAACATGGCCTAAACCACAGTTCTTTATCAATCTCTCACCGTTGGCGGTGTTGAAATCAAGTTTAATCAATACGTCTTCGCAAGCAAGACACGGCGAACAGTTGGCTCACCGGTCATATGACATGGCCGTGGTTCATCATAAGGCTCAGTTGCATCACCAAGGAACGCAAATCCAGTGGTTCGCTCAATGGCTTCAGCATGAGCATCGGTTCCATCAAAAGCGAGTTCGTAGATATGGCCGTCCTTGACCTCCCCATTCATTGTCCATTCACCGTTCGTGTTGGTAAATTCAGGAAGGGGTTGTACCACATCACCCATGTGCTGAGATGCTCTTGAGCGAAGTTCATCGCTGATCTCCCCAAGCACACGGTAGCATTCATCAACGATATTCTCCATAGCAAGTGGTTCCTTACCTCCTGTCCTGCGGGCAGCAAATGCGGTTCCTTGAGCAATATCCCGTGGTCCAATATCAAGGCGAAGCGGGACTCCTTTGATCTCCCAATCGTAGTACTTTTGACCTGGATGAATGTCTCGGTCGTCAACCTTGACTCGCAAACCACGAGAACGCAGTGTTCCTGCAAGTTCATGGGCGACAGCGATCGTATCGACTTCTGCATTTTTGCGGATCATCGGGCAAATGACAACTTGGAACGGAGCGACTGCTGGCGGCATAATGAGGCCGTTCTCGTCGCCGTGCATCCCAACAACTGCCCCTAGCAATCGTTCAGACATACCGTAGGTAGTTTGGTGGCAGTAGGATTGTTTTGCTTCTTTGTTTTCATACTTCAAGTCAAATGCTTTCGCCCATTGGTCTTGATAATGATGGCATGAAGCGACTTGCAAGGTCCGACCGTTCGGCATAACGGCGTCAATTCCAATCGTATACCAAGCCCCTGGGAAGGTATCCCACAAGGGGCGCTTTGCTTTGATAATTGGTAGGCAAAGGTCGTGCATAATTTTGTCAACTATTTCCAAATCCTGTTTGATTTGGTTTGATGCATCTTCTTCATCAGCGTGTGCAGTATGTGCCTCGAAGAAGTGAATTTCTCGAACCCGAATGAATGAACGTGTTTGCTTTGTTTCGTATCGGAAGGTATTCACCATTTGGTAGACTTTGAGTGGTAAGTCCTTATGAGAACGAATCCATAGCGGAAACATGGTGTACATTGCTGTTTCAGACGTTGGACGAAGGAACATCGGGATATCGAGTTCATTTTCACCAGCATGCTTGACCCAATAGACTTCTTTCTTGAAACCACCTTCTTCGTCTTCGTCGCGCAGGTCGTCTGGGTCAACGCCTTCTTCACGGGCACGCTTCAGGCGAGCGACCAATGCGTTTTCTTTTTCCAAAAGAACTTCAGGAATCAAGAGTGGGAAATTGACTTCTTCATGGCCTGTGCGTTCCATTTCTGCATGCGTCAACGAATCAATGAGTTTCATGGTTTTCCAGCCATAAGGCCTCCATACGTCCATTCCTTTGATTGGATAGCGCTTATCGACCAACTCTGCGGCTTCTACGATGAATGGGTACCATTCGTTGAAATTTTCGCTTTTCGAAGGAATCCCTCGCTTTGCTTTACCGTGGCCCATGGTTCGTGGGCTGGCTTAACTCACATCAAGATGACGGCTCAAGAGGCTTCTGCGTTGAGGTCTTTTCTCCCCTTAGAAGAACTGCAAGTGCTGCTCCGCACCAAACGACTTCAAGAACAAGAAATGCCCATTCATCAATTAGAAATGCTCTGATGGCAAGAAGTCCAGAACCAAAAGCCATCAGCCATAGATAGACGGGTTGCTTGCTGTGCAGTACATTTCGAGTTTCCAATAGAAACGCGAGAAGAATGCTAGCCATACCCACGTATGCAATGACTTCACTCAACAACGTAAGCAAACGGTCACTTCCGGCCGCTAAAGTAGACGACGAGAATTAAGGAACAGATCACTGCAACCAAATCTGGAATTCCAAAACTACCATCAAGAATAGTGAGGCTCCAACCGTTTCCATTGGTAATTTCGTGGATTGAGGCCCAGTTAATTCTGTTGTATCCGTCACTTGGACAGAGGTCGCTCGGCTCGCACAAGCTTCCAAGTAAATATCCAAATATCCCAAAGAGATTCAAGATGCTCGTACCCAAGAGTGCCAGTGGAATCAACGGACGACGATTTGATGCAACCTCAGCAACAGGTGGCATGTCGAGAACCGGCAGAGGTGCCTGGATGGCGGGAGCCTCTGGTTCAATGACTTCAATCAGCATAGATGTGGGTGGTGCGACCTCAGTAATGCCTGAAGCCGCAGAGGGTTGAAGGTCTCGTGACTTCACGGGTTGTACCGGAGCAATTTTGATGCCATAGATGCGGCCTGCAAGGCTGACAAGGGTTGGATCATCAGCGATATCAGCCGGGTCAAGTTCTCCATCGAGGAGTTGTTGAAGCCGTTCGCTCGTCGTTGCCATTATCCCGCCTCCGTTGTATCTGCGTGAACGCTTCCCTTCAAGAAGCCTCCTTTTGAGAAATCCTACCCGATTGTCGCGAAGATTCATTCACTCTTCTTCATGCCCTTGACTGACGTGATCGTTCAATTGGGGTTCTGATGACTGGTTCAAACCGTCTGCGATTTGATATTTCCCATACAGCCGCTCATTCACAAGCAGGCTGGAACAGTGAGGACAACGGTCGTTATTCCCAAGCATCAGTGGGCGAATAGCGAGAACTGCAAGACAGGAAGGGCATGCTGCAAGCATTTCTCCTTCCTCAAGGTCAGCCAGAGGATTGAAGGAATCACTGCTGTAACCTGAGCGGTAAACAGGATGCCAGTGAAATAAAGCCCTTCGCCCAGAGCCAAAGGCCGCCCATCCCATGAGAAATACGAACAGCAGGCCGCTTAAACTTCCGCCGATGAGAACTGATAGAAGGTTCAGGAAAGCCAGAAATCCGAACATTAAACTTGCAGTTACTAAGAGCCCAACTGCAGGCCAATATGCCCACTGACGACGCTGGCGGTAACTTGAGTAGATGCTAAGGGCTACAATTGCACCTGCGATGATAATGGTTGTAGATGTGGATTGGGATACAAGGTTCGTTGCAAGCAGCATCGTTGCGAGCAAGTAGACCACAATTCCCGCATCGACCAAAACTATGAACGAAGTGCCACGGTGAACGTGAGCAATCGGGTCCCGAGCGGTTGATGCTGACGGAGCCGAACCCGCCAAAACGATATCATCCGCTCTGGTGTTGCTCATGTGTTCCCCTAACGTGGGACCTTCTTGAAACATGTGGCCCATCAAGAAGATGGTTAGGAGCGAAGAAGTCATGATGCACCGCTCTGTGGGAGGGCTATGGCCACCCGTGACACCGATGTCATCATGTCGGGAAATTCCCTTCATGGGTCACGTATTGTTCTCGGCGTCACCGGTGGTATTGCAGCCGTTGAAACCGTCAAACTTGCAAGAGAATTAAGACGCCATGGAGCAGAACTAACCGTCATCATGACACCATCAGCACAGAGAATCATTACGCCACTCGCAGTCCGTTGGGCGTCCCAAGCAGAGGTGATTACCGACTGGGACGGTGACCTTTCTGCACTGGACGAAGTCGACGCAGTGTTGGTAGCACCAGCCACCCGTGATGTCATGGCAAGTCACCTTCATGGATTGCAGCATGGGCCGTTAATGATGGCCCTTTCAGTTGCAAGAAGTCGGGGAACCCCAATTATGATGATTCCAAGTATGCATGAAGACCTTGCAAAAGACCCAGTTACTGAGGATATCGTTGTTGAACTTCGTAATAAAGGAGTCATTGTAGAATGGGGCCCAAATGAAGAAGGAAAGCAAAAAACACCTTCCTATCGTTCAATATGTGCAAATCTGGGCCATGTCATGAACCGGAGAAAAGTAAATCGCCGTTCTGTAGTCATCACCCTTGGCGCTACATCCTCTCCCATTGACGACATACGACACGTACAAAATATGAGTTCTGGGGCAACGGGTTGGGCCCTTGCTGACCATCTCTTCCGCCACGGGCATGATGTTACATGCGTGGCTGGATTGACGACATCTCAGTCCCCAGATTGGCTTCCACTCATCATCCGCACCCCAACACCGGATGAAATGCTCAAAGAATGCAAGGCACTCTCAAACGATGGCATTGATGCGTGGATCCATGCTGCTGCGGTATTGGATTATATCGTAGATTCACCGGCCCAAGGGAAAATTGCGAGTCAGCAAGGAAGCCTTTCTCTTGACCTCGTTGAAAGTCCAAAACACATTCAAGAGCTCAAAGAAGATTGTTTGGGAACCGTACGTATTGGTTTCAAACTCGAATCAGGAATAAAACAGAAAGACCTGATTTACAGGGCGATCGCTCAAATTGAGACTTCAGGGATGACAGCGGTTATTGCGAACCGTTTGGAAGACCTAGAAGATGCAAACAAGCCACGGGGATATCTTGTTGATTCACTCGGTGCCCATTTTGTGTTACAATCCTCATCAGACCTCCATGACGCCATTATGACGCTCGTTGAGCGTGGCCCGGAGGCATGAACATGCGACGGTTCGCCATCATTGGGCACCGTGCAATGTCCAAGGGTAAGTTGCCTCTGAATGATCTAGCAGGAGGCGCAGGACGGATGGACGTTCTCGTCAGGGCGCTCATGGCTGCATTACTGACCAGTCATGGCTTGCGAAAGGATACTGAAATCATTCTCCATCTTGGCGGAGGCCCTGGACCTCCAAGGAGAATCCGGTTCGATGGCAGTGAACTCGTCGGCGTCCACGCAGAAGAACGTTCTATAGCGGGTCAAATTGGTAAAGTCATTGCCACTCCGCTCCCACCGATTGGACACTGGCAGCCCATCACACGAGGAATTGAACACAGCGGAGGAAACCTAAACACAACCCTGAGTCAATGGGGTGAACTTCCGGTTGTTGCCCTTGATGCAGACGCTCCTCGTCTTTGGAGTCCGGAAGCATCCTTGCCTGAACAGAGCGAGCATGCTGAAGTTGACATCGGTTTTGTTCTCAGTGACGACCAGCCGCTTGACGAAGAGGTCCTTGATGGAGTGATGAAGCGTTCTCTTGGAGAACTGTGGCTTCAAGGGCATATGGCTATTGGAGTAGTTCATTTCCTTCTTGACGAAGGTGTTGCCCTCAATTTGGACTGAGCCAATGTGGCCAACCATCTGCAGAATTCATCAATACACTTGCAAGCAGGTCTTCATCCATAGCAAAGGGATGGCTTTGGGGCCAAACTGCAAGGCATGAAAGACTGGCTTTGTCTTCTTCCACTGCATCACAATCACCGTACAGAACTTCACTGTGGTCAACGGACGATGCGCCGATGGTGAAGGTCGCAACTTCGTCTTTTCCTGCACCCTCAAAACGTACGGCATTACGATACCATCGGACACCCAATCGGGTGCAGGCCCATGTACCATCCCAGGTTGGTGGAACATTCAGATTGAGCATCAGGTCACCGTTCTTAAACGCTGTAAGTAGAGCCTTATTGGGATCTTGAGCCCAAGGTTCATCATTTCCCGTAGTGGGCCACGAAGTGAAGTAATTCGTGTCCATTGCATCGTGAGGACGTCCTGCATTTGCTGCAACTCGAGGGAGAACTTCCATGGCACGCTCGACCAATATGACGGTCGCTTCAATAGAACGAGCCATACCCTCTGGGTCAAATGATGTGAATGAAGATGCGATAGCGGGCATTCCATAGAGGCCAGCTTCTCTAGCAGCGCCCATCGTTCCGCTGTGATAGGAGTCTTGGGATAGGTTTGGACCAAGGTTTACACCAGATACGACGAGTTGTGGTTTGAGAGAAGGGACCAAATGTTCCAATCCACCATCCATAGCAACGATGACAGTGTCGCAAGGAGTTCCATCAAGTTCAAACAAATGGACTGGAGCATCTTCTGGATTAAGGTCCCATGCTTGAACGAGGTCCGAGCGTTCACGAAGCCCCATGGGCTTCATGAGATTGATGCGCATTCCTGCTGCTGAGTGATTCTCACTCGGGGCGAGAACTACGATATTGTGGCCCTCGCGATGCAGGGCTTGTACCAAAAGTCGGAAACCTTCGGCCTCAATGCCGTCGTCATTAGTAAGCAACAACCATCCTCTATCGTTCGACATCGTTCCACCTTAACCCAAAGCCGCAGCATCAGTGCTTTGATTGTTCGCTTTTTCAAGAGCAACACGTTCCGAGGTGTAAACCACTAAGATAAGGCCGGACATGAGAATCAATCCTCCAATCCATGTCCAAGTTCCAGGAATTCCTGTATCAAAGAAGAACCATCCAATGAGGGAACCCAAAACGGGTTCAAAGGTCACTGCGGTAGAAACAACAAGTGGAGAAATGTAGCGAAGACATGTGTTCAACCCTGTGTGACCAAGAAGACCTGCTATCAATGCAAGAAGGAAGAACCAAATGAAATATTCGGAGGCCACCCACCCTGCTGCTCCAAATTCAGCAATACCTGATTCAAATATGTAAGAAAACGGCAAAAGTACAATCGCACCGATTAGGGTCACAGGGAAGGCATAAAGGAAAATTGGCATCCATGTTCGCAAAATCCTACCGACGACAATGTAACCAACCACGAATACTGCTCCGAGGAATGCAAGACTGTCCCCGAATACTGTAACCGTTTGGTCTCCTTGAGATGCTCCGTTATCGAGGAGGGTTATTCCAGCCCCAATAAAGCAAATGAAGGCCCCATACATCTCTGTATGATGTGGATACCTCACACTTGGAAGGAACCTAGACAGTGCAATCATACCCACTACGATCACCAACGGGTGTGCGGTCACGAAAAGCAACGAATGGGTCAAGGAAGTTGCGTCCAAACTTGCTACCCAAGCACCAAAATGCGCAGCAAGGGCAAGACCACTCCCCACGAGTAGCATCCAACTTCGTTTCGTCCAAAATTGTGATTTGACCTCATCTGATGTCCCAATCCATTGAATCAATGCAAGTGGTGCAAGAACAATTGAGGTCAATTGAAGTCGCCATGATGCTCGGAGCAGAGGAGGTATCTCCTGAACATGTTGGAAAAGGGCCCCTGCACTTGAGACACCACAAACTGCGGCAACGAGAAGACCCCAAACCCAGGTCGGCACAGGACCTTCATGTGCCATGATGTCACGCTCATGAATCTTGCAAGACTGCGTCCTTGCTGTCGCCACCAATAACGCCAGCCCTCTTGAACAGATAGTAAATACCAGCACCAACTACGACGTTAATGGTAATCAAACCAAACATTCTGATGGCGTACCAAGCGCCTGAATCTGGGAAATTATTGATGCCCATAACCGTCCTCGGATCACCGGCTTCATCGTACCATATGGAATCAATGAAGGAAAGGATACTCGACTCTGTTCCAAAGAAGGCTTCGCCAGTAAGTAAACCGGCCGCTACCATGAATGTACTGAGGAGAATCAGTGCCCGTTGCTTTTCTGCCGCAGTCGTCCCTTCGCTTTCTTTGAGTGCATCAATTCTTGGAGCCAATTTCTTGTCTTCCCAGTTGTCACGAGCAACACCACCAATGAGCATTGGTAGCGTGTGGGGAACGTCGAGATACATTCCCAATCCAAAGGACGTACCCATTCCTGTAGCCCATTCTACAAACATTCCGAGAAGGAATCCAAGTCCAAGGAGAACCAAGTCCCCTTGGCCTTCAGCGAAGATGACTGAAAATGTAGCAAATGCATTGGCTTGAGGCGCAATAAGTTGGATTCGACCTTCTGCAAGTTGAATGGAAAGGAAAATCGCAACACCTGCTCCAATGATTGCTCCGGGAACAACACCCATGATGTTTCCTTTCGAGATGTGATACGGACGGTTTCCGATGTAGAGACTGTTCTTGTAATCTCCAATCACAGTACCTGACATTGAGATTGCAGAGCCAAATACCGTTGTTCCGACAAGTCCCAACAAAACAGCGTCTTGAGTGTTGAGGTTCAACAGTTCCTGTGCGTTCAAAAACACACCAAGAAGCATCAGGAGGACAATAAACGAAGTACCTGAAACAGGCTCAATTCCTGTTTCCCCCATAACACGGACTGCAATTGCACCGAGCATGAAGGTGGTGAGTATGAGAACGAGAGCAAAGACGAGAGAGGCGAGTGGAGAAAATCCACCAACGGTGAAAATCAAAATCATAGCAAAGAACGTGACACCCATGAAAATTGGAATATGTTTCAAAGGCCACTCATACCAGCCTTTTCCTTCCATGTATTCTTGACTACCCTCGCCAGTAAATGCAGCACCAATATCAGTGAAGATGTTAGCGAATGTACGCCACATCTTAGCCAAGCCAAACATTCCACCACCAACGATCGAGCCGATAGCAATGGTTCGTACAGTTTTCCCGAAAGCGATCATCTGAAGCGCTTCTGAACCACCGTCGGCATAGGACTGAATTGGGATGTTAGCTTGTTGTGCGGCGTCGTAAATGGGCACGTTCAGGAAGACCGCAAGAGGGACGAGGAAAAACCATCCAACAATTGTACCAAGGTTGACGAGGAACGCAACTCGGGTTTTCATAAACCATCCAATAGCAAACATCGACGGGGTTAGGGCTACACCGATGTAGGTGTAGGCAAATGGATTCCAGGCAGTTTCTGCAGACCAGTGGGTTTGGCCCAACGAGATCCCGTCATCCGTACCAGATGGTTGGTGAATTTTACCACGTGAGTAAAAACTTGCTAGGCCAATGTCACCGTAATGAATGCTTTCTGCAATAAAATCCATCAGCGCAATTTTTCTATCATTCATCCAAATCAAGGGATACTCGATCAAGAACAGTCCAACCATTGTTAGTACGGTCCAAATTCCGATTGTTTTCAACGAATCACGAGCATGCTCTACAGCGCCTGTGCTCACGTCAGATGAGATATCAAGCATCTTGAGGGTGGCTTCAAAACCTGGAAGTGGGAGTGGGTCTTCAACCAGCCAGACCCTTCTAAAGATGATGAAATACATCACGCCAAGGAAACCTGCAAACATCGATGCTACAATTCCAACAAAGGCGAGTCGGAACGTGTCTCCTTCGCCTAACGTCACCAATGGACCCGATGCTAATGCATAATCCGGTTGACTGGCCAATAAGAAAATCGCCGGGAAAGTGAAGATGAACCCTGTTGATGCGTGGGTTGCACCAGTGGTAGCCGAGGTAGCAATGTTGACTTCAGACGGAGACCACTTGAGGGCCATTCCAAGAAGGTAAGCGATATACCAAGCCGCTGAGATAGCAAGGCCGAGTTTCAGACCGATATAGGCCGTAACACCGGAGAATATTGCACCGATTCCGATTCCAATGAGAACCTTTGGAGTACTCCAATGTGATACTTCAAAGGACTCTTGAAGGTTCTTTTCCTCTAGGTATTGCTCCAAGACACCGGTGTTGAGATTATTGTACATCTCATCGTCAAGCCAGGTTAACGTTCCGGCCTCTATTGCCTTGAGACCTTCTGGAGTAACTGGCTGCCTGTACGCTGATTTTGTCACTGTTTTGGCTGACGAGGATTTCTTTTCTGCCATAACATTCACCGCCCAACGCTTCAGCGCTTATGCCGAAGGACGCGACCCCACTTCATGACGCTTACGCTATCAAGTTCTGGGCAAAGGCCCATTTTGATGCTCAAGCAGATGCACGGTTGCGAGCATCTTCTGCCTTAGCAACAGCGATACCGTCTTCGACATCGACCTTGCGGAGGATGATTGCACCAGCCACGATCAGCAACGAGATTGCGAAGATACCAACACGGGAATCAAACCAAACGGTCATCAACGAATAGATAAGCGGTCCCAAAAGGGCTGCGACCTTTCCGAAGAAGCCAAAGAATCCAAAGAATTCAGCAGAACGTGTTTCTGGAACCATTTGTCCAAACATAGAACGGGCAAGTCCTTGCGAGCCGCCCAAAAGAGCACCGCCGAAGACACCCAAGAGAAGGAATTGGAAGAAGACCGAAAGGCCAAGTGGTTCCCAAACAAGAGAACGAGCAGTCTTAGGGATAAAGTCCAATTTTCCGTCTCCAAGACTTGTCGGATGGTCCACTCCAAGTCCGGTCATGTTTGCAAACTCACCACCAGAGATACTGTACGAAAAGCGTGAATCATCCATCGTTGCTTCAAGAGCAGAAAGAGATGTAGCATTGAGGCTCACTGCAATTGGTGTTGCAGTTCCATTATCCTCATATGCCCACTTTACTGCATATCCGCCGTCATAGTCTTTGTTTTGAGCTACAGGAAGGATAGCTTCGTGTTCAAGTGCCCATTGTTGTTCACTATCATCTGGAAGGGCTGCGATATTGTTCACACCTTCTCGAGCAGTTGCAATGTAGGTACTGTCCTCAGCATCCCAGGTGTATTGGATATCATACTCATCGTGGTTTTCTAGTTCAAGAGGTGCGAATGAAAGCGCTCCAACGATAACGAAACACCAGCATACTAATGAAAATTGAAGGGCGGCTTTAGTGCCCCACTTTTCTGCTAATTTGGTAAATCCAATCGCTGCAGGTGCTGCAACGAACTGAATAATGAGGATGGTAGCAATAAGGCCCGAAACCGTAAGTCCAAGGACAACAATACCGAATACACCAGAAAGAGCAGTTACTGAGTTGATTCCGTCAATGAAGCAAAAGTATGCGATCATGTAGATGAAAAGAGTTCTAAATTCCTTGATGCCCATGAGCGTCTTCTTGACTTCTCCTAGAGCCATCTTTGTTGATGCGATGAGACCCATTGGTTCCATCTCATTATCAATATGAGGTTCTGGAACCATCTTGAAGGTCATTTGTGCGAACCCAAGCCACCAGATACCGGAACTTGCCATAGCGAAAGGAATGACCCAACTCTGAACTGAACCACTTTCGTTGGTGATGAAGGTGACCATGAGCAAGTGAACGAGAAGGAGAATTCCTCCTCCGAGATAACCTGCCGCAAATGCTTTGTTTGAGATTGAATCCATTTCAGACTCATCGCCCATGTGAGGTAGCAAAGCGTTGTAAAACACACCGGCTCCATTCAAACCGACATTGGCTACCATGAACATAATCATGGCCCATATCCATCCTATAGAGACGCCAAGGTAAGGAGATAAAGCAAGAAGGATACAAGAAACTGAACCTAAGACGGTTAGTACTCTCAACCACCACATCTTGATCATACGTCGGTCAGCAATCACTCCTAGTGAGGGTGCACAAATGGCCACGAAAAGAGCACCGAACATGACTGCAGCAGAAAACATGGCGTCGGCAGTCCATTCGGAACCGAGTATCTTCATCGAGATTCCGTTCGCTTCCATAAACAGGTAGGCGAACCAAGCAGGGAAGATGGCTGTTGTAACAGAGGTCTCAAAGGCACTTTTTCCCCAGTCATAGGCGCAATAGCCTCGGACGCGTTGGTCAGTATCGGATGGTGCAATTTCGTTCTCCATAACACAGGAGTAACGACATAGCATATGAACTCATTTCCGACGAAATCGGAAATTAAGTCATTTAGGATGTGGTTCGCGTTTACCATCAATGGTCACGAATGATGATGTAACGACCAAGGGCTTCTTGCCACATGATTTTGTTACCTGATTCAACATTCATTCCTTCGTCAGAATCTGGAAGAGGGAGAATCATCATGGAGTAATCTCGGTCGTTCATTGCATGAACCTCAGCGCCTTCGATGTGAGTTACGGTTGCGGTTCCCTTTTCGATCATGGGAACGTTGATGCTGTCCGTTACTGTACCGACGTGAGAAATCTTCTTCTTGGTGAAAATGCTTTCAAGAGAAAGGCGAGCTTTTGCTGAACCGTGCTTTCCTGGCTTGGATTTTGAGATGCTCAAAATTTTGTAAGCTTCATCGTCAACAACACAAAATCGTCCGACTTTTAGCGTTCTAATTTCAACACGGTCTGTTCCTGGCATGGGTCACCCTCATTCCTTCTGTCAAGGTTTGGACTTATGACTATTGGGGCGACATGGCTTGAAAGTTCATAAATCTCGGACGTCAAATCGTTGTCCTGATTGCTCCATTGAATGACCCGTCACCAAGGAATGGAGCAAATCTGCAACATCATTCGGATGGGCAAGTTCGCCCTCATCATGGAGGGAAACAAATGTAGAATGTGAAGGGAAATGTTGTGGTTCAACCGCCCTAATATCCTCTTGCATTCCCGTATCAACAACACCTGGTGCTACTGAGATTGAGCTGATGTTGTGTTCCTTACCTTCTTCGGCGAGGCACCTTGACCACATGTCAAGCCCTGCTTTTGCAGTACAATATGCAGACCACGATTGGATCGGGCGAAGCGATGCCCCGCTAGAGATGGTGGTCACGCGAGAGTGTTGTGGCCCTTTGAGCAAAGAGAATAATCGCTGAGTTAAATCCTGAACTCCAATCAAATTAACTTGAATGCTTCGGGACCATTCAGCATTTGATGCATCTTGCATTGCCCTGACAGGATGAATAGCCCCTGCATTGTGAACCAAGCCATCAATGACATTGACTTCACGAAGGATTTGTTCAGCGCCTTTTGCAATACTTTCTGGCGAAGCGAGGTCGCATACGACTGCAAACGAAGAAGCAGATACTGCCAGGACCGATTCAGTGGTTGCTTTGAGTTCAGGAGAGTCCCGAGCAAGAAGGATCACCTGATGACCCTCATTCGCAAGTAATACTGCCAAAGAACTACCAATGCCCCTTGATGCCCCTGTCACCAAATAAACGCCCATGTCGGTCGGAATTCGGCGCACCATTTGAGGGTGACCCACCTAATACGTCATTGAATTCTAAGGTTCAAACCACGACCTTGGTGTTGTTCATCCGAATAAGTTTAGAAGACTCATACCAATTACAGTCACCGTTGAAATTAACATTATCAACATCGGAACAAACCATTTCATCTTACTTTTTTCCAACACATAAACTGTAGATAGATTCACCCATCGAAGTCGAAGTTCGTTGGAGAACCGGACATGAGATTCAGGCCATATATCATTTGGAGGAGGGGTTCCGTATATTCGTTCATAAAACTCTAGAGTTTCTTCGTATTGTTCTAAGAATTTGACATCCTCATCGCCCCCACCAAGTGTTGGGCCGTGGTGAAGAGGTTTACCGAGGAGATTTGGACAAAAAACGCCCCAATAATCATGGGAGTACGTGAGATGGAGGTGCCATGCTTGGTCTACATCAAGAGAAGGCGTACATGCACGCTTTGAATGCATGCACATGTAACAGAATCGTTTGTATTCTTCAAAGACTCGTTTTGAATAAACCAACGACCAGCCGTTTTCTTGAGCGAGTCGGAGCGTGAATGGTAATTCAACCTCATCTGAACCAACCGTGTAGGCCAGCAATTTCCTGTGCGAATCAACAGGTATGCTACCATCACGAGGCGGTTCCAGCACTGATGAATTCATCTTGAGGCCTCAAAAACCGCCGCCACCGCCGCAGCCGCCACCGCCGCAACCGCCACCGCCACAACTGCTCCCGCCACCGCCGCCGCCACCGTCGGATGAGTAAACGGGCCTGTGGACATCATACATTTCATTACCAAATTCGTCCCTTCCTGCTGAGACCAAAGTGAGATCTTCCAATGCAAATAAGGTCGCACCTAGCAAAAATGAGGACATTTCAACCGTATTCGAAGCATTCGTTGTTTTGTCAATTTGTTCTAACTTTGAAGGAATGTAATACACGTTTGAACCAAAACTTGGTAATAACAGCATGGCAGCGAAGGACGACATAGAATGCCGAATCGGTTTAATGAAAGTGACTGCAAAAGCATAGACACCTGCCAAGACAAGCGGAATAAAAATCATAAACAAACCGTTCCATGAAGTTCCACTCAAAAGAATTTCATCAAGAGCCAAACCACTACTTTTCAAGAAGCCGTTTAGCAACAAGAAGGGTGTAATAAAAATGATTGAAGTAAACATATAAGCACCAAAACGAAGGTGATCCATGACAGATAGATGGAGATTAATGCGGTCAATATCCTCCTCAAATTCGTTCAGTTCTAGATAACACTCATCTGAAATATGAGCATCTTCGGCCCGTTTATTGATTCGAACAGATGAAAACAGAACAAGTTCGCTTTCAAGTAAATATTTTTCATTTTTCTCAATCATGGAGAGTTGAGACTTTTTAGGAGTGTAGTCAATATCATGTTCCTTAATTGTGTTAATATCATCCAACAATTCCCATTTTGCCTTTGAATCATCATCGCCATCCATTGCGTCAAACGTCGTGATGCCGCGTTGAATTATGCTTTCTTTAAGCAACCGATTTAACGAGATATATGTTGCATCTGAATCATAATTGAGGGCGTTAAAATTTGTTCTCGTCCGTTTTACAACTATTGGAATAAGGAGTAATGGGACGATTAGAAGTGCCCAAAAAATTGATTTAGGCAAGATTTTGAACTCATCGGCAGCATATGGCTCAATACCAATTATCGCATTGGTTAATCCCGAATTCCATTGGTCAGCACCCAAGTAAGGTGCGACATCATTGTCAAAAACATTTTGAGATTCGGCCTGAGCATAGCCAGAATGATCAGGCATTACAAATTTAAATCGCCTGTCATAAACAGACATAGCGATTAAAATTGTTTTATTCTCCCCACCTTCCATGCCATAATACTGATACATACCTCTAGCATATCCTTGATCAGCATCGAAATACTCTTCATTCTGATTTACATCCAATTGGAACATTGAACGTATGGTGACAACTCTTACTAAAGTACCTGTAGCGTTTTGTAAATCCATCAATTTTTGTTCCATTTCTATCTCTTGGGATTCCGATAATACACTACCTTGGTCAATCAGATACCAATCACCAACAGGTTCCGTAGGATATGCAGCAGATGCGTTTGGAAGAGCAAGAATTAATGTCAAACCTAGTAAGATAAGGGCACGGCGGACCATGTCCCAACCACGACCGGATTGGTGATAACCTTTTCACCGTCATATTTGAGGTCTTGACGCAGGCACTCCGATTTAGGGTACCGTTCAGACCCAAGGTCTTGAAAATGGCTTCAAATCATATATTGCTGCTTCAATTTCCATCTCCAAAAGAGATACTTCCTCCCTACCGAGATTCGTCTCCAAACGACGTATGATCCGTCGACATCGATAACTCAAGCGGCCAGACAGTGCGAACATAGCCAAAAGAAAACGACTTGCTCGGCGTTGTTCGTCCGCAGAAATGACCTGATTGTTTGGTTGAGGTTCACCGATGAGGTGGAGAACACGAATTTGATTGGGGTGGATGAAACGTGCCGAAGTGATCTGTTCTTGAACGCCATCATAAATGGCCCGATGCAAGGCAGGAGAAACGTTTTCCAATCCCTCGGGGAAGGTATGTTCAAGCAGGGCTGGAGTTAGTTCATGACCCACCAAACGAGAACGCATATCACGCATCATCGAGTTCATTCCAACTGCGTTGATAACGACAAAAAATGGAAGCGAGACAAGTTCAACGAAGGCCCTCAAGGCCGTTCGTCCAATCAACTGAACCCACATGCGACGAACAATAGATTTGAACAGTGTAGCACTGACTGCGATCCGAAACTTCTTCAAAATTTTACGAATCATCATGCCTAATTTACCAATACGAGCAAGCGGGTCAATACCGAACATTGTTCCTTGGAATCCTGGCGCCCCTAACGCAGCGTGAATCAACCAATGAGGAATTGATTCTTCCAACTCAAACTTCTGGAGTTCCTCTTCAGGAATCCCGAGTACCTTCGCCATTCGGGCAGCGGTTTTGAGAGAATCACCGTAAATAAATACCAGTTCAAGTGAGGTCGAAAGAAAACCAGCAAAAGCAACTGCCCCGAAAAAGGTGTAGTTGTTCCATCCATCAGCACCTTCCCATTCATGCAGCCAAAGGGCAATCGAGACAACAAACATACCGGATATCAGACCAAACAAACCTGCTCTAAATACTGAAAGACGATGGAGGAGGTCCAGCCGTTTGTCTGCAAGTCTTCGGTCAGATATGTGAACCTCATCGGAATCTTGAATTTCCGTGAGAAAGCGACCAATCGCCCATCGTTGCAATTGGTCTTTTAGCAGCAATTCAACACCTAATATGTGTAAAATCCTTGACCGGTTTTACGACCAAGTTTTCCTTCTTCTACCATGCTCACCAAGAGTGGTGCTGGTGCGTATTTGTCATCTCCTAAGCCTTCGTGGAGGACATTCATGATATGAAGAACGGTATCAAGACCGATGAGGTCGGAAAGTGCAAGTGGGCCAATTGGGTGGTTCATTCCTAATTTCATAATGCCATCAATTGCTTCTGGCTCAGCCACACCCTCTTGAAGTGTTAAAATGGCTTCATTGAGCATTGGGCAAAGAATCCTGTTCGATACGAATCCTGGTGCGTCGTTGCAAGAGAGAGCAATTTTGCCCATCTTTTCAGCCGCTTCATTCACGGCCTGATTCGTCTCTGCGCTGGTTTCGTTTCCGTTAATGACTTCAACGAGTTTCATGATAGGAACCGGATTCATGAAATGCATTCCAATGACTTTTTCCGGACGACCCGTTGATTCAGCAATGGTCGAGATTGAGATGGACGAAGTATTGGATGCAAGAATTGTTTCGGGCTTGCAAATCGAATCCAATTCTGAGAAAATACTTGTTTTCAATTCCAATATTTCTGGCACAGCTTCAACGACAAGGTCGCAGTCAGCACACGCTTGGCGATCGGTTCCGGTTTCAATCCGACTGAGGGCGGCATCTGCATCTTCTCGGGTCATTCGTTCTTTGGAGACCAACTTTCCAAGTGAAAACTGAATCGTCCCAAGCCCTTTCTCAACATATTCATCCTTGATGTCAACCATGACAACATCGTATCCTGCACAAGCAGCAACTTGTGCAATACCGTTACCCATTTGTCCTGCTCCGATAACACCAATCTTCTGAATCATGTCTGCACCTAAACAGATCCAACAGCAACGTGTTGATGAAGATGCGTGTTTAAATTCATGACACCTGAAGAAGACCTAAATGCTCCATCCTCATCCAAGTTTCATGGTAGAGATACTATGCCCACACTGTGATGAAGAAATTGAACTTGAGGATGATGCATCCGGTGAATTTGCATGCCCTCTTTGCGATGGCGAGTTTGAATGGAACGTTAACGAGGGGGATTCCAGCGGGGCCCTCAACGGTTTTACTTTTGATGCATCAAGCATTAAACCGATGGCCGTTGTTCAAGGTGTCATCGTGGGCATCTCATTCATCGTCTTTTTGATGTGCTTTACGGCGGATCCGTTGTACACTCTTTCAATCGGGGATGATGAGTGGTTGTATTCTGCAGACACGATGACGGTCCAACCTGATCAAGAGATCTATGGTATGAGTGGAACGGAGGAATACAGTGCATATATCGATCATCTAACCCAAACACAAGAAGACTACCCAGGAGGCTTTGGCCAGGACATTGACAAGATGGTCGAAGCCATGGAGGGATGGGATTCTGCTGGCAACACCTACCAATTTTTGACATTGATTGCGTTAATTTCGATGATTTTGATGCCTATCTTGAGTTTGACGTTTATCCTCTATGAGAGGAACGTGATCGATATGCCAGTGAAAGCGGCTGTTTTGGTCCATTTTTCAGGCAGAGGCGCCTATTATTTAGGATGCTTCATGTGGTTCTTGGCCATCATCCTTCACATGATACTCGCACCGGAAGCTTCGGGGCCAATAGGTATGGGCCAATCCGATGTGGGTATGTTTGGTTATGCAGGTGCCTTTTGGTTGGGGTTGGTCATCAGCCTGCTCGCACCAATCGTTCACGCAGGTCTGTCGTTGCTCCCGCAGAGCAGTTGAGAGGTAGCCCGACTCGGATTCGAACCGAGGTCGGCGGGACCAAAACCCACCATGATGGACCCCTACACTATCGGGCTGTAATCTGTCCGGATGGTTTTTCCTTTTTGTCCTTGTCGGCTCTCAATGACGAAAAGCGTCAAAGCAATTGATTGAGTAATGGGTCGCGGACCACTGATTTAGCACTTTTTAGGAACTCATTGAGGTCCAACACTGAACTGTTTTGATAGATATGTGCCTGAAGCCCCATGTCCAAACGGTCAAGCTGGTGAACAAACGTGGCTTCAGGTGTGTCTTGGCGCTCATAGGTTTCAAACGCTTCAAGCCATTGAGGAGCTAATTTCTTCATTGCTGCATGCTCGTCTGCTGCTTTCGTACTCCTGTCATCGTGAGGTGTGAGGTCTCCAACAATGATCTCTGGCAAGTCATGAATTAAACAGTAGGTAAGCACCGTTTGTATATCCAATTCAGGGGGACAAAGGCGCAGAGCGAGGACGGCCATACCCCAAGAATGTGCAGCCACTGATTCGGGTTGTTCAACCCCAGCACGAACCCATCCGGTTCGCATGACAGATTTCAATTCTAAGAGTGCCATAAGTTCATCTCGCATGTACTGGCCTTGAAGCATGGGTTCAAAACCTCATCTCTCGTGTTCCTAAGTATGGCAAGCCGAGTACCGATTTGGTGGGATGAAGCACATCTTGCTCTCCTTGATGATGAATTACTCGGCCCAGTGGTCAAAGAATACGGTCCTGAAGGAATAAGCAGCAGAGATGACCTGTTTCAAACGCTCGTTCGTTCGATTGTTGGCCAACAAATTTCAGTCACTGCTGCTGATGCGATTTGGGGGAGAGTGTGTGCGCATTTAGGCGAAGTCACTCCAGAACATGTTCTCGCAACCGACCAGCCCTCAATTGCCTCGTGCGGAGTCACCCGTCCCAAAGCAAGTTACATTTACGGTCTTGCAGAGGATGCTGAGAGATTAATGAATCAACCCTGGGATACGATGAGTGATGCTGAGATTCAAAAACACCTTGTGTCATTTCGAGGCATTGGCCCGTGGACCGCTGAGATGATGCTGATGTTCCACTTTTTGCGACAAGACATCTTCAGCCTTGGCGATATTGGGTTGATCCGAGGCACTCAGCGTTTGGTTCCAGAAGCAGAAACAAAGGAACAGGTTGGTGCAATCGCAGAACGATGGAAACCTTACCGCACCGCTGCTGCATGGTACTTATGGCGAATTCTTGACCCTGTCCCAGTTGAATACTGAAAA